>Ga0185299_10000012_pt1 | contig 601734 bp, 544 predicted proteins | sample PaiPotPPA55metaG_FD_128002 | JGI IMG/M metagenome (GOLD analysis project Ga0185299, IMG submission 128002) | Iron sulfur acid spring bacterial and archeal communities from Banff, Canada, to study Microbial Dark Matter (Phase II) - Paint Pots PPA... ...
AAAATTCGGGGACAGACGGGACATTCCCCATTTTTCCCGCCCAATGTGGGAATTGACCGGCCCCGCTTCCAAGAAATTGCCCTCCATCTTGCTGCGATGTGAGCCGTTTCTGATATTTTCTGCCCATGGGCCGCTTCCCTCGCGTCGTCGTGGTCGATGTTCCCCATCATGTTACCCAGCGCGGAAACGCCCGGCAAGAAAAATGGGGAATGTCCCGTCTGTCCCCGAATTATGTCCGTCCCCGAATTATGTCGTAGCGCCGAAACGTAAAGTCTTCCAGGCTGCCGCTCTGGTTTTCGCCAGGGTTCACTGTAAATGCGTAGCCCTCGCTCGTGAAGGTTACATATTGGGGAAGCCCTCCCGCGTACCCCTCCCCGAAAGGCGCATACGCCATCGTGGGTAGCGCACCTTGGCTCGGCGTCGAGAGCAGACGTGTCGAGCCGAGCCAGTCCGCATGGGCGTAGTAGGTCACATTGGAACTGTTGTAGCTCATTGTGTATCCCCCACCCGGCAGTGGCAGTAAGGCTTGAAGGAGATTTTGCCCAACCGTCTCCGCGACCGCTCCGCCCGCAGGCGAACGGACAAACTGCGTAGTTGATCCGTTCGGCCCACCCTGAAGCTCAACCATTCTGCCAAACGCGTCGTAGGTCGCAGTGGCTCCGTTTACCGAGGCCATGTCGCCGTATACGTCCCAGGCGTAGGTGTTGAAGGTGTCGTTCAAGAGATTGCCGTTGCCATCGTAGCAAGGAACGCCCCCAGCTGTGGCGCAGTTCTGGGGGGTGGTGTCACCCCTCCACCCGACGCCGTAGGCGGCGCGCCTTTGACTTGATCCCAAGGGCTCAACTCGGGACGCGCCTTAACCGCCGCCATTCATTTTCCGAGAACCTTGGAGAACCCGATGAGAGCCGTCGTGAGCACAAACAGAGCTATGCCGAGTCCAGTGTTCTCAAGGTAGGCAGCTTCAGTAAGGACCGTATCAAGGCTCGCCTGATCTTCCGTGTTAGAACCCCGACTCTTGAGACTCATCTCAGACAGCTTGGCATGGGATTGCCATGCTCGAAGCCACAAGATAATAGGGGCAGCAACAGACAAGCATAACCACCACAGCCCGTCGGCGCTCAGCCGAGCATAAAAGTGTCTTCCGAAAACCAGAGCCATGCTGAGGACGACCAGCAGCCAAAGCGTGGTTGACCAGAAGTAGAAGGATTTTTGTGGTGGTTTCGAAAAATAGCTTCGACCGAAATCTATGTTTGCCATTCTAGTATTCCCTCGTCTACGTTTGGGCCACATACCTAGGTTGTCGCCGCTTTTGAAAAGAGCTTCGGAAGCGATAAAAACTGCCGAAAGCCTGTAAGTGCGAACATGCCAACCCACTCGGAAAATTCGGGGACAGACGGGACATTCCCCATTTTTCCCGCCCAATGTGGGAATTGACCGGCCCCGCTTCCAAGAAATTGCCCTCCATCTTGCTGCGATGTGAGCCGTTTCTGATATTTTCTGCCCATGGGCCGCTTCCCTCGCGTCGTCGTGGTCGATGTTCCCCATCATGTTACCCAGCGCGGAAACGCCCGGCAAGAAAAATGGGGAATGTCCCGTCTGTCCCCGAATTATGTCCCGAATTATGTCCATGCCGAAGGCATGGCTAAAAACCTAACCCCGGAAACCAGCCTCTCGGATCACCACAACGTCACCCCGGACAGGCGGCGGATCGGCGGCTAAAGGAAAAAACTCCCACCCCTAACCTCACCCGCTCGCGGATCGCAGCTCCCAGCAGCCGAGAAACGCTAGCGGGACGGTGTCCTGCTCGGTAGTCCAATCATTCGTTCTCATCGTTGGAAGAAGGAGAACCGCTCGACATAAGACTTTCTGCAAGCTTCAGAGCTCCCGAGATGATCAGAAAGTCCGCGATTCCGATCGGCATCGCGTAAAAAATCGTGGGCGCATTTTTGGGCCATTGAACCATGAACACTAGCGGGACGTGGAGCGCCAAGATAACAGCAATGATCGCCCAGAACCAGGCGTGCTTCCTTAAATGCCAACGGAGCTTGATGGCGAAAATTATCACGTCTAACACAATGCAGGCGGCCAGGCCTGCATCGGCGTTATACAGGTAAGTAACGAGAAAGAATACCGGCGCTGTCGCAGCCGCAATCTTGAGGCCTGTGTAGTCGACAGGTTCTTTCTCCTTGGGCGTTTCGTAATCAAACATCTGTCTTCACCATCGGTGAACCGCTGGCCTCCTCAACTCCTCACCAGCATCTTCCAATCGTCTTGGCCAATTGATAACCGTCGTATAGTCCAATGGTTGCCGAGAGAGCATTGCCGAGGACGGGTATTACCTTGCCTCCTTCTAAGGCCGCATCTGCAAGCGTAAGGCCCAAACCTGCACCAGCGCCGGCTGCTCCGACGGGAGATTCATCGGGAAGTCCTGTTGCTATCCCATAGGCCGCACCGCCATATGCGACGATGCCGTTAACTGCCCTAGCACCAGCGGCAGTCGCCGAAACCGCGTTTCCAAATCCAGGTATTGCACCAACAACGTCAAGTCCAAATGAGATTGCACCCTGGGCTATAGCTGCACCGCAGCCAGCTGGGCGCGGCTTCATCATCGTCGAAGGAACGCAAATACCGGTGGTCGAGTTGCAAGACACGTTCCCGTTGTTTGCGGCGCCGCCCTGTCCGAGACCCGGCGAAATAAAACCATAACCCGGAATTTGGGTTGTCATGGAGCCGGGAATCGATGCGCCTCCGAAATCGACCCAGTCACCCCAATCGGCTGACCTTCCGCCCAAGGAGGCTCCGCCGTACAGAATGTTCGTACTAGTACTACCCCAGGCGAGGAAAACCCACAGCTGGCCATTGATGGATGCCGAACTCCCGGCTCCCGCAACCGTGAATGCGCCCAGTGACAGGAGCTGCCCAGCAGTGCTTCCTGCGATTGAAAGACCTTCGTAGTAGTACCCACTACAATCGGAAAATTCCGCCGAGCAATCTGCACTGTCCCCGGCGCCGCCGCCGCCCGCACCACTCATATCGCTGCCGCAGCCATCGATAGTGCATCCGCCGCAACCGGTAAAAAATTCGGGGACAGACGGGACATTCCCCATTTTTCCCGCCCAATGTGGGAATTGACCGGCCCCGCTTCCAAGAAATTGCCCTCCATCTTGCTGCGATGTGAGCCGTTTCTGATATTTTCTGCCCATGGGCCGCTTCCCTCGCGTCGTCGTGGTCGATGTTCCCCATCATGTTACCCAGCGCGGAAACGCCCGGCAAGAAAAATGGGGAATGTCCCGTCTGTCCCCGAATTATGTCCAGAGTTGCAGACTAACTCAATTGGGCGAATCTGAGCCGGATACACATCGCGACGCGTGGTAAGTCACTCTCCTTTACCGGAGGGCGGCAGACGCGTATCCGGGGTATTTTCTGGAGCTTGCGCAACCCTAAGCCCAAGCCAAGCCCCGACTGAGTACGCAATTGAATTCAGGAAAGGCAGCGTCACTAGAATTTGACCTAAACATTTATCGCCATCGCAGGCGGGCGAAAACAGTAAGTGATATTCATAACGCAGGTAATGTCCGCTTGATACACCCCGATAGTACTCTGAGTGCGCGAACCCAGAGACGTCGGATAGAAAGACAGCCAGGAGATAGGAACAGCCCACTCCAGCGACCCAATATGCGGAACGATGATGGGTGCGACGGTTTATTAACGCTCCCAAGAAGAGGCTGCTGCCCCAGAGAAGCGGGTTAAAAACTCCTAGATCTGGCAACTGAGTACGAAACCCAAGCAGCCCCCCAACGATCAGCCTAAGCACGACGCCAATCAACGTGCCAACCGCCATGGCCAGGGGCACGTGAAGGAAAAGAGCCAGAATCTCCGTACCTATTGATTTGGTCGTAGTCGCGCGTGTAGTCATTCGGAACTATCGCACCGACCCGCGATGCCGCGCGAGTACGAAACAATTCCCTCAGGGCCCACAAGACTTGTCCCTGCCCATGCAACGCTTACTGCGCCGGACGCAGTCTTGTCGGGCTCTTCGTCTTCTGTCAAGACCGGATCCGTTCGCTTCTCGTCCGGGTCAAGAAGATCGCCGACATTAGACGACCCGCCTGTGGCATCGTTCCCGTCTCCTGTGCAATCGGACTGAATGCCTTGAAGCACGCCGTTTGGTCCGGTACCTTCGCAGCCAAAATTGTGGCTGTCGCAATTAATCCCATTAACAGTCGGCTCGCCATTAATATTCGTCAGCTGAACAACAGCGTTAACGGGTCCGGTTCCATTAAAAGTCATATTCGGAGTTTGTCCGAGCGGAAAAATTCGGGGACAGACGGGACATTCCCCATTTTTCCCGCCCAATGTGGGAATTGACCGGCCCCGCTTCCAAGAAATTGCCCTCCATCTTGCTGCGATGTGAGCCGTTTCTGATATTTTCTGCCCATGGGCCGCTTCCCTCGCGTCGTCGTGGTCGATGTTCCCCATCATGTTACCCAGCGCGGAAACGCCCGGCAAGAAAAATGGGGAATGTCCCGTCTGTCCCCGAATTAATGGTCCAGCATTCGTGCAAATGGTAAACACCGTTTTTCTGGTTTCGCGGTATCTCCGGTGGGACGGGAAGTCAAAACCCCCACCCTTGCCGCCTTGGCGTCGAGAAGAGATATTGCTCCGAAGAACGCGGCAAGGATGGGGCACCCCCGGGGAAATTCGCCTCGAAACCCGTGTCTGGCGCGGGAATCCGGACTGCGGCTTCCGTAACCTGTTCGGGGTGCGGTAACGGTGTCATAGTGATTGCAGTATGACCCACTTCCCCCAACCGCACTCTTCGCGGCGCGCGGCCCGGGTCCAGCTTGGAGATTCCGTCCTGGCTGCGATTCGACTCGAAAATGGCCGGCACGCTAAAGCTAAATTACAGAGCATTTCAACCACCGGCGGGCTGCTGCAGTTGCCGCGGTCGCTGGCCCAGGGAGACCTGGTCGAACTCGACTTTGAGATGAAGTCGGGGCCGGTGCATGGGATGGTGGAAATCCTGAGCCCCGTGCGCAAGACTAACGAGGGAGTGCTGCAGCCGTTTCGTTTCGTCGCGCTCGAGGATGACGACGACAGGCGACTGCGGACGTCGCTGGATTCGGCGGCGAACTCCGTGGTCGACCGCAGCTGGCTGGATTTCAAGTCGAAGGCGTTCTCGATCACTTAGAGTCTGGCCGGAAAGTGATGCATGCGGCACGCGAGATTCCTCGTCCGCTGGTGAAAACGCGGGACTGCGGAATGACGCCCTGCGAGCGTCCGACGAGATTTCCAGATTGAAGCAGAAAGAATCGCGGAGGACCTGGCGTCCTCCGCGATTGGTTTGTGTGAGGTTGCAATCTGCGACCTCTGGCTGATTGTCCGCTTACTGCGGCTTGGTTGTGGTCTTCTTCTTTCTTGGCGCTGGCCTGGCTGACTTCTTCTTGACCTCGCCTTCTCGGCCTCCGATAAGCGACATGGCATCGGAGGAGTTGAACGGGAACTGCCGCACTGAGGTCTGTCCGGTCGTGCTCAAGGTGACATCCACGCGGCGATTGCTGGCCATGCGGATGACGACGATGTTGCTGAGAGCGCGGTGGCGCTCTTCCGGACTCAGGTCAGGGTTGGACTCAATCTCGCCCTTCACCTGATCGGTGGTGAGATTGTCTTCCTTGCCAAAGGCTTTGACGTCGATGTGGTCTTCAGGTACGCCCTGCTCGACGAGGAACGCCTTGACGCGATTGACGCGGCGCTCCGATAGAGCCTGGTTGTATTCGACGGTCCCGCGATGGTCGGCGTGGCCGCCAAGGATCAGGTGGGCATCGGGCTTGCTTTGCAGATACTGTTTGAAGTCGGTGGCCAGCCCGATCAGCGTCTTTTGCTGCATGGGCAGCAGGCCGGCATTGGGTCTGGTGGGCGGCGGCATGGCCGTCGGGAAGTAGATGCTGTGCAATGCGAGCCGCGCCTCGAGCCGCACGATTTCAGGATTCGGCGGCGGTGGCGGCGGATTCTCGATCATAACCTGCGTGTTGGCCTGGGCGGTCAGACCGCGAGCGTCGGTGCAGGTGGCGCCGACTGTGATCGCTCCGGGCGATGTGCCGGTGGTATCCAGCGTGGCCGAACTGCCGTTGCCGGAAACCGCGCCGCCAGTAGCCGTCCAACTGGCCACTGACACCGAAACGCTATCCGGGCTGGTGCAGTTAGCCGAGAGATTCACCGTCCCACCGGGAGGCAGGCTGGTGGGGCTGGCGGAAATGGAGATGGCCGGCGGATTCTTAGGCGGCAGAGGCTTTACGGTGAAGTTCGCGGTGCAACTCGCCTCATTGTTCTTCTTCTCCCGGGCATCGGTCACGCGCGCGGTGACGGTGTAGCTGCCGGGAGCCATGTTGCTGGTGTCGATTTGTGCGGTAGTGTCTTTGCCGGTCACCTGGCCGCTGCTGGATGTCCAGGCATAAGTCACGGTGTGCTTGGGATTGAAATTGCCAGCGGTGACGGTAGCTGTGATCGGCTCGCCGACCATGACTTCAGTTGGTTGCACCGAGCAGGTGGCGGTGGGGACGGCGGGCGGCGCTCCTCCCCAGCTGAATACGAGACCGGTGCGCAGGCGGACGCCTTCGAAGCTGGGGCGCCTCAGGTCGGAAAACTGCGGGGCGGCGAAGTCGGAGTAATTATGCCGGGCCCAAACATAATCGGCCTCGAACAAACGCCAGGCAATGTTCTTGCGGATGGGCAGGTCCATGCCTCCGCCGAGGATGGCGCCAATGCCGTTGCTGGTGTTCAGGCCGTTTACGTTTACCCGATTCCAGCTTACGAGCGTGTGCAGGAAATAGTTAGCCTGGTCGGTGCGCCAGATGAAGCGCGGGCCCAGGGATACGGTGGTTTCATAATTGCTGTTGCCCCAGTTATGGCCGAAATCGACTTCGCCTCCCCAGTGCGGATCGAAATTGTAAGTAATGGAGGTGCCAAATCCCTTCGCCATATCGGGGATCTTGAAAGGGGATGGATTGTTGGGGTCACCAAATGGAGCAGGCACGGTGGCGCCGGGATGCAGCCACTGATAGCCGACGAAGAGGTCCCATTTAGGATTGGCGTCACTCTGCGCGGATGCGGAAATTGAACTAAACGATATTGCCAGACCGACAACAACCAGGAGAGCGGCCGCTGAACGGCCTCTGCTGAAATTCAGTAAACCTGACATTCGTCCTCCAATGAGTACGCGGATTGCCGCGCGGATGCGTGGAGCGCGTCGAAAAGCACCTGGAATTGACTTCTTTTTAGGAGACTGGCAATTCTATCGCAACCCGATCTCAAAGCGAAAGAACCATTAACGATTTTTGATGATGGCGCAACCTAGTGAACATTATTTCTGATTTTCCCCGAGGGAATTTCCGTCTCAAATTGACATGAAATGGATGGCTGATATGCACTTGATCATGCAGTGGAGACTCGGATGGGCGGCGACGAGCTAAGAGCTTTTTCAATACGCTAAGGGCGCAAAGGGACGCGCGAAGCATGCTAGACCAGCCGGGGGAAGGATCATGCGATTATCGAAGCGGGTCAAATTGAGTTCCACGCAATTGCGGGCCTTGCTCCACAGGAAGGTGGCCGCGTATGGTTGTAGTCTCGGCTGGAGGGTTGGGCGGGAAATATTTTGGGGAGATCGCTAAGAAAGCGAACCGAATCCGGGGATGAGCCAAGAAAAAGTTCTGATCGTTGAGGACGAAGAGAACGAGCGGACGGGACTGGCCGAGCTGGTTTCCTCCTGGGGATACCGGGCCGAAACGGCGCGCGATGGGGCCGAAGGACTGCAAAAAGCGTTGCAGTGGTCGCCCGCGATTGTGGTCACCGATCTGAAGATGCCGCGCATGGGAGGGATTGAACTTCTGGAGCGGCTGGCCGAGCAAACGCAGGCCATGGCGGTGATTCTTGTGACCGCGCAGGGAACCATCGACAGCGCGGTGCAGGCCATGCGCATCGGGGCCTATGACTACCTCACCAAGCCCATCGACACCAACCGCCTGCGGACGATGCTGCAGAATGCGGCGGCGCTGCTGGGAACCCGCGCCGAGCTGGAAAGCGCGCGGCGCAAGCTGCGGGATGCGGGCTCGCTGGGGCAGCTCAGCGGGGGGTCGCGCAAGATGCAGGAGATATTCCGGTTGATCGAGATGGTGTCGCCGAGCACGGCCTCAGTGCTGATTACCGGGGCCAGCGGAACGGGGAAAGAACTGGTGGCGCGCACGATTCATCAGCTCAGTCCGCGCAAGGACCGACCGTTCGTGGCCATCAACTGCGCCGCCATACCGGAGACGCTTATCGAAAGTGAAATCTTCGGCCACGAGAAGGGGGCATTCACGGGCGCCATGGACCGCCGCACCGGCTGCTTTGAACTGGCCGAAGGGGGAACGATTCTGCTCGACGAAATCGGCGAAATGCCGGTCGGAACGCAGGCCAAGCTGCTGCGGGTGCTGGAGGATCACAAACTCCGCCGCCTGGGCAGCAAAGTGGAAACCTCGGTGGATGTGCGGGTGCTGGCGGCGACGAATAAGAATCCCGATGAGGCGGTGGCCAGCGGCGAACTGCGCAGCGATCTTTACTACCGGCTGAATGTCTTCAACATTCACATGCCGCCGCTGCGCGAACATAAAGAGGATATTGTCGATCTGGTGCAGATATTACTGGCGGAGATGAGCGCCAAACACGCGCGCAAAGTAGCGGCGGTCAGCGAGGCGGTGCTGCACCAGTTCCAAAATTATTCCTGGCCGGGCAATGTCAGGGAGCTGCGCAACACCATTGAACGCGCCGTGATTGTATGCGACGGAGGCATGATTGAAACCAAACATCTGCCTCCGGGGTTCGGGCAGACGCCGGCTCGGACGGCGGCAAACGACCCCGACGCGGTGCGCCTGGGGGTGGGCACCACGGTTGGCGAAGCCGAGAAAATGCTCATTCTGAAGACGCTGGAATCGACCAGCAACAACAAAACGCGCGCCGCAGAAATTCTCGGCATCAGCCTGAAGACGCTGCATAATAAACTGAAGGAGTATGGCAGCAGCACGACTGACGCGACCCCGGAAAAGATTGAAGAGGCATAAGGCAACTGCTAGTACCTGGTACCGAGTACCTGGTTAATTGCCGCCAATTGCCGGCGCCACTTGAGAGCGGCCGATTTCTAAGGCCACCGAGCCCGGTGCAACTCGACACCCGGAAGCAGATCAGCCGGCACTGACTAACTCATGTACTCGGTACTGGCCACAAGCTACCGGTAGTAGAACAAAAGACCAGGTCTAGGTACTAGGAACTGGCAACTGTTTCCCATGCGACGCAAAGCCATTATCGTGCTTGCCATCAGCCTCATGGTCACGGTCATGGTCGCCGCATTCTCTTATCTCTACATTTCACAACTGCTTCGGCAGCGCATCAACAATGCGTATGACAGCGCCTTTCGTCTCACCAAACAGCTGGCTTATTTTGCGGAAAATGACCTTCCGGACCTGACCAGCACGCGAATCGACACCAGCGACCCCGTCGCCGTGCAGCGCGCGCTGGCCGAATATCTACCGATGGACACCAACATCCTGAACAATCTGGAGTCCGACCGGGATTTTTGGCCGTACATCTACGATGCTTCGATTGTGGATGCCAGCGGCAGAGTGCTGTTGCACACCAGCCCTCAACTGGTAGGCAAGCAGACCGCGCCCAGACCGGATTTCCTGAAAGTCGCGAATGCCCGTTTCCGCGAGCAATTTCGCCTGGTCTACAGCCCGGCCGCAGTTTACGACGTGAATTACCCTATGCAACTGAATGGCGCGCCCTTCGGCACGATTCACATTGGCGTCTCCACGGTTTTCCTGAAAAGTGAAATTACGCCCAGGCTGTTGCACGCAGCGTATTTTTCCGTGGCCTCGATCTTCGCGTCGCTCATTCTTGCCGCCGCCATCTCGAACATCGCTCTGGGCCCGTTGAAGCAGATCAGCCGCACGCTGGATAGCGTCAGCTCAGGCGAGGCGCTGGCGGGCGATGAGTCGGAGCACGACGAATACGGACTGGTCAGCCTGAAGATCGCCAACCTGGGACGGCAGATGCGCGACAGCCGCGAGATTTTTTCTGCCCTGAAAGACAATGTGGACCAGCTGATGTCGAAGTTGCAGGACGGGTTGATGCTGTTTACCCGCGATTCGCGCGTAGTGCTGGTGAGCGCTCCGGTGGAGCGGTTTCTGGGCAAGCGCAGAGGAGAACTGCTGGGGCGCTCGGCCCGCGAAATTTTTGCCGGCGATTCTTCCCTGGGCGCGCTGGTCCTGGATGCATTCGCGCGCAGACGGCCGCTTTCCAGCGAACTGGTGGCTGCCGGGGGCAAGCCGCTGCAGGTGTCACTGGATTTTATTCAGGAGAAAGGCACGCAGATCGGGGCGATGCTGATTATGCGCGACGCCGAATCCGTCCGCCGCATTGGAGACGAAATCGAAATGTCGCGCCGTCTTTCTGCGAGCGGGCGAGTGACTGGCGGGGTGGCGCATGAAGTGAAGAACCCCATCAATGCGATTGTGCTTCACCTGCAGCTTCTGCAGAACAAGCTGGTGCAACTGGATCCGGATACGCGGCGCCACATGGACATCATCGGCAGCGAAATTCATCGTCTGGATCGCGTAGTGCAGACCCTGGTGGATTTCATGCGCGCCCGCGAGCTGCACCTGGTGGACGTGGATCTGCGCCGGCTGCTCGACGAAGTGGCGTTGCTGGCCGGTCCGGAGGCCGAACAGCATGGCGTGGCCATCGTTCGCGACTTGCCGGCTCACAGTTTGCCGATCAAGGCCGATGTGGATTTGATCAAGCAGGCGCTGCTCAATGTGGTGATCAACGGAATTCAGGCGATGCCTGCGGGGGGGCAGCTTGCGATCTTCGCTCACCGCGACGAAAATGCGGTGGTGGCGGCGGTACGCGATCAGGGCGCCGGAATTCCCGGGGATGTGCAGGACAAGATTTTCGAGCTTTACTTCACGACCAAGAAAGGCGGCAACGGCATCGGCCTGGCGCAGACCTACCAGATCCTGCAGTGGCATCACGGGTCAGTGGACTTTGAATCGGCGGAGGGGCAGGGGACAACATTCCGTTTCCGGCTTCCCTTTGCCGCCTCGGGCGCGGACGCCGAACAGGAAGCTACGGCCAACTCGGGCCGCTGATTCGGCAACCCAGAATCGATATTTTTCTCATGCCGCGCGGCGTAAAATCAGCGAAGTCGCTGCCGTGCATCGGGATTGCTATTTCGGGATTGCTTATGACTCTGGCCACGGTCCTCGGTTTTCTTCTCGTCATCGCGGCATTACCGGCTCGCGCGGTTGGCGTGGGCAGTGAAATGCCTCTGCCCAATGCGGCGTTCTCCTCGTGGGCAATTCAAAGTCAGGAAAGTCCGCCTTCGCAGCCTCCGGCTCAATCTCCCAATGCGCGGGCAGCGCAATCCGCGCCTGCTTCATCCGAACAACCGCCAGCGACCACGGCACCGGTTACTCCGCCGCAGTCGCGCTGGCATCGAAAAAAAAATGTACCCGCTAATTGTTCGGATTCTCCAACCCCGCTGAAGCCCACGCCAAACGCAGATTCCAGGCCGGCGGATGCGGCCCCCAATGCGGGATCGAATCCTGCGGCAAATTCCGCGGCCAATTCGAGTGTGACCAGCCCCGACCCCAAGGCTTCCGCGTTAAAGCCCTGCCCGCCGCCCAAGAAAGTGGTTCGCAACGGGGGATCTACTGAGCCGATCGTGGAACTCAGCGGGGGCACGGCTGATCAGAAAGCATTTCAGCAGAGTTCAACCGCTGAACTTACCAGCGCGACCGAGGAGAATCTGAAGAAGATGACGGTGCGGACGCTGGACGCAGGCCAGAAGGAAATGGTGAGCCAGATCAAACTGTTTCTCGATCAGTCAAAAGCGGCGGTCGCCGCCGGGGATTTGGAGCGCGGCCGCAATCTGGCCATGAAGGCGCGCTTGCTCTCGGATGAGTTGGTCAAGCCGGAATGAGTCGGATTAGGTTTATGTCTATCAACCACGAAGGGCACTAAGGTACACGAAGGAAAGTCCGGGCCGGTTGGTCATCTTCCCTTGGCGCGGGCCGCATTGACCTTGGCCAGTAGATCCTGCGACATGCCCTGCACCGGCCCGGAAATTTTCACCGCCTCAGTTAGCACGTCCCGGGCCTCGTTCACGCGATTGAGCTTGGCGTAGGCAAAGCCCAGGCGATACAGCGCGATGGAATATTGCTGCTGATCCGCGCCCTTGAGCAATGCCGCCGCCGATTTCAATTCGGGGATTGCGGCAGCGGTTTTGTCCTGCTTGATGTAGGCATATCCCAGAACCGAGTGTGCCACTCCGGCCGAAAGCTTGCGGGGTTGGTCGGCATCCGGGTCGTCGGCTTTGGCGACCGCGATGGCTTTTGCTGAATATGTCACAGCTTTGGCGAGGCTGCCGGGTTTGGGACTGTCGACGTAGGAACCCGCCAGCAGCAGCAGTGCGGCGAGTGAATTGGGATTCGCGGCGAGAGTTTTTTCCCCGTAGGCGACGAGACGGGCTTGATCGTTCAACTGGCCCGGCCCCAGCGTGTACATGGCATAGCTGGAGACCTGCTCCTGAAATTTGGAATCGGGGAAAGCCGCCGTATATTTGTCGATATCGGCCATGCGATTCTTCGCGTCGGTCTCGGCGGCGATTGCATTGAAACCTGAGGACTCCAGGAAATCGCAACTGCCCTTTACGGCCTCCTTGTCTTGCGCGACCTGCCGGTTGAAATCCTCGTCGCTCATGCCCTCGGGCTTGGCTTGCTTGGCGGTGGAAGTGCAGACTTCTCCCCCTTTGGCGACGTAGCCGATCAGCTTCGTGTTGTCCTTGGCCTGCTGGGCGATGCTGGCCTGCGAAACCAGAATGTCAAGGTTGCGGGGAGCGCCCACCAGCGCCTTGTCGCCATACTCCAGCGCTTTATTCAGGTCACCGGCGGTCTGGTAGGCCTGTGAAATCTGCCAGTCCCCATAGGCCACCGCTGCCGGGTTCGATGAATATTTCTGCACGAAATCCTGATACATGGCGAGTTTCTTGATGGCGTCCTGCTCGTTTGCGATTTCCTGGAGATCGTGGTCTTCGGGGGTACCGGCGGGAATCACGATTTTATCGATCTGCGCGCCGGCTGAAGCCGGAAACAGGAGTGTTCCAAGGAGACTGCCGCAGAAGAAAACAAGCACCGGCAACAGCGACTTCCCATGGCGTTTCATGGGTCACCTCCGCCGCATGAAATAGGCGATGAACTGCCCTTACTTTTGGCCAGCAGGCGAATCCTAGCGCCGAGGGGCGCGCTGGCGCAAGGGGTGATGATCGCCACGGACACGGAGGCCCGGAGCAAGAATTTGCAAAAGCCGACTGGATAACGGGAAAACTCCTCCGGCAATGGGGAATCGATTCTCCTGGCAGGCGTCCGTGCCTCTCTCCGTGGTAAATGACAGTTCCCTGCTGTTATTCTTTCCCATTCCGAGGAGCACGCATGTCCGCTGATCTGCAAGGCCGTAACGGAGTCGTGTTTGGAGTCGCCAACAAACGTTCGATAGCGTGGTCGATCGCGCAAGGGCTGCACGCTGCCGGGATGAAACTGGCCATTACCTATCAGAACGAGCGGCTGGAGCAGGAGGCGAAAGATCTGATTCTGTCGCTTCCCGGCGCCGAGGCTTACATGTGCGACGTGAGCAAGGATGAAGAGATCGAACGGCTCTTTGCCACATTGAAGGAGCGCCACGGCAAGCTGCATACGCTGGTGCACTCAGTCGCCTATGCGCCCGCTGATGAACTCAGAGGCGATTTCGTCGACACGACGCGCGAGGGTTTTCGAGTCGCGATGGACGTAAGCGTCTACTCGCTGATCGCGGTTGCGCGCGCGGCTGCGCCGCTGATGGAAGACGGGGGATCGATCATCACGATGACTTATTACGCCTCAGAGAAAGTTGTGCCCCGCTACAACGTGATGGCCGTGGCCAAGGCTGGACTGGAATGCTCGGTGCGTTATCTTGCCTATGAACTGGGGAAGAAGAAAATTCGAGTGAACGCGATCTCCGCCGGACCGATCAAGACTCTCGCTGCCCGCGGCATTGCCGGATTCAGCGACATGCTCAAGGGCCATGAGGAACGCGCGCCGCTGGGGCGGCGGGTGGAAGTGGAAGAAGTCGGGTCGACCGGGGTATTTCTCGCCTCCGATGCCAGCAGCGGGATTACCGGCGAAGTGATCTTCGTCGACTGCGGCTATAACATCATGGGATTTTGAACTGGCTCTGAACTTTATACACACTTGCCATGACATCCGATTTGCGGTTTCAACATTGGCCTTATCTACCTTCGCTCGCGGCCTTGCTGTTGTGCCTGTTGCCCTGCGCCCAGGGCCAGGCCGGTGGAGCGTCGCGCGCGGCGACAATCTATGATTCCATGCCGCACGCGAAATCGATTGCGCAGTCTGCGATCTCGCCTGACGGAACCAAGGTCGCGTACGTCGTCAGCGGCGAGATCAGCCTGGTGGCCGCGACCGGCGGGGCGGCGCGGCAGATCGCCCTTGAAAGCAAACTGCCGCTGCGCGATGTTTCGTGGGCGGCAGATTCCCGGCAGATCGCTTTCATCGCGGACTTGCCGGGGGAGGCTCCAGCGGCTGAGGTCTGGACCGCGCCCGTGGACGGCCGCGCTCCCGTAAAGCGAGCAGAGCTCAGAGGATATGTCGCGGCTCCGCGCTTTTCTCCCGATGGTTTGCGGCTCGCCCTCCTGTTCACCGAGGGCTTGCCGCGGGTCGCCGGCCCGTTGCAGCCGATGATACCGCTGGCGGGAGTGATCGACGACGAAATCTACGAGCAGCGGCTGGCGACGATCGATTTAAGCACGAATGCGCTGAAGCAAATCACGCCGGCCGACGTTTACGTCTACGAATACGATTGGTCTCCCGAGGGAAAAGAGTGGGCGGCCATCGCGGCTCACGGGGCGGGCGACGCCAACTGGTATGTCGCGCGGCTTTATCGTATCGACGCGCAATCCGGCAAGATGCGCGAGATCTACGCACCGAAATGGCAGATCGCGGACCCGCGTGTCTCGCCTGACGGCACCCAAGTGGCGTTTATCGAAGGCCTGATGAGCGACGAGGGTTCGACCGGAGGTGACATCTACACGATTTCCATCGCCGGCGGAGTGGCGCGAAATCTCACGCCCGATTTGAAAAGCTCTCCGTCTTCGCTGGCCTGGACGGCGCCGGATCGCATTACGTTCGTTCAGAATGTGGATGGACAATCCGGCCTGGCTTCCGTGAGCCGCGACGGGGCCGTGCAGACGTTGTGGACCGGCGAGGAGTCTGCCGGCGGCTCTGCATCCTTTTCGCGCGATGGGAGCACGACCGCTCTGGTCCGTCAGTCTGCAAGCACACCGCCTGAGGTTTGGGCCGGGCCGGTCGGGCACTGGACGCAGATCACAACACTCAATGCCGGCGTGAAGTCGGCATGGGGAGAGATGCACAACTTCCATTGGATGAACGGTAAGTTGCAACTGCAAGGCTGGTTGATGTTGCCCAGAGACTTCGACCCGGGCAAGGGCTATCCGCTAGTGGTTAACGTACACGGAGGCCCCTCGGCGGCATGTATGTCGCGGTGGGACGCGAGGACGATGGGAGCTGAGTCGGCCATGGGTTACTTTGCTTTCTGTCCCAACCCGAGAGGGAGCTACGGGCAGGGAGAGAAGTTTACCCAGGGCAATATAAAGGATTTCGGCGGCGGAGATTTTCGCGACATCATGGCGGGGGTCGACGCCATCATAAAGCACTATCCGATCGACTCCAAACGCGTCGCCATCCGCGGACATAGTTATGGCGGCTATATGACGATGTGGGCGGAAACGCAGACTCATCGTTTTGCCGCGGCTGCCGCCGGCGCCGGCCTTTCCGATTGGGTCAGCTACTACGGGCTCAACGACATCGACCAGTGGATGATTCCGTTTTTCGGCGCGTCGGTGTATGACGATCCCGCGGTCTATGCCAAAAGCGATCCCATGCACTTCGTGAAAGCGGTGAAGACACCTACCTTAATCCTGGCCGGCGAGCGCGATGGCGAAGTGCCGATGGAACAATCGGTGGAATGGTGGCATGCGCTCAAAAGCATGAATGTACCCGTACGGCTGGTGGTGTATCCCGGCGAGGGACACAGTTTCGTGAAGACGGCCGATGCTCGTGACTACTTCGTGCGTACCCTGGAGTGGTTCGAGGAGTGGTTCTCGAAGGCACAGTAGGTTCGGGTCAGCGCAAGAATGTAACAAATCGTAGAAACGTAGCTCGCAACGTCCCTACGGAGAATTCGTGGCGGTTCACCCGCGACGGGTTAAAACGGCCCTAAAACGGGGGAATCATCTAGTTCGACTACCTCGTGGCCGTTGGGACAGGTAATTGAGTCGATCAGTATGGCCGTGAGCGCGTGTCTGTGGCAGAAGTAGTACCCGCAACTGCCGCACCAATACGCTTGCTCAGCGAAAATGTCGTGTCCGCCCGGCCCGCACCGCACCTTGGTATTCATGGGAGACTCCTTTTATCGGCTGCCTTGTGTGGGCTGCCGACAAGAAATGACCTCTGGCAGAGACGTTGCAAGGAACATCTCTACGACGGAGGATTTGAGCATCGTCCGTGGTGCCGGGTCTACGAAGATGCCATCCGGAGTCGAATTCTAGCAAGCCGGAGGCGCGCTTGTAAGTCGCACGTTTCGGCTAGAGCATCAGGAGCGAACGCCCTGGAACCGATGTGGATGCCAGTCGAGTTTTAGCGGCTGATCCTGATCACACGTTGGTTTTCGCGGCTTCGTTCCAGAGAGATCTCGACATCGCGCTCGCGAATGAAGCGGGGAAACTTCTCCCCCCACTCGATCAGCAGAATGCTGTCATCCGAGCGAAGGTCATCGAGGCCCAGGGTTTCCAGTTCGCGCTGCGTCTCCACGCGATAAAGGTCGATGTGATAAAGCCGGGCGTGCGGGCCCCGGTATTCGTGGACCAGAGTGAAGGTGGGGCTGGTTACCTCAGACTCGTCCGCGGCTTGAAAGCCGGCGGCTATGCCCTTGACCAGCGTGGTCTTGCCTGCTCCCAGATCGCCGCGCAGGAGCACCAGTTTTGGCGGTGCCAGCAAACCAACCAAGGTGCGGCCGAAAGCAATAGTTTCCTCCGGCGACTGCGTGGTGATCTCCCGAGTTATGATGCCGGCGCTCCCCTGCCGCCAGAGCCGGGCGGACTTCCTCAGTATAGCCAAGCCGGCCTCCGCCCCGTCGCCCTTGGTTCCGTAAGCCCTGGCATTGGGCAACTTCTACACGAGTGTAGGACGATGTGTAATGCATGTGGCTGATTCCATGAGTTCTGATTCTGGTACTTTACTTGCCACTAGGAGAGATAAGAAAGCCGAGCGACGATATCTTCATGAAAAGGTCGGTCCAGCCCCGGTTGCTGTTGGCCGCGTCCATAGTTGCCCTGATTCTAAGTCCAGGCTGCGCGCGCTCGGAACCGAAGCAGAATGCGGCAGAAAGCTTAACCGCCACGCGGCAAACGCTTCCCTTCCATCAGGAGGGCGACCAGGTTGCAAGCGGCGATGATATCCATCCGGCAGTCTCGCCGGATAGCAATCCTGCCCCCAACGTGCCGTTCCGGGATTCTTCTCACATTCACACACTTCCCGCGGGAACGCTTCTTACGGTAGAGCTGCAGAACACACTCTCCAGCCGCAAGCTTCATGAGGGGGACCTGTTTTCCGTTCTTCTGGCGGCGCCGCTGAAGCTGAATGGGAATACGCTTATCGGCCGGGACACCGCGATTACCGGGCGTATTGAGGCGATGCGGGCGCCGGCGCCGGGATTGAGTTGGAATCCGGTCCCTGGGTATTTCCGGTTAACTTTGCAGGCGATCAATTTCCAGGCCCGATCTGTCGCAATTCGGACTTCCAGCTTGTTCGCCCGGGGCAACCTGCCGGCCCCTCAACTTTCAAACACGCGTGCATCGTCGGCCGGGGCCGCCATCCGGCTGGAAAAGGGCCATCGCCTGACCTTTCGTCTGGTCGCGCCGCTCGCATTAGCCGATGGCAATACGATGGCGACCATTCCGGTTGCCAAACCCAATTCCGAGTAGCCTCCGACTTCTCTGCTTCCGGCAATGCTGCTCTCTGATGTATTTCTAAGCTTCCCGCCAACACTCTCCACCCCGTTTTTCTGACTCCGCGCCCTCGAAAGGTAAAGAGTGTCTGAGTTTTCCACAGGCTTTATTTGATTTTAGGTGACGGATGTACTTCGCAGCCCAAATTGGGGCTCCTATAGTGGGAGCGCAGTGGGGTGAAATGGAAAGGTTGAGCGGGGCGGCTCCCATTATGGGAACACGGAAGTATCGGATAGCCCATCGCGGGCTTTCGTTCGGGAATTGTCCCGCCGCAAAGTAGAACTATGCAAGCCGCAATCCCATTTCCGAGCGTGGAGGATCCCGCCGAGGTGAAACTCGGCACGGCCTTCGCCGCTTTGTTCCACTACGCCCCCACGCCTGCTGCACGCTGTAATGAGATGGGAATCGTTACCGAAATGAATACCGCCTTCATTCGCGAGTTAGGCGTGGACCGGCAGGGACTCGGGAGCACATCCGTGAGCGAATTGCTCTGCTCCCAGGAGGGCCACAAAATTGAGTTATTGTGGCGCGACCTGCAGGCTGGCCGGATTGAGCAATTCACCATCGAAGCGTTCCTCAAGGGTGGACAGGGAGCCGGGAAATGGAGCATGTGGCGGGAAGTCGGCGGCGAAGGCGGCTACATTCTGGTAATGGCTGTGCCGAAGCCGGCTTTGCCGGCGGAGGAGCGTGATCCGCTGCAGGCGCAAAGATGGGAAGCCATTGGCCGACTTACCGGCGGGGTGTTCATGACTTCAACAATCTGCTAACGGGCGTGATGCTGTACTGCGATCTCATGCTCACCAGCATGGACATGCAGGACCGGCGACGGCGTTATGCGGATGAGATCCGCTCGGCCATTGTGCAGGCCAGCGGCCTGGTGCGGCAGTTACTGGTTTTCGCGCGGCCGCAAACCTCGTCGGCGCGCGCTTTGGACCTCAATGTTGTGGCTCTGGCTATGCGTGATCTGCTGGCCCGGCTGATTGGGGAGAATGTTGCGCTCGAACTGGATCTCGATCCGGATTTGGGCGCGGTCAAAATGGATCAGGCGCAGGTCCAGCAAATTCTGCTCAACCTGGTACTCAATGCCCGCGACGCGCTGCCCGAAGGAGGCTGCATTTCCATTGAAACCAGCAACTGCCGGTTCCAGCCCCTTGCCGGACCGCCAGCCGAAAAATGCGGGGCTAATTTGCCCTGTGTGTTGCTGGCGGTGAGCGATAACGGCATTGGGATGAGCCGCGAAATCCGCCAGCATCTGTTTGAACCGTTCTTCACCACCAAAGATGGAGGCAAAGGCACCGGCCTGGGCCTTACTACAGTACAAAGCATCGTGGCCGCGAACCGGGGATTGATCCATTTTGAAAGCGAAGCCGGACGCGGTACCCGCGCCATGATTGTGCTCCCGTGCGCATGCCCGTCTGCGAAGGGCGACACCGGGATCATGCATGCACCGGATTCACCTCTCCCCTGGGTAACATCACTTCAGAATCTGAAAAAGGAAGTACCCTTATGACCTCAGTCGCTGTAAGTCCGTCGATCGTCAGCCCGCAGATCATGGCTGCGAACTTCTTGAATCTGCTTATCGTGGATGATGAGCGATCCATTCGCGAGGCGTGCCGTGAAGTCGCGTTATCCCTGGGCTTCAACACCCACATTGCCGATTCCGCCGAGCAGGCCTACCGGCTGCTGCAAACGCAAAACATTGACGCAGTTCTGCTGGATTTGCGTCTGCCCGGGGCAGGAGGCCTGGAAGCGCTGCGCCAGATCAAAGCTCAGCGCCCGGAAGCCCTGGTGGTCGTGGTCACCGGGTACGGCACGGTGCAGTCGGCGGTACAGGCCATGAAAAATGGCTCGTACGACTACGTGACTAAGCCGTTCAGCGCGGACGAACTCAAGATGCTGCTGGAGCGGGTCTCCAACCATCTCAAGCTGAAGACGGAAAACCGCATTCTTCGGGAAAAACTGAAGTCGAAGCAGGGCTACGGGGGCATCGTGGGCCGCTCGCCGGAGATGGACAAGCTATACCGCATTATCGCCAAAGCGGCCAACAGTTCGCATCCTGTGCTGATTCTGGGTGAGAGCGGAACGGGCAAGGAAATGGTGGCTCGCTCCATCCATTATTCCGGACCTTTTCATGACAAGCCGTTCATTCCGGTGGATTGCGGCTCACTCGTCCCCACCTTGATCGAGAGCGAATTGTTCGGATATGTCAAAGGGGCATTCACGGGCGCCAACCAGGCCAAGGACGGCCTGCTGGCCATTGCCGAAGGTGGAACTTTATTTCTTGACGAGGTGGGCGAACTTCCCATCGATCTGCAGGCCAAATTGCTGCGCGCCATTCAGGAGAAGGAGATTCGTCCGGTCGGCAGCACTCGGCGGGTGCCCATCAATGTCCGCATCCTGGCCGCCACCAACCGGATTCTGGAGCAGGCGGTAACCGAAGGAACATTCCGCCGCGACCTTTATTTTCGCCTGAATGTTCTGAGCCTGAGGATTCCCCCGCTGCGGGAACGGCGCGAGGATATCCCATTGCTCGTCGCCCATTTTATGGAGCGCACTTCGCGAGCTTCGGGGCAGGAGAAGATTCTGACCGACGAGGCACTGAAGGTTATGCTCGCCTATGACTGGCCGGGCAACGTTCGTGAACTGGAAAATTGCCTGGAGCGCACGTGCGCCTTTACCAGCGGTCCCCTGATTCACGTAGCCGACCTGCCCCCGGCGATTGCGGGTACGCAGGTGGCGGCGCCAACCAATGGGCACAGCCTGAACCGGATCGTTCCCATGGCGGAACTGGAGAAACAGACGATCCTGAGCGCCATCGCGGAGCTTCATGGAGACAAACTGCAGGCGGCTCGGATGCTCGGTATCGGTAAAACCACGCTTTACCGCAAATTGAAAGATTACGCCGCACAAAGCTAGAGGCAGTTCTCGGTTCTCAGTTCTCAGTTCTCGGTGCCGAGTTCTGACTTCTCAGTCCAAGGCAAGGCCGTTTTAACTGACAGGTGAACCTTGGGAACTGAGGACAGCTTCGCGGTTCCGCAACGGGAACAGGCATGGCCCTATGCTCTGTAACCCGTGTCTTTATCATTGCGGTGGTTGTGGTGCCCGGCGTGCAATAGAAAGCGCATGATCTTACTCATAACCCCATCCGCACGCGGCCAGGAATGTGCAGCTACTCTCAAGGACGCAACCGGCGAAGAAACTCACTGGGCAGCAACCCTGCAGCAGGGCGTGGGCCAGCTGCGCGAACAGCCTTACACTGCTGTCGTTCTGGATCAGTTCCTGCTGGAAAGCGAGCCCAGCGAAAGCGACCAGGTGATGGAGCATCTGGGTACGGCTTTTCCCATCTACCTTAACTTCGCGGTCAGCGGCATGGAGCGCCTGCTGCGTGAGGTGAGGTCGGCTCTGCACCGGCGCAAGCGCGAGGAAATTCAGGCGAGGCGCTCGGTGGAGCAGCAAATTCGGAGCCAGATGTGCGAATCGCTGACCGCCATGCTGCTCTCGTGCGAACTGGCCATGGCCACACCCGGAGTTCCCGATCCCGCAGCCGAGAAAATTCGCGCCATCGACGGACTGGCCCGCGACATGCGGCAAAGGCTGGGCGCAAGCTGACTCGCACACCCAACACGCAGGCGTGAATTCTGCAAATCTTTGCAGTTCCGTGGCGCAAAAAATCTCTCGTTCTCGTTGGCATTTCGCACTAGAATAGGCGAGCGCGATGTGCTGGACGCCGTTTCTGTCGGGGCATCCCGCGCTCGGGAGGTTCTGTGCACGTTCTGGTCACCGCCGACACTCTGTCCGGTTCCTGGAGTTTTACCCGCGAACTGGTCACGGGATTGGTGACGCGCGGTGTCCGGGTCACGCTGGTCACCTTCGGCGAGATTCCTCTGCCCGACCAAACCACGTGGATGGATCTTCTGCACGGCCTTGAATACCGGCCGACCGCTTTCCGCCTGGAATGGATGGACGATGCGCCGCGCGACTTGCCCGAATCTTCGGAGTTCCTGGCCGGGCTGGTGAATGAGCTCCGTCCCGATGTGCTTCATCTCCACCAGTTCTGCCACGGCAATCTCCCGGTGAATGTGCCGCGGGTGGTTATGGCGCAGGGGGATCTCATCAGTTGGGCGGAGGCGGTGCAGGGCTGCGCGCCGCGGCCTTCGCGCTGGCTGAACTGGTACCGGAAGAGCATCGTCAACGGTATCGCCGCCGCCGATGCGGTGGTCGCGCCATCGGCCTGGATGCTGGACGCCATTGGCGCCGCCTACACCCGGCCGCGGCGCGGCACCGTGATCTACCCGGGGCGCAATCCGATTTTCTTCAATCCCTACGTCAGCAAAGATGATTCCGTGCTCTCGGTGGGCCGCCTGCACGATGCCGGCAAACAGGTGTTTCTGCTCACCCAGCACCCGCACCCGTTTTCGGTGTGCATCGTGGGCGCCGAGCAAACCGTTCCCATGCCGCGCATCCCCATCCGCGCCGACGTTAAGGTTTCCACCGATCAGAGCTGCGTGGCAGTGCGCGGCCCCCAGACCGAGGCCCAACTGCGCGCGCTTTATAGCCGCGCCGCGGTTTACGCCGCGACGGCTCGCTACGAACCGCTGGGGATCGCTCCGCTGGAAGCCGCATTTTCGCGATGCGCCCTTGTGGCCAACGATATTCCCAGCTTCCGCGAAGTGTGGGGTGACGCCGCGCTTTATTTTCGCACCAACGATGCCGGCAGCCTGGCTGCCACGCTACGTCAACTGGATGCCGATCGCGGCCTGCGCCAGGCCTACGCCGAGCGCGCCTTCACCCGCGCCCGCGAACGCTACACGACCAAACGCATGATCGATGCCTATCTTATTCTGTACCGCAGTTTGATTTCGGCCGATTCGATGGCCGCCTAGCGGGCTGCGGAAAGGTCCATCAAATGCACTCACTGCACTATCCACAAAGCATAGTTCCGCAGCCAGCCTGGGGCGCGGAATGCGTCCCTCGCCTCAGGGCCTTTGCTGCCGCTTGCAAAGTCGACTGCGGAATTTTGAAATGGAATTCCTTACGCGGCGCTCAGGCACATTCTTCCACCTTTTTGTTTGCACATGCGTAAGTGGGCTGGGTAGCGCCGAAAGCTCAACCTCTTTCTACTTTACCGTCAACCTGGCCGTTCCGGGCGGCATCCAAAACCGTCTACTTATTTCTGGTTTTATATCGAGTACGAGGTGAGGCGATGCCCCAAACTTCTGGCGGAAGCATTCCCCTTCGAAAATTCGGCCGGGCCGATGCCAAAATCTCGGCTCTCGGATTCGGCGGCCATCATCTGGGCGACGCCCCGGACGAAAAAACCGCGGTTGAAATCATTCATCGGGCGGTAGACGGCGGCATCACGTTTTACGACAACTGCTGGGAATACCGGCGTGGCAAAACGGAAATATGGATGGGCGCCGGCCTCAAGGGACGCCGGGACAAAGTCTTCCTGATGACCAAAACCTGCCCTCATGGCCGTGACGCCAGCCTGGCGCTGCTGATGCTGGAAGAATCGCTGCGCCGCCTGCAGACCGACCACCTCGATTTGTGGCAAGTCCACGGTATGGCCTTCGATAATGACGCCGAACTTTTTATCCGCAAGAATGGCGCCGCCGAGGCGCTTGAAAAGGCCAAGAAAGACGGCAAGGTCCGCTTCGTCGGATTTACCGGACATCAGAATCCGAAGGTTCATCTTGCCATGCTCGCAACCGGATTTCCCTTCGATGCGGTGCAGATGCCGCTTAATGCCTTCGACGCCAATTTCCGCAGCTTCGAAAGACAGGTTTTGCCCGAACTTACCAAGCGCGGCATTGCCGCACTCGGAATGAAGCCGCTGAATGGCCACGGTGACGCCATTAAGCAAGGCGTTATAACTGTAGAAGAAGCATTGCGCTATGCCATGAGCCTGCCCGTTGCCACTACCATTACTGGCATTGACAGCCTGGACGTGCTGCACCAGAACCTGCAAATCGCGCAGAACTTCACGCCCATGACAGAGGCGGAAATGAACGAATTGCGGGATCGCTGCAAGCAGGAGGCGGCGGACGGGCGCTACGAGCTCTATAAATTGTCGCTGAAATTCGACAACCCGGAGTCGCGCCTGGCCCATGGCTTCCCGCTCGATACTCAGCAATCCGAAGTCAAGGATATGTTTGGAGTTCAAACCAACAACGGCCATCCCTTCCCGGAAAAACACTTCTAGGAGTGACGCATGCCTTCTAATACGGGATGGAATCGCCGGAGTTTCATCAAGAGCGCCGCAATCCTGGGCGCTGCACCACTTTTCGCCGGAGGCAGCATGGCACAACCGAAAGAAGAACAATCACAAGAAGTTCCATCAGGGATGGTGCCGAAAAAGCCGCTGGGCCGCACCGGGGTGCAGGTCTCTGCCATGGGACTTGGGGGATACCATCTCGGCTCGGCCGAGACCGACCAGGCAGCGAACGAAATCGTGGCCAAGGCGCTCGATCATGGGGTCACGTTCTTCGATAACGCCTGGGAATATCACGACGGCCTGAGCGAAGAACGCATGGGCAAGGCGCTTAAAGGGAAACGGGATCAGGCATTCCTTATGACCAAAGTCTGCACTCACGGGCGCGACAAAAAATTAGCCATGCGCATGCTGGAAGAATCATTGCGCCGCCTGCAAACTGATCACCTCGACCTGTGGCAGATTCACGAAGTGGTTTACGACAACGATCCTGATCTCATCTTCGCGCCGAATGGCGCGGCCGAGGCGCTGCTCGCCGCAAAGCAGCAGGGGAAAGTGCGCTTCGTCGGATTTACCGGGCACAAAGATCCGGAGATTCATCTGAAGATGCTGGCGCATGATTTTCCCTTCGATACAGTGCAGATGCCGCTGAATTGTTGCGATGCGACCTTTCGCAGCTTCGAAACTCAGGTATTGCCGGAAGCCAACCGCCGCGGCATGGCTGCGCTGGGCATGAAGAGCCTGGGAGGCAGCGGCGAACTGGTGCGGCACGGCGCGGTCACCGCCGAGCAGGGACTGCGCTATGCCATGAGCCTGCCGGTTGCCACCACCATCAGCGGGGTCGATACTCTGCAGGTGCTGGAACAAAATCTGAGGGTGGCGGTCAATTTTGAGCCTCTTGATGCAAAGTCCATGCAGGCTTTACGCGACCAGTGCCGCTCTGTGGCCGCGGACGGCCGGCTTGAACTTTTCAAAATGACCACCAAATACGACGGCAAGGTGGGGCGCGAACAGCACCACTTCCCTACTTCGCAGGAACTGCCGCTGTAACGTGGCCGCCGCAAGCGGACTTGTATCGTCCTGCCTGAGCGCTTCCCGGTGCGTCCATGCCCGCCTCGATAATCGGAGTCCGTTGGGCCGAGATGCTGGAATTCAGTTCGCCGCATCTCCTGTAGTTCAGCTCTTCAAGCCAAATGTAAGCCTGGTTTTGACATCCTGCAAATTTTCCTTGACAATCGGTACTGTGTGATACATAGTGTATCTCGTACACTATATGTCACAAAGCACCCAGGCCGATGAGCGCTTTGAAAATCTGCGGCAGGAACTGCGCCGCGGGAGCCTTCCGCTGGCGGTGCTGGCGGCGTTGCGCACCGAGCACTATGGCTATACGTTGCGCAAGACTCTCGCCGATCAGGGCATGGCCATCGATGAAGGCACGCTCTATCCGTTGCTTCGCCGCCTGGAAACCCAGGGGCTGCTGGTGAGCCAGTGGCGCGAGGAAGACAAACGCAACAAGCGCTTCTATCGGCTTTCACCCGACGGCAAGTCGATTCTCAAACAGTTGTTGACCGAGTGGAAAAGCATTCACGCATCGCTGGAAGACATTTTCCATGATATCTAAGGAGTCTTTATGCAACTCGTGGATCGTTACCTTCAGGCTGTCAAATTCTGGCTTCCGCGGAGCGAGAAGAATGACATTATCGCGGAGCTGGCCGAGGACCTGCGCTCACAGATCGAGGATCGGGAATCCGAAGTCGGGCGCAAGCTTTCAGACGCCGACGTCGAAGCCATCCTGAAGCGCTGCGGCCCACCCATGGCGGTGGCCGGTCGCTATCTGCCGCAGCGCTATCTGATCGGTCCGGCGCTGTTTCCGATCTATCGGGTTGTGATCCGCTCGCTGGTCTTTTATTTTCTGCTTCCCTGGCTTCTGCTGTGGACGGGGATCAGCATCTTCTCTCCAGACTTTCGCGCCGATCATCCTGGCGCTGCTCTTTTCGCATCGCTGGAGCCCTGGTGGCTGGCCTGCACCTATTCGTTATTTTTGAACACGCTGGTGTTCGCGCTGCTCGACCGCTCGGGACTTCGCGCACACATGGTGGACGACTGGAACCCGCGCTCACTGCCAGCGATACGCGATCCCAATCACATCTCGCGCGCGGGCACCGTCATCGAGCTGACGGTCGCGGTTGCAACTCTCACCCTCTGGGTGCAGCTCGATGCCTACCGGCGGATGTTTCACGCCCTGGGAGTGACGATCACGCTGTCATCCCGCTGGCCCTACTTTTTCTGGGCATTGGTGCTGCTCAGCCTTGCCGGCATTGGCCTTGCCGGCTTCAACCTGTTGAACCCGCGCTGGACGCGCTTCAGCGCCAGCCTGCGCCTCGGCGTTGACGTCTACACCTGGGGATTGGTTTTCTGGATCTTCCGGGCAAACCTGCTGCAATCGCTCAACGCCAGCAGCCTTTCTTCTAGTGAGGCCATTGAAGCCGTCAGGTCCCTCAATATCTGGTTGGCCAACTCAGCCCTCTGGGTGGTGGCTATCGGAGTCGTGGTGCTGGCTTTCGACGTGCGCCGCATCCTGCGGGTGCCTCCGACAAAATGATCCATGAAGAACGCGCACAATGCAGGTCAGGCCGTCGTTGCCGCGACAGGTCCCCTCTGTTGGTGGTATCTTCTTATCCTTACTAGAAATCAGCAATGTTGGAGGAATCGAATCATGGCTCAAGTAAAGATCACAGTTCGTCCCAACGGCCCCTACCGCGTGGAAGCGCCAGAAGGAACGATAGATCTGGTCGACGTCAACGGAACTCCGTATGACTTGACCGGCAAACCAGCATTTTCTCTCTGCCGCTGCGGCGGGTCGGTCAACAAGCCTTTCTGCGATGGCACGCACAGCAGAATCGGCTTCCAGGGTGCGGAGCTGGCGGTGAAGAAGGCCGAAGGCTAGGGCTGACAACGAAGATCTGGAAGCGCCATGGCCGACTTCAGCGACCGCGAACTCGGAGTGCATCGCCGCATCACGCGCCGTGATTTTCTCAACGGAGTGGCCGTAACCGCGGGAGCGGCGTTGGTGCCTCGGCATCTGTTCGCAGGTACGGGCGAGGCTCAGGGCGCGACCGACTACTATCCGCCGGCGCTGACCGGACTGCGGGGATCTCACGCCGGTTCGTTCGATGCAGGCCACGCTTTGCGCGACGGCACCTTCTGGGACTCAGCGGGCAAGCCGGTTGACAGCGGCGAAAAGTACGACCTCGTCGTCGTGGGCGGGGGCATCAGCGGCCTCGCCGCAGCCCACTTCTATCGCAAATCTGCCGGCGCGAATACGCGCATTCTCATCCTCGACAATCACGACGACTTTGGCGGACACGCCAAGCGCAATGAGTTTCGCGTGGGTGACAGAACTCTGATTGGCTACGGCGGCACCTACTCCATTGAAAGCCCGGAACCTTACAGTGCAGTCGCGAGAGGCGTGATTGAGGAATTGGGGATCGACGTACGCGCTTTTCCAAAATATCTGCAGCGGGATCTGTACAGCTCGCTGGGACGAGGGCCAAAGATTTTCTTCGACAAGGAAACTTTCGGCAGCGACGTGCTGGTCGACGATCCCTGCCCGTTTCCGGGCGGCGAAACCTACGACCTCGCGGCTGCCGGGCCGGATGCGTGGGCGCACTTTATGGCGGACGCTCCGATCGCAGAGCAGGCGCGCAAAGACATTTCACGTTTGTGCCGGGAGAAAAAAGATTATCTTCCGGGGCTTAGCGCTGAACAGAAAAAGGCGCGCCTGGCGCGCGTGAGTTATTCCTACTTTCTGACCGAACTCGCCGGCGTGCACGGCGACGTAATTCGACTTTATCAAACCATTTCTCAACCCCTGTTTGGCGTGGGCATTGACGCGGTTGCCGCGCTCGACGCGGCGGAATCCGGCTATCCGGGCTTCGGCGGAATGGGTATTGACGCGGACGCGCTGGACCATGAACGCAAATACTTCTTTCACTTTCCCGACGGCAATGCCAGCATCGCGCGCCTGCTGGTGCGCAAGCTGATTCCGGTAGCCATGCCCGGAAACTCTGCAACAGACATAGTCACGGCCCGGGCGAACTACAGCAAGCTTGATCAAGATGGATCACCCGTCCGCATGCGGCTGAACAGCACGGCGGTGCGGGTGAAGCATCTGGGCAAGGCAGGGTCTGCCAATGAAGTCGAAGTCGCTTACGCCCAGCGGGACAAGGTCTATACGGTCAAGGGCAGGCATGCGATTCTGGCCTGTTGGAACCAGATGATTCCGTTCCTGTGCGAGGAATTGCCGGAAGGACAAAAAGAAGCGCTCGCCGACGCGACCAAAGTCCCGCTGCTGTATACGAATGTAGCGTTGCGAAACTGGAGAGCTTTCGAGAAGCTGGGAGCGAATTCGATCTACGCGCCCGCGGGATACCACACGTACATCGATATGGATATTCCTGTCAGCGTCGGGGAGTACCGCTGCTCGCGAACTCCCGACGAGCCGGTCGTGCTGCACATGAGTAAGTCCCCATGCAAGCCCGGACGTTCGGCGCGCCAGCAACATGTCGCCGGCCGCATTGAGCTATACAGCACGGCTTTCGAGACCATCGAGCGCAACGTTCGCGAGCAGTTGGCACGCACGCTGGGGCCGGGCGGTTTCGATCCCGCGCGCGATATCGCGGCGATCACGGTGAACCGCTGGCCCCATGGATACAGCTACGAGTACAGCAGCCTGTGGGACAAATTCGTGCTCGAAGGCGGGGAGACGCCGTGCGAGCGGGCGCGCAAACCATTCGGACGAATCGCCATCGCTAATGCCGATGCCGGAGCTTCCGCTTACACGAACTGCGCCATTGATCAGGCCTGGCGGGCGGTGAGGGAGTTGGTACCAAGTACCTAGTTCGCATTCGCGAGTTCCGAGCCCCGTTGATCGGAGACTGTACGGCTCTGTGAACCTCCAGGATTACAGAAATGTATCGAATCATTGTGCGGCTTTCAGCTGCGCAGCTTTCGTTCTTGCCGCTTCGGCCTGCTGGGTCAGTCCGTTGGCCTGATAAGCCTGGGCCAGGGCAGTTTCCAGTTGTTCGTTGTCGCCGCTTTGCTTCTGCTCTTTGAGGAATGCGGCGACGGCATCGTCGTACATTTTCAGCCGGGCGTAAGAAACGCCAAGATTGTAGTTGATGCCGGTCGCTTGCGGATCGAGGCGAGCCGCGGTTTTGTATTCCTCGATCGCGGCCTGATCGTTCTGTTGAGCGGCGAGCGCGAGGCCGAGTCCGAAGTGGGCGTCGGAATTGTCCGGTTCTTGCGCCACTGCCTGGCTGAAAACGTCCTTCGCCTCCTGCGGGCGATTCGAATCCAGATACAGCATTCCCAGGTGAAGGCGCGCTTCGGTGCTTCGCGGATCCAGTTCCAGCGCGCGCTTCAGTTCCGTTTCCGCTGGGCCGAACTGGCCTGCGTGGATGTAGGCTTTCGCCAGCGCGATGTGCGCGGGCACGAATTTAGGCTTCTGGCGAACAAGTTTCCTGAACTGCGCGATCTGGTTGGCAGGATCGTTTTCTGGAAGGGTTGAAGCGCGTCCCAGGCGCAGTGGCAAATCATAATGATGCGCCAGCGCCGCGGCGCATCCGGTCAGCGCGAAAATCGTCGCGAGAAAAATGGCTACCCGGCGCGGGGCATGGTCTTGCTGCGGGGCGATTAGCGCGATGAGCACGCCGAGAATAAGGCCGGTGATGAGGCCGCCGATGTGGGCGGCGTTGTCGGTGACTCCCGAGGCGGCGCCGAAGATCAGGTTGAATACCACAAAAACCATCAGGCTGCGTAGCGTGCCCGAGAGTGCGGCTCGGGGAAGAGAAAACTCGCCCAGTTTGAAGGCCGCGATGAGCGCGCCGGCAAGGCCGAAAATCGCGCCGGAAGCTCCGACGCTTAAAACGTGAGGATTCCAGGTGACACTGGCGAGGCTCGCGCCCAGGCCCGAAATCAGATAGACCGCGCCGAAGGTCCAGCGGCCGTAAAGCGATTCGCTGAGCTGACCGAGATCCCACAGGCACCACATGTTGAAGGCGATGTGGAGCAGGCCGCCGTGGACGAAGACGCAGGTCAGCAGCCGCCACCATTCTCCAGAGAGGGTCAGCTCACCGGCATTGGCGCCCCATTGCACTAATTCGTTTCCGGGGAACTCCTGGAAGGGACTGCCGGAGGCGAGCACCATGCCAAGGTAGACTGCTATGTTGATGCCAAAAAATATATGCGTGAGGGTTATGGTCGATTCGCCGCTACGGATCCACGGTCGGCGAATCACCGGCTGCGGGGCGTCGTCGGCAAGTTCGCCGCGCTGATAGGCCTCGTGGTGCTTGCACCACTGGCAGATTTTCTTGCCGAAGGAAAAGCCGGGAAGCTGGCGGCCACATCGAATGCAGTTTGCCATGTTCTGGATTTAGAGTATCAGCAGATCGGTGAGGTGGGCGAGCCTGGGAGGGTGCGAGCTCCGCTCGCAGGACAGCCGAGGGCGGCTGTCCCCACATATTAAGACGGTCCCTCAGTGAATCGTCTTGGTCTTCCTCGACATGTAATCCATCAGCAGATACTGCCCCAGCGTATAAGGGGTGGTGAAGTAGGCCTTGCCGCGGCACATCTCAGTAACTTTCTGCACGAATTGCACCAGGCCATAATCGGAGGCGAGCATAAACGTGTTGATGAGGACGCCGGCGCGCTTACACTTCGAGACTTCTTCCAGCGTCTGGCTGACGACCAGCGGGTCGAGGCCGAAGGCGTTTTTGTAGATGCGTCCGTCTTCGAGGGTGAGGGCGGAAGGTTTGCCGTCGGTGATCATGACAATCTGCTTCATGTCTTTTCTTTGTCGTTGCAAAATCCTCTGCGCCAGGCGCAGGCCTTCGCGCGTATTGGTGTAATACGGGCCAACTTTGATGCGGGCCAGTTGCGACAGCGGTACTTCTTCGGCGGAATCGTGGAAGAGCACGAGCGAGAGCGAGTCGCCGGGGTATTGCGTGCGAATCAGATGAGAGAGCGCCATCGCGACTTTCTTGGCGGGCGTGAAGCGGTCTTCACCGTAAAGGATCATCGAGTGCGAGCAGTCGAGCATGAGCACGGTCGCGCAGGACGATTGGTACTCGCACTGGTGAACCTGCAGGTCGGAGTATTCGATGTTGAGCGGCAGCGCCAAACCTTCGCGCTGAATCGCACTCGATAGGGTCGCCGTAATGTCGAGATTAAGCGTGTCGCCGAACTCGTAGGTCTTAGCCGATCCGCTGGTTTCGATGCCGGTCGCGAGATCGCGCGTGTCGTGGCGTCCGAAGCTGGATTTGCCGAGGGAGCCGAGCAGGTTACGCAAAGATTTGAAGCCGAGGAAGTCGAGGCTTTTATCGGTGACTTCGAATTTTGCCTGTGGAGCGTTTTCTCCGACTTGGCCGCCAACGCCGGAGGGGCGGGCGGGATCGGGCGGCTGGTCGATTGAAATGTAATCTTCCTGCTGCATGCGCTCGATTAGTTTCTCGATTAATTCGTCCATCTCGCCGTTCATGGCCATTTCGAGCATGCGTTCGCGCATCTCTTCGTCGAATTGATCGGCATTCATCAGCGCTTCTTCGATGGCGCGCTTGAGATCGTCGAGGGTTTGGTTTCCCTCGGGCATTTCATACCACATGTCGCTCTGGAAGCCGCTCTGCAGCAGGTAGTCGGAGAGCGCGCTGAGCAGGTCCTCCATGCTCATCTCGCCCGCCGGGTCGGGCACGTATTTGGAGTAGCGGATGCGTTTCATAAAGCGGGCTTCGGCCTTCGGCTGTCGGGCTTCGGCAAAAGCTTTCGGCACAAACTGTCGAACCGGTCACTCTGTTTGAAGCCCCTGGCCGAAGCCCTAGTTAAATTGCCTGCGCTGCCGGTACGGACGCTCTTCCACATCGAACGATTTCTCGCGCGCCGGCTCCGGCTTTTTCTCTCCGGCTTTGAAGACCCGCTCCTCATTACGTCCGATCCGCTTGTGCGCATGCAGGCCTTCGAGAATGAACTCGGCGGCCGAAACTTGCTGCTCCGGACTTTCCTTCTGCGAAACGCCGAGCGGGCCCAGTTTATCGATCAGACCCTGAATGTCTTTCAAATTTTCCAGAGCTTCAGAAGCCGCGATCGAATCGGATAACTGAATTTCGCCGCCGAGGTCGAACCACTGCACAATCTGCTGCACGTTGGCGCCGGTGAAATATTCGTCGTAGGTTTTCGCAATGGCTGAGCGAATCAGTTCGCGGCCCACGAAATCGGCGCCCTTCATCTCGCCTTCGTATTCGAGTTCGAGTTTGCCGGTGATGGCAGGCAGCGCGGCGTAGACATCGCTGACGCGGGGCACGACCAGTTTTTCGTCGTTGCGAAGGGCGCGGCGCTCGGCGTTCGAGATCACATTTTCCATCGCAGAAATCGGCAGGCGCTGGCTAACGCCGCTCCGCTTGTCGATTTTCTTGTCTTCGCGCGCGGCGAAGGCGATGCGCTCGATCACCTGCTGAATATAGACAGGCAGATGCATGGCATGGCCGTTGCGGCTGGTCCAGGCTTCCTGTGCGGTGATGGCGATGCCTTCGTCGACGGTGGCGGGATAGTGCGTGCGAATCTCGGAACCGATGCGGTCTTTGAGCGGCGTGATGATTTTCCCGCGCGCTGTATAGTCTTCCGGATTGGCGCTAAAAACAATGGCGAGATCGAGCGGCAGGCGGATGGGATATCCCTTAATCTGCACATCGCCTTCCTGCATGATGTTGAACAGGCCAACCTGAATTTTTCCGGCAAGGTCGGGAAGTTCGTTAATGGCAAAAATACCGCGATTGGCGCGGGGGAGCAGTCCGTAGTGAACCGTGAATTCGCTCGAGAGTTCGTGGCCGCCGCGGGCGGCTTTGATGGGGTCGATGTCGCCGATCAAATCGGCGATGGTAACGTCGGGTGTGGCCAGTTTTTCGACGTAGCGGTCGTCGGGAGAAACGTAAGAAATCGGGGTGGCATCGCCCAGGCGGGCGACTTCGTCGCGGCAGCGGCGGCAGATGGGCGCATAGGGATTGTCGCGAATCTCACAGCCCGCGATATATGGCATTTGCGGATCCAGCAGAGCCGTCAGGGCGCGCAGGATGCGGCTTTTGGCCTGGCCCCGGAGTCCGAGCAGAATGAAGTTGTGCCGCGAAAGAATGGCGTTCACGATCTGGGGCACGACGGTGTCTTCGTAACCCACGATGCCGGGAAAGATTCCGGAGTCGTCACTGTTACGCAGGCGCGCGATCAGATTATCGCGAAGTTCGTCTTTCACGCGGCGGGTGCGCAAACGCTCTTCGGAGAAATTACTGCGGCGCAGTTCGCCAAGTGTGCGCGGAAGACTCATCTGCCAACCCCCAGGAAGAATACTTTTCTGGATTATACGCGGAACAGCGGCTATCGGCTTTCGGGCTTCGGCTATCGGCTTTCAGGCTTCGGGCTTCGGCACTGCACTGGTGCCTAGCGAATCTTTTGTGAAAGCAGCTGCGAACAACCCATCTTGTGAATGATGTTGGCCCGTGATTTTGCCGAAGGCCGATAGCCGAAGCCCGCCTTCAGTGTACGTGTCCGTTGCCGCCGGCTTTCTGGCGGGCGGTCGCGGCGCGGCGGAGGTTGGGGATAATGGTCTCGAGATAAGAAATGAGCAAAGTCAGGCGCTCGCGTTCCGAGCGCAAGGAAAGCAGCTTCTGTTTGAAATCGAGATCGAGCGGCAGCGATCCGGCAAGATAAAAAGACAATGAAGAAGTATCTGCCGCCGATAGGTCCTGCGCGGCCCCCGCGATCGACAATATTTCAGAGTGCAATTGCACGGCTCGGGCCGCATCTTCCTGCGGCGCGGCGCCAGGTTCGTCATCGATCATGAGGACCTCGGCGCGCAAAAATGAGCGCTCCTCATTTACCCGCACCAGTTCGAAACGCCTGCGGCCTTCGGACACCAGATCGAGGCGGCCGTCCGGATATTCCTTGACCACGGTCACAATTTCGGCGGTGCATCCGATTTCCGCCATTCCCTGTTCTGCCGCCGCCCGGATCACTCCAAAAGGAAGATGCTGCGCGATGCATTCCCCAATCATTTCCTTGTAACGGGGTTCGAAGATGTGCAGCGGCAAAGGAGTGCCGGGGAACAACACCACGTCGAGCGGAAACAGTGGAATAAGGGAATCCAAGGGGTCACCGGCGGCGCAGGCGGATTCGCGCGCATTACTGATTGTATCGCAGCGCTTGACTTCACAACTTCCGGAGGACTACAAGCGCGCTATGGACCTCGCAGGAAAAGTTGTGGCGGTTACGGGCGCTTCCATGGGCATTGGGGAGGCGATTGCAAAACTTTTCGCGGACAACGGCGCGAGCGTGGTTTTGCTGTCACGCGACACCGGGCGAGTGGAATCGGCTCGCGGGCGCGTCGGCCATACGGAGCGAACCATGGCTCTGGCGTGCGATGTGCGGCATCGCGAAGATGTGGATCGCGCGATCGGATTGACACTGCATCATTTTCAAAAACTCGATGTCTGGGTGAACAACGCCGGGCATGGGTTGTTGGATTCGGTGGCGCAGACGGACATGGCGGCGCTCCCGGAGATGTTCGATACAAATTTCTTCGGCGCAGTGGGAGCGATGCAGGCGGTGGTTCCAATCATGAGGCAGCAGGGCGGCGGGACGATCATAAATATTTCGAGCGTTGCCGGCCATATTCCGCTGCCGTTTCATGCGGGTTACAGCGCGACCAAGTTTGCGCTGAATGCGATGGGAAAGGCGGCGGGGGTGGAGCTGAAAAAAGATGGAATTCATGTTTTGACGGTCTGCCCGGGATATGTGCGTACAGCGTTCAGCAAGAATGTGGTTCTGGGAAATGGACGCAAGAAAGTGCGTCCGGATTCGGTGCGGGGTATTACCGCCGAGCGTGTGGCGCGGGCTACGCTGCGGGGATATCTGAAGCGCAAGCGGGAGGTGATTGTGCCCTGGTGGATGTATGTGCCGCAGAAGGTTTATCAAATGTTTCCGGCGGTGGTGGAGTGGTCTATGGTCCGGATGGCCAAGTAATACGCGAGCTTCAACGAAAATGTTTCCCGGAGGGCACATCCGTTGACCTGGTAACCAGGATTATCCCAGCTCGGCCAGCAGCGCTTCCATCTCTCCTTGTGCGTGCAGATTACCAGTGCGGCGGGCGGAGGCGATCCCGTCAGTGAGCATGGTTTTCGCATCGGCAATGCGGTCGGCGCGGGCCAGCGTTTGCGCAGCCATGAAGTAGCCGGGAGTGTAGTCGGGATTGGCTTTGAGAAGAATGCCGAATTCCGCCAGCGAGCGGTCGAAGTCGCCCTGCTTGGAATACTCCATCGCCAGCCCGTAGCGCGCGAAGGTGTCATTCGGATTGTGGGTAAGAATGTCGTTGAGTGCAGCGATGCGGTCCATGGGCAGTTCCCGGTTCTCCGTTCTCAGTTAGATGAGGTTACTACAATTGGTTGCCTCCATCCCTATTCTCTCAGTGGAAAGAGGGGAAACGTTTTGGATACCTGGCATTGGCTTTGGAATCGTCCAGTGAGTAGAATTAGCAGTTCCTAAAATCTTATGGTTTGCGAGGTTCACAGGTGGCGTGTCCGTTTTTTCTGCCGATGGAAAAGTTAGAAAATGGGGCATGGCTTCATCCCGGCCGGCTTCCACTCGGTTGCGGGTGGAGCGGGCAGTGCACGGCGCCGCAACATGAGGGCGAGATGCCATCAGCCGAAGAGCTGCAGCGCTTTTGCAACCTGGGATATGCGAATGGGTGCCGGCGTTTGCCGGCTGAAAGGTCTTGGGACGCGGTGCGGTTCGCTGCGCGGGCCGCAAACCAAAGCGGCAAGAGCGCGGGCGGGCGTATCCAGGTTCGCTATGTATGCGAGCGCGGGCATCTTCCCGTCGAGCACGGGCTGTTGGAGTACGATCCGGTCGAAAAGCGCTGGGAGCGCGGCCATCCCGACCGCAGAGTGCAGTCGATGGCAGAGTGCTTCCTGGCGGCTCAGGCCGAAAAGGTCAGTTGGACGAAAGTTGGAGCGGCCTCCGAAGTAGGAAATTGAGGAACGACGCAATGAACGAAGAACCGTTGATGCCCCGGCCGGTGCGGGATTCGCAATCAGAAATGGCGGAGATCGTTCTGCCCAACGACGCAAATCCCCTGGGAGCCCTGCTGGGCGGCCGGCTGATGCACTGGATCGATCTGGCAGGCGCCATGGCGATGCATCGTCACGCGCGCAGCTACGCAGTGACGGCTTCGGTGGACCATATCGATTTTCTGGTTCCGGTCAGGGTGGGCGATCTGGTGATATTGCGATCCTCCGTCAACCGGGTGTTCCAAACTTCGGCGGAAGTAGGCGTGAAAGTTTTTGTGGAAAACTATATTGCCGACACCTCGCAGCACGTGGCTTCAGCGTATCTGACCTTCGTGGCGGTGGATAGCACAGGCCGGCGGCTGAAGGTTGCGCCCGTAATCCCTGAAAGCGACGAGCAGCAGCGCCGCTATCAGGACGCGGGCCGGCGGCGCAACAGCCGGCGCGCCGAGATCGAGCGCCGGGGCAAGGCAACCCGTTGATTTCGCAGGACGACCCCAGTCACATTTGCTTTTTCGTGGACGCGATAACCTACAATTTCCAGTTGCAGCCTTCTTAGGTTCAGTGGTTCTTCGGGTACGTCTATGGATAGCGCTCTGCTGGTTCACCGCATTCACTTCGCCTTCACGATTACCTTCCATTATCTGTTCCCGCAACTGACCATGGGGCTGGCGCCACTCATCGTAGCGCTGAAGACCATCGCTCTCCGCCGCAACGACGAAACTTACCATCAGGCTGCGCGCTTCTGGGCGAAGATTTTCGGTATTAATTTCCTGCTCGGCGTGGTGACCGGAATCCCCATGGAATTTCAGTTCGGCACGAACTGGTCGCACTTCTCCCGCTTCGCCGGCGGCGTGATCGGACAGACGCTCGCCATGGAGGGCGTATTCTCATTTTTTCTGGAGTCGGCGTTTCTGGGATTATTTCTTTACGGCGAGAAGAGACTTGGTCCTCGAGCGCACTGGTGGTCGGCCGTGGCCGTGTTTTTGGGATCGTGGCTCTCAGGTTTCTTCATCATAGTCACGGACGCATGGATGCAGCATCCGGTGGGCTATACGAAGGCAGCAGACGGATCGCTGCAACTCTCCAGCTTTTGGGAACTGATACTAAATCCGTGGGCGTGGTGGCAGTACGCACACAACATGAGCGGCGCCGTAATCACCGGGGCAGTGGTCATGGCTTCGGTCGGAGCGTTTTATCTTCTGTGGGGGAAGTTTCAGGAACACGGCCGAATTTACCTGCGCGTGGGCGTGATCGCGGGCCTGATCTTCAGCTTTCTGCAATTATTTCCCACCGGCGATGGGCAGGGGCGCATGATTGCCCTCCACCAACCGGTAACGCTGGCCGCGATGGAAGCGCTGTTCGTGGGCCAGCCCGGCGCGCCGCTGGTGATTATCGGTCAGCCCAATGTGGATGAGCGCAAGATCGACAATCCGCTGATCGTCCCGGACGCGTTGAGTTTCCTCACCTATCGCGCGTGGAAGGCAAACGTGCGCGGTCTCGATTCATTCCCTCAGGATCTGTGGCCGCAAAATATTGATCTTCTCTATTACAGCTACCACATCATGGTCGGGCTCGGAACAATCTTTATCGCCATCATGCTGCTGGCGGCCTGGCTGCTGTGGCGCGGGAAATTGTATTCCGCCCGCTGGATGCTCTGGATCCTTATGCTCTGCCTTCCCTTCCCTTACATTGCCAACACCGCTGGCTGGATTACGGCAGAACTGGGACGGCAACCCTGGCTGGTCTATGGATTGATGCGCACAGCCGACGGCTATTCGAAGATGGTTTCTGCCGGAAACGGAATGTTCACGCTGCTGGGATTTCTGGGTATGTATATGGTCCTCGGCATTCTGTTTCTGTTTCTGGTGCGCCGGGAGATCGAACACGGTCCGATTCTTGAAGCACCGGGACTTCCCGGACTGCGCCCGACTGGCGGAACGGTGAGGCATTAATGGAAACACTATGGTTCATGATTGTCGCCGCGATGGTGGCGGCCTATGTCGTGCTGGACGGGTTCGATATCGGCGCCGGCGCAATTTATCTGGGGGCGGGCAAGACAGGTGACGAGCGGCAAAAGATATTGCGCGCCATCGGCCCGGTGTGGGATGGAAATGAAGTGTGGCTGCTGGCTGCAGGAGGAACACTTTACTTCTCGTTTCCCTTGCTTTATGCCTCCAGTTTTAGCGGCTTCTACCTGCCGCTGATGATGGTCTTGTGGCTGCTCATGCTTCGGGGCATCGGCATCGAACTGCGGTCGCACATGGAAAATCCGGTGTGGGCCGGTTTCTTCGATCTGGTCTTCTGCGGCTCCAGCGTCCTGCTGGCCATCTTCTTTGGGGCCGCTCTGGGCAACGTGGTGAGGGGCGTGCCGCTGCGGGCAGACGGTTATTTCTTTGAGCCTCTGTTCACCAATTTCAGGGTGAGCGGCAATACCGGCATCCTGGACTGGTACACGGTGCTGACGGGCGTGATCGCTCTGGTGACCCTGACGGCGCATGGCTCGCTCTATGTGGCGGTTAAAACCGATGGCGATCTCGACCGCCGCACGCGCCAAATCGCCCTGCGGGCATGGCCTCTGCAACTGATTCTGACTCTGGTGGGGCTGGCGGCGACTTGCTATGTTCAGCCACTGGTGCTCGACAATTACAAGCATTACGCGTTCGGCTACCTGATCCCGCTTATCGTCTTTGGCAGCCTCGGCCTGATGATTTATGCAATCCGCGGAGAACGGGACAAGCTGGCATTCGCAGGCTCCGCCGCTTATATCGTGGGGATGCTGGTGGGCGCTGCGTTCGCGCTTTATCCCATGGTTCTGCCGGCGAGCACCAACCCAGCCTACAGCCTGACCATCTACAACACGGCTGCCGCTCGCCACGGCCTCACCGTCGGACTCATCTGGTGGATTCTGGGAATGATTCTGGCGGCGGGCTACTTCGTGCTTCTCTTTCGCATGTTCCGTGGGAAAGTACGATTGGAAGGCGAAGGCTACTGACCAGTGGTCGCGCAGTCTGACTTTCCTGGACCGAATCGGCGTGAATCAAGCCGTTGGCTCCATCCGGAGAAACAGTAAAAATCCGGACTACTCAGCCTCTTATCCCCGCCGATTCTCTGACACTGTTCGTCTTCGATCGTCCAGGCGTCATCCAAACTGCAACTTAGATGCTACTTCAGAAAGCTGCAACCAACCAAAATTGCGTATTCCTTCACCAACCTTTAGCCGCGATTCGTGCGTCCTTAACGTCGCCCGTGGTTTCGCGCAATAAGGACGCTTTCGCTTCTCCCACTGTCTTTCGCGTTCCCTCTGAAAATGACGAATAGAACTCCATCGAACAGCCAGGCAGCATTTGCGGAAGGCCCGATCAATACCCGCGCTGAATTGAAACAGGTGGAAGAGCGGCGGGCAATTGGTCCCAATGTGGTGTATGAAACCATTCGCCGCGAGGGTGAAGATGAACTAGACCGCACTCCCTCAGCCCTGGCATGGTCGGCGCTGGCGGCCGGGCTTTCGATGGGGTTCTCTTTTATTGCCGAAGGCCTGCTGATGGCGCACCTGCCCGATCAAACCTGGCAGCCGCTGATCTCGCGGCTGGGATACAGCGTGGGATTTCTCATCGTCATTCTGGGACGGCAGCAGTTATTTACCGAGAACACTCTTACTGTTGTACTGCCGCTGCTGCAGCGAAAAAACTCCGAGACACTATTCCGCATGCTGCGGCTGTGGGGCATTGTTCTCAGCGGAAATCTGGTCGGCACATTCCTGTTCGCGCTGACTGTGGCAAAATTGGCCGTCTTCGACGCGCACACGCAACAGTGTCTGGTGCAGATCGGCCTGGCTCACCTGGGCGCGGGATTCTGGACGGTGCTGGTGCGCGCCATCTTTGCCGGATGGCTGATTGCATTGATGGTGTGGCTCCTTCCGGGCGCGGAATCGGCTCGAGTGAGCATTATTGTTATCATCACGTTCCTGGTCGGAATCGGCGGCTTCAATCACATCATCGCCGGCTCAACCACCCTGTTCTTTCTGGTGGCCACGAATCACATTTCGTGGCAAAGCTACCTTATCCATTTCTTCGTGCCCGTATTGCTGGGCAATATGGTCGGCGGAATATCGCTGGTGGCGGCGCTGGGCCATGTCCAGGTAGTCGGGGGTAGGGACAACGCAGCCGCAGCCAGGCTCAACAGGAAAAAGGCAGCATAAGATTTGCGCCGCTGCCGAGGATCTATCGGGAGAAGCGCTGGCGGCTTCCTTTCGGAAACTTTTGGCATCCCAGTGCCATGACGCCAATCCCAAAACCGGAGATACCCTTGCCTGTGCCTGATCGCGCTCCCGCGGAACCAATGCCCGCTCCAATCAAAGAACCGCCGCAACCCCCGGAGAATCCTGATGCGCCGGTGCGCGAACCCGATCCCGACGATCCGCAACAGATTTAAGTGGATCGATTATCTCCGCATGCGTGGAAAGAAATGCGCCGTCTTCAATTGCGTCAACCCGGACGGTGAGCCAGCGGTTGGGCGTATGGCGTCCTTTGATGTAGGTCTTCTGATAATTGTCGGTGAGCGCTTCAGTGAATTGCCCGTCCGGGCGCTCATGCACCACGTTCAGCGTAATTGCGTCGAGCTTTCTCCCAAAGAATGACTGCATGAAAGTTTTCTTTTTTTCCACGGCGAGGTCACGCAGGATTTTGCTGCGCTGGCGCGCGATTTGCGGCGGGATCTGATTGGGCATGGATGCGGCAGGTGTGCCCGGACGAGCAGAATAGGTGAAGACGTGCAGGTAGGTGAAGGGCAGATCGGCAATAAGGCTGCGCGTGGCTTCAAACTCGAGATCGCTCTCGCCGGGAAATCCCACCATCACGTCGGCGCCGATAGCGGCCGCCGGCATGGCGGCGCGAATCGTCTCGATTTTTTCGCGATAGTGCCACGGACGATATTTGCGATGCATGCGGCGCAAAACGGCGTCGCTGCCCGACTGCAGGGGAACGTGGGCATGCTTGGCGATTCGCGGCGTTGACGCCACCAGCGCAATCAGTTCGTCACTCCAGTCCGTGGGCTCGACGCTTGAGATGCGAAGTTTTTCGAGTTGGGTTTCGGCAAGAATCGCGCGAATCAGGGACTCGAGTCGTTGGCCATGATGCCGGCCCGTGCTGCCAGGCTGAGCAGCGTCAGCCAGATCCCTTCCCCACCGGCCCAGATTAATGCCGCTGATCACAAGTTCGCGATAACCCGCTGCCACCAGCATGTTCACTTCCGAAATCACGCGCCCGAGCGGCAGCGACCGGCTATGCCCGCGCACGCTGGGGATCACGCAAAACGCGCAGCGATTGTCGCATCCATCCTGCACCTTGAGATTCGGACGAGTGCGGTCGTGCTGGTTCGCGATCGGCGATGCAGATTCGAAAACCGGGGCGGCGAGAAGCTCAGTGTGGGCGAAAATGTCGGATACGTAGGTCGGGTTCTCAGTTCTTTTTTCCCAACTCTCAGTTCTCAGATCCCAGTTCTCAGTGAGATTGGCGATAGGCAGAAGGGAGTGAGCTTCTCGGCTCGCGCCCGCGCCGGGTGACGCCGGCTCTACTGTCTCATTCCCCGCCGCAACCTTTTCCGCGTCGCGGAAGTTTCGCTGCACAATCTCTGCCAGTTGATGCTTGTGCGAGTTGCCCACTACCAGCCAAACACCGGGAAGGGCGGCCACTTCGCCGGGGGCGCGCTGCGCGTAGCATCCCGTGACGACGATTCTTGCCAGCCGGTTCTCCCGCTGGACGCGACGGATGGCTGCGCGGGCGTCCTGATCGGCGGAACTGGTAACCGTGCAGGTGTTCAAGATCACCAGCTCGGCTTGCTCCGAAAAAGCGCGACTGAATCCGCAAGCGTCAAGCTGGCGTTCCAAAGCGGCGCCATCGGCTTGGGTGGCGCGGCATCCGAAGTTTTCTACACGGTAGCTGGGCACAATTTATGGTAGCGCACTTTCGGCCTGTGCCCGTATTGTCAATGAATTTTCCGGCGCACAGAGCAGTTGCGCTCCGGCGCGCTAACACACCGCCGAGTCCGGGCCTTCATTCTCGTTCAGCCCGCCGAAGCGTTTACACACTCCTCGGCCTTTTCGAGAAGAATTTCCAGTTCCAAAGCGAAGTTGCGGCGAGCCTGGGCCTGCAATCGCCACTGATCCTGAACCGGCGCGCAGACAAGCGGAATCAGATTTTCGAAGCGATCAACCGCACGCTCAAAGTAGTCGATATCCTTCTTAAGCAGTCGAAGGAATTCTCCGTCGCTGACAGCGGACATAAACACCTCCAAATGCATTAAAGCTTTACTACAGCAATTTCTTTGCCACGCCGGTCAAGGTCGTGTAAAGAGAAGGAAGTGGCGCAGTTTCAGGGCCCTGGGAAGTGGCGCTCTCGACCAGGAGCCTCATACCGCTATGGAATGTACCAACCCAGGTGGAGCGATTCAGTTGCTGTGCATGTAAAAATTTCGGCGGGATTTAACGTGGTCAATGCTTGCGGGGACCTCAGCTATCTTTTCGATACAGCAGGTTGCGCATCGCCTCCCGGCGGGCTTCGTTCGCTTCCCTGTCGACCTTGCGCTGGTCAACGCCGGTCGTGGACTTCGACTTACCGGCAGCGGGATCTTCTTCACTGCACGACGGACAACGGTTGGCAAATCCAGGCTTGCCCGGCTTCAGCTCAAACTCTTCGCCGCAAGCCACGCAGGTTTTGATTGGGTAGGGCATCGCTATATTCATGATACAACCGCGGATTCAACGGGGAAATCCCTCACCCGAAGGTCTAAAAGGAAACTGAGTACCTTGATTTGCGAAGAAGGCGAGCCGATGATGAGCGCGCCTCCCACAGAAGAGTTGAGAAGTGTGGCAACGCCCGCGGCTAACGTATGACGTGAATTCTCATGTCGAGCTTGACCTGCTTCCACGCTTGTTCGGTAGTGTATACAGGAACTCTTAACATCATGCCAAGAGCCAGGCAAGCCCGGTCGCCCAGGGACAAGCCAAGATGCCTGGTTTGCGATGTTAAATCCCCTGCAATCCGCGCTTGTTCGGAATCGAACGGCAAGACTTCTCGAATTGGAGTGGTAGCATCCTCCCAGGCTTGTGCCGGGCTCCATCCGCTGCGAACGAGCTTGCTTTGAACCTCCGCGAGGTTCACGGCGCTCGCGACGGCATCTGCGAGCAATCGAGGAGTCAACTTTTCCGTCCCCGGCTCGCCCTTGATGACCGCAAGGATGGCGGAGGCATCCAGCACCACCCTATTCACGTTTCGCTTCCTCGCGCCGCTCTGCGAGCAATTCCTTCGCCAGGGACTGTCCGGGCTTTAGATACTTGCGAGCGCGGGCCTGCGCGCGCCGGATGCGGAGCTGTTGCGTCGTGATGCGCAATTCATCCTCTTCGAGGCGAAGCACAACTTCATCCCCGGCCTTGATGCCCAGGGCCTTGCGAAATGAGGACGGGATTACGACACGGCCGTTCTCGTTCACGCGAGTGCGGGTTTCTGTCATGGCAAATTACCGTTGAGATGACCTAATAATATCGGATTGTCATGTAATCAGCAATTTGCCACATCCGGCTACGGATGCCATGGCCCCAAAGCTCCGTCGCTTTCCCGCGGCACAAGCGGATCTCATCCCGAACCGAGTCGCAGACCCGGCCCAAACTCATGTCATTCCGAACCGAGTCGCAGACTCGGCCCATACTCATGTCATTCCGAACCGAGTCGCAGACTCGGTGAGGAACCTGCTGTCTGCCGGAATGCGCCACTGACCTCGACGGGGACTCTATTGACGAAGCATTGTCTCTCAGGGACAAGTGCAGAGTTCGCCGATGGGGTGCGGCTCCCCTTAAAGTAACTTGATTTGCTGTAAGAGTGGACAGATAATCTATTTGATACCTTGATGGGGTGCCGGCTACCGGCTCTCGCGACGGCCTCGGGATTTCCGGGGCCGTTTGCATTTTCGGACGACGGCGAAGTCGAGGGCGGCTTTCACGCCGAGATCCCACTTCTCGCAAAGGGGGCGAGAAGTGGGGGGCCCCCGGCAGCAGCTTGTCAATCCTGGCTGAAAATCCTAGTATCATTGGCAGAAAAATGGGGGATGGGCGATGTCACCGGAGGAGGCCGCGCAACGGTTAGTTGACTACATCCATTCGCTGCCCGATTTTGTCTACCACGAACTCGGCGATAGTTACGGCCATATCGGTGCGACCATTGCCGACGCGGTCCTTCAACCGCGGAGGGATTACGACACTTTTGTCACGCCCCGCACAAAGCGCATCTTGACCAAATGGCCGCACGAGAGAACCGTGTCCGCGATGCTCCAGCTCCTGAGATCCATACCGGCATCGGAGTTCCTCAATTACCAGGACTCCGAAAATTCAGGTTCTTGGCTTGGCCACCGCGTCGAGCGATTTTGCACCATTCTCCAACTGCTGAACCAAGAAGCGATCGAAAGCGAAGCTGATCTGGAAGCATGGCTCACGTCAGACACCAATCTGCCAAAACTCCATGCCATCAACGGAGTCGGGCCAAAAACCGTCGATTACCTCAAAATCCTCGTTGGAGTTCAAGGCGCTGGGGCAGCTGTTGATAGTCGACTGCGAGCGTTCCTAAACGCGGCCGGGATCGTGACCGCCCCTAGCGATTACGATATGCCAAGAGAAATCATCAACCGCGCGGCAGAGCTGCTTTCAGTCGAGCGGGCGGTTCTCGACCACAGCATCTGGCGGTACATGGGCGAGGATATCGCCTCGTGCGTGTAGAAATAGTGGGGTCTAGGCCCAATGGCAATCAAACGCGAGGAGTTATTCCGCAAGTTGTATTACGGGCTGAATGGGGAAGACCGCCGGTTGTGTATATGCAAAGAGTGCGGCTCGGGACCGATTTCGTTACGAGCCGACGTTATCTCGTCCGAGCTCTGCGATAAATGTGAGGCGATTGCTTGGCGCGACCTCACAGAAGGGGAATTTGTCTTCAAAACGGAATTGCTCGACTATCTCGCATCCCACTCGGACAACCTCCTTGCAATTGAGGAGCTAGAGGGTATCGCCTCCACGGAGACGAAGACACGCCAGGAACTTCAGGAGTTGAAGCAGGATTTCCATGACTTCGCGGATTCGATGAAGGCAGGGCAGATGGAGGTCCTGCTTCGGATCGAGCACAGTAGTCGTTCCGCGGCCGCGTTGGATACGGCCATAGCTGAACGGCTTGGGGCGCCGCTCCACTCACGGTTGCACGCAAGGAGTCGGCGAGCACTTCAACTGGCGGAATATTACTACAAAATGAATCAGGAACCAGACGGGTTTGCCCCGACCGCCATGATGTTGGCGCAAGGTTACGAGAACGAACTGAACGTCCGGATCATCGGGCCACTGGTGATGGAATTGTTGGCTGCTGGCATAGAGACGTATGATGCTCAGGGAAAATCGACTAATCCGTTAATCCGCAGGGGCAAGCCTTCAAAGAGTAGCCTTACGTTGGGCACCCTCGCCTGGTATCTTAGGGAGGATCCGGTACTGCGGAGCAAGGTGTCGGAGCTCGGGTTCGATGTGGAGACACTCTCAAAAGATGTCGCGCTGGTCGCCGACCTCCGCAACAAACCCGCTCATGATTTCAGCTGCGACCGCGCAGTCGCAGACGAACTGCGGAGGAGGATTCTTTGTCCTGATGGCCTCTTACGCCGGCTTCATCCGAATGTGGCGTCGGCTTGAGCGTCTTCCCTAGCAGACGAGGGCACCTGTCTCCACATGACCGTTGCTGGCCTTGGGAGTCTGGTTGATATTTAGTTCAGGAAATACTGCCGATATAACGTATCCCTCTGCGCCGGCCGGAACCCCGCGTCGCGGATGATGCGGCGCAACTCTTCCTCTGTCGTGCAGTTGGTTACGCCTGCGGCCCTTACCACATTTTCCTCCAGCATCACCGAGCCTACATCGTTGCCGCCGAAGCGGAGGCCCATCTGGCAGACTTTCAGGCCTTGCGTGACCCAGCTCGATTGCACGTTCAGGAAGTTCGAGAGATAGAGGCGCGAGATGGCCAGGACTTTCAGGTATTCGACGGCGGTGGCTTCGTCCCAGTGGCGGCCGCCCAGGGCGGTGTTTTGCGGCTGGAAGCTCCACGGGATGAAGGCGGTGAAGCCTCCGGTTTCTTCCTGCAGGTTATAAAGCTGCTGCAGGTGGTTGATGCGGTGCTCGTAATTCTCGCCGACGCCGAACATCATGGTGGCCGTGGTTCTCATGCCGATCCGGTGGGCGGTGCGGTGGACGTTAATCCAGTCGCCGGTGAGGCATTTCAGGCGCGCGATTTTGTAGCGGACTTCGTCGTCGAGAATTTCGGCCCCCCCGCCGGGGATGGAATCGAGTCCGGCGTCGCGCAGGCGGAGAATCGTATCGCGAATGCTGAGTTCGCTGTACTCGGCGATGGCGATGATTTCGGAGGCGGAGTAGCAATGCAGATGAATCTGCGGAAAACGCTCTTTAATTCCGCGCAGCATTTTTTCGTGCCAGTCAATTTTTAGATCGGGATGCAGGCCGCCTTGCATCAGCACGCCGGTACCTCCGAGTTCGACGGTCTCGCGAATTTTTTCGTAAATGGTGTCGAACTCCAGAATGTAGCCTTCTTTCGCGGCGGGGCCTTTCAGCGGGCGGTAGAAGGCGCAAAAGGTGCAGTATTCCGTGCAGAAGTTGGTGTAATTAATGTTGCGGTCGATGATGTAGGTGACCGTGCCTTCGGGATGGAGCTTGCGGCGGACAGCGTCGGCCTCCATGCCGATGCCGATCAGGTCGTCGGAGTGGAACAGGTTGAGGGCTTGGGATTTGGTAAGGGACATGCTCCTTTAATTCTAACGGAGGGTGGGGGTGCGGTCCAAATGCACGGCCGCGACATATCTCGTCCGTGGACCACCCTGGCCTTCGACGCGTTAGCGGCAGAGACGTCGCTAGCAACGTCTCTACGACGCGGCCGCGGTTGCCGGCTTCTTTTTCTTCATGCGAAGGTATTGAATCAGGGTCAGGATCGAGCCCAGGACGGCCAAGCCGATCAGAATTGACAGCGCAGGCGCGTAGTACTTGGAGAAAAAGCGCAGAATATGGCGGCCATAGTGGAATCCGAGAAAGGCCTCGACGGTGTAGCGGACGCCGCGGCCCGCAGCCAATGCGCCCAGAAATTTCTTGCGCGAATACTGCATTGCGCCAGCAGCCAATAGAAATGGAACAAAGGGAAACGGCGGTGGCAGAAGTGCGGGAACCGCTACCGCGAAAAATCCCCAGCGCTCAAATTTCCGGGAAATCTGTTCCGCCTTTCTCTTTGAGAGCTTGCGCTCCATAGTTTCTTTGCCGCCCTTGCGGGCCAGCGCATAAGTAATGTAGCCGCCGATAACCGCGCCCAGCGTTGCCATGAAGGCGTAGTAGGGCCAGGGCTCATGATGGCGGGCGGCGAGCCAGATGGTGAGCACGTCCATGCTGCCGGTAAGCGGGATAACGGAATTGTCGGCGATTCCCAGCATTACCAGGCCGGGTCCGCCCATAGCGCGCAATTGGCGCCAGAGAGGAACGGCCAGCAGCGGATTTAAATGGACCGGCATTTGTCGTGGAAGGTTATAGGGCAGGCACGGGATTGGGTGTCGCAACTAGGGCATGAGCGGGCAGAAGGTGGATCTCAGGAGCGGCGGGCAGCGCCCCGGTTTCTGCGGCATAACGATAGAAGAGTTGCAGCCCCTCCAGGCAGGAACGATCAAGATAGTAATAAATGTTCTCAGTGAGGTAGGAGTAAACGTCTTTTTCCGCGAGGCCTAGTCGCGGCGCCCACTCGCGGACAATCTGAGCGAGGCTCGATGCCTCCAGGCCGTGGTCGCGGGATTGTTGAAAAACAGTGGCGAGATTTTGCGCGGGCCCAGGGGCGTCGCTGCGTGACGCGGACAGCGGGCTGTCCCCACATAAAATATCTTCCTGCAGAGCTTGCTGGCGAACAGCCCAGAAGGCGAAAACGAAGGGCTTGCCGGTGTACCGAATCCATTCTTCGGCGAGGTCGAGCGTCAGGTAACGTGAGCGGTCGATCTGCAGTGCGGGATCGCCGATTATCAGCGCGGCATCGTGCGCGGCCAGCATGTTGTCGATGTCAGGCGCCATCGGCGTGAAGGTCCTGCCCGCGCCGAGCCACTTTTCAAACAAAATTTTGGTCAACGCCACCGACGTCATCGAAGAAGTATCCAGCGCCACCGTCCGAATTTTATCTAGTGGAACCCGGCTGACTAAAAGGATGGAGCGCACCGGACGGCGCGAGGCGATCGCCGCCCCGGGTATGACTACCAAAGCAGGAATCTGTGCGTAGGCTGCGGCGGGGATGATGCCAATGTCGGCCGCTCCGGACTGCAGGGCGCGGGCGCAAGCGGAGGGTAAAGTGTAGGAAATATCGAAGTCCCTGCCCGCCGCGCCGTGTTCGAAATCCCACATCAGGGGAGCGGTGTTGAGGTAGGAAATCGCAGAAATGCGCAGAGGTCTCATTCCTGTTTTGATTCTAGCAGAGGTTTTCGACAGGGCTATGTGACGGGTTTCCTTGACAGGGCTTTGCCGCAGTGACTACAGTCCGCCCATTGCAGGCATGGGAGGATACATTGCCAACCACCGCAACCGCACCCGCAACCCACATACTGGAGTGGCTTGCCATCTCATTGACACCCGGCCTCGGCCCGACCAGGGCCAGGAAATTGGTTGACCACTTCGGCAGCCCGGAGGCGGTTTTTCGGGCGACCCTCACGGAGCTTGAAGCAACGGGAATCCAGGCAGTTTCGGCGCAGGCGATTGCTACCGGCAAATCGGCTGAACTGGCGCGTGAGGAAATTGCCAAGGCGGCAACCGCCGGAGCAGCAGTGTTGTCGCTGGAAGATCCATGTTACCCAGTGCGGCTGAAGGAAATCTACGATCCGCCGCTGGTACTCTACGTTCGAGGTCAACCTGAAGTTTTGCTACAGCCGGGGATCGCGATGGTGGGGACGCGGCATCCCTCGCCCTATGGCTCGGGGATGGCGGAGCGACTGGCATGCGACCTGGCGGCGCGGGGATTGGTCATTATTAGTGGGATGGCGCGGGGGGTCGATACGGCCAGCCATCGCGGAGCGCTCGCCGCCAAGGGTAAAACCATCGCGGTGTTCGGAACGGGAGTGGACGTCATTTATCCCAAAGAGAATTCGCGTCTGGCGGAGCAGATTCTGGCGTTGGGCGGTGCGCTGATCTCCGAATTTGCGCTGGGCGCTTCCGCTTTTCCGCAGAATTTTCCCATCCGCAACCGGATTTTGAGCGGCATGTCGGTGGGCGTGCTGGTGGTGGAGGCGGCGGAATATTCCGGAACGCGCATCACCGCGCGCTGCGCGCTTGAGCAAAATCGCGATGTGTTCGCGGTTCCGGGCAATGTCACGAACAAGAATTCATGGGGGCCAAACACGCTGATCAAGCAGGGCGCCAAGCTGGTGGCGACGTGGGAAGATGTGTGGGAAGATCTGCCGCCGGAAGTTAAACTTGCGCTGACTCCGCCACCCTCGCCTGAATCCGGGGGCACAACTTCCGCATCTCTATTCCCGGACGAAGGGCTTCCTCCTCACGAAAAGCGAATCCTGAGCCTGCTCAAGGCCGACGAAGCCACCCACATCGACGAACTGGTGGAGCGGCTGGAAACAGAAATGTCGTCCTCCGAAATCTTCGCGGCCTTGTTCGAGCTGGAACTGGCCGGCAAAGTACGGCAGATGCCGGGGAAGAATTTTGTAAAAAGCTTTTAGCCCTTGGCTCTTGGCTTTTGGCTTTTGGCTTAAAGTCTTTCTGACCGAGCTGAAATCGGGAGGTGATCCCGTGCGGGACTATAAGAATCTTCGCGTTTGGGCACAGGCACACGAGTTGACCCTGGCTGTCTACAAAGCTACGCAGGCTTTTCCTCATGAGGAGCGATTTGGACTCACGAGCCAAGTGCGCCGGGCCTCGGCTTCGATTGGTGCGAACCTGGCGGAAGGTTGCGGCAGAAGATCTGACGGCGAGATGGGTCGCTTCGTCCAGATTGCCATGGGGTCCGGCGCTGAACTTTCGTACCACCTTCTTCTGGCGCGCGATCTGGGCCTTCTCGATAATGATGAATACGCGAATCTCAGCACAGCAGCCGACACAGTCATGAGGATGTTGTCGGCTCTTTCTGGCAAGATCAGAAACGCTTCCGCGGCCTAGTGTTTTTAGCCAAACGCCAAGAGCCAATAGCCAAGAGCGTTTCACCGTAACTTGTTGCTTTTGTCCCATTCGTGCTAGCTTCGGAAACATTGAAGGAGAATTGAGGGAACATTGTCCAAGGGTTTAGTCATTGTCGAATCGCCGGCCAAGGCGAAGACCATCCAAAAATATTTGGGTAAGGGATTTTCTGTCGAAGCGTCGCTGGGGCATGTGAAAGATCTGCCCAAGAGCAATCTGGGCGTGGATACGGATGATAATTTTGCGACCGAATATGTCGTCATCCCGGGCAAAGAAAAAGTGCTGGCCAGGCTGAAGAAGATTGCGGCCGGGATGGACGCAATCTATCTGGCGCCTGACCCGGACCGGGAAGGCGAAGCCATTGCCGCTCACCTTGCCGACGAACTCGAAGGCAACGGATCGCAGGGAAAAAAGAAAAAGAAGAAGAAGGAAGACCCGGAAGCGCCGCCGCGCATTCAGCGCGTTACCTTCAATGAAATCACCAAGCGGGCAGTGCAGGCTGCTTTTGAACATCCGCGGGCGATCGATCAGAACCTGGTGGATGCCCAGCAGGCACGGCGAGTGCTGGACCGGCTGGTGGGATATCAGGTTTCTCCGCTGCTATGGGATAAAGTCCGGCGCGGACTTTCGGCTGGTCGCGTTCAAACCGTTGCGCTGCGGCTGATCGTGGAACGCGAACGCGAAATTAAAGCGTTCGAGAAGAAAGAATACTGGACCATCGACGCGCATCTGGCGGCGAGCAAGCCCCCGGCATTCGACGCGCGGTTCGTCGGCAAAGGCGAAGAAAAGATTGAAGTCACCAACGGCGACGATGCGGAGAAAATCCGCACCGCCGTTGAGCAAGCCGACTGGCTCGTGCGTTCGGTCGACAAGAAGGAACGTCGCCGCAACGCCGCGCCTCCCTTCACTACCAGCAAATTGCAGCAGGATTCCTCGCGCAAGCTGCGCTTCAGCGTGAAGCGCACCATGATGATCGCGCAACGTTTGTACGAAGGCGTGGAACTGGGCGAAGAAGGCCTGGTGGGCCTGATTACCTACATGCGTACCGACTCGACGCGCGTCGCGCCCGAGGCAATTCAGGAAGTGCGCGAATATGTGGGCAAAGAATATGGCGCGGCCTATCTGCCGGAAACTCCGAATACATATAAGGAGAAGAAGGAAGCGCAGGCGGCGCACGAGGCGATTCGCCCGACCTCGGCGATGCGGCATCCTGACCAGGTCAAACAGTACCTGAAAGAAGATGAATACAAGGTCTACAAGCTGATCTGGCAGCGCTTCGTCGCCTCGCAGATTATGCCGGCAGTTTTCGATCAGACGACCGTGGACATTGACGCAAAGTCAAAGAGCGGCGATGTTTTCTGGTTCCGCGTGACTGGATCGGTTCTGAAATTCGATGGCTTCCTGCGCGTTTACGAAGAGTCGAAGGAAGGCAAGGACGAGGAAGACGAAGAATTGAAGCACAAGCTTCCGGCGCTGGAGGCCGGGCAGAAGCTCACGCTGCGCGAGTTGAAGCCGGAGCAGCACTTCACCGAGCCGCCGCCGCGCTACAACGAAGCTTCACTGGTTAAAGAACTGGAGGAGCGCGGCATTGGCCGCCCTTCAACCTACTCGGCGATCCTGTCGACCATTCAGGAGCGGCAGTACGTGCAGAAGCTCGGTGGAAAATTTACTCCGACGGAGATCGGGCTGGTGGTCACGGATCTGCTGGTGGAAAACTTCCGCGACATCTTCGATGTGGCCTACACCGCGCGCCTGGAAGAAGAACTCGACGAGATCGAAGAAGGCAAAGAGAAGTGGACGGACGCGCTCGCGGAGTTCTACAAGAAATTCCAGAAGGATCTCAAATATGCCGAAAAGCATATGGAGAACATCAAGCGGATGGAAAAGCCCACGGACGAGAAGTGCGAGCGCTGTGGCGCGCCGCTGGTGATCAAGTGGGGCAAGCACGGGTCGTTTTACGCTTGCAGCACGTACGACAAGGAAGATCCGAACACCTGTACGTTCACCAAGGAAAATCCGATTAATCTGCCCGATCTCGATTCCGCCGACGTGCAGGAGACCACGCAGGAGGAATATTGCGAGAACTGCGGGCGGGTGATGGTGTTGAAACGCGGGCGCTTTGGGCAGTTCATGGCTTGCACTGGCTATCCCGACTGCAAGACTACGCGGCGGCTTGACCAGGGCAAGAAGGTTCCGGATATTCCGCTTGACGAACTGTGTCCGAAGTGCGGACGGAATATGATGATCCGCCACGGGCGCTTCGGCGAGTTCACGGCGTGCAGCGGATATCCCGAGTGCAAGTACGTGAAGCAGAACTATATCGGCGTAAAATGCCCGGAGTGTAAAGAGGGCGACCTGGTCGAGAAGCGGGCGCGCAAGGGCAACACTTTCTATGGGTGCGGAAATTATCCCAAGTGCAAGTTCACTTCGGCGCACAAACCGATTGCTGAAAAATGCCCGAGCTGCGGGAGTGAGTATCTGGTCGAAAAGAATCTGAAGGCGGGGCCAGTGATCGCATGTCCGAACAAGGAATGCGATTACGAGCGGCCAGCGCCGCCGCCGGAAGCCGCCGCGACTAGCGCCTAGTCATTTGGCCATTGAGTGATCGGGTGGTTGGGCGATTTAAAAAAGAGTCTAAAAGTTACGATCGCTTAATCACTCAATGGCTCGATTATTCAATTCCCTTCTGAGGTGATTCATGTCTAAAAAAGCAACTGCCGCTGACGCTCAACTCATCATGCAACTCTACGATCTCCGCCGCGAAACCGAAATGCGCAAGGCGCGCAACTGGTGGGTGACCGGCTTCTGGCCGGAAAGCGCTGACGATTTTCTGAAGGTCGGATTTGCCCTGGGCACGCAAGAAAACAACTGGCTGCGCCAGGTCTCGGGATACTGGAGCATGGCGGCAGCGTTCGTGGTGCAGGGCGCGCTGAACGAGGAATTGTTTAGCCAGCCGGCGGTGAGCGGCGAGATGTTTTTCATCTTTGCGAAGGTGCATCCCTTTCTCAAAGAGCTGCGCGAAAAAATGGGCGATCCGCACGCGTTCGCGAATATCGAGAAAGTCATCACAGGGTCTAAATTTGGACGCGACCGGCTGAAGTTTACCCTGAAGCGGCTCGAAATGCTGCGCGAGAAGCGCGCCGGCGCCAAAACCAACTAAATCGTCGAGACGCGGCTTGCCGCATTCGGATCGCCGGATTCGTGTGCTCGCGCCCCATTCGCCGCCGCTCATCTGCTATGCTAATCGGTCGTGCGGATGATCTGGTGGTTCCTGATCCTGGGCGTGAGTACACTGGTTGTGGTGTGCGTCGGCATTGCGTTGTACATGCGATTGCGAAGGCATTTGCAGGCGACTCATGCGGCCAGCGAACATTCTTCGGGTGGACATGCTTCGAGTGAACATGCTTCGAGTGAACATGCCTCGAATGAAGCTGACCTGGAGCGCCAATCCTCAAAAATTGGGCACTGACGCGAGCGGAAATTTGGAGGGTTTCTCCATGACAAAACCAGCGGTTCAAATACTCGGCGGCCAGCACGAGCGGCTCTCAGAAGTGGCCCGGCAGGTGGCTCTCGTGGTAGGTGCGAGTTTGTTTGTTGCGCTGTGTGCACGCATCACGATCCCGTTGCCGTTCACACCCGTGCCCCTCACCGTGCAGAATTTCGGCGTGCTGCTGGTGGGGCTGATGCTGGGCAGGCGGGGCGGATTCGCGGCGCTCGCGCTCTATCTGGCGGAGGGGGCCATCGGAATGCCCGTGTTTAATCCCACAGGTCTGGGAGGAATTGCGCAACTGCTCGGCCCGACTGGCGGATTTTTGCTGGCGTATCCTCTGGTGGCGTGGCTGGCGGGTTTTGTGATGGAGCGCGGACGCAAAAGCTTTGCTCGCGCCGCCGTTAGCGGACTGCTGGGCGAAGTCGTTTTGTTCGCAGGTGGACTGAGCTGGCTTGCGGTTCTGACGCACTCGGTGACTCAGGCTTTCCGCTGGGGGCTTTACTGGTTTGTGTTTGCGGAAGTGATTAAGGTGATGGCGGCTGCCGGAATCGCGGCTCGATGGCAGCGCGACAGCAAGGTAACACCATAGACGCACGGGGTGGCAGTCGCAGTTTGGAGTTCATACAATGACGGTACTTTCGGAACAAGAAACCAGGCAGCCGCTCGGCGCTTCCGGATCGCAGGTACGCGAGATTTCCATCGCGCACAGCCCGGATTCCGATGATGCGTTTATGTTTTATGGCCTGGCCACCAGCAAGGTGCGCGTGCCCGGGCTGCGCTTCACCCATACGCTGTGCGATATCGAGACGCTGAATCAGAAGGCGCGCGAAGGGGTTTACGACGTCACTGCGATTTCTTTTCACGCCTATCCTTATATTCAGGATTTATATGCGCTGATGCCCTGCGGCGGAAGCGTGGGCGAAGGTTATGGGCCGATGGTGGTTTCGCCGCGGCCGTTCACGCAGAGTGAAATCAAAGACAAAAAGATTGCCGTGCCGGGCACGCTTACCACCGCTTATCTGGCGCTGCAGCTTTTCGCTCCGGGAATCGAGACGGAGGTTGTGCCCTTCGATCAGATCATTCCGCAAGTGCTCGAAGGCAAGTACGAGGCTGGACTGATCATTCACGAGGGCCAACTTACCTATGACAAGGCCGGACTGCATCGCATTGTCGACCTGGGAAGATGGTGGCAGAAAATGACGGGTCTGCCCCTGCCGCTCGGAGGTAATGCCATCCGGCGGGCGCTGGGAGCTCAGATCATTTCTGCCGTGAACGGCGCGCTGCGCGACAGCATTCAATACGCGCTCGAGCATCGGGAAGAGGCTTTGTCCTACGCCATGCAGTTTGCTCGCGATCTAGATTCGCAAACTGCCGACCGCTTCGTCGGCATGTACGTGAACGAGCGCACTCTCGATTACGGGCCGGAAGGGCGCGAGGCGGTAGCGCGCTTGCTCGATATGGGTCACAAGGCGGGGATTATTGGACCGGCGGCGCGCGTGGATTGGGTGTAGAAGCTTTTAGCTTTTAGCTTTTAGCTTTTAGCTTTTGGCTTTTAGCTTTTTCTCGCACCTTGATATCAGCGGCCAAATATCTCGGCTTTCCGATGCGGTATAACTCGCCACGTTTGAGCTAAGAGCTAAGAGCCAAAAGCCAAGAGCCAGAAGCTTGCTTCCCCAAACTCTCCTCATCGATGCCGACGACACCCTCTGGGAAAACAACATTTATTTTGAGCGCGCCATCGAGCGATTCATTTCCTTTCTTAACCATCACGAATTTTCTGCCGAGCAGGTGCGCGAAGTTCTCAATGAAGTGGAGCGCGAGTGCATCTTGAAGCATGGGTATGGCCTGCATAGCTTCTCTCATGCGCTGGTGGACACTTTTGAACGCCTCAGCGTGCAGCCTGTCACGCCCGAGCTGCACGCGCAAATTCACAGCTTTGGACACTCCATTGCGGATCATGCCATTGAACTTGTGCCCGGCGTTCCGGAAACGCTGGAATACCTTTGCACCCGGCATCGCCTGATTCTGATGACCAAAGGCGCAGTCGCCGAACAGACACGAAAGATCGAGCGTTCAGGACTGAGAAAATATTTCGCTGCGACTGAGATTGTTGCGGAAAAGAATTCTGATGCGTATCACGCGCTGGTGAAGAATCATTCGCTCGCTTCCGATTCTACCTGGATGGTCGGGAACAGCCCTAAGTCGGACATCAACCCGGCGCTGGCTGCGGGATTACATGCGGTTTTCGTTCCGCACGGCAATACGTGGATTCTGGAGCATGAAGAGATGAACGCGGCGCCCGAGGGGCAGCGGCTGCTCATCGTGGGGCGGTTCGCGGAGTTGCGCGAACATTTTTAGAAATAGAAGTAAGGTTTTCATAAGGTTTTCAGGGGTATCGCGATTATTGGAGATCGCTTTCATATCGATCTACCTCCACTAAGAGGATTGCAAGTGTAAAGGCGGAACAGCCTGATCCGCCACCTAGGCTAGAAGAGAAGGAATGTTGCGAGCGCCGTGGAAAATCCGGATGATTTGCAGCGGCCTCTTTTCGGGATCGTAGACGATGAGGTAGTTCGAGTAAGGATGCACAACCCAAAAGCGAAGAGGTAATGAGGTTAAATCCTTGCGCAATTGTCCCGCAAGAGGGGAATGAGCAAGTAGATCGCAAGCCCGAAACACAGCCGCCTCGACCCGATCGGCCGCTTCGCGATTGTCGTGGGCTATGAAACCCCAGATGTCAAGAAGATCCTCCGTCGCTTGAGGCGTGAACTCATACCTACTCATCCCCGCTCTTCAGTAAGCCGTGCTCTCTTTCGTTCTCGTAGCCTTGAGCGTACCTCCTCCGGCTGAAGCAACTCGCCACGTTGGGCGGCGGCGTAGCCCTCACGGATTTTCACTTCGATTTCTGAGCGATGCTCAGCCAGCCACGCTTCTTGTTCGTGCAGCATGGAGACAGCGTGCTCGATGTACTCATCTACAGTCTGGTAAGGGCCGCGTTGGATGTCTTCTCGAATGGCAGCTTCAAGCTCGGGCCGAAGGCGAATCTCCATATCCGTATTCTACCGCGTCAGTCCAGCGCCACTACCACCCAGTAGACTCCGGTAGGATAGGTCGCGCTCCGCGCATAGCAGGTGCCAATGGAAAAGCTCCTCAGGTTGTGGCTGGCAAGCATGTGGCCGGCATTTGCCGGCAGGGTTTCGGGGTGCAGGCTGGTGTAGGTCAGCACCGTGTAATGCCCGGCCAGCTGACGAACTGGGAAGGTCCCAAGTTTATCCGCCTGCGCCATGGAGCAGGCGGCATCGTCCGCGTCGCGCAAACCGAGACGCGCAAGATCAGGCTGTTTGGCCTGATGCCGCATCTGCGTAAGAGTTGCCGCAATCCGGTCTTTCATTTCGGCCGGAGAATATTTGGGGAGGGCACGACCGAAGTCCTGCACGATGTATAAACGATCACCGCTGCGAACCACGCCCATCCCGACTACGTTATAAGCAGGGTTGAGCAGGTTCGCGCGATGCGGAGGTGACAGCATGAGATGTTGGTGGCCGCGTTCGGCGTCGTAATCGAGGGCAACATTTTCGCCCTCCTGATCGAGTTGAAGTTGCGTGGCAATGGCCAGGCGTTGAGGCAAAGAGGGCTCGCCGTCAAGCTGATGCGAAAGTTGCCGCGAGGCAAACATGGCTTCGGCGTGGGCACGCGCGGCTTGACTCAGGCCAGAATCGAGCGCCAGCGGCGGCGCGCCTGCATGAGTTCGAGCCTGGTTCGCCAGATTCAGCAGGGCCGCTTCAGCCTCAAGGTCGAGGTTCTTGAAAGGGATGTCGGGAGCCGCCGTGGCTGCCGGCTTCAGAGTCGCCTGCTGCGCGGGCTCCGCGGAATCGGCGCCTTTTCCACCGGGCAAAACCATCCCGTGGATCGAGGGGGAAACCGGGGCTGCGCCCATGATCAGCACGATCGCCAGCACGACTTTTGAGGCTCTTGGCATGGCTTGTGCCTACCTCAACATCGGCCCTGGGGGTTGAACTTGAGGCCTAACTTGCCGCTGGTGCTACGCTAGAAGCTGGAAAGCAGCGGGAGAAGTTACCTTCGCTATGGAACCTGCACTGATCGGGGTCATTGGCCTGTTGTTTGGAAGCACGATTGCCTGGCTGGCGCTGCGCTCGCGCACGGCCACGCTGACCGCGCGTTTGTCTTTGATGGAAAAGGAATTAGCGGCTGGAAAGGCTGAACTGGCGCGGCTTTTGGCGGTTCAGACGGACCTGGTGGCGGCAAAGGCCAGGTTGGAATCAGTCGTCGAATCTGAACGAAAGGCCAGCAACGAAAAGATCGACTTAGTGACCCGAGCCGGCGAAGAATTACGCAATGCTTTTAAGGCGATGGCCGCCGATGCCTTAAAAAACAATAACTTATCGTTCCTGGTCCTGGCCAAGGAGAACCTGGAGCGCTTTCAGCGCGAAGCCCGCGGCGATCTGGATAACCGGCAAAAGGCCGTGGCCGAACTGGTCGGGCCGGTGCGCGAATCGCTGAACAAGGTCGATGCGCAGATTCAACAACTCGAAGTCGAGCGCGGCAAAGCCTACTCGGCCCTGCACACACAGGTGCAGTCGCTGATCGTCACTCAAAAAGAGTTGCAATTGGAGACTGGCCACCTGGTGCAGGCCCTGCGCACGCCCAACGTGCGCGGACGCTGGGGAGAAATTCAGTTGCGCCGCGTGGTCGAGATTGCGGGCATGCTCTCCTACTGCGACTTCGCGGAACAGGAAACCATTACCACAGAGAGTGGCAGGATGCGTCCCGACCTGGTAGTAAAGCTGCCGGGCGGCAAGCATGTTGTAGTGGATGCAAAGACGCCGTTGCAGGCCTTTCTCGACGCCTTTGAAACCGGCGATGAAGAAGCGCGGCGCGCCTGCCTGGCCAACCACGCGCGGCAGGTGCGCGATCACATGAACACTCTCAGCGGGAAAAAATACTGGGAGCAATTCGAATCCACGCCCGAATTTGTGGTGATGTTTCTTCCCGGAGAAACATTTTTCAGCGCCGCGCTGGAGCAGGATTCCAGTCTGATCGAGCACGGAGTTCTGAACCGGGTGATTCCGGCTTCGCCCACCACGCTGATCGCGCTGCTGAAGGCCGTGGCTTACGGATGGAACCAGGAAAAACTGGCGCGCAATGCGCAGCAGATCAGCGCGCTGGGAAAAGAGCTTCACGAACGCCTGCGCCTTCTTGCCGGGCATATCGCAGCGGTTGGCAGCGGACTGGACCGCGCCGTCGAATGCTATAACAAGGCTGTAGGATCGCTGGAAAGCCGGGTGCTGGTGTCTGCGCGCAAGTTTTCCGACCTGGGCGCGTCCGTGGCTGAAGATATTCCCGAACTGGAGCCCATCGAGACCACCGCGCGCGCCCTGTCGTTTGATTGGGACGAGGACCCTCCCGCCGAGGCAGTCGAGCGCAAAGCTGGGTAACTGCCTGCTCCAACTTTTACAATCCACACGGAACACAGTCGACTTATTCGAACCTCAGGCTGACCGTTTCCTTATCGGGCCGCTTCCTTCCCAGCCTCTTAGATTCCCTCCATCGACCTATGCCGTCACAACCAGACGTGATGCACGTCACCGATGAACGCGATGCACAGGGCTAGGCTCGAAAGAACTGCCGAACGCGGAATTGGGGAACTCTCATGCCGAAACTGGAACGCTATCTTCGATTTTCAAATCTCGAGGTTGGCCAGCCAGTCTACGCTTCGTGCAGCGCCTGTGATCGCGAGTTCACGGCCAGGCCGAGACCGGGCGAACGTTCGGATGAAATGATCATTCGTGTTCGATTGGAGTTTAACGTCCATGAATGTCCTGAGGAACCTAAGAGAGATCATTAGGCTGCCGCCGTCGCGCCGTGGACCAGCCCATCGATCTGACATTCCCCTAATAAAAGGTCGATTGAGAGTACTCCAGGGCTGACCGGCTTGATAGCGAATTCTAATCTCTCGCTTGAAACCCTTTCCCGAAAATGAGTTGCGAATACAGAATTCCGCGGCCCGGGAGGTCACGGGCGGTTGTGAGCTTTCGTGCTCCGGGACGGCCCATTACGTCTAAACCCGCATCCGTTCGCCGCCGATAACCAGAATGAACGAGGCAACGCCCGGGCGTCGCCGCCCACTCTCGTGCAATCCCCTTTTCTCATAAAACGCAAGGAGTCGCCAGACTGGTGAAGCGTGTCAAGTCGACAGTCAAAGAACTCCAGTTGGCGGAGGCCGCGCTGCGCGATCAGAAGTTCGCGCTGGACCAGCACGCCATTGTCGCGACCACCGATGTTCAGGGAACGATCACTTACGTGAACGACAAGTTCTGCGCCATCAGCAAATACTCCCGGGAGGAACTGCTGGGGCAGAACCATCGCATCCTCAACTCCGGCCATCATGCCAAAGAGTTTTTCCAGCAGATGTACCACGCCATAGCGAATGGCGAGGTGTGGCACGGGGAAATCTGCAACCGCGCCAAAGACGGCTGGATTTACTGGGTAGATACGACCATCGTTCCGTTCGCCGGCGAGAATGGCAAACCCCGCCAATACGTTGCCGTCCGCGCGGATATCACCGAGCGCAAGCGGGCGGAAGAGGCGCTAAAGGAGAGCCTCGCCACCAGCAGGATCGCGCTAAAGGAGTTGGCCGATCAGAAGTTTGCGCTGGACCAGCACGCCATCGTCGCTACTACCGACGTTCAAGGAACCATCACGTATGTGAACGACAAGTTCTGCGCCATCAGCAAGTATTCACGGCAGGAACTGGTGGGCCAGAACCACCGCATCCTTAACTCGGCCCACCACCCCAAAAAGTTTTTTCAGCAGATGTATCACACCATCGCCAACGGTCAGGTGTGGCGGGACGAAATCTGCAACCGGGCTAAAGATGGCTCGATTTACTGGGTGGATACCACCGTCGTTCCGTTTCTCGATGCCTACGGCAAACCTCGGCAGTATATGGCGATTCGGGCGGATATCACGGAGCGCAAGCGGGCGGAGGAAGTGCGGGAACGCCTGGCAGCCCTGGTCGACTCATCGGATGACGCCATTATCAGCAAGTCCCTCGAGGGAACGATCAACACCTGGAACCGCGGGGCCGAAACGGTGTTCGGCTACTCATCATCCGAAGCAGTGGGCAAACCGATGCTGATGCTCATCCCGCCGGAACGGGCCGATGAAGAGTCCGACATTCTGGCGCGCATCCAGCGCGGCGATAGCGTTGAGCATTTCGAAACCGTCCGTGTCCGGAAGGACGGCACCCTCATCGCCATTTCTGCAACCATTTCGCCGATCAGGGACGGCAGCGGCACGATTGTCGGTGCTTCGAAAATTGCGCGCGACATAACGGAACGCAAGCGGGCGGAGGCGGCTCTGGCCGCGCAAGCCGAGGAATTGCAGCGCTCGCGGCAGGAGCTCGAAAACCAGAAGCTCATGCTGCAATCCGTTCTCGACAGCATGGGGGAGGGATTGATTGCCGCCGATGAGAACGGAAAATTCATCATGTGGAATCCCGCCGCGTCCAGGATTGTTGGCATGGGGCCGGCCGAAGTGCCAAGCCACGAGTGGAATCACCACTACGGAATCTACCTGCCCGATACCGTGACCCCCTTTCCGCCGGAACAGAACCCTCTGTTGCGCGCCATTGGCGGCGAAGTGGGCAGCGCGGAGATGTTCCTGCGCAACCCCCAGCTCCTCGAGGGCGTCTGGATCGAATCTACCGCCAGCCCGCTGAAAGACAAAGACGGCAAAGTGTGGGGCGGCGTGGTCGCGTTCCGCGACATCACCCAGCGGAAAGCGGACGAGCGCGAAATCCGCAAACTCAATGAAGAACTCGAAGAGCGGGTCATCCAGCGTACCGCTCAACTGGCGGCCGCCAACCAGGAGTTGGAAGCATTCACCTATTCGGTTTCTCACGATCTGCGGGCGCCGCTCCGGCACATTGGCGGTTTTTCCAAAATTTTACTGGAAGATTTTGCGGCCACGATGCACCCGGAAGCCCGGCAACACCTTCAGCGCATCGAGGATGGCGCCCGCCGCATGGGGCTGCTGGTGGATGAGCTGCTGAATCTGGCGCGGGTCGGCCGCCACTCCCTGAGCCTCCAGGCCACGAGCCTGGATTTGGTGGTCGCAGACGTCATATCCATCCTGCAGCCAGAGGCGCAAGGCCGGGGGATTGAGTGGAAGGTTGCGCACCTGCCCTCGGCGGAGTGCGATCCCATCCTGATCAAGCAGGTCTTTCAGAATCTTTTGGCCAACGCTCTTAAGTTCACCCGGCCTCGCGAGCGCGCCCTCATCGAAATCAGTCAGCGGCAGGAAGCCGGGCAAATGGTCATTGCCGTTTCCGACAACGGCGTCGGCTTCGATATGAAGTATCAGGACAAGCTGTTCGGCGTTTTCCAGCGCCTGCACCGGGCCGAAGATTTCGAGGGTACCGGCATTGGCCTGGCTACCGTGCAACGCATCGTTCACAAACACGGAGGCCGGGTGTGGGCGGAGTCGGAACTGGACCAGGGCGCGACTTTTTTCTTCACCCTGGGGGTTGCCCAGACGGGGCGGATTCAGCCCCCCAGGATCAAGCTCACCGGAGTTAGGAAAAAGACAGCTGCAGCGGGAGGCCCGGCATGAATTCGAGTGATGTCGATATTCTTCTGGTCGATGACAGTCAGGACGACGTTGACCTCACGCTGCATGCGTTGCGCTCGGAGAACCTGGCCAACCATATTTTTGTGGCACGCGATGGGGAGGAAGCGCTGGATTTCCTGTTCTGCTCCGGGCCCCATGCCGAACGGTCTTTCGATCATCCTCCGAAACTGGTTCTGCTCGATCTAAAGATGCCGAAAGTGGACGGAATGCAGGTGCTCAAGCGGGTCAAGGGCGATCCGCGAACCAGGGCCATCCCCGTCGTACTCATGACATCCTCGAGGGAGGAGCGGGACTTGGTCAGCGGCTACAACATGGGCGTCAACAGTTACATTCAGAAACCGGTGGACTTCGAAGAATTCCGGAAAATGGTGAAGCTGCTCGGACTGTACTGGCTGCTCGTCAACCGGCCTCTGGTAGGCCAAAGCATGCCACGGGCTGCGGGTCAGGCGAAATGAGCGCTGCAGGAACCAAAGCCGCACTGCAGGAGTTGCCACCGAGCCAAGCCAAGCTGTTGCTGGTAGTGGAGGACAGCGCAGCCGACGCCGCGCTAATGCTGCGCGAACTCCGCAAGGATCACTGCGATGTTTTGGCCACGGTGGTTCAGACTGCCGTCGAGTTCGAACAACAATTGAAGCAGCGCCGACCCGAGGTGATCCTGGCGGATTACAACCTGGGCGGGTGGAGCGGGATGGAGACGCTGGAAATCCTGCGGCGCGAGGGACTGGATATCCCGGTCATCATCGTGACCGGCGCGCTGGGTGACGTGCTGGCGGTCGAATGCATCAAGCAGGGCGCCACCGATTATGTTCTCAAGGATGGCCTGGCGCGCCTGCCGGAAGTGATCCGGCGCGCCTTGCGGGAAAAAACCGAGCGCACACTGCGCCATCACATGGAAGAAGATTTGGCCAGGAAGGTGGATGAACTGGCCCGCTCTAATGCCGAACTGGAGCAGTTCGCCTATGTGGCCTCGCATGATTTGCAGGAGCCGCTGCGCATGGTCACGGCCTACACCCAGCTGCTGGGCCAGCGCTACCGCGGAAAGCTGGACGAGACCGCCGACCAGTTCATGGCATACGCGATTGAGGGCGCCCAGCGCATGCAGGTGCTGATCCTGGACCTGCTGGCCTTTTCCCGGGTGGGGCGGCAAGAGATGGCGCCGACAACGGTCGACAGCAACGCGGTGATGAAAGAGGCGTTGCACATCCTGAATGCGGCAATCCAGGAAAGCGGCGCGGTGGTGACTTATGGCGAGCTTCCCGCGGTGCTGGCCAACTCCACGCAATTGCTGCAGGTCTTCCAGAATCTGATCGGGAACGCCATCAAGTTCCGGGGGAAGCAGCCGCCCTGCATTTCGGTGCAGGCGGAAAAAAATGATCGGCACTGGCGGTTCAGCGTGAGCGATAACGGAATCGGAATTGCGCCGGAGCAGACCGAAAACATTTTCGTGGTTTTCCACCGTCTGCACACGCGTAAAGAGTATCCCGGCAACGGAATCGGGCTGGCGATCTGCCGGAAAATCATCGCCCGAAACGGCGGAAAAATCTGGGCGGAGTCGAAAGATGGAGCGGGGACAACGTTTCACTTCACCATTCCCCTTCCGGCAACCGGGGAAACGCAAGGGCCGCCCTTATGAATCCATCCTTCCATCTTCTAATCGTGGACGACAATCCTGCCGATGTGTCTCTGGTGCGGGAAGGGCTCGCGGAGGCGGCCTACCGCGGGGAAATAGACAGAGTGGGCGATGGCGCGGAGGCTCTGGCGTTTTTGAACCGGAGCGGAAATTTCGGCCGGGCAGTCACCCCCGATCTGATCCTTTTGGATCTGAACCTGCCGAAGCTGGATGGGCTGGCGGTTCTGGCGGCCATCCGGGCGGCGCCGGAGCTGCGGCGCATCCCGGTCGTGATCTTCAGCACCTCGCAACTGAGCCGCGATATCACGCGCAGCTATGAACTGGGAGCGAACTGTTATGTGACTAAACCGGGGAACCTTACAGATTTCTTTTCGGCACTGAAGGCCATCGACCGATTCTGGTTCGGGTCTGTGCGTCTGCCGTCACGAGCAGAATGAGGAGAGTAAACAATGAATCATGAGACTACGAGCGTATTGCTGATTGAAGACAATCCCGGTGACGCCGACCTGGTTCGGCTCCGTCTGGTGGAAGGCCAGTCGTCAGTGCGGGTGAATTGCGTGACCCGGCTGTCCGACGGACTGGCCTCGCTGCGGGCGCAGACGCCGTCGGTGGTGTTGCTGGACTTGAATCTGCCCGACAGCCATGGTGCGGAGACCTTTCGGCGGGTGATCGAAGAAGCTCCATCCGTTCCCATCGTCGTTCTCTCCGGCCAGGACGACGAAGCGCTGGCCATGAAAGCCATGCACCAGGGTGTGCAGGATTACCTGGTAAAAGGCAATATCAGCAGCCAGCATCTGGAGCGGGCCATACGGTATGCCGTGGAACGGCAGGGTTTGCTGCGGGCGCTCGAGATTACGCAGAAAAAGCAGCTGGAATTTAAAAATATGTTTCTTTCGCACGTTTCCCATGAGCTGCGGACGCCCCTGACGTGCATTCATCAATACGTGACTTTGCTGGCGGACGGGCTGGCGGGTGCGGTGACGCCTGACCAGGCGGACCATCTTAAGACGGTGTTGAAGAGCGTGAACCAGCTCCATGCCATGATCCGCGACTTGCTGGAAGCGGCCCGGGCGGAGAGCGGCAAGATGCACATCGAGCCGCGCTGCGTCTCGACCGCGGAGTTGATTCTGCAGGCTGTGGCCATGCTCCGTCCTGCGGCCAACGAGAAACATATCGCCATGGAAATCGCCGTGGATCGACAGCTGCCCCTGATTCATGCCGACCCCAACCGCATTCTGGAAGTGCTTATCAACCTGGTGGATAACGCCATCAAGTTCACGCCTGCAGAGGGTACCGTTATGGTGCAGGCGAACTTGGTCGAAGCCGATCCGGAATGGGTTTATATCTCGGTGAGCGACAGCGGGCGGGGCATCAACCCGGAAACCAAGAACCTGATATTTGAGCGGCTCTATCAGGATCCGGAGGCGGTCGACAACAATCGCTCCGGGCTGGGGCTGGGGCTTTTTATTTGCCGCGAAATTGTGCGCCTTCACGAAGGCCGCATCTGGGTTTCCAGCGAGCCCGGCCAGGGCAGCATCTTTACCTTCACCGTGCCGGTGCACTCTTTGGCCAAGCTGTTGGCCCCCGTCATCGTTCATCAAGGGCGGCTGCGCCCCGACTTTGTCCTGGTAAAACTGGAGCTCACTCCCCTGGTCACTCCTCCCCGCGGGAACTGGAAAGAAACCTGGCGAGAGTGCCTGGAGGTGGTCAAGCGCTGTGTCTACCTCGACAAAGATCTGGTGTTGCCTCCCATGGGCACCTCAGGCGCTGCCGAGACGTTTTTTGTGGTGGCGTCGACCGACCTGCAGAGCTCCGGAATCATGATCTCCCGCATGCGGGAGCAACTGGAGCGGATCAGCGATCTCAAGAGCAAAGGCACATTGACCATCAGTGTCGCTCCCGTCGAACAACTGCGCGACAGTCCCGAAGGATCGATCGAACAGCAGGTTCAGAACGTCAGCGATCTTGTAACCGCAATGATCATGACCAGCATGGAAAGAAAGACCCGCAAGGACAAATGCAGCGTGGATTCTCACTTAGGCTTCAATTAACCGGCTTCAGGCAACCGGGTTTCCGTCAAGCGGATTTCAATTAACCGGAGTGACTCAAAGGAGGAACTTAAGCGTGAAAGCAAAGATTCTGTTAGTCGACGATGATCCCGATCTGGTGCGGGCCCTGCGCCTGCGACTGCGAGCCAACAACTACGAGGTAGCGACCGCCTCCGATGGCTATGCCGCCATCGCATCGGCCCAGAAAGAACGCCCTTCGCTCATTATTCTGGACCTCGGCCTGCCTGTAGGGGACGGTTTTGTGGTTCTGGAACGCCTGCAGAACAGCGATACCCTCGCCGGTATTCCGGTCATCGTGCTGAGCGCGCGTGACCCCCAGAGCAACGAAGAACGAGCACTCAAGGCAGGCGCGGCGGCATTTTTCCAAAAGCCGGCGGACAACGACGAACTGTTGAACGTGATCCGGGTCAGCCTTGGTTCTGGGAAGGCGGCGGCGGCGCCCTGGCCCTCCTAGGATCCTAAGCTCTTGTCGGGCTGGCGGCTTTCATCCTCCTGCTATTGCTTGAGCCGCCCGCCCCTTTTTGGAACGTAATAGGACCTGCACGCGGTCTCGCTCCTCAACAATACGCCGCAGCCTGCCGCCCTTCCCTGCCTTTCGATCCGGCTGTCAACCCGGTCGGGCTGCTTCCTAAGCTCTTCCCTCGCAGTCAGATACAAGATTCCACACAAACATCCATAAAATCGTACTTCGCATCCAAAAAGACATCTATAATCTTGGAAGTTGTTTTGGGCATGGCACTTAGCGTGCCGCAAAGAGGAAAGCGACATGGCAGCGAAGTTGCAAGTCGAGGAGCGACCTGGGGCGAAGCCGCCATTGTCCCTCGACCGACCGACGGGCCAGCCTCAGAATTTGCCCTCAAAAGCCATGAACCGCGAAAACCTTGTGCGCTCGGTTGCCGTCGTGCTGTTTCTGCTGACCGTGGCTGCAGTCGTGTTCGCGGGCTTCAATTTCAACGCCGAATGGAAATTCACCGTCCCCGATGATGGGGTTTGGTGGGTCGAGCATAACGGGCGCATGACTGCCGACCGGGTTGAACCGGGCGGGCCCGGGGCCAAGGGGGGCATTAAACCGGGAGACCAGCTGGTTTCGCTCAACGGGCAGGAAGTGCGAAACATCTCGGACGTGGAGCGCCAGCTCTACCGGACAGGGGTATGGTCGAAGGCTTCGTATTCGCTGCTGCGGCAGTCGGTTCCTCTGGATGGCAGCGTAATATTGAGATCATCCGCGGAGCGCTCGCAGCTCAATACCTGGTTGCGGGTGATTGCCCTCATCTATCTGGGAATTGGACTTTATGTCCTGCTGCGGCGCTGGACCGCGCCCGGATCGACACATTTTTACATCTTCTGCCTGGTTTCGTTTGTCGCTTATTCCTTCAAGTACACCGGCAAACTCAACGACTTTGACTGGATCGTCTACTGGGGCAACATCGCGGCCGGGGTGTTGCAGCCGGCATTGTTCCTGCACTTCGTCCTGACTTTTCCCGAAAAGCGGCAGATCGTGCGCAAGCATCCCTGGCTGCTGGTAATGGTATACATACCGGCGGCTCTGCTGCTGACGGCGCATGTGATGGCCATGCGCTGGCTCCAAGCCAGCGAGCGGCTGCGCTGGAACCTCGACCGCCTGGAGATGTCGTACGGCGCGGTTTTGTTCCTGGCGGCCGCCGGCGTGCTTTGGCACAGCTACCGCCGCGCCAGCACCACGATTCTGCGGCAGCAATTGAAATGGGTAACTCGCGGCACCATCCTGGCCATCGTTCCTTACACGCTGCTGTACGTGGTGCCCTATCTCATGGGTTCGATGCCGGGCGCAACCATGAAGGTTTCGGCGCTGTCGCTGGCGCTGCTCCCGCTGACGTTCGGTTATGCCATCTTCCGCTACCGGCTGATGGATGTCGACCTTATTTTCAAGCGCGGCGTGGTTTACACGCTGGCCGCAGCCATTGTCGTGGGACTGTATTTCGGGCTGGTGGCCGGAGTGGCGCTGCTGGTGCACAACTGGCAGCCCAGTTCCGGGCCTATGGGGCTGATTCTCGCCGTCGTGGTAACGGCGCTGTTGTTCGATCCCGTCCGCAAGTGGATCCAGGACCGGGTGGACCAGTTCTTCTACCGGACACGCTACGACTACCGGCGCACGCTGCTCGAGTTCGGGCGCGAGCTTGGCTCCGAAACCAACCTGGACGCGATGCTGTTTTCGCTGGTGGACCGGCTGTCGCACACGCTCGGGGTGGATCGCATGGCGATTTTCCTGGCCGGGGACAAGCCGGGACAGTTTGTGCTGGCCAAGTCCTTCGGTATATTGACGCCGGGCAATGTTGATCTGTCTTTCTTGAGCGCGCGGCCGGAGCATGCCGGTCATCTTTTCTTTGAGAACACGCACTACGCGCCGCGCGAAACCCCGGGCGCGCAGTTGACCATCGCCCGGCTCGATCTCAACTACTACATCCCCTGCCACGCCCAGAAGAAGACGATCGCCGTGCTTGGCCTCGGCAAAACCGTCAAGGGCGACTTCCTTTCCAGTGAAGACATGGAGCTGCTGGAAACTCTGGGTGGATATCTCGGCATCGCCATTCAGAACGGGCAACTCTACGCCTCGCTGCAGCAGAAAGCGGCGGAGTATGAACGGCTGAAGGATTTCAACGAAAACATCGTCGAATCCATCAACGTGGGCGTGATGGCGCTCGACATGGAAGACCGCATCGAGAGCTGGAATGCGCAGATGGAAGTGATGTACGCCATGCCGCGCTGGCAGACTTTGACCCAGCCGCTGAAGGCCATTTTCCCCGCGGAGTTCGTGGAAGAATTCAATCGCATCCGGCAGGAAACCGGCATTCGCAACCTGTATAAGTTCCGGCTGAAGACCCCGGCGGGGGAGGTTCGCACCGTCAACGTAGCCATTGCGCCGCTGGTGACCCGCAAGTTCCAGGTGATCGGGCGGCTGATCATCGTGGATGACATTACCGAGAGGGTCGATCTGGAGGCCCAGGTTTTCCAGGCCGACAAACTCTCATCGATTGGGCTGCTGGCGGCGGGAGTGGCGCACGAGGTCAACACACCGCTGGCCGTCATCTCTTCCTACACCCAGATGCTGGCCAAGCAACTGCAGAATGATGCCCAGAAGTCGGGATTGCTGGAAAAAATTACGCGGCAAACTTTCCGGGCGTCCGAGATCGTCAACAATCTGCTGAATTTCTCGCGCACCAGCGGCAGCGAAATCGGCGACGTGGACGTGAACAAAGTGATCGGCGAAACTCTTGCCCTGCTGGAGCACCAGTTCAAAGTCGCCAAAGTCGAAGTGCAACGGGATTTGGCGCCGGCAGTGGGCGCCATTCAGGGCAATCCCGGAAGATTGCAGCAGGTATTTCTGAACCTGTTCCTGAATGCCAAGGATGCCATGCCGGGCGGCGGCACGCTGCGCGTGGCGACGCTTAACGGAGACAGCGTCACCGTCAGCGTCTCCGATACGGGTTCGGGTATTGCTCCGGAAAACATCCAGCGGATTTACGACCCGTTCTTCACCACCAAGAACTCGCCTCGCGATGGCCAGCCTCGGGGCACTGGATTGGGCCTTTCCGTTACCTACGGCATCATTCAGGAACACGCCGGCAAGATTCGCGTGGAGAGCCGGCCGGGGGCGGGAGCCACCTTCACTTTGGATTTCCCGTTAAGCCGGAAGGCAATCGCTTCCAAGGCAGAATATGTCTGATACCGCCGTGATCTCGCGCGCAATGATGAATGGTACGCCCGGCATGGGCGGAGCTGTTCTCATCATCGACGATGAAGCCGAGATTCGGGAATCGTTGCAGACCCTGCTGGAGATGGAAGGCTTCGCGGTCGAAACCGCGGTCAGCGGCGAAGCCGGGCTGCAGCGAATCGGCGAGCATCCGTTCGACCTTGTCCTGCTCGATCTGGCCCTTCCCGGCCGCGATGGCATGGAGATACTGGCCGAGATTCGCTCGCATGAAACCCGGCTGCCGGTGATCATGATTACCGCCTACGGCACGGTGGAGAACGCGGTCCGCGCCATGCAGTCGGGCGCTGCGAATTTCGTTCAGAAGCCGTGGGATAACGAGAAGCTGCTGGCTGACGTGCGCGCCGCCATCGGCTGGCGCCGGGCCGAAGAAGAGAACGTTCAGCTCAAGCGCGCCCTCAAGCAACGTTACAACTTCGAAAACATCGTGGGCAAGAGCGAGCCCATGCTCAAGATCTTCGACCTCGTCGCCCAGGTAGCGAACAGCCGCTCCACCGTGCTGCTGCAGGGCGAAAGCGGGACCGGCAAGGAAGTTATTGCCAAAGCGCTGCACCTGAATTCGCCGCGGAGCGGCCGCCCGTTTGTGCCGGTGAATACCGGGTCCATGCCAACGGATTTACTGGAATCGACTCTCTTTGGCCATGTCAAAGGCGCATTCACCAGCGCTATCGCCTCGAAAAAAGGCCTGTTTGAGATGGCCGACAAGGGCACGCTCTTCCTGGATGAAATCGCAACCATGGGCCTGGATACGCAGGCCAAGATTTTGCGCGTGCTGCAGGACCGCAGGTTCATGCATCTCGGCGGCGTGCAGGAAGTGCAGGTGGATGTGCGCATCATTGCCGCCACCAATGTCGATCTCCGCCAGGCGGTGCGCGAGGGCCGTTTCCGCGAAGACCTGTTTTACCGCCTGAACGTGATCACCATCGAACTTCCTCCTTTGCGCCTGCGCAAGGAAGATATTCCGCTGCTGGTGGATTTCTTCCTCAAGAAATATGCCGAGGAAAATGACCGCCCCGTGCGTCACATCACGCCGGAAGCCTTGCGGCCGCTGCTCTCCTATTCATGGCCGGGAAACGTGCGCGAGCTGGAGAATGTGATTGAGCGCGCCGTAGTGTTGTCCTCCGGAAGCGAAATCAGTATCGATCTGCTTCCCGACAACCTGTTGGGCCGGGGCGCGGCATTCACGCTGCACGATCCTCCGCTGGATGCATCGCTGTTTGAGATTGTTGAAGACGTGGAGCGGCGGATCATCGTCGACATGCTGGAGAAATGTAACTGGAACCAGACCGAGGCGGCCGAGCACTTCAAGGTTCCGCTCTCCACTTTGAATCAAAAAATCCGCCGGCTGAACATTGAGATCAAGAAGAAGAGCCGGGCGTAGGGAATCAGTTCTCGGCTCTCAGTTCTCGGTTCTCAGCTCTCCGCTTCGCGCTTTCTTACCTTCCGGCCGGTTCCGCCGTGTTCTCATCCCGTCCGCGTGCTAATCTATCCTTCCGCGGAGGATTTACTTGCGCTATCTCGATCGACTGCAACCGCTTGCGCTCCTGGTCATGCGCCTTACCCTGGGCGCGGTGATGTTCGACCATGGATACCATAAAGTTTTTGGCGGGCTTCACAACTACGTCCACTTTGTCACCGGCGTGGGACTGCCTGCATGGAGCGCCTACCTCTCCGCTTTCACCGAGTTCTTTGGCGGCTTGCTGGTATTGTTTGGACTGTTTACGCGCGTGGCTGCGCTGGCAATTTGCATCGATCTTTCGGTCGCCATCGCCAAGGTGCACCTGCACAACGGGTTGATCGGCAATCAAGCATGGGAACTCCCGCTGTCGCTGGCTACGATTGCGTTTGGACTGCTCTTCTTCGGCGCCGGTCCCATTGCATTTGACCACATCCGGGCGCCCGGCGGCGGAAAGGTCAAGTAGCCCGCGCCCGCTCCACTCCGCATTTTTCGGCCGGCGAACCAGCACCAGAGAACACAATTAGTAACTATGGTTTTTTGCTTCTGTCCCGCAACTTGTTACCCGCAGGAGGGTTTCAAAACAGTTGGCGGGACGTAGCTTCGCCCCAGGTGCGCCGATTCGCTTGACGTTTCTTTACAAGGCACCCGCTGGTTGAATCTTAGCTTGCGGTGAAAGTATGATAACCGCAGCTATCGCGACATCTTAAAGGATTTGCAGGCGCATCTGACGGCTTGCAGCAGAAGAACTGATTAGGAGGAATCTCTTGAGAAAGCTAATGCTCCTCGCAGTAGTTTGTGCGTTCTTAATTTTGGGCAGCCTCGCCTTTGCGCAGCAGGGCGATGTCTTTATTGGCGGCGGTTCGCTGGTATCGTCGTCCAATTCCAATTCCAATACCACCGGATTCCCGGCAGAAAAGGGCGGCCTTTACCTCAACATCGGCGGCGATGTGGTCTTCCATAAACGGTTCGGAGTCAATGTGGAAACCGCATGGAGGGCTACGCAGGGTACTTACATAAGCGGAATCGAGAACTATCGCCCCATCCTGACTGACTTCAATTTGCTCTACCAGCCGCGCCTGGGTAAGAGAATCGGCGCCGATCTCATGGCCGGAATCGGCGCGGGCGATACTCGCTTCTACGCCCCGGGTCCTTCGTGCTCCGGCTGCTATAACTACGTCAGCACCGACCATTTTATGGAACACCTCGGCGGGGGCATCCGTTTCTACGTCTGGAAACACGTCTTTGTGCGCCCTGAGGTCCACTATTACCACATTCAAAATAACAGCAACATAAACAATAATGGAGCGTTCAGCACGGACAACGTCTTTCGCGTCGGCGCTTCGCTGGGATATACCTTCGGCGGTCCAGAATAGGCTGGGACCGGCACAAACTTTTCAACATTGCCGGTTGCGCATGTGCGTGAAGTCGTGATGTATTCTGTCAGGCAGGCGGGCACGGTTTGTGCCCGCCTTGTGGTTTTTGGACCTTTGCTCCGATCCACTGAATACCTTGCCAGGGGGCCGTATTGAGAAAGTTCGCGCTCATTTCATCAGCGTTCTCCGTCCTTCTTTTTGCCACTTGCACTTATGCCCAGCAAACTGATATCGCCGTAGGCGGCAGCACGCTGTTTTCGAGTTCGCCTCCTATCGGGGTGGTGAATTTTCAGCCGCCCGCCGAGGATGGCGGAACGTATGTCGGTGCCAGCTTTAACACCGTCAGATTCAAATACCACCTGGGGATTCAGGCGGAAACCGCGTGGAGATACCACGTGGCCAAGTACGACGGATACGAAACCTACCGGCCCATTTTTACCGATGTAAACGCCCTGTACCGGCGCCACGCCCGCAACCGGATCGACCTCGATTTTCTGGCCGGAGTCGGCATCGCCAGCACCCGCTTCAATTTGCCGGCCACTTGCGGCATCCCCGGATGTGTTGACTTCACCAGCAGCAATCACTTCATGGAAGACCTCGGGGTTGGGCTTCGCTATCGGGCATGGCGGCGTTTTTTCGTTCGGCCAGAACTCCACTACTACCACATTGAGAACAATCAGGCATTCCACTCTGACAGTGTGTTCCGGGCGGAGGTTTCAGTGGGCCGCACCTGGGGCGCCAAGTAATCCCGGCAATCGCGTTTCTAAAATGAGGCAGCGTCCAGCGGACGCTGCCTGGTTTTTTGCGGGCTCGAAAACTTTTACGGCTCGTTCATGCAGATTTCAGCTTCGTGAATGGCCATGTCCAGGTGCTCAATCGCTTTGGCGCGATGGCCGTGGAACTCGCCTTCGGCGTGAGCCATATGCTCGCGGGCGCTCCGCATCGCTTCCAGGGCGTGTTCTACGCGCGGGTGCGGTGGCATGGCCGGTGATGCGATCGGTGTTGCAGCCGCCGCGACCACTGGAACCGCCGCTGCCGCCGCCTTTGGACCCGCCGCCGCCGCTGAAAAGGCCAGGGTTAACAGAACGGTTACCACAACCACGAGTGTCAACAAGCCAAATTTCTTCATGCGTTTCTCCTCGTCCGAATTCCGGCGCGGACGCCGCCGGTAGAATCATGGCCGCGGAGCAGCCTTGCATCAGCATGTCCGTGACACCCGCACAGTATAGCCGCTGGTATGGCACTCACGGTGGTACATAAGTTGATTCTCATAGGCTCGCCTTGCGCTCATTTCGCAAACTGCGGGCACGCCACCACCACACGGCGAGCAGTAATAAAAACGCAACGGCCAAAGCCAGGTCAAAACGCCGCATAAAATACATTAAGCGATTCCAGTGCCTGCCAAAGCCATATCCAACCAACGAAATCGATGTCACCCAGAGCGCTGCTCCTGCCGCGTTGAAAATTGTGAAGCGCTTCCACGGCATCCGCAGAACGCCTGCGAGGGGTCCCGCGATCACGCGCATCCCAAATAAGAATCGTGCGAACAAAATCGTGACGGCGCCGTACCGGGCAAACAGCTTCTCCCCGCGATCGATCAGGGCATCGCTGATGTGAAAGGTATGGCGGTAGCGTTCGAGGAAGGGTCGGCCGCCCCAGTGTCCGATGGCATAGCCCAGGTTGTCGCCGGCAGCTGCGGCCAGCGTGGCGATTACAATGATCCATCCCAGCCGCAGATCGTGTTCCGAATAAGCCAGGAAACTGGCCAGCAGCAGAATCGTTTCTCCCGGCAAGGGAAAGCCCGTATTCTCCAGCAGCAGCGTGATGGCCAACGCCCAATATCCATGTTGCACCAGCGCGCCCCGCAGGAAATCGAGAATGTTGTGAGCCATGGGAAAAGAGAGCGTCGCCGGGATGTGATTTTATTTTTGCTCGTGGGCCGGCTGAACCGGCTGACTTAGACTAACTCTTCCGCAGGCTGAATCGCATCCCAGGAATGCAATCAGGGCCCGATTGAATTCCTCCGGACATTCTTCGTAGGGGAGATGGCCGATTCTCGGAAAGACGAGCAGTTGAGAATTTGGAAAGTATTTCACGAGTTGCCGGGCTGACGAAGCATACACGGCAGTATCCCGGCTGCCCCACACGAGCAGCGTGGGAATTGTGGCGAGCAGTGGCAGAGTGGCCTGCAACTCACGCAGGTCCTCGGTCCAGGTGCGGACGATGCTCAGCGCATGTTCAAACAAACCCGGCTTCGCCAACGGAGCCATGTAGCCTTCGAGCGTGCCCGGCGGGATGTGGCTGCGATCGCCGTACATGCGCGCGTGCCAATAGGGGTACAGAAAATTCATTCGTGGGATAAGCCTGCGAAATAAAGCCGAGCCGACGTTGCTCCCGAAAAAAGGGGCAATGAATTTGCCGTGAGCTGAGAACGGATTGACCGGCGCCACCAGAATCAATTTTCGCAGCCGCGGACCGCCGTTCCGGTCGAGGCATTCAGCCGCAGCCATCATGGCCTCGGCCCCGCCGCGCGAGGTACCGAGGAGGTCGAATGAGTCGACTCCCAGGCTCCCGATGAAACACAGAATGCGCCTCGCAGTCGCGGCGAGGGAGTGATCAAGTCCCGGCGGACGGTCGGAAAAACCTGCGCCGAGCATGTCTGGCGCATACACGGTTGCGTAAGGCGCCAGGGCGGGCATGGTATATCGCCAGGAAAAGGAATATCCGAGCAATCCATGCAGCAGAATCAACGCCGGACCCGATCCCGCGAGAAGGTATCTCATGCGCGCGCCCTCGAGGTCCATCCAGCACTCTTGTATATCGTCGCCGGGAACCGGAAACGGCGCGCCGTCGAGTCCCCTGTCTGGCGCCATCACGGCCGAATCTGCCCAGTCGAAATCTTCGCGCCAATCTTTTTCGAGCCAATCTTTTCGCCGCCAATCTTTTCGCAGCCAATTTTTTCGTGGACCAGCTTTTCATCGATCAATCGATCATCCGATTGTGTCGCGCGCATTTTTTTCATTTGGGACAACTCTTTCGGCAGGAAGAGATTCTATTTAGATGAACATCGCCTCTGTTCGCTTCACTTGGGGAGCTTCGGCTCCCCGTTTTTCTAACTAGATGTCATCCTGAGCGCAGCAGATGGATCGCAAGGCGATCCATCTGCGAAGTCGAAGGACCCCTTACCCGTTTGCGCAATCACCAACCCAGCAAGGAGTTTCCGTCCGGGCATCCTCCCGGAGCCACCACAAGTGCTTCTCACGCCGCTTCTTTCCGTTTCTTTCTCAGAAGCTTCTTCAGCACGCGTATTCCTTTGTCCACGTGCTTCTCTTCCAGCAAGAACGGAGGCAGGAACCGTACGACAGTATCCTGAGTGCTATTGAAAAGTACGCCCTCGGCCAACGCCGCATCCACAATCGGCCGCGCCGGAATCTCCAGATTGATCCCCTGGATGAATCCCCGCCCGCGCACCTCCTTCGCCACCGCGCTCTTCTCAACAATCGTTTTCAACTCCTGCTGCAGATACGCGCCAACCTTATTCACGTTGTCGAGCAATTTCTCTTCTTCCACGATGGCAAGAAACTCCAAAGCCACGCGGCAAGCCAGCGGACCCCCGCCGAAAGTCGTGCCGTGCTGTCCCGGCGAAATCGCATTGGCAAATTCCTCCTTGGCCAGAAACGCTCCCAGCGGTAGTCCCGCCGCAATCGGCTTGGCAATCGCCACAATGTCTGGAGTCACGCCGAAAGTTTGAAATGCGAACATGGTTCCCGTGCGCCCCAGTCCGCACTGAATCTCATCAAAGATCAGCGCCGCTTTATGCCGGTCCGCCGCCGCCCGGCACTCCCGCAAAAACTCTACCGAACACTCATAAATTCCGCCCTCGCCGAAAATCGGCTCCAGCACAATCGCGCAAGTGTTGTCGTTCACCGCCGTCCGCAAACCTTCAATGTCGTTTTGTCCCACAAAAGTTACTTCTTCCAGCATCGGCTCAAATCCCTTGCGATGCTTCTCCTGCCCGGTCAGCGAGAGCGCGCCAAACGTCCGCCCGTGATACGACCCCTGCAGCGCCACCAGTCGCGACTTCGCCTCGCCTCCAGCGCGATGTCCCGCCAGTCGCGCCAGCTTGATCGACCCTTCAATGGCCTCGGTGCCGCTGTTGGAAAAAAACGCCCGCGCATTTCCAAAAGAGCTGCCCAGAAGCGTGCACAACTTTTCCGCCAGCACTCCCTGATACTCGTGGTAATAAAGATTGGAGACGTGAATCAGCTTCGCCGCCTGCTCCCGAATCGTCTTCACAATCCGCGGATGCGCGTGCCCCAACGCATTCACCCCCAGCCCCGACACAAAGTCGAGATAGCGCCGGTCCTCCAGATCGTAAAGAAACACGCCCTTCCCCCGCGTCAACACGATGGGATAGCGGTTGTAAGTCCCCAGCAAGTACCGCCGCTCCAACTCCCCAATCTGTTCGAAAGTTTTCATAGGAAGATTCGATTCTACCGGAAGAGGCCGCAGTAGACCGTTTCAAAAGAAAGCGTACGGAGCGCCTTCACTGAGCGCAGTCGGAAGGACGCCTGACAATAGCCCTGCGTTTCAATGCCGGATACGATGTGACGATATGTCAAAACCGAATTTGCAATAGCCCGCAATTTTGAAGATGAGTTCCTGGCTTTCTTGAAGAAGAACGGCATCGAGTATGATCCGCAGCACGTCTCGGGAATGACTCAGGCATCCCTGCGGGATGGAGTCCGCTCCTGCCGATGCCACCGGGCGTTGAAAACGTCGGGCGAAAAATTTCACGAATATACCGTTGACAAAGGGTACGGAGGCGGCGCATGATTAGGCCGTTTCCGAAGCCGTTAGACCGTCAGTTCGCACCTAAACGGCTTCCCCGGAGGCGGGCCGTGACCGTAATTGCTGGCTTGAAGAACTGGCAAGGCGTTGTATTACTCGCCGACACACAGGAAACCGTTGGAGATTCCAAGCGTCATGCAGCAAAACTTCGTTTCGAGCCTAACCCTAAGTATCAAACTGCTGCACGCGCGTTTTACGGCGGTAAGCCGAGTGTTAAAGACCTGGCGGTTGCGTTCTGTGGGGCAGGGGAAGGCCCGTTCATCGACAAATTGATTGACTTGTCATGGAACGCTGCCAAAGACTCACAATCAAACGATGAAGCGTGTGAGCGCATCGAAAACACTATCAAAGCTGCGTACCGCGAATTCGGGCGTATCTATCAGGCTGGCCGCTGCCCCGAAGTCGAACTGATTTACGGAGTCAAGATGGATGGAACCGCTAGGCTGTTCTCAGCCTATGGCCCGGTCGTGAACGAGAAAAGCAACCACTGCTCAAGCGGTGTCGGCTCCTATATGGCCAATTTCTTGCTAGCGAGAATGTACGCAGATCACCTCACGATTCAGCAGTGCGTAATCCTCGCGGCATACATTCTTTTTCAAGCCAAGGAACACGTTGACGGTTGTGGTGGGGACAGCCACATTGCAATACTCAGAACCGACGGGGCGAGCGGTTTAATAGAGAAGCGGGTCGCCGATGCCATTACGAAAAACTTGGGCTTCTCGGACCATGAAACGGGCAGGTTACTGCTGGCCGTTGGAGACCCAAGTTTGACCAAAGAGAAGTACGAAGAACAGGTTAAATTGGTAATAGATGCCTTGGAAACTTGGCGAGGGATTCAGCAAAAAGACTTTAGTGACGCGCAAGCCCTTAAGAACCACTTAAGGAGAATGTTCCAGTTGGAACCAGAATCAACCGATGAATTCGGGCTGCCTACGCCGTCAGATTCTCAAATGTAAGCGGGTCGGCAGTGACCATATGACGCAAGGTGTCAATGAACAAATCGGAACGCTTGCGGCGATTAAACCGAAACGTCATTTCGTTCAGGTAGGCTGCGAGATGCTTGGGGCTGACCTTGTGCCAGCTACCGATGATGCCGCGCTTAAACAGGGAGAATGCCGATTCGACCGTGTTAGTCGTGACCATAAAACCATCTTCGTATCGGACGTATTCTTTCGCGCGATGATTGACGCTCTGCCGTTTTTCCTGATGGCTTCCGAGATTGTTGTGGTACAGGATGGATTCGTCGGTCACGATCACATCTACATCTTCGCTGACGTGCTCTTGCAGCGCCTTGCGAATTGCTTCTTTCGGTCGGTCTTTGCAGTGAATGAATTTCAGATCGCCTTGGCGCTGGATGATGCCTATGACCATTGCCTTATTGTCTTTGTTTCCGCTCCCGACCCCCTGAGCGCGTCCGCCAATGTAGGTTTCGTCAATTTCAATCGTGCCGTCCATCATCGTGCGGACTTCGCTCATAGCAGCGCGGATTCTGTGGCAGAGATACCACGCCGTCTTGTAGGAGCCTCTATCCTTGCCCCAAAGTGTCCGCTTGAGTTGCATTGCGCTCATGCCTTTCTTGGCCTCGCAGAGCAAGAGGACGGCAACAAACCAGATCGGCAATGGCAGGTGGGAGTCATGGAAGATCGTTCCGCTTGTAGCTGTGAACTGATATTCGCAGCCAACGCACTCGTAGCGTGCATAGTCTTTCAATCGAGAGATGCGAGTGTCTTTGCATCGTGGGCACATGACACCTTCGGGCCAACGGAGACGTTCAAGCAATTCGCGACATCGGTCGTCGGTCGGATAGAGTGCATTAACTTCAGGGAGTGTCATGACAGAGCCTCGTAAACGGACAGATAAGCCCCCGCTTCAGCGAATACCGACCCGCAAGCTGGTTGCGGGCATAAAGAAGGACTTGCGCCGAATGCTCCGCTCAGAACCCGTAGTGAAGCCGAAGAAAGGAAAGGAGTAACGGCGATCATGGGAACATGTTGCCATAGCCGTTACCCTTTGTCAAGGGAATAATCATGAAAAATTTCCACAGCCGCATTGTGATATCTAACCTTGCGCACCGCCCGTCGCTTGCGCAATCATGGTCGAGGCCGTGACGGCTGGCATAAGCCAACTCGCCGCCCCTTAAGTCCTTCGATTTCTAGGTCTTAGTATCTAAGTTCTTTGACATCAAGACATTGCCGGGAATTTCACGCTAACGCGATGATTCCAGAGATTATGCAAAAAGGGGGGTAGGGGGTATCGAGCGATTTTCGACCGATTTTCAGCCCAAGAGCGTGCCATTAAACGCCAACCACAACCAAGCCCCAAACTTTATTTTCGGGCCGAAATCCACAGCGAGCATATCGTTGACGCAATGGCGGAGGGTACTGATCTCTGCGCGTTCGCCTTTGATGTTGGCCTCCAGGCCGCCGGTGCGCACGAGACCGTAAAGAAAACGCCCGCTCCCACCCGGTGTCCTTAATACGCCCAATAAGGCCCGACCCCACCCGGTGTGCTCATCCCGCCGATCGCCACATAAACATTGCGTCCAAAAAAGAATGGCAGCCCCCAATCGAAGGAACCGGGGAACGGTCCACCCAGATCGTTGAACACAGTATCGTTCGAATCGGCAAAAAGGCTATTGGCGTTCCCCACGCTGAAACTCACGGTCCCGCTCGCGCCGTTCACCCCCTGGTTGGTCGCTGAAAGGTTCGCTGTGGTCGCCGGACAATAAAATCCATCCCCTTGAGGCTGATTCGAATTGACGTCGCAATAAGGCAGGCCGGTAGTAGGGTTGTCCAAAAAGAAGTAGCCGTTCGATCCGCTGTCAATGAAACTTTGGCTGTAAGCGTTACCCTCGTAAACCGTGGTGAAGGTTCCGTAATCGTTCGGATTAGTGTTCGCGGTATACACGGTCGCCGCGCCCAGCGCATTGTTCGCCTGGGTTCCAATTCCGAATACCAGCGATCCGCTGGATGTGGCCTCCGGTGCCGTAACTGCGGGCAGTTCCATGATTACGCCATTATTGTCCGCAGCAAACAACGTCACAGGGTTAGGCACCTGCTGCGCCAGGGTTGGCGAAAATCCCACGCATCCTGAAGAAGTGCATCCATAGTAAAGCGAAGGCGGGCAGCCCGCTCCGCAGTCCTGCGGAGCCTGCCCCACTCCCAAAATGCCGTACGCTCCCAAAGTCTCCAGCGTATCGGAAGACGTCGCGATCATATTCGTGCACGCCGCGGGCACAGGATAACTGGTTCCACCAATGAGTTCGATGGGCGTGGAACTCCCTTTTTCACCCGCGATCTCCACATCCGCAACGTACACGCCTCCCCACGTATACCCGCTGACGAACGGAAAGCATTCCACCAGCGGGTTCCCGTCCGGCGCATTCTGCTGCACCAAAGGAAGCGTGACCTGCGACGACAGAATTCTCAATCCCGAAGACCCGGTGTCAACCAGGATCCCATCGACCGTCTGGCAAGTCGAACTCCCCGGAACACACACAGTCACGCTGGTAAACGCTCCGTCAACATAGTTGCCGGTGGGGCCTGCATTCACCGTAATCGAGGCCACGTTCGTTCCCGGCGACGCAATGGCGTTTACCGGAGATCGATTACTGCTGCTGCCTCCGCCGCATCCCATTGCGCCAAGCACGCCGCAGCCAATCACCAGCAGAAAAAAATTCCTGTGCAGCTTCATTGAATATCCTCGGCGCGGACGCCCTCGGGCAGCATCGGCGGGAGATACGCCCTCCCTGCAAATGACCTCGGATGCCCGCCAAACTGCACCACCAGCCCGGGTTGCTCGATCAACAGCGGCCTGCGTCCCAGCCGCGACGCGCCCTGCGCATTCGCCGCCTGCACATACTGCTCGAAATAACTGCCCAGCAATTGCTGCATATCAGGCGGCCACGGCCCATGCCACGTGATGGCGAACACTATTCCTGCGGACGAAACATATTCCCTCACCACCGTTCCACTGGACCCTTGAATCTCGTGCACTGCGTATGACTGCATAGCGACCGTCCGCAGCGTTCCCTGCATATGAGCCCGATCCGCCTGCACCGTCGCCGCGCTTCCGCCCAAAGCCGCCCACGCGGGCGCTGCCATCAGGCCCACCGCCGCCGCTGCAATCATTGCGATCTTCCTTAAAATTGAACCCGTCAAGAGTGAACCCGATTTCCCAGACATGCCCGCACCCTCTTTGTAGTTTGCCGTATTTTGCCGGATGAATTAAGGGATTAGATTAGCCGCGGCTCCGGCGAGTTGCCCCAAAAGGCTGATGTGCAGGGCAATCCTCTGCCCCGGGCCCGGTGCCGCCGGATCCAGCTGTGCGGACGAGGTCGCGAAGTACGAGTCGTGAAATCAGACCGCAGCCCGCCACTACTTCTTCTGCTTACTTTTCGCCTCTCTCAGGGTAATATGTAAAGCAACATCCAATTGCCAGGTCCCCTATGGTTGCCGCCGCTCAGGCTTCTCATCATCGTTCCTTCAACCGCCGGCGTCGTGTTCGACAAAAAATACATGCCCCTGCCTACGCGAGCTTCAGCGCAGCCGCTGCGGGCGAGATGCTCGATTTGTATGAAATTCTCGATATCAGCGAATTGGGCTTGTCCATTCAATGTCCGGCGCCCATGGAAGTCGATCGTCAGGTTGAATTGTGTCTCGACTTGGCGGAGTCCGAGCAGCAGATTTTAGCCACGGCTACTGTGATTTGGTCGGATTCGGGGGGACGCGTCGGCCTCGGCCTCTCCCCGCTTCCCGATTCCACTCTGCAGCGCTTGCGGCAATGGTTGTTTCTGAATGCCATGGCCGGAGCCGCCAACGCCGCCGCCACGTCGGGCGCATCGCCCATCACCGCTCGAGAGTATCCCGAACTGCGTCCCAGCCACTCCGACAGGCTGGCGGTGGTTTCCGCTGTGCAGCGGGAAGCGGAGTCCCTGGGATCCGATCTCAAGGCCATTCTTTCTCTCGTCGTGTCCCGCTCGCACTCCCTGCTCCGCGCTTCTGGAGCGGCCATTGCCCTGGCGGAAAAAGATGCTCCTGGCGTCATGATCTGCCGCGCCAGTGTCGGCCTGAGCGCGCCGCCTGTAGGAGCGGCCCTGCACGTGGGATCGGGTTTCTCCGGAGAATGCGTGCGCACGGGAAAGCTGATGCGCTGCGACGACACCGGGAGCGATCAGCGCGTGGACCCTGAAATTTGCCGCGCTCTTGAAATTGGCTCCATGCTTGCAGCGCCGATCGGTACAAACGGAAGCTCTGTGGGTTTGATCGAAGTTTTTTCACCCCGCGCGGGGACGTTTACTGAGGGAGATGCCGCCATTCTGCAACGTTTTGCCGACATTGTGCTGGGCGCCGTAAAGCGCGATTCGGAAAACCACGTCGTACGTCCAACAGCTGTTCCCCCGGCGGCTTCGCCCGATTCCAAGCCAGCTTCCGCGAACCCCCTAAGCATTCTTTTTGCTGACCCGGTCGCGGAACAGTCAGACGCGGATGCGAGCAAAGAAAAAGAACCAGTCGACCCGGACAATGTCGGCGGCATCCGTTTGCCGCGCGCCCACCTTTATCTGCTGATCAGCGTCGCCGCCGTGATTGCACTCACACTCGGCTTTATCTTCGCGCCCTACATTGAACCTTACGTTCAGCCCTGGATTCAGGCAGCTTTCAGTCGCAAGCACGCCAGCGAACAGACCGTTTTGGCTTCCTCGCAGGCTCCAACTGATGCCGCGAGAAATTCTTCGACTGGCCTGTCGATAGATTCCGCCAATCTCGATCAATTACGTGATTTGGCACAACAGGGCGATCCCGCAGCGGCAGACAGGTTAGGCCGCCTCTACGCTGAGGGCGATGAAAAATTGGGCGTCCATCCTGACGACAGCGAAGCTGCCCGCTGGTTCACCAGCGCCGCCGAACACGGCAGTGTCTCCGCCCAGTACAAATTAGGCCTGCTCTACTGGGGCGGACACCACGGCCTGCCGAAAGACGCCAACAAAGCCTATTTCTGGACGGTGTTAGCGCGCGCCGGCGGCCAGGAAGGCAGCAAAGACCTGGCAGCTTTTCTATCCAACGGCATGACTCGCGCCCAGGCCGCCGCCATCGAACAACAAGCCGAAATCTGGTACCAGCAGCACGAAGTACAAGCCAAACCCACCGCCGGCCACTGATCGATCTAGCTCGCACTCGACAGTTTGTCACCTGAGCGAGGCAAAACTTCGCGATAGCGAAGCTGCTGCGTAGTCGAATGGCCCGAAAGCCGAAGCCCGAAGCCCCGAAAGCCGAAGCCCGGCGTTAGAATAGATTCAGAGCCGTGCCCACCCTCCGCACCATCCTCGACGAACAAGTCCGCGAAGCCGACCCCCGCCTCTACGAGAAACTCGAAAACAACCGCGTGCGTTGTTTCGCCTGCGGCCACTGTTGCCCCATTCCCGAAGGCCAGTCCGGCGTCTGCAAAGTCCGCTACAACCGCGGCGGCACGCTCTTCGTCCCCTGGGGATACACCGCCGGCACCCAATGCGACCCCGTCGAGAAAAAACCGTTCTTCCACGCCCACCCTGGCGCGCTCGCCTACAGCTTCGGCATGATGGGCTGCGATCTTCACTGCTCTTACTGCCAGAACTGGGTGACGTCACAAGCCTTGCGCGATCCCAACGCCGTCTCGCCGCCCCAGCAGGCTTCACCGCAAGCATTAGTGCAAGACGCGCTCGCTCAGGGCGCGAAGATTCTGGTCAGCACTTACAACGAACCCCTCATCACCAGCGAATGGGCGGTAGCCGTCTTCAAAGAAGCCAAAGCCGCTGGACTCATTACTGGCTTCGTCTCCAACGGAAACGGCACGCCGCAAGTTCTCGAATATCTTCGGCCGCATCTCGATCTCTACAAAGTCGATCTCAAGAGCTTCGACGACCGTCACTACCACGAACTAGGCGGCCGCATCGGACCCATCCTCGAAAGCATTCGCCGTATTCACCAGATGGGCCTGTGGCTCGAGATCGTCACCCTGCTGATTCCCGGCTTCAACGACGATCCCGGCGAACTCCGCCGCCTGACAGAATTCCTGGCCGGAATCTCGCCCGACATTCCCTGGCACGTCACGGCTTTTCACGGCGACTACAAGATGCAAAATGATGTCGCCCGCGACACCACCGCGGACGATCTGCTGCGAGCCGTCGAAATCGGCCGCGCCTTCGGCTTGCGCTACATCTACGCCGGCAATCTTCCGGGCAGGGTCGAAGAATGGGAAGACACCCGCTGCCCGCATTGCCACGAAACCCTGATCGAGCGCCACGGCTACCTGATAAAAAATTACCGCCTCACTCCGGACGGCCGCTGCCACAAATGCTCAACCGCAATCCCCGGACGCTGGTCCCCTCACTTCGAAGGCCAAATCGCCTCCCACCCATTCCTGCCGCGCAAACGCGCGCATTTGTTTACAATCCGGGAAAGCCGAGGCTTTTGATCTCGGAACCGTTCTTGATTGCCAAGGACTCTGGACACGGTGTAATTCGTGCTGTACGCTGTAGTCCATCGATCGGTCCCGGCCAGCGTTTTTCTCCGGACAAATCAATTTACGAAAGGGGAATGACCATGCGCCACGCATGCGCCTTTGTGTTACTCCTTGTCGGCTCCAGCTTCTCTGTTTGCCAGGATTCGCGCGAATCAGAATTCGGGACTGCTCTTCGTAAAGCAGTGCAAGCAGCCTTGAAGGGGAATGATTTTGAGGACCTTCGCAAACCGGGCGAGGCGGCGTCCGATTCTTTTGAAGCTTCCATAACCGTACCCGGCTTCGAGAGATGCGATGTTGGGGCAGATTCAGCGGCACAGGCGTCGCTCCATAAGAAAATGTTTGACTGCGCGAAGGGCTTCGATAACGAAGCTGATGCGATTGTGTTCTACACCAGCCTAGTTGGCAATTTGAACGAGGCAATCGGAAAAGGCCAGCTCCTGCCTCCGAGCGATAAGGGAAAGTGGAAGCAGGCCAAGCTAAAGAAGAACATTGTCGTCGCAGCCTTCGGGGGAAAGGCCCAAGGAGAGTGCTACGGGAGAGAAAAAAACAATTTCCTCATCCAGGTGTATGAAGGCCATGAATTCAGGTTTGGGCCATCTCGGTTCGCCGCTGTCCTTCAAATACACGATTTATCCGCCCAGTTAGCTGGCTGCAACTAAGCGTCTAGCAGAGAAAGGCTGCAATTCAAAAACTGGCCACGACATTTTCCGTTCGCTCATGCGGAAGCCACTCATCTTCGCCCTGTGCGTCATTCCGCTCCTGCTCTCCTCCTGCTCCCCCCGCGACTTCCTGACCCGCCGTCTGGCCGCTGACCTGATCGCCGCATCCGATACCTTCCGCGCCCCGCAAGAATTTCAACTTCGCACCGGCATCGTCGCCAACGCGGATTACCTTTCAGCCGATTACCTCGCCTTCCAGCACCACGGATGGATATCCGGTACGAAAGCCCCCTGCCCGCCCAATCTCGCTCCGCCACCTTGCTACGATGTAATCCTCACTCCTGCCGGCGTCGACACCTTCCAGGGTCTCATCGCTCCCGGCGACGCTGAAAAACAATCCTTCACCATCCCCGCCGCCCGCCGTGAACTGATCGCCATCAGCGGCATCTCCAAGCAAGGCAATCTCGCCGATGTCGAATTCACCTGGCGATGGATTCCCCTCAACGAAGTCGGCGCAGTCCTCTATCCCAACGACTTTCACTACCGCTCCACAGTGGCCTTCCGAGACTACGATGACGGCTGGCGCATCGTTCAATCCGCGTCCCGCTCAGGCCAGCCGCTAGACGAAGCCCTGAAAAACGCCGAACCCTCGCAATAAAACCGAACGCGACACAAACCCAGATCGCCCGCTAAAATCAGTCATACAAAAATGGCCCGCAAAACTCTCCTCCTCACGCTCTTGTGTGTATCGGCACTCGCCGCATCCAAACCCAAACTCACGCTCGACGAGTTCTTCAACTCCGTCAGCTTTTCTTCCATCGCAATCTCTCCCGACGGCGCATCCGTTGTTATCAACACCGAGCGCGCCGACTGGGACCAGAAAATCTTCCGCAAAGACCTCTGGCTCTACCGCGACGAAAATAAAACCTTGATCCAACTCACGCAATCCGGCCACGATACAGATCCCAAATGGTCTCCCGACGGCCGCTGGATCGCATTTCTCTCCGAGCGCAAGGCGGAAAAAGGCGACGACAACGACGAAAAGGGCGATATCAGTCAGATCTACATCATTTCGCCTGCCGGCGGCGAGGCGGTCCAAATTACCCAAGGTCTGGATGACGTTCACTCATTTTCCTGGTCCGTCGACTCGCGCACTATTTACTTTGCCACTCGCGATCCCTGGACCAGGCAACAGAAGGACGACTACCGCGAACAATGGAAAGATGTCGTGGAATACCGCACCGCTGAACGCGGCGACGCGATATTCAGCCTCGACATTTCGAATAAGCTCTCCAACAACTTTGCCGCAGAAATGGCACGTTCTGCAAAGGAGAAATCCACAGACCTCGAGTCCGGCGTTACTTCCGGCGCCCGCCGCGTCGCCACAATGCCTCTGCGCGTCGACGACCTCATCACTTCTCCCGACGGCACAAAGCTGGCGATCCTCTCCAACTCGCCCAACCAGCGCGAAGAAAGGCCTGAAGACGTTGAAATCTACCTCGTAAATGTCGAGCGGGCACTCCCTGCGCCAGGCTCATTGCAGGCTCTCCCTGCTGGTTCCGGCAGCGAATCTCAATCCCCCGAGACCACAGCCAGACCTCGCCGCATCACCCACAACCAGGCTCTGGAATCTCATCTTCGCTGGGCCGGCGACAACCGGCATATATTCTTCACGGTCGAACTGGGAGATGTGTCGAACCGCTATCGCGATATTCAACCGCACCTGTACTGGATCGACACCCAGCAACCGGACAAGCCTGAATCAGTTCAATGGGGCAAAGACTTCATCGGCGCAACCGAGAACTATGCTGTTACAAACTCCGCAATCCTCGCATCGGGGCGACTGGGCACCGAAGTGGCCATGTACTCCGCGTCCCAACCCACGCAGCCGTTCCACAAATTGAGTTCCTGGCCGGGAAGCTATGCGAGCATCTCCAGCGCCGCGCGCTCTTCACGCATCGCCTTCCTTTATTCTTCCCTGCAAAAGCCCGAAGAAGTCTACCTGGCGGATTCTCCCGGCAAACTCGATCAGGCTCGTCCGATTACATCCTTCAATCAAACGCTGGCCGCGTCTGACCTGCCCCAGGGCAAAACTTATCGCTGGACGGCGGATGATGGCGCGACGGTCGAGGGCTTGTTGATCTATCCTCCCGGTAAATTTGAAGAAAAGCATCTGCCGATGTTCACGCTGATTCCCGGCGGTCCCGATACCGAAGGCAACCACTTCGAAGCCGACTGGTATCAGTGGGCTTCTCTCGCCGCCACCTATGGCTGGCTTGTTTTCGAGCCCGAATATCGCGGCTGCGAAGGATACGGCGACGAGTTTACCCTGCAGATCGCGCCCCAACTTTTTTCGCGTCCCGGCAAAGATATCCTGGCTGGCGTCGACGCGCTGCTCAAAGACGGCATCGCCGACCCCGACCATCTCACCGTCGGCGGCTATAGCTATGGCGGATACTTGACCAACTGGCTCATCACCCAGACCACGCGCTTCAAAGCTGCCGTTACCGGGGCTGGTGGAGTCGAGAATGTGGCCGGCTGGGGCAATGACGACACCACGGCTGACGACGCGTACTTCATTGGCGGACGTCCCTGGGAAGTTCCCCAGCGCTATAACGACGAAGCCGCCATATTTCAGATCGACAAAGTCCGCACACCGACGCATATGGTATCCGGCGACGAAGACGTGCGTGTGCCAGTGCTCGAAAGCTACCTGCTGGAACATGCGCTCTACTCGCTCGGGGTGCCTAATAAGCTTCTTATCCTGCCGGGCGAAGGCCACAGCCTAGGCAAGAATCCCTGGCACGGCAAAATCAAAGTCCGCGAAGAACTAAACTGGTTGCAAAAATACGGAGGCGTTCCCGCCAATAACTGAACATGAAGCGGCCGGCACTTATGACATCTGCAAGCCGCTGCCATTCCGAGCGAAGCGCGGAACCTGCATTCTGCCGGGAGGGCCCATCCTTTCGCGGTGGTTGACTCAAGCACGAGCCAGAAGAAAAAGCCGCCCCGCGGGGCGGCTGGTTCTCCGCACACTTCCCTTATTTCACCATCACCTCACGCGCCAGCGAGGAGCTGATCGTTGGCGCGATTTCGTTGCGCTTCTTCGCGGCATCCATCATCGCCTGCCGGCTGCCATAGTGCTTCTCCGTAATGGAGCCAGCCTTTTCGGCCATCTCATCGAGAGTTGCCCATGACTTGTATTCAATAGCGATGGCCACGGCCCAGTCACCCGGATGCGTCGACACAGGGTTCGTGTAAAACTTATAGTCCACGATCCAGCCCTGCTTCTTGAACTCCTCGTAGATAGGTTTGAAATTCTGCTTGATGTCGCTCCAGAACGCATCGCTCATGCCCGGTTTCACGTCGACATAAATGACCCGCCAGACCGGACCGTTGTTGTAATTAGGATTCTGCGCAAGCAGCGTTGGCGCGATTGCGAACATCAACAACACAGGAAACAACCACAGAGCACGCCTCTTCATTGTAGATTACTCCTTATGCCTAGGATTAGGCCGCAAGAATGGAAGCAGTGGAATTGGATTGATAGGGACGGCAACCAGAGTAACACGGCAACCCTGTCTATACCACTCAGGGGGTCCAAGAACACTGGCGCAGAATCAACAGGTTTGCTCGGGACTCGCGACTCGGGACTATCGACTACTTCGCGGCACTGGCCACCTTCACACCACGCGAAGCGGCCGCGTACCTTGCGATGCCTTTGTACAGAGCTTCGGCGATCTGTTCACGATATCCATCGCTGCGCAGCTTCTGCTCGTCGGTGGGACTGCTGACGAACGAAACCTCCGCCAGGATTCCCGGCATGGCGGTCTCTGTAAGCACCACGTAAGACGCTTCCTTCACGCCGCGATCGCGCAGCCCCGGATTTTCTGCCGCGAGTGTGCCGTAAAGCGACCGCTGCACGCTGGCCGCCAGCCGCCGCGATTGCTCGATGCGTTCGTGCAAGTCCGCAGGAGAAAGTGACGCAGGCCCGGCGTTTTTATTTTCGTTGCGGGTTTCGACGTCCTTCGCGCCGGGCGCGGAGAAAAAATTCGTGTAGTAGGTTTCTACGCCGCGCGCCGAAGGCAGATCGCTATAGTTAGCATGGACAGAAACGAACAAGTCGGCCTGCGATTGGTTGGCCAAGCCGGCGCGTTCATCCAGCGGGATATAGCTATCGTCGTTCCGCGTGAGAATCACGTCAGCGCCAAGGCGGCTTTCCAGCAGCTTGCCCAGCCGCTGCGCGATCTCCAGCACCAGGTCTTTTTCCAGCAACCCTCGACGGCCAACAGTGCCCAAATCCCAGCCGCCATGTCCGGCGTCAACCACAATGCGCATCCTGGGCACTCGCGCCCGCAGCTGCAAATCTTCACTGGTCGGCGGCGGAACAACAATCGCAAGTTTCTCCGGTTGCGCCGTCGCGGCTCCGGGAAAAAGGGTGCCCAGCGGCTTGGTCTCGACGCCCACTTTCCGCACCTGCACCACCAGCCGATACGGATTCGGTTCAAGGCTCACGGAGAAATTCGAGTTCCCCCGGGTCTCCAACACCACTCGGCTTAAACCAGGGTTCGGCTGCGCGATCCGCACGCGCGCCAGCAGCGCGTCGCCAATCTCAACCGCCTTTCCTTCCAGCTCGGGAGCCAGCGAAGTATCGTGCAGATCGAAATAGATTCGATCGGGACGGCTCAAGCGGTGCGCTTCATACTGCACCTGATCTTCCAGATCGAGCACCACTGTGCTCGAATCGGCCGACGACCAGTGCCGGATGCCCGTGATACGCGGCATCTTTGCAACTTCTGTGGGCGCAGCATTGTCATTTACAGGTTGGGCGGAAGTATCCGTATTCGGCGCAGCTTCAGCGTTTACCGCTGGACCAGATTGCTGGCCCGCGCTGGCGACTGCAGCCCCTACAGGGTTCGCCGCCATTGGCTTTGACTCAGCCCTCGCGCTCATTTTCTGCTCGGGCCGAATCATGACCGCGCCAAGTTGCGCATTCTTCAGCTTCCACCACAACCCGCCGCCCAGCAGCGCCGCAACCACCACCAGTACCAGCACCAGGACGATTCCCGGATGATGTTCGGCCAGCGGCGCAGCCTCGGAAACCGCATCGGGGTCCATCGCCAGGGCGGCCGCTCTCTCCGTTTCGACCCCCAATTTAAGTTCTGGCGCTTCCGCAATCCCAGGCTCAATTTCGGCTGGCGCAACTTGAGCGAGAACCGGTTCAACCGCATTCGAAAACGGCACGGACTGAACCGCCTCGCTGCTAACTTTCTCGCCCGGAGTTTTCTCCACCGTGAGGGCCGCCGGAAGAACGACGGGCGGGGGCGCGGCTAGGCTCGCCTCCGCCGCCCGTGCCGATTCTGCGAAGCGATCTTCATCCTCGGGCTTCAGAGCGCCGACGACCAGTTCTGCCAGAAGTTCCAGGCTGGCCACGTCGCTGTCATTGAAGCCGAAGGGCTCTGCCGAGAATGCCTCCAGCAATCCAATCACCCGCCGCCGCCCGCACAGCGGAACCGCAACCATCGACCGTGCTCCCAATTGGCGGCACGCGTAAAGATTCACGCGGTCATCCGTTTCAGTATCGTCGCAGCGCACAATCTGCGCCGCGCGGAAGCACGCTCCGGAAAAAGCAGAATCCCGCTGAATCCGCGCGCCCACGTCAGGCTTGATCGCACCCGCCGACGCCCGCAAGACAATCTCGTTGTTTTCCGCCAGCGCGATCCCTAATCCATCGGCGCCCGTAATTGCGATGGCGCGCTCGGCCACCAACTGAAGCACCTCATCCAGAACAAATTGTTCGTTCAGCTCGAATTCACCGGGCCGCGCAATCGCTTCAAACCCGCGGCTGCGCGAGGCCAGCGCACGCCGCTGCCGAACCTGCTGGTGCATGGCAGAAAATGCCAGGAGCGCCTGCAAGGCATCGCGACCCGCAGGCACGGCGTCACGGGTATTGCGCGAATAACTGGTGGACGGCCCGGGATCGTAAAGCGGCCAGGAGGACATGCAGGCAGCGGCCAGCGATGGGTCGATACCGCTGCCCGGTTTAGTGGGTGTCGTTGCCATCTATGTTTCTGAACGTTTCCGAACTGGCCGGCATCATTCTTGCTGATTCAAGTGTCTGGATCGATGCGACAGGCTGTCAATTAACTACTTAGCGTAGCCTTCTCTGCCCCGGTCAACGAGCTTCCACCTGGAACCCGTTTCAGTGCCGTTTTTGCTGGGTTTATCTGTAAGTTAACCGGGTTTCGCCCCACGTGCAATGCCCCAGCGGCACTCGATGGGGCATGGTCTTTGGTAAGCGCGTTTGGCTTCGGTGCTTCGAATTTTCTACGAAGGATCCTTTTTTCGCTGGCATCTTCCTGAAGGGAGTTTAAAATCCTTTGCACTTCAACAATGGTCAGTCGGCACGCTCGCTGTTTCGATAAGACGGAGGCGATTCATGTCCGCACCGCGCTCTCACGGTTTACCAAGCCCCGCCATCTGCGCCCTGATTGTTGTCGCCATGCTGGCGATGATTGCGATTCCCGCTGCCATCACGCTGCGCAGCGTTGCGATCCCGGCGCCGCCGATTCCTCTCGACCAGAAATCGACGCCCTACGGCTACACCTGCAGCCTTCTATTGTTCATTGTCCCGATCACTGCCATCGCCGGATGGTTCCTTCCCAGCGAAGGATTGCACGTGCCGCGGCGCGCCTTCTGGTGGACTATCGGCGTCCTCGTCCCTCTCGGCTGTTTGCTCGATGTCGTTTTTGCGCAGTGGTTTTTCGATTATCCGAATACGGGAGCCACCCTCGGCATCTGCGCTCCCGCCCTGGGCAGGCCGGTGCCTGTGGAAGAATACGTTTTTTATCTCACCGGATTCCTCGCGGTTCTGCTTCTCTACGTTTGGCTGGGGGAGTTCTGGCTGGCCGCTTATAACGAGACCGATTATCCCGGCGAGGCCCGAAAGATGCGGCGACTGCTGCAGTTTCATCTCATATCGTTAATTCTTGCGCTGCTTCTAATTGCCGCCGCATTGGTTTACAAGAAGTGTTTTGCCCCGCCGGAAGATCGCGACGGTTTCCCCGGCTACTTCACCGTTCTTGTCGCCGGCGGCTTGCTGCCCTCGATCAGCTTCTTTCCGGTAGCGAAGCGGTTTATCAACTGGCGCGCGTTCAGCCTCACACTTTTCTTCATGGTGCTCGTCAGCCTGCTCTGGGAGGCGACCCTGGCCGTTCCCTACAACTGGTGGAACTATCAGCATCGCCAGATGATGGGTGTCTTTATCGGCGCCTGGTCCGGCCTGCCCCTCGAGGGAGTTTTTGTCTGGGCTGCCGTGACCTATGCAACAGTTATCGTCTTCGAAGTCATCAAAGTTCTGGTGGTGTCGGACCGTACGCCCCGCGAAACGTTGTTGGGCAAGGCCGAAGGGCTCTAGCCTTCGCAGCGCTCCTGCGAACCAGCAGAGTCACTGACGGTGCGGTATCGATGAAAACTAGAATTGACTAGAGGGTTTGTCTGAGCCGGCGCGTTAGGGAAAGAATGCTTCGCTTCCCAGCTCAGAGTTATTGGCGGCGAGTATGCAGGTAGTCCCTTTTTCCGCGCGGCAGGCACGCAGTCATTACCGCCATGAACTCGGCACGTTAACCTACGTCACCCTCGACGAGGCCAACGGTGGAATCATTCGCAATCTCAACCGCGATGGTGTTGCCGTACAGGCGGTAGCGCCTCTGCGCGAACTGCAGGACATTCGAGTGCGTTTCGAATTACGCTTTCCGCGCCTGCGCGTGGACGCTCGCGGCAAGGTATGCTGGTCCACGCGCTCCGGACAGTGCGGCATTCGATTTGTTGACCTGGCTCCGCGGATGGGACATCAGATCGACGAATGGATATTTTCCAATCTTCTCGATGCACTCGCGCGCGATCAAAACAATCTGGAAAACGCCGGCCTCCGTCTATCGCCTGCACCACATCCGGCGATCCGGATCGATCCCGTTCCTTCCGATCGACATCTGACTGACCCGCAACTGAACTGGCTCTCCCGTCCGCTTTCCGGCCGTGCTCTGACCTGGCTTGTCGACGGCCTCGCCGTGCTTGCCGGCGTACTTCTTTTCACCCTGATTTTTCTTTCCATTGCGCACGAACTTCCCTCCTGGCCTCTCACGCTGGCAGCGTTCTGTGGCGCGGTGGTTTTTATTACAGGTGTCTATTGGAGTCTGTTTGCCGTGTTCGGAGGGCCAAGCCTGGGCGCCCGTCTGGCGGAAGTGGCGGGAACTTTCGAAGAGGAAAATCCGGATAACACCACGGAACGCCTGAGATAACTGCGTAGCTGAGAACTGAGAACCGAGAACCGCTTCCCTAATTGGCAAAATACTGCTGCGCCAGCCACAATCGCAGCGACTGCTTCATCTCCGAAGCCATCTTCACAAAACGGATGCCGACATTGCCGCGTTCATCCGACCACGCGACTTCCACGTCGGCTTTGACTCCGCACTTCATTCCCGGCAGCGAGAAAGAGACGCGTTGCGGTGCCTCCCGTGCATCGAAACCATTGGCCACGCGGACCTGCAACCCGCCCTGGCTCAAATTGATCAGTTGGCCTTGTGCGCGGTCCTGGTTCCGTCCATTCAGGCTGACCGGTATTTCGATCCCGGCGCGGTGGTAGCGCAGCCTTCCATCGAGAATCATATTTCGCGCGGCAGATAAAGTGCGCACCGCCTGCTCCACCGAGATGGGCTTCTCGAAAGAGAACATGGCTCCAGTCGAATCGAGGTCCGGCTTTCCCTTCGGGCCGCCCATAATCACCAGCGGCACCGTACTCACCCGCGGAGATTCGCGCTGCAACTCACGGAAGAATTGGCCGGAGCCGTTCAGGTCGCAGTCAACGATCAGCGCGTCAATCTTTGAAGACGCAAGCCGGGATAGAGCCCGTTGCGTTTCGCTCTCCACTGCCACATCCATGTGCAGGCCGCCAAGAATGCATTCCAGAACGCTGACTTCCTGCCAGTCACGCGAAACCACCATTGACGAGAGTGTCATGCCTTCACTCTATACACAGCCGTAATCATGGCGTAGATCACGAACGTAATGCCGAGTCTCACATGCGGGCTTTCGGCTTTCGGGCTCAGACTCTCGCGCGCAAGGCGTGAACTGGTTTTGCCGAAGCCGGAAGCCCGATAGCGGAAGCCCGGACTACGAACTGCGGTACCACTCTACAGTCCGCCGCAATCCTTCTTCAAAATCCACCTTGGGTCTGTATCCCAGAGATTGTTCGGCCGCGGAGATGTCGGCCAGCGAGTGCTTGATATCCCCACCACGCTCCGCACCGTAGATGGGAGTCCCGGAATAAGACGTGAGCGGCTGCAGAAGTCTGAAAGTTTCATTGAGCGTGACCCGCCGCCCCGTTGCCACGTTGAATACGCGGCCGACACACTTCTCCGCCGGAGCCCGGCATGCCAGAAGGTTTGCCTCGACCGCGTTGTCAATGTAAGTGAAATCCCGGCTCTGCTCGCCATCGCCGAAAATGGTTGGCTGCTGCCCCTTCAGCATCTGCGTAATGAACTTGGCCAGCACGCCCGAGTAAGGCGACGAAGGATCCTGCCGCGGTCCAAAAATATTGAAGTAGCGCAGCGACACTGTCTCCAATCCGTAGCAGCGGTAAAACGACGTCATGTAATGCTCGCTCGCCAGCTTGGCCACGGCGTATGGCGAAATCGGATCGGGCGTCATGCGTTCGTGTTTGGGCAAAGTCGGAGTATCGCCGTAAGCAGATGACGATGCCGCATAAACCACCCGCTTCACCCTGGCGTCCCGCGCCGCCACCAGAATGTTGACCGTGCCGTCAGTATTCGCGCGATTGCTTCCGATCGGATCCAGCACCGACTTCGGCACCGACGGGATGGCAGCCTGATGCAGGACAAAATCAACCCCGGCGCAGGCTCGCTTCATCGCATCAATGTCGAGGATGTCCGTTTCGCGAAAATCGATTTGTCCCAGAATTTGGGTGAGGTTCTCGCGCTTGCCCGTCGAAAAATTGTCCACCCCTCGAACCTGCTCGCCGCGCCGCAACAGTTCCCGCGCCAGAGAGGATCCAATAAAGCCGGCAATGCCTGTCACCAGAAAAACCGCCATAGAGTTTCATCATAGCGAATCGCAGGGAGTGATTGGGCGAGCCCGCGCCACCTGCCGCCAAACTGAGGTAACGTATCGCGATCGCCGGGTCAATAATGCGGTGACCCCAAAGCCACCGCCCGTCTCCACCGGACTATTTCTGAGGCTCGACGGAAGTTTTGAGCGGGTTGACGCCTTTGCGCAGAATCATCAGAAACTCCTCGCGGCCCATCACGTGCCGGTCTTCAAAGAAGCTCGACATGGCACGCAAGGTTGCAGCCGGGTCCGTGGCCGGAGGCAAAATCGCCGACGGGGACAGAGGACGCTCCCGCGGCGTGCCGTGTGTGCTTACGATCACCGAAGCGGCCCCAAGAGCGCGCAGCAGTCCTCGGAGCTGTTCACGATCTTCCGCCGAAATTCTGGTGAAGCACAGGCCCATGCCGAGTTGAGGATAAGAGGCCCGCACCTCTCCCGTGGTCTCGATTCGGAAGCCCTTGGCGTCAAGCTTCAGATTCAGCAGGATGCCCACCTGATAGGTTGCGGCAGCCTCCACGTAGCAACCACTCATGCTGATATCGGTGAAGGCGGCCCAGGTCGTCAGCGAACTACCGGCTTGCTGTATGCGGACACTACCCTCGCACTTGTAGCGGGGACTCTTGCGCTTTTCCGATGCCGCATAGTTTGAAGCGCGAGCGCCGGGAGTTCGAGCCGGCGCTGCGGCAGCAGTTTGCGGGCCAGTGGTCTTTTTCAAAGCCGCCAGATACGACGCCCCGGCGCTGTTTTCTTCTGACATAACGTCACATTCGTCTCCGCATCAAAACCGCAGAGCCGTAGCTTTAGCACGCCTTCTTCTTAAGGTAACTCTACGGAGTTTTGTGCTGGAATGCTTAGGGGAAGAGTGCGGGAGGATCTACTGGAGCGTGTGAACGCTCCCGTAACGGGAATAGTTCAGGATTGGGATGCGGGCGCGGAGAATTCGGCTGCCGCCTCCCGGATTTTGCTCCACACCTGCTCCCGCCCAGAATCGGATTTCGAAGAAAACGGAATTACCGTAGCCGTGGGGTAAGCTGCCGCCAGAGTTTTCAAGGCGTTCGTGAGCTGATTGCCGGAAAGCCGGTCGCTCTTGGTGGCTACCACAACAAACTCCCGGCTCGCGGCGTTTAGAAAATCCAGCAGTTGACGATCGCTGGCCTGCGGAGGAACGTTGATATCCACCAGTGCCAGGCAGAGCGCCAGAGTCGGACGCTGGTGCAGATAAGGCTCAATAAAGCTGGGCCACTCCGCCGAAATTTCTCGCGAAAGCTTGGCATAGCCGTAACCCGGCAGATCGGCGAAAATGAGCTCTGGGTGCGGCTTTCCCGCCCAGCGGATTTCGAAAAAATTGATGGCGCGCGTGCGTCCGGGCGTAGAACTGGTCCGCGCCAGCTTGCTGCCCACCAGTGAATTGATCACGCTCGATTTGCCCACATTGGACCGGCCTAGAAACGCAATCTCAGGCAGGCTAGGGACAGGAAAGTGGTCGGCGCCCGTCGCCGAAGCCATGAATCGCGCCATAACCCTCATGCGCAGTTCTCGCAGGAGCGGTTCTCAGTTCTCAGTTCCCAGTTCTCAGTTCTCATGTCTCAGTTTGCTATGTGGAGGCGACAACTTGCAAGCGGTCTCGTTAGGTTGCGCAAAGGTACCGGCTCGCAGGGTTACAACTGAGAACTGAGAACTGAGAATTGGAAACCGGAAACTAGCTCTTACGAAACTGCTTGCTCAAAGTAAGCGCCTGATGCTGGTAGGAAGATCCGATGTTGGTTCCATAAATTTTATCCGGCCGGCTCAACAGGGGCATGTAGTTCAGCCGGCCCACAAGCTGCCCGTGCTCCATCAGGAACGGAACCTCATGCGCTCGAACCTCAAGCACGGCGCGGGTTCCCTTGATGTCGCTCGAGCCATAGCCAAAGCCGGGATCGAAAAATCCCGCGTAGTGGATGCGAAACTCGCCGTCGGAAGGATCGAAGGGAACCATCTCGGCCGCATAGTCGGGAGGAACTCGCACTCGCTCACGGGAGGCAAGAATGTAGAAATCGCCCGGTTCGAGAATCAGATTTTTCTGCGCATTCTGCTGACGCACTTCCCAGAACTCTTCGGTCGCATAGTAATTAATGCGGTCGAGTTCGATCGCCGGAGCGTAACGCTTCGCCCTGTACGCAATGATCTCGCCCGGTTCGGCCGCTTCAAGGTTCACCGTAATTCGCAGGCCGCGCTGCAGACGTACTTTGGCCGGACTATCTTCATCCATGTAGACGAGATGCTCTTCGTGATCGAGATCGCGGATGGTCTTGTCCCCGGAGACGGGATTGCCTTGCACAAAGCGCAACTGGCTGAGCCGCATTCCCGCGCGCAGGGCAACTGTGAACGTGCGGGACACAACCTCGGCGTAGAGCTTGCCTTTGTAACCCGCGGGTACGCGGTCGAATTCCGTTCCGTAGTCAGTGATCAGGCGGGTGAAAATGTCGAGGCGGCCGGTCGTGCTCTTCGGATTGGCCTTGCCCGAAATGTTTTCCGGCAGGTTCAGTTCTTCGACCAGCGGGACAATGTAAACGCAATCTTTCTCCAGAACCGGCGCGCCGGTCAGGTCGACCCGCGCCATGCGCAGATCCTTAATCTTGGCTTCGACTGTGCTGTTCGGGCCGGGCAGAAAGCTGGCGCGCACCCGATGGGCCACATCACCCAGCCGAAGGTCGAGGCTAGCCGGTTGAATGTGATCCGGATTGACGGCGGGCGTGGCGCTAATGTTTCCCCGCGCGATCAGGTTGCTGATTTCCTGGGACGGCAGGATCCCGGTTGTGCGGGCGCGAGCGTCCTCCACGGGTTCAAGCCCGTTTTCAAAGGCAATCTGGCTTTGGTTCGATGTGGACATCTTCAAGATTCCCGTATCTCTTCTTGGGCTAAGAGAAGCGGCTGTCCTCTCGGTCGAATAATACTCGTGGCTGGACGAAAATATCTGCAGTACGTGCTTGCTGGCAACTGTGCACCGGCAACTTCCGCTACTGGTGCGCCGTCGGCGTGTCTCCGGTGCTGGAGGTCAGCGGCGGAGCGATCGGCTGCGCCGTTACATCTTCGCCGAGCGAGGGCAGCGGCGATTCGAGTGCGATCTGCAGCACCTGATCCATGGTATCCACAAAATGAAGCTTCATGGCGTTGCGCAGGTTCTCGGGGACTTCGGCCAGGTCCTTCTCGTTGTCCCGCGGCAGAATGACTTCAAATAAACCGGCCCGGTGCGCAGCCAGCAATTTTTCCTTCAGCCCGCCGATGGGCAGCACTTTGCCGCGCAGCGTGATTTCGCCCGTCATGGCGAGATCGCGCCGCACGGGAATTTTGCTCAACGCGCTGGAGATTGCGGTGGCAATCGTAATCCCGGCGGACGGTCCGTCTTTCGGGATCGCACCCTCCGGCACGTGCACGTGCAGATCAAGATTGCGATAGAAATCCCGGTTCAGACCGAGCCGGTGCGCGCGCGAGCGCACATAGGACATCGCCGCCTGCGCCGACTCCTGCATTACGTCACCGAGCTTGCCGGTCAATGTCAGCTTGCCTTTGCCGTCGACTACAGTCGCCTCGGTGCTCAGAATCGAACCGCCGACTTCGGTCCAGGCCAGCCCTGTAACCAGCCCCACTTCGCTCTTTTCATGCGCCAGCGTATCTCGGAACTTGATGACGCCCAGGAAGTCGTTCACGTTCTCGCCGGTGATATTAATGCTGTAGGCTTCACCTTCCTTCACCACCTTGCGCGCCACTTTGCGGCAGACGTTGCCAATTTCGCGTTCCAGATTACGAACCCCGGCCTCGCGCGTATAAGAACGGATCAGGCCGGTGATGGCGTCGTCGGTAAACTTGATGTTCTTTTCCGATAAACCCGCCTGCGCCATCTGCTTCTTTACCAGAAATTGCTTGGCGATTTCGACTTTCTCCTGCTCGGTGTATCCGTGCAGCCGCAGCACTTCCATGCGGTCTTGCAGAGCCGGAGGGATGGTGTGCATCACGTTCGCCGTGGCCACGAAGAAAACCTGCGAGAGGTCGTATTCAACGTCAAGATAGTGATCGACGAACATGAAATTCTGTTCGGGATCGAGCACTTCGAGCAGGGCGGCCGAGGGGTCGCCGCGAAAATCCATCGACATCTTGTCGACTTCGTCCAGCATGAAGACCGGGTTCTTGGTGCCGGCCTTCTTCATCATCTGAATAATCTGCCCCGGCAGCGCGCCGATGTAGGTGCGGCGATGGCCGCGGATTTCAGCTTCATCGCGCACTCCACCCAGCGACATGCGCACGAACTTGCGGCCCGTGGCTTTCGCGATCGACATGCCCAGCGAGGTCTTGCCCACGCCCGGCGGCCCGACGAAGCAAAGAATCGATCCCTTGGGATTTTTTACGAGCTGGCGAACAGCCAGGAATTCGAGGATGCGCTCCTTGATTTTCTCCAGCCCGTAATGATCTTCGTTAAGAACCTTCTCGGCGCGAGAGATGTTGCGGATTTCCTTCGAGCGCTTCTTCCACGGCACGGCCAGCAGCCAATCCAGATAATTGCGCGAAACCGTAGACTCGGCCGACATCGGCGGCATGGCTTCCAGCTTCTTCAATTCCTGCAGCGCCTTGTCCTTAACGTCTTTCGGCATGCCCGCAGCTTCGACTTTCTTCTTCAGTTCGTCGAACTCGCTCTTTTCGCCGCGGCCCAGTTCCTTCTGTATCGCCTTGATCTTTTCGTTGAGGTAATACTCTTTTTGCGCCTTCTCCATCTGCCGCTTCACGCGCGACTGGATGGTGCGGTCTACGTTGAGTTTCTCGATCTCAACATCGAGCACGTCGGCGATGCGGTTCAGCCGCTCGGAAGGATCGAAAATCTCCAGCAACTCCTGCTTCTCTTCTATCGAAAGCTGCAGATTGGCGGCGATAATGTCGGTGAGCTTGGCCGGATCCTCCATACGCACGGCCGAGATCATGGTTTCGTAATTCAGCGCCTGGCACAGCTTTACGTACTGCTCAAACAAAGTGGTCACGCGCTGCATGGAGGCTTCGATTTGCGCGTTCATCTCCGCTGGATAGCGAGCCACCCGCACCGAGGCTTGCATATAACCGTCGGAGTCTGTTGCCTGTAACAACCGCCCCCGCTCAATGCCCTCCACCAGAACTTTAATGTTGCCATCGGGCAGCTTGAGGCTCTGCACAATGTTGACGACGGTTCCCACCTGGTAAATTTCGTTGGCTTTGGGTTCGTCGATGGAGGCGTCGTGCTGAGTGGCCAGAAAAATTTTCTTGTCAGCCGCTAATGCCTCTTCCAGGGCGCGAACGCTGGATTCGCGGCCGACCACGAACGGCGTCATCATGAACGGAAAGATGACCACGTCGCGGATGGGCATCATGGGCAGCTTTTTAGTTTCGAATTTTTCCTTGGATGTGGTCACTGATCTCCCCGGGTTCGTTGGGAACGACTCGCTGGGAAGGATTCGCGCTGAATGACAGTCGCAGCGCGGCTTTTTCCCCAGCACCTACCATCTCTAGTCTACTACGCGACCGGCTATCCAGCCTTCTCTAAAGTGACCGAGGCGCTGCGTTTTTCCACCATCTCCCGTGTAACCTCGAACTCCTTTAATTTCTTCTGGCTGGGCAGGTGGAACATCAAGTCAAGCATCAACTCTTCTAATATCATGCGGAGTCCGCGCGCCCCCACTTTTCGCGCCATGGCCTGGCGGGCGACCGCTCGCAGGGCTTCGTCGCTGAATTTCAGCCGCACATTCTCGAACTCAAACAGCCGCTGATACTGCTTCACAATCGCGTTCTTGGGCCGGGTAAGAATCTCGATCAGCGCAAATTCGTCGAGATCCTCCAACATGCCGACCACCGGGAGCCGTCCCACGAACTCGGGAATCAGCCCAAACTTGATCAGGTCTTCCGGCTGAATTTCGCTCAGCAACTCGAAGTTGCGCTTGCGCGAGGCCGCCACATCCTCTTTTTCCGCCTCTTCGCCGCCGCGGAAGCCAAGCGACTTCTTGCCCACCCGCCGTCCAATGATTTTTTCCAGCCCGACAAACGCACCGCCGCAAATGAACAGAATGTTGGTGGTGTCGACGGGCGTGAATTCCTGGTGTGGATGCTTGCGTCCGCCCTGCGGCGGAACGTTGGCGATGGTACCTTCCAGAATCTTCAGCAGTGCCTGCTGAACGCCCTCACCGGAAACATCGCGGGTAATCGAAGGATTCTCGTCCTTGCGTCCGATCTTATCGATCTCGTCGATATAGATGATGCCGGTCTGTGCCCGGCTGACATCGCCTTCTGCAGCCTGCAGCAACTTCAAAATTATGTTCTCGACGTCTTCGCCCACGTAGCCGGCTTCGGTGAGCGTAGTTGCATCCACAATGGCGAAGGGCACGTCGAGCATGCGCGCCAGAGTCTGCGCCAGCAGCGTCTTTCCCGTGCCCGTCGGCCCGATCAGCATGATGTTCGACTTGCTTAACTCGATGCCGTCGTTGGCCTTCTGCCGGTTCATGAAGATGCGCTTGTAGTGGTTGTAAACCGCTACCGCCAGCTTCTTCTTGGTCTGCTCCTGCCCAATGACATATTCGTCGAGGAAGGTCTTGACTTCCTGCGGCTTGGGCAATTGATTGGGAGTCGCGGTTTGCGGCGTAGCCGTGCGGTCATCTTCAAGAATGGAGTTGCAGACCGCTACGCACTCGTCGCAGATATAGGCGCGGGGATAATCGCTGGGGGACGAGATGAGCTTGGCTACGGCATCCTGCGACTTGTGGCAGAACGAACAGCGCAGAATTTCGTCCGAGCCTGACTTGGTTTTCACTCGCCTTTACTCCTTCTGAGTCGCCAGCGCCTGAGGAGCCCTACCGAGCCGTTTGCTCAGAACTCGCCCCCCGGCACTCGCTACTATTCATCGCGCGATTCGATCACGAACCGGATGATACAGCTTTTCCGGTCTTGTAGATGATATCGTCTATGATTCCGTACTCCTTCGCCTGCTGCGCGTTCATGATGAAATCGCGCTCCACATCCTTTTCTACCTTATCCAGCTTCTGGCCGCTATGTTTCGATAGTAACTGGTTCGTGATTTCCCGCATCCGAAGGATTTCCCGCGCGTGGATGTCAATGTCGGTCGCCTGCCCCGACAACCCTCCCATCGACGGTTGATGAATCAGAATCCGCGAGTTGGGCAGCGCCAGCCGCTTCTTGGGCTCCCCCGCCGCCAGCAACAGTGCCGCCATCGACGCTGCCTGCCCTACGCACAGCGTCATCACGTCATTCTTCACGTATTGCATGGTGTCATAGATCGCCATGCCCGCCGTGATCGAGCCTCCCGGAGAGTTGACATATAGCTGAATATCTTTTTCCGGATCTTCCTGCGCCAGAAACAGCATCTGGGCGATCACCAGGTTGGCGATGTTGTCGTCAATCGGCGTCCCGATAAAAATAATGTTGTCGCGCAGCAGGCGCGAGTAAATGTCGTAGGCGCGTTCGCCCCGGCCGGTCTGCTCAATGACCATCGGGACCAGCATCATGTGCGGATCGTTATTGCTATTTTTGTTGTTCACATTCACCTTGCCACACTCCGCCCCGAACTACCGCGTACCTTCGGGGGGGTCGAAAGTGGTCCGCGTCTTTGCGTTACGCGGACTGGTGATATAAAAAGTCGAGGGTCTTCTCGCTGCGGATTCTATTTCGGATTCTATCGAGGCCCCCATCCTGTGTCAAACGAGCTTGTACCGCTTCGTACGTTTGTTTTGATTGTTTGGCCAGCGCCTCCACTTCCCGCTTCACTTCCTCGTCGCCGACTTCGATTTTTTCCTGATCGGCAATGCGATCGAGCAGCAGAGAAGACTTCACGTCGTGCACCGCCTGCTCCCGCTGCGCCGCCCGCAGCCGCGGCAGGTCCATCTTCTTCATGTCTTCCATCTTCATGCCCTGCGCCGCCAGCGCGCGCAACCCGCGCTCGATCCGGAGATCGATTTGCCGGTCAACCAGCGATTCCGGAACCTCAAATTCATTCCGCTTGACCAGTTCTGCCACCAGTTTGTCCTTGGCTTCGCGCTCGGCAGTATGGCGCCGCTCGGCGTCAATGTTCTCCCGAATCTGTTTGCGCACCTGATCCAGGCTGGTGAACTCGCCCAGCTCCTTGGCAAAGTCGTCATTGAGTTCGGGCAGGCTCTTCTGCTTGATGCCGTTCACCTTCACGGTGTAGATGAAAGTCTTTCCCGCCAGACGCTTGTCGGGAGCATCTTCCGGATACACGACATCGAATGTGCGCTCTTCGCCCGGAGATGTGCCGGGAAGGTTCTGGGTGAACTCAGGTACGGTATTCTTGCCGCCGATTTCGATCAGCACGTCATCCATGTGTACGGGATTGGCGCCGGCCTGCGCATCGTTGGCATCTTTGGGCTTCCCATCCAGCGAGGCCTGCGCGAAATCGCCCTCAGCCAGCGCGCGCCCCTCCACGGTGGTGTAAGTTGCGTGTTGCTCGCGGACCCCGTTCAGCGCCTGCTCAACTTCCTCGTCCGTAACCGTAATCTCAGCCTTGTCGGCCCGCAGTTCTTTGTAGCCTTCCACCTGAATCTCAGGCAAAACTTCAAAGCTGGCCTTGAAACGCAGCGGTTCCCCGTCATGCATGTGCAGATCGGTAACCTGCGGCTGCGAAATCGGAACCAACCCCCGTTTTTCCGTTTCCTTGCGAAAATATTTAGGGATCAAAGCCTCAGCCACGTCGCTCTTAAGGCCTTCGCCGAAGCGCTGGCGGATAATGGAGGCAGGAACGTGCCCAGCCCGAAAGCCCGGCAGCCGCGCACTCTTCTGATAGCGCTGAATCTGCAACTCGGTTTCGCGGGCAACATCGGCGGCAGGAATCTCGACGGAGATCTCGCGCTTGACGCTGTCTTTCGCAGCAATGTCGGTGGGGCTCACAGTGCAAGTGTAAAGACAGAAGGAGAGTAGCGTCAAACGGAGCGGAGGATGACTACAGGGGCCGATTGAACCGGAGCATACCGTTCTCATGCACTGGATGGAACAACCTGGCCGAGCCCTTCGCTAGGCACTAAAGGAGCGACCTTTGCAAGTAGTGTTCGGGACGACCATTTGGTCCTTTGAAATTCACAGGGTCGCGGTGTATACAAACAGTCAACCGTAAAGATTATGCCCGGGAGTCCGTCGCCCATTTATCTCGATGATGAGCAGCTTGCCCTCTTTGACGACATCGCCAAGAGGAATGGCGTAGAAACCATCAGGAGGAAGCGGCGGCATCTCATTGCCTTCGGCTGGTACGGCGGAAAATACAGCCATCTCGACTGGCTTCTTCCGCTGCTCCCCAAATGTCTCGCTCAGACAGCCAGCAGCCCGCGTCGGGCGAATTTCAAGAATCGGCCGGTTCGTGTGAGGCGCTATGCAGTTCAATCCGCTGTGGTGGCTCGCGGGGACGCTTGACTAGCGACGTGTTGCCCGCCGACGAGTACTCGGCTCGCCTGATCAGAAGCCCCTGGGAACGGACATTCATCGACTTGGTTTCGAGTGTCGAAAATGATCTTTTGCTAGTTTCCCCATTCGTAAAGTCTCAATCTGCGCGCAGGGTTGTGTCGGAGTTAACCCGGCGGAGTGTCCACGAGGAAGTTCGCGTAGTTGCGGTAACGAACCTGCGGCCGGAAAGCGCCCTAAATGGAGCCATGGACCTTGAAGCAATTGTGGAGTTGGGTAAGTCGCTGCCGCTCTTCGAACTCACTCACCTGCCAGGACTGCACGCAAAGGTCTACGTTGCAGACGATCGGTCAGCCATCGTCACCTCGGCAAATCTGACCGAACCCGGAATAAGTCGCAACTTGGAATACGGAGTGGCCTTAACCGATCGCAGCCTAGTACGGCGAGTGCGGAAAGATTTCGAGGGCTATGCGCTCCTAGGTGCTAGGGTTTCCCCGGTCGACGTGGAAGCTCTCCTAGACGAGACTAGGGAGCTGAAAGCCCTTTTCAAAGCGGCTGAGCGGTCCATCCATCGCCGAGCCAGAAGAGCCTTCCAGGAAAAGCTCAGGTCGACCCAGAACCAGTTGTTGAGGCAGAGGGCAAAGGGCAGGACAACACAGAGCATGCTCTGCGATGCAATCCTGTTCTCGCTGTCGAAAGGACCCCTACGAACCGATGAGCTACATCCCCTCATCCAACAGTTGCAACCAGACCTCTGCGATGATTCTATTGACCGTGTGATCGACGGGGTGCACTTTGGCAAGAGGTGGAAGCATCACGTGAGAAGCGCCCAGCAACGCCTGAAAAGGGACGGACGGATCCGGTACGATGGTAAGCTTTGGCACCTAACATCCGGCGTCATGGAGTGACTAGATACCGGGGGGAAGAGGCTATGGACACACCTGTGCGCGAAAGAATCTTTGTGACGGTCCAAGAAGGCCACGCCGAGTTGTGCGAAGACACAGTTCCGGACGGCATTGAGGTTGAAATCCTAGATTTCGACCTCTTGGCTGCGGATCCGCGCCGAGAGATTTCTTGCTGGTCGAAGGAGCTTCGCGCCTACTGGACGGAAAAGCACAAGGCCTGGGGCCGCTGTGGGCCTGGGTGTCCATGCCAACGGTTATCGAGCTTCAGAACCAGACGCGACGCAACCTAGTCATCACGCGGGACCTACGCCGCGAAGTGCTGCTCGGCTGCATCCTCGCCAAACTCCAAGACCCCACAATAGACGTTCGCAGACCATACGTCGGTCACGGCGAGAATGCGTTCAACGGGCGCACACTGGACGAACGTGTCGTGAATCCCTTTCTGCACGACAAACATATCCCCTCTTCTCGTGGGCCATACCTGTCTACCTTCCGCCGCTCCGTAGCATTCAAGCCTGCTTCGCGTAAAGGACTGAGGGACAAAACGGGCTTTGACGCACTGCTCGCCATTATCAACCAAGTGAACGAAGCGAATGAACAGCAGCTTACGTCCCTGCTGCGATTCACACTCTACAGGTTCGTACTGCTGCGTAACGCGGCAGACGTGCAGGCCGTTCGCTTGCAACGCATCAGTTTAGAGCAATACGACCTCCTGATCGACGGGCTGCTCAGCACGCCAAGCGGGGGCAGATTCCCCGTAATCCTCATCGAAGCGGCACTCACGGCGATCAGGGACAGGTTCGGATTGAACTGGACGATCGAAGTACAAGGGATCAATGTAGCTGACAGGCCCGCTGGAGTAGGCGGCGACATCGTGGTTCGGTTTGGCGGCGTCCTCTTGTTGGCTGCTGAAGTTACGGAGCATCCAGTTGAACGGGATCGGGTCGTTGCTACGTTTCAGGCGAAGATCGCGCCCCAGGGCATCGAGGACTATCTATTTTTCGTGAAGAACGCGGTTGACAAGGATGTCATGCGTCAGGCGCGCCAATACTTCGCCCAGGGACACGAAGTTAATTTTCTAGAGATGCGGAACTGGCTGAAGACTATCCTTTCGACAATCGCGCGGTCGGGACGGGACGTATTCAACCGAGTGGTCGTCGAAAAGCTTCAAGCTGCCGATATTCCAGCGGCGCTGAGGGTCGCTTGGAACGAGCAGATCGACCGCATTACCGCCGCTTAAACGGCACCTCTTCGATGCAGCACGCGGCTCCCCTGCCCGATTGAGGCGAAATGCCGGGACTCAACCGCCTGCGCGAAGGGTGAGATAATCGCTCACGGAGAGGATATGCGCAGATGGAAAGCAGTAGAAAATACCGAGGCCGGAAAGCAAATTCTCTTGGAATTGACACTAGCATTGCGCGGCACGCCGATACCTGAGATCGCTCGGCAAACCGGCTACCGGAGTCGTCCCTGTACGACATCAGAAAGCATGGAGCGTTTTCTCACAGGAAGCGTGAACGCAAAACGCAAGGTCTAGTTCGCAGCGATGTTTTGGACGCCTTCGAAAAATCGGTCGCATCGAACCGCGATCTCTTACAGCGCCTGGCCAAATAAATACCGGCCCCAATCCTCGCTGGCTGACAGTTCTCACCCGCGAGGCAGGATCTGTCTGGGTGCCAAATTTCTCGCGTCCTTTGAGAAGCGGGGACTTGGCAAATTCGAGCCTTCCCTATCTGATCGCAGCTGCCCCCGCCCCCGTATTTCAAACAGACGACTTCCACCGCCTACTTTAGTAGACTCGACAAACGCCAGAAACCCATACACACTAACAGCTGCAGTTCGGACAGAGCGACAGAGCGACGAGCGACGAGCGACGACCGACGACCGACGACCGGTGGCCGACGACCGACGACCGATTCCGCGCAAACGACCAACGACGACCAATTGACCGCTCAAGAAAGAGGTAACTCCTTACGCCCCAAGATTTTGCCCGCATCCAACTGATTCCAAAGGTTCAAAACCGATTTTCTCCGTAAGATGAAGATTCCAATAGACCGAGGGGGAGGGGGAAGGGGGGGAGGGGGTATCGAAACGAAGTAAGCACAGCGGGCGCCGACCGGGCCACCGACAATTGGGCAGAAGCGCGTTCCGCATTAAGATGATAGAGTTGGCCGGAAGCCGGAAGCCGGAAGCCCGATGTCCCGCCCACCAGCAACGAACGACCAGCGGCAGCCCCACTGGCTAACCGTGCTCAACCGCGAAGTCATCGCCTGCACCCGCTGTCCGCGGCTGGTGGAATATCGTGAGCGCATCGCCCGCGAGAAGCGCCGCGCCTATCGCGACCACGATTACTGGGGCAAGCCCGTACCCGGCTTCGGCGATCCTGAGGCCCGCGTGCTCATCATGGGCCTCGCTCCCGGAGCGCACGGCTCCAACCGCACCGGGCGCCCCTTCACCGGCGACGCTTCCGGAAAATTCATGTATCCCGTGCTGTACGAAACCGGATTCGCCAACCAGCCCACCGCCACCGATCGCAACGATGGGCTGAAGCTGAAAGATCTGTACATTACGGCCGCAGTCCGCTGCGCTCCGCCCGACAATAAGCCCACGCCGCAGGAACTGGCCGAATGCTCCCAATTTCTTGACCGCGAAATTGCAGGATTGAAGAAAGTGAAGGTCGTGGTCGCGCTGGGCAAGATCGGCTTCGACGCGTATCTCAACTATGTGAAACGCCGCCTCGCGGCCTTCAGTAAACAGCCCTACCTCTTCAAACATGGCGCCAGTTACCGCTTGCCCGATGGCAAGATGCTGTTGGCGTCCTACCATCCCTCGAATCAGAACACCCAGACCGGCAAGCTCACACGAGCCATGTTCGTCGAGATATTTAAGCAAGCTGCACAAATGGCAGCCATACCAGCCTCCTGAGCTGTGCGCTTTCCGGCAACTGCGCGCGTTTTCGCCGCATCCCATAGACCCGCTCAATCTGACCCTACTGGAGCACCAGCCCGATGAAACCCATGCAGTCTTCGTCTACACGCCCTGTGTGTGTCCGCAAAACCCTAGCAGCATTCACAGCTCTCTTAATTCTGGCAGCCAGCGCATTCGCAAGCGATCGTGCGCAACGTAATCCGCCCGCGACGGAATCTGTCATCTACAACTTCACCACCACCTATTCCAATCCCTTTAACAGCCTCACTGCTGACGCTGCCGGAAACCTTTACGGTACGGCCTTCGATGGCACGACCTACCCGAATGGAGCGATATTCCAGCTCACGCCCAACGGCAATACCTGGAACGAAAAGGCGTTAGTCATCTTCAACGGCAAGAACGGAGGATACCCGTCGGCCCAAATGGTCTTCGACGGCCAGGGCAACCTCTACGGCAGCACGCTGCAAGGGGGCAACCGACCCTGCGGCACGCCGCAAATCGGATGCGGCGTGGTCTTCGAGCTGAGTCCATCCGCAAATGGAGCGTGGAAATACACGATTCTCTACAGCTTCCAGAATGGCAATGATGGAGCGAGTCCTGAGACCAACATGGTGCTCGATCCTTCCGGCAATCTCTATGGGGTGACGGGCTTCACGTCGGGTGCGGGCAGTAACGGCACGGTCTTCGAGTTGGAGCGCCCATCGCAGGGCAGCGACTCCTGGAAGTACAAGGAACTCTTCCTCTTTGACGGGACCGACGGCTTTATTCCCAACTCTTTGACCTACAGCGGCGGCGCCCTTTACGGCACAACCTCCGAAGGCGGCTCCTCGAACTATACTGGTTCGGTTTTCCAGCTCAAACCGGAGAACGGAAGCTGGAAATATAGCCTGGTCTATGCCTTCACCGGCGGGGCGGACGGAGGCTTCCCCGGCTACATCGGATCCAGCGGAACTCCGAACGTGCTTTACGGGACTGCAGGTGGAGGAGAATCCACTTATGGCGTTCTCTTCAAGATCGCGCCTAATTCCAACGGCGGCTGGACTGAGTCCGTCCTGTATAACTTCGCGGGCGGAACGGACGGGATATATCCCGGCCCGTTGACCATCACGAACTCGGACCAGATCTTCGGCACCACCAATAGCGGGGGCGACGCCTCCGCATGCAGCTTCCTCTATCCGTACCTCGGATGCGGAACTGTGTTCGAGTTCGTGCCGTCGACTGGAGCGGAAACCGTGCTTCACGCCTTCGCAGGTCCGTCGACTGACGGCGGAGGGCCATACAGCTCCGGCGTGATCTTCGGCAAGGGCGGCGCGCTCTACGGAACTACCTATTACGGAGGCAATGGGCAGTGCAGCAACGGTACAGAAGTCGTCGGCTGTGGGGTGGTCTACTCCGTGACCCCGTAAGGTAAGTGGGATGTGCTTTTTCGGCTTCCAAGGCCCCGCTCAAAACCGTTTGGGCGGGGCTTCCTGCGTTTCGAATCGAGCATGCGATTCTCGCAAAAAGAAGCTAAATTTCATCGATCGTTCATAACCAATTAACATAGGCGTCACCCGGACGCTGACTGCGTCAATCTTTCCCGAGCCGGGAAATGGTCTGGGCATTAAAACCGCAGTGACCTTGCCGTGCCTCCTGAAAAGAAGTACAACTAACCTTCCCCTTGGGACATTTTCGCGCTTTCCTAACCGAACCATCCAGAACGGTTTGGGCCGGAGAAGTGTTCCCGCGTGGAAGAACTCGCCGGTCAATCCAACGAGAAAAGGAAATATCACATGATGTCATGCCAGTTCTCCGCTCCAATTCTGCGTTTTTTCGGCGTCCTCTGCAGCAGCCTGCTGAGCTTTTGCCTGGCAGCCTCGGCGCAGTCGGTTCCGCTGGCGCAGCATGTTGTCCTGGTAATCGATGAGAATACATCGTTCAGCACCGCGTTTCCCAACGGTATGCCGTGGCTTTCAGGTGAAGCCAAGAAATATGGATATGCCAACAATTACAACTCCGACCTGAGCGGATCGCTGCTCGACTATCTTTATCTGGCCTCGGGCAGTTGCCAGTCGGACTACCATTGCGGCGGCGCGCCCTCGTGCAGCCTGCCTTCCGGCTCGCACAATTTTTACTGCAACGGCAACGACTGTTATATGGCCAATACCTGCCAGAGCAGTACGACGAAAGATGCAATTACCGACGACAACATCTTTCAGTTGCTGGATAACCAGCCTCTGAGCTGGAAGGTCTATGTGCAGAACTATCTGAATGCCGGAGGCAACGTGAATATTCCGGATTTCACCTCGTCGAACCAGCCGCCCTACACCCACTACTATGCGCGGCACAATGCTGCCGTCTGGTACAACGAGGTGCTGAGCAACAATTCGGGTTCGCAAGGAGATATTGTGGATTTTGAGCAGTTCGGCATCGACGTGGCCAACGGGACTTTGCCGCGGTTTGCCATCATCGCGACCGACGGATGCTATGACAATCACGACGGCTGCTTCGGAAGCAGTTCCCTGGCGGAGGCCGACGATTTCCTGAACAGCAATTTGACTGCGATGCTGGCCATGCCGGATTTCCAGCCCGGCGGCAGCGGGTTGCTGATTGTGACCTTCGACAATGGAAACGGTGACGATGCCGGAAAAATTCTGACTGCGATGATCGGGCCAAATGTGAAATCCGGGTACATTTCCAATACCGCTTACAAGCATGAAAATACGTTGCGAACCATGCTCGACTCGCTGGGGATTGAAACCTATCCGGGGTGGTCAGCGAGCGTGACCGACATGTCGGATTTCTTTTCTTCGAGCGCGGGCAGCGTGGTGATCAATTCGCCAGTAAACAATTCCACGCAGGGGCCGTCAGTCCTGGTGAATGCCGCGGCCTCAGAGTTGGGGTCGCAGGTCGATCACATGGAAGTCTGGGATGAATTCAATGGAAAATCCACCAAGCTGGGGAATGTTTACAGCAAGACGGTCGATCAGGCGTACACGGTGAGCGGCAACGGGACCCATACCATGACGGTGCAGGATATCGGCGACGGTCCTAAGTATCCCATCCTCCACAAGGAGACCACGAACTATAGCGTGTCTTCGAGCTACGGAACTTTTGTAAGCACTCCCGCCAGCAATTCAACGCAGGCCAAGCTGTTTCCGCTGAGTGCGTTTGCGGTGGAAGATGGCGCAGAAGAATCGAGCTCGGGGGTTGATCACGTTGAAGTGTGGAATGGCAACACGAAGCTGGGGGATTCGCCCAAGGGAACGACGATCAGTCAATGGTATTCGCTGAATCCGGGTAAATATACGCTGACCGTACAGGATGTAAACAATTCAGGCACTCGATTGCACGAGAGCAACATCACATTTACCGTGTCTTCCAGCCTGGGAGTTTTTGTGAACTCTCCCGCGAACAACTCAACCTGGTCAACCACGACAATCCCGATCAATGCTTACGCCTATGAGCAGAGCGGATCAAAGACCCCCTTGGTGGACCACATTGAGGTTTGGGACAATACTCACGGAACCAAACTGGGCGAGTCCGCGACCGGGGTGGGCGTGAACAGCGCATTCATTAATCAGAACGTGACTTTGCCGGGGGCGGGGACTTATCAGTTAGCGATCGAGGACATCAATCCCAATAACGGGTACAAGGCGATTCATACGACGTATGTTACGGTGACGGTGAAGTAAGCGGCCGGTGGTCATCCCTCGTTGGTCGTTGGTTGCCGGTCGTTGGTCGTCGGCGACCCACGTTCAGCAGTATGTTAGGCAGCCCACCTTTCCTCGAGTCAGGAGGTTTGATAGTCGCAGGCAGTGCGGCAGGGTTCGCAATACATCAGCCCGTCCTGGCAGATGCGGATGTCGAGTTGTGACTGGCAGAAGCAGCAGAATTTCTCGCATTCGCAATGGTCTTCGGCCATGTCGCATTGGCCGCAACGATACTGGGCGTGGCCGGTTCCGGTGGACATACAAATAATGTAGCGTTGGACGCCGGGCAAGGGAATGTGCCGATGGTAACCGGATGGTCGTCGCGCCGTGGGGGCGGCTATTCGCTGGGGGGACTGTCCCGCCACCGCGTCAGCAGGACGCTCCCGGCGGAATGCCGGCCTAAGGATGCCGATGCTACTTCTGCGGCGACTTGTGCCAGCCTCAGGGCACCGCCGAGCCCGCGCAAAATGCAGGCCCGGCATTCCTGTGCCATATAATTCTGGCAATGACCTTTCAACAAGTCCTGGATGGAGCGGAAGTTCTCGCGCACAGCGGGGATCCGGGCGTGAGCGGTGTCGAATACGACTCGCGGCAGGTGAAGCCGGGCAGTGTGTTCGTGGCCATGAAGGGTGAATCCAGCGACGGGAACCGGTTTATCGATCAGGCGATTGCGGCTGGCGCCGCAGCAGTAGTGACAGATTCCACCGGGGAAAAGCCCAGAGCCGATGTGGGATGGGCCGTTGTGCCCGATGGGCGGCGCGCGCTGGCGCGGATAAGCGCCAACTTTTACAAGAAACCTGCGGAGCGGATCGCCATCACGGGCATCACCGGGACCAATGGAAAGAGCACGACTGCATTTCTGGTGGAATCAATTCTCTCGGCGGCGGGGCGGAAGAGCGCACTGATCGGGACCATTGAATATCACGTGGTGGGCAAGATTTTGCCTGCGCCCCACACTACACCGGAGGCGCTGGAACTGAATCGCATTTTGAATCAAGCTCTGGGCCATGGCGCAACCGACGCGGTGATGGAGGTCTCGTCCCACGCCCTCGCCCAGGAGCGCGTATTTGGTGTGCCATTTGACGTCGCCGTATTCACTAACCTGACGCGCGATCATCTCGATTATCACAAGACGATGGACGAATATTTTGCCGCCAAGCGCGTGCTGTTTGAAGGTTGCGGCACGGATCCTCCGCGCGCGGTGGTGACCAACGTCGATGACGAGGCGGGAGCGAAGATCGCGGAATTCAGCAGAAAACGCAGCTCCGTGCTACTGAAATACGGATGGGAGCGCGGCGATTTTCACGCCGAGAAGGTCGAGATTACGACTCGGGGGACGCGCTTCGATCTGGTAATGCCGGAGGGGAAAATCGCTGTATTTTCCGCGCTGATCGGGCGGGTGAATGTCTACAACATTCTGGCCGCGGCGGGGGCCGCATATGTCCGCGGCTGTGGTGCTGAGGCGATCGGGGCGGGGATCGATAAGCTGGCCAGTGTCCCGGGAAGATTTGAGCGACTGGAATGCGAGCAGCCTTTTACTGTCGTGGTGGACTACGCCCATACCGATGACGCGCTGCGAAATCTGACCGCGCTGGCGCGAGAGTTGGTTTTGGGCAAGGGGCGCGTGATTACAGTGTTTGGGTGCGGCGGCGATCGGGACCGCAAGAAACGTCCGCTGATGGGCGAGGCGGCAGGGCGGGGCAGTGATTTTGTGGTTCTGACCTCGGACAATCCGCGGAGCGAAGATCCGCTGGTCATTATTAATGATGCCGTGGTAGGCCTCCAGAAAACTGGGGTGAAGTACAGCGTGGAACCGGAACGCCGTAAGGCCATTGCGCTCGCCATCGGCGAGGCTCGGCCGGGAGACATTGTGTTGCTCGCGGGCAAGGGGCATGAGAAGGTCCAAGCTACGCGCGAAGGCACGACTCCGTTCGATGATCTGAAGGTGACGCGCGAAGCCCTGCAAGCCGCGGGATTCGATTGCAAGGCCGCTCAAGCGGGTGGGACCGCATGAAGCTGGCGCTGGCGAGGATTGCTGGCTTTATTTCCGCCACCGGAAAATTCCCTCCGGAAGAAGTTGTGCAGGGCTATTCGATCGACTCGCGGACCGTGGGGCCAGGACAGCTTTTCTTTGCCGTGAAGGGCGAGCGCCTGGATGGGCACGATTTTGTCGAGCAAGCATTGGAAAAAGGCGCGGTTGCGGCCGTGGTTTGCCGCGATCAGTTGGGGCGATTCAAAGCGCACTCACGGCTGCTTGCCGTAGATGACACTCTGGTCGCGTTGCAGACTCTTGCTACAGCGGTGCGGAAGTTGTGGGGCAAGACGCTGATTGGCGTTACCGGATCGGCGGGCAAGACCACGACGAAAGAAGCGATTGCGCACGTGCTGGGCGCGCGTTTTCGAGTGCTGAAATCGGAAGGAAACTTTAATAACCACTTTGGCTTACCCCTCATGCTTTTGAAGCTGGAGCCGGAATATGACTTGGCGGTGATTGAGATGGGCATGTCACACGCGGGCGAAATTCGGGCCCTGGCAAAGATTGCTCAGCCGGAGATCGGGGTAGTGACGAACGTCGCGCCCGTTCACCTGGAGTTTTTCGATTCGCTGGCCGGAATCGCGCGGGCAAAGTACGAATTGGTGGAATCACTGCCTACCACCGGAACCGCTGTTTTGAACGGGGACGATGAATATGTCTCGCAGTTCGGCCGTGGCTTCAAGGGCAAAGTTTTGATGTATGGCCGGGCAGCGGCGGCAGATGTCCGCGCGGAGAACATCGAAGCGAAAGGAATTGAAGGTGTGGAGTGCGACGTGGTGATGGGTGGCTGGCGCGAACACGCGAGGCTGCCGCTGGTGGGCGAGCACAATGTACTGAACGCACTGGCCGCAGTGGCCGTCGGAATAGACCGCGGGTTGGCGCCATCGGAGGCAGTCGCACAATTGTCTACGCTTTTGCCGGCGGACAAGCGTGGGCAGGTTCTCCACTTGGGCAACATCACGATCATCAACGATTGCTACAATTCCAATCCAAAGGCCCTGGAAGCAATGGTCGATGCCCTGGCTGCGATGCCGGCCAAGCGGCGCATTGTGGTGGCGGGCGAGATGCTGGAGTTGGGTCCGGCCGGCGAAGAAATGCACCGACAAGCGGGACGGCATATTGCCGATAAGAAAATAGATATGCTGATCGGCGTGCGCGGCCTGGCAAAAGCGATGGTCGAGGGAGCGAACTCGAAGATGAAAGCGGAATTTGTCGCATCTCCCGAAGAGGCGGGCGAGTGGCTGGTGCGCGAGACACGGGATGGGGACGTCGTTCTGTTAAAGGCCTCGCGGGGCGTGAAACTGGAGAAAGCGATGGAGGCCTGGAAGGCGAGCCGCGATGGTGCAGCGAGGTAGTGGCTTTCGTCCAGGAGCAATGGAAGAAGACAGGAAAGAATCGTCATCGCTGGAAGGTGTGCATGAGCGGAACCTGGATATGTTTTCTCTGTGACTGAGTGCCTCTGTGGTGAGATAAGTTTTGTACAAATGTTTTCGGCGAGTCGGAGGCTGATTGCTCTATTGGCTGTTGTACGTGAAACTGCAACATTATGTCCCGCCGTTTCGCATCTTCCGTTACCTTACTTTCCGCACTGCGTTCGCCAGCCTGACCGCACTGTTTACCGCTCTGATTGTGGGGCCTCTGGTGATCAAACGGCTGCGCGAATTCCAGATTGGACAGTACATTCGCGAAGAGGGGCCGAAGGCTCATCAGAAAAAAGCGGGTACTCCGACAATGGGGGGATTGCTGATTGCGATCGCGATCGTGGTTCCCACGCTGCTTTGGGCTGATTTGAGCAACCGCTTCGTATGGATCGCCGTGTTCGCCACTTGCGCCTTTGCCGCGATTGGATTCACCGACGATTACACCAAGGTAGTGCATCGCCGCAATCTGGGGCTGACGGGACGCGCCAAGCTTGGCCTGCAGATTGCAACCAGCATTGTGATCGCGGTGATGCTGATCGCCATGCAGACCTATGGCATGTATTCGACCCGGCTGATTGTGCCCTTCCTTAAACAATTTCATCCCGACCTGGTCGTACAGAACCTGGAACATTATCAACATCTCTGGCCTTTGGCATTTCTGCCCTTCATCGCGTTTGTGGCACTAGTGATTGTTGGCTCCAGCAACGCGGTAAACCTTACCGACGGATTGGACGGACTGGCGATAGGCTGTACAGTGATTGCGGCGGGCGCGCTGACCGTCCTGACATATGTGAGCGGGCACGCGACGTTTGCGACTTATCTCGAGATTCCAAAAATGCCGCAAGTTGGCGAGTTAACTATCTTCTGTGGGGCGATGGTAGGCTCGGCAATCGGATTCTTGTGGTATAACGCGCATCCGGCAGAAGTGTTTATGGGCGACGTGGGATCGCTGGCGCTGGGAGGGGCCATTGGCACGGTGGCAGTAATCATCAAGCAGGAATTGCTGTTGCCTTTTATCGGTGGCGTATTCGTAATCGAGGCTCTCTCGGTGATTCTGCAGGTGGGATCGTATAAGCTGCGCAAGAAGAGAATTTTCAAGATGGCACCGATCCATCATCACTTTGAGTTGTTGGGATGGTCGGAGTCGAAAATTATCGTGCGCTTCTGGATTGCGTCGCTGATCTTCGCCCTGTTCGCGCTGACGACGCTGAAACTGAGGTAAGAAAATCGTTCACCACAGAGTCACCGAAACACAGAGAAAATAAATCCCATGTCTTTCAGAAGTGCGAGGATCGTCGATATAGTTGGCTTTCCTCACGCTTGTTTTTCCCTCGGTTTTCTCGTGTCTCCGTGACTCTGTGGTGAAATAGCTTTGATGGAACTTAAGGACAAACGCGTGCTGGTGGTGGGCCTCGGCAAGTCCGGGGTGGCGTCGGCTTTGTTTCTGAAGGCGCATGGGGCGCGTGTGACCGTATCCGACACCAAGAGCGGCGATGAATTGCGCAATGAGATTCCTGTACTTCTGGATAATGGCATTACCGTCGAGACCGGCGGCCACGGCGAGCGCACATTCCGCGGTCAGGATTTAATTGTGGTGAGCCCGGGGGTTCCCGTCGATGCGCCGCTGTTGGAACAGGCGCGGTCTTTGGGTGAACCGGTGATCGGCGAGATCGAACTGGCGGCGCAGTTTCTGCCGGGACCTATTGTCGCCATCACTGGTTCGAATGGCAAGACGACCACTACGACGCTGACAGGGGAAATTCTAACCGCAGGTGGGCTGCCGACGCTGGTCGGCGGAAATATCGGCACACCCGCGATTTCACTGGCGGAGCACCCCACGCGAGACAGTGTCATTGTGTTGGAGGTTTCGAGCTTTCAACTGGAAACCATTCAGAAATTTCGTCCCAAAATTGCGGTGGTGTTGAATGTGACACCCGATCACCTGGACCGGCATAGGACTCTTGAAGCCTACGTCGATGCCAAAGCTCGAATCTTCGAAAATCAGCAGGGCGATGACTTCGCGGTGTTGAATGCGGACGATCCCATCTGTGTGTCAATGGCAGTCCGCACCCGGGCGCAGGTTTTCTGGTTCAGCCGGCAGCGGGAAGTAAAACAGGGAGCGTGGGTGCGCGAGGGGAACATTCTGTTCCGGGACGGAGCCGGGCAACGGGAAATCATGCTGGCTTCCGAGGTTCCGCTGAAAGGCGCGCACAATCTGGAAAACGTCTTAGCGGCGGTTTGCGCCGGGGTGTTGATGGGGTGTCCGCCGGAAAAGATCCGGCTGGCCGTGCGCGACTTCAAAGCAGTCGAGCACCGGCTGGAATTTGTGGCCACGATTGGCGGCGTAGATTACTACAACGACTCGAAGGCGACAAATGTTGACGCGACCATCAAGGCGCTGGAGTCGTTTCCCGCGAACATCCACCTTATTCTTGGAGGCAAGGACAAAGGCAGCGATTATAGCGTGCTCAATGAACTGCTGAAGCGGCGCGTGAAGCGCGTGTACACGATAGGCGCGGCGGCGGCGAAGATTGAGTCGCAGATCGTTTCTTCGGAAGGCGGGGGTGTCGAAGTTGTCCACGCGGAGACTCTGGAGAACGCTGTGCGCAAGGCGAACGCCGTGGCGCAGCCCGGGGATGTGGTGCTTTTGGCTCCGGCTTGCGCGAGTTTCGATCAGTTTAAGAATTATGAGCAGCGGGGGCAGATGTTTAAGGAGATCGTGCTGGGACTGGGGTAGGAGTTCCCAATGCGCAACCCGGAACCAAAACAATCAACAGTCCGCACCCAACAATCACCAATTCCTTCTCCCCTGTCTCGGCGTCTCCGTGGTGAAATGAAATCCCATGGCAAAGCGGGTGAGTGTCGATCGCTGGCTGTTTACGGTAACCATGCTGCTGGTCTTTGTAGGGCTGGTGATGGTATTTTCGGCTTCGGCGGTGATGGCGCGGGAGCGCTTCGGGTCTCCCTATGCATTTCTGTTGAAACAACTGGTCTGGGCCGCGGCGGGCCTGGTGGCAATGGTCGTGGCCATGCGCATGGACTACCGCCGCTACAAGCATCCGGCGCTGGTATTTTCGTTTCTGGGGATCACCACGCTGCTGCTGATCTCCGTGTTCTTTCTCGATCGCTCCCATAACACCCATCGCTGGATTCATGCGGGAGGGTTTTCCTTTCAGCCCTCGGAACTGGCCAAGCCGGTGCTGATTCTCTTTCTCGCATACTTCCTCGAATCACGGGGCAAGGCCATGGACGACTGGCGCAACACTCTAATGCCGGCGGCTGCTCCAGTGGTGGTGCTGCTCGGACTGATCGTGCTGCAGCCGGACCTGGGCACTGCGATCGCCTGTGCCGGAATCGTGGCTTGCATTCTTTATGTGGCGGGAATGCGGATGCGGTATTTCGCTTATGCCTTTGGGGCAGCCCTGGTGCCGCTGTACTTTCTGATTTTTCATGTCAGCTGGCGGCGCGACCGCCTGCTGGCGTTCTGGAATCCATATGCAGACCGGCAAAGGGCCGGCTTTCATATTATTCAGTCGCTGATTGCGGTGGGCACGGGCGGTGTGACCGGCACCGGGCTGATGGAAGGCAAACAGAAATTGTTTTATCTGCCGGAGCCGCATACCGACTTTATTTTTGCCGTGACGGCGGAAGAGATGGGGTTAGTCGGCGCAATATTTGTAATCGCGCTCTTTGCAGTCTTCCTATGGAGGGGGATGCGGGCTTCCTGGCGCACAGAAGACATGTTCGGACGGTACCTGGCCGTGGGTATCACCAGCATGGTGGTGTTGCAGGCATTCATCAATATCAGCGTGGTTTTGGGCATGATGCCGACCAAGGGAATCCCCCTGCCCCTGGTATCGTACGGAGGCTCGTCGCTGTTTGTGACCCTGGCATGCGTCGGCGTGTTGCTGAATATTACGAAGCAAGCCGATTGAAGGCCTTGAGTCATTGAGAGATTGATCCCTTGAGTCATTTGACTCAATCTCGCAATGAGTCAATGATTCAATGGTTCAATGACTCAATCCATGCGGGCCATTCTGGCGGGCGGCGGGACGGGCGGACACGTGATTCCCGCCATTGCCATCGCCGACGAACTCAAGAAAAATTATGGGGCTGAGGTGCTGTTCATTGGAACGGCGCGCGGCATCGAGAATCGCCTTGTACCGGCGGCCGGTTACCCGCTGCAACTGGTGCGGGTGGGAGCGCTAAAGAACGTCAGCCTGATGACGCGCGCCAAGACGTCTTTCGACCTGCCCCGCGCCGTCTGGGACGCGAGTCGAATGCTGAATGAGTTCGCGCCCGATGTTGTGATTGGAGTCGGTGGCTATGCATCCGGGCCGGCAATGCTGGCGGCGGTGGTGAAGCATATTCCCACTCTGGCGTTTGAGCCGAATGTGGTGCCGGGATTTGCCAACCGTGTAGTGGCACGCTTTGTTTCCGGAGCCGCGGTGCACTTTGAAGCGACGGCGAAATATTTTCGCCATGCGGAAGTGACGGGCGTTCCCGTGCGCCACGCGTTCTTTGAGATCCCGCCGAAGCGTGGAGGAACTCCTACTCTGCTCGTGTTTGGCGGGAGCCAGGGTGCGCACGCCATCAATGGGGCCATGATTCGCTGTCTGCCCGAGTTGCGGCGGCAGGCGCCGGGAATTCACATTATTCATCAGACCGGCGAGCGTGACTATAATGACGCGCGGGCGGCATACAGTGGGCTGGCGGAGGCGGCTGAGGTTTTCAAGTTTATTGAAGACATGCCGATGGCGTTTGCGCGGGCCGATCTGGTGGTCTGCCGCTCGGGCGCCAGCACCGTGGCAGAGATTGCTGCATCGGGGAAACCTGCTATTTTTGTGCCTTTCCCGCGGGCGGCTGACGATCATCAGCGGCTGAATGCGGAGGCACTGGCGGACGCGGGAGCGGCTGTGGTGGTGGAGGAGTCAAAGCTGGAGGGAGTCTGGCTAGCGGAGACGATCGCGGCGCTTTTGGGTGACGCTTCTCGGTTGGCGCGAATGAGCGAGGCGTCGCGGGAACTGGCGCATCCCAACGCAGCACGGGATATTGCGGCAATGGCAGGGCGGGTGGGAGGAATAGAAGAAGGATAGCCACGGATTCGCACGGATTTTGGCGGATATTTCTTTCTGGCATTTATTTCTCGGTTCCGGGTTCTGATCCATGTGAATCCGCGCATATCCGTGGCAGGAAGTTGACTTATGTTTGCCAAGATTCAGCAGGTACATTTCGTGGGCATCGGCGGGATCGGCATGAGCGGAATTGCCGAGGTGCTGCTGAATCTCGGCTACAAAGTTTCAGGATCGGATTTGAAAAGTTCGCCGGTCACGCAACGGCTGGCTGGACTGGGCGCGGCCGTCTTCGACGGGCATCGCGCCGAGAATATCGCCGGAGCAGAAGTGGTTGTGACCAGTTCGGCAATTTCCAGCGAGAATCCCGAGGTTGTGGAGGCGCGCAAACTGCACGTCCCTGTGATTCAGCGGGCCGAGATGCTGGCAGAGTTAATGCGCCTGAAATATGGCATCGCTATTGCCGGGATGCACGGCAAAACGACGACGACCTCAATGGTCGCGGCGGTGCTGGCCGCGGGCGGGCTTGACCCAACGGTAGTGGTCGGCGGCCGCGTCGATGCTTTGGGATCGAATGCCCGTCTTGGCAAATCGCAATATCTCGTGGCTGAAGCGGACGAAAGCGACCGCTCGTTTCTAAAGCTCTCGCCCATTCTTTCCGTCGTCACAAACATCGACCGCGAGCACATGGATTGTTATCGCAATATGCGCGATGTGAAGAAGACCTTTCTCGAATTCATGGACGGCGTGCCCTTCTACGGCATGGTGGTAGTTTGTAATGATGACCCGCTCCTCCGGAAGATTCTGCCGCAAGCGCAGCGGCGTACTGTGACTTACGGAACCAGGCGTGGATCAGATTTTTGCATCAAGCTGGAAAGTGGATCAAGTCCAGCGAACTCGACAGCTAAAGATCGGCCGTTGAGCCGCTTTCGTGTGAGTTATCAAAAACGCGACCTGGGCGAGTTCACGCTGCACGTACCGGGACTGCACAACATTTTGAATGCGACCGCAGCCATTGCCGTGGGCGTGGGACTGGACGTTCCGGTAGATGCGATTCGCGCCGGACTCGATCAGTTCCGCGGGGTTGACCGGCGGTTCCAACTGCGTGGGCGCGCGGCCGGCATCAGCGTGATTGACGATTACGGGCACCATCCAACCGAAATCAGAGCCACGCTGCAGGCAGCCAGGCAATATGGTTTCCGCAAGCTGCATGTGATCTTTCAGCCCCATCGCTATACCCGTACGCGCGATCTGCTGGAGGAATTTACGATGGCGTTTGGCGATGCCGATTCGCTGTTCGTGCTCGACATCTATGCGGCCAGCGAAAAACCGATTGAGGGCATCAGCGGCGAAAGTCTGGCGAGAACCATTCGACAAAAGACCGGCAAAGATGTGCGTTATGTGGCGTCCTTCGCGGAGGCAGCGGGTGCGGTCGCAGCCGCGGCCCAGGATGGCGACATGATTCTAACCCTCGGCGCAGGCAACGTTTCACAGCTGGGGCCGATGATTCTGGACAATCTGAAGAAGGATGCAGCCGCGGCCGGACAATAAGTTGGCAACGCTGCAAGCGCTGCCGCTATGCTTAATCATACTTCTTCCGCAAGCGTGTGCTAGGTTCCCGTCCCCAGCAATTCGATCACCTGGGGCTTGGTCGAGGCGCTGTCGATGATCGTGATCGTGCCCTGAGCCCCACCTTTTTTCGTGGGTGAAAAAGTTGCGCTGATCGTGCAATTCGCGCCGGCGGCGACCGTTTTGCCGCAGCTTGAGGTGACGGCAAACTCGGTGCTGGTTTTCATTGAAGAAATCCTGAGAGCGGTTGCGCCGGCATTGGTGAGCTTGACCGTTTGCGGAGGACTTGTCGTCCCGACGGCCTGGCTTTTGAAATTCAGCGGCGTAGTGGGCGAAAAACTGACCACGCCGGTGTTGAGCAGAACAGAAACGCTAGTGCCCCCGTAGTTTGCGATAACGAGGTCCGGCTTCTTGTCGCCGTTGAAATCCCCCACCGCCACAGAGGAGGCCAGCGAGTCGCAGCGATAGGAGGTCGCAGAACGAAAAGTCCCGTCGCCTTTACCCATCAGAACGGTTGCACCGCCCAGTTGATGTTGGCCAATGAACTCGTCGTTGGCGGTTACGAGATCGACATTGCCGTCGCCGTTCAGGTCGGCCGCAGCCATCGATACCGGGCCTGAGACTCCCAGTTCCGGTTCCTGTACAAATGTGCCATCGCCGTTGCCGAGAAAAACCGTAATCCCTCCGAACAGTGCTGCGACCGCGAAGTCCAGTTTGTGATCGTGGTTGAAATCGGCGACCGCAATCGACTGCGGTTCGACCTCTGTGCCGGGATAGCTTGCACCGACGGTGAACGTGCCATCCCCGTTGCCCAGCAGGATGTTGACGCCGCTGGAGGCGCCAAAGCTTCCCGCAGTCGCCAGGTCCGCCTTGCCATCGCCATTGAAATCACCTGCGCCGATCACCTGTACGGCAAATGAGGGCTGGGTAGCGACCGCATCCTGAAAGGAACCGTCCCCGTTCCCGAGAAAGACGCTGATGATATTGCTGCCGACTGTCGCAAGATCGGGGATACCATCGCCGTTAAAATCGCTCTCAACAACAAAGATCGCAGGCTGCGCCAGGGCGGGATTCTGTGCGCTGGCGCGGAAGGTGCCGTCGCCATTACCCAGCAGAATCGTGAGGTACGGGCTAAGGGAATTGGCGACGGCCAGATCGGGGTTGCCGTCGTGATTGAAATCGGCCGCAACCACAGAGAACGGCTGGTCCCCGGTGGCATAGTACACGCCGGATACAAATGTGCCGTCGCCACGGCCAAGCAGGATGGTTACGCCGCCACCGGGACAACAGCCGCTCGCCACGGCCAAGTCAAGGTTGCCGTCGTGGTTAAAGTCTCCCACCGAGACAGAGAAAGGGCTTGAGTCAGACTCGGCCAGGAATTGCCCCCGCACTTCGAACTGGGCGGCAGCCTGCATGCCCAGCGCAGGTGTGAGGCAACTGATCGCGAGTACCCAAAGCCTTTGCCGAAAAGACACAGCCACCACCCCTGGCCTCGGTTGGCCGTTGTGCTAGGTTCCCGTCCCCAGCAATTCGATTACCTGCGGCTTGGTCGAGGCGCTGTCGATGATCGTGATCGTGCCCTGAGCCCCACCTTTTTTCGTGGGTGAAAAAGTGGCGCTGATGGTGCAATTCGCGCCAGCCGCGACCGTTTTGCGGCAGCTTGAGTTGACGGCAAACTCGGTGCTGGCTTTCATCGAAGAAATCCTGAGAGCGGTTGTGCCGGCATTCGTGAGTTTGACCGTTTGCGGAGGACTCGTCGTCCCGACGGCCTGGCTTTTGAAATTCAGCGGCGTCGTGGGCGAGAAGTTGACTACTCCGGTGTTGAGCAGGATCGAGACGCTGTCCCCGACATAATTGGCCACGACCAGGTCTGGTTTTCTATCGCCGTTGAAATCTCCCACGGCCACGTAATACGTTCCATGGGTGCAAGGGTAGTATTTAGCCGAGAAAAACGTGCCGTCAGCCCTGCCCATTAGCACCGTCACTCCAGCACTGCCCGTAGACTCGTTGTTTGCGACCACAAGGTCGACATTGCCGTCGCTGTTCAGGTCAGCCGCTGCCACCCAGCCCGGAGCAGTGACACCGTATTCCGGTTCCGACCGAAATGTACCGTCGCCATTTCCGATGAAAACGGTTATTCCCCCAAAGAGGGCGGCCACGGCGAAGTCCGGCTTCCGATCGTGATTGAAATCGGCAACAGCAATCGCTTGCGGCTCGACCTCTGTGCCGGGATAGCTGGCACCATAACTGAACGTGCCGTCTCCGTTGCCCATCAGGATGTTCACGGCGCTGGAGGCTCCGAAGCTTCCCGCCGTCGCCAGATCCACCGCGCCGTCGCCGTTGAAGTCCCCCGCACCGATGACTTGCACCGCGTACGAGGGTTCGGTTACCACAGCATTTTGAAAGGAACCGTCGCCGTTGCCAAGAAAAACGCTGATGATGTTGCTGCCGACTGTCGCGAGGTCGGGGATGCCATCGCCGTTGAAGTCGCCCTCGACGACAAAGATTGCAGGCTGTTCCAAGGCAGGGCTATCCGGTCCATCGCGAAATGTGCCGTCGCCGTTGCCAAGTAGAATGGTGAGGTAGGGGCTCAGGGAATTCGCCACGGCCAGATCAAGATTGCCGTCGTGGTTGAAGTCGGCGGCGACGACAGAGAAAGGCTGATCCCCGGCGGCGTACACCACAGCTGGATCAAACGTCCCGTCACCTCGACCCATGAGAATTGCCACTCCGGTCCCAGCGCAGCAGTAGGAGACAACGGCCAGATCGAGGATGCCGTCGTGGTTGAAATCTCCGACCGCGATTGACACGGGGCCCGAGCTTGGCTGCGCCAGAAACTGCCCCCGCACTTCGAACTGAGCCAAGCTTCGTCCAGGGATCGCGAGGACGCATAGCGCCACGAGCACTCGGCATGGAACCCGACTGAGAAAAGACATGCTACCCTCCACGGGCCCGCCCCCAATTGGGGACGGCGGCGTGGCACGAAATCGCCCGGCCACTTTACCACTAGGCGCTGCGTCTTTCCAGCATTTACTGGGCTGCGAAAACGCAGAGGAGGTGGGCGGGGGCAGCCCACCTTTAAACTACAAGGCGACCTACGGGTGGCAGGCGATCGAGCAGGACATGCTGGATGCCACTAATGGCTGCTTCTGGCATCGCGGGAAATGATTGCGGCTAGGCACGGCGCAGCCCGTCTTAGCCGACGGGCCACATTGAGCGACCCGCTTTATCCGGGCATCCGCGAAAGCCGCGCATTGTGCAGGCTGGAAATCCGCGAAATGGCCGCGACCATCATGCTGGAAAGTAGCTGCATGGTGGCGACGTCGCGCTCGTCGAAGGCGCTGGGAGAAGAGGAAAGAACTTCGAATATTCCCAGAGTTCTGCGATAGGAACGGAGAGGAGAGACCAGGATGGAGCGCACGCCGAGGCGCCGGCAACTGGCGAGATCGACGCGCGGGTTGCGCTCGGCGTCGTGACACAACATGACTTCGCCGGTGCGGACGGCTTCGGCGGAGATGCCGGTTTCCGATTGCAGGCGAACTCCGAGGTCGGGAGCGGTGCGGCCGGTGCGGGCGCGGCAAACGATCTCATCGCCGGCGCGCAGGGCGATGGCTGCGCCGGTGGCTCCGGTGAGGTGCTGGGCGCGTTCAGTAATGGCGCTGATGGCGGGCTCGAGATCGAGTTCGGCGGTGTGCATCTCGATTTCTTCGCCGGGATGCACGGCACGAAAACCCGACGCTGGATGGGCAGCATTCGCTACCCGAAGCTGGCTGCGCAGCGCGATCGAGGGCACGCGGGCGTGGTGGTCGGCAACGTCCAGAACGCGAGGATCGGGAACGGTGCGCAAGAGGTCGCGGACCAGACTGTCGAGCTCGGAGTCGGTGATCAGGTGAGCCGTCTGCTGGTGGCGCAGGGAACCTCCCAGCACGCGCGACAAGCTGAGCAGAGCGGTATTGCCGCAGGCCAGGCAGTAGGGATGGCTATTGGTGCTGATCAGTTCGCATTGCACGCAGAACGTGGCGGACTGAAGAGGGACGAAATTGACGTCTTTGAAAGCAGTGCCGTAAATGGTCTTGCGAAACATGATTAAGATTTTCCCCGCACTTTTCCCGCACGTTTTCTTGCGCTTTATCCTGCACGTTTTCCTGCACGTTTTCCCGCACCACGAGAGAAGATCAAGGTAAATAGTGCGGAGGGGAATAGACAGTAGCCGCAATGGTTCCGGGTGTGGAAAAATCGAGGCGGCAAGTGCCTGGGGACATTCAGCTTATGAGAGGTGAGGCGGTATGCAAGAAGTTGCAACCTTTGGCTGGGTGAATACTACTAATTGATAGCCGATTTAGACGGATTTTCTGGCGTTACCTATTGCGTCGGCGGCGGTGGTGATTTAAGATAACGAGACGTTGGAGGCCATCAGCCTCAAACGATTGGGAGAAGAAACATGCAGTGGACCGCTCCAGCTTTTGAAGAAGTTTGCTTGAATTGCGAGATCAATTCCTACGTAAGCGCGAAACTCTAACCGTCAGCCCTCCCTGATATTTTCATGATGAAGCCCGCCTAAGCGGGCGTGTGCTCGTTTGCTCTGGAGCTAAAGCCCGCCCTGATTTGGGGAGTTTACGCGGCGCTGAAGCGCCGCTCTTCCACGAAGTTGCCGCATCCCGCACGGAGTTCTCGCACGCCGGTCTCAATCCCCTAAATTTCCTCCTGATATGTACTTTTAGCCGGCTTGGGCGGCGGCGAATCCCTGATCGTCTTGTGGGACGTGGGGGATGACCTGCACGGTGTGCTGCAGGGTACGGTCAAACGCATCGGCGAGAGCGGTGGGGAAAGCTGATGTGAGCAGATTGATATCGAGCTGCAAGTCCCGCTGCGAATACAGGCGGTGAACTAGGAGTGCGCCGCGACGGCGGTTGGACGAGCTCACCAGGTCAAGCGATAGAGTCCACAGGGCCAGGCCCTGCAGGGAGGTCGCTGCTCTGGTTTTGCCCCAGCGGAAAGAAACTTCACTGCGGCGGGGTTGAACGCCGGAATCGGCCGCTTCGAGGGGATGGACTTCCCCGGGAAAAAGTTTGAAATTGACGTCGAAGCCGTCGAAGTCGTTGGAGCTGAATGCCGCTTCAAGAACGCGACGAATCTGAGCATAATCGCGCACAACTTTTAGCTCTTCCGTAGCACGACGTATAGCGAGATTGTTGATGAAGATCTGGCGCTGTTCGAGCGTGCGCTGGGCGACACGCCCGAGTTCTCCCAGTTCAAGGTAGCCGAGGCGCTGAACGCCAATCCAGATGCCGATCCCGAGCACAGCAAGAACCAGTCCCAGCGAGCTACCCGTGGGCCAGAGCAGAAAAAGGCTCAGCAGAGCAAAAACGGCGGACACAGCGTAAAGCACAATCACGACCTGGCGGTGGGTGAGTCCGTGCTGCAAGAGCTTGTGATGGATGTGCTCGCGGTCGGCGGTGAAGACAGGGCGGCCGCTGATCAGGCGCCGAAGAATCGAAAGCGAGGTTTCCAGGATCGGCAGGCCGAAGGAAACTACGGGGATGGCGACGGCGACAATTGTGGGAGCTTTTTGCGCGCCGGCAAGGGCCAGTGCGCTCAATAGGAAACCGATGAAGAGACTGCCCGAGTCTCCGAGGAAGATGGTGGCCGGATTAAAGTTGTAGCGCAGGAAGCCGAGAATCGCGCCGGCGAGGGCAATGGTCATGACCGTGACCAGGGAATATCCGTTCAAGAGCGCGACCACGAATGCGACCAGGGTGGAAAACAGCGCCGAACCGGCCGCCAGGCCGTCGAGGCCATCGATCAGGTTGAAGGCATTGGTAATGGCCAAGACCCACAGAACGGTGAATGGCAATCCAACAAACCAAGGCAATTGGTGGGAGCCAAATAAAACGGGAATGTTAAGAATGCGAAGGCCGCCCATGAACAACATGGTGGCGGCGACAGCTTGAACCGCGAACTTGACGTACGGTCCGGCAGTGTAAAGATCGTCATAGACGCCGAGCAGGAAAACCAGAGACGCGGGCACCAGAATGGTCAGAAGAGTTCTTGAAGAGAGCGCCGAGTGCAGTCCGGGGACGTAGGAAGCGAGCAGGGCTGCTGCTGCCAAACTCAACGAAAAAGAAAGAAAGATCGCCACGCCGCCCAAGCGCGGCAAAGCGCTGGCGTGGAGATGCCGCTCATGTGAAGGAGCAGCGACCCAGCCTTTGCGGGAGGCGAAATCCCTCACATATCGAGTTAAAACAAATGAGAAGAGCAGCGATAGAAAGAAAATCGCAAAAAAAGCTACTGTCAACGCTCCCCCTGGACTCATCGATCACGTGCGTCGGCGCGCAACACTTGACCCGACAGTAAAATATTGCAACGGCGCGACGCCGGCTGGTAGTGAGTTAACAGGTTCGTCTGCGTACAAGTGCGATTGAGGGTTGTTTGGGAATCTAGCAGCCGCGAAGCGAGCTTGCAATTCCCTGCCACGAAAAATCTGTGGAAAACTCAACCCGGTGATGCGCGGCGGAGCGATTTCGATGGGATGCGCCGGCAGCGGGCTGTGCTAAACTCGTCAGCGATCTTGGTTACATGGATTCCTGTTTGACCGGGGTTTCATCGACTCTGTTTCAGGTATCAGTGTCAGCAATTTTCACCGCGATTTTTCTTTCACCAGGGGTTCTTAATGGAGTTCGGCAGATTCACTCTTGCCCGCCGCGGTAGGCTGCTCACGGTCTGTTTGGCCACCATCTATTTTGCGCCACTTTGCGGTCCGGGGTTTAAAGCCTGGGCACAGCAAGCGCCTGCGCCATTGTCTCAGCAGAATGACGTTCCGCGATTACCCGCAGTGCAGTCGCTGTCTCAGGCGGCGGCGGGAAGTGGCGGGAGCACCCAGGCGCCAGCGAACTCTGCGAGCAACCCCGCGCAAGATTCGACCGCCACGAATACGAGTCGGAATGCGGCGGCGAACCACGAGACTTCGCCCACCCTTCATCTGAGCGCCGGCGATCTGCTCGAGGTGAGCGTTTACAACGTGCCAGAACTCGCCACCAAGGCGCGAGTGGGCAGCACGGGAGATGTTTACCTGCCATTGATTGATTATGTGCATGTCAGCGATCTGACGGTGGAAGAGGCGCAGTCGCTGATTCAGAAGCGGCTGCAGGATGGCGGATTCGTGCGGGACGCGCACGTAACCATTTTTATAGATGAATCGGCGTCGCAGGGAGTGACGGTGCTGGGTGAGGTGGTGCGGCCCGGCATCTATCCGACGGTGGGCGATCGGCGCTTGTTTGACTTGATCTCGGCGGCGGGTGGATTCACGCCCGCGGCGGGACGAAAAATAAGCGTGATACGGCAGCACGTTGAGGGTGGCGCAATCACGTTAAACCTGCCCCGCAATCTGGCTGACGATTTACAGGACAACATCGAGATCCTGCCGGGAGATACTATTACGGTGCCGCGCGCGCCCATCATTTACGTGGTTGGAGACGTGGGCCGCCCGACGGGTTTACTGGTTGACAACGGAAATCTGACGGTTTTGCAGGCGCTGGCACTGGCTGGTGGTACGAATCACACAGCCAAGATGGGTGGAACGCGCATCATCCGGAAAGGCCCAAGCGGAATGACCGAGACCCCGGTGCCCCTGAAGAAGATGCTGGAGGCAAAGGCCCCTGACATTAATCTGCAGGCCGACGATATTCTTTTTGTTCCGCTGAGCGGAGCACGGTACGCGGCGGGACGAGGGTTCGAGGCTGCCATGTCGGCGGCCACCGGGTTGGCGATTATTGCCGCTCACCCGTAAGCGCGCGAAATTACGCGGCGATCTGCGGGCTCCGGCTTTGGCGCCGCCCGGTTAATTCTTCGAGCGCCGCAATATATTTTTCCGCAGTGTGGCGGCGGGAAAAGTTGCGTACGATATATTCCCTGCCGTTGCGCCCGAGTTCCCCGGCGAGTTCCCGATCTGCGGCCAACCGGCGAATGGCTTCGACCAAGGCGTCAGGGTTTTCCGGTTCGATGACCAGCCCGGCGTGGGCTTCTTCCAGAATCGCGCGCGCCTGCCCGTCCACGCCCAGAATGACCGGCCGGGCGCAGGACATGAATTCCAGCATTTTGGTCGGTATCACGGTTTTGAACAGTTCGGTCTTCCTGAGCAGAACCAGGCAAACATCTGACGCGCCGACGTAAGCAGGAATTTTTTCGCGCGGCTGTTGATCGACAAAGCGCAGATTGCAGAGTTTACGCCGACGTGCGAGCGTGACGATTCTTTCTTTTTCGGCTCCCTCCCCCAGTATGAGAAAAACGATTTCTGGGCTGGTGTTCTGCAACTGAGCGGCTGCTGCGAGAATGGTTTCAAGGCCGTGGGCTATGCCCATAGTGCCCAGATAGGAGACGACGAATTTTCCTTCTGCATCGAACGTTGATTTCAAACGAGCCGCCGATGGGGCGTCGTATGGTGCGGGGGCAAAGAGATGGGTTTCTACTCCGTTCTCGATAACTGAAATTTTTTCTCGAGGAACGCGCCAGTGTTTGGCTAAATGGTCTTCAAACGCGGGCGTCACGACCACGATGCGATCGGATGTCCGGTATAAAAACCCGGCGATGCGCGCGAGAGCCTTGTGCAGCAGGGAGTTTTCGTTCGCCATTCCCACCGCAGCGAGAGACTCCGGCCAGAGATCGCGGACCTCGAAAACGAAGGGCACGCGCTTGCACTTCGCAATCCACCAGCCAGAGAGGCCAACGAGCAGTTGCGGCGAGGTCGCGATCACCACGTCGGGACACGACAGGAAGGTTCCCGTAACTGCGGCCGAGAGGCAGAATGAGCTGTAATTCAGCATCCGTTCATGGGCGCGGCGGTTGGGGAACGGAAGAAGCCAGGTGCGGACAACGTTTACGCCGCCGCTTTGTTCGCCGACGACCAGGCGGCGGAACTTGCGGCGATACTCTTCGGGCACTACGCCCGTGGGGTGGTTGGGGAAACCGGTCAGCACGGCAACTTCGTGACCGGCGTTGGCCCAATGTTTGGAGAGTTCGGCAGCCCGCGCCGCCGGCGCTCCCATTTCCGGCGGAAAATATTGCGAGACGTAGAGAATTTTCATGAGAGAGTGAACGGCGACTCGGAGAGCATGAGGTCAGGAAGCTTGATTGAGGCCTCCGGCATGGAAATGGCGAGCTTGGGCGCGAAAGGCAGCCGCGTCGGGAACGCCGGCGGGTTTCCCGAGACAACGCGATTCTTCGAGGGCGAAGGTCGCCAGCATAGTTTGCACAATCTGATCGAACGGAATCGGGGACTTGGCGCCGGATCGAACGGCGGCGGCGAAGGCTTCCCACTCGGCCCGATGGCCTTTGTCCTGGCGCAGGAGCGAACGAAACCGGCGTTTCTTCCCGCCCCGGACAAGTTCGAGACGGCGAAGATCTTCGAGCACGGCGGCGCCGCCCCCGAACACTTCGATGCGCTCTTTCGCGAAAGATTTGTCACCATTGGCAAGATAGCTGATTGTCCCGAGGGAACCATTAGCGAAACGCAGCGAACAGAGAACATTATCGTTGCTGTACTGGCCCGGGTTCGGGAGGCTGCGAGTTTCGACCTCAACCGGAAACGAGCCGGTGAGGAAGCATAGCAGGTCGACGAAATGACAGACTTCGCCGATGATGCGACCTCCGCCCTGCTGAGGATCGTTCAGCCAGTGATCTGACGGCAAAAAACCGGCGTTCACGCGATAGTGAATGGCCAGCGGCTCGTGCGCTTCGCTTAGAAAATCTTTCATCCGAATGGCCAGCGGAGCGAAGCGGCGATTAAAACCGATCATGAGTAAACGCGGGGTCTGCTGGCTATCGTGGGTCGCAACGATGCCGCTGAGTTCCGTCTGGTTCAGGCAGAGAGGCTTTTCACAGAAAACGTGCCTGCCTGAATTGAGAGCCGCAATCACCTGTGGGGCATGCAAATGATGGCGCGTGGCGATGACCACCGTGTTGACCTCAGGATCGCCGGTGATTTCGTCTTCATTCGTGGTGCAGGAGCGAAAACCAAACCTGGCTGCGACGTGCCGCGCGTGCGAACCGTTGGCGGCGCACGCGATGATCATCTCGGCGCCCCCGGTTCTCTTAATCGCCGGCAACAGGGTAGAACTGGCAAAATTACCCGCGCCGAGCAGCCCGATGCGAATAGGCTGGCCGTTTGCCGGTAAATGGCCGAGGTGGAGATCGACATGCTGCGCTACGTGTGCTCGAGCATTCTCCGCTCGGTCGGGATAGGCGATCAATATGCCCAGGAAGGGCTCCCGCGTTTTCCTGGTGACGAGTTCATAGGCGGCATGGGCACGAGAGATGGTGAAGCGGTGAGTGACGAGTGAATCCACATTCAGCTTGCGCTCGGCAAGTAGCTGCAGAAACGCTTCCATGTTCCGCGTTTCCGTCCAGCGCACGTAGCCAATGGGGTAATCGATTCCTTTTTGCTCGTAGGCTGCGTCGTAGCGTCCGGGGCCGTAGGAGCGGGAGAGGCGGAAGTCGAGTTCTTTTTCGTAGAACAGCCGGCGGGGAATATCCATGGCGATGTCGCCGACCGCGGTGATAATGGCCCGATTTCTCGCCACGGCACCGGCCAGATTCACAGGATCGTTGCTGGAGGTTTGCGCTGCGATAAGAACGGCATCAACTCCAAATCCCTTGGAGTGCTGCTGGCATAGGTTCTGGAAGTCCGACGGAGAAGCGCTCACCGCATCCGCACCGGAGATTACAGCGGTTGCGGTGCGGTCAGCGGAGATGTCCATACCGAGCACGCGGCAGCCAGCGGCTTTGAGAATCTGCACCGTCAGTTGACCGAGAAGACCAAGGCCAATGACAGCAACAAGGTCACCCAGTTGAGCGGCGGCGGTGCGGACGCCATGGAGCGCGACCGCTCCGAGCGTTGTAAAGGCGGCGGCGTCACAACTCACGGCGTCAGACGGAATGCGCGCAACGAGCAGGCGTGGGATGCAGGCAAACTCGGCGTGCACGGCGTGGCCCGCGCCGGCGCAGGCGACGCGGTCGCCGGGATTGATGTCCGTAATACCGTCACCCACGGCCACGACGGTTCCGGCGCTGCTGTAGCCCAAGGCACTGGGTTGGTCAAGGCGGTTGCGGACGGTTGAGATTGTGGGGAACAAACCGTCGCGGCTGATTTTACTCAGGACGTCGCGCACGAGATCCGGGCGCATGCGCGCTTTCTGCAGCAAATTCTTTCCAGCAAACTCGGCAGACGCGCGCTCTGTGCCGGCGGAAACCAGCGATGCGGCGGTGCGCACGAGTACACATCCGGCAAGCAGCTTCGGCACCGGAACTTCGCCTACGGTGATTTCGGCGGTGCGGGCGTCCTGGAAAATCTGTTTCATGGTTTGGGGGTGTTCGTCGCGGAACGTGTTTTCGGTTCCGCTTCCGGCTTGAGATTTACTCGATAGAGTTCCGACTCGCGGCCGGAATCGATCTTGAGGATAGCAATGCGGGGGCTCTCGGAAGCATCATCTGCCGAATTGATCTGGCAGTGTTCGTCCGTTAGAACTACGGTTATGAATCGAACGGGCAATTGGGACTTAACCTGATGAACCAGGGAAAGTGCTGGCTGTAATTCCCCATATGTGGGCGATTCCCAACCCAGCCGTTGCACGTCAGGGGACGGAGTTTCAGATGGCGAGCTTTTCCATGTTGGCTTGCCGGCGCGAATCAGCATGCTGTTCCCTGGAACACTTGAAAGAATACTCCAGCGAATTCTTGTCTCGGCCGATGGCAGCCCGCATTGCAATGAGATATTGGAAGCATCGCAGGATAGATCGGTAAACGACGAATCGGGGAGCAGCCAGTGTAGGCATGCACTGTGCTCTCCGGAGCCGAGCAAATCATCAACGATCACCCAGCCCACACCAGCCAGCTCTTGGACCATTCTTCGGTGTATCACCCCGAAACGCGCGTAGCCGTGATGCTCACCTTCAAAGCGATCGATGCGAGCATCGTCGCGCGAGGAATATGTGCGTCCTGAGGCTTGCGCCCAATCGATCCAGAGAAAACGCCCAGCGCGGCGCATCTGGTCGCAACCATCGATTGTGATTGTATTGTGAACGGCAGTTCCCGCGAGTCCATTATTCCACGGGTCGGAGCCATTGTAGAGATAAGTTCCGGGGTCACGGGCGAGATTGATTCCCTGCCACCATAAATCGACGTGCAACTGATCCGCCTGAAAGGGACGGCGAGTGTAGCGGCCCGCACGAATCATTGCGAAGGAAGTCCCATCGCCCAGATGAAAGTATCCGGATTTTGGAGAAGGCGGCGGATTTGGATCGGGTGTCTCGAGGACTCGTGGCTTGAGGCCGAACCAGAGGGCCGCCTCGTCCCAAGGGCCGGACTTCAAAGCAGGACGGTCGAGAACCGCCGCACCCAGCTGCAAGAGAGGCCTAAAGTCGTGATACTCGCCGGAACTGAGCGGCAGGATGAGGCTGCCATCATCGGAACCATAGTGCGGAACCGAACCGCTTATCGGATCCACCCAGGTGTGCATGAATTCGAATGCGGCCTGAGTTCGCTCGCGTACGTCAGGGTCCAAGGGGACTCCATAAATTTCTCCGAGGCGGAGCGCCCACACTAGAAGGTGGAGAATCATGCGCTGATAATTGAAGGAATGCTGGTGCGAAACACCTTCAGGCGTGATCTGATCGAGAACAGCTTCATGCAACAGATGAGTGCCGATGCTTTGCCAGAGCCTGGCTTCGCGGAGTTCGGGATAGAGCGTACCGGCTGTCAACAGGCCGACAGCTTCGCTGATCAGGTGATTGCTGCGCTGCGAGCGGGCGTAGCCGAGCGTCTGCGCGGTGCGCCATGCATGGGCCGCGATCATTGAAGTGAGCAGAGCGACGCGATCGCTGGTCGTAGCCGGCGAATTGGCAAAGGCATGCAAGGCGAACGACCAGGCGAGAATGCGCAGAGAACATTCCTGGCCGCAGATCCACAGTGGGCCCGCCATGGGCGGATTGTGATGCGACCAGTCTTCGATCGCGCTCCAGAAGGCTTGTGGATACCGCTGGTCGCCGGTGAGAGCGTAGGCGCGAATCAATGCGTAAACAAACAGGAAACGGGAAGGCTCAAGAATGAATTTCAGGTCGCCATAGACGGGCGAAGCGAAGCGCATCTGTGTCCACGATTGATGGGGCGAAACATTCTGGCCGGTGGTGGGATTGCGAAACCACTGCGGCGGGAAGCCGCAGTGAAACGAAAGACGGCCAAAGAACGGGAGATCGCCGGAGAGAATTCGCTCGGCAAGCGAAAGCGTAGAAGCTTCGCCGTCCGCTCCGGAGAGTTCTGTAATGCTTGTTCGCAAATCGTGCAAGTTGGAGAAAAAAAACGGCCGTGAGCCATTGCGAAGCGTCTCCAGGAGCCTGGTGGCGGATGTGCCAGGCGCGATCTCGCTTAAGTCCCAGGAATCCCAGCCCTGCACCGATCGCATGCGCCAGGAGATCAGGCCGCTGCCGCGGCGCAGTTCATACTGCAGGCGCAACATGCCGTCGCGCAGCCCGAAGGTGCGGCCGACCTGCAACATTGTGCCAAACTTGCTCATCGGCCTATGCCCGCACCGCTTCCGCCGGAACCCGTTGAGCAAGGCGTTGGGCGGCGCGCGCCTTCAGAGACTCGTGCATAACAAAGAATTGGCTGCCATTGCGCACATAAATCTGGCCGATGTCAGATAGCTGGATATCAGGTTGAGGGCGCGGAACAACGGTGCTCCGATCAAGAGCGGTAACCACTTCTCCAATTTTCTCGATACCAAACGCGATCAGGCGGTTGCGCAAGTCATTAAGCGATGCACAGGATTCCAGGTGGGGGAATTCGTATCGGCGAAGAATGGGGCCGGTATCGATTCCCGCGTCCATATAGTGAATTGTGACACCAACTGGAACATTGTTCAGCAAAGACCATTCCGGACTGCTCATGCCACGAATCTCGGGCAAGAGAGCCAGATGCACATTGAGAACTCCGAGCCGCGGTATATTGAGCACCTCTTTGCGCAGGATGTTGCCGCCCGTGAAGATAACGAGATCCGGGGACCACTCACGGAGCTGCGCGATTGAATCCGGAGCGTTCTGCTCTTGGCATCTCACTATCGGGAAACCATGCAATGACGCAACTTCGCGGAGATTGCGGAACAGTCTGCCGCCGTGTTGGAGAAGAGAGCCGAGATAAGGATTCACAACTTGACACCGATCGTCGCCGCGGAGTTGTGGAATCATCTTCGTACTGGCATAGCGCGCGACCTCGCGCGGGCTCCACTGCCCAAGTTTGCGCAGCAAGGTTGCGGCGTTTAGAGTCGATAGAACGAGCGCACCCACTGGGATGTGCCCCAACTCTGCCAGATGCGCCGCGACAGCGCAGGAGGTTTCGCTGTACGTGCTTGGGGCCAGAATTACGACGCGCACGCCAGGGCCTCCGGCGCCAATGCTTCGAGTGACCGCGTCAGGCGCTGTTCCAACAGCAAGGCATCGGCGAAGAACTTGCATCCCCAACTGATGTAGCGCAGCGGCTGGTACCGGCCCCAGATAGGATAGGAACCCGCCACGCCGCCGGCGATGCCTCGCCCTCGAATCGGAGTGAGTTGTTTCAGCATTTCATTCATCTTAAGCGCGGTGTTGAGATAGCGAAGATCGCCGGTTACCTCAAACAGACGCAACCACACGCAGGACATCTGCGCATTACCAGTCAGACAAGCGAAACGGCGACCATTTTTGAAGTCGCGATCGTATGCGCCGTGCAAATACTTATTGGTTTCGAATTTTCGCAGCAGGGTCCAGGCGGATGCCGCCACCGCTTGTACTGCGTCGCTTCGCCCCAGCAGCATGCCACATTCGAGAACACCCTGCAGCACGTACGCGATGAAATGCAGATACGTGGGATTGCCGCGCAGGTTGATGCCATCGACCCAGCCTGAGGACCGGAAGTGAGACAGCGCCCAATTCAGATTTAGCTGTGCGGCCAGCGCGAAACGACGGTCAGCCAATTGATGGGACAATTTCGCCAAAGCCCATGCGACCACGCTGTAGTAGGTGTGTTCCGCATTCTGATAAGCGGCAGGTCCGGACCATGCTCCATTCGAATTCTGCATTTTGATGAGCCAGTCGCCGGCCGCGACAGCTGCCTCACCAATTTCCGGGCGGTTTGTTTCCGACTGTGCGCGCAGCAAGCCTTGCAAAATCTGGCCGGTGTTGAATATCGATGGGCGCTCTTCGCTGCGCTGCAATCCGCCGGGAAATGCGCCACCTGGCATCTGGAGTGAGAGCAGCCAATCGGTGGCGCGTTCTGCGGCGGCCCGGGCGCGGTTATCGTTGGCGCTGCGCGCGTAATCGAAAAGCGTAGGAATGAGGTAGCCAGTAACTTCGGCATAGGATTCGGAGTATCCCGTAAGCAAGCTGTAATAGGCGGCGATTCCGCCGTCGGGACGCTGGGCGCCGAGAATCCAGGCCATAACAGAGTTCAAAACCTGGCCGCTGTCCCGACTGATGGCGGTGTAGGAGTGGAGATGCGGGCGGTCGAAAGTGATTCGGAGTTCGTCCAACAAGATGCGATTCATCAGCGGAACAATTCGCTGCGGGGTGCGCAAAAGACCCGCCACTTCGGCCAGCGCCCTGGCGGCCTGGGCGATGACCGCGCGGTCTTCTTTTGAAGTTTGGTGGGAACGTGAATCGAATCCAGTCATTGCAACTTTTCTACCAGCAACCCGAACCGCAGCAGGTCACGCTGTTGCGGCTTCAGGGGTTTGAGCGAAATCCTCGGCGCTTTGCCGCGCTCCGGCGTCGAGGAAAATCCTCATCCAGTTTTCCAGGGTCAGAAACTGCCAGATTTGCATCGACCAGTCCTCGGCTCCGCTTCGGTGTTCGTCGATGAGGCGGCGCACGATATCTGGCCGGAAGAGCCCGCGCTTCCTGATGTTGGTTTCAGAGAGAAGATCGTCAACCATCTCCCGCAAATCGTGAGCCAGCCAATAGTCGACGGGCGCAGCGAAGCCCGCTTTCGGCTGGCGAAGCACTTCGGCTGGAAGAACGTCTCGCATCGCCCGGCGAAAAATGTGTTTGGTTGTGGGGCGAACAAATCCCTTGAGCTTGAGATTCGGCGGAATGTTCCAGGCTGCGAACTCGGCCAGCTCGCGATCAAGAAAGGGGACGCGCACTTCCACCGAAGACGCCATACTCATTTTGTCGTTGTAGTTGAGGTTAAGGCTGACCATGAAAATCTTGGTGTCAAGGTACAGCATTTGATTAAGGAAATCGGCGTTATAGACGGCATCGAAACTCGAGCGGTGGCGAACGGCGGCATCGGCATTGCGAAGTTGGTCCTGAATTTCACGCGTGTAGAGATTCGATTTCTGGGCTGCGTCGAAGTAAGTGCAGTTACGAATAAAGTAGTCCTCGGGCGCCAGCGATGCGCTGCGGGCCATCTTTTTGGCTAAGCGAATGCTTCCCTTCAAACGGGTGCCGCGAAAACCGGGCAGACGATTGACGCTCGATTCAATTTTGGATCGCACTATACCCGGAAGGTGTTGATACGCGCTCACCCAGGGATGCGCGGCATGTTTGCGATATCCGGCGAACAATTCGTCTCCTCCAACACCGGAAAGCAGCACGGTGGCCTGTTTGCGCGCCTCGCGGCAGACCAGATACGCCGTGATGGTGGCAGGATCGGCGGTCGGTTCATCCATGTGCCAGGCGAGGCGGGGCAGAAGATCAGCCACATCGGGCTCGACTACGATCTGGTGATTCTCACATCCGAGTTCCCGCGCCAACCGGGCTGGAACGGCGGGATCGTCGAGCGTGGTTTCGCCGATGCGATATTTGTGCGGGAAAGTAATGGTGTAGGTTCGAACCGGCTGCCTGGCCGCCCGGCACATCATGGCGACGATGCTCGAAGAATCTAATCCGGCACTGAGAAATGCGCCGATAGGAACATCGCTCACCATCTGTTCTTCCACAGAGCGGCGAAAACGCTCGCGAAGTTCGTCGGCGAGATCGCTTTCCGAGCGGGGATAGGTCGCACCGGCGGGAGGAAAGTCTAAATCCCAGTACCGGCTGATGGTTAGTTCGCCATCGCGGAAGACTGCAGAGTGTCCCGCGGGCAGCTTGAAGATTCCGCGAAACATCGTCTTGGGATCTGGAACCCATAGGAACGTCAGGTACTGGTGCAGCGATTCCAAGTCGATCTCGGCTTCGATGTGAGGGACCTGCAGCAGCGATTTCAGCTCGGAAGCAAACGCGAACTTTTTCCCACGAAGTGCGTAATAGAGAGGCTTGACTCCAAAATGATCGCGCGCCAGAAACAATTGGGGCTTGCCGGAGCGCAGGTCGCAGATGGCGAATGCGAACATGCCCTTGAGCCGAAGAACGCAATCCGCGCCCTCCTCTTCGTAGAGATGGATCAGGACTTCGGTATCGGTGTGCGAGGCAAAAGTGTGGCCTTTGCCCTGAAGCTCACGGCGAAGCTCGGCGAAGTTATAAATTTCGCCGTTGTACGTGATCCAGACGGTGCGGTCTTCATTGCACATCGGCATGTGGCCATCGGCTGAAAGATCGAGAATGGCGAGGCGGCGGCTGCCCAAGCCAATATAGGATCCGTCGGAGAATGTTCGCTCCCACAGGCCGGAGTCGTCGGGCCCGCGGTGCACGAGGACGTGCGTCATCCGGCTTAGCACTTCCCTGTTGCCGCAATTTGCGAGTCCGGCGATGCCGCACATGAAGAAACTGGTTTCCTTCCTGCTTTCTTATGCTTTACGCGTGGATCTCAATTCATAAATCTTGGCCTTGGTGTGAAACATCTGGACCGCCTGAAAGCCGCAGTAGATCAGGCCGGGGACGCCGTCCAGAAATCCCAGACGCAAGACATAACGATACAGGAAAAGCAGAACGGGCGAACCCGGCACTGCGAAGAGTTTGCGTTTAAACCAGCGGCGGCGTTGAGCTTGCGACCCGGCAAGAGAGGGCGGCAGCTCTGTGTCTCTTTCATCGTTGCTGTCATCGCCACCGCGAGTGAGCACGTGCGATTCCCAGTTGGAATACTCGTCATGCTTCTGGATATAGCGCGAGAGAGACTCCACATTACGATGGATGAGGGGATTCCGCAGCGTGGCCGTCGCGCCGTCTACGACTACGTGCTCGTGCACTTCCATGTCGGCCATGGATGAGTCCTGCCGCGCCAGGCGGCATTCGTAATGTCCCTTGCCGGGGCGAAACAATGAGAGCTTCCATAGGCCCACATCACCGTAGCGCAGAATACGGCCCAGGAAATACATGCGAAGCTGGATGTAATATCCGTTGATGTCGGGATTCTGAATCGCATCGCGAATTTCTTCGGCTAGTTCGGGGGTTAATATCTCATCCGCGTCGAGCAAAAGAATCCAGCCGTACGCGATAGGCAGCGTATTGATGGCCCATTGGCGCTTTTTGGGCCATCCCCCTTGATAATGAAACTGCACAACCTTGGCTCCGCGCGAGCGTGCGATCTCGACGGTGTCGTCTGTGCTTTGCGAATCGATCACGTAGACTTCACCGACCTCACTGAGCGCCTGCAAACAACGCGGCAGATTCCGGGCCTCGTTGCGCACAGGAATGATCACGCTCACGGGGAGTTTGCCCGAGGGTTTCGCCGCCGGAGTTGTTTTAGCCTCTTCGATCTTCTCCATCACACTCGACTCACGCTGTCAGCTTGCAATGTTCTGGCAGCACCATTTTTGCAGAACGTATAAAGACCAGGGGCGGGACCACGAGGTGCGTCCCGCGAGAAAATCTTCCCACACCTTCCGCGCAGCAGGCGGGCTGATCGTACCGCTAAGTGGGCCATCGTCGATCTTAGCCAGTGATTCCTCGACAGAAGAACGCATCGCTCCGCGCAGCCAATGCTCCAAGGGCAGCGTGAAACCTCGCTTGGGGCGATGGATGATTTTATCCGGCAATTGACCGGCAAGCGCTTCGACCAGTAATGGCTTGGGTGTTTTCCGGTTCAACTTCCAACTACCCGGGAGACGGAGAACCTGCCGCGCAAGCCGATGATCGATCAATGGCACGCGAACCTCCAGGCCATGGGCCATGCTCATCACGTCGGAGTCCCGCAGCAGCGTGTTGAGCATATAACAGCGGGATTCGAGATATGAAACACGGTTGATGGCATCGAGTTGCTGAGCGTGACTCAATTTTTCCGCCAGCGATTCATCTGTGTAGAGAACGTTCTTGAAGGTCTCTGGCAGCAGGTTACTCTGCTGATCGGGCATGAACAACATGCGCGACAGAAAATAGGGATGAATCGCGCGGCCGTTCGAAGACCCCAGCGCGGTCAATTTGCGATTCTGGTCGTTGCGAGGCGCGACCGCGCCGAATATCGCCGAAAGCGGGCTGCGGACTGGCTTAGGCATGTGCCGCCACAGACTGGCGAAGTGCTCCATACGTGGCACGGTGCGGAAACTCGAATACCCGGCGAAGACTTCATCGCCCCCCAGGCCGGAAAGAGCGACCTTGACTCCCGCAGCGCGAGTTCGCTCGGAGACGAAATAGGTATTGATTCCGTCGATGGTGGGCAGGTCCATGGCGTGAATTGCGGGAGCAATCGCGGCGAAGAAATCAGACTGCGAGACGGTGATTTCATGATGATCGGTGCGAAAGTGTTGAGCGACGGCGCGGGAAAATTCTGCTTCTGAAAAATCGGCCTCGCGAAATACGATGGAGAATGTGCTGGGGCGGACGCCGTTGCGGCTCATGATGCCGACCAGGCTGCTGGAGTCTATGCCGCCGGAGAGAAATACTCCCACGGCAACATCGCTGACCAGTTGCATGCGCACGGACTCGTCGAGGGTCTCGGCGACCTGGGTTTCGAGATCAGCGCGGCTTTCGGCGCTGACATTCTGAAGCTGATTTTCACCGGGGGCGATCAGGTCCCAGTACTGCGCCTGCTCCAGCCGCCCATTTTCCCAGATCAGATGGCAGCCGGGCGGAAGCGAGTTCACGGCTTCGATCATGGTGTTGGGGTCGTAGAGCGATCCGAAGGTGAGGTAATTGGAAAGGCCGGCGGCACTGATGCGGCGCGGGATAAGGCCGGTTCCCAGCAGCGACCGGACTTCCGAAGAGAAAATAAAATATCGATCGGAGTGATGGAAGTAGAGCGGCTTGATTCCCATGGGGTCGCGAGCGGCAAACAGGCGGTGCCGCTGCGCATCCCAAATGGCAAAAGCGAACATGCCGCGAAATTCGTCGAGGCAACGTTCTCCCCAGTGGGCATAGGCTTTGAGAATAACTTCTGTGTCGGAGGAGCTGACGAACACTGTCCCCTCGCGTTCCAGCCTGGTGCGAATTTCACGAAAATTGTAGACCTCGCCGTTGTAGACGATCACATTGCCGGTTGCGGGATCGCGCATGGGCTGATGGCCATGGGGAGAAAGATCAAGGATGGCGAGGCGGCGATTGCCTAAGCCGATCTCAATCTCTTCGCGCGCAGAATCTTGCAGGGTTACCGTACCACCGTCATCCGGACCGCGGTGGGTGAGGGACAGGGTGGCGCGCTCCAGTATCCCGGCGGGCACACGCGCGTTAAGGCCGATAATGCCGAAAATTCCACACATCTGCGAGAAATGGTTCCTAGGCTGGTGTGGTTATCTTACGCGAAGGTTGGGTTCGGTTGGGCTGACATTTGGAAGAGCTTCCGGAAAGGTGTCGGCGGACGGCGAAACGCGACTGCCTGAGCTAAGCCCCGCTCTTCATTCAAAAGGGTTTTACGGGGCGCGAAGCGCCGCGCTACCATCTTTCTCAATGAACCGCCAGGAATGTGTAGGCACCAGCTGGAATTGGCACGCTTGCTGCAGTTGGATTACAAAAGTGCAGCGTGAGAGTGTCGGAGGCTCCGGTGTAGGCATTGAGCGATAGATTGCCCAGGTTTTTCGGTGGAGAGATTGCGGTGATCAAATCGGGCTTAGCCAGTCCAGGAACCTGGGCTGCTACATCAACACAACTGTGAGCTTGCACGGCGCTCGCGGCAACGCTGGATGTGGAATAGATTTTCATTTTGCTCAATGGCGAGCCCTCGCCAAGCCTCAGCGTATTTCCCTTCTGGATTGTGACCGGAACAGCGAAGGTCTTTTCTTTGTCGGTCAGGCGCTCCTTCCAGTGCGATCCGTCGCCTTTGTTACCGATGTAGTTTGAAATCGATACCGGAGCCCCGAGAGCCAACTGGGATTGAAACAGCAGCGCGCCCTCGGCGGGCACATCCAAGCCGATGTAAGTATCTTTGTCATCGCTGGAGGGGCGATGGAGTGCGTCTGCCAAAGTTTTTGCGGGATCGGAATCCACAAGGGTAATAATGTGGGCCTGAGCAATGCTGCCTGCCGGTGAGTCAAAAAAGTTGAGGCGTCCTTTGACATTCGCGGTGGCCCCGCCGGTAGCCGGGCCATTCTGGAGCAGCGTACCGATAACTCTGGGTTGATTGTTGCCTGCCGATTCTCCCGCGAAACAAACGGCATAAACACCGGGCGTCCCGGTGGGACATCGATCGACGAACAAGCTGGGACGGTTGGCCGTTGTGCTTACCACTGGTGAAATATCGGTTACGGGAGGAATTATCAGGTCGGCGTAGGCGCCCCCGGACAAGATCAAACTGCCCGGCCAGAACATGAGTTCGGGTTGAAATGAAGGATCACGAGCTACTTCATAGGGTTTGAGCGGGTCTTGGGAATCGGTGGCCTGGCAAACTTCGCCGGTGCATTGTGAAACTCCCGTTGCGACTGCGTAGTTTCCTTTTCCATAGGGAGCGTTGATGTCGTTGCCTTCGCCCTGAGTTCGTAACACGTCATAGGTGATGTTTTCTCCGCGTATCTTTTCTCCGCTTATCTTCGGCCAGGAAATGACGATGTTTCCTTTTCCGTTGGTGTCTGCATATCCCGCTTGAAGCGGGAGCGAAGGACCGCGAGCCGAATCGCGGGCGACGATCCAATAGACATAGTGCGTGCCACCGGTGTGGGCATAGGAGGGCTGGCCACCGACGGCGAGCATCTCAGTCTTGCCGCTGAGCCGCGATCCAACCACGATAATGCCTGCCGCTCCAATGTTTCCCGCGGGATTCATGGGAGTATTCAGTTCCATGTAAACGTCGTCGATCTGGGTGGGACTGTAGCCGCCGCGCATCGTTCCAGTGCGGATTCCGAATTGAGAGAAGCCCTGGATGACGCTGTCGGAAATGTGCAAAGAATTTCCCGATTGCCAGTCGACCCCGTTTCCTATGCCCTGGCCGCTGATCTGCATATGCTTCAGCCAGCCCACGGCAGAACATTTGTTGAAAGGGCCGGGCGCGAATACGGCAGAGCCCACAAACTTTGCGTCATTCCTGATTCCCATCCCGATGTAATCGAGGCCATCAAGGGTGAAAGCCTGATCGTCACAAACCGTGACCATGTGTCCGAAGGTGGCGTGGGTGGAGGAGTAGAGCAAGCTGATATCGCGCACAATGGTGGCGTTGGCGTTAACGTAAAGCGCGCTGTTTGTGCCGCCGATCAGGTTGGGGTGGAAGCGAAGATGCTCGAGCTGAATGCTTCCGAAGTGGTTGGCGTTGCCGTCTCCGATTTTCATGCAGTCTTCGTCGAGAAGGTAGCAATCAATGGCGCCGCCGGCGCCACTGATCACTTGATTACTGGCCTCAATGTAGACCGGGGCATGAACTTTGTAGGGAGAACCAGCGGTGTCAAGCACAACCATCCCGCCCTGGCGGTGACGGACGCCTGCGCCGTAAGGCTCGGCGAGAAACATGGCGTCTTCGGAGGCTTCTTTTATCCCTCCAGTGGCGGAGGCAGCAGTGTACCCGGCTGGGTGCGGGTTTTTTAGCGTGAGATCGATGGTGCAGGAGGGGTCACCGGCGTGGCCGTTACCTCCAGTGATGAGTGCGGCCTCAGGATCACCGGTCGCGGCAACGTAGACGTATTCGTGGGGAGCGTAGTGGCCGGGAAGTCCGGGGGGATCGGCGACTCTTAAACCCCGTGGACAAGGCTTCAGCGTGATGGTATTGGCGCCCGCGACTAAAGCCGGAGGCGCAGAGGGAGATTGAATCCAGTTATATGCCGAGGCATATTTCAGGGGAGATGAGGAGTCTGCAGTTGCGCCGACCTGCGCTTGAATTGCCACGAAACCCAACGACCCGAGCAGCAACAGCCGTAGACTGGTTATCTGCCGCCAACATCCTGCCAGGCCACATCGTGGCGCGCTCTTAAAGTTGTGCATAGAAACCTTCTCTTTCTCTTTCATTTGCCGCTTCACTGCGTCTTCCTTCACGGTTTCTTTCTTCACTGCATCTTCGTCGATGTTTTTGACAGGATTTCCACATTTTGGGGCGAGGATCGATTCTGCGATTGTGCGATAGTGCAGAGGCCGCCGATAACGTGGATAGGAACTCGTTTTTCAAGATAACATTCAACTTCCAGCCGATTGCGAACAAATGCAAGGCTTCTCCAACACCAGCGGGAACGCCCTGATCCGGCCCTTCATGCCGGAGCTGGATACGGTGCGTGGGATTGCGATTCTGGGAGTGATCGCTCTGCACGGATTCTATTCCCAGTATTCCGGCCTCCGCGGCCTCAGCCATCCAGAACGACTTTTTTTGGGAGTAATGCAATGGGGATGGCTGGGGGTTAACCTGTTCTTTATTCTCTCCGGTTTCTTGATAACAGGGATTCTGATCGACTCCCGTCGAGATTCAAACTACTATCGCCGATTTTATGTCCGCCGCGCCCTGCGCATTCTGCCCGCGTACTACGCACTGCTGATTCTGCTGGGTGTTCTCGGGTACGCGAACACCGCATATCTGTCGCTTAGCTTTGTGTACCTGGCGAACGTCACCACCCTGTTTGGAGTAGCGGAAGCTTATGGTCCGCTGTGGTCGCTGGCGGTGGAAGAACATTTCTACCTTCTGTGGCCGATGGCTGTGAGGTGGTTCAATCGGAGGAATCTTGCGGCCTTTGCACTGGGCATCTGCGTAGCCGAACCGATTCTTCGAGCGGCCGCATTTCGTTACGGCCATGTGAGCGGCCTGGCGTCTTACACGTGGTTTGTGGCGGATGGGCTGGCATCAGGCGGGCTGATCGCAATTTTGTTGCGCTCATCAGTGACCCGGAGGCAGGTGACTGCAATCTGCGCCGCGCTTCTTGCGCTGGGCTTTTCTGCGGCCTTTGCGGGTGCGCGCTTCGGCATTATGACGAGGACCCGGCTTCTCGGTGCGGCGTTACAGTTTACGATTATCGATTTGATTTTCAGCGGGCTGCTGCTGTTGTTCCTTCTGGCAGGAACAGCAGCATGGGGACGGTTGCTAAACAATTCAATACTGCAATTCCTCGGCCGGATCAGCTATGGCCTTTATCTGGTTCATCTGCTGGTTTTCCGGCTTTATGACAAGCTGGGCCGAAAATATTTTCCGGAATGGCTACCCGTGGACGGAGCTTTTTGGAGAATCCCTTTGCGTTTCGTACTGGCAGGAGGCGCGGCGGTTTTGATCGCTTATCTCTCCCGGCGCTTCTTTGAAGAGCGGTTCCTCCGCCAGAAGTATCGCTGGATAGCAGAGCGAAAACCATCTTCGGCGCTGAGTTCTGTCCGTCTGGATGACCAACTTAGGCCTACGACATGAGATCAACTCGTGGGCAACTTACCTGATTTCAAGGTCCGCGCCAAATTTATGATTTGTTCGACGTGCTTGTTCCAACTGAAATCGTGGGAACGCAGGATTCCGTTCTCGCTCATGGCTGCAGACCGTTCGGGCGATTGAGAAACCTGGATGACACGTTCCGCAAGAACGCCGGGAGAAAAGCGCGGGAAGTACGTTGCCGCGTCGCCGCAAATTTCCCGGTGGACCGGCAGGTCGGACGCGATCACGGGCAAGCCGCTGACCATCGCTTCTACGAGCGGGTGAGCGAACGTTTCGGCGTAAGCCGGGGTCACGTAAAAATCGCACGCCCGATAAAGGTGATACAGCGAAGCATAGGGGATAGCGCCCAGTTCGACGACTTCCTCCTGGACCGCGAGTTGACTCAAGAGCCTGGCCGCCGTATCGGCCTGGTAAGCTCCGGGATTGTCGTGGGAATTGAATTTGCAAGTCAGAATCAGCCGCAGGGTGCGAGGCTGCAGCTTCTTCTTCAAAATGGCGACGGCACGAAGCAGAGTCTCAAAATTGCGGTAGTAGTTGTAGTGGCTGACGAATAGAAGCCGCAACGAACCGTTCGTGCCGGCAAGTCGCTCCTGAACCTGGTGAGGCAACGGCGATGAGCCGTGAACGAACAGCTCGCGATCGAAGCCGTGATGGATTGCGAGAACGTCTCTGCCGGTCCAATGTCGCAGATCGGCGGCAAAGGCCGCGCTGGGAGCGACGGTGCAGTCTGCCGCCTGCACGGACCAGCGAGCGAGCGCAGACTTCACTTCGGTGTCGATCCATAAACGGTAATCACCGCGGCCGCGCAGATCGCGCAGAAAATCTGTCGAAGTGTACAGCGCGTTCCGGCTGAGAAGAATTTGCGGCACCGGGGAATGGAAGACGGCAAAATTTCCGGTCGATAGCAGGACGTGCGCCCCGCAACGGCGAATCAGGCGAGGAACTTCACACTGCTCATACCAAAATCGCCGGGCTGTAGTTGAGGGATAGTCTCCGCGCACGACCGTGACGCGGTTCGATTCGACAATTTCATGGCGCAGGGTTCCACCGAGCAGCACGGTTGTGCGCACGTCGTCGCGATTCGCCATACGCGGGACCACGTTGCGAATGTAAGTAAGCCCCCCGCCTGCGCTGGCCGCTAATGCGTTTATGAAAAGGTGAATCATCGGTTAAAGAAAGCGAACGAAACGCACGCTTATTGCGCGACACACGCTGCCACACATTTTCTAGGATTGCAGCATTTTGCGCAGCCTGTTTCGCCGCGTGCTCCACCAGAAATCACCGAGGCCGGAATAGAGGAACCGATACTCCGCAGGAGAGTATTTCACTTCGATTTCGCGACGCCACAACAATGTTTGAGCATCACGGCGACTGTCGATCGCTCCCGGGCAGGGGGCAAAACAAAAACGATGGTAGCGGCGGATGACCTGCCAGGCGTTGGCATCGATCGCATCCCATCCGAATGTCCAGGCGAATGCATCGACCTGCTTCTTGGTCCACGAAGCCAGCTTGCGGGCGCTGTCGCCAATTTCTTTTTCCAATTCACCGGCACCAAGCCCAAGCAGGCGTGGGTGAGTGAGCGTGTGGTTGCCCACAGCGTGGCCGCGTGCCGCCAAGTCGGCAACCTGGGCAGAATTCATGGGTCTCCAATCTTCCCATTTTTCGTCACCGGCGCGGGAATTCGGATTAATCCGGGAACGATAGAAAGCGAGAGCCTGGTCGGCGGCACATTCGGCGAAGCCGGGAACCACAAAGAAAACTCCACGCGCGCCGAAGGACTCAAGCATCGGCGCGGCTACGGTGTAGTTGCTCTCGCGCCCGTCGTCGAAGGTAAATAAAATCGGCGGCTTGGAATGCCCACCGAGGCCGCGCTCACGATCCCAAAGCTTGGCGAAGTCTTCGAGACTGGCAATCGTAAAGTGCTGGGAGGCCCATTCCAACTGCCGGCGAAATTCAGACTGCAGCGAAGGGGGAGTTTCGTGCATTGCAATAATCAGCCCGCAGGAATTCGGGTTGCGCTTCTGAAGGCGTAACGCCAACTCATCGGCACGAAGCAGCGTGGCCGACTGAATGAGAATATTTCTGGCTCGGCTTCTGAGGGTCATTCGGGAAGTCTCATATGTTCGCGCGTCAAATGAGCCCATCCCCATCCGCCGGTACGGGATACCACTCCTGGGTTGGCAGAAGCCGGTTCCGGTCGAGAAACCAGCCGTTAGGAGAGTCGAACATGCGCCATTGAAAACCGCGGGCGCAGAAGGCTTTTCGTATATCGGGGTGCTGGCTGCGGAGCACGATCGCGTCCACGACTTTCCGGTAGCGAGCGATCAGTGCACCGACGATGAGCATCCATTGTTGGGCGGAGGCTTCCGGATAGACATCGAGAAGATTAAGCGTGTTGATCTGGCCGCGATATCCGCGAGGGCGCTGGTTGACGGTGATAAGGATTTTCTGATCGGGCTGGCGGCTGGGGAATGCAAACACAGCGACCGTGGCATCGCGCCCGGAAAAATATCGCCAGCGGACATAGGGCAGATCGCGCACGGCGGTCAGCTTGGGTGAGGAATCGTGAATGGGAAAAAGATCATTCACCTGTTCAGCCGAAGTAAGCTGCTGGAGGCTATCCGAGGTTTCGCAATCGAGTTTCAATCGCAGAAATAAACCTGCGAGATTAGCGGCGGGACTGCCGGCCAAGCGAGCAACCGCAGGATCAGCATTCTTGCGATGCGCGAACTCCTCGACCAGAGGCGGCCACCGCAATACGCCAAATAGTTCTCCCTCCGAATATGGGATGGGGGTCGCTCCCGCAGCCTTCCATAATGATGCAGCTTCAGCATTGGCCGAGGTTCCGAACAGGGGCCATTGTCTCGCAAGCCTCGAGTATTGCAGAAAGATGCGGCCGCCCTGACCGCGATGGGCCTCATCTACATAGAACGAACTGGATCCCATAAGCAGGATTTTCTTTTCCTGAACGCTAAATTCCTGGGGGCTGTAAAGGATGCATCCCGTCAACCGATCGGCTGACCGCAGTCCGATACCGAGAGGGTGCTGCGCCTCGCGGACAGGATTTTCCAACAGGAACCAGCGCAAATGATTTTCGACCACTTCCCTGCTTCGGCCGGACTGCTGCGCGATGAAGCCGGCGACTTCGCCCAGATCGTTCTCCAAAATTGGAGTCAGGTCGGCGCGCGGAGTTCGCTGGCGCGGGATCAACTGAGGACTGCTCACAGCGCGGCTTCCTCGTAGATTTTCATCAAAGCCTGCGCCTGGTGGGAAAGCGTCAAATTGTGGCAAATGGTGTCGCGTGCCGACTCACCGATTCGGGCGCGCAACTCGGCGCTGCTCAACAATATTTTCAGCCCTTGCACAAGTTCGTCGAGGTTGTCGACTGGGATGAGCCAGCCATTCTTACCATGATCGATGATCTCGTCGATGCCCTGACCGCGGCAAGCAATGACCGGCCTGGCGCACGCCATGGCCTCGAGATAAACGCAGCCGAGGCCTTCATAGCGGCTGGGTAGTGCGAATATCGTGCAGTTGCGCATGGCAGCGGCGACTTCGGAGCGGCTTCGCCTGCCGAGAAAATGAACTTGGCCGCTGATCCTCAAATCCGCCGCGAGGCGGGCAAATCGTTCCCCATCAGCTCCGTCCCCGATCATGTCACACTGTAAGTCGGGACAGAGATGATTCAGTTTGGCGACTGCGCGCAATACCAACTCCTGCCCTTTGCCAGCCAGAAGATTCCCGACAATTAAAATTTTCGGCGGGGCGGGTTCTGTATGACCCGGCGAAAAAACTTCTGTATCGGTGCCATTGTAGACAACTTCCGCCCTCACTTTCGCTTCCAGATTTTCGATCAGCAAGCGCCGTACTTTGTCGCTGATGCAAATCACCTTGCGTGCAGCCTTGTAGACGCTGGCAGAAGCATTCATGCGCCATCGGGCGGCGATTCCGTTTTCGAAGCAGCGGTTGAAGACGTCCAGCCCGTGAATGGTCACGACGAATGGAATTCCTAATCGCTGCGACAGGAAGGCCGCGGCCGTCCCGCACGGCAGCGCAGCATGGGCATGTATGACGCTCACTGGCGAACGGGAGTGAATTTGCCGGACTCTTTTCAAAAGACTTGCGCCCAGAAACTTGCCAGCACTCGACAGGCCAAAGTTTCCGGGGATTTGCGGATAGCGGATCCATCGCGCAGGCGACCGCTGGCTTGCATGGCGCCGACCATGGTAGATCGAATCGACGGCGATTACTGAGGACTCGGCTCCGCAGCTTTCAAGTTGCCGCAGGGTTTCAGCCACAAAGCAACCGCTGACTTCGTCACCGTCGGAAGGATAAAATGGGGTCAGGGTGAGAACGTGCGGCTTTGCGGAGACCCTTTGTTCCACGATGTCTGGCGCGCAGACCGGGGCGCGATTTGCAGTCTCGAAATTCACCTGCTCTCACTCGGCAGGCTCGAGTGCTCCAGGATAAGTTCGGTGAGACCGGCGATGGTTGCGAAGCGCGGGTCCTGCAAATCCCGGTCAGAAAATTGGATGTCGAATTGACTTTCAATTTCCGTGACAAATTCCACGACTTCCATCGACGTGAGCCAACCAGCGTCGAAGTAATCGGTGTTGAGCAGGGCATCGCCCTGAACTGCCGCGGCCTTGCCGATTTTGTTTCTGACGCTGAACCACGTCTTGAGCCACTCGCGGACTTCTGCTCTCAAGTTTTCACTCCCTCCGATGTGGCGGTGTCCTAAGTTAACCACGAAGGGCACGAAGTTTCACCAAGGAAACCCGCACCGCGCGTTCCTGTGCTTTTATGGCTTTCGTGGTCGATTGACTTAAGACACCCCTCCGCTTTCGTCATCTTGATTTCTATCTTTCAATCGCCGCGCAGCGTGCCGGCGAACCGTCGCAGCCTTTTAATTTCAGGGGCATCACTATCAGTTCCACTTCTATCGCGGAGAGCGCTTTAAGGTTCGCCAGATACTCCACGAGCACGACGCCGGCTCCAAGAAGAATTTTGTGGTTGGGAGAATCTTTCGGCGTCCCTCTCGAGTGGGCCGGATTATCGGGCGATGGCGTATCCATCGCGATCAAACGCACGCCCTTTTCCACCAGCCACTGGGCGGCAGCTTCGGAGAGAAAAGGATATTCGTTATAAAACTTCATGTGGCCAAAATGCTTGGACCATCCGGTGCGCAAAATCAGACGGGAGGGAATCGTCTCGCCCAATCTTTGCCTGAGATCGGCAATGTCGATTTCCTGCAAGGGACGGCAGCCCGTGAAATCCGCTACGGTCGCCGGGCCGATGAGAACATCCAGCGGAACGTCATCGATGGTCGAACCGTTTGGAATGAAATGCCTCGGTGCGTCGGCATGCGTGCCGCTGTGCGTTCCCAAAACGAGCTTGCGCGTCTCGCGGCCTTCAATGCCGTGCCGGCCCAGAATCGTGATCTCGACCACGGGATGCCAGTGCGTGGGAAAAGTCATCATCCCTTCTTCGATCGGCAAGGACAGGTCGATGATTTTCATGCCAGTTTCATTTCCGTTTCAGAAGCAGATTCTTCAGTTCAGAAATTCAACGCGAGATTCCCGCATTCTGCGGTCGAGGTGCGTGGGGAACCGAAACCGAAGTCACTTGCAACTTGCCCGCGACCAACTCGCGAATCCGTGCCTTTTGCACTTTGCCGTTTGCGGTTCTGGGAAATTCGTCGATCGCAATGTAGCGCGCGGGTTGCTGATGCTGCGCCAGATGGAGCCTGGCGTGTGCGATTACCGAATCAAGAATGGAGTCCAGTTCGACACCTGGATCAAGTTTCAGCACGGCCACGATATCCTCTCCGTAGAGTTCGTGAGGAATGCTGACGACGGCCACGTCGGCGACGCCGTTGACCTGCATCAGGGCCTCTTCAACGGCGGCGGGGCTGATATTGACTCCGCCGCGAATGATGAGATCTTTCTTGCGCCCGGTAATAAACAGTGCATTGCCTTCACCCATACGACCAATATCGCCTGTCGGGAACCAGACCGATGCGTCGATTTCGAGCAAGCGCCCGTCGGCATCCAGATAGCCTGCCATCAAATCCGGAGTTAGGATTTGAACTTCCCCGTCACTGCCAGGCGCGGCGGACTCTACTTCATCGCGCACGACTCGCAACCCAATTCCTGGTAATGCTTCCCCCACGTAACCGGCACCATTGGAACTTTCCTGGGAGCGGGCAGTGACGAACAAGGTCTCGGAAAGGCCGTAGTTCTCGATCAGGCGCAGGCCGTAACGTGATTCAAACTCATCTTTTACCTTCAGGGGAAGTGGCGCAAAACCTACGAACGCATGGCGCACCGACGCGCGGCAGAATTCTTCACCGGTACGGCCGCGATCCATTCGCAGAAGTATCGAGAGCACGGTGGGAGCCAGCCAGAGCGTGTTTACGTTGTTGTTCTTCGCTTTCTCCCAGAAATGCAGGCTCGAGCGCGCATCGAAAACGTGATCGACCACGACGCTGGCGCCGCACAGAAATGGCAGGATGAGGAGGTTGTAGAAACCGCCCATGTAGGCCATTGAAAGCGTCAGATAGAAGCGCGAGTTTTCGTCGATTCCCTGGGCGCTGGCAAAGGCGGCGGCGTTACGAAACATGCGCCCCAGCCGGTGAGCTAAGCCCTTGGGTTTAGCAGATGTGCCTGAGGTGTACATGATTACAATCAGATCATTGCCGTCGGCGGTTTCGAGGGGAGTGAAATCGTCAGCGTCGCCAAGAGCATCGATGCTGATCGGGCAGGAGCCGTTCGTCTTGGTCTTTGTTTCGTCCACAGCATCGTGCACGGTTCCATGTCCGATTGTCAGGAGCAGAATATTCGCAGAAAAGTCTTGCACCGGGCCCGCGCAAGATACGCCAGCCACAATCACACTTGGTTTGCAGCTGGCTACGATGAACTGGACGTCACTCTTACTGAGTGTGGGATTGATGGGAACGATAACGGCGCCAAGGTAAATGCAGGCGAAGTAGAAGATCGCCAGTTCGCAGCAGTTAGGAAGCACTACGGCAACGCGATCGTCCTTGCGCACGCCTCGGCGGCGCAGTTCGGCAGCCATGGCGCTGGCCTGGCGGTGAAATTCACCGTAGGTAATTTGACGGTCCGAGTTCGCATCCAGCAGAAACGGCTCGCCGGCGCGGCGGGCGACAACCTCCAGAATCGTTTCGCGGATGGTCATTGCGCCGCCACGGCTGCGGGTTGAGCCGATTTCATGAGATTCGAGATCGCAACCCAGCGCTCCATCTGGCCGCGATAGGCCTGGTTGGGATCGAGACGCAGAACTGACCGGCCCGGAACGTCCATTTCGAACCGGGGATAGTAGCCGGCAGTGATGAAAATTCCATCGGGTAACAGCAACTGATCCATGGATGCGCCATCTGCCGCTCCGGGCGGACAGAGAAGGAGAGAAACACTGATACCCATATCCACGTGCATGCGGTCGGAAAAATCCCCCATCTGCCAGCAATTTTCCGGCGACGCGGGTGGCAAACCGCCGTGTACTACAACATTGCAAAAGGCTTCGCAGCAATGCCGCAACAAGGCGCCGTCCGGTGTCCCATAGATCATCATGCAGAAGTTGCCGCAACGCTGGGCTGCGGTCATGATCACATCTTCCACGTAGCGGGCAAATAGGCGCTTCGACCGGACGGGCAGAATTCTTTCTTCGCCCACGATTTGTTTCAAAGCAACAGACCATTCGGCGGCCCATGCGCCGCCATCTTTGTCGGTCAAGTACAGCGGAATGCTGGCGCCCGTCATTTTCAAAACCTGCTCCAAAATCTCGAACGATCCATAAACCACGCGGCCGAGAACGACTGGTCCTTCGGCAAGCACGAGGTCAGCCAACACCATCTCGGAAGCCGGTGATTCCGAAGCCACCAACTCCAGTACGGGACGCGCGCGGCGCTTGGCGCAAGTGATGATCATCCCATCCACCAGGGACTGCACCGCGGAGAGGGAACTGCTGATGCTCTGCGAGGAAATGCCCGGGGCAGCGAATGAAGTCAGAATCTCACGAGCTTTTCCCTTGGCGGCTTTCGGCAAACTGGCAGCCACGCGATTCAGATTGGTGTCATCCAGATTCACGGGATCGAGCTTGCCCATGGCGACCACCAGGCGGCGCAATTCGACGCCATGCTGGCGCGCAGCCGCCGCCACCTTGGGAAGAAACGAGGAGTGGAATTGACTGCATCCCATGGCCACGGACATCATGTCGTAGAGCTGCATCTGCGACATCAGCGGGCCCATAAACTCTTCGGCCGCATCCATCACGTCAAAAAGATCAATTCCGGTTTGGATCCCGAGATTGTCGAAAACAGCGACCGCGATCTCAGTGGGAACATTGCCCGCGCTGCGGCCTAAGCCGTAGAGCGTGGTATCGATGAAATTCGCTCCGCAACGGACCGCTTCCACACTATTAGCCACAGCGAACTGCAGATTGCTGTGGCCGTGGAAACCCAGATTGCATTCACATCGTTCGCGCGCGGCACTCAGATAGCGGCGCACGTCCTCGGGAAACATGCTGCCCGCCGAATCGACGCAGTAGATTCCTTCGGCTCCGGCGGCCGCGCCTTCCCCTGCCTTCTGTCCAAATGTGACAGGCGAAATGCCGTAGGTCTTCATGAAGTTGAGATAGGGCTTCAACCCTAATTGCCGGGCCAAAGTTAGATACGGGTAAGCGCCTTCGATCTCGGGGGCGTTGTAACCGATGCGGACGAAGTCCAGACCGGCGTCGCGCGCCGACTTTAACTGATCGGCGGTTCCAATACCGGGGATGAAAAAATAACCGATTTGAGCATCGGGAGCTGCGCGTTTTGCGGCTTCGATCAGGCGCTCGTCGCTGCACGGCATCGCACCTTTGCCGGCTTTCATCGCCCCGAGCCCTACCCCGTGGCCGACTTCAATCCAGCGAAAACCAAGGCGACCCAAAACGCCCGCCAGAAGGGCTGTATCGTTTTCAGTAAATTTGAAATCGACCGCATAACTTCCGTCGCGCAGGGTGCACTCTAAAATCTCCACTCGCGCTGGAACGACATGCGACGAATCAGCCGACATTTGCAGTTCCGACGAATCGGCCATCTACACTACTCCGCTGGGCTAAACAGGCTGGATGTTTGCGATTGAATGAGCCAGTATACTACCGTTGCAAAAACTAAAGCACCGAATCAGCGCAGCGAATGAGCCATGGAAACCGGCCCCGCCACGGGCGGGGTCCGTCCAAGAACCGTTGCGACGGAGGGCTCGGCCGCGGGCATGAGATCGAGCAGTATGAATACTGCAATCCAAAAGAAGACACACAGGTACGAACCCACGGCAAACAACCAGTCTTCAAAACATGCGTGCACCAGTCCAGCGGTCGCAACCAGAGCGAAGGGAATGGAATAGTGGTATGGATTTGCCGTGCGTCGCAGCCAGCGACAGATGCGGAATACCATTCGCATGACCATCAGCAGCAACAGGACAAAGGGCAAAGCGCCAAGTAATCCCATATATTCAGCCAGCGCCAGGTAGCTGTTGCCATGCTCGCGGTTCGTGCCTTCGGTGGTGTAAACCGAGGACACCTCGAAATCCGGTCGAAGATCGCCCAGTTCGCTGGTACCGAAGCCGCTGCCAAACCACGGATGCCGTTTCATAACTGTCAGCGTGTCGGCCCAGGGGGACATGCGCGAGCCGAACAGGCCGTGATGGGTACCCTCCTCCTTGAATATAACTCGTCCGGTAAAGGACGACATCAACTCGTCCATGTGCGAGGGGTTGATCACCGCCATGACGGTCAAAAAGAAAACGGAAACGAAGGCGCATTGCAACAATAATCGCTGATGCCGGGCCGCGATGGTGAACAGCAGTACTACAGCCACTGCCCCCAGAATGGAGGCGCGGGAATTGGACAGATAGAGCAAGCCTCCGCACAAGGTCAGGGCCAAAAACCGGCGCTGCCGCAAATTTCTGCTTTCCGCAATGAGTGCGGCCCAGAGCAAGACAGGAACGGCGGCGACTCCGATGATAGCCCCGAGCGCGTTTGGATTGCCGAAAACTCCGTAACCGAGGACGAAATAACAGACAGCCGAGACGTATACCAGAATCTCGCAGGCCAGCACCAGGCCGTTCACGAACCGATGTTCGCGTCCGGCAATCGCCACGCGCGCTCCCGCGGAGGTGTAGAGAAAGAGCAAAAACAGGCTTAGAACCTTCAGCACCGCGATCCGCGGCGTCTCAGACACCATGGCGGAGACGAATGCGGATAACACGCAGAAAGCGGCTACGAGGTGGAACGGTCCGAAGTGCTTCTGCCTGGGGCTTTTTATCCAGATGACGAAGCCGCCGAGCGCGCCTATGCCGAGAAATAGCCAGCGCAGCGACATGCCGGTGCCGTAGAACGGCAGGCTCGATCCGGCCCAAAGAAAGGTCCCAATCAACAGTGGAAAGAAAGCATCTTCGAAATGGCTCAGAGCCGCCAGCGCGATCTGCACAGCGAGAATGGCGCCCAGGTAGTTGGTGTTGGCGAATAGAAAGGGGCGACGTTCCACCAAGAAAGCCAACCCCAGAAATGCAAGCATGCCAAGCGGGAGAAGGATCGCGGCGATTCTTGATTTCATCTTTGTCTCCCGCAAACGGATCCCACCGCATTGACCATTCCTTGGGCCCACGCTTCAGGAGAGTACGCCGCAATTCGTTCCCTGCTTCTGGAAGACATTTCAGCCTCCAGCGCGGGGTCATTAGCCAAACGCGCCATGGCTTCGGCGAGTTGCTCCGGATTCTGGGGCGGAATAACAAATCCGTTCCAATTATCCTCGACCAAATCCGCTACACATCCCGCGACCTGGGTGACGATTATCGGCAATCCGCATGACATCGCTTCATTCACTACCAGTCCCCAGGTATCACTGTGAGTTGGAAAAATCAACGCATCGGCCGAGGCGTAGAACTCAGGCAAGCCCTCCCGGTGCACAAAACCGTAGAAGCGAACTTCACCGGAAACTCGCGAAGCTCGCTCCATCACTTCCTGACGTGCTGGGCCATCCCCGACGAATACTAGCCCAATGCTGCTGCGGAGCTGATCGTCGAGGCGGGAATAGGCTTCCAGAAGATCGAATACGCCCTTCGCACGAACCAACCGGCCAACGTAAAGGAAATACCGCGGGGGTAGAGCCAGGCGGCGCCGGACCTGGGATCGATCGCCCTGGGCCGCCTCCGCTGCTTTCGAGAAGAAGCTGAGATCAACCGAGTTGGGAGCCGTAAAAATGTAGTGATTGGATACACCAAGGTCTTTCAGGTACTGCAGCGAAGATTTTCCCGGTACGACGAAAGCCGTGCACAGGCTCAGAAATCGTGCTTTCAGGAATTCAACGAGGCGATAGCGTTTACGCTCGTCCAGGGCAGTACTTTCCGACCAAAGCAGCAAAGGGATACGGCGAGATTGCGCCCAGAAAGCCGACTGCCAGGATGCGAAGTAGTTGTATCCACCGCACATCACGACGTTCGGCCGGATCTTATTGAGAGTTGATTGCATTCCGCGATTGATCAAAACGTTGTACTTTCCCAGGCGGTGGCGCCAGGATGGAAGCACTGCGTATTGGAATCTGATCTCATCTTTATACACCCGCCACTGGCGAAGCACAGGGTCGTTTTCCGAGAGAAAAAGTACGTGTAGCTCAAGCTCCGGCCGCCGAGCCAGGGCATTGAATGCAGGAATGCGGTAGGGCGCGATGATCTCGGTAACGACAACGAGCCTGGGAGCCAAGCAAACAGGCTACCAGAAGAACCTTGCGCTACGTCGCGGTTGTGCACACGATGTTGTGCAAGAGCAGCAGCGCCGGTCAGGATCCTAGGCGGCAACCTGCTCGCGAGCCAGGCGCCTGAAGACGGCTTCCCATTGCGGCGCGATCACATCCCAACTGAATTGAGCCATGTGAGCACGCGCCGCCTTTCCAAGGTCGCGACGCAACCCAGGCGTGGCAAGCAACTGTTGCAAACGCGTCATCAGGTCGTCATCTGTAGTCACAAGGAAGCCGGTTTTGCCGTGGATAACGGTTTCGGGCTCGTAGTCCTTGCGGGCGATCACCGGCAACCCGGTGGCTGCGGCCTCCAGGAGCACTCGCGGTGATCCCTCCCAGCGCGAAGGGAACAAAAATACGTCGGCGCGACGATATTCATCGCGAATCGCCGTCCGGCCAAGGGAACCTGACATGGTGACGTTGGGAATTTCTTTGGCGCGGCCGCAGAGTTCGCCGGCCAGGGGGCCATCTCCCACGATGATGAAGTCGGCTTGAGGGCAGCGCTGGGCTGCTTCGAGCACGACCTCTGGCCCCTTGAATTGTCGCAGTGAACCGGCGAAAAGCACACGCGGCCTGGAATTCGGCGGCCTTTGCTTATCAGGAGTGAAGAAGTCTGTGTCAACTCCGGTCGGAATTACGTCGCTCGCCAATCGGTAGTTACTCCGCAGGCTGCGCTGGACAAAAGCTGAGTTGCTGAACAGAGAATCACAACGAAGAATCGTTCGTTCAATGAGTTGTCTGGCCTGGGGAGTGATGGTTTCGTCGCGCCAATCGGTTTGGGATTCGATCATGCCCACCGTCACGGCGGGATTACGGCTAAGGAAACGCAGGTTAAGAAACCAGTGGCTGGCCGGGGATGCCTTCAAATAAAACAAAATATCTTGGGTTCCGAAAAGGAAGCGGGCAAGCAGCGGAATCGTTTGCATCCGGTTGGGAAGTTGAATCAAGCGTGTATTAGGCCGGCACAGGATGGGCTGGGCCGGAGGCCCATGCACGAACATGGTGACGAGAAATTCTTCCGAGTTCAACCGGCTGACGATTTCCTGCGCGTTTATCATTTGCGCATTGGTCAAACCCTCGTCCGCGAAGGAATCAACCAGGATGTGTACCGGATTCATATCTTTCAGGATGATCGGAGATTGCCTATCTAGTGTCCACCGGATTTATTCACCACCGCGGCGTGCGTGAGGTTCAGGCTGATGTCGCGCAAGCGGGCACGCAGGTACCTCTCTGAATTATTTGGGGTGCGCGACATTTTCAACTGTGTGAGCGCTGCCTGAAGCAAGTGCCGCCTCTCGGGTTTCGCTTCTTCAGCCGACAACGGGTTGTATTCTCCCGGGTCGGATTCAAGGTCAAACAAGCACTCAGTGCCGGTCTTAAAGTTCAACAGCAGCTTATATCTTTCTCCCCGGACCGCCAGCAACCGGGGACCAATGCGCTGTTCAGAGTTGAAAGGATTGGTGCAGCCCGCGATGCATTCCGAGATGGCGGGCTCGAACCACGAAGTTCCCTCACTGATCTCCGGCCAATAACTGTGTCCCTGAAATTTCTCTGGAACCGGCAGGCCGGCTGATGCCAGCAATGTGGGCGCGAGATGGAGCAGGCTGAAGGGACTTTTCGGAAGGACTTTGCCTTGCTTTCCCGGAACATGGAGGACGAGGGGGACATGAATTAACTCCTCCATCAACCCGGGCGCATGATAACGGCCGCCGTGCTGCAGAAACTCTTCGCCATGATCGGCGGTGAACGCAAGAATGCAATTATCCCAGGCTTTGAAGCGCTGAAGCGCCTCGACGAGCCGTGCGATCTGCGCGTCAACCCAACGAATTCCCGAATCATACATGGCGATGACTTCGTCGCGATAACGGCACAGGCGGCTGGTTCCGATGTCGTGGCGGCTCCAGGAACCGTTCAAATAGCGGGCGCGCGAGGGGTTAAGCGAATTCTTCCCGAAGATTTTCAACCCTTTTTCCGTGGGATAGTAGGGCGAGTGAGGATCCATGAAATGCAGCCAAAGAAAGAAGGGATTCTCCCCAAGTGAAGCCAGCCATGAGCGGGCCTGATCGACGATTACATCGGCTGCGGGAAAACGGCGCAGGACATCGAGCGAGTTCGCGGGAGGCGCGGCCCAGCGCTGGCAGTATTGAAAATAAAGTTCATCATAGAGCGGCCCAAGCCCGGGAATTTTGTGGCTCATATTTTCAAGAAGGCGGTTCGCACTACCAGCCCAGCTACTTCTTTCCGAAAGATTGGGCTCCGAATTGGTAAGCAGACTGCGATCATCTTCAAGGAAGTCGCGGTCCAGGAAGTCGCGGAAGGTATCGAAGCCGAAATTGTAGCCAAATCGCGGCGAGAGATAGGGGTTGCCGGCGCCGAAAAAAGCTGTCGCATAGCCGTTATGCTTCAGCACTGAGGCCAGATTTTCTTCTTCCGGAGCTAGTCCAACTATTTCGCGCCCGAGCCCGAGCGCATACCGCGAGGCGAGAATCGCGGGAAAAGAATAGTAGGTTGGAACCCCTGCGGCGATCGCTGCGGGAAAAACAAAACTTTCAGGGGCCAGACTGTCGAGGAAAGGCGTGGTGGGCCGGCTATAACCCATGAAGCCGCAATGATCGGCACGCAAACAGTCCACGGTGATCAGCAGAACCGACTTTGGCGGGGTCGTTTCTGGGTCAGTCATTCTGCCCTTCCCCTTGCGGCCGGGAAGCTGCGCTTCGTCACCACAAGCCGCAGTTCCGATTGCAATGAATGAAAGCGACCGGTATCGACCAGGTCGTATAGATTTTCATCGCGGACATAGAGGAGGTCGGGATGCTTGGCCTCCAATGCAGACAAGAAATGATCGAGCAAGTCGAGAGTGCGGGTCCGAAAGTTCTTCAGAGTGGAGTGAAAATTGATGGAGTGGACCGAGATGATCGCAGGAAGACCGCGAGCAAAGCATTCCTCGGCCGCGCGCAGGCAATTGTCCTCACAAAATTCTTCCCCTACGGCAGGTTCGAAGTCGATGGTGCGGTACAAATGCAAGATACCGTTCCGGTCGAAATGAGGAGGGCGGGCGCTTCCCGGGCCGTTCTGCGCGACCCGGATGCCGCATCGTGCCCACGCCTCGTGCGTGTCCTGGTTGGCGCGGTAGCCGGGCGCGCAGGCCGAGCGTGGCGGCTGGGAGAAAAACTCCGAAAAGGTTTCGGCGGCGGAGCCGATCATCGCCTGCTGCCGCGCGGCATCGAGGAACTTCTCCGTCGCCCGCCGCTCCGGATCCCAATATTCAAATCCGATCCAGGGCATTCGCCAATAGATGTAAGGGACGCCCGCATTCCATAATGTCCGTAGCAACGCGCCTCGCGGACTCGGGTCGCTCAAGAAACGCTCCGCGGCAGGGCGGCAAAAATGGGTGGCGCCGTGCAACGCGGGCGCTAGCACCCCGGCGCGAATTCCTTCGCGGTAGGCCTCGAACAAACCTGGGCGATTCCACCCCTTGGGCAAACCGGCGGTGAGCGGTCGAAGAAAGATTTCGCGAAAGTTGCCGGCCTGCACCCGGGCGAAATCCACGTTCGCTGACATGAAGTTCATACCCAGGCAGGCCTGCTGGCCGGTTGAATCTCGGTGCTTTTGCAGCAAGGAAGCAATGGCAGTGACATCTTCAGCGGTTTCCAGGCTGTAGAAATCATAGGAGCGTTCGCCCAGGTTCATCCCTGAACGCTGCAATTCTTCCCAGCCTTCCCGGTCCCGAATGCCGACTCTTCCCCAGTCATCGCTTTGCAGCAGGAGCAGCGGGCGGCTAAAGGCGAAGCCCTCTAGCGGCAGAAGAGAACGCCCTCGCCGCCACATTCTACGCAAAATGTCCAACATCACCGCTGGTCCTCGTTTTGGAATTGCCGGTTCCCAGATGGATTTAAGTTTCACTTCACCGCCAAGACACTATAGTTCACGGCAAACTGTTCGTTATGGCTGCTAAGAGTCTTCTCCATCAGGGCGCCTCCCAAGTTAAAAAGCGGCGCCAGGGACCGCCGATATATGTAGCGCGCGGCGGGAAACCGCACGAAGATATCAAGACAAGCGTTGATGGTGCGAGCGAACCCTGCGACGCTGGTTCCTTCGGCCACGACCTCCACGCGCGCAAATGCAGACAGCAAATGGCGCAAGCCCGCAGGCAGGAAGCGCCAGCATTCATGGTCGGCATCCATGGGGCAGGCACTCGGAACGCTGAGCAGCAACACTCCTCCCGGCTTAAGCACGCGGTAAATCTCGCTGAGCACCGAGGATGGATCGGCAACGTACTCGAGGACCTGCGAACAAATCACAACATCGAATTGAGCATTCCCCAGCGGAAGGCGCTCCGCTCGCGCTACTATGTCCACGAGTGGAGTGACCACTAGATCCACTGCAATGTATCGCCGGGTGCGGCCAGCCACTAAAGCGCGATAGGGTTGTATGCGCCCCCCCACATCAAGAACATCAAGATTGCTGGATGGAAGCTTGGCAACCCACTGTTGGAAAATTCTGGCACGCGCTCTCAAGACCAGCCAGTTCGGATTGGTGAGCGAGGGAGAAAGACGTTCTGTGCCTTGCCGCGTCACTTCCTTCAAGGTCGGGGCTTTATGCATTCCTTAACCGGTCGAGACCTGGTTGCTCAAAAGCGCCAGCCATTCAGATGTAACCCAGATCCTTCAATCTCTGCTCGACGATGGCCTGATCCGCCCGACCCAAATCGACGGTGTCGGCCTGGATCAGATTTTGCAACAAGAAGGTCACGAGTTCTTCCAGGCTGCCGAAGTTTCCGCCAAATTTATTTTCCGCTGCGGCGCACAACTCCGCAGGAAGTCGAATTTCACGCAACTCGCTCATGACCGACACCGCCTCGTCATACCACCCCGCGCCGTGCGGCAGATGGTTTCCGGCTTGCCCATCCCGGAGTTAGTATAGAAAACCACCTTACAGAGAGTTTGCACGTCAAGGCAACCGAAACCGAAAAAATATGGGCGGCTATTAACTTTCGATGAATGCCTGCATTTCACATGCTTCTACTTCGCCGATGCATTTTGAATTCCTCAAGACACAAGAGCTACATCCCTCCACGCACAGCGAAATCGAGGCATTTCTGGACCGTCAAAGCAACAGCCATCCCTTCCAATTTCCCAGGTGGATGGGGGCAGGAAAAAGTGATGAACACAAGTATTGCGCCATTGTGCGAGAGCACGGCGAGATTCGCTGGTTCGCTCATTGCGGGGTGACTTTTCCCGCCGGCAAATGGCTGCGAGCCATCCGCAGTTTGACGGTTAACCGGGGGCCGGCTTGCGATGATGCAGACCTCACGCTCTACGGACTGGGCAGGCTCGTTGAAAAAAGCAAGGAAGCGGGGTTTGCGGACGTCAAGATTGCTCCTGACTGGGTTGAAAGCCCTGGCTGGAGCGTCGGAGATACCTTGTCTCGCGACGGATGGCAATTGCTTCCCGACCGCAGGAATTCCTTGCGCCTTGGTTTGGACATCGGAATTGACGAATTGCTGCGCAGTTTTCGGCACGACACGAAACTCCACATCCGGCGTTCCGAGCGAGATGGAATTGTGATCAGGCGCGCACAGGACGAGGAAGGGATTCAGGAGTTTCAACGTATTTATTATGAGATGGCCAGGAAGAAGAACTTTTCCGGCGCCGAACCGGGCCACTTGTCGCACGTATTGCGGTGGGTCGTGAGTCAGGAAAACCGGGGAGCTCTCTTGCTAGCTTCCAAGGATGCAACGCCGCTAGGAGGAGTGCTGGTAGTCAGGGCGGCCAGGCGTTCCTGGGGGGTTTTTAGCGCAACCGTTAAGGATATGGATTGGAACGCCGGCCACCTACTGCAATGGAGCGCGATTCGATGGGCGAAAGAACAGGGCTGCGCCGATTATGACCTTGGAGGTTACCGCGAGGGCATCAACACAGGACCGGCTTCGTTCAAACGAGGTTTCTCCCGTGCCGCAGTGCAGTTCTCCCCGGTCTATAAGTATCCTTTGGACCGGCGGCTGTGCTCGATACTGGACCTCGCAGCCAAAGCAAGAACTAAGTGGCGCACACCATAGCGTTGGCGTAAATTTTATTCCCCGGCCTCACAGTCCGAAAGCTCCACGCACTCGCGACCATACGGCGTCGGCGATGAGGCGATCATCTGCGTCCAATCCCATGGCAAATGCCATAACCGAAAACAAGTCATAAGCCAATACCAGAGCCACTACAATCCCGATCCAGTCAGCCCCCATAAATCCTGCCCCCTTGCTCACCAGCAGGGTGATCAAGAACGCACCTCCAACGGGCGGCAGCAACTTCAAGTAACTGCGATTGTAAGGAGACAAATGCAAAGCTTTGCGCACCTCGAAAAGATTCCATAGATTCCCCGCCGCGTTGGTAACGGCTGCGGCAACGGCGGCCCCGAGCAAGCCCCACAATGGGACCAGCATGACGCTCAGCACGACCATGAGGAAGGCCATGGCAGTTTGTACACGAATAAGGCGATGCTGATTGCCAGACATCAGTAAGAGATTGCCCACCGATCCCACCGCGCAGTTTACGAGTTGGCCGCAGGTTCCTATGACCAGGATGGGCCATCCCGCCTCGAAATCGTGCCCAAAAATCCGCATAATGGGCCGCGCAAATATGATTACCACGATGGCCAGAGGAAACGTCAGACCCAGCATCCATTTGGTTAAAGTTTGGAACAATCTTTTCAGCAGGAGGAATTCTCCCCGGGTGTGAATATCGGCAATCATTGGGGCGAATATCTGGTTCACGGACTGCAGAATAATCGGCTCGTAGGCAATGACAGCGGCTGCGACCGCATAAATGCCCACGTCGCGGGCTCCCCGGTAAAAACCAAGAGACACGCGGTCAGCCTGCACGATGAAGAAGCCCACAAACTCAAGGCCGAATATCGCTGCGCAAAACGACCAAACTTCGCGCTCGATCCAAAGTTCTCTTACATTCAGAATTCTGGCCGCGGCCGGAGTAAGCCTCCATACCAGGGAAATGAGGAGACCTGTCACTACCGTAGCGCTCAAGATTTGTGCAACAAGGTATCCCCGCAGGCCGCCACCGAGAGTAATCAGCAGTACCGATAGGGCGATCGTCAATGGGCCAGCAACAAACCGGGTGATTACGGCGCTGCGGCCTGCTTGTTTGTAGCCCGCCAGCACCTTGGCGAAGAATGTATTGAGCGCACCCGTTATCATGATGAGCGCGAACAGCGGAATGTACCGTGCCAGTTGAGACGAATGATAAAAGCGGGTGGCGATCCAGGGGCCCACCTTTAGCAATACCACGGTAAAACTGAGATTGGCAGCGAGCAATATCCAGGAACCGTTCCATAAGAGTGAGCGCAGCGCATCGAATCTCTTCGAGGCTGAGTACAGGGCTACGAACCGTAGTGCGGAGTCCGGAAGACCGAGGGCATTGAGAATGCCGAGGAAGCCAATAATGGAAATCCCCAGGGCATATATCCCTAAAGCCTCCGCACCCAGAACTCGGGCAAGATAGACCTTGAACACATAGCCGAGCCCAGCCGTAAAAATGGTCCCAGCAAACACAATTCCGGACTGCCGCGAGATGCGGCCCATCTCCGTCTGGAAGTTCAGCTTTTCCGGGGCCGGAGCGGTTTTGTTCTGCAATTGCTTTACCTCAGCCTGTAGTTCCGACGGCAAGCATTCCCCACGACACCACGGAAGATAACCGATCAGACCTCGCTCCTGCTCCAATGATCTGAAAGCGGCTTGAATAATTGAGACGAATCAGTCTAAATGTTTTTGCGCTCGCGGTGCGCTGTCGGGTGCGGACGGCCTCTGGCGCAGGAGACGCCGGACCAGATTCTCGACTTTCGGCGATTTTTTCAACAGGCTGGCCGCGCGGTATCGAATGACTTCCTGAAGATGGCGGCGCCTCGAATTCGTGGCGGTCACATAAAGCGTCTGGCGCGTACAGTTTCCAAACCGCTCTTTGTAGCCTTCCGCCCCCAGTCCGAGGTCTACGACTTTAATTTCGTCGAGGTCACAGGCTTCGATGATGATCCTCGATAGCAGACAGTGGCCGGGAGAGTTGGCTTCGTGACTGCTGTCGAAGGTGGGTTGATACCAGAACCAGCTTCCTCGGAATCGGAATCCGTAATTCCATGCAACCGGCCGGTTGCCGACTCTCAGGACGCTCAAAGTCACCACACCGGAGTCACCAAACCGCTGTGCGAGTTGTTGCAGAAACATCCGTCGCTCGCGTGTGGAGAGACTGCTGATGCGGTGGACGGCCTGAAAACGCGCGACGTGAGCGTCGGCAAATTCCGGCAGCGCAGCCTCAATCTCGGCAGGCGAGCGCAAATGAGCGAATGTCACCGGACCCTCCCGCTCCATTCCACGCAAGTATTGGCGCAGCTTTTTTTTGCCGGTTAAGGCAACTTTCAGTTGCTTCCGTTCTTCTCCTGCTCCCAACTGAACCTGGGCGCAGAGATATGCCGGTCGCATGTACGCGTGGAAACCGTGTCGGCGGGCTGCGATGCCCAGAGCGGCTACTGTGGCCGAGTCTTCCGGCAGATTTGCCAGTTTCACAGATCTCACTTTCATCCTTGCGAGTTCTGCGAATACTGCGTGAACAAATGCGGGGCGGAGGTGAGGCAGACTGAGAAAGTCACAATAATCTGCGGTCGTTGCGCCCAGAAATCCGACCCTTCCATCGGCAGGATCGGCGGCCAGCGAAGCCACACCAACTAATTCGTCTCCCTCATATCCCAGAAACAGCAGTGGCTGGATGGAATCCCGATAGGCAGTTTGCACAGCCTGCGCCCATTCGCAGGTGTAGAAGACCTCTGGCATCCCCAGCACCAGGTCGTTCCACTGCCGCTGCAGGCCGGGATCATCGGGGATTTCGCGGTGCTGAACGATACGCAAGAGTTACTTCTCTCCCCTCCCCGCTTTCGCAAACACATAGTAGTACCAGTCGGTGAAATATTTGCGGCTGAGTTTGGGATAATCGTCGCCGAGCACGCGCACAACTTGAAAGCCGAACCCTTCAACTTCACGCACAACATTTTCGGGCGTGGCCCCGTGAGTCTGCAGCCCGCCATGGGCGGGATCCTTCCAATATCCCTGGCCGCGCCAAAAGGCTGGTGCGGGTAATCGCCTCAGGATGCGGGCTATGGACTGACACATCGCAACCGCGGCACCCACAAGCGCGCGTAAAGCAGTGAGAAACCAAAGCAACGGTTGAAAGAAGATTGACTCGTTTGAGACGATGTTCGTGGCCCACTCTCGAACCCGCTGCCGATTCCACGAAACCCTCGCGAAAATGGCTCGCGGATTGTGGGAGGAGAAAATCAATATTCCGTCGGGTTTAAGCACTCGTCCAATTTCTTCCAGTGCGCGAAAGCGGCGAGCGTCGGGAATCACGTAATCCATGCCATTGAAGGCCATCACAACCGCGTCGAAGGTGGATGAAGGGAACCGCGATAGATCAGCGGCATCTCCCAGTTCGAACTTGAGATCCGGAAACTTATTCCGGCAGGCTTCAATCATCTCGCGGGCGTAGTCTAGTCCGACATAATGAGCGGCAATTCCCGACAAGTACGGCGTGGTGCGTCCTCCACCCACTCCCAGGTCAAGGATTACGCTGCCCGGCTTGAGAGACGCATCGAATAACAACTGCTCGCAGGGAGTCAGATAGCTCAAGCCTGCGTAATGCTCCGCAACTGCCGGAGTATCGTAGACGGAAAGATTTGGATCTGGATTAGAACTGGACTTCGTATTCATCAGGGAAACAGCCGCCCCAGTCGCACCTTGAAGGAATTCATAAGAAGTCACACGATCATCGGACCACGAGGTCCCAGCTCAAAGGAGTGCCACGCTTGATTCCCTGCGCCGCGGTCTTGCCCATCACTTCCGCGAAATGCCGGGGATGAAGCCCATGGCCGGGCCGAATCGAGCGCACATTTTCGCCGGTGAACGATTCCCCTTTCCGAATATCCTGCACTACGAACAAAGACCGGCGGAACATTCGAAGCGCCGCCTCTTTCGCCCCGCCGCCAAAGTGAACTTCGCCGAGCGCTGTTTCCGCGGTTCTGACGGCATCGACCAGGGCTTTGAATTCGTGCGGTTCGAGCGAGAATGCACTATCCGGCCCGGGGGTCGAACGTGACAGCGTGAGATGTTTCTCGATGATGCAGGCTCCGAGCGCAACGGCGGCGACCGGCACCGCGATTCCCATGGTGTGATCGGACAATCCCACAGGCACTCCAAATCGGCGCGCCATCTCGGGAATCGTCCGCAGATTCATCTCCTCCGGCGGCGCCGGATAAGCGCTGGTGCATTTCAACAGTGCGATCTGAGTCGCGCCAGCCTCGCGGGCGGCATGCAAGGCTTCTTCGATTTCTTCCACAGACGCCATGCCTGTCGACATGATCAGCGGCTTGCCAGAACGTGCCATCTTCTGAATAAGGGGAATATCCACCAATTCGAACGAGGCCACTTTGTGCGCGGGGACACTCATCTGTTCGAGGAAATCCAGGGCCGTCGAATCGAATGCGCTTGAAAACAGATCCATCCCCAGACTTTCCGCCTCCAGTTTGAGTTTCGGCTGCCATTCCCAGGGTGTGAAGGCTTCGCCGTAAAGATCGTGCAGGGTGCGGCCGTCCCAAATGGTGCCACCGGCCACGCGAAATTTCTCGCGATCACTGGCGATGGTCATGGTATCGGGTGTGTATGTCTGCAGTTTTACCGCGTCGGCGCCAGCGTGTTTTGCGGCGTGGAGAATTTCGACCGCTTTGGCAAAACTCTGGCCGTGATTCGCCGACATTTCTGCAATCACGTAGACCGGATGCCCGGGACCTACAGTGTGCTGACCGATTTGTAGGTGCGCAGTCACGCGATTGGCTTCTTGGAGCTGGATCGAAGGCAATAAGTGAGAGCCTCTGTCCGCAAAGTCAGTTCGTTTCGCATATGAGATGTACGGCCTCCGCTCCCCTGATCCACTCAACCCCAATTGGCTCGAATCCGGCGGTTTCAAAGGCCTTGAGCGAAGCAACATTTGCGACCTTAATGAAAGCGTGAAGCCGGGCGCAACCTCCTCCGTTCAACGCCGACCGGGATCCCAGTCTGATCAATTGTTCAGAAAAACTCCGTCCACGCCATGGTTTGCAGATGCTCACGTGAATTTCGGATTCGCCGTCTGCTCGAGGGTCGACCCTGATCTGACCGACAGGATTTTTTTCATCGATCTCTGCGATCCATATGCGGCAGCTTTGCTGTTTCAACTTTTCAGCGAACCAGGCGACATGAGTTTCCCACGGAATCGGTTCGGACGAGAAGGAAGCGGCGCGAACCTGCGAATCATTGGCCCACTCCCATAGCAAACGGCTGTCATTTTCGGTTGCAGGCCGCAGGCGCAACCTTGACCCCTGAACGGCGGCCACCACACGCATTGCGCCTCGCCCATCTACCAGTTCGCGGCAGCGCCATGACATGGCGTGGCGATCACTCTCAGAACTGAGAATGTGGGCCACTGGGCCGGCGAGAGAGCGGGCTGAGACCTGGTGCGGGCCACCCAGGTGGATGGCGCATCCTCGAGAGTGCAATTCCTGAGCGACCGGAACTTGATTTTCAGCCAGGCTGATTAAAATCGCGGGCAGGCCCAACAGGCAGATCTCCCAGGATGTTGTGCCTGCGGCCGAAATCGCCATGTCGGCCCAGGCCATGAGTTCTGCCATGTCCGGTGCATCGTGGTAAAACCTAATCTTCTTGCGGTGCCCCACCGCAGCACGTTGCAACGATTCATAGTGGAGATTGCTGCCTCCGACGACGATCGCTATTTCCAGTTTTTCGTCGTCGATCAGGCCCAGCGCATCCATGGCCTTTTCCGTAAAGTTTTGCGAATCGCTGCCTCCCATCGTCACCAGCACTCTATGACCGATGGGCGCGATTTCTCGGTTCCACTCGCGCCACGGGTAAAATTCACGCCGCAGCATACAATATCGCGGACCGAGCAGGAGCCGGGTCGCGGGTTCACACCGCTTATAGGCGCTTTCTCCGGCGGAAATATTCTGATTAAGCACAATATCAGCGCAGTACTCCTGAGCATGGCCGTAGTCATCCAGAAAAAGTATCTTCAGGCCCAACGCCTTGAGAGTGCGCTGGTACTCCGCACCAAATTGATAGCCATCGACTGTAACCCAGGCAGCGCCATGGTCATGGGCTAACTCGGCGGTTCGTCTTGCATCATCAGATGAGCCCGATTCATCCGATATTTCCACAACGGACAACGGTTCTTTCTGCAACCTTTCTTTGATAGAAGAAGAGCAATCTGCCATGGCGAAAACGGTATTTCCGCCCGAGTCCTGCCATGCTTGCGCGAGCGCGAGACATCGCATGACATGGCCCGTTCCAATGGCTGCATTTGCATCAGCCCGGATTAGGAGCATTTCATTACTCACGACTTACCTACACTGTGCCCTGAATTCAACTCGCAGCCGCCGTACACTCTTTGCGCGGTGTAGTTAATAGTTCGCGCAGCCGGCCCGGAGCCGACTGCCAGAAATTATCGTTCACGCCCGCGCGCATTGGACTCAGAGGAAGAAGTTGCGGGATATTCGCGATGTCGCCGGAATTTCCGAGGCCAATGCCAACTCCATAGCGAATGAACTGCTCCACGTACTCAAAGGGCCAACCTTCCAGCCATTTACACAGGAAGCATGGAATCCCGCGAACCGCGCATTCCATGGCAACCGTGGAGAGGATCGTCACCCCGCACCAGGTCTTCGCCAGCAAATTGTCGGTGAGTGGGCTACTGACTACGTCGACGGCGCTCATTTGATCTGCCGAAAGCACACGAGCCAACATGCGAGTACGTTCCTGTTGACTCTCCGCGGGGTGCAGTTTCACTAGGAGGCGGCGGCCAGTTGCCAGTGCCAGGTCGGCTAAAGGTGGCAACACGTCCCGATAGATCCCTGCGAGGCGGCCACCGGAAACTTCATAAACTTCGGAGAAGAAAACGAGGTAGGGGCGAAAATCATTGCGGTTCCAATTTGAAGCGGCTTTCGCCTTAGCCGGGAGCACTGGAGCACAGATTTCTACCTGCTCGCTGGGAACACCGCATTTCCGCACCAGATAATCCAGCTCCATGTTTCCTTTTGCCCAGATAATGTCACCATAGGTGCGCTTGAATACATAGCGGCCATCGAGAGCGCCGTGGTGGCAGGCAATATTCGGCAAGCCACGAGACCGGGCCAGCAGCAACGGGATCCGCGTATAGGGATTGCTGTCGTCAGCACACAGAACGGCCTGCACCGGCTCAGAATCGAGAACATTTCTCCAGGCATCGCGTACCTCGATCCCGTGGCGGAAGCGTCGCGGAAAACTGTCGAAATATCCCAGCCGGTTCAAAATCTCAAGTTCTGGCGCAGCACATAATTCTTTGAGCAGAGCGCGGAACCGGACTTCCAGATTCGCATTCTCGTGACTCCGGTCGAGGACTGATGCATAGGAGGATAGCCGTGCAGCCTCCATATTCTTGGGGAGGTTATTGAGCCATCCGCTGCGGCGGGTGGTGACCAGGAGAAAATCTTCCCCGGGAAAGGTATTCGCGTAGGCAACGCCCGTGCGCGACACATTGACGTACGCTGTGGGGACAAGCACGACAGGCCGCATGCTCGACCCGCGTTTTCGCGGCCTGCGTTTTCGCTGCAACTGCCCGCGGAGTTGATATCCCGAATCGTACTTATCCCAGAACACATCGATCATCTGGGGCAAGGAAAGTTTGGTCGAAATGCGCAGGTAATGCTGCAGTCCCTTGCGCGATCGATGCTGCATAGCAAAAACTTTGAGGCGTTGCCCGAGGAGCGGCCGCAGCAAGTCGGCGTGGAGACCGGGGCGGGAAACGCAAACTTCATCTCCGGGACCGATGGTGCCGGCAAACCGCTGCACCCGGATCAGCGTCTCGATTTCGCCATGCAGAAGGATCGACATGATCTCCCACCAGTCGAGAGCAAATTCGTCGATCAGCCGCCCGCAGCCCAGCCCCAGCAGTTCCCGCACTTGCCGAAAATCGTCGAAGCCGCGCCAAAAGGATCCGAGGGTTGTGACCGGACAGCGGAAGTGGCGACTCCAGTCGTCGTAGGTGCTCTTCCCCCCGAGTCCCGCATCTACAATGCGGTCCCATTCCTGCGTTGCCCACGGGCCTTTTGCGGGTTCGTCTTCGTGATGGAGCAGCAGAGTCTTCATGCGCAACCAGTCTCAGAGCTAAGAACAAAGGCCGGATACAGCTATGCTATTTCCTCAAGATGGTTTCACACAGCGCCAGATCGAACTCTACGGCAACGTGCACGGATCGCTCGGCGGGAGTTTCGATTACGCCCAGTTTCTCCCCGAAGAAATTCCCGGTCTCTGCCAGGGCAGTCAGCCGGGCGATTTTTATGGAGCCATTCGGCCGATAAACCGGAGGCAGCAGCGGGCGCTCCATCAAATACTGGGTTCCAAAAAACATTTTCCAATAATTATTTTCGCCGGGTACCACCGCCCAATGGAAATCGTGCGGGTCAACCGGCGTCACACTTACCACGAAATCAAACTCACCTTCAGAAAACTTGGCGACCGCATCGCGAATGTCTTGCGCGCTGCGCAGCGGAGAACTTGGTTGCAGACATAATAACGAAGTGGGTTTTTCGTCTGCCGGCAACCGCCGAGCCACGTACTGGCAAGGAAGGTGCGAGGCCACAAGGTCTCCGCAAAGCTCTTCCGGTACAAGTTCAGGCACGGTGGCGCCGAATTGCTGGGCGATCCAGGCGATTTGCTCATCCTCAGTGCAAACGTAGACATGACGGAACAATCCGGTTGCAAGGGCTGCCTCAATCGAGTAAGCGATCAGAGGTTTGCCTGCGAGTGCTCGCACGTTCTTGCGCGGAAGGCGCTTGCTGCCGCCGCGCGCCGGAATAGTACAGATCATGCGGTCGTGCAAGCGGGTCCTCGGGCGAAGTAGCTTGCTCGCAGTGGTTCCAGCGGAGAGCGCCCTTCGCGAGCGGTCAACCCCAGCACCAGCAACTCAGCCAGCCGGAGGTCTTCCTCGTCGTCGATGTCCATACCGCGGTTGGCATCGATCTCAGCCAAATGATACGGTGATCCATAGAATGTGTTCTGTGCCAGCAAATCTGAGCACCGCGCCCACCATACAGCTCCCGAGGGACAATAAGTTCGCGAAAGCTCCTGGCTGCGGACCAGAAATTCAGGGCCGAACCTCCACTGGCCATGACCGGCGGCATTTTCGACCATCGCCCACTCTGGATAGACGCAGCGGTAAGTAACAACAGAAATCTGAAAAGACCGCCGCCCGTCGCGGAACAGGCGTTCGTGCTCAATAATGTCGGCGCTGGTCACTAATGGGCAATTGGGAAAAACCTGGCATATAGTGTCAGGCGAACTACCGTTTTTCGCAATTGTTCGGAGCACATGGGTGACGGCGTCAATTGACTGGGCCGTGTCGGTGGCTAACTCAGGGGGACGCGGCATGAACTCTGCCCCGTACCACTCGGCCACGCGGCCGATCTCCGCATCGTCTGAAGAGACGATCACGTTCTCAAACAGCCCGCTGTTTACCGCAGCAGAAATCCCGTAGGCCATCATGGGATGGCCAAAAAACGGCATGAGGTTCTTGCCGGGAAGGCGTTTCGATCCGCCTCGAGCCGGAATAATCGCCACCGGTTTGTTTGCTTCAGGCAAGAGTCACCCACATTTTTTCTTCGGCGGAACGGCGAGCGGCGAGAGCAATCCGCAAGGTGAGAATCGCATCTTCCAGTCCGAATCGCGGAGGTACGCCGGTCTCCACCGACTCGAGGAAATTGCTAAGCTCGGCCAGATACATCTCATTGACCTCGCAATCGAACTTGAGAGTCTCAAGCGCCCCGTTGGTGCGCACAATCTCAATCGCGTTGGCTTTGAAATCCCAATGCAGCTTACCTTCGGGGCCCACCAGGGTACACTTGCGGGAGTAAGTGCGCTGAACAAAATCAATGTGCACATCGGCGCGGGTTCCATCGGGAAAGCGCATCAGGATTGAAGCGCAGTCTTCCACATTCACATCCAACCCGCTGACCTTGCCCGCCATGCAGACAACTTCCCGCGGCGCTCCAAATAGCCAGGTGGCGTAGTCGATTTCGTGAGACCCGTCCAGCAAAATTCCTCCACCCAACTCCCTGCGCGCAGTATAGCTCTTGCGGTAGTCCTGCCAGGGACGCCAGTCGGGAAGGTAGCTTCCACTTTCAATCTGGGCCCACAGAATCTTGCCTACGACGACTTCATCCACCAGCTGTTTCAGCTTCTCGATCGGGGGATGGAAGCGCAGGTTGTATCCGACTTGGACAATTGCCCGCCGCTGGGCAGCCTCGCTCCTCAGTTCATCCAGGCCACCCAACCCGCCGGAAAGAGGCTTTTCAATAAAAACATGTGCTCCGGCGCGCAGAGCCTGGATCGCCTGCTGCACGTGGCAAACCGGAGGAGTGCAGACCAGAACCGCATCCGGCCGGAAGTTTTCGAGACCCGCCTCGATTGCGGGGAAACACTCCGCTTGAAATTCCAACGCGGCATATTCCAACCGTTCGGGATGGGGGTCACAAGCCGCAAGCCTCGGTACTCCAAGTTTCCGCAGGTTGCTCAGGTGACGGCGGCCGATGGAACCTGCCCCTACCACCAGCACGGATTTTGCCCCGGAGCAGGTCAAGGAAGTTATTTTGCGAAATGGGTCGCGACCTTACGCACCGCGGCGATTACATCCTCGATGTCCTGATCGCTCATGCCGTGAAACATCGGAAGGCTGATCAGTCGCTCGTAGGCGTTCTCGGCCACCGGGAATTCGCCGCCGCGATAGCCGAATCGCTCGCGATAGTAGGGGTGAAAGTGCACGGGAATGTAGTGAACGTTAACCCCAATATTTTCCGCGCGCAGCGCGCGAAAAATCTGGCCACGATCGGCGGTCAGCTTCACCAGATTCAGCCGGATCGGGTAGAGATGCCACGCCGGGTCCACGCCGTCGCGCACGACCGGCGGTGTCACTGCGGCAATATCGCGGAACGCGGCTGTATAGCGAGCGGCGATGTGGCGGCGGAGCAGCAAATTTTGTTCGAGCTTGCTGAGTTGCGAGAGGCCCAGTGCGCAGGCGATGTCTGTGAGCCGGTAGTTGAAACCCAGCACCACCATTTCGTAATGCCATTGACCTTCGGCCTGGCGCTGCCGGGCGTCGCTTGATATACCGTGGTTGCGAAACCGCCGCAGGGACTCGGCGAGATCGGCTCGGCCGGTAGTGACCATTCCACCCTCGCCGGTGGCCAAATGCTTCACGGGGTGAAAACTGAAGATGGTCATGTCGGCGATGCTGCCAGTGCGCCGACGGTGATACTCGGCGCCCAGAGCGTGACAGGCGTCCTCGATCACAATGAGATTGTGCTTCGCTGCAAGATCTAGAATTGAGTCCAGATCCGCGGGATGTCCAGCGTAATCCACCGGAAGTATGGCCTTCGTGCGGGACGTAATTCGCGCCGCGACTTGCTCCCGATCCAAGTTAAGTGTATCGGCGCTGACGTCGACAAAAACTGGCGTCGCTCCCTGATAAAGCACGCAGTTCGCCGTGGCAGCAAACGTCATGGGACTGGTGATGGTTTCATCGCCCGCTTTCAACCCGGCAGCGAAGGCCGCGCCGTGCAAAGCTGCCGTACCGGAACTGAAGCTCACGGCATACTTCGCGTTCACCCGGGCTGCGAACGCTTCCTCGAACTCCGCGACTTTAGGGCCGGTGGTCAGCCAATCGGAGCGCAGGACATCCACGACCGCCTGAATGTCGTCTTCGGCGATCGATTGCCTCCCGTAAGGAAGCAGTGTGGCCCGAACCGGAGTTCCTCCGTCCACAGCGAGCGATTCGCGGGTTGTTAATGCAGTGGTGCTTGCAGTCATGGCAGTAGTCTCGCTCGAACTCGCGCGGGCTTACGCCGGCACGGCTGGTTTTATGGCCGCTCCCGGCTCAATCAAGTCCTGCAATTGCTCGTGGCTCAGCCACTGTTCATTTCTGTCGCTGGCGTAGCGGAAGCCCTCCGGCAGAGCGCGCGCCTGAACCCAGTTGGCTTTTTTCCACCAGGGATGCGACGGTTGGATGACATACATCCCGTCCACTTCCACCGCATTGCGAGCTTCATCTTCAGAGAGCAGAACCTCGTGCAACTTCTCCCCGGGCCGGATGCCGATATATTCGACCGCGCATCCCGGGGCAATCGCCTCCGCCAGATCGACCAGCCTCATGCTGGGAATCTTGGGCACAAAAATCTCGCCCCCGTGCATCTGCTCGATCGAACGGATGACAAAACGCACGCCGTGCTCCAGGGTGAGCCAGAAGCGGGTCATGCGGGGATCGGTGATGGTGATTCGCCCCCGCTTGCGCTGCTCCATGAAAACCGGAATCACGCTGCCACGGCTCCCGACGACGTTGCCGTAGCGCGCACAGCTGAAGCGAGTCTCCTGCGCTCCGGCGTAAGCATTGGCCTGTACAAACATCTTCTCGGCGCACAACTTGGTGGCGCCGTACAAATTGATCGGGTTTACCGCTTTGTCGGTGCTGAGGGCGAGAATGCGCCGCACGCCCTGGTCAATGGCCGCGTCGATCACGTTGCGGCCACCCATTATGTTGGTCTGAATGGCCTCGAAGGGGTTGTATTCGCAGGCCGGAACCTGCTTCAGCGCCGCCCCATGCACCACCACGCTTATACCGGCCAGGGCGCGCTGCAAACGGCCGGGATCGCGCACATCGCCGATAAAGTAGCGCAGGCTGGAGTGATCAAAGCCTGAGGCCCGCATGTCGTGCTGTTTGAGTTCATCACGGCTGAAGATCACCAAGCGCTTCGGGTGATACTCGCGCAGCATGATCTCGACAAACTTTTTCCCGAACGAACCCGTGCCGCCGGTAACCAGGACTTCCTGCTCCGCCCAATTCATCGGCGCTGCCTCTGCGGTTTTGTTTGCGATGATCTTCATATCGCTACACCGCCCTCGCCAGCGGCCATGAAACTGTCCGGCCCTGCATTTGCGCAGGAGATGACATTTTGAAGGCTTGCAGGATTGTGGGCGCGACATCGTAAAGCCGCAGTCCGTCAAGGGGCTGTGTTGCCGTCCCAGGGCGATTCAGGTCTTTGCCTTCGGCCATCACGAAAATTCCATCCCAATTGTGATTGGCGCCGTCGGGCCCCGTGTCGTTTTCTTTGCTGTGAATTTTTCCACCTCCCACCATGCCGCTGGAACGCCAGTATAGATCGCCGAAAAATACGCTGAGATCGGGAGCGATGTTGCGCGTCTGCTTATAAGCTTCTTCGGAAAGAACTACGCGCGTGCCGATGGGGCGCCCCTCGGCATCCCCCAGACTTTCGAGTTCCTCTTTCAGTTTCCGGCGCAGAGCATCGTACTCGCTCCGGGACACCGTGCCTTGCGGTTCGCGCCCTTCCACGTTCAGGCATACGCGCCCATAGTAGCCGCCTTCGCCCCAAGCCTTGGTGTGCGGCCAATCGATCTCGAGCTGGTCGAATCGTGTAGGCTCGGAGGGGTATTTCTTCAGCGCCAAATACCCCTTCTGCACCAGCCACTCGTTCAATGCAATGGCCCCGTCCATCCTCTTAGCGCCGTGATCGGACACAATCAGCACGCGGGTGTTACTGTCGGCAAATTCCAGCAACTCGCCCACAAGAGAATCCACATATTTGTAGTATTCGTGAATCGCATCGCGAAAGGGATTGCTGTCGCCGGCATACAGAATATGTTGCGCGTCCATGAACTGCCAGAAACCATGATGGATCCGGTCGGTCCCCATCTCGACCATCATGAAGAAATCCCACGGGCGAGTTTTGAGCAGATGCTTGGCTACGGTAAACCTCTTGGTGGTCATTTCATAGATCTGGCTCAGCAGCCAGTGCTTCTTGTCGGTGCGGAAGCCCTTCACGTCGACCATGTAATCGCCGACCAGCCGCTGAATTTCCGGGCGCAGAGTTTGGGGATAAGTAAATTCACTGTGCGACCCGGGCGTGAGAAAGCAACTGATCAGGCTGCCACGCAGAGGTTTCACGGGATACGTAGGAGGAACCCCGATAACGATCGATTCCTTCCCTTCCCGGCTGAGGATATCCCAGACTGTGTCTTCGTGAATGCTGGCCGAGTTTGCGACGGCGAGTTTGTCGTAGCCATATTCGCTGCGGTTGCGGAATCCGTAAATGCCCAGTTCGCCGGGATCGCGGCTGGTCATCATACACATCCATGCGGGGACCGTAATTGGAGGCGTGATGCTGCGCAGCTTGCCATGCACCCCCGCTGCGAGCACGCGCTTGATATTGGGAAGGTCGTTAAGCCAGCTGCCGAAGACCAGTTCGGGATCGGCGCAGTCCAGGCCGATCACCATCACTTTTCGCTTCGGCGAAGAACGAAAAAACAAAACGGACTCGCTTTCCGGCTGGGATGAACGGTTGCAGGGTAGTATAGCGGAGTTTTTTCCGTTAATGCGAGGTTCTTGTTTGCACAAGAATTGCTGCTACGCAGATTGATGGAAATTTTTGTGCAAAGCAATGCTAGAATAATCCGCGAAATCGGACATACCAACTGAGAAGCTCCCGGCGGATGAACCAGCCATCGAGTCGTCCGGGTGTAAGGTTGGGTTGCGTCCGCAGTCGGCGTGCTCAGACCTGCAAGGGCCGGAGATTTTGTGAGGAGAGTGCATGGATTCTGGATCGCTGGTGCACGCCAATAACGTGCAGGCCAATAACCCCATTGTCCGCGAAATGCCTGTGGCGGGGGACTTTAACCGACCCGGCCCGCGCATTTACCCCGAACTCCTTTCGCAGGAATCGGCCCTGGGCGAATACATCCGCGTTCTGGTGAAACGCAAGTGGACGGTTCTGGCCTGTCTTCTCACGATTTTCTCCGTGGTCGCGATCGCCAGCCTGAAGATGACTCCCATCTATGAGGCTTCGGGCAGCATTGAAATCAACAAGCCGGATTCCGGGCTGGTGAACTTCAGCAATTCTCCGACGTTCAACGTCGACTATTACGATCCCACAGAACTGGAAACCGAAGTGATGATTCTGCAGAGCGATCTGCTGGCCCTGCAGGTGGTAAAAGAACTTGCGCTCGACCGGCGCCCGGAGTTCGGCGGGAAGACACCGCCCGCCCTGCCCTCCTCGCTCGACCTCGCCCCCGATCCGCTGCAGGCGGACACGGCGCGAACCTCGGCACTGCTTTCGAGTTTCCGGGGCAATCTAAAGGTTTCACTTTCTCCCAATACGCACATCATCAAAGTATCGTTCCGCAGTCCCGACAAGGATTTGACCGCAAACGTGGTCAACACTTTGATGAGCACCTACACGGAGAACAACTTCAAGTCGCGCTTTGACTCAACCATGCAGGCCTCCGACTGGCTCTCGAAACAGTTGGTGGACCTGCAGATGAAAGTGGAGACCTCCCAGGAAAAGCTGGTGCGATACCAGAAAGAGCATGAAATTCTGGGCATCGATGAAAAGCAGAACATAACCACGGCGAAGCTGGACGAACTGAATAAGGCGCTGACGGCTGCCGAGTCCGAGCGCATGGACAAGGAGGCTGTGTACCGGCTGGTGCAGTCGGGCGATGCCGATACCATCGTCTCCGCCGCCAGCGTGCTGGATGCTGCCGGAACTGGAAGCCAGAGCGCTTCGAGCTTGCTAGAAGGCCTTCGGACGAAAGAAGCGGATGTGAAGATCCAGGCAGCCGAATTAAGTACGCAGTTTGGGCCGGCCTATCCCAAAGTCGCGCAACTGAACGGGCAGCTCAAAGAAATCGACTCGCAGATTTTGGCAGAGACAAAGAAGGTCGCGGCCAAGATTCGCGGCCAGTATATGGCCGCCCTGCAGCGCGAAAACATGCTGCATGACGCTCTCGAGAGGCAAAAACAGGAAGCGAACAAACTCAACGAAAGCGCCATCCAGTACAGCATTCTGAAGCGCGATCTCGAGAGCTACCGTACTCTCTATGAAGGCCTGATGGAAAAGATGAAGGAGGCCGGAGTATCGGCCGGGCTGAAGTCGAACAACTTCCGCATCGTGGACGTGGCCCGCGCGCCGAATTCGCCGGTCGAACCCAACATTCCGCGCAATCTTGCTTTCGCCTTCATGCTGGGCTTGACCTCAGGGGTGGGACTCGCGTTCCTTCTCGAAGGGCTGGACAATACGGTCCGCACTACCGAACAGGCGCAACTGATTTCCGGACTTCCGCCGCTGGGCATGATTCCCATGGGCTCGAGGGCCGCACGGGAGGGAGCAAGCGCGAAGCGGCTCGTGATTGCCGCGTCGTCGAAAGAAGCAGTGGAGTTGATCACGCAGGTGCGGCCGCAGTCGCAGATGGCAGAATCGTACCGCGCGCTGCGCACGTCGCTGCTGCTGTCAAACCTGGGCGCGCCGCCCAAGGTAATCATGATCACCAGCGCGCTTCCGCAGGAAGGCAAAACCACCACCAGCATCAATTGCGCGGTGGTACTGGCGCAAAAGGGGATTCGGGTTCTGTTGATCGACGCTGACCTGCGGCGTCCCAGCATCCACAAAACGTTGGGCATGGGGCCGCGCAGCGGGCTAAGCAACGTGCTGACCGGAAGCGCAGATTTGCAGTCCGCGATTACGCGGTCGCCGGTTCTGCCCAACCTCTCCGTACTGCCTGCGGGCACGCCGCCACCGAATCCGGCCGAACTTCTGGCCTCGACCAACATGCGCGACGTGCTGGAGCAACTGCGCGGGCAATACGATCACATTGTGGTGGATACGCCGCCAACGCTTTCTGTCACTGATGCGGTTGTGCTGTCGCCGCGCGCCGATGCCATTGTACTGGTTATCCGCTCCGGGCAGACCACCAAGCAGGCGCTCCGGCGATCGCGCGATATTCTGATGCAAGTGAATGCCAAGGTCTCTGGCGTGCTGTTGAACGCCGTTGATTTAAGTTCGCCCGACTACTACTACTACTACGAATATCAGGGGAAATATTCCCGCTACTATCGCGACGACGAAAAACACCACGACGAGGATGAGGATGACGTGGAAGAAACCGAAGCCTCACCCAATAGCGCCTAGAATTTCGACTGGGTCGCGGGCTTCTTTTGGTTGGACAGTATGGCTATACTTCTCAATTCCTCTGCGCGAAAAAGATCCGTCATCGGTGCGGCTGCATTGCTTTGCCTGCTGTACATGCTGCTCGCCGCCCGTTTGTTTGTGGCTTCTGTTTTCGCGGAGAAACCCGAACTGGCCAGCTTGCAGCGCGCGGCCCGTCTCGACTCTGGCAACGCGGAATATGTTAATCATGTTGGGCGCTACTACGCGCTGGTGGCGCGGGATCCCAGTGCAGCCATCGAACCTTACCGTGCCGCAGTGGAGTTAGATTCGCGTTCCGCGCGCTACTGGTTCGATCTGGCGTCTGCCTATCAGGTTCTCGGCGACGTTTCCAATCAGGACTGGGCGCTCGGACACGCCATCGAAGCCGATCCGACTACGCCAGACGTTGCCTGGGAAGCGGCCAATTTCTATCTGGTGCAGGGCGACGATGCGAAAGCTTTGCGGGAATTCCGCGTGGTCCTGGAAAATGAACCGTCTCTGGCCAGCCTCGCCATGCAATTCTGCTGGCGTGTGAATCCAGATGTCGATACGCTTTTGCGCGATGTCGTTCCCCCGAAGTCTCACGCGTATATCGCGTTTCTTGATCTTTTGATGAGCAAGGAGCAGACGGAGGCAACAGGCAAAGTCTGGGCCGCCCTGATGGCGACGCCGCAGACATTCGAACTGCGGCATGTGTACGAATATCTGCAATACCTGATCAATCACAAGGATGTGGAACACGCGCGCCTGGTGTGGCAGCAGGCTGCGCCACGTTTTGGATTGTCATCTTATCTACCCACACGGAACAATCTGATTGTGAACGGGGACTTCAGTCAGGATGTGCTGAACGGCGGCTTCGACTGGCAGTATCAGAAGCAGCGTAGCGTGACCCTGACGCTCGATCCCAGCGATTTTCATAGTGGACACCGTTCGCTGCTGATTGCGTTTGATGGACCCGGAGTAACGGACGCGGGAATCCGGCAGTTCATTGCGGTGCAGCCCAGCACGGATTATCAGTTCTCGGCTTACTACAAGAATGGAGATTTTGAGGGGGCCGGCGGCCCGCATTTTACGATTCAGGACGCCTATACCCAGGCTGTGCTGTATGACAGCGACGAACTGAAAGAAGCGGGATTCTGGAAATCGGCTGGCGGAGAGTTCACGACAGCGACCGACTGCAAATTGGTGGTGCTGCATGTCCGGCGGCTCCCGGAGGGCAGTCCCATCCGTGGTAAGCTCTGGGTCGACGATTTCCGCCTCGTAGCCAAGCGCGAGTAGCGCCTCGCATCCGGTGAAGTTATTTCGTGAGTGCCGCTTTGTAAGTTTGGCCATATAAGCCCGATCAGATGAGCACAACCAGCGTTATAGAAATTCATCTTCGTGAGCGCGCGACGCAAGCCGCGGCTGTGCTGCTTTATGGGGTCTTTGGCTTGCTGCTGCTGGGGCCGCTCGCGTTCGGCGCTGTGGAACCGTGGTCGATCTTTCTCATGGAGGCAGGGTCGGCCGCGCTTTTTCTGGTGTGGATCGCGAAGCAGGTTTTGGAATGCGAAGTTAAGGTCAGATGGAATCCGCTGTATCTGCCCATGGGAGTGTTTGGGCTGCTCGTCGCTTTCCAGCTTATTTTCCGCCTGACTGCTTACAGGCACGACACGTTTTCTCTGGCGCTGCAATATTTTTCCTACGCTCTGCTTTGCTTTCTCGCCGGCCAGGCACTGATTCGCGGCTCCCAGGCGCGGACTCTGGCGGTGATCCTCTCACTGTACGGAATCGCGCTGGCGGGCTTCGCATTAATTCAGGGAATCTCATCGAACGGCAAGCTCTATTGGATTCGGCAACCGCGCATGGGCGGATGGATCTATGGTCCTTATGTAAATCACAATCACTACGCGGGCCTGATGGAGATGCTGGTTCCGATTCCGCTGGTGCTGGCCCTGACACGGCTGGCTTCCACGCGCACGCGCGCCGGCGCCGCCGCCGCCGCCGCGGTGATGGTGGGGACAATTTTTCTTTCGGGATCGCGCGGAGGAATGCTGGCGATCATCGCCGAAGTTGTGATCCTGGCGATCTTGCTGGTCAAGCAGAAACGCGGGCTGCGCACAGCGATCGGCATCGGTTTGTTTCTGGTCATCGTCGTCGGATTGCTGACCTGGGTCGGCGGCAGCGAACTTTCCAAGCGCATTGCCAGCGTAGGGCCGTCGCATTCAGAGATCACCAGCGATATCCGTTATTACATCAACCGCGATGGCTTTCGCATGTTTCTAAAGAAGCCGGTGCTGGGTTGGGGCTTGGGGACGTTTCCGGTCGTGTATCCGCAGTTCCGCACTTTCTATACGAACTTCTTCGTCAATGAGGCGCACAACGACTACCTGCAACTGCTGGTCGAGATGGGGCTGCTCGGATTCGGAACCATGCTGTGGTTTGTGGTGACGATCTACGCGCATGCCCTCAAAAAAATCGGCAACTGGACCGCGGAGATGAGCGGCGCCGTTACTCTGGCTTGCGTGCTGGGACTGAGCGGCATCCTGGTACATAGCGCAGTCGATTTCAATCTGCAGATTCCCGCCAACGCTGCGCTGTTCTACGTGCTGTGTACCATCGCAGCCTCGGAACCATTTGCCAAGCCCGCGCGCAAGCGGCGTCCGGTGCGAAGCAAGCCGGTGGAGGAAATTGCGGCGGAGCCGGAGATGTTGCGGCAGCCGGCTACGAATTTTTGAGAGCAGCCTCCCGATTCGGTGATCCCACGAAAAAATGGTGATGCGGCTTTGCGCCTCAGCCCGATTCCGCCCCGAGATCCATGGCCCGCCAAGGTTCACCATCGGCTCAGCATGACATTAGTCAGGTCTCTGATCTGCTAGTTTCTCATCTAGTGCCGCAAATTATTCCCGCTTCTGCTCTGCGATTCTGATCCCTAACTCTTTCAACTGCTTCTCACTTACTGGCGTGGGGGCATCTACCATCAGGTCTACGGCGCGGGCGGTTTTGGGGAATGGAATTACTTCGCGGAGACTTTCGGCGCCTGCGAGAATCATGACTATGCGGTCGAGGCCCAGGGCGATGCCTCCGTGGGGGGGAGTGCCGTATTCGAGCGCCTCCAGAAAAAATCCGAAGCGGGCGCGGGCTTCTTCTTCGGTCATGCCGAGGGCGCGGAAGATGCGGCTCTGCACGTCCTGGCGGTGAATACGAATCGAGCCGGAGCCCAGTTCGGTTCCGTTGAGCACCACATCGTAGGCCAGGGCGCGCACCGCGCTCAGGGGCGAGAGCGGATCGTTCAGCGACTCGACGCCTGCCTCCAGCAGCTTCATGTCCTGCTCATGTGGCGAGGTGAAGGGATGGTGCGCGGCCATCCACTGCTTCTCGGTTTCGTCCCACTCGAACATGGGGAAGTTTGTGACCCAGAGAAAACGGAAGTCTCCGCGCTGAAAACACTGGTGGCGTTCGGCATACTTTTGCGCCAGAGCGAGTCGCAGCAGGCCCGCGGAAGCGTAGATGGCCAGTTCTTGCGGCGTAACTTTGCGGTGGGCGGATACTGTGGCCTGCGGTCCGGATTGCGCTGAGCCGGCGACCAGCACGATGAGATCGCCGCCCTCGACGCCGGCTTTTTTGCTTATGGCTTCAGCCGCGGCCGGATACTTGTTGGCGATGCGCTTGAAATCTTCGTAGAGGCGCGCCCCGCCCTTGGAGTGAAATATGGGCTTGATGTCGTCTCGCTCTTTGCGCGAAAGCTCGCCTACCTTCGGCGTGCGGATGGCGATCACCGGCAGGTTCGGGTTGATGGCCAACTCCTGCAAATTTTCCGGAGAAAAACACTCGCGCACATCGGTGAACTCGGGCAGGCGCAGATCGGGCTTGTCGATTCCGTAGAGGCGGATGGCCTCATCGTAATCCATGCGGGGGAACGGAGTCTTGATTTCGTAGCCTGCGGCTTTGAAGGCGGCAGTTAGAAATCCTTCGACCACGCTCCAGACAGTTTCTGGCTGCGGGTAGGACATTTCCAGATCGATCTGAGTGAATTCGGGCTGGCGGTCGGCGCGCAAGTCTTCGTCGCGGAAACAGCGCACGATCTGAAAATATTTGTCGAAGCCGGAGATCATCAGAATCTGCTTGAACATTTGTGGCGACTGCGGCAGGGCATAAAACGTCCCGGGCTGCACGCGGCTGGGGACGAGGTAGTCGCGGGCGCCTTCGGGGGTGGAACGGGTCATGAACGGAGTTTCGATTTCGAAAAATCCCTGATCGGAGAGATAGTCGCGGATTGCCTTCGCCACTTTGTGGCGCAGTTCGATATTGAACTGCATGGCGTCACGGCGGAGATCGATGTAACGATATTTCAGGCGCGTTTCTTCATTGGTGAGCGCCGTGTCGGAGGGCAGGAAGGGCGGCAGTTTGGATTCGTTCAGGATACGCAATTCGTCGGCGACGAGTTCGACTTCGCCGGTTGGCATGCCCGGGTTAATCGTGTTGGCATCCCGCAGCTTCACGGTGCCGGTGACGGCGATCACATATTCGTTGCGCAGAGACTGGGCCTTCTCGTGGATGGCTGCGTTGCGCTCGGTATTGATGACGATTTGCGTAATTCCGGTGCGGTCGCGAAGGTCGATAAAGATAATGCTGCCGTGGTCGCGGCGCTTGTTCACCCAGCCCATGAGCACGGCCTTCTGGCCGGCGTTGGAGGCGCGGAGCGCGCCGCACATGTGGGTTCGTCGGAGATCGGCTAAGAAATCGAGCAAAGCGTGTCCTTAATGAGAATGCGGTGGAATGTTGAATCAGGGATTATAAATGGTGGGGAGCGGGTGGGGTTGTGATGGGGGACACGAGTGGGGATCGAGGGATAAAGCCTAGTTTTTTGCCGGCCTGAGTCGGCACGGATGAACTGCCGCGGAGAAAGTCGTTGAACACGCGTCGGGGGCTAAAGCCCGGGCACAAAATGAACGACTTATCGCAGCGCTGGAAGCGCTGCACCACCCCAAAGCGTACTTTTTCAGCAGCCTGTGAAGCTGTGCCCTGTTAAAGAATCGCTGATGTGGCGCTTAAGGACCGTTCTTTCATGCAGGGCACGCGATCAGAGCCAGGTAGGAATTACTTCTTTGTGGCTTTGCCATCGACTACTGTGGTCCATTTGGCGCCGTCGGGGGAAAGCTCGTAGGTGAAGGTGTAGGAGGCGGGCGATGAGAACTTCATGATGAAGCGTCCCTTCATTACTTTGTCGTCCATTTTTTCGTCGCTGCTCCAGGTCCAGGTGTCGCCGTCGATCTGGCCGCGGGAATCTTCGAACTCGCCCCAACTGTTGAACTCGCGATAAGTGTAGGTTTTGTCGGCGGCCGAGTAGCCAAGGATCGAGAGGCCGGTTCCATTGCCCGAATTGGCGCTTTTGAAATCCACGTGGCAGATGAGGAAGAATCCGCCTTCCATCCACTCGCATTTTTCGTCTTCCGACATTTTGCCGCCGGGGCCCATGGGATTCGGCTTGACCTCGCCTTCCACCTTCCACGAACCTGCGAGAACGTCTAATTTTTTATGTTCAGGGCCGGGCTTGGGCGGGGTCTCCTGGGCGAGCGCCGAAGCCACCACAAGCACGACTGCCGCCAAAATGATTCCCGCTGGTCTAGTTGCCATATATTCTCGAAAGCTTCTGGGCGCCGAATCGACGCTCTTTAAGATTAGACGTTTTCCCCCACAAAGCGAAAGCGGTGTCGCGATTGCATTCTTGCGCCCTCGCGGTCAACTATTTGGAGTCCGCGGCGAAGGCCAGCAATACATTGCCTGCCATGGCATTGGTGTAGCCGGTATTGACGTAGAGCATACCACTGACGATGGCGGGGCCAGCACCGTTTAACGATCCGCCCTGGCCGCGGACGCCATTTGTGGTTTTGAATTCCTGAACACAATCGAAATCCCAGAGCACTTCGCCGTTACGCGTGTCGTAGGCGCGGAGGTGGCCGTCGAGAGAACCGGAAAAAACTGCGCCGGGGATCGAGGTGGGTGGCGCCATTTGGGCCTGGCTGCAGCCGAATTGTCCGGCACAGGCGGGCTTGGGTGGAGCGACGTGCCAGGACTGCTTCCCGGTGCGGAGATCGAGGGCAAATAGTCCGCCGCCGACCAGGGGGTTGTCGAAGTCGTAATCGGAAAGCGGAAAGTAGGCGCGGCGGTGGTCGGCGGTTCCTCCCCATTCGACGCCGCCGAGCGGGCCGCCGTGTCCAATGCGAGTCTTCCAGAGGAGTTTGCCGCGATGGGCAGGGTCGACGGCGAAGACGATGCCGGATTTCTGAGCTAACAGAAGGACGTCGCCGCCACCGGGGAATGAAGCCAGGATGGGAGGAGCGCCGAAATCGTAATCGTCGCCGTGCTGGTCCGGGCAATTGTCTTTTTTCTCGGCGACGCAGCCGCTGTTCCACACATCTGTGGCGGTGAATTGGCGTGACCAGAGCTTCTTGCCGGTTTTGATATCGAAGGCGATCACGGCATCCGACATTCCGGTCGGCGGTCCGGAATAGTTGTTTCCGGTGGCGACATAAATTGCATGGCGTTTGAGATCGGCCGTGGGAGAAGACCATACGGCGGCGCCGGATGGGCCTGAATATTGCACTCCCTGCGAGCTTTTGCGCATGGGCCCGGCAGTTTCGGCAATGGTATAAGCCTGCCAGATTGGTTTTCCTGCAGCCGTATCGAGTGCGACCACGCTGCCGCGGAAGGTGCAGCAGGGATAGGCAGGATCGGCGGATGCGCCTTCTTCTCCGGAAGAGATGGGCACGAATAAGCGGTCGCCGATCAGAAGCGGCGATCCGGTGATGCGGGCGGCGGGATGCGGTTCGGGGCGGGTCTGCCAGAGGACGGAGCCGTCTGAAACTTTTAGCGCGTAAACGATGCCGTTGGTATCGCCGAAGAAGGCTGCAGTTCCGTGATTGCCGATGGAAATTGCCGTTTTCACGGTCGCCGAAGCTTTGAAGAACCACCACAGGCATCCGGTGGCGGAATCGAGAGCGTAGACAGTGCCGTCTTCGCTGCCGACGAATAGTTTTCCGTCATAAGACGTGGGTTGGCCGAAAGTTGCGGCAGCGCCGGGGAACCCGAAGGCCCATTTAAGCTTCAAATTCTTGATCTGGGTGCGGTTTAGTCCAGCGACCGACGCAGGCTGAAAACGGCTGTTACCGGGATCGGCACCCCATCCGGCCCAGACGGGGGGATTGGGCGGAGGGTCGAGATCGCGGGCGCAGTATCCGGTAATCGAGGCGGTGGTGGGGGAGTTGGGGGCGGCGAGATAGGTGGCGATGGCATCCTTTTTTGCCTTCGTGAGGCGTTTGCCTTCCCACTTCATGCGGCCGGAGTCAAGCGCTGCGAGGATACTGGCCTTCGACATTTGATGAAGAGCTTCCAGTTCGGGTGCGCGCATGTCATTGCTGTGGCGGTGGCAGGTGGCACAGTTGTTGGCGAAAAGAGCGGCTCCATCAAGCGGAGGCGGGGCTTGATGTCTTGAGCAGGCTGCCAGCGTGATGAGCGCGGCCGGCAGTATGGTCGCCTGCAACAAAGCGGACGTGACGCGAGCGAGCGAGAAGGAGGCAATCACAGCTCTTAGATGACAGACCGGGCGAAGACGAAAGCAACCTGATGCTAAAGAAGAGTAAAGAATCATCGTGCGGGATGTTGCTCTGATGGCGACAACAACGGCGGATACGGGATGGAGGGTATTGCAGGCACGGAGGGAATGGAGGAATGCCTGGCGAGGTGAGGGGGTATTCGCTAGCAATGGAGTCCTTCTACTGCTCGGCAGCGTTGCTGTGGCAGGCTGTCTCCTTCTCGCAAGGTCATTGCTGGGCCATGAGAGTTGTTGGGCCATTTTTTCTCACGCCGGTGTTTGTCGCGGTGGTAGGATAGCGGGCTGATTCGTGTCCCGGATTTAGCCTGATATTGGGAATGAATATGAGCAGAGCAGCACGTTCGGTGGCGTCGCCGCGGGTGGTTTGCATTGAGGATTTCCGCCCGATTGCGCGAGAGCGGATTCCGAAACCGGTATTCGATTATCTGGACGGCGGGGCTGAGGGCGAAGTTACACTTCGGGAAAATTGCCGGGTGTTCAATGATGTCACGTTTCGGCCACGACATGCGGTCGCTGTGCCGTGCTGCAATCTGGGCACGCGGGTCCTGGGTCTTGATCTGAAGCTGCCGTTCCTGCTGGCGCCCGTAGGCTATAGCAGGATGATGCATCCCGGAGGCGAAGTGGCGGCGGCACGGGCAGCGGGGCGGGCGGGAGCGGGGTATATTCTCTCGACCATTTCCGGGCACAAGCTGGAGGATGTGAAGGCGGGTTCGACCGGGCCGGTCTTTTACCAACTTTATCTGATGGGCGGACGGGGAGCGGCGGAGGGCGCGATTGCCCGGGCGCGAGCGGCTGGGTTTTCGGGGCTGGTGGTGACGATTGATACTCCGGTGTCAGGAATTCGCGAGCGCGATTACCGCAACGGATTGAAGGAACTCATCAGCGGCACAGTGTTCGAAAAAATTCCGTATGTAGGGCAGATGCTGGCGCGGCCGGGATGGCTAATGGATTACCTGGTCGATGGCGGATTGCCGGGGCTGCCGAATGTGATTATTCCGGGCAAGGGGCAGATGCCGCTGGTGGATATTAATGCGGCGCTGGCGGAGTCGGCGGTAACGTGGGCTGACCTGCGCTGGATTCGAGAGGTGTGGGCGGGACCGATCGTGATCAAGGGCGTACTGACCGCCGATGACGCGCGCCATGCGGTTGATGAGGGAGCGGCGGCGATTTCGGTTTCGAATCATGGAGGTCGGCAGCTGGATGGAGTTCCGGCTTCGTTGCGAGTGTTGCCGGAAGTGGTAAAGGCTGTGAACGGGCAGATTGAGGTTTTGATGGATGGCGGCGTGCGCCGCGGAACCGATGTGGCCAAGGCGATCTGCATGGGCGCGAAAGCGGTATTGTGCGGGCGGGCTTATGCTTATGGGCTCGCCGCTGCCGGCGAGGCGGGCGTGAATCGGGCGATTGAGATTTTACGGACGGACCTGGAGCGAACTCTGCGGTTGCTGGGAGTTTCGTCTGTGAGTGAGTTGGACCGGTCTTATGTAAATGTGCCTCGGGATTGGGAGGCGTAGGAACACGCGGTTGCGGTGGAAATGCTTTGCGTAATCTGCGGAGGAGGAGAGATATAGGGATCCTTCGACTTGGCAGCGGCTTTCGCTATCGCGAAGTTGCTCTGCACTCGGGATGACAGTTCTCGAGTTTGTTCTTGATCTTGGTTATGCAGCAAGCTCCGTACGGGTAGGAGGTTGTTATGCAGTGGACTCAGATCTATGATCCGTTCGGGCACTGGTGGCTTTCCACGATTGTTGCCGCCTTGCCCATAATCGTTCTTTTCTCGCTTCTCGCCGGGCTGAAGGTTAAGCCGCACTGGTGTGCGATCGCGGGAGCTACGACTGCGGTGCTGGTCGCGATCCTGTTCTTCAAAATGCCGCCGCAACTGGCAGCCATGAGCTTTGCTTACGGCGTGGCATTCGGAGTTTTGAAGATCGCGTGGATCGTGTTGGCCGCGGTTTACCTCTACGATATTTCGGTTGAGACCGGGCAGTTCGAGATCATGAAGGAGTCGATCGCCGGCATTACTGCGGACCGGCGGTTGCAGGTGCTGCTGGTGGCATTTTGTTTTGGCGCGTTCATTGAAGGCGCGGCAGGTTTTGGAGCACCGGTGGCGATTGCGGGCGCGTTCATGATCGGGCTGGGATTCCGGCCATTTCATGCGGCGGCGCTGAATCTGATCGCCAACACGGCGCCGGTAGCGTGGGGAGCGATCGGCACTCCGGTTCACACCCTGGCGGCGGTGTGCGGATTGCCGGAATCCGATTTGAATGCCATGATCGGGCGGATACTTCCCTTCACCGCGGTGATTGTTCCGTTCTGGCTGGTGCGGACGATGGTGGGCTGGGCGGAGACGTTCGAAGTATTCCCCGCCATTCTGGTGGTCGGCGTTTCCTTCGCGTTGACGCAGTTTTTCTGGTCGAATCACGTGGACAGCAATCTCGTGGACATTATGGGCGGCGTGGTTTCGATTGTTGCGACTTTGATTTTTCTGAAAATCTGGAAGCCGAAGAAAATCTGGCGATTCGATTACGACGACAAACCTACCGCTGTGACCGAGACGGCGAGAAAAATCAGCGACGATGTGGGCGGCGAGTGGTCCGAAAAACAATTTGACGGACTGGTGAAAGTGCAAAGCTACACCGCAGGGCAGGTTCTGAAAGCGTGGATGCCGTTCGCCATTCTCTCGCTGTTCGTGCTGCTATGGGGATTGCCGAAAATCAAGCTGGCAATGAATCAGGCAACAACTCCGGCGTTTAAGGTAATGCTGCCGAACGGGAAAGTACGGCCGGGGCCGCCAGGATGGGATGTGCCGGTATTGCACAACGCGGTTTACCGGTCGGCGCCGGTGGTGACGAAACCAACCCCCGAGGCGGCGAGGTACGACTTCAACTGGCTGTCGGCAACCGGGACGGGATGTTTCTTCGCGGCGATTGTTTCAGGATTATTGCTGGGACAGGGTCCGGTAAAGCTGATGAAGATTTTCTGGCGGACGCTGGTGCGCATGCGGCTGGCGATGATCGCAATTTCGTTCATGCTGGGTCTGGGTTACGTGACGCGGTACTCGGGGCTGGATGCGGTGCTGGGCCTGGCGTTCACGCGGACGGGGTGGCTGTATCCATTTTTCGGAACGTTTCTGGGCTGGTTGGGAGTGGCGCTGACGGGGAGCGATACGTCGTCCAATGCGCTATTCGGCAGTTTGCAGAGGATCACCTCGCAGCAGCTTGGCATCGATCCCGTGCTGATGTGCGCAGCCAATAGTGCGGGCGGCGTGATGGGGAAGATGGTAGATGCGCAGTCCATCACCATCGCCACGGCGGCGACCGAGCAGGTGGGCAATGAAGGAATAATTTTCCGCTTTGTAGTTTGGCACTCCGTGGCTCTGGGGGCGATCGTGGGGATCATTGTGATGCTGTACGCTTACGTCTTTAAGTACGCCGTGCCGCATGGCCTGACGTTTGTGAAGTGAGAGAGCGGTCAGCTTCAGCCGTCAGCAATCAGCGGATGATTGTCGGAGCGCCGGGCTGGTTATGCCGTCGCTCCGGGGCTGCAGTCGGGCGCGGCGCTGTTCGACCCCGCCCCTTCGTTTGCCCGGAAGGGCGAAAGCAATGGCAAATGACGAAAACCCGCTCGTGGCTGCTTGCGCGGAACCGGCGCATGCGGCGAAGCCCGCGACGAAGATCAGAATCGTCGAGGATGCGGAAGCACTCGGCGAGACCGCTGCAGTTTATGATTTCTGGCGTGCGCGTTCTGGCCGGCAGCAGGTTCCCGGCATTATCAAATGCTTCGGCGCTCGGCCGGACTTTCTGCGGCATGTGATCGAGATGGCCGACGTTGTGCATTTTTCCGAAGGACACCTGGCGCGGCGGCAGAAAGAAATGATTGCCAGCTACGTGTCGTATTTGAACCGGTGCCCGTATTGACTGGACAGCCATGCTTACTTCCTGCGGGTTCAGGGAGCGACCGATCAATGCGTGCAGGCCATCGTCGAGGGCAGGATTGAGGAAGCTGAAGTGAGTGCGCCGGAGCGCGCTTTGTTAGCGTATGTTGAACTGATTACGCAGACGGCCTACCGCTCGACCGCTGAAGACGTTCAGAAATTGCGAGTGGCGGGCTGGAGGGAAGAGCAGATTTCCGAGGCGGTTTATATAACGGCCATATTCGCATTCTTTAACCGCGTGGCCGATGCGTTCGGAGTGCCTGCGCAGAATTACCTTGGGACTGGGAAATTGACGTCCTGATCTGCTCGCGAGGCTGATTGCCGAATAAAAAAGCCGGGACCAAGGTTGGCCCCGGCGCTTTAGTTGGTGGTTGCCCGGATAAATCGAGCTCTTTAGCAGGCGTGAGCCTGCTGGCGAAATCCTTAGCCGCACCCCTTTGCGGCGAAGGACCTCGGGTCGCCCGCGCCTACGCGGTGCGCCTTGGCCGTATCGTCAAATCCCGCACCTGGGTTAGGATGCTCGACATCTGCATCCCATTCAGTTGTGACACGAACGGCAGAATCTCCGCGATGAACGGATCTTTCATCAACTCGCCGACTTCTTCCTGGCGGCTCTTTTCGCCGCCGCTGAGCAGTTCGGGCACGGTCACCTCCAGTGCTCGCGCCAGCCGCTCCAGGGAAGACAGCGTGGGCGTGGCTTTCTCGTTTTCGATTTTGGAAACGTAGGTACGGGGCACGGACATGCGCCCGGCCAGTTGACGCTGGCTCAATCCGCTGCGCAGGCGCAGCGAGCGGATCGACGTTGCCAGGTTGAAGTGTGCCGACCCGGTGCCCGGAATCGGCATCATGATCGTCGGCGTCGCTACGATTGGTTCGGGCTCAGGCTCCTCGTCCATAGAAGCGTGGCAGCGGCGGCAATTGTTGTTGACGGTGCGGAACTGAACCAGCAGGCAGTGATCACAGCGGACGACTTCCCTTGAATCTACTGGGGCAAGAGTCGTGGCCATCGAGTTGTGGGAGTGCCAGAGCCGGCTCTCCTTACTGAACAACCGAACCTGTTATGGGGGAGAGGTTTTGGTTGCAGGGACAATCTGCGGCACAAACCCTGTGGAAGTCAAGGGTAAAATGCATAAAGGCACAAATATTGGTGGAGAATTTAATCTGTTGGGGGCGAAACCCCGCGGAAAACAAGGCATAAGGCATGAGTGATCGCGAAGCAGCATGGTGTTTACTAACTGAGTTCACCCAGTCGGAAAGTTTGCGGAAGCACGCACTGGCGGTGGAGGCGTGCATGAGGGCATGCGCGCGGAAGTTTGGATCGGGGCTGGCCGACGACGAAGAACTCTGGGGCGTCGTTGGTCTCGTCCACGACTTCGACTACGAAAAATATCCCAGCCTCGAAGATCATCCCTACAAGGGCAATGCAATTCTTAAGGAGCGAGGATGGCCTGAGGCGATCATGCGCGCGATTATGTCGCATGCCGAATATACCGGCGTAACTCGCGATACGCCGATGGAGAAGGCTCTATTCGCTTGCGACGAACTCGCGGGATTCATCACTGCGGTGGCGCTGATCAAACCCGGAAAATCGCTGGCTGAAGTGGACGTGAAATCAGTGAGAAAAAGGATGAAAGATAAAGCCTTCGCCCGGAAGGTGAATCGGGACGACATCATCAATGGAGCCGCCGCGCTGGGCGTGGACTTGGATGAGCATATCGGATTTTGCATCGAGGCGATGAAACCCATCGCCGGCAAGTTGGGGTTGGATGGGAGTGGGGCGAAGATAATCGCTTAGCCAAGGGCCTGCGCGACCTTGCCGGTCGCGATCAACTCCGCGATCCTTGCGAAATCTTTGTACATCACGCGGTCCTTCTCTACCTTGGGACACACCGAACGGATCGCGGCGTGGGCTGCCTGGCCGCGCTTCGAGGTCTTCAGCGGGGCGAGGAAATCGATGGCCTGGGCTAGGGCCATGGCTTCAATCGCGAGGACGTTGCGCGTGTTTTCGACGACGCGTTTCAGTTTGAGGGCCGCGGTCATGCCCATGGAGACGTAATCTTCCTTATTGCCCGAGGTGGTAATCGAATCGGCCGACGCGGGATGGGCCAGCACTTTGTTTTCGCTTACCAGAGCTGCCGCGGCGACCTGGGCGATCATGAAACCGGAGTTGAGGCCAGCGCCCTCGGCTAAGAACGGCGGCAAGCCCTCGCTGAGCGCGGGATTGACCAGACGCTCGATGCGGCGCTCGCTGATGCCGGCCAAGGTGGTGAGTGCGATGCCCAGGAAGTCGAGGGCGAAGGCCAGGGGCTGGCCGTGGAAGTTACCGCCGGAGATTACGTCGCCGGAAAGAGCTGCGGAGCTTCGCTCCTGGACAGCCGAGGCGGCTGTCCCCACACGAGTTGTGGTCGTTGCATGAACTGGATTGGCTACGAAGACGAGTGGATTATCTACGGCTGAGTTGGCTTCGATTTCGAAGACTTCGCGGCAGTGGGCCAGGGTATCGCGCACTGCTCCGTGCACTTGCGGGATGCAGCGCAGCGAGTAGGCGTCCTGCACGCGGCCGCAGGTGCGGTGGGATTCGCGAATCTGGCTGCCCTCGAGCATCTTGCGCAAATTCGCTGCAGATTTCATCTGTCCGCTGTGCGGGCGAGCCCGGTGGATGCGCTCGTCGAAAGCGGTGTCGGTGCCTTTGAGGGCGTCGCAGCAGAGGCCACCCAGCACGTCGGCGGAGTCGACCAGCGTTTCAGCGGCGAGCAGCGCCAGCGTGCCGATGGCCAGCATGGCCTGAGTGCCGTTGATGAGCGAGATGGCTTCCTTGGCTTCGAGCGTGAGCGGCTTGATTTGGGCGCGCTTCAGAGCGTCGATGCTGGGGATACGCGCTCCGGCGGCGTCGATGCATTCGCCTTCGCCGATCAGCGCGAGGGCAAGATGCGCCAGTGGTGCGAGATCGCCGCTTGCGCCAACGCTGCCCTGCGATGGCACGAATGGGGTGACGCCGCGGTTCAGCATTTCGCACAGGGTATCGATTACTATGGCACGCACGCCGGAGCAGCCCTTTGACAGAGAATTGGCGCGCAACAGCATCATGGCGCGGACTTCCGGCGGGAGGAGGGGTTCGCCTACACCCGCAGCGTGCGATCGCACCAGGTTGACCTGCAGTTCTCGAATCTGGTCGCCGACGATACGCACGTCACTGAGCTTGCCTACGCCGGTGGTGACGGCATAGGCGAGGCGGTTATCGGCGACAATTTCGTCGACGATGGCGCGGGCACGGTGGACGGATTCACGCGCGTCGGCTGACAAAAGCACGGGGCGGCGCTCGACTGCAACTTCGCGCACGGCTTCCAGAGTTAAATCGTTGCCATTGATGTGAAGAGCGTTCAAGTGAGCTTTCTGGTTCTAGTTTCTAGGGTGCTGGTTTCCAGGTTCTGGTTTCTGGTTTTGCTTCTCAAGCGCGAGAATCTACTTTTCCAATCACGGCACGAAATACGCTTAAATATTTTTCGGGCAGCGCGGCGATTTTCATATCCGAATTCGTTACGATATGCGTCGTCTCACCCTCGGCCAGCAAGCCATCATCCTGAGCGCGGCGCAACTGGTAGCCGAAGTGGATGACAGAATCGCGCACATTCAACAGTTCGGTTTGGACTAAAATCTCCTCGTCGTAGCGCACGGGCGCACGATAACGGCATTTGGCCTCTGCCACCGCGATGAAGCAATTGTCTTTGGTTTCCATGTCGCGATAGGAAAAGCCAAGCTGCCGCAGCAACTCGACGCGGCCAATTTCGAACCAGATGAAATGGTTGGCGTGGTAGACGACTCCCATCTGGTCGGTCTCAGCATAGCGCACGCGCACACGAGTTTCATTCACCGCTTGTGGATGCTTCGAATTCATTTTCCGCTCCACACCGGCTTGCGCTTTTCGAGGAACGACGTGATGCCTTCGCGGAAGTCGACGGTGGAGCGGATGGCGGCATTCTCGCGCACGGCGGCTCCAATCTGCGCGTCAAGTTCGGCACGGACGTGATCGTTCAGCAGCTTTTTCGTAGCGCGCAGGGATGAGGGGCTGTTTTCCATCAATGTGGCTGCCAGTTCGCGGGCCCGCGCCATCAGGTTTTCTGGCGCGACGATTTCGTGGATTAATCCCATGCGGGCGGCTTCGTCGGCGCCGATAATTCTTCCGGTCAGAAGCAGATCACGGGCCTGTTTTTCCCCGACCTGGCGCAGTAAGAAGGTGGAAACAATGGCGGGTACAAAGCCGATGCGAACTTCCGTGTAGCCGAACTTCGCTTCCGGCACTGCCAAGGTGAAATCGCAGAGCAGGGCGAGCCCGGTGCCTCCGGCGATGGCCGGACCGTTGACGGCGGCGATCGTGACCTTGGGAAATTCGTAGAGCGAGCGGAACAAGCGGACCATGGTTTCGGAATCCTGTACGTTTTGCTCGGGGGTGCGGCCGAGCAGAGCTTTCAGATTTTCCAGATCCATTCCCGCGCAGAAAGCTTTGCCTGCGCCGGTGACGATGAGCACCAGCGCGTCCGATGCATTTACCTCTTCGAGAGCGCGAAGAAGATCGTCGATCAGTTCGAAGCTGATGGCGTTGCGTTTCTCGGGCCGGTTCAGGGTGAGAGTAGCGACGCGGGCATCGTAGGCGAGTTGGAGCGTTTTGTAGTTCATATTAAGCGGGAAGTTGATTATCGCTCACGTAGTTGGAAAACCGGGCGCTGATCTCCGCAGTCGCACGCAGCAACGTGTCCAGCGGCTTAAGAGGGGGCAACTGCGCTCCGCGCTGCCGCAAAGCTTCGATCGCCTTCTCGGTTGCAATATTTCCGACAAGGGCATCCTGCGCGAAAGGACAACCGCCGAGACCGCCAAGCGCGCAGTCGAAGCGGCGGCAGCCGGAATCGTAGGCCGCGAGAATCTTATCCGCGGCGTGTTCGGGGCGGCTATGCAGATGCACGCCGATCTCGAGGTAATCGTACTTCGCCATCACTGCGCCCACGAGGTCGCTGATCTGCTGCGGCGTCGCCATGCCGACCGTATCGGCGAGCGAAATGGTGCGGAGGCTTTCGACCTCCATCAGAGAGATGGCTTCCAGTATCTCGTCGACGCTCCAGGGATCGCCGTAGGGATTGCCGAACGCCATTGAAATGTAGACGACTACGTCGAGGCCGGCATCGTCGGCTTTCTTCTGGATTTTTTCCAGTTCTTCAAGTGCGTCTTCGGCGGATTGATTCTGATTCTTGCGCAAGAAAGTTTCGGAGATGGAATAAGGGAACCCTAGCGTGCGAACGGCTTGAGTCTCGATGGCGCGCTGTGCGCCTTTTTCGTTGACCACGATGCCGATGATCTCTACGTCGTCGGGCGGGTCAAGCTCTTTCAAGACTTCTTCTGAATCGGACATCTGCGGCACGGCTTTGGGCGAAACGAATGAAACCGCATCGATGTGCTTGAAACCGGCGCTGATCAGAGCCTGCAAGTAGGCGCGCTTGATGTCGGGCGGAATAATTCCCTTTAGGCCTTGCCAGGCGTCCCGGGGACATTCAATCAGTTTGACTGACTCAGGCATATAAAACCTTTGCCACGGATTACACGGATTTTTACTGATTAAATCTTAAAAAAAAGAAACTAACTTATTTTTTATTTATCCCGTGTTGATCCGTGTAAATCCGTGGCCAACTCTATGTCTGCAGCACTCCCACTTTGAACTCGGCGACATCCGGATTCAGCGCTGCCGCTTCCAGGGCTTGCGTAATGGCGTCGCGGGTATCTATGGGGTCGATGATTTTGTCGATCCACAAGCGGGCCGCACCGTAGCGCGGATCGGTCTGCTCGTCATAGGTGCGTTTCACGGATTCGTGCAGCTCTTTTTTTTCTTCGTCGCTCAACTTCGTGCCGCCGCGCTCGAGTTGCTTGACTTTAACTTCAACGAGGGTGCTGGCGGCCGCGTCGCCGCTCATTACGGCGTAACGAGCGGTGGGCCAGGCGAAAAGGAAGCGCGGATCGTAGGCTTTGCCGCACATTGCATAATGGCCGGCGCCGAACGAGCCCCCGACGATCACCGTAATCTTTGGCACAACGGAGTTTGACACCGCATTCACCATCTTGGCCCCGGCTTTGATGATGCCGCTCCATTCGGCGTCGCGGCCCACCATAAAGCCATTGACGTCGTGAAAGAAAATAAGGGGGATCAGGTTCTGGTTGCAATCCATAATGAAGCGGGCGGCTTTTTCGGCGGACTCGGTATAAATTACGCCACCGAATTCTGTTCTTTTGTGGCCTTCGTGATCGATGGCCTGGGCGTGAATTTTCTGGTTGGCGACAATGCCCACGGCGAAGCCGCCGATGCGGGCGTATCCGCAAAGAATCGTCTTGCCGTATTCGGGCTTGTATTCATCGAAGCGGCTGCCATCGAGCACGCGCGCCAGAATTTCCTTCATGTCGTAGGGGCGAGCGGGAGAGGAATCGTAAATGCCGTAGATTTCTTCGGCGGCGAGCGCCGGTTCGATGGGCTTTTTGCGATCCCAGGGAGACTGACGGCGGTATCCCCATTTTTCGATGATGGAGCGAATGCGAGTGAGGCAGGCGGGGTCGTCTGGCTCGCGGAAATCTACTGTGCCGCTGATGGCGGCGTGCATAGCGGCGCCGCCCAGTTCTTCGGCGGACACTTTTTGTCCAATCGCAGCTTGCACCAGCGCCGGTCCGGCCAGAAACAGGCCGCTGCCGTCGGTCATAAGGACGTGGTCGCACATCACCGGCAGGTAGCCGCCGCCGGCAACGCACATGCCCACAATGGCGGCAATCTGTGGGATGCCCATCGCCGACATGACGGCGTTGTTGCGGAAGACGCGGCCGAAGTCGTCGGTGTCGGGAAAGACATCTTCCTGCAAGGGAAGGAAAACACCGGCAGAATCGACGAGATAAATCGTCGGGATGCGATTGTCGATCGCTATATTCTGGGCGCGAATCACCTTCTTCGATGTCATGGGGAAAAACGCGCCCGCCTTCACCGTGGCGTCGTTGGCAATGATCATGACCAGACGGGTATGAATGCGGCCCATTCCGGTGATTACGCCGGCTGCGGGCGCGCCGCCCCACTCTTCGTACATGCCATACGCGGCGTAAGCGCCGAGTTCGAAAAAGCTTCCGGGATCGACCAGCAGATCGATGCGCTCGCGGGCGGTGAGGCGGCCTTTGCGGTGCTGGCTTTCGATTGCCTTTTCGCCACCCCCTTCGCAGATTTTCTCGTCTTCGTTGCGCACCTGGGACATGAGATCGGCCAGAAAGCGCATGTTGGCCTCAAAGCGCGGCGAGGTGGGGTCGATTTTGGTGGCCAAGACATCTCCCGCCTTGGACGCCTGATCTGCAAGATCTTCGGTGCGTTCTGCCATGAGGGAAAGAGTAGGACTTTTTACGGTATACCAGAGATGAGGCGGCGCGCAACGGAGGAGCGCCGGTGGCTGAGCGGTTGGATCACCGAGGACCCCGCTAAAAGCTTAGGACGGCAGAGACCGCAGAGAACTGCCGCGAAGGTCGCAGGGAAGCTCTCAGGTTGGGGCCGCTTTTATACCACGTCAAACAGTCGCTGAGCCCGTATATTCAGATTCCTCAATACAGGGGCCGGAGGGGTTCGCAAGGTAAAGATTCTTGCCCCAGTTATTGCAGGTTGAAGCGGCGCAGCAGATCTTGAAAGCCGCGCTCGCGACGGAGGTTGGCCCATACGGGATCGACCTTCAAATAGATAAGAGCGAGGGGAGCGCCGCGCGAGCAAGTGTCGAGTGCGGTTAATGCCGCTGGGATTCTGCCCAGCAAGGCATTGGCCTGGGCGGCGTAGCAGGAATTTAACCGAACGTCCTGGTAAGGCGCGATCTTCGCGGGTGAGGAATTCCGGGTGCCCTCTTCCAGAACACCCTGGAATCCACCCTCAGCGTAGAGCCGTTGCATGGACTCGGCCAGGCTGGTAAGACCAGTGAGACGGTAATCTTCGACGATTTCTTTGATCCAAAGATCGTATTGGCCGGTCTGGCGGTAATACTGTGAAAGATAAAAATGCACGGGCACGAAGTCCGGATTTGCAGCCAAAACCTTCTGGTAGATGGGGAGGGCGAGATCGTATCGTCCAGCCAGGTAGTAGGCAAAGCCGGCATCGGCCATGATGATGGTTGAGAGCGGGTCCAGTTCCTGCGCGCGTTGCAGCTCGGCCATGGCCTCCTGGTTGCGTCCCTCGGGGCCCAGCAGCAGGTTTCCATACCAATGATGGGCCTGGGCGTAATTGGGGTTGAGTTGCAGGGCACGCTGGAACTCGAGTTCGGCATTCTGCCAGTCCCAGGCGTCAAGAATTCGTACTGCGGCCAGCGAAGTGTGCGCCTCGGCCAGGGTGTCATCGAGCTGCAGCGCCTTCTCGGCGGCCTGCTTGGCCTCGGTCACTTTAGTGTGGCCCTCGCCGTAAAGCGCTAGAAGAATATCGGAGTCGGCCAGGCCGGAATAGGCCAGGGCGAAGTTGGAATCGCGATCGATGGCCTGGTGAAAATATTGAACCGCGGTATGAAAACTTTCCAGGTTTCTCTGGTTCCAGGCGTAGCGCCCGCGGAGGTAGAGATCGAAGGCCTGCGGATCTACGGCGTGGCTGCGCCGCAAGCGGCCGCTCTCTTCGGCGGTAAGGTTCAGTTTGACCTGATCGGTAATAGACTCGGCCACGCGGGCCTGCAGAGAAAGGATGTCTTTCAGATCACCGTCGTAGGCCGCGGCCCAGATGTGGTGGTCGGTGGCGGTGCGGATCAGCTGCGCGGTGATTCTCACCCGATCCCCCGAGCGCAGCACCGAGCCTTCGACCACGGCGTCGACGCCCAGTTCGTGGCCAATCTGGGGAAGAGGGATGCGCGTGCCCTTGTACTGCATGATCGAGGTTTTGGAGACGACTTTAAGCTCGCGAATCTGGGCCAGATCGGTGATCAGTTCATCGGTCATGCCGTCGACGAAATATTCCTGATTGGGATCGTTGGAAAGATTCTGGAGAGGCAGAACGGCGAGCGAGCGGACGGGGGCGGCATCGGCGCGGTCGAACAGTTTCTGTTTCCAGTTCGCGGCTGGCAGCAAAACTGCCATGGCTATGATCGCCAATCCACCAACCAGCCCATGGATCCAGCCGCGCCGGGAAGCTTTGTGGAGACGGTGGTCACCGTTACCGTTGGCGCCGACGGGAGATGGCGGCGGAGGAGCGGCCGCAGAAATTGCCATAACTGCCGTCTGCGGCGGGAGCGGGCTTTCGCGATGATTGGAAGGAAGGTCCTGCGGGGAGGGTGAAGCGCTAATCCTGGCAATGCTTTCCGCTGGCTCCGGCTCGAACTCGCGAACTTCGGCCGTAAAGCGATAGCCACGCTTGGGAACCGTCTCGATGTATCGGGAGCCATCTTCGCCATCGCGCAACGCTTTGCGCAAAAGGTAAATCACCTGGCTGAGGTTGTTTTCTTCAACAATAGTGTCGCCCCAGACAGTTTGCATCAGGGCATCTTTTTCGAGCAGGCGGCCGTTGTTTTCTACCAGCGCCTGTAACGTATCGAACGCCCGTGGAGGTAACTCCATCCGGGAGGCGCCGTGGCGCAGCAAACGCTCCCCTGGGTCCAAAATAAAAGGACCGAATTCGTACAAACGTTTAACTGTCTTATTCATTACCACTTTGAGAAAACCTTCACAAAAAAATGAGAAGCGCTAATGATTTCCGGTCGGGTTGTGCGGCACAGTATGTGTCGCGCCGCTTCCGGTTTGACCGAGAGCACGTCCGGGCTGAAAGTTTAGACGAGTCTCGCGGAGTCTCGGTAGGGCACGAACGTGGTGGTGGGGGCCACTTATCTCCCAGGCGGGCTTGAAGATCCGGCGTTTCGTAAGCACCGCATTCCGGCGAGTTGCCGCTCTTTTTACGGCCGAAAAGCTCCGGCCGGGGCTGGCACGGAGTGCGACCGGGGGAAGAATTCACAGCTTTCCAGCTTTGATCTCAGAGGGATGCGGGGGAGAGGGCAAAACTGCTTCGTTCCGTCCTGAGACACCGGAGTTGGGGAGCTACGAATCCCTCCCCCGGAGTGCGTAATCCGGAGTGCGTAATGAAGAGGGATTATTTGCGGGCAGGCCCCTGGGCTGGTTTAAGCAAGCGCCCGTCCCATACGGGCCCGGCGCCTGGCGCGTACTAGCCTCTCAACTCCGACAACGCCTTGCGAGCTTCGCTGTTACTGGGGTTGATTTTGAGCACGCGCTCCAGTTGCTGGCGGGCTAGTGCCGGCTGGTTCGCTTTCTGGTAGGCGAGCGCGAGATGGTAGTGAACGGTGGGATCGTCTGCCGCGCCTTTCTTTTCGTTCAGCCGCAGCGATTCCTGGAACATATCGATGGCCGACTGATAGACGCCCTTCTGAAAGTACGCCCAGCCGAGCGTATCGGCCGCCTGCGGCAGATCGGGGGCCCCGCGTCGCGCAGTCTGCGCCATGGCGAGCGCGACATCCACGTTGCCGCCCTGCTGCAGTATGAGGTAAGCCAGATTGTTTGAGGCCAGCGGATTATCCGGCTGAATGTTCAGCGCCTGCTGATACATGGCTTTGGCCTGGTCGAAGTTGCCCTGAGACTCATACATCATGCCGGCTAGAAGGTAGAAGGAAATCTCGTGGGGATGCTCCTTGATGGACTGCTGATAGGTCGCCAGAGCATCACCCGCCGACCCCTGTGCCGCCTGCACCTGGGCCAGCTTTAAGAGCGCATCGGAATTATTCTTGTCGAGCTCGACCGCTTTGCGCAGAGCGACCCCGGCGTCGTTGTACTCCCTTTTCTGGTACAGGGCCGTGCCCAGCAGGTCGTAGAAGCCGCTGACGTTGGGCGTTTTGGCGATGTGTGTGCGTGCGGCCGCGATCGCCTGGTCAAGCTGCTTTTCCGCCAAGTAAGCATTCATCATCCCCTGAAGGCCTTCGGTGGAGGCGGGATCTTTATCCAGCGCCTGCTGATAAAACTTGATGGCTTCGGGATACTGCTTCTGCACCTGGCGCAAATTACCCAGCTGCACCAAGGGGGCGGGACTGGCGGGGGCAACCTCGGCAGCCTTGCGCATGTCCTGCTCAGCCTGGGGGTATTTCCTGCTGCTCATTTCGGCAACGGCGCGTAGCAGATAGCCGTCGGGCGCAGCCGGAGCGCCGCCGATAATCTGTTGCGCGGTCTGGGTGAGGGCATCGAAGTCGCCGCGGCGCAATTCGGAATTGGCCAGCGCGCGCTGCGCGTCGGTGAGATCGGGACGCTCGTTGACCGCTTCCCGCAGTTCGGCCTCCGCCTGGGCGGGGTTGTGCTGCATTTCGTACGCCAGGCCCAGCTGATAGTGAGCCACGGCGTTGTTCGAATCCTGTTTCAAAGCCTGCTGCAGGGCGTCCACGGCGCCGTTGGCATCATTCTGGCGGAGCAGGATTTGCCCGCGATAGACCAGAGCGTCGCCGTCGCGCGCGTTCGCTTTCAACAGCTCGTTGTTGAACTTTGCAGCTTCGTCGAGACGGTCTTTCAGGATCAGCAGCTGGATGTAATTCTTTTTGACCTGAATGTCTTTGGGGTGCTGGCTGTATAACAGCGAGTATTCGGTTGTGGCCTTGTCGAGATCGCCGTTGGCAAAATAGAAATCACCCAACATGCGGTAGCCTTCGGATGTATCCGGGAAGTCGGCCTTGGTCTGGCGGAGAAAGGCTTCTGCATCGGATTTCTTGCCCTCCCCAATCAGCAGGCGAACGTAGTCGGCGCGCGGCGCGGGATCCTTGGGATCGACCTCTATGGTGTGTTTCAACTGCGCCTCGGCTTCAGGCAGGCGTCCGCGGGACTGGTAGAAACCACCCAGGGCCAGTTGGGCGTTCATGTCTTTAGGGCCGAGCTCGGCGGCCTTCTTGAAACTGGCTTCGGCCTGGTCGGGCAGCTTGGCGCGAAGCTGCAGAAATGCGAGGCTCAAATAATAGCTGGGACGGCTGGGGTCGGCCGCAATGGCCTTCTGCATCTCCGCCAATGCCGATCCCAAATCGTTTTGTGCGGCGTAGTAATTGGCCCAAGCCTGATGAGTATCGGCTTTGTCGGGCTGCTTCTCTTTCAGGATGTCGAGGTGGGCGCGGGCTTGCTTCAGATAATCCTGATTGGCGGAGCCATCGGGACTGCGGGCCGCCACCAGCAGATTGGCCAGATCGACGTGCGCCTGATAGTTGTCGGGAGCGAGATCGGCGGCGCGGGAGAGCTCGGTAAAGGCACGGTTGAATTCTTTCAATTGAAGATAGGTTTCGCCCAGCTGAAAATGGGCTTCGGCGAAGCGGGGATCGATCTGGATAGCGTTGGAATATTGAATGGCCGCTTCCCGCAGCTTGCCCTTGTCGCGATAACGGTTGGCGCTTTCCAGAAACTTCTGCTTGCGGACATTCGGGTCGCGGTTGCAGCCCACGAGCAGAGCGGGGACGAGAAATGAAACGAGCAACAAGCGCAAGGCAACGGAACGGCTCATTGTCTTCTCCAAAGGAACACACAACCACGCAACGGTGGTGATTACACCAAGGTACTGCAATATGGGGGTGAAGATAAAGTTACGTGCGTCACTGGTGGCTGTGGAAGATTGGCGTGGGGAAGAAAAAAGTGGCGCACCGAAGTGCGCCACTGAGAAATCAGACCTGCAAATCGGCCTTCGCACCTACTGGTTGGCGAAATAGCCGAGGTTTAGCTGGGTGTCGTTCTCGATGATTACACCCTGTGTGGTGTCGACGAGGTAGATGGTAAACGGAGTTGCACTCGACCCGGTACCTGTGAAATCCAGCACGCCGTTCGTCGACGTAGACGAGTAGTTGCCAGGGATCGGGTTGTCGGGCACAAGCTCGCCACCATCGATCGTGGCATTCTCGTCGAGGAATCCAGTGATGGCCCCCGAGTTGGCAATCGCCACGCCGGCGCCGTCCACTTCGAACCCCGAAGTGAACCCATCGACGGCGAGGGCATAGGTTCCGTTAAGTGAGGCGGCGCTCAGTCCCGACCCTTGCGCCCAACCCAAGCCGCCGATCACGTCAGCGTTTGCGTTAGCCGCATCCATGGAGATAAGGGTCGCGTGGCCGTCCCCGGTCAGGTAGAGTTGAAGGTTGTAGCTCGCTACACCGTCAGTAACGCCGGTCAGCGTGACTCGACCGGTTCCGGTATCGGCCGCATAGGTTCCCCCGGTCAGAGCTGTACCGCCCTGGGCATTGGCGACGACAACGTCGTTGTAGCTGATTTCGCCGCTCAGGGTCCCCCCAGAGTTGAAGGTGACCGCTCCGGCAACCTGCAACGCCCCGTTAAAGTCCGCACCCTCAAGGCTAACGATGAAGGCTGATCCCGACACTGAGCTGGTGCTGAATCCCCCTGTGCCGGTCTGGCCGAGGGCCTCTCCGCCGGTCGTAGCGGAAAGTAGATCGCTGCTCCAGTTTTCAACCAGGCGGATGTGGTTGGCATCGATCATGTAGCCATCGAGTATCACTCCGGTGCCGGTCCCCGTAATCAAGGAGGAATTCATGCTGAAAACGACCATGCCGAGGCTGTCGGGGCCGGTAACAATGCTGGCAGTGAAGGCGTTCGCAGGGAAGACTCCCGCCACACACTGGTTGCTGCTGTTCACACTCGCACAACTGTCGTTCAAATCGAAAACGCTGCCCGTCCCAGAGATACCCCCTGCGCTGTCAATTACAACAACCCCGCCGACGGAGATGGGGGCAGCGTTGAAGTCGGCGCCGCCGAATGCGAACGCAAATCCGCACGGTAGCGTGGTGCAGGCCGTGGTGGGAACGGAGGGCTGGAAGTTCAGTTCTCCCGCACCGCTAGCCCAGGTATCGTACTCGATCATCTCGCCCTTAGTAGCCGACGCCATGGAGACGTCGAATACTAACGTGCCGCTGCCGCCTCCGGCAACGGTGGCTCCTGGACCAATATTCACGTCGCCCGTGTTAACGGTGATTGTGAGATTGGTGTCTCCGCTGGTTGCACTGGGAACGACGCTGCCGCCCGTTATTCCCTCGGCTGAGACAAAGTAGTTGTAGTCGGAGAAATCCTGCTCCCCACCGGTAATTGTCCCGTGGACGTCCACGGAGAAGACGCCTGCGACGTAATAGACACTGCTGGTGTTGCCGTTGGCTCCGGCGTCGGTGCCGGTGACGTAATAAACATAGTTACCAGCGGCTAGCGGTCCGGTTCCTGCTGCGGTGTTTGTAAGAGCGAATGTGGCAGACGTGGACGCGCCCGAGGTTGTGGCAGTCACGTTGAAGGATCCCGTTGCCGTGCCAGCCGTGAAGATCGAGGAGGTAGCGATGCCGCTCGAATCAGTGGTCCGCGTTTCGCTATTGGAGCTGTTGCTTTGAAAGGTTCCATCCGCCGCTGACGGTGATGCGAAGGTGACGGTAACGCCGTTTGCCGGCGTGCCGTTCGAGGTCACCGTTACCGAGAATGTACCAAAAGGACTGCCGACAGCCTGGGGCGTGGTATAGCCGCCGGCGTTCGCAGTGATCACGACAAGGGGCGATGTATTCGTATTGTTATTCGAACTGCCGCAGGCTACGAGGACGGCAGCTAATGTCAGGCCGAGAGAAAGGAAAATGGCTTTCCGCAAAGTCATCGCGGACCTCCCACGGCTTCTGTGTGGAACCGATTTTCCGTGCCGCGATGGCCGCTTCGGTTTTGCATTCGCAGCAATAATCCGTCGGTGCTGCGCAAAGTAATCTGGCGGCCCCTGAAGGTCAGTTGGCGGGCCAGCAGGTATTCATTTCCCTGGACCTTCTCGATGGCTCCGACGATTTCCACTGGTGTTCCGGTTTTCAGAGCTTGCTTTATTTCCTTTGTGACGTAAGGGCCGAGATGCGCATCGACTGTGCCGGATGGGCCGCTTACGAGCACATGCAGCCCGGCAGGGCTGCCCTTCGCAGGCACCGTGACAATCTCCTGAACGGTGCCGTTGAGCATGATTTCATGAACCTTGTCGTACGCAAAGATCGACGTCTGACCGCGAGAGTCTGCCGGTTGGGCGCCGAGTGGAACTGCCAGGACCGCGAACATCAGGGCCATGGTCAGGCCTGCGATCAGGGGTGTAAGTTGAGTATTTCGACAACGCCTCATAGATTCGCTCCTTGGAATGTCGTTTAGGGTTATGGGCTTGGGAACTGGGGTTCCCCAAGAGCGAGGCAATACTGCGCGCGGAAGTTTGGAATCGACCTCCTTCTCTGGCTGATGAAACGCTTTTCTGATTGTGGAGGGAAACGAAGGCAGATTATGGTTCGGACGAGTACACAGCGTCAATGCCAAAGTCAGATTACGTGTTTGGCTTCCTGATTCGGGGACGGCGCCGCCAGGGTGGAGGGTGGTGGGCGCGAGGGCAGGTTGATCCGGGAAAATTCCGCGCTCCTCAGAAGAGGTGTTACCAGACAGAGCGCGGAAGAAATGCATGAACGTACCTCGGGGGTAAAGCCTTGGGCCAAGCCGGGACTTATCGCAGGGACAGACGCGCTGCGCCGACTAAAAGCAAAGTCGCCCAGGCTCAAATTCAACCAGAATCAAGGTCACCCGAATTCAAGCTCCACCCAAAATCAAACTTATTTCGACGCACGACTAGATGGTCGAATATCCGGTGCAGGAAATCTCGTGTAGTCGGAGGTATGAACGCGAACTGCAGCGCGAAGTTGCGGACACTGCAACAATTAGTTCCCAGCGTGCGGATAAGCCGGGTCTCAGCAGGCTGGGACGGCCAGGAGGGTGGACGTCTTAAAATCGGCGTGCTTACTCGCTGGTGAAGTAGTCGACGGTGACCGGGTTCTCGAACAGCGAGTAGTCGCGGGTCACAACGGTTATCCCGCTATCGGTGACAAAGTAGCGGGAGCGGTCGGCTTCTGGGTCGTAGCCGATGGTGGTGCCTTCGGGCAGGTGGACGTTGCGGTCGATGATGCAGCGGCGGACGCGGCAATGGCGTCCCACAGCGACGTGCGAGAACAGGATGGAGGCATCGACTTCGGAATAGGAATTGACACGCACGTCAGGAGAGAGGATGGAATTCTTCACTGTGCCGCCGGAGACGATGCAGCCGTTCGACACGATGGAATCGAGCGCGGTGCCCATGCGATCTTTTTCCGCGAAGACGAACTTGGCCGGGGGATACTGGCGCTGATGGGTGCGGATCGGCCAGTCGTGATCGTAGAGATTAAAGATGGGAGAGACCGAGACGATATCCATGTTGGCTTCGTAGTAAGCCTCGAGCGTGCCCACGTCGCGCCAGTAGAGCGCCTCTTTCTTGTTCTCGTCGATGAAGTCATAGGCGAAGACGCGGTAGTCATCGACCATTTTGGGCAGAATGTCCTTGCCGAAGTCGTGGCTGGAGTTGGCGTCCTCGGCATCCTTGAGGAGAACAGGAATGAGGACGTCGGCATTGAAAAGGTAGACACCCATGGAGCCGGCGACCTTCTCAGGGTTCAGGTGTGAGCGCAGCTTGGTTTCTTTCGGCTTTTCTTCGAAGCCGTTGATGCGGCCGTCTTTATCGACGTCCACTACGCCGAAGCGCGAGGTTTCTTCCAGATCGATCTGGATGGTGGCAAGGGTGATGTCGGCGGCGGAATCGACATGCTGCTTCATCATCTTGCCGTAATCCATTTTGTAGATGTGATCGCCGGAGAGAATGATCACGTACTTGGGCTGCTCGGAGCCGATGGAATAGATGTTCTGGTAAACCGCGTCGGCGGTGCCCTGATACCACTGATCGCTCACCCGCTTCATGGGGGGCAGGACTTCGATGAACTCTCCAACTTCTCGGCCCAGGATGTTCCAGCCTTCGCGAATGTGGCGGTTCAACGAGAGGGCCTTGTATTGCGTAAGAATGTAGACGCGGCGCAGGTCGGAGTTTAGGCAGTTGGAAAGAGTGATGTCGATGATGCGGTACATGCCGCCGAAGGTGACGGCGGGCTTGGCGCGGTCGCGCGTGAGAGGATAAAGGCGTTCTCCAGCGCCGCCGGCAAGAAGGACTCCGAGAGTGTCTTTCATCGAACCACTCGCGAGAAACAGTAGATGGTAGCACAAAGGAGAAAGTTGCCGGGGAGTTGGTGAGGTGCGACTGCAATGAATATCAGGTTGCCGCCAAAAGCAGCGGAAGCCGGCTACCTGAGCGCCAGGATTTGCACCGTCTGCCCGGTAACGGGTGTCGTGATGGTATCTGCGAATTGGTATTGAGGACGGATTTCGGAGATCGCATCCAGCAGATCGCGCTGTGCGCTGCGCCGGCCGCCGCGAAAATATGTCTCGCCCATTCGCAGGCTTTCCTCCGTGGGTTCGAAGAGAACAATCACCGCAGGGGGATGGTTGCGGATAGTGATCGCGTCGGCCCGATCGACGAAGTCAGGGGCGACATCGACGAAATGGACGTAGCCGAACAATTCCGGCTGGCGGTGAGAGAGCAGATAGAAAATCGGTATGTGCGGATCAACGAAGATGGTCTGCTCACTCGTGGAATGCGCGTCGATTTCATCGGTCACGCGTGTCACGAAATCCGCCGTCTCAGGAGAAACGTGATAGCCCTGCAATTCGGGATATTTCATTGTGGCCGTCGCGTTATGAATGCCCGGCTCTTTCCATCTGGCCCATCCAAAAGGAGAAGCGCACTTCTGCCAGGTCAGTTGCGCGATGCAAAGCAGGCTCAGCAGTACGGCCACGGGACGCAGGATGCGTCCAGCGGGGATGCCACGCAGACCCGACAGAACAGTTGCAAAAACAAAAACGAATGAGGGCACGATCATGCCCACGGAGGTGGGCCAGGATAAGGAACTGAGGAATGCCAGGGCACACGAAAATCCCGCCAGGAGGAAAAACTGTATTTGATTCCGATCGAGATGCCTGGTCAAGAGTCGCCAGAAAAACAGCGAAAACAAGACCAGTGATCCGCTTTCCGATAGAAACGCGGCTGTATCCTGGGGCAGGCTTGTGATCAGTGGGTGCAGATGGAAAGTAAGAGAGTAGGAAAGAGCCCAGCCCGAGAGGATGCTTAGCGTGACGAGGCCGGCCAATATCCATAAACCGCGCGCGTCAATGGATGAGTTAGCGCTCGGCGCCTTTTGGCTGAGCCGGTTTTCGCCGGACTGGATCTGGCCGAGCGATGTCAGTCGCTCGCGGCATAACAGGAGAAATCCCGCGAACACAAGCAAGCCCAGGATTGCGTGCCGTCGAAGGTAGGCATCCGAGGCCAGGAAGCTGCCCTGGCGGGAGAGCATTTGCAGCGGCGAACCCTTGCTCACCGGTCCGCGCAAGAACAGATCTGAGACGGCGTCTGCCAGCGCCGCATTGCGGGCAAGCCAAGTGCCAACCAGGATCAGAGGTACAGCCCAACCGGTCACGAATGCTGCAATCACCTGCCATGCCTTTTTCCATCCATGGAAATGGCTGGTTGCGAGGAGCAACAGAACCGGCAGGCTGAGGGTGGCAGCCACGCCCGACGTTTGTTTGACCAGAAGAGCGAGGCCTGTAAGAAGTCCTCCCCAGAAGGCGTATTTCGGCCGCACTGTTTCGTGGCTCACGGCAAGGGTGGCGACCCAGCCAGCCAGCGTGGCATGAAATGCTGCGGACATGTGCAGAGCGTTCAGTTCTTCTGTGCGATTGCCGATCAGTATGATCAATCCAAGAACCGAAGCGAGAAACGCGTCGGAGGGTGGAAAAACGCGAGCCATCCAGCTGTAAAGCGCGACAGCAAAGATGCAGATCTCGATCAAACCCACAATCTGGGTGGCGATCAGATGCGTGCCGAACAGCTTGATAATGGCTGCCATCTCGAGCTGAAGCAGCGGAGGAACGAACAGGTAAAAGTCGCGATAAGGAATCTTGCCGTGAACGATCTGCTGGGCGAAGAAAAAATGCCAGCCTTCATTGGTAACGCCAAGGAATCGATTCCACCAGAGCAGGGCAAAGAAAAGACAAATAACTGCGGTCAGCAGAGACGGTAATGCATTTTGCCACAAAGAATAGTGAAGAGCGTTGGCCGGGGCGGCATTGGAACGCGTGACTGTCACGTCGCGTGGAAGCGCCCGCCGGGTATCGTTGGCTGACATCATTGAACCAATGGGAAGTTGGCGTCGAAGCCGGGGGAGGGCCAATGGGGGTACGTGGCCAGAGTATCAGAAGTTTACCGCGGTTCCAGGTTACGCCGGTTCCAGGTCTTTTCTTCCTCTATTTTGATTCTTCCTCGATTTTGATGCGCAAAGACTTGAGGAACTTGAGATCCTGGTCGCTGATCTTAAATTCGGGGTTGGTGGAGAGCGTAGTGACGAGGGAGGTCTTGTCGGAAGATTTGTCTCCCTGTTTGCTCACTCCAATGGTAGCTTCGAGGACCAGGAAAATATCGTAACCACCCTCCTTGATGCGGGAGACGACTTCGGCGATTTGCTCGGAATCGGAAAGCGACTCGTTGATGGCCTCGCCCAATTCCTTCATGAGTTGTTTCAGTTGTTGGTCCACGTAATCCCCCGATCGCTGCCCGCGCCGCACAATACTCGTAAGCATTAGATGCCGGCGGCCCATTATTGGTTCAGATCCGCGGCTCGGACCGCCGTTTAGCTCGCGGTCAGGCCGCAGGCGCAGGTTTGCGCCATTGTAGCGCCGAAGGCTGTTAAAATCGAGGCCGTGAGTAAAGTTTCTACAGCCCAAAAGCTGGGGGCGGTAGCGCGTGTAGCGTCCCGGGTGGCTTCGGATCGTGTGAAAAGCAGCCGCCGGGCAAGGGCCGCGAAGAGCGCGGTTTCGACTACGGCCCGCGCTTTTGGGCGGGTGCTGCATCAGCTGTGGCTGGAGGTAGTGGGGTTGATTTTTCTGGTGATGGCAGCCAGCGGCGGAGCGGCAGCAGCGCACGAGTATGCGAAATATCAGGCGGGGCGGGCAGGAATCGGACGGGTGGCGATGGCGATTTGCTTCACACTGACGTTTGCCTGGTTTGGGCTGAGTTCGTTCTGGAGGGTGCGGCAAAAGCGGCGAGGCGCTGCGAAGGTGAGCCGATAGAAAGGATTGCTTCTCACCACGGAGACACTGAGAAACCGAGAAAAGCTTTTCTCGGCTTTCCTCTTGTGACTGGGGTGAATGGCAGTTCGGAAGGTCACAATGGCCGAAACTAAAGCCCCAAATCAGGCAGCGGTGGAGACGTCTTCACATACTTTAGTCAAACCTCTGTATACGCCCGCGGACCTCAAGGGATCCGATTACGAGAGCGAGGTCGGTTACCCCGGCGAATATCCTTTCACGCGCGGAGTACAGGCGACGATGTACCGCGGGCGCCTGTGGACCATGCGGCAATACGCGGGCATGGGTGACGCCGAGGAATCAAACAAACGTTACAAATATTTACTGGCCAATGGAACGACCGGGTTGTCAGTGGCGTTTGATTTGCCGACACAGATCGGGATGGATTCGGACCACACGCTGGCGGCGGGCGAAGTGGGCAAGGTTGGAGTTGCAATCGATTCGATCGAGGATATGGAGCGGCTGTTTGCAGGCATCGATCTGACGAAGATTTCCACATCGATGACCATCAATGCGACGGCATCGATCCTGCTGGCATTGTACATAGCGGTCGCGAGGCGGCAGGGCACGGACATCAAGAAACTTTCCGGTACGGTGCAGAACGATGTGCTGAAGGAGTACATCGCGCGGGGGACGTATATTTATCCGCCGCACCAGGCGTTGCGCGTAATTACCGACATTTTTGCCTGGACGAAACAGAATGTGCCCGATTGGAACACAATTTCGATTTCCGGTTATCACATGCGCGAGGCGGGATCGACGCCGGTGCAGGAAGTGGCGTTCACGCTGGGCAACGGCATGGCCTATGTAGAGGCGGCGATCAAGGCGGGGTCGGATGTAGACCAGTTCGCGCCGCGGCTTTCGTTCTTTTTTAACGCGCACAGCAATTTTCTGGAGGAAGTAGCGAAGTTCCGCGCCGCACGGAGAATGTGGGCGCGCATCATGCGGGAGCATTTTAAGGCGAAGAATCCGAAGTCGTGGATGCTGAGATTCCACACCCAGACGGCGGGATCGACGCTGACGGCGCAGCAACCGGAGAACAACATCGTACGCACGGCAATTCAGGCGCTGGCGGCGGTGCTGGGAGGGACGCAGTCGTTGCACACCAACTCATACGACGAGGCTTTGGCATTACCGACCGAACAGGCGGCGCGGATTGCGTTGCGGACGCAGCAGGTGATTGCGTATGAGTCAGGCGCGCCGCAGACGGTCGATCCGCTGGCCGGTTCCTATTACATTGAATCGCTGACGAACGAGATCGAAAAGCGCGCCGCAGAGTATCTGGGAAAGATCGAGAACATGGGCGGGATGCTGAAAGCCATCGAGCGCGGATTCGTGCAACAGGAAATTCAGAATGCGGCGTATGAGTATCAGCAGGCCGTGGATCAGCGGGAGGCGATCGTGGTGGGAGTGAACCGGTTTGAGGTGGAAGAGGAGAAGCCGATTCCAACTCAAAAGATCGATCCGGCGCTGGAACCGAGGCAGATCGAAAGGGTGCGAGCGCTGCGGGCGAAGCGCGACGCAGGGCCGTGGAAGATCGCGCTGGACGCCGTCGAAGCCACTGCGCGAACGGGCGAGAATATTATGCCCAAAATTCTGACTGCAGTCGAGGCTTACGCGACCGTGGGCGAGATTTCCGATGCGATGCGGAGGGTGTTTGGGGAGTACCGGGAGGCAGTGGTGATCTAAAGAGGCCGGTCCTCCTGTCGCTGTGCGCCGCCCTCACAAGTAACTCAGCCACCAATCCCGCCGACGCTGCTTTAGCCCTGCCCACCAGCGGCAGGGGAAGTACAGGATAGTCACAGCCATCATCCACATCAGATAAATGAACGGCAGGTTGTGGCCGTAGCCGGCGGGGATGGCATTCAGAAAAAATCCTCCGTGAAGCAGCCAGTTCGCGGGTTGACGGAACAGGATTGCAACTACGAACGCGAGCATGTGAATCAGGTAAAGGTGCAGGATGTAATAAAACAGCGGGACGCGGCCGAAGATCACCAGCGCCGACGCTAACCCAGCTATCGCGCTTCGCTCCGGCAATCGCTTTTCCAGCCAAGCCAGCAGCAGGAACGCAGGGCCCAGAGTCATCAGCAGGAACTGCAGCGACGGCGGATACTTCTCCACGTCAAGAAACAGGATGAGCGTTTTTTCAACTGTGGGTTGAACGTGCCAGTCGCCTTGCGAGACTCCGCCCAGACCCATGGGCGGGTTTCCGTAGAGATTGGTTAGACGCAGAAAAACGAAAGCCAGAGTGCACGCCAGTCCGAGGCGAAAGATGAGCTTGCGGCGCCGCTCCGGTTCGAGAGAGTAAAGCCCGCCGAAGGCATAGCCCGCGCCCATCACCGCAACCCACGGGATGATCTGGAACAATACGAACTCCGGTACGCCGAAGGGCAGCAGCGCGAAGCCGCGAACGTGGAGGAGCCTCCAGACCCATCCCACGGAACCGAACGCGGCTGGCCGGATCCGGTCGAGCAGATCGTGGCCGAAGATGATTAGAACAGAAAGAGCCGCGAGTATCCGCACCGGTAAGCGTACGGCTACCGCCATGATCACCATGGATGCGCCCAGTGCCCAGATCACACCGAAGAAGCCAGAGGGGAAGACGAAAGTCCAGGCGAAGCCGACGATGGTGAACTCCACAATGATGAGCCAAAGGCCGCGCGTCCACAGGAAGCGACTGAGTTGCGCGGGAGTGCGGCGGCGTCCGTAGAAGAATGCGCCCGTGCCTGCCAGAAAGAAGAACAGCGGAGCGCAGAAGTGTGTAATCCAGCGGGTGAAGAACAGGGCGTAGTAGGTTCGGCCGAGAGTTTCGGGCTCGAAGCGAAGATGAGAGAAGAAATCGCGGGTATGGTCGAGCGCCATGATCACCATAACGAGGCCACGAAGGATGTCGATGGAGTCGATGCGCCGGGCAACAGGAACCTTGGGAATGCTCACGGCAGGCGCTGACGAGACGGTTGCCGACATGGCTCCTCCCGGGACTGCAGGTTGTCGATGACGAGACAGTGTGGATGTTAGCAGATTCGCCGCCGAGCCGGCGATATGGCGCTTTGTAAACGGCTACTGCACAACCTGCACGACCGACCCGGAACTCGTCAGATAATTGGCGCTTCCCTGATAATTTGCGTTGATGGTGTACGAACCGGTCCTGGTGAACGTGTAATTCAGGGTCGCAACACCGTTGCTCAGCGCGACTGTCCCCAGGATCGTATTGCCCCTCTTGAATTGCACTTTTCCCGTAGGAACCGGTAAACCGGCGGCCGCCGTGACCGTGGCTGTAAAAGTCACGGATTGATTTACTGCAGAGGGGTTCGGCGAAGAACTGAGCGACACCGAGCTTGCGGCTTTGTTGACGACTTGCGAGTAGACCGGCGAGGTGCTGGCAGCGTGAGTGGAATCTCCGGCGTAGGATGCGGTGATTGAGTCGGTGCCGACGGCGAGTTGTGTGGGCGTCGTCGTGTACGTTGCGGTGCCGTTGCTGAGCGTGCCGGTGCCAAGCGACTTGGTGCCGGACTTGAACGTCACTTTTCCTGTAGGAGTGGCACCTGTCGTTGTGACCGTCGCGGTGAACGTTACAGCTGTGCCGTAGGTCGAGGGGTTCTGCGACGAGGATGTGATTGCCGTGGTGCTCGGGAGCAAGTTGCCGATGGCGATGAGATGTCCGGCGTTTTCGCCGTAGATGGTGCCGTCGCCGCCAATGGAGGTTGGCGTGTATCCCGCGCTGATGGCGCGCTCCAGAAAAATTCTCTGCTGCTGGGCGCCGCGCTGGTTGATGGCGTAAAGATATCCATCTTCGTTGTCGGCGTAAACGATTCCGTTGGCATCGACTGCGACCGCGTTGGCGCACCATTCGTAGCCATCGGGATGCTGATGGTTGTTAGTGGGATCCTGGAACTGCCACTGGATATTCAGATTGGTGTCCAGTTGGGTGATGTAGTAGGGTCCGGCGGGCGCGGGCGGGCACCAGGTGTTGTTGTTGCAATACGATCCGTTGTTGTAGTGATTATCTTTCAGGATGATGGAATAAACCCCGTTGTTGGGAAAAATTGCGGGGGTGGTATCCCATCCGAAGTTGTAGGTGGTTTGCAGCACGCCGACGGAACTGAACTGCAGCAGGTGGCCCCGACCGTAGTTGTAGCCGTCGTTCACGCCGAACAGGATCGTGTTGTCAGGCGCGACCATCGGCGACGCCGAGGCCTGATCGGAGACGATGCCTGCGCCCTGGATATTTTGTGTGGGATCGAGGCCGGTTGCGCCGTAGATGCTGCAGCCATCGGGCTGACCGTCGGGCGGAAGAAGAATATTGCAGCCGTCGTCGAGCAGGTTGAGGAATGACGTGGACCATTGCAGGCTAAGGTCAGCGGTGTTGAGGGCCAGCAGGTAGGAGGCGCGTCCGCGGAAGTGGCCGCGGCTCACGGTGTATAGCGTCGCGCCGTCGTTTGAGATGGCCGGGGTAACGTTCAGGCCGGGGCGCTGGCCTCCGCAGGCCACGTTGGGCGGGACGGCGTTCGCGCTGGGCGGCCAGGGGAGCTGGTTTTGCGCGAACGTTCCCAGGCAGGTGGTGGGCGCATTGGGTAGAAGCGACGGGTAGGTGACGGTGGTGATCGTGCCGTTCGTCGCTACTTTCACGATCCAGGAGTTGACGATGTCGCTGTCCCAGGGCCAGGCCAGCACGACCTGCATGACGTTGTAATAGATGTTGCCCTGATTGTCGGCGGTGAGGCCTCCGGAGACGAACTTGGTGGGATCTTCAGTTGTGCCGAAGGGATTGATCTGCTGCAGCACTGCGCCGGTAAGCTGATCGAGTTGGTAGATGGTGCCACCGGCGCCGGGAACGTAAATATACGTTTGCGCCAGCACGGGTTGAAATAGCGGCTCCCAACCGCCGAGCGTGTAGTCGTTCGGGACGGGAGTCCAGTCGGTGGCGAAATTCCACACTGGCACTAGCTGTCCGTTTTGCCATTGCAGATCGGTTTCGTTCCAGATTTCGGTGTTCCAGTCATTGGGGCCGCAGGGAAAGGGATTGCCCGAGCCGGGAGGCACGCAGGAGTCATACGTGCCGGTCTTGAACATCATGTAAACGTTGTTGCCGTTCACCAGCGGAACCTGATAGTGCATCAGCAGCGCGCCGTTGGATTCGGCCATTTCCTGCGCGGTGAAGGGGTCGAAAATCTGGTCGGAGAGCTTGGCCTGCAACGACTGGCCGGGGACGGAGAGATAGCCGGTGTGTTGGGGATTTTGTCCCCATTGCGGCCAGGCGGCCTGGGCGGAGGATTGGCTTGTAGTAAGTGCAAACACGACGATGATAGTAAGTGCCGCTGCTGCGAATACGGAGCGCGACGATACAGCGGCCGAAGTTATGCGAAGCATTCGGTTTGTCCCCTGGGACGAATTGTGTGGGACGGGGAAAAGGCCGTCCCGCGCGGTTGGCGGCGTCCGCGGACTGTGGCGGCAGTTTGAGGGAAATCGGGATTGGAGTCAATAGGAAGGAAGTGCCGCAGGAGTCGTTTGGCCCTAGCGGGGTCCGTGGTGCCCCGCTTTGCAACGGAGGCAAAGCTGGGGCAGCCTCAGTTAATATGGTGCCCGCAAAGGTGGGCCAGCCCGCTCAAGCAGAAATCTTGTTAAGGCGGACCACCGCCTTGACAGGCGGCGGGCACAGATATAAGCTCCCAACCCAGAAGGCGCGACTTGGCTGCCAGAGCAGGAACTCCCCGTGGGTGGCCTCTAATTAAGGAGTTTCGGTGAGAGGCTCTCCGTTCGTTTCTTCAATCCTGGGCGCGATCGTCGGGGTGGCGCTGGTGGCGAGTTCGCAAGGGCAGAGCGCCCCCCCAACGGCTGGCGTGCATTTTTCCGTTTTCTCAATACCCTCCCTCCAAGATCCGGGTTCGCTGGCCTCGGGCGATCTGACAAACAATCAGATCCAAGACCTCATTGCTGCCTCAGGCGAGTACCAGACCCTTTTTGTGGGTCTCGGGAACGGCCACGGGGGGCTCCCCACGTGGAATAGTGGCCTAGTATCCACTTTCCCCGTCTTTATAACATTAGGCGACGTCAACCTCGACGGTAATCTCGATGCCGTCACGCTCGACGCCCAAAGCAATGACTTAGGGATTAGTTTTGGCAACGGCCAAGGCGGGTTTTCCTCGACATATACATTCACTGGCTTCGGCAACTATTACCCCTCTTCCGTTGCCGTGGCTGACCTGAATCTTGACGGGAAACCGGACTTGGTTGGCACGAGCGCACAACATGCCGCTAACGAGATCGGTGCTGTGTTCGTATTGCTGGGGAATGGGGACGGTACGTTCCAGCATCTCAGGCAATTTCCTACTCACGGAGAATCGCCGGGGAGCATAGTCGTGGCCGACTTCAACGGGGACCACATTCCGGATGTGGCGGTGGCAAACGGCGTATACAACTCCGGTGCGGGAAGCGTGGGCATCCTGCTCGGCAACGGCGATGGCACATTTCAGCCGGTTCGGAGATACAAGGCGGGCGGCTATCCATTTCAGATCGTAGTAGGGGATTTCAACGGGGACGGGATTCCCGATATAGCCGTGCTCTCGGCGGGCACCTACAACAAGATCCACATCCTGCTTGGCAATGGCGACGGGACATTCAGGTTGTCGCCCGGCGACCTTTCCGTCGGCTATGACGTTACATCCATCGTCGCTGCCGACTTCAACGGCGACGGCAAGCTCGACTTGGCAGTTTGTGACGTCATCACGGGCAAGCCGGGCTATGTGTCTGTTTTTTTGGGTAACGGTGACGGAACATTCCAGGGCCCGACCAGTTTTCAGGTGGGAGAGGGGCCGGATCGGATCGTCACCGCCGATTTCAATGGGGACGGCAAGCCGGACTTGGCCACGGTGGATAGTGTAAGTTCGACTGTAACAATCCTCATCAACGCCACTAAGTGGCCCGAGCCTTAAATAGGAACCCGCAGTAGTCAATTACCCTGTTACTCAATTCCTCCTTGGAAAGTTTGCCGAGTCTGCTCCCAGGGCCAGGCGAGTACGACCTGGATGACGTTGTAATGAATGTTGCCTTGAGCGTCGGCGGTGAGGCCCGAGGCGACGAACTTGGTGGGATCTTCGGTGGCGTCGAAGGGATTGATGTGCTGCAAGACCACGCCGGTAAGCTGGTCGAGTTGATAGACGCTGCCGCCGGCGCCGGGGACATAGAGATAGGTTTGCGCCAGGGCGGGCTGAAACAGGGGCTCCCAGCCGCCGAGCGTGTAGTCGTTGGGAACGGGGGTCCAGTCGGTGGCCCCGCTGGCGCTGGCACAGTTTGAAACTCGCGCCAGTCAGAAGCTACCGGCCGGGTCCTTTGCCGCCGCAACCGGCGACTTCAACCGCGACGGCAACCTTGATGTCGCTGTCGTCGGTGATTACTTGTCCATATTCCTGGGAAATGGCGACGGAACATTTCAGCCTCCCCAGAACACCACCGGGCCGTTCTACGCGATCGCCGTTGCTGATTTCAATAATGATGGCATTCCGGACCTGGTAGTCGGACCCTACAGCGACAGCGTCATGGTATTTCTAGGTAACGGGGACGGCACCTTTCAACCTCCCATTAGTTCAGCCACGGCGGGTCCGGCCGGTGTCATCGTCGTCGGCGATTTTAATGGCGATCACAAGCTGGATATTGCTATCATCGACAACCCGTACATTAGCATCCTGTTGGGTAATGGCGATGGCACTTTTCAAGCGCCGATTGACAATAGTTCTTTCGTCGGCGCGGGATGGCTGGCGCTTGGCGACTTCAATAACGATCACCTCCTCGATGTCGCAGTGGTGGGATCCTTCGGCGGAAGCCAGAATATTGGTGTTCTGTTAGGCAATGGCGACGGGACACTTCAAAACGCCCTTGTTTATCCTCTTGCCCACACACCGGGCTCGGTCGTGGCGGCTGATTTCAACCGCGACGGCAACCTGGATGTAGCGATTGGCGAGTATATCGGGGATAGCGTGACCGTGCTCCTAGGCGACGGCACCGGGGCGTTCGGACCTCCGCAAACGTACCTCGGGGCCGGCGGCCTGGTAATGGTTAGCGACTTCAACGGGGACGGCAAGTGGGACTTGGTGGCTACGCCCTCGGTCTTTGGCGCGGCTGAGTTCTTAGGCAACGGGGACGGTACGTTCCAGTCTGCGCAGATATACAATGCGAACCGCGGTTTCCCTGCGGCGACGGGGGACTTGAACGGGGACGGCAAACCGGATTTGGTCCTCTTGGAGAATGTCCCGCTCACAATCACCACGATGCTGGATACCGGCGCGTTGAAATTTTCTCCAAGCTCCCCGCTCGACTTTCCAACTCAGGTAATAAATACCACCAGCAGTCAGAAGACCGTGGAGCTTGCCAACACCGGAACGACCGCAATATCGATTAGTTCCATGCAGGTATCCGGGAATTTCCAGATTCAAAATACCTGCGGGAGCTCGATACCGTCGGGCGGGAATTGCACGGTCAGCGCGGTCTTTGAGCCGACATCAGAGGGCAACCAGACGGGCCTGGTCACGATTTTGGACCGCGCGTCGTCCAAGCCGCAGTACGTTGAGCTCGACGGCAGCGCTACGGTTGTAAAAGTTTCGCCCGCTGCCCTGAACTTCGGCGACCAAAGGGTAGGCACCAAGAGCAAGGCGCAGGGCTTGACGGCCACCAACAAGGGCAGCGCGTCAATTACTTTCAAGGCCATCAGCATCGGAGGAAACGATTTCAAAGACTTTTCTGAGGCCAATGATTGCATCGGTGCTACTATCCCTCCAGGTGGCAGTTGCAGGGTGAGCGTGACATTCTCCCCTACGAAGTCTGGCTCTCGGACCGGGACTCTACAACTTACCCTTCAGACCGGGGGAGCCAGCCCGGCGCCGGTGACGCTGTCCGGCACCGGGGATTAGACCGGGATATGTATGCGCGGCCAAGAAAGGAGGCACCTACGCCCCGCTCCGCCTCCCTCTCACCGCCGCGACAAAATTCCGTCTAACCTCGCTTAGAATCTCGTTCTCAGGAACTGCCTGCCCCCTTCGGCCCTTATGGAATCACCTGGAACGGCTTGTTGCTGGTAAGCGTGCCGCTTGGAGTCGTCACTGTTACGAAGCCCGTGGTCGCGCCAGTTGGAACAGTGGTTGTGATTTCGGTATCGGACACTACGGTGCAGGTGGCGGCGGTGCCGTTGAAGCTGACAGCGGTTGAGCCGGTAAGATTGTTGCCGAGGACGATAACCTGCGTGCCGACCTGGCGTGACACAGGCAAGGTTTCGACGAATGGGGCAAGGCCGAGCGAGAGGCGGAACACGACGCCATAATTCGGGGTCGACCCGCTCAGGGTTGTCCCGTAAAGGTTTCCATCCGTGGCTTGAACCAGTCCTGCCTGGGGATACAAACCGTCGGTGCAGTTCGGCTGTGAGCAAAAGTCATAAACCACGCTCAGGCTGCCCTGCGGGGTCATCTTAAAGATCACGCCCCCTCCGAAAGGGGAGCCGCCCGCGAGAGCCGTTCCGTAAAAGTTGCCATCGGTGGCTTGAATAACTCCTGACAGAGGTGCAGCGCCGTCCGGACAAAAGGGCAGCAGCGCACGGCAAAAGCTGTGGAGCGTGGTTAAGGTGCCGTCGCGACTTATCCTGAATGCGGTGCCCTGGCCGTAGGTTCCACCTGCCTGGGTGGTCCCGTAGAAACCGCCATCGCTGGATAGAGCTAGTGCGCCTGTTGAAGGGTACTGGCCGTCAGGGCAGTCAGTCTGTTGCTCGGCGCAGAAGCTGTAGAGAGTGGCTAGGGTGCCGCTTGAGCTGATTTTGAAGACGGTGCCGTAACCGCCGACGTTGGAGCCGTAGGCCCCGCCGTATTTGGTTGTCCCGTATAGGTTTCCATCGGGAGCTCGTAGCAAGACCGCGGTGGGGCCAGAACCATCGGCACAGTTGGGCTGAGAACAAAACCTATGGAGTGGTTTCAGGATTCCGTTCGCGCTGAACCTAAAGACGGTACCGCCATTTGCAGGGCCGCCACCTGCGAATGCGGTCCCATAAAAGTTTCCGTCGCTGTCCTGGATCAGACCCCCAATCGGAGCGGCTTCCCCGTTAGCGCAGTTCGGGGGCGCGCAAAAACTGTAGAGAGTGGATAGGCTGCCAGCTGGATCGATCTCGAACAGGGTACCGTTTTGTGTGTTCTCTCCGCCGATCCCACCGTAAGCGGTGGTTCCGTAGAGGTTGCCGTCGATTGCTTGCAGTAGTCCTGATTCGGGTCCGTCGCCGTCGGTACAGTTCGGGAGCGAGCAGAAGTTGTAGAAGTTGGTCAGGACGCCGGGGGGAGTGATTTTGAAAATGGTGCCGCAAATGGCGGATGACGAGCAATTGACGCCGGCTTCAAAGGTTGTTCCATATAGATTCCCGTCGACGCCCTGAACGAGTGTTCCGAAAGGCTGTAGGCCGGTACTTGGGTCGAAACTTGCGAGGGTGGTGAACGTAATTTGCGCTGACGCGGGGATCAGCGTCGCGACGCAAAATGCAAAGACGAAGCAGGCCATTTTCAACAAGCTAATATTTTTCATGCTGACTCCTCTCGTTTTTGCGGAGGTGTAAGAAATAAACCGCCGCCAGGCTCGTGCTCAAAAACTTTTTCTTCGGGTCGAAAGAGTCTGTTCCGGTCTGAGGCGGGTGTCAAGATGAAGGAACTTGCAATTCCGCAGCGAATCCAGCCTGTTTTGTATCGGGAATCATTGACTGTAAAGATACGTAGGGCCGCGAGAAATATGTTGACCTGAGCGGGGATTAGGGATAGAGTATGTCGTTCCACCGGACATGCGGAATTCTCTGGTCCGTTCTCGATACCCTCGGTTGGTGGGTTCCAAACGGGTTCCAAACCGGTTCCAAAGTAGGAAAAACGAGCATCTTCCGAGTGCAGTTGCGCATCTATTCGATGTAAGGTTCCGCGAATTCCTTTTCAAACCTTTGTGGAATCAACGGGTTAGAACGGTCTATTGGGGTTTTCCCAGCCGCTATGATGCAAAGGGCAGAGCGAAACGCCCATACTTATAAGGAAGGAGCAAGACAGAACATGCGCTCTGATCGTGTGTTTGACGCTTTACAAACGTTGCGTAATCGTTATATGCTTTGCCAGCTCGCCTCCAAGGCCACGCGGAAGTTCCACCGGCCCAGCACCAGAATCCAGGAAACGATGAATGGTGTGTTGGACCGGATCGCGGGCGCGGAGCGGCAGGAAGTCCTGTCGGAGCCGGAGCATTTTGCTGAGGCACAACGGCGGGCTGCGTAAGCAGCCCGGTTCGCCCTGCCTTGAGTTTTGTCTTCCCTGAATACCCTCCTTTAACAAATTTCCCGACAACGCTGAGACGAATACGTTCAAGTGGCCGGGTTTAGTGGATCGTTTCCAGGATGAAGCGTTTGGGGATCACCATTTAAGAAGAAAGTTTTTAGGATGAATCATGACTATCGCTGAATTGAAAGAAAAGAACATCACCGAGCTGACCAAGATCGCGCGGACTTTGGAGCTGCCCGGGGCCAGCGGACTGCGCAAGCAGGACCTGATCTTCAAGATTTTGCAGGCGCAGAGCGAAAAAGAAGGCCACATCTTTGCCGAGGGCGTACTGGAAATTCTGCCCGACGGCTACGGCTTCCTGCGCTCGCCCGATTACAACTACCTGCCGGGGCCGGATGACATTTATGTGTCGCCGTCGCAGATTCGCAAATTCGATTTGAAGACGGGCGACACCATCAGCGGACAGGTGCGGCCTCCCCATGAGGGCGAGAAGTATTTCGCGCTGGTGAAGATTGAGGCGGTGAACTTTGAATCGCCGGATGAAGCGCGCAACAAAATTCTGTTCGACAATCTGACGCCGCTGTACCCGCAGGAGCGGCTGAAGCTTGAGACCACGCGCGAGAACGCCAGCGCGCGAGTGATGGATTTGCTGACGCCGCTCGGCAAAGGACAGCGCGGGCTGATTGTTTCTCCACCGCGCGCCGGCAAAACCATGCTCCTGCAGAATGTGGCGAACTCGATTACCACGAACCATCCGGAAGTGGTTCTGATGGTTCTGCTGATCGATGAGCGTCCGGAAGAAGTTACGGACATGCAGAGGTCGGTGAAGGGCGAGGTCATTTCCTCGACCTTTGACGAACCGGCGGCGCGGCACGTTCAGGTCGCGGAGATGGTGATTGAGAAAGCCAAGCGCCTGGTCGAGCACAAGCGCGATGTGGTGATTTTGCTGGATTCGATTACGCGCCTGGCGCGCGCTTATAACACGATTGTTCCCCCTTCGGGCAAGGTGCTTTCGGGCGGCGTGGATTCGAACGCGCTGCAGCGTCCGAAGCGGTTTTTCGGCTCGGCGAGAAACATTGAAGAAGGCGGGTCTTTAACCATAATTGCAACTGCCTTAATCGACACCGGATCGCGGATGGATGACGTGATTTTTGAAGAGTTCAAGGGCACGGGCAACAGCGAAATTATTCTCGAGCGCAAGCTGGTGGATAAGCGCGTATTCCCGGCCATCGACATTCAACGGTCTGGAACGCGTAAGGAAGAGTTGCTGATTCCGCGAGAGGATCTGTCGCGCATCTGGGTGCTGCGCAAGGTCCTGAACCCGCTGTCTCCGGTGGAAGCGATGGAGTTGTTGATCGATAAGCTGAGCAAGACAAAGTCGAATGGCGAGTTCTTGGCGAATATGAGCGCGCTGTAGAAGTTAACTCTGCGGCGCAGTCATAACAACCGCTGTAATTCCGGCCTTTCAGGCAAATCCGACCCCAAATCCGACACGGCCATTGAAGCGCCGCTCCCCGAAAACTGGGCTAAGGTGTCATACTAATCGCACGGGCTCGCGGCTACCTGCCGCCTTCGAGGGAACCCATGCGATCCACATGCTTGGCATGGATGCTTTCAATCTTCTTGCTGTGCACAACTCTCGCCAGCACACAACCACAAAGGCAAAAAACGTCGCCGCCTCCAGCGCAGGGCGGCGCTATTCCGACTACGAGCATGGACGATAGCCAGCAACGCCTGGCGCGGGAGATGGCTAAGAAGGCTAATGCCGGTCGGCAAGCCTCGCTTAAAAGCGATACAGATAAATTGCTTAAGCTGGCGATGGAGTTGAAAGACAGTGTCGATAAGTCAAATGAGAACACATTGTCGGTGGATGTGCTGAAGAAGGCGGAGGAGATCGAGAAACTGGCGCGCAGCGTGAAAGACAAGATGAAAGGGCCCATCTAACTCTGTAATTGGACGATTTGACGATTCAGGCATCGGGAATTGAAGAAACTTTACACATGAATAATGTCTCCGGAACCATGCTTGTCCGGGGCTATTGATGCTCCCCGCGTTTCCCTACCGCAACTCCTGATTCCTTTGGGGGTTTTGATTCTATAGAACCGCGGAAGCGGACGGAGGAGAGGGATATGAAACGGACAATCGCGGGAGTATTGCTGGTATTGGGGATGAGCGCGGGAACGATGTTTGCCGACGACGGTCGAGGGTTAGGGCGGGACATCCGGCACGATGAGGGCCGGATTGCTCACGACCGGCGGGAACTGCGGCGCGATCTGAACCGCGGCGACTATTATGCGGCCCGGCACGAGCGCAGGGAACTCCGCCGCGAGTATCGCGATTTGAATCGGGACCGGCGGGAATACTGGCGGTAGGTTTGAACGCGATAGGCTGAACTTTGTCGGGAATGAAAACGCCATCCGGTTCGTGGATGGCGTTTGTTTTTACCGAAACCGGCTGCAGAGGGCCGGGCTGCGCCCGGCGGACAGCCGACATCGGCTGTCCCCACATAGGGCAATCCTTCGACTGTCGCTGGAACGCTGGCGCTACTCCGCGTTGCCGCTTCTAATCCTCATGCCGTAGAAGCTGCGGTAGACAAAGAAGAACGAAACCGCGAAGAAGGCCAGGGCCAGGACATTGGTGATTGTGGGGCCCTGATCGCGAGTTAGCGTGACCGCCAACTCGACCGCCAGCAAGCCAAACAGGGTGGTGAATTTGATCACAGGATTCAGCGCCACCGATGAAGTGTCTTTAAAGGGGTCGCCGACGGTATCGCCGACTACGGTGGCGTCGTGCAGCGGAGTTCCCTTCTGCTTCATTTCGACTTCGACGATTTTCTTTGCATTGTCCCAGGCGGCGCCGGCATTGGCCATGAAGATAGCCTGGTAGAGGCCGAAGATCGCAATCGAGATCAGATAGCCGACGAAGAAAAAAGGTTCCACGAAAGCAAAGGCGAGGGTGCCGAAGAACACGGCGATGAAAATGTTTAACATGCCCTTCTGCGCGTACTTGGTGCAGATCTCGACCACCTTCTTGCTGTCCTCGACGGAAGCTTTATCCACGCCTTCGAGCTTGATATTGGCTTTGATGAATTCTACGGCGCGATAGGCGCCAGTGGTGACGGCCTGGGTGGATGCGCCGGTGAACCAGTAAATCATGGCGCCTCCGGTGATCAGGCCGAGGAAGAAAGGAGCGTGCAGGAGCGAAAGTTTATCGACGTTGGTGGTTAGACCACTGGTGAGGGCCATGATGATGGAGAAGATCATAGTGGTGGCGCCGACGACGGCCGTACCAATCAGCACAGGTTTTGCGGTCGCTTTGAAAGTGTTGCCGGCGCCGTCATTGGCTTCGAGCAGGTGCTTGGCGCGTTCGAAGTTGACGGACATGTTGAAGTCTTTTTTGATTTCGGCTTCGACGTTCGGAACCTGCTCGATCAGCGAGAGTTCGTACACGGATTGAGCGTTGTCGGTGACTGGGCCGTAGGAGTCGACGGCGATGGTTACTGGGCCCATGCCGAGGAAGCCGAAGGCGACAAGACCAAATGCAAAGACGGCGGGGGCGAGCATGGTGGCGGCGCCGGCGAGGCCCATCGTGCTGAAGTAATAGGCGATCGACATCAGCAGGACCATGGAGAGGCCGAGGTAGTAGCCGGAAAAATTTCCGGCGACGAAGCCGCTGAGGATGCCGAGCGATGCGCCGCCTTCTTCGGCGGAGATGACGACTTCTTTGACGTGGCGCGATTCGGTGGAGGTAAATGACTTCACCAATTCGGGGATCAAGGCTCCGGCGAGAGTTCCGCAGGAGATGATGACGGCCAGCTTCCACCACTGTGTAGCGTCGCCGCCCAGGTCGGGAATGATGAAATAGGAAACCAGGAAGGTCAGGGCGATGGAAACGATGGAGGTGAGCCAGACCAGTGTGGTCAGCGGGGTTTCGAAATTCATTTCGTCCGCGTTGCCGAAGCGGCCTTTGGCGATTCCTGCATTCAGAAAGTAGGAAAGGGCGCTGGCCACGAGCATCATGACGCGCATGACGAAGATCCAGACGAGCAGTTGAACCTGCACAGTGGGATTTTTCACGCCCAGAAGAATGAAGGTAATGAGCGCAACGCCGGTGACGCCGTAGGTTTCGAAGCCATCGGCGGAGGGGCCGACGGAGTCGCCGGCATTGTCTCCGGTGCAATCGGCGATGACGCCGGGGTTGCGGGCGTCGTCTTCTTTAATCTTGAAGACGATCTTCATCAGGTCGGAACCGATGTCGGCGATCTTGGTGAAGATGCCTCCGGCGATGCGGAGCGCAGCCGCGCCCAGCGACTCACCGATGGCGAATCCGATAAAACAGGGGCCGGCGTAGTCGCCGGGGATGAAAAGAAGAATGATGAGCATGATCAGAAGTTCGACGCTGATCAGCATCATGCCGATGCTCATGCCGGCTTCGAGAGGAATCTGGTAAACGGGAAAGGGCTTGCCCGGAAGCGAAGCGAACGCTGTGCGCGAGTTGGCAAACGTGTTTACGCGTATGCCGAACCATGCCACGCCATAGCTGCCGGCGATTCCGACCAGGCTGAAGGCGAGAATGATGGCCACACGCATGATTTCCATATGCTCGAGCAAGCCGAAGTAGAGCAGTATGATGACGGCGATGAAAACCCACAACAACAGAATGAAGCGGCCCTGGGTCAGCAGGTAGGTCTTACAGGTTTCATAGATGAGTTCCGAGATTTCGCGCATGGCGCGATGTACGGGCAGATTCTTGAGGCGCATGTAGATGACCATGCCGAAGCCCAGCCCGAAGATGCAGAACAGAATCCCGATCATCAACAGGCGATGGCCATCAATGGCGGCATTGAGAAAGCTGACCGAGGAAAGATCGGGAAGCTTGAGCGAAGCTTCGCCGCCGGCTTCAGGGGCCGGTTGCGCCAGGGCCGCGGTGGCGCCGAACGCAAGGAGCGCGGCGACAGTAAGAGTTGATTTCGAAACATGATGCAGAAAAGCCGTTGCCCGACGGCATACTTGGGACGCGACGGGGGCGAGCCAGGTGCGCATAATGAGCCTCCAAATCTTGGGTATCAGGAATTTATAAACGTGTTTAGGCACAGCCTTCCGGCGAGGCTTCGGGTTCGAGCACGCCCTGTGCAAACCAGAAGTTCAGCCGCCGGAATTCCGAACACGCTTCCACCGCAAAACGTCCCTGTGAACACCGGGAACGGAGTGTTGGAGCTTGGCCGCGTCGGACTTTGCGACAGGTTGACGGAGAAGACACCATCTCCGGGCATCCTACGCAAAACGGGCATTTATAACATGTTGCAACAAAAGGGTCAATGATGTGACGAAGGTGTTGCTCTATTTTGGCACCAAGTCACGGTGTAACAGGGCAGACATCCTGGCGGGCTGTTCCCAAGACGGGCTTCGCACCCAAGCAACGCCGAAGAGCCGCCGAGACGGCGGCGCCGCGGCCGCCAGTGTGCACGATCTTGCAACTATAGGAATGAAATATTGTTACGCGGGCGCAAACGCAATCCAGCGAAGTTCTTTTCTTGCCGGCGGAAGCTTGAAAGCCTTGCGGAGCGCCCGTTTTACAGAGGTTAGGTACTTTATTCTCCATTGCATTACTTTAGTGACCGGCATAGACTCAGCGAGCGTTCGCAAGAAATAGTTTGTTCATGGCAGAGAAAAACCCAGAGGAGGAACATAGTGAAAACAACGCTTGTCGCATTCGCGTTAGTAGTAGCGCTTAGCCTCTCAGCGTCCGCGGCTAACAAGAAACCATCCATTCATCGCGCGGGCAGCGATATCGCAGATCCAGCAGCCCCCCCCACAGTAGCCCCGCCAGCGCTTTGCAGTCCCTGTTTGTTTTATGGCGGCGATCTCAACACTTCCAGTTCCAATGCTGCCGGCATGTCCGATGAGAACACGCTTCTGATCACCGGTGGCTCCAGCACTTACGGCGCGGTCAACATTCCCACAGGAACAACGGCTAACGTGTACGGAATCCTTTACAACGTGCAAGCCGATGCCGCCTTCGATCCTCAAACCGCCAGCTACGACATCCGCACGGGAGTTTCGGAAGGCAACGGAGGAACCAGCATCGCCTCCGGTTCCGGAACGGCCGTGGTGCAGGCCACAGGCCGCAACTTCCTGGGCCTCTATGAATACACCATCGCGGTCTCGTGGGCGACTCCAGTCACGCTCACGGCCGGCGAATATTGGTTCAACGCAACTCCGAATTGCACCAATACCCTGGACGGCAGCTGCTACGTTTTCCGGCAATTCGTTTCCAACACCACCAGCCAGGCCAATGGCGTACACGCGGGCTGGCAACCGGCGCACGAGATGTTCCTGAATTCTTCTTTCTTCGGGTTCACTTGGGCCAACTGGTGCGATTCGAGCCTGGGATTCAACCAGTACCAGTGCGGTTTCCTGTCCTTTGGGCTGCGCGGAACGGAATAGCAGGCAACTGTGCGTTGTGCTTAGAGATCGGAGCGGTTCCAGCCCTATGAGCGGAATCGCCAAAAAGATAGCGAAAAAATCGAACAGGAGGAATCGAGTGAAAACGACGCTTTTCGCAGCAGCTTTAGTGGTAGCGCTTAGTCTCTCCGCCGCGGCGGCGCAGAAACCGCCGGTGTCGAAACATACGGCCGGCAATCCCAACTACGATGGCGGCACGGCAATTCAAGTTCCGCCGAGCTTGTGTGACCCGTGCTTGTTCTACGGCGGCGACCTTAGCCCGTCGGACCCGAATGCCGCTGGCCTGTCGGATGAGAACTCCCTTTTCATTCCGGGAAGCAGCACCTACGGCAACTTCAATGTTCCGAGCGGGATGAGCGTGACGGTGACGGGAATTCTGTTCAATGTTCAGGCGGACATTAACTTTGATCCGCTGACCGGCTCTTACGACATCCGTCAAGGAGTCAGTGAGGGTAATGGCGGAACCGACGTGGCGACCGGGACGGGAAACATCCAGGTAGCAGCGACAGGGCGTAGCTTCATCGGCCTACAGGAGTACAGCATCGCGGTGCAGCTGGCCACACCGCTAACCCTGACCGCCGGTTCGTACTGGTTCAACCTGACACCGAACTGCACGAACGGCGCGACGGATGGAAGCTGCTATGACGGCCGCTCCTTCGTTTCGAACGTCACCGGCAGAACCAACAGCATTCACGGTGCGGGCGAAAGCAACCACGAAATGTTCTTGAATTCGTCTTTTTTCGGGTTCACCTGGGCCAACTGGTGCGATTCATCCCTCGGGCTGAATGGGCAACAGTGTAACGGGTTGTCGTTCGGCGTGATGGGAACGCAGAACTTCAACTAGCAGAAAGTTAGCGGTAAACTGAAGAGGCCGGGGAGCGCTCCCCGGCCTCTTTTTACGTTCTCAGTTCTCAGTTCTCAGTTCTCAGAAGAAGCGAAATCAGGTCGAAGTGGTTGTCAAGGTTGTTGTGATCTCAATGGTCGATGAAAAAACCTCCCGCGCGACGCATCCATCCCGACACGCTGAGAACTGGGAACTGCTTCTATGTCCAATAGGTACGATCGAGACTGCGGTACTGGATAGCTTCGGCAATGTGTTTGGGTTCGATGGCGGCAGTTTCTTCCATGTCGGCGATGGTGCGTGCCACTTTGAGGATGCGATCATGGGCGCGAGCGCTCAGGCCTTGTTGCATCATTGCCCGCTCCAGCAGGCGCTCGCAATCGCCGGAAAGCTCGCAAAAAGTTCGAATGTGACGCGATGACATCTGGGCGTTGCAGTAAAGCTTTTCTCGCGATGAACTGAAGCGTTCCAGCTGTCTTCCGCGGGTACGAACCACCCGCTCGCGGATTTTCCCCGAACCTTCCGGGTCGGTTGACGATCGCATCTCTTTGTAGTTCACGGCGGGGACATCAATATGGATATCGATGCGATCCATCAGAGGACCGGAGATTTTTGAAATGTAGCGCTGAATCATAGGCGTGGTGCACTGGCACTCCCGGGTACGGTCGTTGCGGAAGCCGCAGGGACAGGGATTCATGGCTGCAGCCAGCATAAACCGCGCCGGAAACGTCAGCGACATAGCGGCACGGGCGATGGTGACCGAACCGTCTTCGAGCGGTTGCCGCAGCACTTCGAGGACATTGCGGGGGAATTCTGGGAGTTCATCGAGGAAGAGCAATCCGTTGTGTGAGAGCGAAACCTCTCCGGGACGTGGAATCATCCCTCCTCCGATCAGACCAGCATCGGAGATAGTGTGGTGGGGAGAGCGGTACGGACGCTTGCCCACGAGTCCGCTGCCTGGATCGAGCACACCGGCGACGCTGTGAATTTTCGTGGTCTCCAGCGCCTCTTCAAAAGTAAGCGGCGGCAAAATCGTGGGCATGCGCTTGGCCAGCATGGTCTTACCGGAGCCTGGCGGTCCGATCATTAATATGTTGTGGCCGCCGGCGCAGGCAATCTCAATGGCGCGTTTGGCCGTCTGCTGGCCGCGCACATCTTTAAAGTCGACCAGAAATTCCTGCGACTCACGCAGCAAAGCGTCGCCATCGGCTTTAAGCGGCACAATGCCATTTCCCGAATTGACGAAGTGGATCACATCGAGCAGCGACCGTACCGGGTAAACGTCGACTCCTCCGACCATGGCGGCCTCGCGAGCGTTGGCTTCGGGAACCACCAGCTGCGAGACTTTTCGGCTGCGCGCCTCGAGCGCAATCGGCAACGTACCACGAATCCCGCGAACCCCGCCATCGAGCGAAAGTTCGCCCACAAAAAGACAGTCGGGGATTTCTTTTTTGGTGAGCCCGCCGTAGGCGCCGACGATGCCGAGCGCCATGGGCAGATCGAATCCTGAGCCTTCCTTCTTAATATCCGCCGGAGCCAGATTGATGGTGATATGCGTGGGTGGAATGTCATAGCCGCAGTTCTTGAGGGCAGCGCGAACCCGGTCACGGCTCTCGCGAACGGCCGCGTCAGGCAAGCCGACAGTGTGGAAGTGATCCTGGTCGGTCTTGATGCCGGAGCAGTCGACTTCCACCTGAATAATGTTGGCGTCGATGCCGTAAACGGCGGCGCTGAGGGTCTTATAGAGCATGAACTCCAGGGGAGCGTCCCTGGGCCGCGCTCGGCACACCAAGGCCTGATTCCGGAATGTAGGTAAAGGTACGCGCAGATGCGAGGCTGAGGCTGTGACGGATGTCACAGGGTTGGCCTGTGGATTTCCCGGAAGTGGAAGGATTCCGATATCCCGGAGCGCTAATCCGGAGTCATCCCCAACATGTCCTCGTGGCCCTCGAATACCGCTGCCAGCTTCGTGAGCCGGAAAAGTTCCTTCAACCGCTGATTCAATTTAATGAGCCTCAGTTCGCAATTTTGCCGCCGTGCGGAAAGATACAAAGCCACCAAGGCACCCAGTCCGGAACTGTCCAGGTAGCTCACGTCGGTTAAATCGAGTACGATGCGCTTTGATGTAGGGATGAGCTCGCGGACCGTGGTCTGCAGTCCGCGAACACTCGAAGATACAATCCGGCCGGTACAGCGAATCAGAGTCTCTTCCGGCGTTCTCACCGTTTCAAGCTGCAATTCTGCAATGGGAATTGGATTTGCGGCCATAATAGTGGCCTCCGTTTTCAAAATTGTTGACTGCAGGCTGGCCAACGCTCTCGGGCCCGGCAGGTGTGCCGGGATTGATTGGGGCAAGCCTTTAACAGGGCCCAAAACCGGCCCACTGAACGCAACCAAGATACTCCACCCCCGGCGAAAGTCAAGCCCACTTTGAGTTCATTGGATCACGCAGGACGAGGTGATCCCGGGAACCACACCAGTGCAAGTCAATGCATGGCGCCAAGCCGACCAAAAGTAATGTGGGCGCATCAGATTACCCATCCCCTGGCGTGCTTGTGGCTACTATAATGCGACAGGCGAGTCTTAATTACGAACCCAGGGGATTCTATGAACCAGCTCTCCGGCGGTGGGCCTCGGCATATGCGGCCTCCGCAGAATCTGGAGCGCGAAGAGTCGCAGCTCTGGCGATGGATCCTGCTGTTCATGGTCCTGCTGGCTGCCGGCTTTGCCGCGCTCGCCTGGGAGCGCCTGGAAGGTCTTCCCTATCATCTTGGGCCGGCAGCTCTGGGCGTACTGGTGCTTTCCGTCCTTTTGGCAGCCTATGCCTACGGCCGCCGCCGCGAAGTCGGCGAACTGAAACTGCTGCTGCAAAACCTGCAGGAACACGTCGGCGCAGCTCCTTCGGAAGAACAGCTTGACCATCTCAACCAGATGATTGCGCGCTCGCAGCGCAGCTTCAAAGAACTTATAGATTCGTTCGATGATGCCGCGTGCGCCGTATCTCTCGATGGCACCCTGCGTACGGTGAACAGGACGGTCAGCGAGCTTCTGGGCCTTCCCTACACCGCCATCGTGGGGCAGAAGTTTTTCGAGTTTCTGGAAGAACCCAGCCGCGCCGTTGTTGAGGCCGGACTGGCGCGCTTTCTCGAGAAGAGGCACTGGGCGGGAACGTTGCGGGTTCGGCTGAAGAACAACGCCCGGCCGCTCTACTTCGATTGTGTTCTCAACGCCATCGTCAAGAGCGACGAGGTGGTAGGAGCGAGCGTGCTGGGGCGCGACGTAACCGGACAGCACGAAAAAGAACTGCGCTTTACCGAGCTGTTTGAAACGCTTCAGGAAGGAGCTTATTTCAGCACGCCCGAGGGGAAGCTTCTGGATGCGAATCCAGCGCTGGTAAAGATTCTGGGATATACCGCGAAAGAGGAGTTGCTGGGTTTGGACGCCGCCGGTTTGAATGTCGATCGGGCTGAACCGCCTGTACTCGGCCGGGCTCCCGACGATCACGGCGGGGTACGGGCGCGGGAAATCGCGCTGCGAAAAAAGAATGGGACGGCGGGGGTTTTTCTGGAATCGTCACGCGCGGTGTGGGACGTGGCAGGCAAGCTGATCCGGTATCAGGGGACGCTGGTAGACATCACGGAAAAACGCGATCTGGAGCGCCAAGTGCTGCAGCAGGAGGAATTTCGCCGGCGCCTGCTGGAGAGTTTCCCTGACCTGATTCTGGTGGTCGATTTGCAGGAGCACTACACCTTTGTGAGTTCACGAGTCCGTGACATGCTCGGCTATCAGCCCGAGGATTTGCTGGGCAAGACAATTTCGGAAATCGAGGATCACTCATCTGAACTGGTTGTGCTCTATCGCAATGTCGCCTCGGGCAACCGGCTGTTTGAATCTGCAGAATACAGTGCTCGCCACCGGGACGGAAGCTGGCGAACGATGCGCGCCTCGGCCAGCCAGTTCTTCGACGCCGAGGCCAAGCTGGACGGGGTGATTATTTCCGTGCGCGACATCACCACGGAAAGGAAGCTTGAGCAACAGATTGTGCAAAGCGAACGCCTGGCGGCGATGGGCGCTATGATCGGCGGGGTCGCCCATGAACTCAACAACCCGCTGACCACCATCCTGGGAGTCGGTGATTTACTGCAGGACAGTCAGACCACGGATGCGGCGCGTAAACAGATCGGCATACTGCAACAGCAGGCCCGCCGGGCGGCCGAAATCGTTCACAATCTGACATACTTCTCGCGCCCCCCGGCGCCCGGAAAAAGCGCCGTGAATCTGGGCGAAGTGGTTGAGCGCACTCTCAATTTACACGCGTACTCGCTGCGGAAGAACAGTATTACGGTGGATTTTCTGCGCGAGCCCCCTGTCCCTTACGTGCAGGCGGATCCGCACCAGTTGATGCAGGTGTTTCTGAATCTGATCCTGAACGCGGAGCAGGCGATTCGCGAGGTGCGCGAGCATGGAACCTTGCGCATCCGCCTGGCCAGCAACGGAGGTTTGGTTTCCGCATCTTTTCAGGATGATGGCCCGGGAATTCCTGCGGAGGTTCTGGCCAGAATCTTCGACCCGTTTTACACCACGAAGCGGCCGGGGCGCGGAACAGGGCTGGGCCTGAGCATTTGCAAATCGGTGATGAAGGAGCACAACGGCACGATTGAAGCGGCGAACGCCCCCGGTGGGGGGGCGCTATTTACCGTGACGCTGCGCGCGGCTAACGCGGCTTCGGCCCAGGGCGCTTAGTTTCTCTCCACCGCCATCGCAACCGCATTACCGCCGCCCAGGCAGAGCGCGGCGATTCCACGCTTCACATCCCGGCGCATCATTTCGTAGATCAGAGTAACCAGCACGCGGGCGCCGCTGGCTCCAATGGGATGGCCAATAGCGACGGCCCCGCCATTGACATTCACTTTGTCGAGATCGAGCCCAAGCTCGCGCGTGACCCCGAGAGCCTGCACCGAAAATGCTTCGTTCAGTTCGTAGAGGTCCACATCGTCTTTTTTCCAGCCCGTCTTCTCGTAGATTTTTCTGACCGCGTCGACGGGGGCCATCATGACCCATTTGGGTTCGACGCCGCTGGTCGCCTGGGCGACAATGCGCACCATCGCTTGCGCGCCGAGTTCATTCGCGCGTTTCGCGCTGGTAACGACCAAGGCGGCCGCCCCGTCGTTTACCCCCGGGGCGTTGCCGGCAGTCACAGTTCCATCCTTCTTGAAGGCGGGCTTCAAAGCGCGGAGGCTTTCGGCGGTCGTATCTTCGCGGGGGGATTCGTCCCGATCGAAGATCACTGGCGCGGCGCCTTTTTTCTTTGCCGGAAGTTCCAGGGGAACGATTTGCGATTTGAAGCGGCATTCCTTCATGGCGGCGACCGCTTTGCGGTGCGAGTTCACCGCGAACTGATCCTGCTCTTCGCGGGTGATGCCATATTTTTCTGCGACGTTCTCACCCGTGATGCCCATGTGATAGTCGTTGTACACATCCCAAAGTCCGTCGTGCACCATGGAATCGATGACCTGGCCGTTGCCCAGGCGATATCCTTTGCGCGCTTGCGGAAGCAAATAAGGAGCGTTGGTCATCGACTCCATGCCGCCGGCGACCACGATGGAACTGTTTCCGGTCTGCACCGCTTGCGCCGCGAGAGCGACCGCTTTGAGTCCGGAGCCGCAAACCTTGTTGATTGTCATGGCACCTGTCGCCGGTGACAATCCCCCAAAAATTGCCGCCTGCCGCGCCGGATTTTGCCCGAGTCCGGCGGGAAGAACGTTGCCCATAATGCACTCATCGACCTGATCGGAATTTATTCCGGCGCGCTTGACGGCCTCGCGCACGACGACTGCGCCGAGTTGCGGAGCGCTTAAATCGGTGAGAGCGCCTTGAAATTTTCCCACCGCAGTACGACAACCGGAAATGATGACAACATCATCGAAAGCCGCCATTGATCATGCTCCCGCGAAGATTTCGCAACTCACATTATAGATGCGCAAGCGCGGAAAAGGATCGAAAAGGGCGAACTTCACGGCCTCGCATTCCGCGCCTCGAATGGCCCGCGAGCCTGAGATGATCGCGCAAGTTTCAAGAATAGCCGGCGCTCCTTCACACTTCACGATCGCCGCCTCGAAAATATATTTGCGTTTACCGGCACATTTTTCTTGACTGTTGACCTCTCCCGGTGACTTTGGTACAACATCGCATGCTTCCTGCCATGCATTTTTTTCTTGACTTCATTTTTCATTGACTCTATACAATCAATAAGTTGCAACAATACATCGTTGCAGAGTTTTTCCATGAACAATGGAAGGGAGAATAGAACCAAATGGCAACCAAGAAAAAGGCAAAGAAGAAAAAGAAGCATTAAGCAAGTCAGTACGAAGTGAAAAGGGGACGCCAAAAGCGTCCCCTAAGTTTTTGTGCTCGAGCCCGCGCATGCGCTAATTCACGCCGTTGGCCTTGACCAGGTTTTCCAAATTCGGCGGCTGTTTCTCCTTGGCCGGGCACAATCCACGAAACGCGCAAAAGCTGCAGTGAAACCCCGTCTTCGCTTTGAAGTTTCCTTCTACGATGTGTTGCGCAGCGTTCCGCACCCGCTCCCGCGCCTGTTCCACTCGAACGTCGGTGCGCCTGGAAAACACCGGAACGTTGCCTTCGAGATTGTGAAACACCAGATCGCTTACCCTGTATCCCCACTTTGCGTACGCAGCCATGGCATAAATGGAAAGTTGGAGGCTCTCGTCCGCATCTTCCTGCGACCGTGCCTTGCCGGTTTTGTAATCCACGATCGCGACGCTCCCATCTGGCGCCTGGTCGATCCGGTCGATTCGACCCGTGATTTTGGCCCCTTCAATCTCGAGATCAAACCACTCCTCGGTGTGCAGTACCTTGGGCGGCTGCGCGGAGCGCGCATCGTCCAGGAACTTCTTCAACTGCTGATGGCCTTGCTTCAAATACAGGTCACGCTGATATTCATCCTGAATTCCAGCCAACCCGGGATCTTCGCAAAAGAGCTTGATCAGATCCTCGTCGGTCTTCGTCCTTCCCGCGCGAACCGAATCGTAGTAGGTGCGCAGCACGCGGTGCATGGCCGCGCCATATTGCATGGCCGCATGAACTTCGCGGGAGAGCTTCCACTCGCGCTCAAACTTGAACTGCAGTGGACAAGTTTCATAAGTCTCAATGGCCGAGGCGCTTAATCGCGTGGCTAATCCGTCGATTGCCGGCAGATCCAGCCACGCCGCCAGCCGCGAGCCTGCCGCGGGCACTCCAACTGCGGCGGCAGAAAGCGCGATCAGTTCTGGTTGCGCGGGGAGCGCCTGCCGGGATTTCAGCCATGGCTTCAGGGATGGATTGCAGAGAAGTTCGCGCATCAGGCCGGCCGGGGTCTTATCGCGGCCGATTCCCTGTTTGCCGTAAATGTGCAGTGAGTCTTTCGCGCGGGTCATGGCGACGTAGAAAAGCCGCCGCTCCTCCTGATCGTTGAATGTCTTATCGTCGCCCCCAGCGGCCGAGTCGGGATCGCGCAATTCGCAGGGAAACTCCACCAGCGTTTCCCGATAAGCGGTGGGGAACTGGCCACTGTTTGCCCGCAGAATAAATACGTGAGAGAACTCGAGTCCCTTGGCGCCATGCGCCGTCATCAGCCGCACCGTATCTTCGGCATCGCTCGCGGCCATCGGGATCACTCCGCCGGCCTCGCGAAAATAATCCAGATACTCAATCCACTCGCCGAGTTCTTTGGTTTTTGTGGTCGGTTTCATCTCCCAATCGGCGGCAAACTTCAGCGCTGCCTGCAGGGTTCTGGAATTCAGGTTGAGCGCGAACTGCTTCCCAATCAATTCCAAAGCGGCGCGCGTTTTTGCATTTTTTCGCGCGACTTCATCCCGCGCCCTTCGGACAGAATCCAATACCTCGCGTCCGCCCGCGACCCCGTCGAGGACTGAGGAGAGTGGAAGTGCTACTCCTTCCTTCTCTCTCGATTCTTTGGCAATCGTGCGTAGCGCCGACCGTAGCTGTGCCGGATCGACTTGGAACTGCGGCAGGGCGGCCACGCGGAAAAGATTGGCGTCGGATGACAGGTCCACCACGACCGCCACGCAGGCAAACAAATCGCGTACTTCGGGCGTGTCGCTCACGTCCATGTTTTCGATGGAAAACGGAATCTGCCGGTCGCTCAGTTCCTGTACCACCTCATCGCGGTGGATGTGTGAACGGTACAACACGCCGAAGTCCTTCCACGCCCGCCGCGACCGCCGCTTTGCCTCTTCGATCAGGCTGGCGACATCGTGCGCCTCGGCGTCTTTGCCGGAAAACGAGATCGCTTCCACGGGAAAGGCGGGCAGCGTGGTTCCTTCGTTCTTTGCCTTCTCTTCACGAGCCGATTGCAGCGGAGAACGGCGGTAGGAAAATACCGGGTCAGCGGCGGCGAACACCGGCGGATTCTTGTCGACCACGGCAAAGGCACATTGCAGAATGGAAGAGAGGGATCGCCGGTTCTTGCCGAGGACAACCAGCCGGGTCTCCGGAAAATGGCGGCGGAACACATGGAATGCGGCGCTGGACGCGCCTCGAAAGCGGTAGATCGCCTGGTCGGGATCTCCTACTGCGAATACATTGCCTCCGCTGCCTGCCAGCAGGGAAAGAATCTTGATCTGCGCGAAATTGGCGTCCTGAAATTCATCCACCAGGATGAAGCGGGCGCGGGCACGCTCATCCGCCAGTAACTTATGATCGCTGGCCAGCAAATCCCTGGCGCGCGTGATCATGTGCCCGAATGTCCCCAGATTTTCCTCCCGGAGCCAGTTCTCGGCAGTGGCGAAAACGCGCGCAATTTCGCGGCAGCGGGCAATCACCTCTCTGTCGCTTAATTGATCTTTCGCCCGGGCAACGCGGGGAACAGGCAACTCGCCGCGTTCAAGTTGCGCCACGTACTCTGCATATTTTTCCGGCGTCACCAGTTCGTCATGGCACCGGCTCAGGAAACTGAGCAGATCGCTGAGAAACTGTCCGACATTGGCGGCCCGGACGTAGTGCTCCAGGCGCAGCTCAGGAATCCGCTTGCGCAGGTAAATCCAGAGATCCTTTTCGTCGAGCACGCCAAAGTCCTTCTTCGCGCGCCTGAGCAGCCCGAGGCAGTAATCATGAAATGTGGCCGCATGAACCGGCTTGCCCAGCAGCGTGCGCACGCGGCTGCCCATCTCTTCAGCAGCAGCCACTGTGTAGGTGAGCGCGATCACCTCATCCGGGCGTGCGTGCCTTTGCTGAATCAGGCGGGCGATGCGATGGATCAGGACAGAAGTTTTTCCTGTACCGGCCCCGGCAATCACGAGCATCGGACCGTGGTCGTGCCCGATGGCTTCCCGTTGGCGATCGTCGGGTACAAACGCGGGAGAAAGCGATTGCGATTTATGGGCAGCCATTGCGGGTCAGCATATCACCACGCATACTGTAGGAAGCAATGCGACTTTCAGGCCAGATCGCGGTTCAGAGCGGTCAGGAAGGAAGCCACCACCGCCGTAGCCGCAATGGCCGCAGTTTCGGCGCGGAGAATTGTGCTACCCAGCGAGACGGAAACCCAGCCCGCATCCTGGAAGAATTTCAATTCGCCTTCGGTCCAACCGCCCTCCGGGCCAATGGCGAGAATCACTCGCTGGTATGCAGCTTCGGTGTTCAAGACGTCGTGCAGCAAAGTTTGCCGCTCCGATTCGGCAAGAACGATACGCAGAGCGTCGGACCGGTCTGCCAGGTCCGACAGCTTTGTCGGAGGCGCAACCTCAGGCGGGGCAGCACGGCGCGATTGTTCGGATGCCTGGCGGACAATGCGCTGCCAGCGGTCGGCACGTTTTAGCGACGCGGCGGCGAGATGAGAATCGGTTCTTCGGGCAATCACAGGAACGATTCGCGAGACCCCTAACTCTGTGCATTTTTCGATCGCCCACTCCATTCGGTCGAACTTGAAAATGGCGAGGAGCAGGGTGATCTCGGGCAGATCAGCGGCGGGAACTGCTTCCCCCAGCTCGAACACGACGCGGCCTTCACCTACGTCGGTAATCCTTCCGCGGCGCACGGCTCTATCCGTGGCGATGTCGAAATCCTGTCCGACGCGGGCGCGGAGGACCCTCGCAAGATGATCTGCGTGCGCGCCGGTAAGAACGGCGCGGTCGCCTGAGACTTCGTCGGCAATGAACCGGCGGCGGGTCATTTTCAGCTCTCAGCTCTCAGCTCTCAGCTCTCAGCTCTCAGCTCTCAGCTCTCAGCTCTCAGCTCTCAGCTCTCAGCTCTCAGCTCTCAGCTCTCAGCTCTCAGCTCTCAGCTCTCACCTCTCAGCTAAAGGCTCAGGGGGATATGGGCGTGTGTCAAGGCCAATCGTCACTCGCGCTGGAAAAAAATGATGACGAAGGCAGGTGATTTGTGTCTGAGCACTGGGAACTGAGAACTGCTACTGGAACATATCCTTCACTTTGCCCAGCAGAGCCCGCATCATCGGCTGATTATCGACCTTGGCGGTCGTTTCCAGTTCCTGCAGTAATTCTTTCTGGCGGCGGTTCAGCTTGGTGGGGATTTGCACTCGCACTTCCACGTATAGATCGCCCTTGCCGTGGCTATTCAATACGGGCACGCCTTTGTTGCGGATACGAAACGTTGTCCCCGGCTGGGTTCCATCGGGAATTTTCAGGCTGTGTTCGCCCTCGAGCGTGGGCACGCGAATTTCCGTGCCCATGGCGGCCTGTGCCACCGATAGCGGGATGGTGCAGTGCAGATCATTGCCTTCGCGCTCGAAGAACGGGTGCTCCTTCACATGCAGCACCACGTAGAGATCGCCCGCGGGCCCACCGAAGGGCCCAGCCTCGCCGCCTCCCGCGAAGCGGATGCGGGTTCCGTCCTCTACGCCGGCCGGGATTTTCGTGTCCATGCCACGTTGGCGAAGAACCCGGCCCTCCCCCCGGCACTTGGGGCAAGGATCGGTAATCACACTGCCCGTTCCCTGGCATGTAGGACAGGTGCGAGCGATGCTGAAGAATCCCTGCTGATAACGCACCTGGCCTCGTCCACTGCAGGAACGGCACGTGGTCGGACCTTTACCGGTCGCCGCCCCCGAGCCCCGGCAGTCTTCGCAAGTTTCGTGACGGCGCACGATGACTTTTTTCTCGGTGCCGAAGACGGCTTCTTCAAACTCAATGGTTAAGTCTTCGCGCAGGTCAGCGCCGCGCTGCACCCGGCTCCGGCGGCGACCGCCTCCGAAAGCGTCGCCGAAACCGAAGAATTCGCCGAAGATGTCCCCCAGATCCTGAAAGGCCGTAGCATCAAAGCCCGCGGGCCCGTTTCCCGCGCCACCGACGCCGGCGTGTCCGAAGCGGTCGTAGAGCGAACGTTTCTCGGAATCGGCCAAAATGGCATAGGCCTCTGTAACTTCCTTGAACTTCTCTTCCGCGTCGGGATTATTCGGGTTGCGGTCGGGGTGCCATTGCATGGCCAGCTTGCGGTAGGCACTCTTCAATTCGACTTCGGTGACCGTGCGGGTCACACCCAGCACTTCGTAATAGTCGCGTTTTGCGTTGGTGGCCAGAATAAGGCGCCTTTCTTGTGCGAAAAACTATGGGAGAAACAAATCGAAGTTCGTGGATCTCAATGTCCAGAATTTTTCGCGACCTTCACCATTGCCGGGCGCAGCAGGCGATCTTTGAACTTATAGCCCCGCTGCAACTCCTCAATTACCTGATGATCGGGAGCGTCGGCGGTTTCGACCATCTCGATGGCCTCGTGCAATCGGGGATCGAACGGCTCGCCAGTCGCAACAATGGGATTCACGGCGAGCCTGGTCAGGGCCGCTTGCAGTTGCTTGTAAATAAGTTCCACCCCGCCGCGAAGCTCCGCCGCGTCCGATTTCACCTGCAGGGCGCGCTCCAGGCTGTCTACCACGGGCAGAAGAGACTTGATGGCATCTCCCACGGCATAATCGCGAAATTCCTGCTGTTCCTTGCTCGCGCGCTTGCGGGCATTATCAAATTCGGCCTGCGTGCGCGCCAGACGATCGAGCAGAGAATCCCGCTCCGCCTTTAACTTCTGCAATTCCGATTCCGGCGCAATCGCCTCCCCAGTCGAAGTGGATGGCGCGTGGTGATCGCCTCCATCCGTCGATGCCGGCAATTCGTGATCCAGATCCAAGGCGCCTTTGTCTACTTCAGATCGTCCATTCCCTTTACGCATAAACTAATGATTACTCCGATTCATTCAAAATTTTATCGAACAGGCGCGCAATATAAGAAACCGCAGTGATCGTATGCTGATAATCCATACGCGTTGGTCCGATTACCGCCAGCGAGCCGAACATGTCAGTGCCAGAGCGCGCGGGCGCGCCGATCAGGACGAAATTCTGCATGGAGGGCAGCGTGTCATCCAGGCCAATCACCACGCGCACCGCCTCCTGCTTCGCATTGAGATACACGCCCAAAAGTTTTGCGACCTTTTCTTTTTCTTCGAGAGTTTTCAGCATCTCGTGCAGGCGCTTGCGGTCTTCCTCGCCGGTGACCAGATTGGCTGCGCCCTCGACGAAGACCACCTGTCCGCCGGAGTCAGCCGCCAGCGCGCCTTGCTTATACAACTGTTCGATAGAGTGCATCAGACGGTCGTACTCGCTGCGCTCCTGCTCGATTCTGCGGGCCAGTTCTGCGCGCATCGATTCCATGGTCCAGCCGCGGAAATTTTCGTTGATATAACGCGCAGCCAAATCAAGCTCATCCTGCTTCAGATCGAGTCTTAAGACGCGATCGCGCACTAAGCCCGAACGGGTTACCAGAACGGCGAGCACCTTCTGATCAGCCAGCCGCGAAAAGTAAACATGCTCCAGCGCATTCTTGGCGCCACTGGTCGCTACGGTCACGCCAACATTCCGCGAAATCAGCGAGAGCACGTGCGACGTGCGCTCCATAAACTCCTCAACGTCGCTGATGCCGGCCAGCGAGTCGGAAATCATGTTTTCTTCCTGCGGCGCCAGTTTAGCCGTCCCGCTCATCTGCTCCACGTAATAGCGGTAGGCGTCCGTTGTAGGAACGCGCCCTGAAGACGAATGGGTCTGCTCGAGAAACCCAGCTTCCGATAAGTCCGCCATCACGTTGCGAATCGTGGCCGGACTTAACCCCTCACGGTTGGAGCGCGCCAGAGTGCGCGAGCCCACCGGCTCGCCGGTGGAAATAAAGGTTTCCACGATGGCCGTGAGAACTTCGCGTTCCCGCTTGCCGATGTTGGGGTCAGATGGCATTCGATTTTTTGGGGTGAATGACCGTTGGAACGCCGATATATGGCTATCGATTTCCGATGGCCGCTCTTCGGATCTTTTCCAGCTAAGTATCTTAGATGCAAAAACTTAGCCTTCCGACTCAGACACCGCGCCCTGCTTGGATTCTAGGAACGCTGTACGGTCCTGTCAAGGTGGAAGAACGTGACGAGGTGCGAGCTTTGAGCTCCGAGCAATCGCTCGCTTCTGAGGTCTTGGGTGCGAAAGCTTTGACCGGAGGTCGCCGGGCTGAGGAAAGTCCTGGCAAAGTCCCGCTCGCTCGCAGTTCGTAGCTCGCAGCTCTTCGCTCGCAGCTTCTATGCGAAACTGTTTGCGGTGAAAGCCAAACCTCACATTGCCGTAGTCGGCGCGGGCGCCTTCGGCGGATGGACCGCGCTTCATCTTCTGGAGCGCGGCGCGCGGGTCACGCTGCTTGACGCCTGGGGCCCGGGCAACTCGCGCGCCTCGTCGGGCGGCGAAACCCGGATCATGCGTGGCACTTACGGTCCGGGCCAGCCCTACACTGATCTAGCAGCGCGAGCCCTCGATCTATGGGCGAGATACGAACGACGCTGGAAACGGCAATTCCTGCACCGCACTGGCGTGCTATGGATGGTGAGCAGCCACGACGACGCGTACGAGCGCGGCTCGATCAATGTGCTTGGTAAGGCCAAAATCGAATTCGTACAGCTCAGCACGCGGGAAATGAGAAAGCGATGGCCGCAGATCAATTTCTCGGACGTTCACTGGGGAATTCTTGAGCCGGAGTGCGGGTACCTCGACGCCCGCGCAAGTTGCGGGGCCGTTGTAGAAGCCTTCGTCGGGCTAGGCGGCACATATCGGCAGCTCGCAATCTCGTCCGAAGGGTTGGAGACTGCGCCTCTGAGTGGTTTGACTCTTTGCGATGGATCTCGGATTAAGGCCGATTACTACGTTTTCGCTTGTGGACCGTGGCTAGGCAAGCTGTTCCCTCAAACTTTGGGCAGTCTTATCCGCCCGACAAAGCAAGATATTTTTTTCTTCGGCCCGCCTGCAGGCGATTCGCACTTCACCGATGCACATCTCCCAGTCTGGGGCGATCATGGCAAGCGGTTTTTCTACGGTATCCCTGGCAGCGACCACCGCGGCTTTAAAGTCGCTGACGATACGCGCGGTCCGGCATTCGATCCTACGTTTGGCGAAAGGGTCGTGAGTAAGGCCACGTTGAAGCGGGTCCGCGAATATATTGCTTTGCGCTTTCCGGAGATGAAGGACGCTCCCCTGATCGAGACGCGCGTTTGCCAGTATGAGCAGACCGCCGACGGCAATTTCATTGTGGATCGGCATCCTCGAATGGAGAACGTTTGGTTGCTCGGCGGCGGGTCAGGTCACGGCTTCAAGCATGGACCAGCGCTGGGGGAAATGATGGTGAGTTTGATCTTGAGAGATGACGAACCACCTGCTTTATGGCGGCTTTCGCGAAACACAATAAAGGCCAAACCGCAGGGCGGCCCGGTAGCGTAGAGGTGAAGCCTCCTATGTGACCCTGCGTCCTCTGCGACTGAGCTTTCGACTACTGAATCGAGATCACGCTGGCGCTCTCGCGCGCCTTGATCTCTCCCACGCGCGCAACCACGTTCCGTGCGAACTCGTAGATCGACTTGGCGTGGGGCGAATTCTCGCCCTCGAGGACCACCGGCTTTCCGCCGTCCCCAGACTTGCGCACCTCCGGGTCAAGTTCGATGTTTCCGAGAAATGAAACGCCGAACTGTTGCGCCATCTTTTCCGCGCCGCCGCGCGAGAAGATATCGATCTCGTGGTTGCAGTGCGGGCAGGTGAAATAGCTCATATTCTCGACCACGCCTACCAGATCCACTTTCATCTGCCGGAACATTTCGATGGCTTTGCGAGCGTCCTGCAACGAGACGTCCGACGGGGTCGAAACTACTACCGCACCCGTCAGAGGCACCGACTGTACCAGCGACAATGCCACATCGCCCGTCCCCGGAGGCAAATCCACTACCAGATAGTCGAGATGTCCCCAGTCGACTTGCCCCAGAAATTGCTTCATGATCTGGTGCAGCATGGGACCACGCCAAATGATGGGCTTATCGCCGGGATTCAAGAACCCAACGGAAATCACCTTCAGCCCGCACGCCTGCAGGGGCTCGATGCGGTTTTCGCCGGCCATCTTGGGCTGGCCGCTGGCACCGAGCATGAGGGGAACGTTCGGGCCGTAAACGTCGGCGTCTAACAGGCCAACTTTGTTGCCCATCTGGGCGAGAGCGACCGCCAGATTGACTGACAGCGTGGTCTTTCCTACGCCTCCTTTGCCGGAACCGACGGCAATGATAGCGTCCACTCCGGGCAGGGGTTGCGGCCCCGGCGCAGGCTGAGCAGGATGACCAGGCATATGTGCGTTCAAGGGATCACACTCCAGGACTCGAATCGGATGGTAGCGACTCTTAAGATTATACAGGGGACTTGAAGTGATTTTTCGAGAAGGGATCGGGGAACGCCAGCACCTGAAGGCGGCTCCGGGGTGGTCCCTCGGCACGCATGAATGCGTGCATGATACGAATCGATTGTGCCTAACAATGCAGCGAGCTCTCCGACTATGCAGCGAACTCTTCATCCGGAAGAACCGGAACCGGCTGCGGCAGGCGGTCCGTTACATCTGCCAGGTGCGCCAGTTTGGCGATCGCTTCCGCGGTAAACTGCTCCGGCGCCAGGCGCCACTTCCAATTCCCTCCGTGCAGGCTGGGCGTGTTCATGCGGGCCTCGCTCCCCAGCCCTAACACGTCCTGCATGGGCACGATCGCCAGGTCGGAGGCAGAACTCTGGGCCGCGCGAATGAATCCCCAATGAATGCCGTCTTCACAGCGCCCCAGATAGGCTTCCGCGTTACGGCGCTCGTGATCCGAGGCGCCAGAGTGAAACCATCCCTGGGTGGTGTCATTGTCATGGGTTCCGGTATAGATCACTTTGCCCGCTGCCCGGTGAGGCAAGTACATGTGCGAACCTGCGTCGTTGAATCCGAACTGCAACACGGCCATGCCCGGGATCTGCAAGCGGTTGCGCAAGGCATGAACTTCAGGCGTGATGTAGCCGAGATCCTCCGCAAAGAACGGCAGGCCGCCGAGCGCCTCGCGCAGCTTATGAAACAGATCATCGCGGGGGCCATCCACCCACCGCCCAGTCATCGCCGTCGAGTCGCCCGCCGGAATCTCCCAGAACTGATCGAAGCCGCGGAAATGATCGAGCCGGATGTAGTCGCAATTCTTGGTCGCCCAGCGCAAGCGCTGAATCCACCATTCGTACGCTTGCGATCGCATCACATCCCAACGGTAGAGCGGATTTCCCCAGCGCTGGCCGGTCTTGCTGAAAAAATCGGGAGGTACGCCGGAGACGACTTCGGGTTCCAGATCGTCGTTTAGGCGGAACAGCTCGCGGTGCAACCACACGTCAGAGCTATCGTAGTTTACGAATATGGCCACATCGCCCACGATGCGGATCGAACGCCCGGAACAATAACGGCGCAGCGCCTTCCATTGTTCACAAAAAGCAAACTGCAGGGCGGCGCGAATTTTCAGATCATTCCCCAGCTCTTTGCCAGCCTGTGCCAACGCAGCCGGCTCGCGGCGCGCCAAGTCCTGCGACCACTCGTTCCAACTCGCCAGCTTTCTCTGGGCGCGAAGGCCATCGAAGAGAACAAAATCATCGAGCCACCATGAGTTTTCTCTGCAGAACTGGTCGAAGCGCTGGCGGGCACTGCCCGCCGCCGAAGCAACAAAGCTGCGTGCCGCCTCAAAGAGGAGCGGCATCTTGCCGGCGAAAACACGATCGTATTCGACCGGCCCGGACTGCGATTCCACATCGAGAAACTGGGAGAGCCTGGCCGCGTCGATCCACCCGCGTTCCGCCAAACGCTCCAAACTGATCAGCAGCGGATTGCCGGCGAAGGCCGAAACGGAGGAATAGGGGGAATTGCCGTAACCCAGCGGACCCAGGGGCAGAACCTGCCACACTCCCTGCCGCGCGGCGGCGAGAGAGTCGATAAACGAATATGCCGCAGGGCCGAAATCACCAATGCCGCCGCGCGACGGCAGCGACGTGGGGTGCAACAAAATGCCTGCGGTGCGCGGAAAGGCCATTCAACTCGGTAGGTAGGGAGACTCGCTTTCTATTACATTCCCTGTTCGGTTCCGGCGTGGGTCAGGGTCTTCAATTCGTCCTGGTTGATTTTTATTTTGCCCGATTTCTCCATCTGATCGCGCAGATTGTTCACGAACAGCCCGAAAAGCTCCTGCTGCTTGCCCTGCAGCAACTGCTCCCGAATCTGGTCGCGTTTGGCAGCGAAGTCCGCATCGGTCGGGGATTGCACCTCGAGCACGGAAATCACCGCGCCATTTGTGCCGCTGCGGATGGGCCCGCTGATGTCGCCCGGCTTCATGGTGAAAGCAACCGAAACCTCGCCCCCCATCGAACCGATTTCCGGGACCTGGCCATCGGGCAGCACAAAGTCGCTGGTCTTAATCTGGGCGCCCAGTTCTTTCGCGGCTTTTTTCAGATCGTGAGCGGCTTTGGCGCGATCGGAAAGCTCCTGCGTCTTCTGGGTCAGCAGAACTCCCGCTCGCTCGTTCTTAAACTGCTCCTCCACTTTCGCCTTAACCTCGTCGAATGCGGGCGTGGCCGGGGGCTTGATGCTTAGCAACTGGAAAACCGCAAATCCCTGCGAGGTCGGGGCGATCTCGGGCGGTGATTTCTCAGCCGCTCCGAAGACCGCATCCATGAACTGCGGGGCCGGACCTAGTCCCGGGACGATGTCTCGGCGGCCGAAGAAGTCGGAACTCACCAGCGGAAGGTTTTTGGCCGCCGCGGCTGCATCCAGGCCCTGAGTCTTGGCCGCCTGCAGCAAATCGTCGGCCTGTTTCTGGGCGAGGTCCTGCGCTTTCTGCTGCCTCAGGATCGGCTCAATCTCGCCTTTCACCTCATCGAGGGACTTCATGTGCGCATCCTGGCGGTCGTCGACGCGGATGATGTGAAAGCCGTAACTGCTCTTCACCAGATCGCCAATCTGGCCCTTGGGCTGCGAAAATGCCGCTTTCTCAAACTCAGGAACGGTACGGCCCTTGCCGATCCATCCCAGCGATCCGCCTTCTTTCGCGCTACCCGGATCCTCCGAATACTTTTTGGCCAGGTCTTCGAACTTCGCCCCAGACTTTAGTTGCTTTAGCAGGTCTTCGGCACGCCTTTCCGCATCTGCAACACCCTTCTCGTCGACCTTTCCATCCGGACCCGGCAGCGGCATCTTGATCAGGATGTGGCTCACTTTGGCCTGCTCGGCGACGCGGTACTGATCGCGGTGCTGGTTGTAATAAGCCTGCAGTTCGTCGGGTGTAACTTGGACGCTGTCTTTAATTTTTCCCGTGTCGATCGCCACGTACTTGACTTTGCGCTTCTCCGGGATCGAATTCTTATAATTCTGCTGATGGCTGTCGTAGTAAGCCTTCAACTCTTCCGTGGTGGGATGAAGGCCTTTCTTGATGTCATCCTCTTTGATAATCGCGTAATCGAACTTTACCTTCGTATTCTCTTTCTTGAATTCCTGCTGAACGGCTGCATCGCTCACCGAGGCTCCGCCGGTAATCAGAGCCTGCAGCTTGGTGATCATCACTTCCTTGCCGACGTTACTTTCAAAGACTTCCGGCGAAAGATTGTGCTGCTGCAGCAGGTTTTTGTACTCGGCCTCGCCGATGAAGTTGCCTCCGGGAAAAAAGAATTCGGCGTAACGGCCGTGCTGTAACTCGTCTTTCACTTCCTGGGGAGTGGCTTTCAGCCCCATATGCTGGGCTTCAGTCAGCAAGGCCTGGCGGTCGATCAAGTTGTCAGCCGCCCGCTGCGTGGCCTGTTGCATGAGAAAGGGCATGATCATGGAGGCATTCTGACCGTACTGCGCCGCTTGCTGCTGCGCCATCTGACGGGCGGCGTCCCTGACCTGTTCGACCGTGATATCCTCACCGCTGACTTTAGCGATGACGCCCTTGCCGGGCGTGCCCGTCAGGTCGCCTCCCAGGCCGCCGGGGACAAACGCAATCACCATGGCGGCGCAAATGAGCAGCAACAGGCCGCTCAACACTATCTTCTTGACCGGCCCTTCAGTTTGCAGAAATCGAATCATCTTCTTATCACTCCAGAATTATGCGGGGAACCTAATATTATAAACCAGCTTACGCTGCGTTTGTGGGGCTGGGATGAAACACTGCTCTGCAATCAGCCCCGTCGTGGAGACAGGGATCCTTCGATTGCGGCTGCGGTTCGGATTCGCGAACACGAGCTCCATTTCAGGATGACGAGAGCGGCGATGACAGTGCGCGAAAAACGCCTATTGAAACGTATCAATAGACGTGTTATCCCTGTAGAGCGCGTGCTGGTTTTCGGTAATTCGGCCGCCGAAAACTCAAACGCAAATAGCGGTCAATTCCATAGAGCGGAGCAAAATGAACATCGCGAGACGATGCTCGTGCCTCAAGGACCTGTTCGCAGGATTATTCGTAATTGCCGTCTGTGCTTCAATCGCGGCGGGGGCCAATCCCGCCCTATCGGCGGGGCAAAACGACGAGAAATTTGAGCTGCGCGATCACTGGGCGGTGCAATCCTCGGCGAAGATCGAAGGCAAGGGCGAGATCATTTCCAGCGCTGCGTTTGTTCCCAACGGCTGGCACGAGGCGACCGTCCCCACCACAGTCGTCGCCGCCCTCGTGAAAGATAAGACCCTGCCTGATCCTTTCTTTGCCATGAACTTGCGCCAGTTTCCCGGCGTGACCTATCCGATTGGGGCAAATTTCTCCAACATTGCCATGCAACCGGAAAGTCCTTACGCGGTTTCCTGGTGGTATCGCACGCAATTTACGGCGCCCGCTGCCTACGCGGGAAAGAGCATTTGGCTTAATTTCAGAGGAATCAACTACCGTGCCAATGTGTGGGTCAACGGTAAGCAGATCGCCGATTCCACCCAGGTGGCAGGAGCCTGGCGCACATACGAATTTAATGTCACCGGCACGGTGAAAGCGGGCGAAGAGAACGTGCTTGCGGTGCAGGTTTTTCCTCCTACCGAGAACGATCTCGCCATCACATTTGTGGACTGGAATCCCGCTCCTCCCGACAAGAACATGGGACTGTGGCGCGACGTATATCTCACTGCCAGCGGTCCGGTGGCGTTGCGCTATCCCACGGTTGTTTCGAAACTGAGCCCCGGCGGCGACTCCGCGGAGCTTACGGTCACGGCGCAATTGAAGAACTCGACAGACAGGCCGATCAGGGGAAAGCTGCGAGGCGAAATCGAAAACGCCGCCTTCGAGCAGGAAGTCGAACTCGCCGCCCGTGAAACGAAGGATGTCACTTTCACTGCCAGTCGGTTCCACCAACTTGTGTTTTCCGACCCGCGCCTGTGGTGGCCGGCGCAGATGGGCAAACCGAATCTTTACCTGTTGACGATGGCGTTTGACGTTGACGGCGCGGTCAGCGATCGTGCTCAAACAGAGTTTGGCATCCGCGAGATTACTTCGGACCTTAACTCCGCCGGTGGACGCGCCTTCCACATCAACGGCAAGAACATCCTGATTCGCGGCGGCGGCTGGACTCCCGACATGATGCTTCGGGAAACATCTGAGCGCCTGCACGACGAATTCCGCAACGTGCGCGATATGGGATTGAACACGGTCCGCCTCGAAGGCAAGCTCGAAACCGAGGAATTTTTCGACCTCGCCGACCATGAAGGGATTCTGGTTATGGCGGGCTGGTGCTGCTGCGATTTCTGGGAGCGCTGGCCCCGCTGGAAGCCCGAAGACTTTGAAATTGCGAAGCAGTCGCTACGCGATCAGATTTACCGTCTGCGCAGCCATCCCAGCCTGGTGATGTGGCTGAACGGCAGCGATAACCCGCCGCCTCCCGACGTGGAGCAGATGTATCTCGATGTCGAGAAGGAGTTACTGTGGCCGAATCCCGTGGTTTCCTCGGCCACCGGAAAGGCTACCAGCGTCACTGGCGCCAGCGGAGTAAAGATGACCGGGCCGTACGAATACATCGCCCCGGAATATTGGGAAGATGACACGGTGAAAGGCCAACCCCAGCGCAAGCAGTGCAACCCGGGCGGCTGCGGCGGAGCCTACGGCTTCAACACGGAAACCAGCATGGGACCGGCCGTCCCGCCGATTGAAAGCATTCGAGCCATGGTGGGCGAGGAGCATCTGTGGCCCATCGACAAGGTGTGGAATTACCACGCAGGCGGCGGCGAATTCAAAACCATCCACGTGTTCAGCGACGCGCTCGCTAAACGATACGGCAAGTCCAACAACGCCGAAGACTTCGCCTTCAAATCGCAACTGCAGACCTACGAAGGCGTGCGCGCGATGTACGAGGCCTACAGCCGCAACAAATATCGGGCGACGGGTGTGATCCAGTGGATGCTGAACAACGCCTGGCCCTCGATGATCTGGCATTTGTACGATTATTATTTGCGCCCCGGCGGCGGCTACTTCGGCGCCAAGCGGGCGATGGAGGCGCTCCATCCGCTCTACGGCTACGATGATCGTTCCATCTGGCTGGTCAGCAGTCAGTACCAGGATGCTAAGGGTCTAAAGCTGGTAACGAAAATCTACAATCTCGACATGACGGAAAGGTTTTCTCACGAAGATTCTCTCGACGCGCCTGCTGACAGCACTAGTAAAATCTTCACACTACCTGAAAATCTGGCCGATCTGAGTCCCGTATACTTCCTGGTCTTGCGGCTGACAAATTCAGCCGGCAAACTCGTCGGCTCAAATTTCTACTGGCTCTCCACCAAGCCGGAGACGCTCGACTGGTCGAAGTCGAACTGGTGGATGACGCCTACGGCATCATTCGCCGATTACACCGCGCTGGCACAACTGCCCAAGGTAAAGCTGATCGTTAGCCAGCACACGGAACGCAAAGGCGAAGAGTCGATCACTCACGTAACCGTGGACAACCCGAACAAGTCGCTCGCTTTTTTCGTGAGGCTCAAGCTGACGAAGGGTGAGAAAGGCGAAGAAATTCTGCCGGTCGTCTGGGAAGACAATTACATTTCTCTGTTGCCCGGCGAGAAGCGCCAGGTTGCTGCGACCTACAGAGCCGCGGAGTTGGGGTCGGCGAAGCCCGCGGTGGAAGTCAGCGGCTGGAACGTGGAGTATTAGTGCAGGTCGCGAGAATCGCGATGACAAATCTCGCACAGCTAGATCATTTGTGCTGTGAAACCGACAAAATATTCCCATCGGGGTCCTTGAACCACGCCACTTTGTCCCCGGTTGGCGCAGTCCAGATTCCAAGGGCGTCTTGCTCGAAAAATCCGAAGCGCTCGAAGTGCACGCCCTTGCTCTGCAGGCCGGTCGCCACGGCTTCGATGTCATCCACCTGCCAGCCCAGGATCGTGAACGGTGCCGGCGTAAACTGCGCTTTCGTGACCCGTATCATGATTCCGTTGGCATCCAGAACCATGGCGAATCCGTCGTCCTTTACAAACTTCAGGCACAACATGCCCTCGTAAAATGCGCGCGCCTTGTCTGTGTCTGTGGTAGGAATAAAAGCGGCAATGTTGATGGAACCCAGCATCCGACCCCCATTAAGACATTCTGCCGCCGTAGTTCGGGTTGCTAAATAACTCAATCATCGGATACTCTCACTCTTCCGGCGGCACATCAAAATTAACCAAGTCACTCTCGAACCCTTTAGTTTTCCATGCTCCGTAGGCGATGCCCGCGATCATCCAGATCGAGCCTACCTTCAATGCCAGGCTGGAGAGGTGAATCCAGATGAACAGGCAGATGAAGAAACCTAGAACGGGCGGAATCAACTGCCCCAGGGTACGGTCCTCGCCGCGGATGTAATAGTGGGTCAGCGACGCGAGATTGACGCCCATGAAGGCGATCAGCGCGCCGAAGTTGAGCAACTCTGCTCCCGTGTCATAGTTCATCAGAAAGGCGCCCACGAGGGCAATGACGCCCACGAAAAGCACGTTGTTCGCGGGAATGCGCGTTCTGGGGTGGATTGCGCCAAAGAATTTTTTCGGGATTGCGTTGCTCCTCCCCATGCCATAGAGCAGTCGCGCCGCGCCCAGTTGCGACCCCATGCCCGAGCCGACAGTCGCGATCAGCAGGGTAAGGCTGATGGCCTTGGTCATGAGCGGTCCGCCCGCAATCCCGGCGACATGGCTGAAGACGTTCTCATCGCCAAATTCCGAGAAGACGCCGAAATCCTTGCCAAAGTGGATGAAGCTCAGCACCTGCGCGCCATAAACTTCCGCTGCCGCCAGAAACCCCGTAACCACGCACACCAGCACCGTCGCGAGAAAAATATTGCGCCGGGGATTCTCCACCTCTTCCGACAAAGTGGAAATGCCATCGAACCCAATATAAGTCAGCACAGCGACAGACGTTCCATGAAAGACGCGGTTGATGGTAAACGTTTCCGGATTATAGAAAGGCCGCAGGAAATAAATCTCCGGGAACTGCGGCAGATGGAAAATGTAGCGGATGGTGGACCAGAAAAAAGCCAGGATCACGGCGCCCATAATGGCGCACAAGGTCTTGTTGATCCGCGCCGAAGTCTGCACTCCACGCAGGTTGAGCGCTGTAAACAATCCGGCAAACACCAGCGGCCACAGGAAGCCAGGGTACGGAATCTGGTAACGCGTTCCGGTCAGCAGGTCCGCCATGGCTTTGGAGCACCAGATGGTGCAGATCAATGGATTGAGAATGTAATCCATGGTCATGCTCCATCCGGTCACATAGCCGAGCGAAGGATGAAGTTCGCGCCCCACATAGGTATAGGCCGAACCGGCACTGGGATAAACCCTCGCCATCCGGCCGTAGCTCATTGCGGTGAAAACCATGGCGACCATGGCGATGAGTATGGAAGTGACGACGTGGCCCTGCCCGGCGTTACTGAATACGCCATAGGCGGGCATGGGCGCAGTGGGCTGGATAACGATGATGCCGTAAAGAATCAAGTCCCACAGAGTCAGGGAGCGGCGCAGGCGGGGGGCGGAAGACACGGTTTCCGGGGAAGCGGTTTCCATGAGTCCCGCTATTGGATTATGGAATGGGGAAGAATGTCAATGTTAAAACGATTCCATACGGCCACAGGCGGACGCAAGTTGCTACTCCCTGTCTTTCTTCTTCAACTCCTCCATTACGCTCTGGATCAGTTCCTTCGCGTCGGTCAGGCTCTTCATAATGATCTGGATATCCATCACCGGCTTGCCCGGCCACCGCTGGCTTTGGCAGTAGACGCCATGCTGGCCGACCAGCGCCATCGCGTCGGTGATCGTATCCATGGTGACGGCCAGCCGGCCGCGGGAAACACCCATCATAGTCTCGTAGTGCTCGAGTTCTTCCTGCTTTTCGTCGAAGACTGGCATGCCGCGATTGTAACCGTTGCCGGCGATGGAGCATAATCATCAGTCTGCTGCCTTATGGTGCGACCCGACGTCTAAAATGTTATTAGCCATCCTGAATACTGAAAAGAGAATCCATGCAAAAACGAATCGCTTTTTACGCCGTTCTCACTATCTTCGTTAACGCAGCCGCATTCGCTCAAATGGGGGGTAGCAAGCCCAGCCCCGCGGCGTCCGCCAATTGCGATCTTGGCGGTGGAAAAACCATCAAGACCGATTATTCCAGCCCGCGCATGAAGGGCCGAAAAATCTACGGCGAACTGGTACCCTTTGGCGAAGTCTGGCGCACCGGCGCCAATGATGCCACGACCTTCGTCAGCAATGCCGACGTAGTGGTCGGTGGCAAGGCCGTGCCCGCCGGCAGCTATACCATCTTTACCGTGCCGGGAGCCGACAAGTGGTCGCTGATCATCAACAAGAAGACCGGCGAGTGGGGCATTCCTTACAAGTATCAGAGCGACGAACTGGCCCGCGTGGATATGAAGGTTTCCAAGCTGCCTGCGCCGGTTGAGAACTTCACCATCTCCTATGCCAAGTCCGGAAGCGGTTGCACCATGCAGATCGATTGGGAGACGACGCGGGCGTCTGTGGACATTTCGGCGAAGTAAAAGGGCGGGGTCGCCGCTTTCCGGGTCGATGTCCCTTCGTCGGGCTCAGGGAAAACTTGGGGCGGTGCCGGCGCCGCGAAATTACGCTGGTGGCTTCCAGCGCAGCACCGGCTTCCTGGCGGCAGCCGTCTCATCCAACCGCGAAACCCTTGTGGAGTGCGGTGCGTCGAGCACTGTCTGCGGATTTTCTTCCACTTCGGCCGCGATCGACTTCATCGCGTCGATGAATAAATCCATCTCTTCGACAGACTCGCTCTCGGTCGGCTCAATCATCAGCGCGCCCGGAACAATCAGGGGAAACGCTGTGGTATAGGGGTGGAATCCGTAATCGATCAGACGCTTAGCAATGTCCATGGTGCGCACGCCCTTTTTAGCCTGGAGCTTGTCGCTGAAGACGACTTCGTGCATGGTCGGTGTCGAATAGGGCAGATCGTAAGTACCCTCGAGGCCTTTGCGGATGTAGTTCGCATTCAATACCGCGTCTTCCGTGGTTTGCCGCAAGCCATCCGGCCCGTTCGCCTGAATATAGGCCAGCGCACGCACGAACATTCCGAAATTGCCGTAGAACGCGCGCACGCGTCCCACCGACTGCGGCCGATCATAGTCGAATCCCAATTTACCGCCGGGCCTGGCAACGACGACGGGCGTGGGCAGGAACGGCTCCAAAGCTTTCTTGATTGCCACCGGCCCCGATCCCGGGCCGCCGCCGCCATGCGGTGTGGAGAAAGTTTTGTGCAGATTCAAATGCATGACGTCGACGCCAAAATCTCCCGGCCGCACTTTACCCACCAGCGCGTTCATGTTGGCGCCGTCCATGTAGAGCAACCCGCCCTTGGCGTGCAGAATGTCGGCAATCTTGTGAATGTCCTGCTCGAAGACTCCGAGTGTGTTGGGATTGGTGAGCATGAGCGCGGCGACATCTTCGTTCATCTGTGCCGCCAGCGCTGCCACGTCGACCATGCCTCGCGAATCCGATTTCAGGTTTTCGACTGCATAGTCGACCATGGCGGCGGTCGCCGGGTTGGTCCCGTGCGCCGAGTCGGGAATCAGAATCTTCTTTCGCGGGCGGCCCTTCGAGTGATGATAAGCCCGCACCATGAGTAGCCCCGTCATCTCGCCATGGGCGCCGGCAGCGGGCTGCAGCGTGATCGCATCCATGCCGGTGATGTCGATCAGGCACTCGCTCAGGGTCTTGAGAATCTGCAGTGCGCCCTGAGAAATCTTCTCCGGCTGGTAGGGATGCCCGTTGGCGATTCCCTCCACCCGTGCAACCGCTTCATTCACACGCGGGTTGTACTTCATAGTGCACGAGCCCAGGGGATACATGCCGAGATCGATGGCATAGTTCCAGGTCGACATACGCGTGAAATGGCGGATGATTTCGATCTCGCTCACCTCCGGCATGTTGCCAAGGTCTTTTCTTGCCGACGAGCCCAGCAGCTTCGAAGCATCGACTTCGGGCACATCGAGCGGCGGCAGCTTCCACGCCGCTTTACCGGATGAGGATTTCTCGAAGATCAATCCTTCATTCTGATTGACGTGGCGGGTGGCTTTGCGGATCATCGGTTTCATCTCGCCACCTCTTCTGCTTCTTCCTTTGTCGAGGCCACCCTACCTTCGCTTTCGGCGAGTAATCCTGCGGCAGTATCGATGGCGGTTCGAGTAGTCAATTCCGTGCAGCACCAAAGCGCCGCATTCCCCAGTTCGGGGTAAAACTTTTTCAAGGGAAGACCCCCGACGATCTTGTGCCCAAGCAACCGGGTGTTGATGGACTGGGGATCTTCGCTGGTCTCGAGCACAAACTCGTGGAAGCGCGGGGAGCCGGCAAACAGGATCTTGCCATGCCTGGCGAACTGCCCGGCGGCGTATGCTGCCTTGGCGAGATTCTGTTTGGCCAGCTCTTTCAGGCCGACCTTCCCATAGACCGTCATAAAGATGTTGACCATTAACGCGACCAGCGCCTGGTTGGTGCAGATGTTGGACGTAGCCTTCTCGCGGCGGATGTGCTGTTCGCGGGTGGCCAGCGTGAGCACGAATCCGCGCCGGCCCTGCTTGTCAACAGTTTGTCCTACCAGGCGCCCCGGCATCTGCCGCACGAATTTTTCCCGGGTGGCAATCACGCCGCAGTACGGGCCGCCGAATCCCAAGGGGACTCCAAACGATTGCGCCTCCATGGCAATGACGTCGGCGGCGCGCGGCGGTTCGACAATACCCAGGGATACGGCCTCGGCGATCGAAACTACCAGCAGCGCCCCGTGCTTGTGCGCGAGATCGGCAATGGCCGCAACGTCTTCGATGGTGCCGAAGAAATTTGGCGATTGAATGAGCACGGCAGCCGTCTCCGGCCCGATGGATTTCTCCAACTCCTTCATGTCTATGCGTCCATCCCCGCCGAATCCCGCAATCGACAATGGCATGCCCTGATGTGTGGCGTAGGTCGCCAGCACCTCGCGATACTCCGGATGCAGGCTGCGGGCGACGACCACCGAACGGCGTCCCGTAAGCCGCACGGCCATCATCACAGCCTCAGCCGCCGCGGTGGAACCGTCATACATGGAAGCGTTGGCCACTTCCATGCCGGTGAGTTCGCAGATCATGGTCTGAAATTCGAAAATCGATTGCAGGGTTCCCTGAGAAATCTCTGCCTGGTAGGGGGTGTACGCGGTGAGAAACTCTCCGCGCGAGATCAGCGAGTCGATAATGACGGGCCGGTAGTGGGCGTAAGCCCCGGCGCCCAGAAAGCTGGTGTAGCCCTCGCCGTTCTCGCGCGAGCGCTCGCGGAAGTAGTCGACGATCTCGGACTCGGCCATTTGCCGTGGGACTTTGAGGTCACGGCTCAGCCGGTACTCTGCCGGAATCGGTGCAAACAGTTCGTCGACCGACCGCAGGCCAATGGCCCTCAGCATGGCTTCGCGGTCGGCTGGAGATTTGGGTAAATAGCGCATAGGAAGTTGATTAGATGTTGCGTGAGTTCACTTCGATTGCGACCGCGTCGGTGGCATGAAAACTATCGTGATCCGTGCAATGTTCCAATCCCAGGAGCTCTCAGTGTCCGCCCTCTTCGGCCACGAACTTCTCATAATCCGCCGCAGAGAGCAGGCCGTCCAATTCCTTCGGATCCTTGAGATTGATCTTAAGCATCCAGGAGCCGTGCGCGTCTTTATTCACGTTTTCGGGAGCCGTTGACAAATCTCCGTTGACCTCAGTGACTGTTCCCGAGGCCGGCGCGAACAAGTCAGAGACGGCTTTCACGGACTCGACCGTGCCAAAGGTCTTGCCTGCCGTTAGGTCGGCGCCCACCTTGGGCAGTTCTACAAACACAATGTCGCCCAGAGACTCCTGCGCATGGTCGGTGATGCCGACAGTGGCGGAGGCGCCGTTCGCCTGAATCCATTCGTGTTCTTTGGTGTATTTGCGATCTTTTGGATAAGCCATGATGGCTGTTTCAGCTCCTAGCTTCTAGCTACTAGCTACTTGCAAATCTCTCCAGGTCCTCAGCGTCCCCTGCGGTTTTCATTTCTTCGGGCGCTTATAAAACGGCGTCGGCACAATCTGCGCCGCAACGCCTTGCCCGCGAATCTCCACCTTCACGGTCGATCCCACGGGTGCGAACTCGGGCGGCACATACGCCAGCGCAATATTCTTCTTTAAGAATGGTGCTGGCGATCCGCTGGTGGCATATCCAATTTCCCGCCCGCCACCGTCCAGAACTTTATATCCGTCACGCGCGATACCGCGCTCAACCATCTCCAAGCCCACCAGAGTTCGCGTCAAGCCCGCCGCTTTCGCCTTCTCCAGCGCCGACCGACCGACAAACTCGGGCTTCTCCATTTTGCAGAAGCGATCCAGGCGGGATTCCCAAACGTTTATGGTATCGGAAATCTCGTGCCCGTAGAGGGATAGGCTGCCTTCGAGTCGCAGAGTGTTGCGAGCGCCCAAGCCGCAGGGTACAACCCCGAATTCTTTTCCCGCCTTCAGAATCTCATTCCAAACCCGCGCGCTGGTGGCCTCATCGGCCGGAACATAAATCTCGAATCCATCTTCGGCTGTGTATCCCGTGCGCGCAATCAGAATATTCTTAAGTCCGCAAACTGTGCCGCGCGTGACCCAGTAAAACTTGACCGCGCTCAAATCCGCGTCCGTGAGCTTCTGCATTGTGCTCACGCCCTTGGGACCCTGAATCGCAATCTGCGTAAAGTCGTCCGATACATTCTCTACCGCGCAATCGAACTGGCGCGTATTGTCACGCACCCAGTTGAAATCCTTTTCGCGAGTGCCCGCATTGATCACCAGCAGATATTCGTCTTCGCCCAGGCGATGGACGATCACATCGTCCACAAATGTTCCCTGTGGATAAAGCAGGGCGGAATATTGCGCCTGACCGACGGCGAGGCGGGAGGCATCGTTCATGGAAATATGCTGCACAGCGGTCAGCGCCTGCGGCCCGGCGAGGCGAATGTCGCCCATGTGGCTGACGTCGAAGATACCGACGCCGGTGCGCACCGCCATATGCTCGTTGATGATCCCGCAAGCGATTGAAGCTGGATACTCGACCGGCATCTCCCAGCCATTGAAGTCGACCATCTTCGCGCCCATCTGGCGATGGACGGCGTTTAGAGCAGTCTTGCGAACGGCGGGGGCGGTGGTCTCAACGGCGGACAAGCATGACCTCAATCAGCGCAGGGGCGGCCTGCTGGGTGGTGACTGATAACCGTATCACGCGCTTTTTCTGTGGGTCAAACAGGGGCCGCTTTCACCGCCCGAGCCGAGGATCTCGCGCGTGCTCGTTTGCGCTGCTATTGAGGCGAGTCCGTTAATACCAATGAAACGAGCACAAAATCGAGCATCTTGCCTGCCCCCGAAGCGCGGCAAGAAACAGGCGTCTGAGTCGGATCGTCAGATTGTCACCGCAAGTTTCTAGGTATCGCGAAACCTTCAGAGGACTAGCCAGGAGCCACTAGCGCCCGAACTGCACCGTCACACGCGCGCCGGCAGTGACATGTGCGCCAGCGGGAGGAGCCTGTTGGCGCGCTACACCGCTGCCTACGGGTTCAATCTCTAGCCCAGCGTCCTGGGCGGCTTCAATGGCTCCGCGCACGGTCTTGCCCACGAATGAAGGGACCTCGATTCCGCCTTGCTCAACGTCAAGAACTACTGTTCCTGTGGTGGGGAGTTTTGGCTGCGTGGCCGACGCGGCCGGAGGGAGCGGAGTATTTACTGGCGGACCTGGCGGAATCGATCCAGGAGATGCAACGTAAGTCGACGCCTCCGCCTGCTTCATCGATGCTGGCACGATTTTTCCTGCGCTTCCGGCGCTCGCAGGCGACGGCGCTCGCGAAACATGATCCCGGCTTGACGTAGAGTCTCCGGTTACATCGGCAGTTTCCAAAGGCTCGCCGGGATGGTCTGGCGTGCCTTCCTCCAGATCCGTTTCTTTCGGCTTCGCTTGCGCCAGCAACAGCTGATGCTTGGGCGCGAGCGGCAGATCATGCGGCACGTGCAGGTACTCCAGCACTTGTTGCGTGATGCGGTGAAAGACGGGCGCAGAGACTTGGCCACCCTGGTGCAGCCCGACGGCGGAATCCAGAATGACCGCAACCACGATTTGCGGATCATTTACCGGGGCGAATCCAGCGAACGATCCGATATATTTCGTTTTCGAATAAGCTCCTGTCGCAGGATCGACTTTTTGCGCTGTCCCCGTCTTCCCCGCCGAGCTGTAACCTTCCAGAATTGCTTTTCGTCCCGTGCCCTCGAGCACAACTTTCTGCATCATGGCGCGCATTTCAGCGGCGGTGAAGCTCGAAATCACGCGGTGCGATGCTCCCGGATGAAACGCGACCGTTTGCGGAGCTCCCTGAGGCTCGACCTTTCCCGCCAGGATATGCGGAGCGACCCAGATACCATCGTTGGCAAAAGTTGAGACCAGTCCAACCAGCTGAAGCGGCGAAATGCCGATCTCCTGCCCCATGGAAATGGCCGCAATCGAGACTTTCGACCAGCGGCTCACCGGTTTGGTCATTCCGCGGGTCTCGCCCGGTAGTTCGATTCCGGTCTGCTGGCCGAATCCATAGGCGCGAATGTATTTGTAAAAGCGGTCCTCGCCCAGACGCAACGCAATCTTAATTGCGCCCACGTCGCTCGACTCCGCCAGCACTCCCCATACCGGCAGCAAACCGTGCGGCTTGGAGTCACGAATGCGCATGCCGTTGTACACGATCGATCCCATCTGGCAGTCGAACACTTCGTCAGGATTGGTCAGCTTTTCTTCGAGCGCAGCCGAAATCGTCACCAGCTTGAAGGTCGATCCCGGCTCGTAGATGTAGCTGACGGCGCGGTCGGTCAGGGCTGCCGGTGTAATCTCTTTGCGCAGATTGGGATTGAATGTGGGGCGATTGGCGAGCGCGAGAACCTCGCCGGTGTGCGGATTCTCGACGATCACCGTGCCCGCGATCGCCTGCGTATCGCGGATGGCCTGCTCGAGTTCTTTTTCGGCGATGTACTGTATGTTCTTGTCGATGGTGAGAACTAAATTCTCGCCCGGCTCGGGCTGCTTCTCGACGTCGGAAAACCACTGGCGGCGCGCATCCACAGAAATGAACATCTTTCCCGCGTGTCCCCGCAGTTCGTCGTCGAACTCGTGTTCGATGCCGCTCTGGCCGGTATCTTCCATTCCAACACTGCCGACCACCTGAGCCGCCAGATCACGCGCCGGATAGAACCTCTTGGGCTCTTTCTGAAAGTGGATACCCTGCAAATTGAGGGACTTAATGCGCTGGATGGTTTCGTCATCAGCCTTGCGGGCTACCCAGCAGAAGGTTTTGTGATTGCGGCAGTCGGCGAGAACAACATTGTGATCGTCACCGGTGATGCGCGTAATCAGCGAAACCGCAGTGGGCAGGTCTTTGACTTCGCTGGGAACGGCAAACGCTGAGTCGACCAACACCGACATGGCCAGTTCGTGACCCGCACGGTCATAAATAACTCCGCGCTTGGCGGAAAGCGGAATCGCGCGTTGCTGCTGGTGTTCGGCCTGCTTGACGAAACTGCCGTAGCGGAAGACTTGCAGATAAACCAGGCGCCCGCAGATCGCGACGCACCATAAAATAAGGATGGCTCCGAGGAGGTAGAGGCGGGAGTTCTTGCCGAGAGTGGAATTACTGGTCATAATTCTTCCGACTCCATGTCATTCCGACGATGCGCGAACTGCAGAGGAGGAATCTGCTTTCTGCCGGCGCCAGCAAACGGCAGGTTCCTCGTCGCATTCGCTCCTCGGAATGACAAAAGCTTGTAAGGCGTTGTCGCCAGACAAACATGCTCAGACAAACATGCTCAGACAAACATGGCGGTCCACCGTGCAGGCGGACCGCCAAAATAAGTTCACGGGGGAAAGCCGGATCTCTACTGCCCCGGCAGCAACATCCCCGGCTCCACGCTCGCCATCACCGGTGCACTCGAATCCGCAGGTGAGCTATCAAGGCGAATTACTTGGCCCGGCTCGGGGGGTACCAGCCCGATGCGCCGGGCGATCACATCAATTCGTTCCGGATCGCGCAGCGAAGCATCTTCCAGCCGCAGCGCCCGATTCATCTCCGTGAGATTGTTTAGCTCGCGCTTGGCCGATTCGATCTGGTAGCCGTACTCGATGGCGCGGAAGTGCTGCCAAGCATAGGTGAACACCAGCAGGAACAGGCAGGCCAGGGAGGTGACGAATTGCTTCATCTCGAGATTGCGGCGGGGATCCTCCACCTTGACCAGCCGCGAATTGTCGATCGCTTTGGCAAAGTAAATTTCCGGTGTGCCGGTGAAAAACGTACTGCGCCGTGCCGCCGGGATTGCTCGAAGTGTTGCCGCCGCTGCTGCCATTTATGCCGCTCCCGCGAAAACTCGTTCTTCACTCAATTGCGGAACCTGCAGCGCAAACATGCGCTGCAGTTCCATTTCGTCGACGATCCGTTTGTATCGCGCGCGCTGTTCGGCCCGCTCTACCATCGCCGCCAAATCGTTGATGAATGTTCCGGTGTACATGACCAAACCTCAGACTAGGATTCCTACCACGGAACCCTGAAACCCGGCTTCGGGCTTCGGCGTTCGGGCCTCGGCAAGACCTGCAGTTCCACCTGGCCTTTGCAAAAGCCCGAAAGCCGAAGCCTTAAGCCCGTCTTTCAAACCTGAACGCCCGGCACGGCCACCACAGCTATGCCGGGGACTCCGGCAGGTTTTCCGGAATCTAAATCTAGCTCTCGGGCCGAAGCCCGAAGCCCTTAAATCCTTTCCGCCGCCCGCAACTTGGCGCTGCGGGCCCGCGGATTGCGATCTTGCTCTTCTAAAGATGCTGTTACCGGTTTCCTGGTCAGCACCCGGTAGTACTTGTCCTTAATTCCACCCTCGCGGAAGTCATCCTTTACGATGCGGTCCTCCAGCGAGTGAAAACTGATCACCACCACGCGTCCACCGGGCTTCAGAATCCGGGGCGCTCCTTCCAGCAGCGCCCGCAGATCGTCCAGTTCGCGGTTTACGAAGATTCGAAGAGCCTGAAAAGTACGCGTCGCGGGATGAATCCTTCTTTCTGCCTGATTCATTGGCCGGGCCGCGGCTGATATGACATCCGCAAGATGTGCGGTAGATCGTATCGGCCGCGACCGGACAATGGCTCTGGCGATTCTCCGCGACCTCCTTTCCTCTCCGAATTCGTAAATCACATCGGCAAGCTCGCGCTCGTCGAGGTGGTTTACCACTTGTTCGGCGGTACGCTCCGACTGCGGATCCATCCGCATATCGAGCGGTCCTTCCGCCTGAAAACTGAATCCGCGTGCGGGGTCGGAAAGCTGCAGGCTGCTGACGCCGAGGTCGGCGAGAATGCCGTCAACCTTGTCGTTGGTCGTTAGTCGTTGGTCGTTCGCCACTTCGGCAAACGATCCGTGTCTGAGCTCGACCATTGGCCATTCGCTTTGGCCAACGACCAACGACGAACGACCAAGGACGCTTTTCGCTCTCTCCAGCGCCGCCGGATCCTTATCGAGGCCAATCAAATGTCCCGGTGCGCCGAGGCGTTTTGCGATTTCGTAACTGTGCCCGCCCAGGCCCACCGTGGCGTCGATATAGGTCCCGCCATGCCGCACGTTCAAAAAGTCGATCGCTTCTTTTAAAAGAACTGGAACATGATTGGCTGAAAGATGGCTCGCTTCCCTTCCACCACCATGCCCAACCCCCTGAGGGGTGTCTGTTGAACCCTCGCCCACTAGATGCCCAATTCGTCGAGCGTCTTCTCATCGTCAGGCGTAAACTTTTCTTCCCGAACCTTCTGCTCGTAGGCCTTGATGTTGCGGACTTCCAGATACGTCTGGTAGCCGCTCACCGCAACCTCGCCCTTCAGGTCGGCCGCTTCGCGCAATAACTGGGGCATCAGCAGACGCCCCTGCCCATCCATCTCGACGGCCTGCCCCCAGTAATTCACCTTGCTCAGAAACTTTTTCTTGGTCGGATTGAAAGTGGAGAGGCCGGCTAACTTCTGCTCGATCCGCTCCCACTCCTCGAAGGGATACACTTGAGCAACATCCCCATCCAGACTTGTGATGTAAAATTGCTGGCCGTACTTCTCGTCGATCACGCGCTTGAACTCGGCCGGGACCTTTAACCGTCCTTTTTCGTCGACGCGAGTTGGATGATTGCCGCGAAACATATTGCCCTTTGACGCTTGTCATCCTGAGGCGACGTTCTTTGTCGCCGAAGGATCTCTTCACCACTGCTGCCGCCACGAAGGAGGAAAAAACGGCGCAAAAACTGGTCAAACTCGATTGGTTCGGTCGGCTTGTCGTGCTTTCGGGTCGGTTTCCCACCGGCTCCTCGTTTTCAGCGTTCCGTTCCCACGAACTCGACTGCGCTTACCACTCCTTACCACTTTGTACCACATCTTACCCGTAAGTCATTGATTGTCAAGAGGAAACTTAAAGGTCGATGTCCCACATTCGGAGAGATTCGGCAAACTACGAGGGCTTGCGGTTAATCAGTTATACGACCACAAGATGTAGCGTTGACGATCTATATTCGTTCGCTATTCATTCGCTTTTATTTTTCTTGCATTCCGCGCCAGTGGCGGAGTTTCCTGTGGAAAATGCTGCGAAGCTAGTGTAGAGGCAGGCTGGGGTTGTGACGCGAACGGTCTGGGAAGCAGGCTCAAGACAGCGAGCGAGCCGCCTATAGCCAGCCGGAGGACGGCCCTACTAATACGGCGCGCGGCCGCTGCGAATGGTCCCTTCCTCCGCCGAGATCGAGTAAGCCTCGCCGCCCTCGCCGCTCCAAGCCCCCACGTCGAATTTGGCCCCGCCAGGCGCGTGGTAGACCGCGACGTTGCGCAGGGTCAACGGCTGGCCAGGCTTACACACTACGGGCGCCTCCGTGACCTGCAAGAAATATACGCCCAAGCCAGTGCCCACAACCTTGCCCCGCCCGCTCGCGTCGACCAGCAGCGCCGACTTTTCGTCGATGGCAATCTCGCGTGGAGCTCTAGACCAGCCATCGTGCACGATTCGCGCCAGAAATCCCAGACTCCGTCCCATGCGGTCGCGGTTGGCGAAGTGGCTATCGGTGAGAACGTTCTCGAGGCCGGGAACCTTGAGAAATTCTCTCACCAGAGTTACGCGATTGATATATGGGTCGGCCAGCACTTCGCGGGAAGTAAGATCGGGATCATCCTTTTTGTCCGCGAGCGCGCCGTAAACAAAGCCTCCCAGCACAGCCAAACCGGCGCTGGTTCCTCCGATGGGCTTGCCGGCGGCTACGTGTACGTTGACGGCGTCCTGTACGGGAGTGTCCTTCCAGAAGTTGAGATACCGCGCCTGATCGCCTCCGGCAATGAAAATAACCTCTGCTTGCCGGATGATTTCAGCCACTCGTAGATGCTGCGCAGCTTTGCGGCTGGGAATGATCAGAGTCGCCACCGAGTTGGCCTTGCACAATGCGGCGACGTAGGGGTTGTAATCTGCGTTCCCGTGAGCGCGCAGGATGAGAAAATCGCCGCCGTTTCCCTTGCCGCAGAGCCAGCGAAAGGCTTCGTCCAAATCCTCGCCGCCGCCCATCAAGGCGATGCCGGCTTCGGTGCGGGTCTGAACGTCGGATGAATTTCCACGACGAATGTATTTGAAATCCGCCGCGTGTCCGAGAGCGCCACTGGCTAAAGTCACCAGAATGAAAGCAAGAAGAACAGAAATAAAAAGGCGTGACTGTTTCATTTTCGCTGGACTACTCCGTCGGGGTGTGACGGAATCTCCGCACTTCGCCTACTTCACCGCTTCGACAACCACCGCGGTCCCGTACGCCAGCACTTCGGTGACGCCCTGCATCACTTCAGTCGCGTCGTAGCGCGCGCCAACGACCGCATTGCCGCCCAGTTCGGCGGCGTGCATGAGCATCAGATCGAATGCTTCGGCGCGGGTTTTCTCGCAAAGATTTGTGAGCAGCGTGATGTTGCCGCCGACAAGGGTCTGCAGGCCGGCGCCGATGGTGCCAAAAATCGAGCGTGATCGCACCACGATACCGCGCACTACTCCCAGTGTGCGCGTCACTCTAAAACCATCGAGCTCAAACTGTGTCGTCACCATGTTGTGAGCTACCATACGTCCGCCGCCCGCGTAACCGGTTGCCATGGCCATCCTCCCTTTCTGAAACCGAACTCTGCAGAGCAGCTAACTATAACGCAATTCGCATCACTCAAGTGCGGCCGTAATTATGAATTCATGGACTGTCGTGTCGTACTCGAGCCGCAATAAATTCGGCTTGCAGCACACCTGGCAATCCTCGACATAGCTCTGCCGCCGTCCCGCCGATTCGTCCACTGTCGTTGCATTCCACTCCCCGCAGCCGGCGCATTGAAAACCGCATTCCATATCGCGATTATCTATAATCGGCGGCGGCGAAGGCCATCCCCTATAATGGCCAGTTCCTAATCTCTTGCACGGAGACTTGATGATTTCACGGCGGCGATTTCTGGAAGCCGGTGGCATGGCGGGTATGGGTGCGGCATTATGCCCCTCGGTGGCGACGGCCCTCAAGGCGAAGGCAGGCGCCTTTCCCTTGCCACCATCTCTCGAGCGCTTGCAGTCACGCAAGAGCGAAGCTACTCCGATCACCCGCGAGGAGCGGCAGCAGCGCCAGGAGCGCGCCCGGAAATTGATGACCGAGAACTCGCTCGACGCCATCGTGCTCATGGAAGGCACATCGTTGCAATACTTCACCGGGATTCGCTGGTGGGGCGGTGAGCGCATGTTCGCCATCGTGCTTCCGGCCAAAGGCGCGGCGTTTTATGTGTGTCCGGCATTTGAGGAAGATCGCGCTCGCGAACTAATCGCCAACGCACCCGATGGCAACCGCGCCGATGTCCGCACCTGGCAGGAAGACCAGAGCCCGTACCAGCTTGCAGCGCAAGGACTGAAAGACCAGAACCTGGCAACCGGCACAGTTGGAATCGAAGAGAACATAAGCTTCGTCTTCGTGGACGGCATCTCCAGGGCGGCGCCTCAAACTAAGATCGCCAGCGCCACTCCCGTAACGGCGGGATGCCGCATGATCAAGAGTTCTCTTGAAATCGCTCTGATGCGCCTTGCGAATCAAGTAACCTTAGCCGCGTACGAAGCGGTCTATCATGCGTTGCGCGAAGGTATGACACAGCGGCAGGTGGCCGACTTGATTGCGGCCGCTTATGAGCGACTCGGTTTTCCGGGCGAGGCGAGCGTGGAGGTGGACGAGTTCACGGCTTATCCGCATGGCTCAGCCACGTCGCAGGCGATCCGTGAAGGCTCGATCGTAATGGTTGATGACGGCTGCACAGTGGAAGGCTATCAATCGGACATTACCCGCACCTTCGTGCTGGGCAGAGCCTCCGACAAGATGAAAAAAGTATTCGACATCGTGCAGCGGGCGCAATCGGCGGCGCTGGCCGCGGCGCGACCCGGAGTAGCCTGTGGGGACGTAGATGCCGCGGCACGAAAGGTGATTTCCGACGCCGGTTACGGCCCCGGCTACAAGTTCTTCACGCACCGACTGGGCCATGGGATCGGCATGGATGGCCACGAATGGCCTTATCTGGTTCGCGGCAACGCCACCCGGCTTCAGCCCAACATGACTTTCAGCGACGAGCCCGGCGTTTATGTTCGAGGCGAATTCGGTATCCGTCTGGAAGACGATATGCACATCACGGAAAAGGGCGCGGAGTTGTTCACGCCGCAGAGCCCTTCGCTGGAAGATCCGTTCGGGCGCACATGAAACACGCCCCTCGAGCGCGTGCAGACGCGGCATTCTCGAATCCTGAACTCTGACTTCTCTACTTCGAAGGAACCACCTGCAGATTATTCGCCACCGAGAAGATTCCGGGGACCCCATTGGCGCGGATTCCCGCCAGGTTCCTGTCGGTTTCGTTGTCCACTACTCCTCCAAGCGTAACGTGACCGTTCTTCACGACGATTCGAATCGGCTTCTGCACGCCGAGAGCGTATTTTTCCAGCGCAGAATCGCCATAGATGGCGCGATACAACCAGATCGAGGTTCTTCCCGCCTCGCCGATGGACGACCGGACTTAAGACTGGGACGAACTACCTGGGCGTGTTCGACAAAATCGCTTTTGAGGTGGACGGCGGCGCCGTAACGCTCTACGGAGCATGAGAAGTTCGTGGCGGATCTCCCTGATAATGCGCTCCTGAGACTTGGCTGAGGGCTGGTTACGGCTCTGAGTAAAACCTGGCGCCGCCAGCGATGACAGAGTGATAACGAAAACCCACAACTTATCCGTCATAATTGTGTCCCTTGTTTGAAAGTTCCCGCACTGGCGAGTGTACTGGCCACTAACTTGTCATGGCCTACAGTGTTTCCTGTAATCCGTAAGCCGTATTACAAATGAGACGCTGGGAACTTGCAGTGAGATTCCAAACACTCTTCGGACAGAGGCCACCATGCAACATTTAAGTCCGCACGATGTGATGACGATGTTCGTGGCCCTGGCCACGCTGCTGGGGTGCGCCAGGCTGGCTGCGGAGTTGATGCAGAAGATCGGGCAGCCCTCGATCCTGGGCGAGATCGGCGTGGGAATTCTGCTGGGACCCACTGTTCTCGGCCATTATCGCCCGCACCTGTATGCGGCTCTGTTTCCGTCGACGGGTCCGATGCCGATTGTGCTGGATACGGTGACTACGCTGGGCGTGGTTTTTTTTCTGCTGACGGCGGGGCTGGAAATCGACTTGCGCAGCATCTTCCGCCAGGGCAAGAGCGCGCTGCTGGTGAGCACTTTTGGCGTGGCCTTTCCCTTCGCGGCCGGTTTCCTCGGGGCCGTCGTCTTTCCGCAGGAAATGGGGGCGGAAGCGGGCGCCGACGTCCTGATCTTCGCTTTGTTTGTGGGCACTGCGCTATCAATCTCGGCCCTGCCGGTGATCGCGAAGATTCTCATGGATCTTAATCTGCTTCGCACCGAGATGGGCACAGTAATCATTTCGTCGGCAATGTTCGACGATCTGGTGGGATGGATTTTGTTCTCGTTCGTGCTGGGCATGATGCATCCGGCGGGCGGCAGTGCCGGGCAGGGAGTGAAGCATACCATCGTGCTGGTGTTGCTTTTCGTCGGCCTCACCTTAACTGCGGGACGCTGGCTCATCGATAAAATCGTGCCGGTGTTGCAGGCGCACACCACGTGGCCGGGCGGCGTGCTGGGCTTCATCTTTACTCTTACCATGGCCGGAGCCGCATTTACCGAATATGCCGGGATTCATGCAGTGTTCGGAGCGTTCGTCATCGGCATCGCGGTGGGGGAGTCGAAACACCTGCGAAAAAGAACTTCGGAGCACATCCACCAGGTTGTAACCAACGTGTTCGCGCCATTCTTTTTTGCCAGCATTGGGCTAAGAACGAATTTCGTCTCCAACTTTCACCTCGGCCTGACGGTGACGGTGATCGCCGTGGCCTGCGTGGGCAAACTGCTGGGCGCGAGCTGGGGGGCGCGCCTGGGAGGAATGGACCGGACATCGTCTCTGGCCGTTGGATTGGCGATGAATGCCCGCGGAGCCATGGAAATCATTTTGGGCATCCTGGCTCTGCAAGCGGGGCTGATCCGCGAAAACATGTTCGTGGCCATGGTGATAATGGCTTTGCTCACGTCGCTCGTGTCGGCGCCGGCGATCCACTTTCTGATCAGCCGCAGGAAAAAACTGACCTTGAAAGATACCATTACCGCCAAATTGTTCCTGCCCAACATCCAGTCTGGCACCAGGCTGGGAGCATTGCGCGAGATGTGCGACCTGGCAGCGGAAGCTGTGGGCAATGCCCCGGAACGATTGCTTCGCCTTGTATCGGAACGGGAGCACGTTGTTTCGAGCGGGTGGGAGAATGGCCTGGCCGTGCCTTATGCTCGAGTAGACGGATTAACGCGGCCCCTGGTGGTGGCGGCGAAATCGGAAGGGATCGACTTTGACGCGCGCGACGGCAAGCCGGCGCGACTGATCATCCTGATTCTGACCGGAGACAACCGGTCGCAACTGGATTTGCTGGGAGACGCCAGCGAATTATTCAGCCGGAAGGAAGCGGTGGATCGGGCGGTAAATGCCACCACGTTTTTGGAATTAGCGGCAGCATTAAACGCTCCGGTGCAGTGAGTCGATGGGAAATTCGGCGGCGGTTGGTAGGGTGGTTCCCGATCTTCGGGGAACTGCCGGTTCCGGAAATAACAGTTCCAGCAATTCTCTGGCTCCCGCGTGGCCTGCATATGCATGACCAACCAGCAGAAGGGTAGCTTGGTTCCAAGTCACACATCGCAATTGAGGCGGGTTGTAGAATTTCCGGCTATTGCCATCGGGCTGCATCGGTCGATTCTCCTTACGGTACTCTTTCTGTCAAACGGTTGACGTGATCGCAGGAGGCGAGGCCTGGGTTAAGGCTGGCCAGCGCTGCGGAACAGGGCAGCAACGCTTTCGGGAAGGGCGTCGTCCAGTCTGCAAGCCAGCCACTCCTGCAATTCTGACTTCTGCGGCGCGTCGAGGGCTCGGAACTCAAGCCCGACCAGCCCACTTTCGCCGCGCCAGCAAACCCGGGCGTCAGCGAGGATCGCGCTTTCGTGTCCCGGCAAACTGAAACGTACGACGGCCGGCAATTTGGGCTCCGGCGTGACGGTGCGCGTGCTAATCGCAAGCCCACCTTCACTGATGTTTACGGTTTCGCACAAAAACTCATCGGCTTCTCCGGATCTAACAAAGGCGGGGACCGTCATCGGACAACGGAAGTACCGCCTTCGTTCGCGCACGATGAGCCCGTACGCGGCCTTCAGAATTTGAGCGACCGAAGCAGTTGTTAGAGGCCTTTTCAGGACGAAGGTCGAGCTTTGTCTCGCCATCGATGTTTCGGGCGTATTTCCTGCCGTGATAGCGAAGGTGACCGCCGTCCGATTCGTCCGAGAGAAGCGAATCTGCTCCATCGCCATCTCGGCCTCATCTCCGATCAGGAAATCGACGATCACGGCCTCGAACTTGCGTTTATCCAGGAGTTTGACCGCCGTGAACACGTCCTCACAGACCTCCGACCGGATCGCCAACATCTGCAGCGTTTGAATGATCAGTTCGCGGGCTTCATTATCCCTGCACACCAGCAGCGCGGTTCCCGCCGCCGCCCATTTTTCCGTGCCCGTCATTTATTACCCCCCCGTTGGAACGGTTCACGATCCGAGTTTCCTGGCGTCGCCGCCTACGACGTTTCGGCGACCCCTAGGCGAAGCCTGATGTTTACTCAGTGCGCGGCGAAGCGTCAACTCCAATCTCGAGCTTTGGAACACTTGCAGTTACTAATCTATTTTTATGTTACTAACTATTTTAGTTAGTAAGTAGAAACTCACAAAAGAGAAGGGAGAAAGTGGCGCGCTAGCGGCGCAGGGGTGGGCGAGCCGTAAGAATTCGGGCTATCTTCGGGCGAGATTTGCTCCCTGTTTACTGCTTTGGATGCAATCAGTTTTATAGCTGCGGCGGTGGCGTAAATCGGTTATCCTCTGGGCCATGAAGTCAATCCCTTAAAGGGAGAATGAATGGCTGATCTAGATGCGGTTCTAGAGCAGTTGATACAAGAACGCAGGCGTGCAGAAGGGGAGCTCAAACAACTGGAAAAAGTGATTGCGCAGCTTAGCCGGCTGAAAATCAGAGGCTCGCGAGGTGCGGGAAAGCGCAAAAAACACCAGTTGTCGGCAGCGGCCCGAGAGCGCATCGCGGCAGCGCAGAGAGTGCGCTGGGCAAAGGTGCGCGCGCAGTCCAAAAACAAGTCCCCATAATCGTGAACACCGGGGATGGCGCCGGTGCAGTGAGCGAGGGAGGGCGTGATTCCCACTCACTGCACCGGCTTTGCTGCAAATCAGGCAGAAACGCTCAGGTCGCGGTGGAGGAACTGTCAGCCGAAGAGGCGACGCGGTCCGCGTCCCTGCGATACAAGGGCCATATCGGCGGGATGGCAACAAACCTCAAGAGGGCAGGGCAGCAGACCTTTGTTTGCAACATCTGCCCACGAAATACCCGCTGTTCTGCGTGCTTGACGTCGCTTCCGGCGGGCTATCACTTTGGTCGAAAGCATAGGCAAAGTTGATTCAGACGGCAACTTCTGCCCTACCTCCTTCCTACTTCATCGGGGGCAGGTACGGAATATATCGCGCAAAAAGCCAGCACAAAAAAAACACGACTGGGATGTGCACCATCAACTGCAGCACTCCGTATCCCACAATGTCCCTCGCCTTCAACTTCAATATGCCCAGTAGCGGCAGCATCCAGAAAGGGTTCACCAGATTGGGCAGCGCCTCCGATGCATTGTAAATCTGCACCACCCACCCCAGGTGCACCTGATGCAGATTTGCCGCCTGCAACACATACGGCGCCTCGATCACCCACTTGCTGCCACCGGACGGAATGAAAACTCCCAGCACCGTAGAATAAATCGCCACCAGCAGCGGATAAGTCCCATGCGTGCTGACCGAGGCGAAGAGTTTCGCGAGCGCATCCGCAATCCCTGTCCCAACAATCATTCCGAAGATCACGGCATAGAACGGGAACTGGATCAGCACGCCACCGGTCGCGGGAATGCACTCCGAAACGGCCCGCATAAAGCGCTTCGGCCGCCAGTGCAACAAAAGCCCAACCGTTATGAAGATGAGGTTATAAGTATTAAGATCAAGCTTTGCCAGAGCGCTCTGTTGAGATGGGCGAAAGACGTCTATAAGATACCAGCACAGCAGCGCGGCGACTAAAACCGTGAGCAACGGGCTGTATTCCAGCCACTCCCCCGGTTTGCTTTTTGGCTCGAGGCTGGAGCGAATTGGTTCGTATTGAATGCCGTAGTACTCGGCGGTTCTGGCATTCTCCGGCGACGGCGTCGACAAGTAGGCGATCGCCACCGACAGCACGATGAGGATCGCCGTCATTACGATGCTTGGCCACAAGAAAAGGGTTTGGGTGAGCGGGATCAAACCACTGATGTTGAACAATGTCGGCGGTATGGCAGACTTTGTCGCCATCATCATGGCAGCCGAAGACGACAGTCCCATCGCCCAGACGGCGCCCAGTCCGAGATATGCAGCCGCGCCCGCCGCGCGATAGTCCATCCCTTTCACGCGATGAGCCAGTTCCCGAACAAATAGTCCACTGATAATTAGACTCAAGCCCCAATGGATCAGCGAGGCCAGCATGGACAAGAGCGCAACCATCGCAACCGCGCCTCGTGGCGTCTTTGGAATTCCAGCCAGGGCGCGGATGACGCGATAAACGACGGGCGTCGAGGCCACCACATACCCACCCACGATGATCATCACCATCTGCATGGTGAAAGGAACCAGCGCCCAGAAATTCTTCCCTCCCTGAATCGCAAGCTTTGCTGGACTTTGGTGCAGCAGTAAGCCGGCGGCAAAGACCACCACGATCCCAAGCAGGGCGAAGACCAGAGGATCGGGGAACCAACGCTCGCTCCAGTTGGCCAGTCCCAAACCGAAACGCACTAGGCCCTGTTCCTGTGTCGCTGATTGCTTCTCCGCTGGCTGCATGCCTGCTCCTTTCAACCGCACGATATTCGCCAAGGGTGCTACTGCAGAATGGGCGCTGACTTGATGTCCGGCGCTCTACGCCGGACATTGTAATCCTGGGAGCCTCCGTTGCGGAGTTTATTGAGATCAGTGTATGCGCGGTTGGTTGAGCTAGGTGCAGGTTTTGCGGGAGTGTCCTAATTCATCGCGAAGGACGCCCAGGCACACGAAGCTATTCGGCAGGGTTTTTTCGCGCGCCTTCGCGTCCTTCGTGGTTTTCTAAGGAATCTATTCAGCTATTCATTGTCCAGATATTCTTCCGGAACGTCGTCTTCCGGAACCTCGTGGGTGGTAACTTCCTTCACGCCCTCATCCGCCTCTTCCACTCCGCCGACCACGCCAGCCTCGAAGGCATTGCCTTCATCCAGCAATTCCTCCACGCTCTCGGAATCCGCATCTTCGACGGTCGATATGGCCTGCATATCGCCCGAGCGCACGTCCGTAAGGGTTTCCGGTTCGTCGCGTGAAAACCCCCTCGGCGTGCTGCGTGATGCCCGTTGCGGCTGTTTCCGTACGCCCGCGCCGGAACCGCGTTTCTCGGCCGGCCGGGCCTTAGCCGTCGGCCGTTTCGGGGCTGTCTTCTTTTTGTTCTTAGCTGGGTTTCCCTTTGCGGCCCTTTTTATTGCGGCCTTCTTGATTGCGGCCTTTCGCGCCGCGGGTTTCTTAGCCTTACTTTTTTTCTTCACGGATTTCTTTTTGGCAGCCATAGGCGCAGTCTATCACCGTTACGAACGCTGAGTTCGCCCTCTCCGTCGTCAAATCATTCGACAACTTTCAGCAGTCTCCAGTTATGCAGCCGCTTTCTTGCTCTTCTGGAAAAAAGCCAGAAGGTCGGCATTAATCTGCTCGTGATGCGTGGTGCACATCCCGTGTGGGAAGCCGGGATACACTTTCAGGATCGCGTTCTTGACGATCTTCGCCGACAACAAGCCCGCAGCCTGGATGGGCACGATCTGGTCGTCATCCCCGTGAAGAATGAGCGTGGGAACGTCGAATTTCTTGAGATCCTCAGTGAAGTCGGTTTCGGAGAATGCTTTGATGCAGTCGTAGCCGGCCTTCACGCCTCCCATCATGCCCTGCCGCCACCAATTGTCACGGATGTCTTCAGAAATCTTGGCGCCCGGGCGGTTATAGCTGTAGAACGGAAGCGTAATGTCTTTGTAAAATTGTGCGCGGTTTTCGGTATAGGCAACCCGTAGCCCGTCAAATGCCGAGATCGGCTGGCCCGCTGGATTCTTCTCCGTCTTCAGCATGAGCGGAGGCACTGCACTGATAAGCACAGCCGTGCCCACGCGTTTTGTGCCATGCCGGCCGATGTAGCGCGCGACCTCTCCGCCGCCCGTGGAATGGCCGATGTGGATCGCGTCTTTCAGATCGAGCTTATCGGTCAGGGCGGCGAGATCGTCCGCATAGGTGTCCATATCGTTGCCATCCCAGGTCTGGGTCGAGCGGCCATGGCCGCGGCGGTCGTGCGCGATCACGCGATAGCCGCGCTGGCCGAAGAACATCATCTGCGCGTCCCAGTCATCGCCCGTCAGAGGCCAGCCGTGGCTGAACACGATTGGTTGACCCTTGCCCCAGTCTTTGTAGAAAATCGTGGTGCCGTCCTTTGTAGTTATTGTCGCCATAAGAACACCCCTTTCTTTTTTAGATTTCTATTCTCGAACCGCATTGTTGGAATCAGGGTCTGCTTGCTTTGTAATCAAGCTGCAGGTACCCGCTCAGGATGAAACCGCACAGTAGCGAACACGGTCAGCGCCGCGAACAGCACGAGGACGACCGACCGCGCCGCCAGAAATGGCGGCTCTTTCTGGGTGGGAGCCAGCGCATTTAGCGCTGAAACCTTTTCGAACGACTGCACGACCAGAACAAACACATTGAAAATACAGTGCCAGGCCGGAGCCGACGACGTAGATCCAGCGCCATGCGCCTGCCAGGTGAAACACATAGCGCGCCGGAATCGCGAAAGCCAGTACCACCAGCGACATGATTCCGAGAATGCGCGAGGGAAGCAGATGCGTGAACGGAAAACCGAAGCCGCTAATGCTGGTCAGTACCGTGGTGGCGAGAAACAGAGCCGTCCAGCGGTCCAGCAGGTTCGTCTTTAGGAGGCCGTACATCACCACGAGTCCCGAGCCGATGCCTATCAGGCTGATCAGCACGTGTAAGAGCGTGTACGTCGCAAGGCTCATCCCAAAAACCATGATCGTCTTCTCCTTTCACTTTTTGATGATGCTTATACCGTCTCTTGACCGGCATGCCGCTCCAGTTCATTACGATTCCAATGGCCCAGTCGGGCGGCGGATTCATACGTGCTCTGGCAGAAATCGAGCAACGAACGGCTGGGCGATGGAGCGCTGCGAACGTCGTCGTACATCAGGAGAAACTCACTAAGCTCCTTGTTATAAAAAGCCGCGCTGGGCTCAGTGGCCGCCTCTTTAAAGCCTTGCGGCTCGGGAGCCGCATACGAATAAAATGCTGCGCCTTTGACGTCTCCACCGCCGGGCCAAAAACCGACGCTGCTCACTTCATGGGAATATGCTTCCCGCGTAACCGAATCCGCGCCCGGCCGCTCTGGCGCGCGCCGCCCGGAAAAACGGCTCACCGCCAGGTCGAAACTGCCCCAGAAAAAATGGACAGGACTGCTCTTTCCGATAAATCCTCCCCGGAATTCATTGAACACCGAATCCACGGTCGACAGAATGCGCCAGAATTTCTCGACAGATTTCGCGTCGTAAGATGCGTGGACTCGATCCTGATCGAACGGAATCGGATCTGGAATTTCGACCGGCATGCGCCAGATTTTCACATCAATTCCGGCCGATCGAAGCATGCGCATGAACTCTGCATAGAAATCGGCCACCGAACGCGGCACGAGCGGCATCTTCTTCACTACCCCGTCACTGGTTTCGAGGACCAGTTGATGCTCGATGAAATCGAACCAGAGCTCAAATGATCGGTCCCCGTAAGGAATCCGCGAAGTGGTTAAGCCCCGGGCGGCGACATACAGGGGCACGTTCCACCAATGGTTGACCAGGGGGGTAAGCGCCAGCCGCACTTTACCTACGATCTGGGTCCACATGTGAAGGGTGGCGCAGGTATCTTTCCACGACTCCGTCGGCAGCGCGGGCCAACATTGCGGCAGATCCGTCACGTAGGAACGCATAGCTAGATCTCTCAGCAGTTCCGCCATCTTACATGCCTCGGGGAATCGGGGTGAAATCGTTCTATTCGGCGGCCTGCGCCGCCAGCCTTTCGACCACCGCGATATTTTGCAACAACTCCGGCGGCAGATCGTGACGCTCCCGCAGGAACTCAGGGCTGTTGTAGCTCACCCAGACTTTTCCTTGCGCATCTTCCCAGACCAGAATCTTCAGTGGCAGGTCGATGGCGATACTTGGCCGGGCCAGCATGAGGGGCGTACCTGCCTTGGGGCTGCCAAAAATCAGCAGCTTGGTAGGAGGCATTTTCATCCCTACCTTTTCGGCTTCTCCGCTGTGGTCCACGAGGGCGAACAGCGTGACTCCCTTGGATTGCAGAATATCCTTGAGCCGACCGACGGTCTCGTCGACAGAGTGATTACTCAGCTTGTCGACGATTCCCTTGGTTGCGGTCACCGGTGTCATGGGAATCTCCTCGCGTTCTGGGATTAGGTTTGACGGCCTGAAACCTGACCGCATGCGACTAAACAGGCCTCCGGACAAATCCGCTTCGCGGCACAGCAACCGGAAGGCGCAAATAATAGCACAGAAGACGCTAAGCCTGAAGGCACAATCCGGTCGGCCGGGCTTCAATCTCACGCCTTACGCTTCCGCCCGGTTCACCAATCCCGACATGCGGGCAGTGGTAAACTCGTCGTGTGCGGGACCATCTGCGCCGAACTTCTCTTCTTCGAGCATCTCTTCTTCGAGCTTCTGGTGCTGTTTTCTATATCGCCAGCTGGTTGCTCCTGAGTTTTTTTCTTGTACCCTCGCTTCACGCCGCCGAACCGTCGTCGCGCGACCTTGATTCCGGATGGCAATTCCGCGCCGTCTCCAACACGGACCGAGCCGATCTCAAAGAATGGCAGCCGGCCCAGATTCCGGGGGTGGTCCAAACTGATCTGCTCCGCAACCATCTCATTCCCGACCCGTTCGATCGCGACAACGAATTTCATCTGCAATGGATCGGCCTTGCCGACTGGGAATATCAAACCGCATTCCAACTTGATGCAGCCGCTCTCGAGCGCGAACATCTGGATCTGGTTTTCGACGGGCTCGACACGTTCGCCGACGTCTACCTGAACGACCAATCCATTCTCCATGCCGACAATATGTTCCGCCGCTGGCGAATCCCCGTGAAAACTTTGCTGAAGCTAGGGGCAAACACGCTGCGGATTGTCTTTCATTCCGCCGTCGAGCATGTGCTTCCCTACGTCAAATCACTGCCTTACGTTTTGCCCTCGATCTCTACTCTCGATGCGGTAAACGAAGAAAATCTCGCGACTGCCCCTTTCACCCGCAAGGCTCCCTTCAGCTACGGCTGGGATTGGGGGCCTCGATTCCTGACGGAAGGCATTTGGCGCCCGGTGCGCCTCGAAAGCTGGGACGAGCTGCGGATCGAAAACTTTCACATCCGCCAACAAAGCATCAGAACCGACCTGGCCCAAGTTTTCGCCGAAATCGACATCGAATCCACCCAGCCAACGACGGCCACAATCGCTTTAGCTCACAATGAACTTCCCGGCCCGGAAGTTTCCGACGGCAATCAAACCGTGCAGCTCAATGCCGGAATGAACCACGTCTCCTTTCCCATACGCATTGCGAATCCCAGGTTGTGGTATCCCGCGGGGTACGGCGATCAGAACCGCTATCAGTTTTCCGCTAGTATCCGCATTGGCCGTGAAAACGCGGTCCATGCCAAAATCACCACCGGCCTGCGTTCCGTCGAACTACGCCGCGCTCCAGACCAGTGGGGTAAGAGCTTCGAGTTTGTGGTTAACGGCATTGAAGTATTTGCCAAGGGCGCTGACGTCATTCCCTTTGACAGCTTTTCCAATCGCGTCACACCAGATATCCACCGCAAGATTCTTCAAGCCGCCCGCGACGCCCACATGAATATGGTTCGCGAGTGGGGCGGAGGCTACTACGAGTCCGACGATTTTTACGACATTTGCGACGAACTCGGCCTGATGGTCTGGCAGGAATTCATGTTCGGCGGCGACATGGTCCCCGGCGACGTGGCCTTTCAAGAAAATGTCAGGCAAGAGGCCATAGATCAGATCAAGCGCCTGCGCGATCATCCCAGCGTGGTCGTCTGGTGCGGCAACAACGAAATCGAAACCGGCTGGTGGCACTGGGATGATCGCAAGGACTTCAGAGAGTCGATCTCGCCTGCCGCTCGCGACCGCGTGTGGCAGGATTATGTCGTCCTGTTCGCTGACATCCTCAAGAGTGCGGTCACGCAATACGCCGATCCAACTCCGTACACGCCCAGTTCACCCAGCGCCAACTTCGAGGAGATTCCCGATAATCAGCACAACGGCGACATGCACTATTGGGCCGTCTGGCACCAGCAGGCACCCGCGTCCGACTACACAAGACAGTTCCCCCGCTTCATGTCGGAATTCGGATTTCAATCCTTCCCTGAGATGCGCACTATCCGCACCTACGCCCATACTCCCGAGGACTTCGACCTTCGCTCAACCGTTATGCAGGCCCATCAGAAAAACAAGGGCGGAAACGAACGCATCCTTACTTATATGCTGCGCGAATACCGCGAGCCCAGGGACTTCGCGTCATTCGTTTATTTGAGCCAGGTACAGCAGGCCGAGATCATAAAGATCGGAGCCGAGCACCTGCGCCGCCAGCGCCCGCGCACCATGGGGTCGCTTTACTGGCAATTGAACGACTGCTGGCCGGTCGCCTCCTGGTCGAGCATTGATTACTATGGCCGCTGGAAAGCCCTTCATTACTACGCCCGCCGCTTCTACGATGATGTGCTGATCTCGCCCTTCCTGCATGAGGGCAAAGTCGACGTCTACGTCATCTCCGATAAACTGCAGCCCCTATCGGCTACGATTCATATGCGCCTGCTCGATTTTTTCGGCAATGTTCTGCTTGAACAGACGAAAGATGTTCAGGTCCCCGCGCAGTCGAATGCGATTTATTTCTCGGTCGACCAGTCGGCACTGGCAGCCAAGGCCGACCCGCACCGCACCTTCCTGGTCTTCGATCTGGAGATGGCCAGGAAAAAGCTATCTCGCAACCTTATCTTCTTCGACGTGGCCCGCGCTCTAGACCTGCCCATCGCCCCGATTATAGAAACTACGATCGGCAAATCCGGCGACGCCTACACAATCAGCCTGCAATCTGCAAAGCTGGCCCGGAACGTATACATCTCATTCCGAGACCTCGAGGTCGAGGCCGAAGACAACTATTTCGACCTGCTCCCCTCAGAGCCCATTACACTTCGCCTGAAAACCTCGGCCACGCTGGCGCAATTGAAAACCAGGCTGGTGGTCACCTCACTGACCGACGCGTTTAAGTCCAACTGACCCTGCAGGGCGCCTGTAGCCGGCCGAAGAGCTGTTCGTATCGCTGATGCTGAGGGCGCCCCAGCAACTGGCGTGATTCACGTAGCATTTCCTGAACCTGGCAACCGTTCAATGATGGGAGCTGTACAACAATCCGTGAACCCTCACGATTCCCCGTCCTGGTGCCTTGTTACTTCGTCCGAAATGACAAGGAAATTCGTTAACTTCGCCCTTCCGAAGGAAGTCGTGATCGCGCAGTCCGTTGCGTCACGTCCGGTTGCCATCAGCACACGGCCAATGCGCCGAACATTGTGCCGGGCATCAAACGTCCACCAACGATCTCCCAGATAGACTTCAAACCAGGCGCTGAAATCCATTGGACTGGGGGCGACGATCACTCCAATGTCGCCCAGGTATCCCGTTGCATAGCGAGCGGGGATGTTGAGCGCCCGGCAGAACGTGATAGCAAGGTGCTGAAAGTCGCGGCAGACTCCGACGCGCTCGGTGTAAACCCCCAGCGCCGAGCGGATTGGATTGGAAAATTCGTATCCGAAGGTGATTTTGCTGTGCACCCAGTCACAGACTGCTTTAACCCGCTGCCAGCCCCGGGGCGCATTCCAAAAAAGTTCCGCAGCTGTGTTCGATAACAGATCCACTTCGCAATAGCGGCTGTTCATTAGAAATGGAAGGACGTCCACGGGTAGTCGATGAACGGGAACCTCAGCCGCATCCAAACACTCTTCGTCCGGCTCTCCCGAGTCTTCAATCAGGGTGGAATTCTGCAACCGAATGGTTCCCGACGGAGCCACTAAACGGCAGGCATGATTGCCAAATGCGTCTTCGTAGTTCTCGACGATTATTAAGGGATCAGTTTGCAGCTCATCCGGCTCCCGCAAATCTTTTCTTCGCGACGGATGCACATTTAGCAGGGTCACGATCGGCACTTCCCCAGCCGTTTCGAATTGAATATCGTAGCCAAGACGAATCAGCATAAGATTTCAAGTTTCCTTCTGCGCAGAATGGCGGCGCAGATGAGATGCAGAAACTAACACGGAAACGGGGTTTTCTTCCAGATTTTTTGTTGCTGCTTCCGATTACAAAATCGGCGGCGCTAATCGGTGTATCATGCGGTAGCTTCACATTAGAGGGGAAAAGTGACCTATTGTTTGGGAATTGCGACGCGGGAAGGTTTGGTGCTGGCTTCAGATTCCAGGACCAACGCCGGTTTTGATCAAGTCAACACTTGTCGCAAGATGTTTCGCTTTGTTCAGCCGGGAGAGCGCGTTTTTGTAATCTTGACCAGCGGCAGCCTCTCCATCAGCCAATCGGTTATCACTCTGCTCGGCGATGACTTCGATTCCGGCCGAGGCCTCGCCCAGGCCAACTCCCTGTATGACGCCGCCCGCATCGTAGGCGATTGCGTACGCAGAATCTCCGATATTGACCGGGCCTCGCTGGAGCGCGATTCTTTCAGCTTCAATGTTCATCTATTGCTGGGTGGCCAGGTGCGGGGGCAGGAGCCCAACCTCTATCTGATTTATCCGCAGGGAAATCCACTGGCAGCCACAGAAGATTCTTTGTATCTGCAACTGGGTGAGTGCAAGTACGGACGGCCGATCCTGGACCGCGGCATTCAGGCTTCAACCTCGCTGGAAGTGGCGGCGAAGTATGCCCTTCTTTCGCTCGACGCGACCATGCGCTCGAATGTAACCGTAGGTCCCCCTTTCGACCTGTTGCTCTATAAGAAAGACAGTCTCCAGATCACGCGTTACCGCCGCGTATCGGCCGGGGACAGAGATTTAAATCTGATTCATTCAAGCTGGGAGCAATCTCTCCGGCGGGCAGTGGAACAGTTACCCGATATCGAATTCCAGTCTCCAGGCAACGAAATCCCCGCCCAAGGCACCAGAGAAGTCGCGCGATCGAGGGGCTAAGGTCGCCAGACCGCTCCGGACTGTTTCTTGAATGCGGTGAATCACTTTTCCCCATCATTAATTCGCCGTTGGGCGAGCTATGCTAGCGGGGCGTGACGGGGCAGTATGATTATAGAAATGGACACGTCGGAACGTACTGGTGCAGAGGCGCTGCACAGGTACGAACTGAACGGCGCTTACGACGAGATGTACAGTGCCGTGGACCGTCCCCGCAAACAGTATCGTCCGTTGCATAATTTGCTCCTGAATCTGGGGGCCGACGAGTTGCGCCGCAGCAAGCACGAAGCTGACCAATCGTTCTTCAACCAGGGAATCACATTCACGGTTTACGGCAACGAAAAGGGCACCGAAAGGATTTTCCCTCACGATCTGCTGCCGAGGATCATCACAGCCGCTGAATGGGAGCGTATCGAACGCGGACTGACGCAGCGGATTACGGCCCTAAACCTCTTCCTCAAAGACGTCTATCACGAGGGAAAAATCGTCGCAGATGGTGTCGTGCCCGGCAGCATTATCTATACCTGCAAGCACTATCGCCGGGAAATGCGTGGCATCAAGGTTCCCCGCGACGTTTACATCACCGTAGTCGGAACCGACTTGATTCGAAATCCAGAAGGCAACTTCGTTGTTCTTGAAGATAATCTCCGCGTGCCCAGCGGAGTTTCTTACATGCTCACCAGCCGCAGGGTGATGAAGCAGATATTCCCCGGCCTGTTTCAAAAGTGCCGCGTGCGCCCCATCGAGCAATACAGCCAGGTGCTGCTGTCGACTCTTCGGTCTCTGGCTCCGGAGGGCCGTTCTGAGCCGACCGTCGTCCTCCTGACCCCGGGATCTTACAACTCCGCTTATTTCGAGCATACGTATCTGGCGCGCCAGATGGGAATTGAACTCGTCGAAGGCCGGGATCTTGTCGTACACGACAATGTCGTCTATATGCGAACCACCTTCGGCTTGCAGCGTGTGGATGTGATCTACCGCCGCATTGACGACGACTATCTGGACCCCCTGGTTTTCGAACACGGTTCGTCACTCGGGGCGGTGGGCCTGTTCAACGCTTATCGCGCCGGAAACATCGCCTTTGCCAATGCCCTGGGGACAGGCGTCGCCGACGACAAAGCTATCTACGCTTATGTCCCCAAAATCATTCGCTACTATCTCGATCAGGACCCCATCCTTGATGGCGTCGAAACTCTATTGATGTCGGACCCCGGCCAGCGGGACCACGTCTGCCAGCGACTGGATGAGTATGTGGTGAAAGCGGTTGGCGAATCCGGCGGCTACGGCATGTTGATTGGTCCTCATAGCACGGCAGAGCAGCGCTCGGAGTTTCGTGACAAGATCTATGCGCAACCCCGCAACTACGTCGCGCAACCGGCCATCAACCTTTCGACCGCTCCATGTTTTGTAGACGGCACCATCGAACCGCGCCACGTCGATCTCAGGCCCTATGTTCTTTACGGCGAAAAAATTATGGTTATTCCCGGCGGCCTCACCCGAGTGGCCCTGCGAAAGGGATCGTTGGTAGTGAATTCCTCTCAAGGTGGCGGTTCCAAAGACACGTGGGTCTTACAAAGTTAGAGGAATCGAGTTGACCAATCCATGCTCTCCCGCGTAGCCGACAGTTTGTACTGGATGAGCCGCTATTTCGAGCGCGCCGACAACGCCTCGCGCGTGCTGAAGGCTACTTACGGTCTGATTTTGAATCCCGCGAAGTTTTCCACTGAAGAGCGCTGGTTCCGCGCCGTTTCTTCGCTGGCGCCGGGAGCGGCATCCAACAACGTCGATCCGCAGCGGGCCTTATTTTTGCTGGTAGCGGATCCCGAGGGCTCGTTTTCTATTGCCAAATGCATTAGCGGGGCGCGCGAGAACGCCCGGCAGGTCCGCGAGGAAATCAGCTCAGAGATGTGGGAGCACCTGAACCGGCTATTTCACGACGTAACCGGTTCTGAGTTGCAGGCGAATGACGATGCTGGCGCCATGCGAGTGGTTAGCCTGGTGCGCGAAGGGTCCTATCGTTTTCACGGCGTAACTGCCGCTACGATGAATCACGATGAAGCCTGGCACTTCATCCAACTCGGCAAATACATGGAGAGAGCATGCAATCTTTGCGTCCTGCTGGATGCTTACTTCGCGGTCGACAAGCATGCCGACAATCTGGATTGGGTTGGCCTGTTGAGCAGTTGTGCCGCATTTGAGGCCTACTGCAAGGCCTGCACGGCCGAACTAAAGCCGGACCGTATCGCGAACTTCCTTTTGCTGAAGCCCGAGTTCCCTTATTCCGTGCGTTATTCGCTGGATCGCATGCACGAGGCCCTGGCCGCGATCAGCAATCTCTCGTTAAGCCGCAGAACAAACAAAGTTGAGAGGCTCATCGGACATCTGCGATCGATGGTGGCCTATGTGCAGGTCTCAGACGTGATCCGCAACCTGCATAAGTACCTCGGCGAAATTATCGAGCAGTGTCGCGACTTGCATGCGGCGGTCCACGAGGTATACATCGACTACCCGATCGAAGTTGCCTTCGAAACCTAAATGTTCTACGCCATTCGCCATTTCACGCGCTACCGCTACAGCCGGCAGGTCTGGCAAAGCATGATGGAAGTTCGCATGCATCCCAGGAGCGAAGGCAATCAGCGCTGCTTCGTTTTTCAGTTGTCAGTGAATCCCCGCGCGCGCATCTTTGGCTACAGCGATTCCTACGGCAACCTTGTTCACCACTTCGATCTGCCGTCCCGCCACGACCAGCTCACCATCATTACCGATGCCTTGGTGAATATCGAGGACAAACCTCCCGTTCCAGACTCCATGGAATACGAGAGCTGGACAGACCTGGAAGATCTCGTAGAAAAAAATGATTACTGGGACATGTTAATGCCAAGTCATTTTGCGCGATCCTCTCCGGAGCTTGAAGCTTTGGCCAGGGAGATCGGAGCGAGCGACAGGAACGGACGAAGCCCCTTGGCGTTCCTCATGGATATTTCGAGCGGCATCCATCGTAGCTTTAACTATGTAAAGAAGAGCACAACGGTGAATTCTCCCATTGAGCATGCGCTTGAGTCACGGCAGGGCGTTTGCCAGGATTTTGCTCACATCATGATCGCCCTGGTTCGAAACGCCAGAATCCCTTGCCGTTATGTCAGCGGATACCTCTATCACGGCAGTGAAAATTCTCATCCTTCCGCCGATGGCGCAACGCATGCCTGGGTTGAAGCGCTCCTTCCGGGCTTGGGCTGGCTAGGTTTTGATCCGACCACGAACCGGCTCGCCGGCGAACGACACATTCGCACCGCGATCGGCCGCGATTACGCCGACGTTCCGCCCACTATGGGCGTTATGAAGGGAAAGGCCGAGACGCAACTCCAGGTCCGGGTTCGCGTCACACCGTCGCAAGCGGTGCTTCCACCCGACGAAGAGTTTGCCTCCGACGAAGAGTGGTCTCAATTTCTTGAGGAAGATCAACAATCTCAGCTAGTCGATGCTCAACAACAGCAATAGAAGCGCTTCTGCTTCGGGGACCTGGCTGAACGCGGAGGATGGCACTTTCGGAAACCAACTTTTCCGAGTGATTTCGTCGTCTGTAACTGCTTGAAAATATGGCGGAGAGAGTGGGATTCGAAATCCCGCCCGTATTGAAAACAAAGGAACTCCTTTATTTCCAGTCCTCTCGTTCCTCAACAATCGCACCTTCCGCAGGGGTCTAACCCATGAGTTAGCACGCCGCCGGGATTTGGGTTCTCCAAATCTTGCCAGATCACTTTCTGGCTAGATGATCGAACAGCGTCGCAATTCTCCACGCCGGGATCACGCCTGCAATGCCGCTGTTTGCTTTTACGTAAAGTCCATCCACCTTATCGCCGCCTTTCGTTCTAACAGGCTCCTGATCGGAAACGTGCTTGTAATCGATTCCAAGCAGTTTATTCTCAACATTGAGCAACGCATCATCCGACGCAGCGGTGGTTGGCGGTAGGAAAAATACTGGTGACCCGCTGAACCCACGGATCGACTGACAGTCCACCAAAAAGATTTCGTGTTCATTCTCGAACTCATCGATATCTTTCTCTGCGGGCATCATGGAGATGAATCCGAATCTCGCTGTCGGTGTGTTTGTGATCTTGCCGTCGTGGTCAATCAACCGTCCGATCATGGCAACTTGGTCTCCGATCCCGATGTTCCTGTCAGCAATCATGGGGATGGTCAGGAAAGCTCCTTCGTACACGGGAATCGTACTGTGCTTCTCAGCAGAATATTGAGGGAACGGAACCGCTGCGACATCGTCTCCTTCTGGATGGTTTAGCCATCGATGCGGGTTCGTCAGAATCACGTCGGGAGTGCCGTCTTTGCAACTCACCCTAACAACAGGGGCGTTCATTTCTTTAATGACGTGTCTGTTTGTCACTACGAAGTCCCCGCCGTGCCGTTCGGAGTGGACGAGGAAGCCGCTACCTCCGGCCCACTTTCCTTCGTATGCAGATGCTTCGTCCGGGTAGATGTAAACGACGCATTGGAGATAGTCCCTAGCGATTCTCATTCCGTCAGCCTACCTCGTAACAAGGAAAATCAGCATGATGTAGCCGAGACAAAAGCAGCCAAGAGAACTGAAGCCAAGGGTCTCGCTTATGGAGTACACCAATTTCGTGTGCTTGTTGCCGTGCTGGTATTCCTCGTAGCTGAAAATCAACCAAACGATAAAACCCACGCCGAGGATGACGCTCCATCCGAGCAGGAGGAGCGGAGAAGCATAGAACCGCGGCAGGCGTCCGCCTTGTGCGTGTAGTGCTGATGATCCGACTAGAAGAACGATGGAGCCGGTCGCAAGGCCAATGATGAATTCAGCCGCCCGGATGTATTTACCTAACAGAGGCTCGAACGTACCCGGCACACCTTTTGGGTCCAGATTGTAGGACTCGAATTCCTTCGTGAAGTACGACGCAGCCCACACTCCAACAACAATTACGGGGCCAATGACGACGCCGCTGAAACCCGGAAATGGGTGCCACATGGCGGCAGAATACTACAAAGCGGCTCTCTCTACGGCCAGCGTATAATCCCGGCCATGAACAATTTACGACGGATGCCTGTTTCCATTGGCTTTGTTGTTCTTTTGAGCACAATCTATCTCCACGCCGGAACACATCGAGATTTCCAAGCCGGGAAACTTTTGGATGTTAGTTCTGACGAACGGCTCGTGGAAGGCACAACCGTCAAACACGCAGTCTATGAAGTGCAGCTTGGAGACATAATCTACTTTGCCAGAGGCGAGCGGATACACGTCCATTCAGGCGATGTCGGGCATGGTCTAGTGGTTGGGGATGCGGTGCAGGCTGCAATTGAGGGGGACAACCTGATCTTGCAACGCCCCGATGGAAAGGAGATCAAAACAAAGATCATCCAGCGTAAGAGAGCAGACAGCGGAACTCCCTAGTTCTGACTCAGGATAACCCATGTGCGGACGCTACCGACTGTCACGTAGGAAACAGCTTGTCGAAGAATACTTCGACTCGGCGTCTGATGAACCTGAGTGGAATCCCCGCTACAACGTCGCACCAACCCAGCCCGTCCCCGTCATCCGTCAAAACCCAAAGGAACCACGGCGGGAGTTGTCTCTGATGCGTTGGGGACTCATCCCCTCGTGGGCGAAGGAGATGTCTGGTGCAGCGATGATGATTAACGCCAGAAGTGAGACGGCTGCGACTAAGCCAGCGTTCCGTGATCCACTGGCCAACCGTCGATGCCTCATTCCGGCGGACGGATTCTACGAGTGGCAGCGGGCGGGCAAGGCGAAGCAGCCGTACTGCTTTGAAGTCAATGACGGAGCGTTGTTCGCATTCGCAGGGCTGTGGGATCGTTGGAAGGACCCGAACGGGCAGTGGATCAAGTCATGCTCGATCCTGACGACGACACCGAACGCAGTGACTTCCTCAGTCCATGATCGAATGCCAGTCATCCTCGATCCAGACTGTTACGATTTGTGGCTCGATCCGGGCATGCACGACGTAAGGGTGGTGTCGGACATGCTGAAGCCGTATGACGCCCGGATGATGCGGTCGTACCCGGTGAGCAGTCGGGTCAACTCCGTTGCGAATGATGACGCGGAGTGTTCCACGCCTACGCAGATTATTCCAGCCCAAACGCAGGCGAATCTTTTCTGATCGTAGACACGAGTTGCCCGTCAGCCTGCCAATTACCCGCGTCCGGCGGTCGGCAGAGTAAAATCGTTCTGATGTGGGACTGGATTGTCCAGAATAAGCAGTGGGTGTTTTCGGGAGCCGGGGTTTCTATCATCGCGGCAGTGTTGTGGTTCCTCAATAAACTACTTCGTCCCGAACCAAAGACTCCCACACCCGCCAGCAACTCTGTGGTTCAAGCACCTGTCATCAGTGTGGCACCCGTTTTTCATTTGCCTCATGCCGCTGAATCACCACAAGTGACGAAGCCGGATACTCAGATCACTCCGACTCTTCCAACCCGCCACACTCCCCCGGAAGAAAACGACCCCGGCCCTAAACTCTATAGTTTGCCGCCTCGCATCATCGGCGTGAGCGAGAAGGATGTTGAAGAGGGCACGGGTATCTTGGAAGGCGGAGAGGCTTTGAGAGCCGTTGTCGCAACCTTCCGAATGAAGAAACCTTCCACGGATGGGCACGACACCTACGTGACCGCTCGGTTATCGTACAGGACGACCGAAGAAATCGTGGGCCGTGAAGTTTCGCGGGAAATTCATCGGGTGAATTACGGCACATGGGTTGATGAGGAGTTCAACTTCGTGGAAATGACTCTGACGGACACCAAGGAATTAGTGCTCGTCCTTCAGGTTCCGGGAGACGCTCAATGTGTCGCGGTGCAAGACAATCGACACAGCACGGCCAAGTACAACGGGCTTGCGTACCAAAAGTTGGAGCCACATGCTGATTCGTTTTTTATTGATGTGACACTGGTTGATGCGAAGTATGGCCCGGTTATCGCTTACACCTACAAGATCGAAGTTGATCCGTTGAAAGTCCATGAGATCATCCGCGTGCCACGATTCTAGGAAATGAACCGTTCACGGCATCGACCGGGATTCAGGCCGGATCGCCGCGAACGACCGCCAGCCAGTCTTCAAATTCTGCAACCGACCATTGGTTCTTGGCAAGGTTGCACCCGAGATGCGTGATGCAGGTGTTTGCCTTGCTGTATGCGGGGTCTTGACTGTTAATTCGATCAGGAGAGGGTTGCAGTAGGGAGTTGCTCGACTTGGTCGCCAGCGGCCCGTTGCAGAGAAAACACAGTCCCTTCTGTTCATCCCACTTCTCACCAAACATAATGTTCAGTTCCGTTTCACCGCAAGCGGTTCTGATTGGATTAACAGTCTTCTGTTCCAGACCACTGCGGGCAACTCGATTCAGAATGCCGCCCACCATCCGGCCAATCTCCCAACGGATTTCTTGGCTGAGGTTCAGAAGCCTTCGCGGTGCCGCAAATTTTCTAGCTCCTGTTGGTCGTACAAAAGGAACAGGAACCAGAACGACATCCAGAACGGCCTCACGCTCCTCTCGCTCTACCTCGACCACGTTCGCCCGATTAGCAATCAGCCCGAGAAGGCTGTAGCTCTTTGGAATTACGTCGTATGCCGACGGAAAGCCCTCGATCTCGAAAATCTCAAGTGCGGGAAGAGACCAGAACCAACGGCCTCGATGGTCCTTTTGTGCTTTTTCCCAACTCTCTGCTGGAATGCACTCCCTCGTCTCAAGGATTTGATTGGGTTCAACACTCAGGACGGATAGGAGCCGCCCCTGATGCTGCTGGTCGGTCGTGACGGGGTTTAGTGTCCCTATAATAACGATGGCATCGCGTCCCGGCTGGAACTCTCTTCGCAAGGTCTCTCCAACGGTACGCTTCGAGAATGACACCGCTGGCCAACTTGCGGAGGCAGGCTCCCACTCCGACTTGATAAATATCTTCCCGTTCGGCTTAATCAGATCACGAAGTCTCATGACTCAAGGCCCTCATGGCTTCCGCCAATACAGAACAGGAAGGGTCTCCACTCAAACGATCTCTAACGAGGTTTGAATAGCGGTGCTGACGGACTGCAAGTCACCATAGATCGTACCGTGCTTAATCCCCATCTCGGCAAGCTCCGCTCGCAGATGTGAAGCACGACTCGGATCGATTGAAATCTCTGTTATTCGCTCACCGTGAAATTTCATATCCTGCAATGGTCGGAAACCGTCCATCTTCCTATAAATGTGATGAACCGTGTGCCATCCCGCTTGCATTGCGACTCTAATACTGTGCCAGCTTGGTTGAAAAATCCGAGTCTTGTCGATATCGAAGGGGGAAGATTCCTCCCGATCTTCTGGGGAGACAATCTGGCTTTTCTTGCAGTGATAAATGTATACCGTTGGACTTTTCGGTTCAGCAGACTCGACCGCGAAGAAGAGTCCAGTCAGAGGGTTCGCGGACCAATCTAGAAGTCTGGTTGGCAGTTTGAAATGTTGCCCGAGACTTAGCCAATCCCAATCATTTCCCGGCTTTGAGGGTAAGAGAAAAGGGCTATCGTTCTTGAAATTCTTCAGGAGCGTTCGTTCAACCGCTTTCACTCTCGACACTTCATTTGGAGACCTGAAGAGCCTTGGTAAAAGAGGCTTCGCTTCAGATTGTCCACGATACAACTTCACCACGGCGTGCGACGGAGGCTCTACTGCCCAAACGGTCGTGAGGTACTCCTGAACCGTCTTTATCCGTTTTCCACTCATCATCTTCTCACTCATTTGAATGTTGCGAAAGAGTGTACATCGAAAAGGCCAGACAGGTGGCCAGACCTTTCAATTTAAGACCCTGAGTAGTGCTGATATTCTTGCGAGCGGAGAAACTAATGAATGACATTCGGGCTGCGGTAGTTGCGGAAATTGCGAGGCTCCAGAAGGTTCTCAAGCTGCTAGATGAGAAGGTCAACCCTCGTCCAGAGCGGAAGAAACGCAATCTCTCAGCGGCGTCACGACAACAGATTACCAAAGCTCAAAGAGAACGCTGGGCTAAAAACCAAGAAGGCTCGTGCATCGCAAAAGGATTGATCTCGCCGTCGCCCTCACACCGAAATGTTCAGCCAGCTTTCGGCTCAATTTTCTCAAACTTCGCAATCTTAGCCCGCATGTTGGTCACGGTAACTTCGCCTCCTGTAACGGTGAGTTCCAAAGTCCCCTGAGTGTGTGCTCCGTCGGGGCCAAGATACGGAGGAATGAGAGCTTCGTCCGCCTCGGTGTGGAAAGACCACATCATGCGACCCGTTCTGTCCATCTCGACTCCGATTAGATTCCTGCCCACCGTCTTGCTATACTCTGCTGCTTCCAAAGCAATTTCCATGCAGGCCAGCCTAATCTCGCTCGCCGGAGCACGTCTCTTCATCAAGGTCTCAAGCCCCATGAATCGGACGTTCAAATCTTCCCTTTTGAAGTCCCCCATGACGTGGACGATATAATCCCGATCCTTGATGTTCTCGAAATGCTGAATCGACCGCTCGAAACTTGGGAAAATATCTCTTGCCTCTCGAACGCTCGGAATGTGATGCCTCAGATCGAAGCTCGGAGAAATGCGGTTATAAACGTCGATATAGTTGGAAACTGTGCAGAAGAACGGTACCCCCTGTTGCCAGCCCGCCATCGTGAAGGTTGTGTGCTTGTGTTTGTCTGGCGTGCTGAGTTCGGCAAAGCGTTTTGTCGCCAACGCCGCGAGGTTATCCGCAATCACTTCAATCTTGAGTTCCCTTGCATTCATCTCGCCTAACGCTTTGAACAGCCAATCGGTCGTGTTGTGCCCGAAAGGAGTACTCGCAAGGCCGACCCATCCCAGCACAAAGTGTGTCTGGCTGCCTTTGACGACTATTGTCTTTCGCAGGTCTTCAGAGATGACACGCTTGGTTTCAATGTCGGAGTGGCGAGTCTCTGAGACCTGAACAACGGTCTCAGGACTACAAGTTGTGATGACGAAACTCATGGCTTCCTCCTATTAGGCTTCGGCACCGGCGGCAGATACAACCATCAGCGGCACGGCCTGAAGTTTTGGGTATCGCTTGAGCAGTACTGGGACGACAACGACAGTCCACTTCTCCTTGCTCCGCTTCTTCCACAGCGGCATCTCAGCATCAATAATTTTCTCTACCTCTTTCACGGTGCATCCGTTGACCTTGCAAATGTGTTCGACAGCTTCTCGCAAATGTCCTATCCTCATCGCTCGTCCAATGTGAGTTGCTAGATGGCACAGCGGACAACGAACCTCGAAGCCGATCAAAGTCGCAACACATTTCTTGTCGTCGTACTCCCATTTGTCGTGACAAGCAAGTTGCGGGCCTTCTGAATCGCAGAACTGACACCTGTTGGACGCCTCATCGAGCGTGTCCTGCCTGATAGCTTTCCACGGAGTGGACTTACCTAACGCTCGATACGCACTCACACCCCAAAGAGGTTTGGGGACCAGTTCAGGAACGAGTTTGTGCTTGTCATTCATCCTTGCCATGAAGATTTCACCACTGTGTGCGTGTGGTCGTCACTCTAGAAGCAGTCCCGCCCGGTTGCAAGAAACCCTTCGCTACATATTTTGTTCCGTTTGTTCGCTTGAGGTACAACTCAAACGGAATTGGTGCTCGGGTAGCGTCTCCCGTTTTTGTCATGAACCGACTGATGTCGAAGGGGAAGGAACCGCTGGGGGCTAAAACGGTTGGCTGCTGTCGCATTGTTCGGGGCTCGTTTCCAAATCTGCTTCCCCAAAGCAAGAGAACCGTTCTCCCACTATTGTCAAAAGTGATTATTTGGTGACCGCTTGCGTCACCCCCACTGCCGCCCCATTGAATTGCTTCTGTCACGTTCAAATCCATCTCGTCTTGCAGTGCATCATTCATCGTGACGATATTTTCGAGCGTGTGCTTCTGCGTTTCGAGAGCCGCTTCTTGCTCTTTCTGAAGCGTTGTCAGCGTGGCCACAGTTTCAGCACTGCTCTTGTTGAGCTTGTCGAGAACGTCCATCTGTTTGCTCCCCTCGACCCAGCCAACAATGATCCCGACTACGGCAAGCAGCAACTCCGCACCGATCAGGCCGATGACCCAGAGTTCCAACTTGTAGTCTCGGGCGGCGATCTTCTCGCTCTCGATCCGTTCCTTCGATTGTTTCCGCCGGTCGAGTTCAGCAAGGAAAATCTGTGCCTGTGCAATTTGGTATTGCTTGTGCGTCTCCGTGGAAGGCGAAACAACCATCGGTACGTCGAGCCGCTCAAGATGCTCGTTCGCCTTGGCCTGCAATTCGACTTCGGTCATCGTTGACAGTTGTTCTAGATTCATCGCATTACCTCTGCGTCCGGCTTCCGAGCGGGGAATCGTTCATCAATCGCCCGCATGATTTCGTCTGCCCAGCGAACGGCATCGGAGATGGCAGCGACAGTAGCAGGAACACGCTTCCCACCATCGTATTGTGCCAGTTTCCGAGCAGCTAGAATTGCCGCCATGATCCCAAGGACACGTTTGCGACCCTCGTCCATCCCGGCATCGTAGCACACCTTTCGCCTTTGCTTCGCCAATGTTTCGTGTTACCTTATCGGAGTTAGGGGTCTTCTCCCAGATGTTCAGCTTCGACAAGAGCGTCATTGAGGTTCCTTGTCCGGGGTGCAATTTTCCGAACCCTGTGACGGTGCGAGAGGCCCGCTTCGGACTAACGATTCCATGTCGAGGCTGTAAGCGAAACATACGTCTCGTGCCGATGGATGGTGGACTAGCAAAGGCTAAGAGAGCAATCGACAACTTTATCACCGGGTTCCCCACAAAAATCAACTTTAAGATTTGAGGCTTCATGCTTACCGACCTAAGAGTCAAGCTCCGCACTCGTCGTTCTCGCATTGTGTCTTGTGGCTTTGAGGATTTTCTCCCGCTGACGAAGCAGTTCTACGCGTTTCTCGACAGCAATCCCATTTTAAGAGCGATGATCGCGGAACTGTTGGTACGCAATCAAAAGACTGTCGTCGAAGTAGAGAATGCTGATCCCAACGTGCGTGTCTATGGTGAAACCGGAGAGGAAGCTGCGACGATTGGATATCTTATTTGGCGGCTTTTTTCAAGTCAGAATATCGAACACGGATTTTATTCCCACGGACTTCATTCCAACGATTTCCCTGAAGCTGCCGGAGTCTACAAAGACTGGTACGTCGAGCCTCTTTTCGACTACCTCGACGAGACCTTGGACGATGCAAATATTGTTCTTGCGATGCTCATTCGCTACAAGCAAAAAGTTGAGTGGTACCGGCGAACCGAAGTTCTTGAACTGTACGAGGGTGACACTTCCAAAGGTGAAAAGAACGTCAAGCAACACATGTTCGAGTTTCTTTTCGATCAAGGATTACCATTTCACGTCGAGCCGGCCACGGCTTCGGGTGAACCTGATATCGTTTCACTTCATGATTCCGAGCATCATTTCATCGGTGAGGTAAAAATATTCGATGCTGAAAGCCGAGGCAGGTCCTCCGTCAAGAAAGCCTTTTATCAGGCGTACCGATATTGCTTGGATTACAACGAGCCTCTGGCCTATTTGATTGTGTTCAACGTCTCCAAAAGGCAATTGAGAGTCGAGATTCCCTCAGACCTCGATGGCGTGCCTAGATTTGAATACAACCACAAGACGATCTTCCTCGTTGTCATCGACATTCATGAACATGAGGGCACAGCAAGTACGCTCGGCGTTCCAGAGACCGTCACGATTTCGCTAGCTGAACTGGTTCACGAAGTGGAAGAGGCCACGCAAGCGAAGAGTTAACGTCAACGCTTTCAGTCAAAGAAACTCCTTGACCGGCAGGCTAGAACGTTGACGCCTTTCCTCCACAAAGCTCAACAGCGTGCCGAAGTGCCTTTACGAATCGCTTTGCATAATCAGGACTGGCGAAGCCCAGCGTTGACGAAGTCAAGTCTTTTGGCCTCTCTTTCGTGTCGGGTTGGTCGCAGTATGCTCCATTCCTAGCATCCCCGTTTGCATTCGCAAGTTTGCACATTTCATCAAGATTGAGCTTCATGCGATGCCGAACGCCCCAGAGTCCGTAGTTGGACTTCCCGCTTGAACTACTGCCCGCTTCGTTAATCTTCGGCTTCGCATCGACCGTTTGAAAGACAACGATCTTTCCCTGCGTATCTTCGCAGTTCCACGGCTCGGCAGGACCCGTCGATGTCGCAACAGGTTCGCACGAATTCTGAATTCTGACTGATTGCGGGTCGATGTCCTTTAGGTCGAACGTGTCAACAGCGTGATAGAGGAAATACTTGCCGAGGAGAGTACCCATGTCGTTGTCAAACATTTCAACGTCGAACGTAACCCGGCATCCGTCGTGAGCAAACCCCGTGATTCTCTCACTGTGGTAAGGGTCGATTTCTTTATCGACCCAGTCCTTGACGTAAGGGCGAGGCGTCGGATAATGGGTGAATGCGTTGTTCCGTTCGTTGGGCTTCAATGTGTTCGTCATCCAATCGAACGTGTCTGCCAGAGAGGGGGTGTTCGTCTGGGCTTGAAGCGTCGTTAGCAAGCACGTCGTGACGAGAGCGACGAGAACTAATGGTCTGTGGGGGTCGTAAGTCATTCTCACGGTGTCGCCTGCTCCCATTTGACCTTCGCACAAACTTCAGCAGCTTGATCGAACTCTTCCGTTGTTGCTCCACGCACTTCTTTGAGTTTCATGAACTCGGTCGAAAAGTCGCTCCGATAGAGGATTGCTCCGAGACTGCCGTCGTATGAAAGGGTGTCCGTCTGTGGGAAGCCCCGATCCGGTGTGCAGTCGTTTACCGAGGCAAGAGTATTGTTGCAGACGTTAGCACCCGAGCGTGATGGCACCCCGCTGTATTTCCCACCTTGAATATATTTCACATGATCGCAATGTGCCTTATAGACCTTGTGGTCGGAACTCACGAAAGTGAAGATTCCGTCGTGGAAAGATTTTGTGTAGACCCACGGCTTGCGGAGGGTCGGCGTCTGGCCGACGGCAGATGTCACCAGTCCTGAAACCACCAACGAGATTAGAACAGCCCAAATGTCACTCCGAGGTTTCATCAGGTCTCACTTCTCCATCCGTTCCGAGACGATTTCAAAGTTGACGTAGGTAAAGAACGCTGGGCCATTCGGAGAAATCTCATAGTGCAGTGTGTTTCCGTTCTGCATCATGCAAGGTTCTGGAGTGGGCTGGACTGCAATGACAGGATCGCCGTCATGGTCTGGCGTCTTGCTCATGACACACTGATGGATTGACAGACCAACTTCAGGCACTTGCCTCAAGTCAGGACCGTTGGGATAAACACCATTCCGAAGGTGGTAATGAAGTCCTGAGCCGGGGAAGTCTCCCGGTTTAGCGGTGCTTGTTTGCGACTCGCTGTAAGTCACTTTCATGATGGCCCGCCCGTGACGCACCGTGTAGTTGTATCCCGTGTGGGCGATTATCACGTAGGGCGTCCGGGGTGCCTCTTGCCCGACCGAGAGTGACGCCGTGAAGATTAGAACCAGAAAGTTTTTCATCTTCTCGTGGTTTCCTCACTTCTTCTCGTCGGAAGCAACGTCTTTGGAGGCTTTCTCCCATCCGGTTGGGAAATCTATTTCATATCGGTGAAGCGTATCGAAGACTACAAAGCCATCCAGATTCGACCACTTGTCTATCACATGTTTGGCAAGAGCCTTCCTGTATTCCTTGCGGTCTTCCTTCGTAGCATCCCCTTTTTCCTGAACCGGATACTTGTATTTTGACTCGATAAACTGTCGTACACGATTGTGTGCTGGAACGAAAATTGGATACTCCAGAGTGAAGTACGTTTGTGAGAATTGAGCGAACTCTTTTTCTTCTTGTAGTCGCGGGGTGAGGTTTATTCCAAGGTCTGAATCGAGTCGGAAGTCTTCATCTGTGTTGTTCTGCAACGTGTAGATGAACACGATGTGATTCTCATCCCCCTTTGTGCTCAACAGTTCATATTCCGCTGTGATTGCCTGCTTGTTCCACGGTGTCGGCGGCTTGGGTCGGTTCTGATGCCATATCCAAACCCCAACGACGACGCATAGCGTCAGAGCGAAGCCAGCACCAAAACCAAGGCTTCTGAGGAGAATCTTCTTCCAGAGTGGCACCGGAGAATTGTTACTCCGAAGTCAAGCAGAAGGCAACACCAGAAACCGTGGACTTCCACCTGCGTTCCGCCCGCTCCTGTGTCTGTGGAGGAGTCACGTCCGTGAAAATTGCTCGTCGATCTTCGCCATGATGATTTCAGCCCACTGAATGCTTGCTGCGATCAGCTTGTCGCTCCGTGGGCTTCCTTGTGGCCCTCCGAATAGATCGTCAGCGGTCTGCATGTGCAGGCTGGCGAGAATCGCAGCCATCAAACCAATCACGCGTTTGCGGCCCTCGTCCATCGCAGCATCCTAGCACGATTCGCCTTTTATTCTCCACAGCGATCCACAGATTTCTCGTTGTTTTCCACAGCTTCTCCGTAAGCAGAACGTGGTTTTAGCTTTACACGGATCAGTCGGTGCCCCATGCTTGGAGCATTGGAGATGCCACTATGTCGAAGTTCACGATCAAGGTGAAATTAGAGAAGTTGGAGATTGAGGTCGAGGGATCGAGAGAAGACGCTCCCCTCATTGCGAAGCGGGTTGGGCAGCAGATGGGTGGATTGCTGCAACCTGCTTTACTTGCCACAGGAAACGGAAACGCTCCTGCGAATGTAGTTGACGCGGAGGTCGAGACTGAGAACGGGGCTGGGAAAAAGAAGAAGGGCAAGAAGACTGGGGGCCGCACGGCGGCTGAACTGCTCAATTTTGTTCACGATCCGTCGCAATATGGCTCTCCACTACAGGCGTGGACGACGACGCAGAAAGCAATCTGGTTCCTGCACGTCGTCGGCAAACAAGCCAATGTTACTCAACTGACCGGAACGAACATCGCTAACAACTTCAATAAGTTTTTCAAGGTGTCTGGTGCCATCAACAGTGGGAATGTAATAACGGGTCTTGAAAGAGAGAGGCTCAAAGGAGCGAACTCGACGGTCGGAGCAGACCAAACCGACGGGACTGCCAAATACTTCCTGACACAATCGGGTACGACACTGGCAGAGCGGTTGGGGAGGGGAGAAGCTATAGCTGATTAACGATGCCGCTCATCGACAAAGCGACGCTCTTGGCTCGGCTTGCTCCTCCGCTCGACCCGCCGTTGACGGAGTTGCTCGTAGATGAGTTCATCTCGCTTGAACGCCGTTTCATTCAGCGGGACTGGGAACCAGCACAACTCGATGGCGGACAGTTCTGCGAGATTCTAGCTCGACTTCTCTACCATCAAGACTCCAGCACCCTCAGCCCCGGCAAAGATTTTGGCGATTGCATGAAGTACGTCGAGGATGAACACTGTCAAAACCCTCACGCAATGAGTCCACGTTCCGACGCTTTGCATCTCTGCAAAGTCCTCCGCACCACTTATAAGTTCCGCAGTCAGCGTGGTGGTGTCCACATTTCGCCTCTCTATAAGCCTAACCACATGGACTCGAAGGTCATCATCGAGATGGTGCGTTGGTGTTTCGCCGAGACTCTACGGTTGTTCTGGAGTGGAGTTGACCGTGAGCAGGTTGCCAAAGCGATTCGGGAGTTGCTGACATTCGATGTGCCCTGCATCGGCAGGTTCGAGGAAGTCATCATGGTCCAACGCACAGACCTGAGTGCTGAGGAAGAAGTCTTAGTACTCCTCCACTACGCGGGTGAACAGGGTTTCAGTCGCACCGATGTTGGAAAATACGCGATGGTGAGTCCCGCCTCTGTGACGACGGCTTTGAAGACTCTAACGGCTCCCGATGTCAGGGAGGTCATCAAGCTACCTTCTGGCAAGTTCCGGCTCACCGACTTAGGATCAAAACGAATCCGTGAGAAACTCCCGGACAAGTTGCTCTTAACCTAACGGCCTTTTATTTTTGAGTTGAGAATCATTCCGTGCCTGTGGAACTCATTCGAGACGGATCGGGTCAATTCCATCTCGCCACGCTGTAATATGCCAGCCGAGTTCACCGTCGGGATTCTCAAACTTGAATCCCATCACCGTATAGTCGCCGAAGACGCCTTTGCGGTTATCTTTTGTTTGCCACTGCGTTGATTGTTGCATGGTCACTGTGTCGGCTCCTGCTCCCATTGAACTCCGTTCGCTCAAGTGTAACAATGCCACGCATGAAAATCCGCTGGCTGGATTCACTCTTGCTATCTGTCGTTTGCCTCGCCCTCGCCGGATGCTCGCAGACACCATCCTCAAGTACGAGTTCACCTACAGGCTCGAATCCCACAGCAGACCCAAGTCCCACTCTGTTGCCCGTGAAGGTGTCTGGTAAGTGGGGGTACGTCAATAGCAGTGGGCAGTTGGTCATTACGCCACAGTTCGACTCTGCGGATGACTTTCACGAGGGCCGGGCAGTCATCTGCTTAGGCAAGCCGTGTGACCCTTGGGATGCCTATTCTACTTCGCCTACGATTCCAAACAATTCTCTGTGGGGATTCATCGACACGTCGGGCAAGGTAGTCATCACCCCACAATATCCAGAGGCCTCCGCTTTCAGCGAAGGATTGGCCGTGATATGCACGGGCGACTGCGGATCAAAGCCGACAAAGCCACACGCCCGAGGTTACATCGACCGTGATGGAAAAGTCGTGATTCCTCCGCAATTCGGAACCGCATCAAATTTCAGTGAGGGCTTGGCACAAGTCTGTGTTGGCTCGTGCGAATACGTGGAAGGCTCGGGCTACAACGGGAAGTTCGGGTTTATCGACCACTCAGGTCATTTTGTCATCAACCCACAGTACGACAACGAACTCGACTTCAAGAACGGCTATGCGAAAGTCTTCGTAGGGAAAGGAACAGAAGCCAAGACCGGCTACATCGACAAGACGGGGAAAACGATCTGGCAACCATCGAACTGAGAGGGTGCAGCCGAGGGAGGGCTGTTCAATTTAGGTGATCCGCTCGAACAATTCTTCTAGCGTTGCTGAGTGAGCCGCATGTTCCGAACACTCCAACAGCCATTGCTTGAAATCGGAAGCATCGAGGACTCGAATGCCGGATGCGAGCCGTGCGGTCAGAGCACGTTCGGCCAGCAGCCGAAGGAAGAGTTGAATGTCCCTCATAGGCTGGCCTCAAGCTGCCGGTCAGGGGTCGGGGCATCGGTATTCCATTCAAATAACTTGGCCGTTGTGCCCGCCAGAGCGTGAGCCGTCCTCTGCTCAGTGACGGGGACCATCTGCATCTTCTGAATACCGAGAGCTTCCCGTAGATCAGCAAGCCCAGTGTTCTGCATGAGCAGGACACGGAGTGCGTTGCGTTGGTTTCTGGATAACGACGTAAGGAATTGACCGGCATGAGAACGATCTTGCGGTCGTGACTTCGTCACAAGACTTACAATTGAATGAGCCATGAGTTGCCCGCTCCATCGGGCGACTTGCGGTTAGGGCCTGTTCACTGCTTCAACAGTAAGCAGGCCCGTGTTTATTGATGGGGGATCGTTTAGAGCATCACTGAAGCCTCTCGGTCTCCATCGGGATGTCGAGTGCCTCGCGTTGAAAAGCCTCGGGGAACTCCGCTTCGTCTTCGGGCGGGATGACATCCGGGACCTCACCCAAATAAAACCACAACAAGAACTCGTCCCGAGTCAGCGATGCCCCGGCCCGCTTCATTGCCGCGAGAACGCAAGAACGTTGTGCATTGCTCTGTGTCATCTTCAAACCTCCAGCACCAACGGCCTGTTCAACGTCTGGCGTGCTTCGTTCGCTTGAGAGCAGTTGAAGAATATCGTGCCGTCATGCTCTGCCCTGCCATAACCTCCGTGAATGTGCCCGCACACAAAGACGCGTGGCTTCAAGGCTTCGATTTGCTTTGCCAGCATCGGGCTTCCCAGATGCTCCGACTCCGGCGGATGCCGCTGGTCTAACGTCCCCTTCGCCGGGGAGTGCGAGATGACGACATCACTCGTGGGAATCGGAACGCTCGTCCCCCAGCCGACGCCGTAGAACCGCAGGCCATCAATCTCAACCGAGTCGTCGTTGAGCAGTTGAATCCCCGCCGACTTGAGCAGGCTCCACGCTGTCTCCGGTTGCGTCTTCAAGAGATGCGTCAAGACGAGGTCGTGATTGCCGAGAACCCACAGTTTGGTCTTGTGGGGCAACTCTCCAAACTTTCGGAGGTCGCTCCGCAATGACGCCACGTCATCTCCGCAGAAGGCGTCCCCGGCGTGAATGAGAACGTCGCCCTCCGGGAGTCCGACTTGGCAACCGTGCGTGTCGCTTATGAGGACGAGTTTCACCGAGTCTCCTCAATCGCAGCAACAACCGCCGACTTAATGATGTAGTACAGCCCCGCCGCTACCCCAGCGAGTCCGACGCAATCGCGTATAAAGTTTAGAATCTCTGACATCGTCACTTCTCCGATTTGAATTCCTACCACGGAACGTCGGATGAACTTTGTTTTACATTTTCACGCTCGGTAATCCCGCAACCCTCCGACCTCACAGTGCCTCCGGGAAAACCCCACGAAGGGTTGCGTTAGGGTACGTCGAAAACTTTTTTCTTCTCTCTTGAGGGCCTCCTGAAAAAATTCGATCCGGGGATTTTATTTGTGCTCCCGATGAAATTGCGACTAGCGACCTTACCCCAACTTTTCGACCGCCCCACCCCTGTGACGCCGGAAAGCTCGACGCAATTCCGCGAAAAGGTACTCCAGTCACTCCCCGCGAGTGACCACGTCCGGCGGATGCACAACGATGGACGACGCCCGGTCACAATCCCTCTTCCTTCCGTATCCGGGCGAGAACATCTTGACAGCGTTTCTTCCGGTCGTCCCGTAGATCGTCAATGCAGACGTTGAAACGTGCCAGCGTAATTTTGAGCAGGCGGGCAAGCTCTGCCGCAGGCACAAACGGATGAGCAAGGTAGAGGCGTCGTGCCGTCTCCCGTGTTGGCCCGTAGTCGTGCCAGTTCTCCCCGTGCCTTTCTGCGGTCTGCCATTTAGGTTTAGTCATCTCGTCCCACGTCCTTGCACGCTGTGCTAATCGCCCGTTTGCTGAATCCCATGCTGTACAGCGTCCGGCGGAGTTCTGACAATTGCCCGCCCTCCAACTGCGTCAAGAACTCCGTGTCTGTAGTTCGACTAGCCCGGACTCCTGAAGACTTGACCGTCTCTATGCGGTAATGTTGTTCACCACCCATCCGAGCAGAAGACACTCCGCCCAAGACGTGATACTCTGCCTCCGCACGGATGCAAATCTGGTCAGCGTCGGGCGTCCGTTTGATCGTGACGCTGTGGATGCGTTTGTCAGACACTAATCCTGTCTCCTCCGTCGTTGCATCTGGTTGACTCGCACAGCACCCGTCAGACAATTCCGACCGGCGGATGCTGTACACGTTCCCAGTTTACCCGTTGACGTGCGTCACGTTCTTGAATGCCGTGCTAATCGCCCGAGTGCTGAACCCGACAGCCCGCAATTGCTCACGGAGGGATGACAATTCCTCTTCCTCAATTCCAGCAAGATAACTCTTATCGGAATCGGACTCGACGCCCCACAGCCCGCCGGACGTAATCTCTTGCACGACGCTGGCATCTCCAGACGGTAAGAGAATCTCCGCCTTTGCCCGGATGCCGAGATAGGACCAGTTCTGATTGTTGTAGGACTCCATCCGCTCATAGTCCTGTCGGACGTACGTGCGAATGTCTGCGGGGTCTTCACCTTGGTAGTTGTCAACGCATCCGTTAAAGTAACGGTATTCGTGACGGCCAACGTCCCCACGTTCGCCACAGTCACAGCCCGCCTGCTCTGCGATGTCTCCACCCGCAAGCCACAGCAGCCGTTGTAAGTTCTGCTCATGGTCCGCCCGTTCGTCTTCGTCCCATGCACCATATTCCTTGAGTTCAGCAGACAGGACAGCCGAATCAATCTTGGCTAATTGCTCTGCGATTGCGGGCACTCTCGACAATTCTTTGACATCATCGTCACACTCACCCGAATGCGAAACTGACTCCGCCTGTTCCATCGTCATCTGCAATTCAATCCGCCCACTGCTAGACGTGTACAAGAGTAGTTTGCCCTCCGTGCCAGAATTGACCGGGCAATCGAGCGAGTGCTTGCGGTCAATGGCGTAATCCGTTTCTGCCCTGTTGGAATACTCGCCCAGATGAGAAGTGTCCGGGTCGGTGTCGGTCATCCGTTTAATCGTGACTTTCGAGATGCGTTTCATATTCTTCATGGCGTCTTTCTCCAGCGTTTAAGGTTCGCCAACCAGATAGGTACTTCGCACGGCACCCGGATGCGGTCGGATGCCGTACACTGCACCTAATCGTTCTGTGAGAACTGGTCAACAATCTGTGACCATGCCAATTCGAGCGAGTCGTCAGAGTCGTAATAATCGACGGAGACGAACCCGTTAGAGTCTTCCCGCAGAATGACGCCCGCAGAGGATGTCAGCTTGTCCTGTTCGTCAGCGTTCAACGTTTCGAGCAGGGGGTCATGGTCACGGAAGATGGTCCGACCGTTTCGCATGATGCCGTACCACTCGCCACACTCGGAGACATTTCCCTCTTCCTCATCGCATCCACCGTCAAGGGAGACGCTGTAGACATAGGAATCAAGAATCGTGTTGAACTTGCCCGGACCATAAGGTCTGATGTTAGACATAGGACACCGCCATCAGTTTCGCGTAATCAATCGCCCGGACTTCAGCCCGCCATGCGTCGGAGATTTTCGCCTTACCCCGGCAGAGACAGCCGATGACGTGCATCTCTGCGGCAGTGTGACGCCACTGGAGGAAGACGGTTGCGGGATACATTTCTTTCGCCTCTGAACCATCTGCAAAATTACTCAACAGAATGAGCTTCGCAGCCGTCCGATTGCTCATCGGAGCTTTCCAACCTTGCGGGCGTCCGTTACGGTGTCTCCGTTCGTTGACCGTCTCCGCGTCTAGCAGGCGTCCGAGTGCATCGGTCCAAGACTGGTTGTAGGCGTAGTCTCTGAGGAGTGGTTCAGGATTGTTCGTCCCACTGCCGTCATGATGGGCAGAGTTGATGAACTCTTCCATCTCTTCCCAGAGTCGGTTGATGGTAGGTGTAACGTGGATGCGTTTCATGGTGGACATGGCGTCTTTCCTTTCGGTTCGGATTGTCAGAGGGTGCGTTCCCTCTGTCTTACATTCTCAAGATACTATCTATAGACATAATTGTCAATAGATAAATGGGACGGAAAGTCTTTAGTCACTCAAGGTAACCATGCAAGGATGAGACGCGGGGACGTGGCCTGTATTGGAAGACCGGGCACGGGAGAACGGGGTTAGAGGATGCAGACGGCGACAAGGGCAGACCAGCACAGAGCTTTGACACGACCGGGCGTCACGTCGTCCGCCCCGTAGTAGAGACAGACAGAGATGACCGCGAGTCGGCAAAGGAATGACCACGCACCATCAGCAACGATAGGTAAGAGGAGATGCAGCATTACAGCACCCCTTTGACGATGTAATGCCAGCCGTATTCCTTGTCAATCATCTCGCCTGTGGCGTGGTCGTAGGTGACACGTTCGACCAGCCCTGCCTTCTCCAGTGACCGTACCGTGTGGCTGTGGATCGTCGTGCCGTCATCCAACCGAATGCCGCCAGCCAGATGATACTTGACCTTGCTCTGGCCACTTGCCTTGATTGCATCCCATGCCGCCTGAGCTTTCTTAGTGAGTGTCATCGGGCCATCTCCTCTTCGCGGACCTTGGTGAGTTCATCCATCCACTGGTCCCACGTTAGATCGTTGATTCGGGCCACACAGATTGAAGTAGACGGCACCTTGAGCGGTCCCACGTTGACGAAGTAGAAGTACCCACGGCCTTTGACCAGTTGTTCCGCTTGCCCACTCAGGGCCAGATAACGGTTGATGACGTTGAGTGTGACTTGTTTCCTGTCCTTTGGATGCTTCATGGTCCCTCTGTCGATCTAAGAACAGTATACAATCTATATACAAAACTGTCAATAGATATCTGCGGCACGATGGTCACACGCGGAGTAACACGAACCGTCTACACGATACACTCGGCAGAATCGGCCAAATCGGGCACCCAGACGCAGACCATAGAGGAGGAAACGCAGAGACGTGGGAAGACCCGGCGGTGTGTGCTGTCTGGCGTCGTGCTTGCCCGTGTGCTGTCGTCCCCGTGGGAGTGAACCGGCTGGCAGGATTGTGTAATCCCATTGTCTGGGGCTACGCCTGCATTACCTGAGACGTTTTATCGTGACTTGGCTCTGGTTTTCCACTTTGACGCCTAAAACGAAGACATTCTCCCACTTTTACGTGTCTCACTGTGAGACAAATGGCAGGCTAACCCGTGTTTAGCACGCCAATGACGCTAACCTGTTGATTACACACAGTCGCGTGAGTTCACTCTGAACCCATTGCCCGACCTCCCTATGCTACATTTCCCAGCGTCCTGCCAGCGTCAGCCCTTGTCCGCGTCTGCCCGGCCTTGGCCTGCCACGTTCCTCAATGCGGGCAAAGGGTTATCACGTCCAAGTCATTGAAAGTAAATGGGAAATAGGGGGTCTTAACTGGCCGGAAGAGGCGTACGCCGGTCACCCCAGCCGGGTCTTCGTGGGTCGGCCCGCTCTGCCAAGCCAACGCTCTTACACCTAGACTGACACATCCGTCCTTCGCCCTCCGTTCGCTCCCGGTTCACGGGTCCCTATCCCCCGGTTTTATAGCTCCGGCCTGCTTGTGGGTCCCATCCGTTGCCCGATTTCTCACCCGTGTACATGTTAGATTTTCCGGGCGTACACGCGGGCGTGCGTCAGGGTGTACATCCCGCAGGCCGCTGTCCGATCTCTTGGGTCCCCCGGCATAGGGTCCCTTTGGGCCGGATCACTGGGATCGCGGCACCCGGAGGAGTCGCCCGGTCGAGCAAGATGCCCCGGTATAATTTTTCTGGAGTGCTGTACCGGGTACAGTGATCTCGGTCGATGAGTCGGAGAGCAGCACTGGACGCGGCTTTCAGCGATTTTGCTCTTGACGAAGGGAAGGCGAACGTGTATTATTGTTATAGGGAAGAAGACGCAAAACAGTCCGAACCCCTCAGTAGTTGCCAGCCGCGAGGCTCGTCGCGGAAGTGGTCGTAGCTGCTAGGCTCCCACGGAAAAACAGCAGTCCCGTAGCACCCAAGAGAACACAAGAATCTCAATTCGGATCACGCAGGCCAACGTCTGTCTGGTCCATCCGTCCGCCCGTCGTGTCTCGACCGGCAGGATCACCACGAACCCCGAACACATGGAGGAGAGCCATGACTAGAACTGTGAGATTGACGACTGACGAACACCGAACTTTGCTCAAGGCCCAACGAGTCGTGGCCCGACTGAGTGACCGCATCAACGGCCTTGTGACTGATGACCGTCCGAGATTGGACGACAGAGTCATCACTCGCCTCGTCACTATGCAGAGCGACATCAGCTTCATCGCCTGCACAACGCGATAGACGAGAGATTTACGCACCGAAAGACTGGAGAACCGAAATGACATTATTCCGACAGATCGCCATCCCGCTAATTGAACGCGGGTTCCGCATCACCCCTGTCTCGCCCGAGACGAAGTCCGGCGTGATGCACAATTGGCAGAACTTCCAATTCACCACATCGAGTGACATCGACAAGTACGAGAAATATTTCCCAGAGCACAACGCCGGAGTTGTCGGCAAACGCGGAGTCGGACGGCACTGCTTCCTCGACATCGACGCTGACGGCGAACTCGCCCGCATCGAAAGTGAGACAGGCCATGTGATGCCGAAGACGTACACGGTGTGCTCCCGTCCGCAGTCCGCACCCTTCAAGCGACATTTCTATTTCGTCCAAACCGATTACTCATTCAAGAAATTTGGTGCGTGGCAGGCCAAGAATCTCAATGTCAAAGATATGACTCGCGTCGAGCGAAGTCCCCGCAGCGGCCTGATGATCCATCCCACGCTCTATGACGTAAAAGGTGTCGGCGGCGGATCGCTCGTTGTCGCTGCTGGGAGTCGCAGGGACAGCGGAGAGGTTTATACGTGCGTCGATGATTCGCCGGTCGCACCGATCCCTGATTGGCTCACGGATTGGATCATCGCGGATGTTCGCCGTTACCAGACGTTGAAGTACAAAGAGCGGGCAGTGAAGTTCAAGGCGAAGGCCGAAACACTGCGGCTCGGTGCTGTCGAACGTCGGAGACTGCGGAAGGTGAAGTCGGCTGATGGGTTCGACATCGCTCAAGAGGATGCTTACGACTTCCTCCGATGGCGTGCATCTGAATTGTCCGGCCTCGGAGTAACAGGTGAAGCATTGAAGACTGCACTTTTCTTCCAAGCAAAAAGATTTTGCGAAGGTGGTGCGGACTGGATTGAGACAGATCGCGGCAAAGAAACAATCGACAAGATCGCCCGCGAGAAAAGGCACGTCGGAGACGCGACATGGTTCTACCGTCTCGGCACCAGCACCAGTGACGGTTTGCGAATTACGGATGTATCGAAGCGATCCCTCGTACGACAAGCTGTCTCGACATTCCCTGATCGAGTTTCCTCGGTTGACGCCGTCGAACGCATCCAGATCGCTTTGGAGCCTGAAGGCTTTGACCTCGACCAACGCCGAGACAAAGACACGTTGCTAAAGATCAGGAAGGAGCTTGGATTCGAGATCGTTGGCGGGTACTGGGAAAAACGGGGTATCCCGTCCACCCCATGACCCGACCTCATGACCCACCTCTTATTTCCTTCCACATTACACATGTGGAGACAGACAAAAGTCTCCGGGGGTGGGGGGAGGGGTGGAGACACCGGATTTTGTCTCCATAGGTGGGGGGAGGGGTGGAGACATCGAGGTTAAAGACTTTGCTTGGAGGACGTTATGAGCTTGCTTGAACGGATAGACCGGATTCGTAGGTTGTGGAACATGCTCGTGCCGCAGTTCCCGTGCCCAGATGATGCACAGGTTTACCGCTGGGCCGGGAGATTCGATGACACAGTGATCGAACACGGATTGCAGCGGGTCAGAGCGAAGATCACGAAGGGCGAGATCGTATCTCAGGACGCGGCATCTCGGTATTTGACGGGCGTCATGCTCAATGAGGAGCGGCGAGTGAAGGTGTCTCATGCCTGATCGCCAGAAGCTCACCGATCTGGAGGAAGCCAATCTTGCACTTCGCGGTCGCAAGGTTGTCGAAGACGCGAAGAATCTCTTGCGGGAGAACATGACGGTGGTGGATGCGAGTCCGGCACCGTTGACCGAAGAGGAAGTCTACTGCGAACGGATTCTGACCGAGCAATTGCAGGAAGGCATGGAACTGATGGCAACCGAGGCGAGGGAATCTCTTGCACTCAATGCGATGGACGAGATTGCACAGCGGCAACTTCTCCAGTACGAACAATGGAAGCGGAACAAGAACAAACCAGCAAGCTCGACGATCATCAGAAAAGGGCAACGGTGTCCGGGTCAACGGAACGTTGGCGTCTGGGCGAGGACGAAAGCCTATGGCTGGTTGCTCAAGGTCAGTGGGAAGAGTGCAGTCGGAGACGTGGTCAACGTCAGACGCAAAGGTGGGACGACAGAGTCAATCAAGCTCACCGAGCAAGTTGAGCCGGGGTACTTCAGGGGACACGCGGTTTAGGAGGACGAATCATGACACATGGATTACTAGAGCAAACTGATTACGTGATCGAGGCATTGTCGCGGAGTAAGAACGAGCGACACGCACAGGAGCGTGAGGCGACGTTGATACTCATGCACTATGCCCGACATGCTGCGACGTTTGGGCCGACCGAGTTGCCCGATCTTCAGCCGGGGGAGCAGCGGTTGAGCTTCGACGAGTTCAAAGACCTCTCGACGTTCATCAAGAGCGGCGAGTTCAACAGATTGCTCGACACTAATGACCTCGTTACCCAACTTGGTCCTGATCTGAAGTGGTATGTCGATGTCATTGCGAAGCGTGATGAGGACAGCGGCAGTGTGATGCCGACTTTAGCCGGAAGTGACGGTCACTGTGCAGCATGATCTTGTTCAGTGGCTCGACGAAGCCCTCAATCTCGTCCCGAAAGAATTATCCGCCGATGAAGTAACGACTCACCGAGAGATTCTGGAATCTTTTCTCAGGCCATTGTTGCGGCGATGCCGAGCAACGACAAAGTCTCGGTTCTGGATTTGGCTCCGCTGTCAGTTGGCGAAGAGTGAAGACTTCTGCCATTACTTGACTTGGATGCGGGAGAGTCAGTGCCCGCAAGAGCGGAGACCCATCAATTGGGAATTGAGTAGTGACCAGAGAATCGCTCTTGTCGATGTCGGAAGTGACGAGCATCCCGCGATCCTGAAACTGCCCGCCGACAAACTGGATTGGTTTCTCAGCATTCAGCCGCTCGTTCTTAAGAAACTCCCGGCTCTCGAACCGGAGGAGTTGAAGCAGATTCGTGCGATGAAGATGCAGTTGAAAAACTCCCCGTTCTTGACGAGTGATTGGCGTCGAGAACTTGTGAAGGAGATTGCTGAACTGGAAACACAAGCTGAGAGGCGAAGTTATGATCCGGCCCCTCGATATAGTCTGGTCAAACGCGGGTACGACGGGACGGAGATTCCAGCCCATCGCCTATTTCTTGGATGCTCACCAGAAGACATCATCGTCCCGCAGGATGGGGACTTCTTGAACTGGACATGGTTGACGGTCAAGATCACCGTTGCTCCGGCTGGCGTCACGGACGGCGTTCTCGTTGCGAAAGGTCGCAGACCACCCGCGATTGAGGTTGAGGAGTTTGAAGTCCCTAACCTCGCCGTCGTCAACTCTGACGCGTATCGCTACGGGAAAATCATGCCCTACGCATTGAGCCACGGCGACATAAAGACAAAGTTGCCGGTCATGCCTAACGCCGATCTGGGAAAGCGTTGTGGCGTAGAAGGCGGGAAGGTCGAAGACTGCGGACGTTTCGAGCCGCTGACCAAGGACGATCAGGTCCCGTGGGACTACGTAGACAAGAAATAAAGTCCCACAAAAGCCTGCACCAAGTAGTGCATGAGCTTTATAACCTGAGAACGAACGGGGTTTAAGGACGTACGCGGGGCGATCCGACGTTTCAATAACCGTGTACATGTTACTGAATTTTGATTTTGACTTTGGGGCGACGGGCACTGTGGTGTTGCTTAGGCTCACCGCCCTCCCCCAATTGACATCGTAGGTGAGAGCCGAGCACCCACATTCCTTATTGTGGGAAGCATCTGGCGATGACCATCTGCGTAGGCGGCTCTGAACGGCTGCCGACATCGGGCTGGGATTGTGCTCCCGGCCCGGACATTGAGATTCGTGCTGATGGTTGCTGAATTACAACCAAGTGATGCACGAAGACCGAGACAAGAGCCAAGACGCCCGCAAGGGTGACTCCGGCGATGACTGTCCGAGGGCGACGACGGAAGATGACCCAAAAGTCTGTGTGCCGTCGGTCGCCCAACCTTTTAGTTCCGGCCCGCTTTGCGTCCCGCAGGCGACTCAATCACGGAGGACAGATGAACCCATCGACATACGAACGCGTCAAGAACGATCTTGCCCGACTCAATCGCTTGTCGCTCTTGAAACGGAGCACGTCCCTCTATTGTCATGACTGCCGGGAGATGCGAAGGGTGACAGAGTTCTACAGCCTATCAAAGACTGCACTCCTCGATTGCAAGCACCGTCGTCCCGTCGTTATGCGAACGGAAGCTGAGGTCACAGCCTTTCAACGGGAGACAGAAGAACGGAAACGCAAGCGGTTGATCCTACAAAAGCGTGGGACGCGGGTCTACGAGATTGCGGAGGATGCAGCATGAGCTTCTCTATCAAGGAACTCATGAGTTTGCCGAGCACGCACGATCCTGATCCCGACAATCCGTCGATAGGATTCACTGGTCGGTTGGATCAACAAAAGCTGATCGAACGTGCCGAGCGATTGAAACGCGAACAGTGGGAACGCCGGACTCCAGAGTTTGACGAGCTTCGACGTATCGAGCAGCAAGTGAAGCGGGGAGAGAATATCGAATGAACGATGACATGAACGATTTGCTCAAGGACGCCCAGACGGTCCTTGATCGCTGGTTTGCCACATGCCTTGTCTACGCAGGCTACGAACTTGTCTCTATCAAGCCGACTGGCGACAAGCGGTTTGAGTTCACCATCTTGTGCCCTCAATTGGATTTCGAGAGCCTTAAGCGAGATTTCCATTCGGGCCAAATGACGATTGCGGATGCGAAGGCTTTGGGTAACACGAACGGAAGCGTCGGTCGGATTGTCAACGATGTTCGCCAGACTGGTCAGACGTACTTGAATCCAGATTTCGAGCGACTTCAGAGGAACTGAACGACTGAACGGAGGAGAACATGAAAGTCACAGTGAAGCAGAATGATGACGCACCCGTCGCCGCAGAAGTCTTGGCGACTGCGATCATCGACATCAGTGATGCGATGAGGAAGGTCAATACGTCCGGCCTGAAACGCAAGGCAATCGTCGCCCTTATTCATGACCAGTCGAAGATTAGCAAGCGTGCCATCGAGATAGTCCTGAACAATCTCGAATCGTTGCGACAAGATTGGTGCTCACGATGACAACTTCCGCTGCGAGTACGGGTGGTGCCCAACAGTTCAACCAGTCAACCCGATTGAGAATGCAGGCGGCTGAAGAAGCTGCGAAGCCGAAGCCTCAGCAATCTGGTTTGAGCGATTACGAGATTGATTACGAAAAACGCCGAGCAGAAAAGATCGCAGCCGAGCAACGCGACATCGCTGCTGGACGGCTGAAAATTTTATAGGAGGAGAAAGAATCATGAAGAAAAGATCGAAGATGTCCCGTGACGCCCGCAGATTCGCGGCGTTACAACAGTTGCACACCGTCCCCGTGACGCCGGTCACCCGGCACGACACGGATTACGCTTCGTTCATTGCCGAGGAGAATCGACGTGAACAAGCCGCAGCCGAAGCAGCAGACCCGACGCGTCAAGCTGAGAAGGCAAACGTCGCGGCTATGACGAAGGTCGCCATTGAGTTCCGTGAACGGCTCAAAAAACTCTATCGTGATGTCCCGACGATTGAGGATTACATCCGGCACGACATCGAAGAGTTGGTTGACGACATCGGGCTTCCTACTCAGAACCCGCCGGTCACTATGGCTGAGTTTGAGGACCGCCTAAGAGCCTTTGTCGAAGGGTTGCCGAAAAGCGTGACATTCGATTCTGATGTCGCAAAGCGTAAGTTTGAACTTTATGCGTTCGTAGCGGCACGCCAAGGGACAGTGATTGACAACTCAACATTGCAGACGCTTCTGGAGCGTGCCGAAACGCTGGACATCGGCGTGACACTGCCCCGAGCCACTAGGAAGCCGTCCACAGTGGAGCCTTCCGCAACCCCGACATGGAACGGCGTCCAAGGTTTGAGCACTGAGGATCGTGAGCAACGCAAGCAAGTTTTGCAGGCGGTTAGCGAGGATTTTACGAGCGAGGTCGCCGCATTCTTCGGTCTCTGGCGACAACAGTTGGCTCGTGATTATGGGTACGTGATGCCAGACCCGGTCATCAAGCGGGCGTTGCAGTACGTCACCGACCAGAACATGAATCCCTTGCGGCACGAGACATGGAATATCGTCCGTCGCGTCTTCACCAAGAATGGATGGATGCTAACGCCAGATGGATCGCTGATGTTGACCGAACGCGAAAAACTGAGTGAACTGGCCGACCGTTCCGATCTGAATGATCGTGAAGTTCGTCGCCAGATCAATCTCAAGAACCGCGAGATTCTGGAAAGCGAACCCGCATTTGCTCCACACAAGTGATGAGTGGGTTGGAGGACTCAATGCCAGCAGGATACGTAAACACGAATCATCTCAACCCCGAGTTAAACACGGCGATGACCGCCTGCCCGATTCCACCGAGTGACGTGGAACTGGCAGCGGTGAGACAAACGGCAGATCGACTCGCACAGGATGAATCATCTTCAGCAGATCGCGTCCAGAAGATTGTTGCAGACGCGGCTGCACTCAGGGCGATGCGTGACCAAGCACCAGAGCCGAATGTTTCGCCGGAGTCTATCGCTCTTGCGAAAGCGGTTTTACGGAGGTCCTGATGTCACGCGATCACTACGGGCAGCGGATGGAACTTCCTGTGAACGGTGACTTCATTCCCGCAATCACTTGGCCGGACAAGAATCGCCCAGCCCCGAATTTTGGGCGTGAGTCGCAGATGATTCGGCCCACGGCTGCTGAGTATCAAGCACACCGGACTCGATGGGTTTACCACCACGGGCCGAAGGAGCTTGAATCTCCTGCGTACCTGACCGAGTTCGATGTCGCTGGTTACAACAAGCTGTTGAACAAGGTTGAGGGAGACGATAAGGAAATCTCACAAGTCATCCTGCATCTCAGTCCTGAATTGGCGGACGAGTTATCCCTCCGCTTGAAGTGTCTCGGCTTTACACGGTGTGAGCGGCGAGAAGATTTGAGGGTTCCCGAACTCTGCTTCACGGGAAAGCCGGTTCGATGGGCGGTGTAAATGAACTATGGAGGAGATGACGATGCTCACACATGACCAGATCGCTCATCTCCGCAGATTCGCAGGCGATGAACGCTATTCAGTCGCAAAACGTCTGACCGCGATTGACCGCCTTGCTTGTGACGCCGGGTTATACGTTCTCCGCCAGACTAACCATTTCCCGATAGGTTCGCCGGGGACTCGATCACGCAGAGAAATCATCAGGCTCCTCCGGCGACTTCTGAAGTCTCCATCGCCCGAGAGCAAACGGGTCAACACGGCGGGGATCGAACAGCGGTTGATGTTGATCCAGACGGGAGTATCGACAAGTTGTGCCGTCTGGAAACCACAATCGCCTGCGACGACTACCGCAGACCAGCAGACAAGCTCCGTCGCAAGTGAGATCGACGAGTTCTTGGCACAGCACCAAAACGGAGGAAAATCAAATGCGGCAGCGTAACCCGAAATACAGTTATTACGACGAACACGGAATGGACAACCCGACATGGAAGGGTAAGTCGATAGTTGAGATGTTGAAAGCCGTCATCATTGATCCAGATACTACGACCGAACAAAAGGGTGACGCGACCACGATCCTCGGTTACATCTCCCGCAGGGCGAAGAGGTTTGCCCATCTCGCCGAACCCGACCAGCAGGCGTATGGGATGGCGACAAGGATTGACGCTCTCGCGTTGTGGGAACATTCCGCGAGTTGGGAGATCACGACTGTAAAGGGCGAAGAATGTGTACAGCAGATCGAGCGAGAGAACATCTCGACATCGCCCGAGCCGGAGTCAACCCCGACCGAACTAGAACCGGAACCACAACCAGAAGTAGACGAACCCATTCTTTCAGGAGACGAGAAACTTGCACGAGCCAAGGCTCTAACGCGAGGTTTGCTCTAACTCACCAGTCTTAATCCCACACGGTCCATCCTCCGATTCGACTGTGTGGCTGGGGCGATAGTCCATGTCGCCCCGTTTTTATTTCTACAAAAGGAAAATAATGAACACCGATCAAACCAGTCAATCCACTGCACAAGTGGACCCTAATCAACCACCCGTGTTGCCATCAGTGACGGCGACGACGCCAACACAGCCGACGCAAGCAGCCCCGACAGCAACACCCTCAGTGTCTCAGGGTGTGACGGCTCCGACTGCACAGCCGGACCCATACGCCTCGGCTCGGCCTATGAACGTCCCCGCCGATCCTCACGACGCTCACGTCTCCATGTTCGACAAGATTCTTCGGATGGTGAATCCGGGGACGAGTTACGTCGATGCACAGGGCAACCAACAAGTCGTCCGCAATCGTGCGACTCTCGGCAATAGCGTCATCGCCTCGGTTCTCGCGGGCATGATGACTCCTACGAAGTACCGTGAAGGGACTTATGGTCCGGTTGTGTCTGGTGACGCGACGGCGGCAGAGGCTTACCAAGCTGGCAAGGGTCAGCAGACTGAGCAGAACGCCAAGGCTCAAGCTACGAGTGACGAGATTCAGGCCAAGAAACTTTCGGTCATCAAGAACAACATCGACATGGTTCACCAGTACGCTGCACTTGCTCAACAGCAGCATCAGGAACTTCAGGGTGTCGCAGATCGTAACAACGCGACGATCCTTAAAGACCTCGGTGACTATGACCAAACCCAGAACGATCCAACTCAGAAGTTGGTACTCGGTAAGGGTCTGACTTATGACCAAGCGATGGGGATGCTCAAGGGCAAGATGTCCTCCCAGAACGCCGTGATCGACGGATACCAAGATGTCATGGACCCAGCGACTCACCAGATCAGCGTCCAGCCGACGTTCTCAGTCGTCAATCCTGATGCAAAGATTCAGATGAGCGAGAGTGCGGCGGCAGAACTGGCAAAGTTCAAGCCCGCGTACAAGAACGCTTACGCGTTGACGAATGGGAATATCCGTGTCCCGGTCGGCCTGTATCTCTCCGATCTGCACACGGCTAACACATTGTCGAGTGCGGAAGGCTTCATGAAGCGTGCGGATGCGGCTCTCGGTGTTGACCCGACTAAGGTTGATTTCGCCGGGGCTGCACAGAAAGACCCGCGAGTCATTCAGTCTGTACGTGAAGCTGAGAACGCTCTTGCACACGGCGGCTCGACTGCCGACGTGCTCGACCGCATTCAGAAATCTCCGAACGGAAACGTCCTACTCGACGCGATGGGGCTGGACGGCGACAAGGTCGCTAACTACATCGACGATTACCGGAATGAACAAGCTCGCAAAGCTGCTCTTGCTAAAGAGGGCGGCGTTGGTGAAAAGGTTCCTGCGACTCCTGAACAACTTCAGGCGTATGAAGCGGCACGTCGGAAACTCCCGGCGGATCAGCAGAATGAGTTTGTGAAGCCCCCGGCGACCGGATGGACTCAGGGCCAGCTTGAAAAGGAACAAGCCCGCCTCGATGCTCGGTTCGATACGAATACGAAGAATGCAATTCAATCCGGCGACCCTGCGGCAATCGCTGACCAAGCTCGATTGAGTATTGGTGCAGGCGACTTGACGAGTGCTCGCGACATCTTCACTGCACGTTCAAATGTGAAGGCTGAATACAACCGTGCTCTTGAGAACAAGGCGGCGGAGTTGGGTCTGCAACCCAGCCACTTCAACGTTGAAGCTCTGAAGACGAAGGCAGCGGCACTCGATGCGTACAGTGCAGCGGGCAAAGTCGGCCAGCAGTTGAATGCGTTCAAGACCTTCGGTGAGCACATCGCTGGAGCCAAAGACGCGAACGACGCATGGCAGCGTACGGGTTCGCCACTCTTCAACAAGCCGATCTCGTGGCTTGCTGAGAACGCGGCGAACGATCAGAACTATCAACGCTTCCGCGATAGCGTGATCGCTCCGGCCAAAGAGTACATGAACTTCCTGAACGGAAATCGTGCAGAACATGCGGAAGACATCCGAGCGATGGAATCCGTCCTCGACAGTAAGACCGCGACTCCGGCGACGGTTTACACCGCATTGCAGACGTGGGCGAAGACCGCTGACGACCGTGCAAAGGCTCTCGGGGAGACTTATCGGGACACTGTCGGTACGACATTCCCTGCTCTTGTCTCTAAGGCTACTGTGGACAATCTTGCGAAGCTCGGAGTCAAGAGCCAAGCATCAGCGTTGTCAGGCACGTTGCCACGAGCACAGTCATGGGTTGGCAGTCTGCAACCGCAGACGCTTAATCCGGCGAACGCTCAGGACAAAGCCATCGGAAAGAAATTCTTCGATGCGGCTGGCGGCGATATGCAGAAGACGGTTGAGATGGCTCGTGAGCACGGGTACATCATTCCCGTGAAGGGGCAATAAATGAGCTTCTCAGCAGCAGACTTCGCGGATTCACCCGCACAATCTAATCCTCCCGCTGCGACGGCACCAACCGTCGCGGCATCGACTCCAACATCCTCGAATACTTCGGGAGCGTTCTCTGCGGCAGATTTCGCAGATAACCATAACCCGCCTACAACGACAACTTCACAGAACACTTCAGCCAACACGACGGGCAACGACGCCGTCGCTCAACACGGTCTCCTTCGTCGAGCTTGGGACTTTATCAACTCGCCCATCGCAGACCTGAGTATCGCAGGCCATCGCCTTCTGCCTGAAGGTGTGAAGACGAGCGACATCATCAAGGCCGCTGCGTTCGAGAAGATGTACGGTGAAGCGTACATCCCCGGCTTCAACGATTTCGACACGAAGGCTGAAGAACATCTCGGCCCAGCCCCGGCAAAGATGACTACGCAGGACGGTCATCCGTACGTCGCCACGCCCGAGTCTCATGCGTTCAAGAACGCCGTCCGCACTTTCATTGCGGGCGTCGGCAAAGACACGAGTGACATGGTGGCAGGGTTCACAAGTCCAGTGGGCATCGCCACGACTCTTGCAGGCGTCGGCCCCGAAGCTAAAGCCGGAAGTGCGTTGGCGAAAGCTGCACCAGTCGCAAAGGCTCTCACCGGGACAGCATTCGGTCTGAAAGGTGCTCACGACATCTTCACCGCTGGGACAGAGAACACGCCCCAAGCATGGCAGCAACGTCTTCAGGGTGCGGCACAGATCGCAGGTGGTGCGGCTCTGACGGCTGAACCCGTCGCAGACGCGGCGTCAGCGGTTAGTGACAAGCTCGAAGCCCCGGCCAGCACGGTCAAGAATATCGTCAAAGGTGGGCAACCGAAACTCCAGACAGCTATTCGTAACGCAGCCCAGACGGGAAGTGATGTCGCGGCAGCACGAACTGCGGCAGTCGAACCCACTGAGAATGTCAACGTCCCGGATGAATACAAGGACGTGATTAACGAAGCATTGAAGCAGGAGCCTGCGTGGACCCCGGAGAAAGCCAAGCCGGTCGTCAAAGCTCTCGGTAAAGACTTCGAGGTTCGCGGTTCGGTCGGTGAGGGCAAAGTCACTGACAACGATCTCGATCTCTGGCAGAAGAAGGGTGATCTCACGGATGCTCATGACACGTTGAAGAATCTTGGATTCGAGTTCAACGGCAAGACCCCGCATGGTGAGACGTGGACGAACACGGAGACCGGCCAGAACGTCGATCTCTGGGACGCTGCACACGAGCCGATCAAAGGCTACGGTGCTGAACAACCTGTCACGGTGTCCGAGCCTGCTGAAAGCGAAACCGCCCCGGTCAAAACTGCGGCAGGAATTCGTACGGCAATCGAGGATGTCTCCAACAGTGTCAAAGCGAAGTCGCAAGCTCTTTATCAGCGACTCGACAAAGAGTCGGGCGGACGCTGGCAGCGGTACGAAGACCAGATCAAGAATCTCAATGACAAGCTCGATGAAGTCAACGGGATTGATGACGACGCGTACGACCGGCTGGAAACCAAACGGAACGACATCGAAACCAGTCAAGCTCAGATGCTTGAAGACCTAAAAGAGAAAGGCATCGACCCGCAGATCGCGGATGATGCAGTCGCCCATTACAAACAGGCGATGGCGTTGCGTGATCTCGACCGAGCAGTCAAATCAAGCACGGTCGGTGAAGCCCGTATCGGCGGGAATGAAGTCGTCAACCCGAAGACGTTCACGAACCGCATCCAGAAACTTTACGACAGCGGGCGGTTGGAGCAGGCCCTTGGTGAAACTGGTGCGAATGACTTGCTGAAGGAAGGATATGACGCTGTCAAGGCGAAGCGTATCCAGACTCTCGGTAAGTGGACGGCTGGGATTCTCGCGGCACGATATGCAGGCGGCTCAGTGCTGCACCACATAGTGAGTGCTGCGACGATGGCACCATAAACAGAAATAGCCTGCGTGCAGTTGTAGCTACACGCAGGCTCCAGTCACCGTTTGCCGGTCAAATAGCTCACGATGACAAACGTGTCGCCGCCAACAGTGACGGCAAACACACGACGTTTGCAAAGCATGTTGCATCCTTTCCCTCCTCCTATTGTTTGGTGTCCCTTATCTTTTCGAGAGTGCTCACAGCCCACTTAAAGGCTCGTGAACGCGGACATTTCAAATAGTAGTTGGCGGGATAAATCCTGCACATGGCTCGAAAGTAATCAAAGTAATTGCAGACCTTCGCGGTGGTCGCTCCCCGCGTCGGAGGGTAGGAGCGTAGATGCCAAGGCGGGCCATCAGTGTCCGCCTTCCTTCGGCTTCAGCGAGATCATCACAGGAGGAAAAATGCTTTTCAATGACGAGGTCAAATTGCCGTGGGACACGGTCCTGCTGGATTCTCTCGACCCGGCTGATCCAGAGGACGCGGAAGTCATCGGGATCATTGAACGGATTCAACAGAAGGCTCTACGCCGAGGCGGAACTATAGCTAATTTCGACGAGGAATCGTCACAACGAGTCGATAGTCAGCCCGTTTCTGTGACGAAACTCCCAACTGCTGATTCTGCAAGAGTTAACCCTAAAGGCGGTCGCCCGCGTAAGTACACCAGCAGAGCGGCTCAACAGGCGGCATATCGGGAGCGGAAAGCCGCCATCCGTCCACAGTCCACAGCGGCTTGAAAGGAAGATGTTAGTTGGAAGGAAATCAGTTTCGCAGATCGTCTGAGAAGTGTGACAAGTGTCACGCCGACCAGAGCATCATTTACTGGACGCGGCTCAAAGGGAATTTATGCGAGTCGTGCATCAAGGAAGACAAACAAGTTCTGAAATCGCCGCACTCGCGGCCTAGAAACAATCACTAAGACACGCTGGCGGCTCACTCCTCCGACGGTTGACGCACTTCAATGTGCCTAACCGTAAATTAGAGCCGTCAGCAATTTCGATCCAATCTAGAATCATAGAGCCTGCCCACTTCCCGGTGAGCAGGCTCTATTGTTGCGACTGGGGGACTGTTCGAGGCGACGTAGTATGGCCGGATGAGACAACCATTTGGGTCACGGTAAGACAGCTAGTCAGTCTCAGTCGCCCGATGCTGCCGAAGACGGCGTGTGATCCGGTACATGCCACGTTTGGGTGGTGCAGGATAGTCCCGGTTCTCTGTTTTGTTCAAGCCCACACGTAGGACACTTGGGTGACCAGTCAGGTGCAGGCGGATTGGGTACACCCATCTTCAGATTGTGGTCTGATCTTCTCGGTGGTTTGCTCATTTACTTCTGGCCCTCCTAAACACTGTGGAACGTGTCGGTTTTGGAAAGCAATTATCGACAGTGTATCTTGAATCATCGACCGCACGCAAAAAGTGAGGGTCACAATGCAGATCACGGTTGAACTCAGCGAGTCTGACCTCGTGTCACGAATGCGGAATTTTGAACACCATCTGGTCGAACGAAAGACCGTCAAAGACGAAAACAAGTGGAAGAGGGCAGCGGTCTCCTTCGCAAACTCGGCTCCGGTGGGCGTTCCTGCTGTGCTCTATCTCGGTGTTCTGGACAGCGGTGAGATTGAAACTCCCCAGCATGACTTAGAAGAAGTGGGAAAGAAATTCAACAGACACATGGAGAAGGTTTACCCGCGAATCTCTTACGTACCGAAGGTCATCAACGACAACGGACGCCAAGCTCTTGCGGTAATCATTCCGGGTAGCGAGTTACGTCCCCACTTTGCGGGTCTGGCATATGTACGCAAAGGTCCTGAGAGCATGGACGCGTCAGAAGACCAGTTCTCCGAACTGATCGCACAACGCAACAGCAAAACCGCCGTGCTTCTCCAGTCGAAGGGCAAGAGCGTCACAGTGTTCATCCGAACTGGGGATTCGGAGATTCCTTGGCCAACTAGCACGGTCCTCGTTGCTTGCAATCAGTTTTACGTGACCCTCAAGAAATTCGACCATGAGCCTCCGCACTCATTTCCGCTCAGTCGTGTCGAAATCAGCTTCGACAATCTGAGGAACACGTTGCAATTGGAAATCTCTGATCCCAATCGAAATGCGTGGAACGTGCAACTGGAACGGCAGGTTCACCAGATCGTCGGTTTTGAAATGACGCATGAGGGCCAGATTGTATTGAAATACCTGTTGACCGTCGGCAAGGCGGAATTTGGAAGACGGTTAGTTCAAGAAATCTCGCTTGAGTCACAAAACAAGCAGATGGAAATTGCGGTGAAGCGTGGGCTGATACTCTGTGAACAAGACAGTAAGCGTCTTCACAATTTCTATGTTGTGAATCCAGAATACGTCTCGGCGTTGAAGAAAGTTCTACCTGAAATTCTCAAGTGACTGATTGGTTGAAGATCAAGAGAAAGATAAGTGGAGGCGAACTGTGCCGAGAGATGGAGAAAAGAGACCCTGTCCACATAGAGATGAGAACGGGAATGCTTGTAAAGGTGAGCAGACTTTCAATCGGCTGACGAAGCCTCCGGGGTGGTACACCTACAATGCAGATGTGCGACCGGGCTGGCTCTGTGACAAAGGGGAACACTTCGACATTGCGGGTGCCTAGTCCCCCTCCTCGTCAAACCAGACAACTCCAGACCACCTATCCTCTGGCACGAACGTCAGCAGCCGTGCCCGCTCCGCAATCCTGTCGAGCGTCTTCTGGGCTTCGGGTCCGCGTTGCTTTGTAATGCCTGCGAGTTGACGAACAAGCTCATCTTCGCTCGGCGAAACTTTCAGCACTTTCTGTCTGGACGGTTTTTGGGGTCTGCTAGGTGCCTCGACTTGCACAACAATCCCGCCGCTCCGCGTCCGCAGATATTTCTCGACGACAGTCTTCGGAATACGCAGCACGCGATACCGACGACGCTTCGGGTTCTCAGGACTACCGAGGTCTATGACGCCTTGGACTTTGGAGAATCGACGGGTGACCGTGTCTTCGCCGACGCCGAGAATCTCTGCCACTTCTGAAACTGTCAGTAGTTCGCTCATGGGTGTGCCCCTCCCTCTGACCACGAACGCTTCGGCATCTTCGCTAATCTCTCTTCCATGCGATGCGAAGCGAGATTAGAGTAATGCCTCTCTGTCACCGCTACCGTGTCTCCGAGCATTGCGGCGACCTCGGTCAAGCTGCAACCTTCGCCGAGCCAATAATCGACAGCCGTGTCCCGGAACCGATGCGAAACATTCCCCTCAATCCACAATCCCGCGTTCTGCATCAACAACCGCAGTTCGTCCTGCCACGTCGTGACTTCTGAAGTCACCTGATATTTGCCATCCCAGAAAATGTACTCACCCTCTGCCGCGAGTAGTTCTCGACAGAGAGCCGGGTCAAGGTGCTGCCGAACCGGGCGTCCCGTCTTCTGCCTGTTGATTCGGAGCCAGCCATCCTGAATGCTCTTTCGTTTGAGTTGCACCGTGTCACGGATTGCAACGCCTGTCGCAATCATGAACTTGACAAGCAACGTCGCTAGAGCGACTCTCTCTGCCGGGAATGTCTTCGGAATCTGGGCGAAGAGAACCTTGATTTCCTTCTCAGTAAACGGCTTCGGCTCCAGTCGTTCTTTGTCCTGCTTCGATAGCCGGATGGTCTTCAGTGCGGCAAGCAGGTCGTTCAGGTTTTCACGACAGCATGTCCGCAGGAAACCACGAATGTTCTGCTGGGCCTTCTGGCGAGTGGTTGTCCCCCATACCTTGTCCCACCCCGCCCGAAATTCAATAACGTCAGACGCCGTGATGAGCGACGGAAAGAGCTTTGACCGGGCCGACATGAACTGGGCAAACTGGTCGAGTTGAAGCCGGAGCTTCTTTACTCGTCGGGGAGAGATGCCCTCGCTCTCTTTGGCACTGATGAAAGTGTCAATGCAGTCTGCAATGGTCGGCTGCGGGCCTTTGATGATAAGCGGGCGTGGGTTATCGCCCCGGTCTAGCTGTTCTTGGAGTTCAGTGGCTTTATCCTCGGCAACTGTCCAGACCCTCGTTCCGGCTGATTGCCGGTGCTGCTTTCCGTTTCGGGAATATCGAAGGAATTTGGAGCATTGGCAGCCCCGATAGAACTCGCCCCGGCTCTGGTGGGGACAGCTTTCCCGGTGCCTAACGAAGACTGTGACGACCGATCTCGGGGTTATGCCCATTCTTCGAGGCTAACCCACGTTCTAACACGCCGTCAACGAATCTTTGGTAATCACCAGTGTTTATGCGGGGAAAAAACTGGCGGAGAGAGTGGGATTCGAACCCACGTTACCCTTTCGAGTAAACACGCTTTCCAAGCGTGCGCCTTCAGCCACTCGGCCATCTCTCCGGCGAAACTGGGGATGAACAATTAACGGCTGTCCTGGCAGATATCGTACCGCATCGGGGGCTGAATAACGCTCCGACAGGGCTGGCTTCATTTTATGGGCACACGCGCAGTCAGCGCAAATGCGCGCGCCCAACCAACTCCCACTTCGCGAAATGATGACTGCGAAGAGTAAGAGTGTAAGAGTGAAGTAATCAGGGAAGCCGCGAGACCAGATCTAAACCGGAGAAAGTTAGGACAGCTTTTGCGGGGGCTCGTCGGAAGACTCCGAGGCTGTAGTGGGACTCCCACCATTGGAGGCTCCTGCGCCCGCTACCGCGCTGGCGGCAGCAGACTTTGCCTCACCATTCTGTGGAACGGCTGATGGAATCGGAGGCGGTTTCACTCCGTCGACAACGTGGTGACTCAGGCAATAAAGCGCGAGTTCCAGCCGGTCGGCTACTCCCAGTTTGTCATACACTTTTCGCAGATAGTTCTTAACCACCTGCTCAGTCGTTCCCACTCGCTGGGCAATTTCTTTGTTCTTCATTCCCTGGGTAACGCAGGAAACAATCAGAGATTCCTTGGGCGTAAGCTGCACTTTCGGCCGCGCACCCGATGGGCGCAGGGTATGCCCCCGGTAAGCTTCCATCACCCAATGAATGGCCTGGTTTTCCAGCCACGGTTCGCCGGCTGCAACTTTGCGGATGCAATCGATAAAGATTTCCGGTTCGACCTCGCGGGAAAGAATGCCATGCGCTCCACGACGGAACAGTTCCAGCGTGAGTTGTTCGTCCGATCCGGGAGTGACCACGACGATCTTCAATTGCGGCGCCTGACGCTGCAGTTCGGCCACTACTTCCACTGGATTGGGGGCCAGTGCCGATTCAAAAATCAATACGTCTGCCGAGAACTTCGTCACCGCAGACTGCGTTTGATTCAGGGTTTCCGCCTGCCCCACCACCCGGATATCATCTTCCAGGGCGAAGATTTTGCGCAACCCGGCGCGGAAAATGGCTTGGGTATCGGCCAGGATCACGCGAATCAGGCGGCCCGTGCCGCTGCTCTCGCGAACCCCTTGCCCTTCGCCAAATCCCAATGAAGTGCTCGCCATCAAATTTCCTTGCGCCTATGCCCGCTCAAAATGGTATTCGTCAATGACTACGCCAACCCCGCGGCGCCCTTTATCCTCAAAGCTGCGCACTACGCGGCCGTGGCAGTCGATCTGTACGTTATAACGGGAACCGACAACATCGCCGGGCAGCAGAATGGTGAAATCCACCAGCGAACCCACCGGCACGTCACGGTCGATGGCGAAGAGCACTCCGTTGGCGGAAATGTTTTGCGTCTCCGCCGAACAGGCTCCGTCCTGCGATCGGACTTCCACTGGCAGGTGCAGCGGGAACCGCGGAGCACTCTGCATTTCGGCATAGTGCTTGACCGCAGTCTGTGCCGCCTGCCGCTCCATTATTCCCTGCTCCTCGGCTCCGTCGCTCGCCACCGTTTCCAAAACCTTCCTTTCCGGGCACGCAAGACTTGCGCCCCGGATTTCTAGAACTTATGGGCAGCGTACACCCGTGGGCGAGGCCCGCAAAGTTACTGAAGTCATGGAACGGAAGGGTGCTAATTGCTTGCGTATGAGCTAATTAGAAGGAATTTACCGCGCAGAAAAACACCGCTGGACAGTTAAAACGGAGGCCCGTCTTCCACCAAGCGCAGCGTTCTAATAAACAAGGCAGTTCCTAGAACCTGGTCACTTCCGTGAAATTGAAGTCTCGAATCTTCATGGCGGGAACCACCATATCAAACGATTCTTCGCCGCAAGCGCGAACCGGTTTGCTCATGGCCTCGACATTGGCGAGCATGTGGATGAGGCTCTCGTTGAAACGGAAGTTCCGCACTCCCCGACGCACCTTTCCGTTTTCCACCAGAAAAGTTCCGTCGCGAGTCATGCCCGTTACAATCTTTTCGTAAGGATCGACTTCGCGGATATACCAGAGCCGCGTCACCAGAACACCGCGTTCGGTGGAAGCAATCATCTGAGCCAAACTTTGCGGATTGTCGGGCGCCGCGAAAACAATGTTCACCGGCATCTCGCCCATTTCGTTGGGCAACGGGAATCCGTGGCCGGTCGGTTCGATGACTCCGACTTTGTCTCCGTATTCTGCTTTTTTCATCCTCGCCGCGGTGGAACGCGCGTAAACCACGCGCTTCACCACCCCGTTCTCGACCAATGCCACGCGCCTGCGCCTCATGCCTTCGCCATCGAAAGGCGATCCGGTTTGCAGGGGATGCAAGACGTCATCCCAGATGGTAATGTTTTCGCCGAAAAGCTGGCTGCCGATGCGTCCGGTAAGAAACGAACGCTGATCCAGAATCGCCATGCCTGAATAATCCCAAAACATAAAGCCCACAATATCGAGCGCGGCTGAAGGTTCGAGAATTACGGTGTACTTGCCTGCCGGAATCTCCGCTGGGTGCGCAGAATCGAGCGCCTTTTGCGCCGCGGTCTCGGCCAGAGCAAGCGGTTTGAGATTTGCTATATCCGGGGAGTTCGCCTTCTGCCATCCAGAGGCATCGGCTCCCAGCATGGTGATGGAGACCTCTGCCAGAGTCTGCGAGTGCCAGTGGGTCAGGCCACGCGTATTGAAGATACCTTCAACCGATTCAGTGCTGGAGAAAATTCCGGCGGTGGTGAGTTTATGTTTCTGGGCGACGTCGACAATTTTCTTTACACTCTCGGCCCGGAACTGGGGCGTGATGGCAGACGTCTGGTCGAAGTAGCGAGACGCCGGTGTAGCGCGGTCGCCCTCGTGCGCGCTGCCCGCAGCCTCGCGACCGTCGGGCATGGGCAGCAAGTCCGGATCCGCGTGCTGCACTCTCGCCAGCGCCTCGGAAGAATCCACTACGCGCCGGAGACTTTCCTCATCGAACCTGTTTGTGGTAGCGCGCGCGGTGCGTCCGCCAAAAACGGTGCGAACCGAAACTACATGATTTTCTTCGGCGACGTTTTGATGGATGGTGTTGTTGGCAAACCGGGTAAGCGCAAAGTTTCCGCCTGAAAACAGGACTTCGACTTCGTCAGCCGACGAAAGTTGTCTGATGCGATCGAAGATTGAGGCGGCGCGCTCCTTGCTTAGCATTCCCTTTTTTCTTTGCTTTTCTCTGAGCCTCTGTGACTCCGTTGTGAACTAGCTCCCTTTATAAGCGCTTCCCACCTTGATCGCCCGAAATCGCGAAGGCGCCGCGCCGTGCCCCGTGCCCATCACCTGCTGCGGCTGACCCTTGCCGCAATTCGGCGTGCCCCACAGTGTCCACTCATCGCGCGAGCAAATTGCGTCCAGCGAATTCCAGAACTCAGTCGTAATGCCGGAATACGACGGATTCTTCAGCATGCGGACGCGCTTGCCGCTTTTGATCTCCCAGCCGATTTCACAGCCGAATTGAAAATTGAACCGCTTGTCGTCGATCGACCACGAGCGGTTGGTCTGCATCAGAATTGCGCGATCGGTCGAGGCAATCAATTGCTCCAGGCTGAGTGGCTTTTCACCCGGCAGCAGGCTCACATTGGTCATCCGAATCATCGGCAGACGATTCCAGCCCTCGGCGCGCAAGGTTCCCCCCGAGCGACTTTCCCCGATGGTGTGCGCGGTTTCGCGTGAACTCAGATAGCCAGTGAACAATCCCTTCGTAATGATCGGCGTACATTGCGCCGGCACACCCTCGTCATCGAAACCAAACGTTCCAAGCCCCGGTCCGTGCTCCGGGCGCGCATCGGCAACCACATTGACCATTTCGCTGCCGTAGCGCAACGTGCGCAATTTGTCGAGGGTAAGAAACGACGTGCCCGCGAAATTGGCTTCCATGCCCAGCACGCGATCCAGTTCAGTCGGGTGCCCGATCGACTCATGAATCTGCAACCCAAGTTGGGAACTGTCGAGAATAATGTCGAATGTGCCCTCGGGACATTGCTCCGCGTTATGCAGCGCAACGGCTTCCTCGGCAATACGGCGGGCGTTCTCAATCAACTTTAGTTCTTCGATCAGTTCGTATCCTTTATTCTGCCACTGCCCCCCATAAGAATTCGGATACGAACGCTTCTGAATCTCGTTCCCCGCGAACGCATATGCCGTATAACCTGCCCCTGCGGAGTACTTCGTCTGATGAATGTCACTACCCTCCGAGGATACGAACCATTGCTCTTCGCGGTTGAAGTTCAAGTTGGTTTCCGCCAGCGTAACTCCGGCAACGGAGCACAATTCAGAATCGACGCTCAGCAGGAGGGCAATGTTCTGGTCGACGGAAACCGTGAAGGGATCGATCTTGTGCGGCGTAGTCCACTCAGCCTTCACCGGTGTTTCGGGGGCAAGCTGTATATTGTGCCGCTTCACCTGCGCCGATGCACGGGCAATTTCGACCGCGCGTGCCGCTGTCGCCTCCACCCCGGAACGTGACAAATCCTCAGAAGCGGCAAATCCCCAGGCTCCATCAGCGATGACGCGCACACTGCACCCGAGCGATTCTGAATCCGATGCGCTGCCAACCTTCCCATTCTTCGTAGTCAAGGCCCGGCTGCGCTGGCTCACTATGCGCGCGTCAGCATAGCTCGCGCCGCGCATCGTGGCAATGTTTAGGGCCCAGTTAGCAATTTCCTTCATGCGGAACGTCAAATCTATCACGGGGACACAGAGACGCGGAGAAACGTGAACCGATGTAGCTAGGGCGTGGCTCTCGCCACATCGAGCGCTTTCCTCACCGCCAACAACTCCTTCAATACGTCGCGCAACCTGGTCGATTCCAGCGCGTTCGCGCCATCCGACTTCGCCTCTTTGGGGTTGTCGTGAACTTCCAAAAACACGCCATCCACTCCCGCCGCGACCGCCGCCCGTGCAAGCACCGGAATAAACTCCGGCTGGCCCCCGCTCACCGCATGTTCGCCCTCTGCCGAGGCGGAAGGCAGTTGCACCGAATGCGTCGCATCAAACACCACAGGTGCAAACTTGCGCATAATCGCGAGCGACCGCATGTCCACAACCAGATTGTTGTAGCCGAAACTGCTGCCGCGCTCGGTCAGAAACACCTGCGAGTTACCCGCTTCCCGGCATTTTTCGACTGCGTGCCGCATGTCCCACGGCGAAACGAATTGTCCCTTCTTGATGTTAACGGCGCGGCCGCTCAGTGCAGCTGCGACTACAAGATCGGTCTGGCGGCACAGAAACGCGGGAATCTGCAGCACGTCAACCACCTCAGCCGCCTTGGCTACATCGGCAACGTCATGCACGTCAGTCAACACCGGCAGTTGAATGTCGTCTTTGACCTTTTTCAGAATGCGCAGGCCTTCTTTCAGCCCTGGTCCGCGGTAGCTCCGTATCGAAGTACGATTCGCCTTGTCGTAGCTGGCTTTGAAAATGAAAGGGAAACTTAGCGATCGGGCCACGCCCTTGATGATCTCGGCCATGCGAATAGCGTGCTCTTCGCTTTCAATTACACAAGGTCCAGCGATGAGAAAAAGATCACCCGATCCGACCCGGACATCGCCGACTTGGAAAGAAGTAGTCAAAAAGTCTGTGATGCTACCGGCGCGCTACTTTTTCCGGCCGGTGGAACATCTCCACTGACGCCGTCTCTTTCTCTGCACGCCGTTTCTTCCCATGATCATAAGCGGCCGCAATGAACGTACTGAACAAGGGATGCGGCTCCAGCGGCTTCGACTTGAACTCGGGATGAAACTGGCAGCCGATGAAATGGGGATGATCCGGCAACTCGACCATCTCTACATAAGTCCCGTCGGGGGTTGATCCCGAAATGCGCAACCCCGCCGCCACCATCGGCTCTTCGTACTCGCGATTGAATTCGTAACGATGCCGGTGGCGCTCGCTGACTTCAGGCTTGCCATAGATTTTGTAGGCCAGCGTGTTGGGTTCGATCTTGCAGGTCCACGCGCCCAACCGCATCGTCCCGCCCAGTTCTTCCACGCCGCGCAACTCGCGCAGCTTGTAAATCACGCGATGCGGCGTCGCCGGATCGAACTCGCTCGAATTCGCGTCCGCCAGCCCGACCACGTTGCGGGCAAACTCCACGCACGCGGTCTGCATGCCCAGGCAAATCCCGAAGTATGGAACCTTGTTCTCGCGCGCATGACGAATTGCAATCAGCATTCCTTCGATGCCGCGCTTGCCAAATCCGCCTGGAACCAGAATTCCATCGTAGCCTTCCAGTTGCGAGGAGACGGTGTCCGGTTCCGCTTCCAGCCCTTCGGCCTCTATCCAGTTCAATTGGAGCTTCAGGTTGTGCGCCAGGGCGCCATGTACCAGGGCTTCCTTCAATGATTTATAGGAATCTTCGTATTCCACGTACTTGCCGACAATTCCGATCGTGACCGTATCCTTCGGGTTGTAAACGCGGTGTACGATGTCTTCCCACTTGGAAATATCGCGATCCTTCGCTTCCATGCGCAGATATTTCAGCACCAGCGTGTCGACGCCCTCATGGGCGAACACCAGCGGCACCTCATACACGGATGCCACGTCTTTTGCGGTAATCACGGCTTCTTCCTGCACGTTGCAGAACAGCGCAATCTTCGACTTCAACTCCTTCGCCAGAAAACGGTCGGTGCGGCAGAGCAAAATATCAGGCTGAATTCCAATGCTGAGCAACTCCTTCACCGAGTGCTGCGTGGGTTTAGTCTTCAGTTCCTGCGCCGCCGCAATAAAAGGCACCAGCGTGACGTGCACGAACAAGGTGTCGTCGCGCCCCAATTCCTGCCGCATCTGCCGGATGGCTTCCATGAACGGCAGAGACTCGATATCGCCCACCGTGCCGCCGATTTCCACAATCGCCACGTCGACGTCCTGCGCCACTTTCTTCATCGCCGCCTTGATTTCATTGGTGACGTGCGGAATCACCTGCACCGTTTTGCCCAGGTAATCCCCGCGGCGCTCCTTGGCGATGATCTGCTCGTACAGACGACCTGTGGTCCAGTTGTTGTCGCGAGAAAGTTTGGCGTGGGTGAAGCGCTCGTAATGGCCGAGATCGAGGTCGGTTTCCGCTCCGTCGTCGGTCACAAAAACTTCGCCGTGCTGAAACGGCGACATCGTCCCCGGATCGACATTCAAATACGGATCGAACTTCATCAGGTTAACTTTCAACCCGCGGCTCTCCAGCAAGCATCCAATCGAAGCCGCGGCCAAACCCTTGCCAAGTGAAGACACGACTCCGCCCGTCACAAAGATGTACTTCGCTGGCATCTCTTCCTCGCTTTAAATTGTGTTTGAGAATTTGTGCAGGTGGGGTGCACGAACAATTATGACAGAAGAAGCCTGTGGAAAGAAATAGAAGAATCAGCCCGCGTTGACTATCGCGGTGATGTGGGCGAGAATAATTACGGTTCCCTCCATCGAACCCGTCGTGTCTGCACAAGTGGGCCTGTGGCGCAGCTGGGAGCGCGCTTCCATGGCATGGAAGAGGTCGTCGGTTCGATCCCGACCAGGTCCACCAATACCCAGCGTGCCCCCTTCGCCTCGCGATACATTTTCATCCCGCCCGGGCGAGGTTCTCCTGTCTGCAGATTATAGGCAGCACAGGACAGGGGAGTGCTAGGCTGATGAGGTGAACCGGCTATTCATTTCTGCCCTCATCCGCATCGCATTTCTGTTGAGTTCCCTATTTCTTGTTCTCCCCGCATCGTCTGCTGCCGACTTGGTGGTCCACGCGCAACCTTCGCGATTAGTCAATGGCGCGCCCGTGTTGTTCCAGGTCAAATCTCCACGACGGCTGGAATCGCTGCACGGAAACTGGCTGGGACACGAAATTACCTTCACCTTTGATTCCGCAACCAGGACATGGTTTGCTTTGGCGGGAATCAGCCTGGAGACTGCCCCGGGATCTTACACGCTGGATCTAGCCTGCGAAACATTCGCCGCCAAAGAAGCTGCCAGAAAAATTTCATTCTCGCGCAAGTTCACCGTGGCCCGAGGCAAGTATCCTAAAATCCAGGTAAAACTGCGTGTCGAGAGCAAGTTCACCGAACCCAGCCCGGAGCAGCAGAAACAAATCGAAGAAGGACAGCAAATCAAGAAGGATTTTCTGAATCGGGTTACGCCAGCGCAGGAATGGTCAGGCCAATTCGCGGAACCGGCGGATGCCGCCGTCTCCGACGTCTTCGGTTCCGAGCGCATCTTCAACGGTAAAACCTCAAGTCCACACCTGGGCCTGGATTTTCGCGTACCCGCCGGAACTCCGGTCGCAGCCATGAACGCTGGAACCGTGCTCCTGGCGCGGCCGCTTTTCTTCGAAGGCAATTTCGTCGTAATCGACCACGGCCAAGGTTTGCTGACGCTCTACCTGCATCTTTCCGAGTTCAAAGTAAAGGAAGGAGAGCAGGTGAAGCGCGGACAGGTGATCGGTCTGAGCGGCGGCACCGGCCGTGCCACCGGGCCTCATCTTCACGTGGCCGTGCGCTGGCAGGGCACGTATCTCGATCCCGCTGCGTTAATGCGCTTGCGTCTGCCTCAGGCAGCACTCAGCAACTAGCACTTGCCCTCCGCCACTACAAATCTGTGCTGGCCCATGCCAATCTTAACCTTTAAGTGCTGCCTTCACGCATTCCCGCCCGAAATCCCGCTCAACCCGCGCATCGAAATATCCTGCAGAATCGCCTTCAAACTTTCTTTCAACTCCAGATTGCGAATCAGCCGATGCAGATAATTCGGGTGCACCCCCAGCAGCCGCGCTGCGTCGGCATAGCTGCCCTGCGTCTGCTCCACGGCATCGAGAATCAGCTGCTTCTTCAGTTCCTTCACCGCAACGTGATACTTGGCTTCCATCATCTCCGGCAGCGAGGGACGCTCCAACAGAGATTCCGGCAAGTCTTCGGGCAGTATCATCTCCGATGAGCCCAGCACCAGCGCGCGCTCGATTGCATTCTCCAACTCGCGCACGTTGCCCGGCCAATCGTAATTCACCAGCCGCGCCAGCGCCTCCGGCGAAGTCGGCCGGGGCTTTACCTTGCAGCGTTTCGCATGTTTCCGCACGAAGTGCCGCACCAGCATGGGGATATCTTCACGGTGATCTCGCAAGGCGGGCATTTTGATTCTCAACACCGCCAACCGGTAGTACAAATCATGGCGGAACGCCCCTTCGCGCACCGCCTGCTCCAGATCGCAGTTGGTGGCGGCAATCACGCGGATATCCACCTTGATCACATGGTGACCGCCAACCCGTTCAAATTCGCGCTCCTGCAATACCCTCAGCAGCTTCACCTGCAGTGCGGGAACGAGTTCGCCGATTTCGTCGAGAAAAACCACGCCTCCATCTGCGATTTCCAGCCGCCCTTTTCGCTGCGACCCGGCTCCGGTAAAAGCTCCGCGTTCGTGACCGAACAGTTCGGTCTCAAGCAGAGTCTCGGGAATCGCCGCGCAATTAATGGCCACAAACGGCTTGCCCGCCCGCGCACTGTTGCGGTGCAGCGCGCGCGCCACCAGTTCCTTGCCGGTCCCGCTCTCGCCCTCGATCAGCACCGTCGACTCCGCCGGAGCTGCCCGCTTCAGCAGCTGATAAATTTCTTTCATGCGTGCGCCCTCGCCCACCAAGCTGCGGTCCTGGCTGATCTCCACCGTCAACCTTTGGTTTTCCTCCTCCAGCCAACGCAGCCTGCGGGCGTTCTCCAGCGCCACCGCCGATATTCCCGCGATCGCCGTCACCATCTGCAGATGTTCTTCCTGCAGGCGGTCGTCCACGCTTTCGCTGTCGAGGTAAATGCAGCCAATCACGCGCTGAAACACCGTCAAGGGCACGCACACCAGTGACCGCACCTGGGACGCCGCCAGGCTCTCCACTTGCCGCAGTTCTTCACTCCGGGCCACATCGGTGCCCAGGATCGCGATCCCCTGCTCCAGCACCTGTCGCGCTACCGTGCGGCTCACCTTCAGTGCCTGGGCCGCTCCTGTTTTCCGCGCGCGTACGAACGTCGAGTTGAATTGCTGACCATCCTTATCTGCCAGCAGAATTGCTCCCCGGCTGGCGGGAACGACCTCAAAAATCGATTCCAGCAACTTCCCCTGCAGTTCATTGACGTCGCGGATCGCATGTACGATCCGGCTGATCTTCAACAGCGCATTCAAATTTCGCGCCAGTCGCGAAGTCGCCGGCAGTTCTAGCAGCATCCGCTCTGGGTGGAGATACAGGACATCTCTTGGATGAATGATGGTAGTTTCTGCCGTGGACTGCGCGTCTTCAAATTCGACGCTCCCCGGCGCTGGCGCAGAATCGTCTTCCAGCAAAAATAAGAATGACGAATCGCCCGCTGCGATCTCGTCCCCGTGCTGCAGCCAGTGCTCTTCCACCGCCGTGCCGTTGACCAGCGTGCCATTGCGGCTCTCCAGATCGCGCACCCGGAATCGTCCATCCTGCCAGTCCACCTGGCAATGTTTTCGCGAAACCGAAGGATCGCTGACCGCGATTCCGTTCGACGCCTCCCGTCCGATGGTTACAGCTGCTTCAGAAAGAGGAATCGTCGAATCCTTCAAAGGCCCGGAAAGTACTGCCAGTCTGGGGCGCACGGTTCACCTCGCGCCCTTCTTATCACATTTTTGGCCAGAATTCATTCCCGAATCGGTTTTATTCCAATATCCGAACGGATAGAACGCTATCCGATCAGATAGCGTTTGGCCGAAAAGCAGATAAGGAAGCCATGCCAAAACCGCCGGACGGGTGCCAGTAAAAGCTTTACCATCAGCAACTTGGACAATCCATTGGGTCAAGAATAGGGCGGCAAGTCGGTGGCACTCCAGGTGCATTCATGGAGTCTGCGGCGGCGAGTGCTCGGCAAAAAGCGATGGGGGAAGCGCTTTTTGGAATTGTTGATTGCCGGGCATTTTGCGCCATCAGGGATCCGAAGGGCCCCCTCATCGGATCCCTGAGTTTTTTGCCTTGCTTTGGATTAGGTTAAGCATTGCGGCATTTGCTATACCGCTGCCGCCTCGCTGAGCGTAGGCGCTTCCACTGTCGCGGCGGCCGTAGCAGCGCCATCCCGATAACTCACGCTATTCCCCGAAATCGCCGGCACCCGCTCGCCCGGAACCAGTATCCCCACCAAATTCAGAGGATCGGCGGCCGACAGCGTAACCGTCCCTTGCGCTGCATCCAGCTTGCGCAGCGCACGCACCGATTCCACCGCAACCGGCAGCGCGAATTGCTCGCCCAGAAATCCATCCACAAAGCGGCCGCCGCGAATCTCGCCCCGATCCTCCAGCCGGCGAAACGCCATCAGCAATTCGCGCCACGACGGAAGATTCGCCTCCCGCGCCAGCACATCGCGAATGACAATGCCATAGCGCCGCAGCAGCATCCAGCACGCCGCCTCAACCGTCCGCGGCCTTTCCACAACCTCTTCGGTATGCAGCAAAGCCCATCGCCCGGCGCTATGCCGCGGCCTCGCTACCCGCCCGCTTCCCTGCCCCGCCCTGCGTTTGGGATCGATCAACGAGCGTAGGTTGTCAAATCCATCGGCCGTCACCAAACCAGCGGCGACCAACTCCCAGAGCGCGGTCTCAATCTCCGCCTTCAGTTTGCCGGTGCCGCGAACAATATCGGCAAAGAAAGAAGCCCCGCGCTGCCGCAGGAAATCCAGGACAATCTGGGCTCCATGGCTCAAGCCATTATTTTCTGAAAGCTCGGCTCCGGGATGCCGCGGCGTCATCCAGTCGGCATCTTCACGAACAAAAAATGTGATGGGCGCCACGCTGGTGGGAATCACGCGCCGCTGCCGCGGGGCAGCCGCGCCCGACTCCGGCACAGTTCCGTTTCCTGGCTGACTCGTATCCAGCGTCGCCGGATGCGGCGACAACCTTCCCCATCCCACCGCTCCCGTCAGGCAAAGCTGGTCCAGCCATTTCGGATCGTAATCCACCACCCGCCGCGCCAGCACCTGCCGTTCCCACGCGTTGGCTGGAATCTCAAATCCTTGTAACTGGCGCAGTACCTCGAGGGTTCCACGCTCGCCCACCACCTGCGTTCCCGGTGCGACATGCTGCCACTGCAACAGCCACTGCATAAATTGCGCCTTGGTTACCGGTTCAATCTGTTTGCGCAGCGTCGCTACCGTAAGCCGGTGAATCCGCGCCAGCAACCGCCGCTCGCACCATTCAGTTTCTCGTTCTCGCGGCGGAACAGTATCAGCGATCGCCCCGGCTTGTGTGGGGACACCCGCCCCCGGCTGTCCCATCGAGCGAAGCTCGACTGCGCTACCGCTGAAGTTCCCCCGCAAAACAGCCCCACTGGCCTCCATCCGCAGCAAAGCAGTCAAAATGTCAGCCGCAGGAAGTCCCAAGATCCCACCCAGTTCGGACGCTGTAACCGGCCCCGAATGCGAAATCCATCCCGTAACCAGAGTCAGCAAGGCATCCTCGCGGCTGGGAGTCGCCGGTTCGACTTGGCCCAACTCAGGTTCGAATTGCGCCTCAGGAAATAAAACGGAAAAACTCTTTCCACGCTCCGCCGCGACCCAATAAATTTTCCCGTTCGAAACTGCCGAGGCGGCGCGTCCCTCATTGATCAATCGGTCAAAATGAAATTTCCATTGGCCATCCCCGAAGTGAACCGAGGTCGCCGGCAGCGCCACCAGCGTATGCAGCACATCATGCAACTCATCTGCATCGCGCACGTCCGGCCACGCTTCCTCCCGGACCTGCGCAATCGCCGCCTGATCGAGCCCTCCCACTTCTTCCAGCACCGACTCCGGCAGCATCCTCCGCATCTGCACCGCGCGCGCCCGCCGCTCCTCCAGCGGCGCGTCATCCAGATAGGCATACGGATTCGCATTCAGAATCTCATGCGAAAACTGCGACGGCACCGGAGTATCCACGGCAATGCAGCGGATGCTTCCATCCGCCATCCCGCGCAGCAGGTTCTTCAATCCTTCGATATCCATCGCCTCGGTGAGCACATCTTTCATCACTTCAGCGACCAGCGGATGATCGGGAATCTTTCTCTCACCGTGGATGTTCTCAAAACACGCCGCCGCGTCGGGAAACACAGACGCCAGCAGATCGTCCGACCGCATTCTCTGAATTTGCGGCGGAACTTTCTTTCCATTCTGAAAGCGCAACAGCGCCAGCGCCCGGTTCGCATCCCAGCGCCAGCGCGTCGCGAAAATCGGAGAATCCAGCGCCGCCTGCTCGAGAATCGGCTGCACCGTCGCCGCGTTCAGAAAATTGAAAACGTCTGCCAGCGGAAAGCTGTGCTGCTCCGCCAAAGCGATATTCAGGCCGTTATCGGTAGCCGCCGCCTGCAATTCAAAATTGAATCCCACGCAGAAGCGCTTGCGCAACGCCAGGCCCCAGGCTTTGTTGATGCGCCCGCCAAACGGCGCATGGATCACCAACTGCATCCCGCCGCCTTCATCGAAAAAGCGCTCGGCAATCACCGTGGTCTGTGTCGGCACCGCACCCAGCACGGCCCGCCCCTGCAGAATGTATTCGATGGACTGCTCGGCCCCGGAGTCATCGAGCCCGCATTCTTCTTTCAGCCAACCTACGGCAGCGGCAACGTCGGGCTGGGTCGCAGAAAATCCCACCGGCGAAGTATTTGCCAGCATCCCGCTGATCTGCTGCCGCAGCGCTCCAATATGTTCGGATAGTTCTTCCGTTCGCGCCGGCGCTTCTCCCCGCCAGAACGGCACGCTGGGAGGCGCGCCATGGGCATTCTGCACCAGTACGCGCCCTGAATTGGTTTCAATGCGCCGAATCATCCACGAGGTATTTCCCAGCAGCATGATGTCGCCGCGGTTGCTCTCCACCGCAAAATCCTCATCCACCGTGCCCACCACCAGCCCATCCGGCTCGGCAACGACCGCATACAAAGAATTGTCGGGAATCGCACCGCCGCTGGTGATCGCTGCCAGCCTCGCGCCACGCCTCGACCGCAATTTTCTATTCACCCGGTCGCGATGCAAATAAGCCCCATAACGCCCGCGCCGCGCCGCAATTCCCTCGGAGAGCATTTCCAGGATCGAATCGAAAGTCTCGCGCGCAAGATTTCGGTACGGATACGCGCGCCGCACCAGCGCAAAAAGCTCGTCCTCATTCCACCCATCGCCGGAAGCGCCGCCGTCCTCGCCGGCTTTCGCGGACGTTTGCGCCGCCGCGCAAGCCGCCACAATCTGCTGCGCCAGCACATCCAGCGGCGACTCCGGAATCACCAGCCGATCCAAATCTCCCTGCCGGATCGCCCGCACCAGAGCACCGCACTCCAGCAAGTCATCGCGCGTGGTAGCGAACAGCCGCCCCTTCGGCACCGCGCCCCGCCAATGTCCCGAGCGCCCCACCCGCTGCAGCGTCACCGCAATCGAACGCGGCGAGTTGATCTGCACCACCAGGTCGACCGTACCCACATCGATTCCCAGTTCGAGCGAGGCCGTCGCCACCAGCACCCGCACCTGACCTTCTTTCAATTTCTTTTCCGCCGCCAGGCGCAGCTTGCGCGACAAGCTGCCGTGGTGCGCCGCGACATTCTCTTCGCCCATGCGCTCGCCAAGTTGGTGCGCCACGCGCTCCGCCATGCGCCGCGTGTTCACAAACACCAGCGTCGAGCGATGCTGCTCCACCAACGTCACCAGCCGGTCGTACACTTCATCCCACATCTCGTTTGAAGCGACCGGGCCCAACGGCATCGAAGGAACTTCGACCGCCAGATCGAGCTTCCGCTTGTGCCCAATGTTGACGATCACGGGATCGAAGTCCGGCGCGCCGGTACCGGAGGTCGAATCGGACCGGGAAGGGCATGACTTTAGTCGTGCCGCTTGATCTTCGGAATCGTGCGGTGCGTCAGACGCTGAGGTTTCGCGGTCGCCTTTTCGCAGGCCGCACCCGGTCAGAAAATGCGCCACTTCCTCAATCGGCTTCTGCGTCGCCGAAAGCCCGATGCGCACCGGCTTCCTATAAGTCAACGCATCCAGCCGCTCCAAAGACAGCGTCAAATGCGCGCCGCGCTTATCGTCAGCCACTGCATGAATTTCGTCGACAATCACGGTCTCAATGTGGCGCAGGATCGCCCGGCTTTTATCCGCGGTCAGCAGAATGTACAGCGACTCGGGCGTAGTCACCAGAATATGCGGAGGCCGCTTCAACATCGCCCGCCGCTCCGGCATCAGCGTGTCGCCGGTTCGAACCGCGGTGCGAATCTCCGGCATCAGCATCCCGCGCTCGCCCGCCATCGCGAGGATTTCGCCGAGAGGAATCTCCAGGTTTTTCTGGATGTCATTGCCTAGAGCCTTGAGCGGAGAGACGTACAAAACCTCAGTTCGATCCTCCAAATTTCCAGCCAGCGCCTTGCGCACCAGCTTGTCGATGCAGGCCAGAAACGCCGCCAATGTCTTACCCGAACCGGTGGGGGCAGAAATCAGGGTGGTCCGTCCCGCGAGAATGTGCGGCCAACCCTGCTCCTGCGGCTCAGTCGGCGTGCCAAAGCGCTGCACAAACCAATCCCTTACCAGAGGGTGCGCCCAAGCAAGAGATGGAGGGAGGGATGACATTCAGATATTGTAGCCGGAAGCTTACGTTTCGCCAAGCATTCGCCTCCAACTCCGGTTGACCGGCGAAGTCAGCGCGTCCACGCCGCAAAAGGTGACGTTGCGCCATTCATCCGTTTTCCCCATCGGTTGTCGTTGTTCAAAGTGTGCGCGCGCAAACACACTCCTCTAGTGGGCACTAATCACCACAAACTGCGGCCAGATGGTTCGCCTCAAAGTAACCGTGCCGGAGTTTCAACCGAAGGTGGAGCTTTCCTCGACCACCCCGCTGACAAGTTGCGTCCCGGGAAGGGCGCAGGCTGTCCGGTGCTAGAATTTCGACGAATGCCCAAATCACTTTCCCCGAGGCGCCGTGCCCGCAGAATCAAGCTCCTCCTCTTCGACGTCGATGGCGTCCTTACCGACGGCAAGCTGTATTTTTTCCCGTCCAACTCCGCCTCATCGAAGCCTTCCGTGCAGTCAGGTAAACTCCAGCTCGCGGCCAGCTCCCGCATGATCGAGTTCAAAGGTTTCCATGCTCACGACGGCCTGGCCATCTCGCTGGCCCGGCTGGGCGGGCTCAAGACCGGATTGATCACTAAGCGCGTGTCGGAAACCGTGGCTGGCCGCGCCCGCGATCTCAAACTCGACTACGTTGCCCAGGGGGTGGACGACAAGAGCGCGCGCTTTCTGGAGATTGTGCGAGAAGCTGGACTCAAACCAGAGGAAGCCGCGTTCGTCGGCGATGACATTGTCGATCTCCCCGCCATGCGCGCAGGCGGCCTCGCTGTCGCCGTGAAGAATGCGCGCGCGGAAGTGAAGAAACAGGCTAACTACACAACTCCGCACGCGGGCGGCGACGGCGGCTTACGCGATGCCGTCGAATTCATCCTCAAAGCCCAGGGAAAGTGGAAGAGTGTAATGCAACAATACATCGGCGGAGGAAACGCTCAGAACAGCTCTCGGCTCTCAGCTATCAGCTACCGGCGAAAGTCAAAACCCCGAAAGACCTGAACTGCGCCTTGTTTCGCGGCGAGCATTATATTCCGGGAGCGGTCCAGAAACCGGGTTAGCCGACAGCCGCTTCCCGAAAAGCTGAGAAACAAAAAACCCACCGGATGCTTGCTTGGGGCGTGCTCGGGTCAGCATCCGATGGGCTACCGTTTCTCCTTACTCACCCTGTTGTTTTCAGGAGTATTTGAATTCATTAAACCCCAGAACCCGCCTAAGTTCCGTCTACTTTTGTAAAACTTTGTAATTTTTGTCTCTAAGCTCCAAGACAAACGAATCAGGTAACTACGCTGAGCCGGAGGGGTAGCGCGAAGGTCGCCTTGCTCAACCGCCAAGGCGCGAAACATTTTCGTCGATACAAAACAATGCCCGTCGTCCCGCGCCTGAAGCGCAACTAATCCGTCGAGGCGTTATTCCGACGATCACGAATCTGACCGCCGCCATCTGACTGGCGTTAATCTGAAATGACCGGGGTCTTGGCCGCCATCAGTTCGGTGAAGCGCGGATTCTTCCGCAATTCCGCAAAGTCAACATCTTTGTAAACGTTCTTCAGATCCTTATAGCCGGCCTCAATCGCCCGCCGTAAATATTCCAGCGACTGATCCGAGAAGCCCATCTTGGCGTACAGTTTGGCGACGGTGTAGTCGTAGTGTGCGCGATCCTCGGGGCTGGGCAACTGCGCCTGGACTCCGGCCCGCGAACTGCGCTCAAACACTCCAGGGTCAAGTTCGAGCGCGTGCTGATATGCCGCCACGGCCTGCTCGAAATTCCGTTTGGAGAAATACGCTGCGCCCAGATTGCTGTAGAACGATGCCGAGTTCGCATCCTTGGAGATCGCCTTCTCATATTGCTTGACCGCGGCGCCAAATTTCTTGCCCTCGTAGAAGATCACGCCCAGGTTATTGTAGGCGTCGGCGTATTCGTGATCGGCATGGATGGCGCGCTCGAACGATTTGCGCGCTTCCTTGTAGCGCTGCATCATCAGCTCGGTGATGCCGATCTTATTCAGGATGCGCGCATCGTTCTCCTGCTTGGCCAGCGCGGCGCGGTAGTAATCAAGCGCATCGAGAAACAGCTTTTCGCTTCGCAGTTTGTCGGCCTGCTCCTCCAGCTTGGCGGAGGTGGCATCGGGCGCCGGTGGGTCGATGGCGCGCATCAAGGGCGGCGCGATCTGTACCTGCTCCGAATGGGAAACCTGCGCGAACGCAGCAGTGGAAGAGACGAGAAGAACGACCAGGCAAGCCTTTCGGTAGGACATACACACCCCCAAAACGACCAGCTCCAATGAAGCCATTCTGCCACAGTTTTGGGTGGGCGGCGCAGAATTTTGGTTCAGTGCCAGGTTTATTGGAATATCAGTTTGCCCGGTCTGTCTTGCCCTCCCCCCTGCACTAGAAACCGTAAAATATTTAGAATCATAACCTTACACAAATCGCGGTTCCTAAAATACTGCTTCTAAAGGACTTATCGTTAAAATCTTTGCTTTCAGCAACTTCGAGAGATGTCAGTGCGATAAGTCCTTTAAAATCAGCGGATGATCTCGCGGTGACCTGCGTAAATTATTGTTGTCAAAGAACTTAGAGCTACTATCCTTGAAACAAAGGACTTAGAGAGGCGGCGTACTGGTTCGCGCGGCCGTCATGTCCACGATCATCATTGCCGGGCTTGAATTCGGGTACAAGGGCTGATGTCACATGTCTGGGCTGTGGAAATCTTTGGAGCCTCACGATGTTCCGTATAGATCGTGCTGGGTGGCAGAAAGTCAAATCCCCGCCCAAGCGAAGCTTGGACACGGCACTCCTCGGGCTAGATTTACTTGGAACAGCCGTCAGCAGCCGTTTGAGTTCAGGTTCGGTCAATCCGATACTCCTCTGCGCCCGTGCCGACGATCTTCAGGCGGAACGACGCTAGCCATTCAATTGCAGTCTGTGGTCTCCGCAGGGGTTCTGGATGGAGGGAAGACGCAAAGAACTCGCTCCAGCTTCGAGGCGCGTCTGCGAGAACCTTCTCAATCCGAGTGAAACTCCCGCTAATGATGGCGCGATGGCACTCGCCCATGGAGCGATCGCCAAATGGATGAACGCCAAGAAGCATCTCGTAGGCGATTACCGAAAGCGCCCACAAATCCCACGCCGGAGTCACTTCACCGAATTGCAGTTGCTCCGGGCACATATAGGACATCGTGCCGAGCAACTGACCGGCAGCGGTGTCGAACGTTGCCGTGCTGCGAGCCGCATCCGACCCCAGAAACTTCCCCAGCCCAAAATCGACAATCTTGATGACTGCATCGCCCGAGCTGTTGATGAGAAATAAGTTCTCTGGTTTGAGATCCCGGTGAACGATTTGCCGTTTATGAGCGGCCTCTAATGCCGCGCACACTTGCTTAAGAAGCAAGAATGAGCGATCCGGTGACAGGCGCTTGATTTGTACGAGTTCACCTCTGAGCGTTCGTCCTAACAAGAGCTCCATTACCAGAAAAGCGCGGCGGTCTCCGTGAAGGCCAAAATCATATACAGTTACTACGCCAGGATGCGCAAAAGAAGCTGCTATTTTTGCTTCACGATGGAAACGCTGGGCCGCGTCGTCGTTCGCCAGAAGGTCTTCGCGAATCAGCTTGAGAGCCACCTCGCGATCCAAGGCGGTGTCGCGGGCCTTGTATACGGTGCCCATGCCGCCACGGCCCAGTCGCTGGTCTAAACGATACCGCTGCCCGAGCAATCGCGGGAGAATCACAGGCACCAGGCGGGCACCTTCCTTTTCACACTGGCTGGAACTACTCTCATAGCAACTGCCGCATTGCGGACACTCCTCAAAGCTGTCGTGGCGGGGAACAGCAGGGCCAGCCGGCCTTTCGATCAGGATTGAAAGATTTTCGGCAATCGCAACCAGCAGGTCTTGATCCTCGCCCGAATAAGGTTCTTCGGAGCGCTTCCTACCGAGGGCGACCAGGGCTTCTGTGTGTTGCGGGTTCACGGCAACCGGGACTAGAAAATCGATTCGCGCACGCCGGAGAAATTCGGTGTCTTCGTGGGGGAGTTGCCGCAGCCAACCGGATTCAGACTGCGGAACTTCAAGGGGCTTACCGAGAAGGCGAACCAGCGCGAGCAGTTTACTGTCCTTCGGCAGCGACGTCGGACCTTGGCCGGTTGGTGCAGCCACGAGTGTGCGATAGAGGCTGTCCTGCGGTTCGCGAACCATCAAAGCGGCAAATTCCGGATGCAAGGCAGCTTCGATCCGGGTGACTACCCGCGGAGCTTCCTGCTCAAAACTCTGCGCGACATGAACTTCCTCCGCCACTTCACGCAGAAGCCGCCGCGCATCGTAGCGTTCGCGGAAGAAGCGCCGGTCAAGGGTTTCGAGCCACTGATCACGCCTCGCGTAAGCGAGGACTGCCAGCCCCGCGAGCGCTCCGTACATCCAGCCCCGGGCGCGGAAGACGGTGAGAATCGGCTGGTTGCCGTGGAGCAGGAGATCGGCGAGAAAAATTGCCGCCAAGACCGGCACCGCAGAAAGCAACAAGCGTCGGGCCAAAGCGTATTGGAGACTCTGACGGAGGATTATCCCGAGATCAAAGACGCGATGGCGGAGAACGACATAAGCAAACGAAAACGGGAATGCAAAATAGAGAGCAAAAAGCAGCAGGGGCAGAGGCGTGAAATAAAGATGACCGGCTACTCGGGCCGGGAGTAAATTGAAAAAAACCTCCAGGCTGCCCATGCCCAATATTGCTGCTATCGCTCCAAACACCAAAATCCGCACTCGACGCCGGTCATTCACATCCTTCAGGCGGCGGTAATTCAGCAGAAAAGCAACCGCCGTGGCCAGCAAATAACCGAGAATCAAGAAATTAATGCCGTCGCTGTCCCGGTAAACGTCCGGGGCATGGAGTGGCCCGGGCGGACGATAGACTAACTGCGAATATACGACCGTCTGCAAAATAGTGCTGGCTACGATCGGGCACCATGCGAATGCCCAAGGCCATCGACGGCGAAACAGTCGCTGGGGGAAAACGGCTACGAAAGTAAGCAGAATGCCCGGCGCCAAGTAACCACTGATCCATGCAGGCCAAAGCAAAACGCCGAGGGGGAGTGGCAGGTTTCTCCAAACTACTGCCCACCCAAGATTGGGACCGATTGATACTACAGCTGCCAGGGAAGCCAGGCACCAAGCTCCTATGCGGGCAAGCGGGTCGAATGGTCGTCGAAAAGCGACTAGAAACGCGAGGAGCAGGGTAATCCCTTGCGCCGCGAGGCGTTCCCAGGTCAGCCGATCCAAATTACCTAGAGAGTGTCGATGCTCAACCACAGCGAGTTCGATATTCTTGTGCTCCCGTTCAATCTGCAAAATGAAAGGGCGGCCGGGCTGGATGTTTGCACCCACTACGTCCCAGTCAGAAAACGGGACGCCATCGACGGACATAATGCGATCGCCGGGACGGACTCCGGCACGCGCCCAGATCGAATCGGAAATCAGATCCGTGACCAGGGCGGTGGTGCCCTCCTGGTCGTAACCAAAGGCCTGACCTAATGTGCCGGTGAAGAACTGCAGAGCCAAGAAGCCAAGGAAGGAAGCTGCGAGTACGTAAAACCACCAGGGAGCCCGTGGAGCCTGCACGATGCCTCCGTTTCGCAGCGGAAAGTCGCGTGATTATAGCAGAGGCGACGTTGCGGGGGGTGCTCCATTCGGGGAGGGTGCTGCATTCGCGGGCGCTACTGCTTCACTCTCTCCAGAAAAGCCCACTTCCCGCAAAGGACGCGGAGAAATGGGGCACCCGCATCTACTATCCCGTAGATGGAAGCTAAACCTCGGCGGCTGGAAGCCGCATTGAGTGGCGATGCCAAACGGCACGAGTGGAACTCGTGCCCTTCCCGATTCTTGCCCGTTTTGCGGCGTCAGTGCGGGGCGGGTTGGCTGTTGTCTGGCGGCTTCGGTGGCGGCGTTGACGATTTGTCGTCTTTGAAAATTCCGGCGATCTTGCCGAAGAAGCCTTTCTTCCTTTGCGGATCGCCGTTCGGATCTTTATTCTGACTCTGCGCGTCCTGCGCTCCAGTGGAGTTCGGCGGCAGCACGGTTTCTTTGCCGCCGAAAATGCGGGAGAAGAATCCCGCCACGCCGTGTTGCTGATCGCAGGTTTCGTGGGGTTCGGTTCCGGCAATGAAAGCGGAAGTGTAATCGTCGGGACAAGTAGGGGTGGCCAGGCGGTTGGTCACCTTGTCGAGTTGCACATCGACCACGCCGGTTGGCTGTGCGAATTCTTTCATGTCGGCGTATTCCGGCAGCGCGGCGGCCTTCTTCATGAACTCGGTCCAGATGGGCGCGGCCGTCATCGCGCCGCTCAGTCGAAGGTCGCTGTAATCGTCGTAGCCCACCCACACGATGCACAGCAGGTTCGAGGTATAGCCCGCGAACCAGCCATCGTGCGAACTGCCGGTTTTCCCCGCTGCAGGAGGAGTAAATCCGCGCAGGCGAACCGCCGTATATCCCAGGCCGTTGTTGATCACGCTTTCCATCATGTTGGTCATGACGTAGGCAATGCGCGGGTCGAGAACCTGGCGCTGGTCGGTCTTGAAGTTCGCCACCACGTCACCCTTGGCGTTGCGCACGGAGTTCACCAGGATCGGCGAGAGGCGCTGTCCGTTGTTGGCGAAGGAAGTGTAGGCTCCGGCCATATCGAGCGGCGTGGCTTCGTAGGAACCCAGCGCCATGGCGGGCGTCGCTTTCACCGAAGTGATTCCCGCCAACTTCGCGAGATCGGCAACTTTGTCGTAGCCTACTTCTTCGGCGACCTTCACCGTGGCGTTGTTCAGCGACATGGCCAGCGCATATCGGAGAGTCACATCGCCGTGATACTCCTCTTTATAATTGCGCGGCTCGTAAATCTGGTCGCCGTAGGCGAAGCTGGAGGGCGCATCGGTGACGGTAGACGCCGGCGTGATCACGGTTTGCGATCCATCGAGTGCCGTATTCATGGCGGCGGCGTAGACGAAGGGTTTGAAAATCGATCCCGTAGGGCGCCTGGCGACCGCGTGATTCAACTGGCTGAAGCCGTAATCGCGGCCGCCGACCAGGGCCAACAACGCGCCGGTGTGGGGATCGAGCGCCACCAGCGCCACCTGCGCCTGCGGACCGGGCAGCACAGTAGTTTCATATTTCTTGCCGACCTTGGTGCGCTTGGTGCGCAATTTTTTTACTTGCTCATCCACCAGCTTGATGCCGGTTTCGACCGCCTGGGCCGCGGCTTTCTGCAGATCAGGATCGAGCGTGGTGTAGATGCGATAAGACTGTTCATTAATATCGTGCTCGCTGATTTTGTTGATCACCGAGTCGCGCACCATGTCTACGAAATAGGGCGCGTCGCTGGCCTCCACGTTCGGCGGCGCCAGCTTCAACGGCGTAGCCTTGGCTTTCTCGGCCTGATCGCGAGTGATGGCGTGGGTATCGACCATGGAGTCGAGCACCAGATTGCGGCGCTCCAGCGCGCGCTCCGGATGCCGGTAGGGTGACAACCGGCTCGGCCCTTGAATGATGCCGGCAAGCAGCGCGGCTTCGGGCAGGGTAATGTCTTTTAAATCTTTATTGAAATAGGAGCGCGAGGCCTCGGCGAAGCCGCTGATGGCGAACGATCCGCGCTGGCCAAGGTTAACCCAGTTGGCGTAGAACTCGAAAATCTGCTGCTTGCTGAACTTTTGCTCGAGTTCTTCGGCGATCAGCATCTCGGTCAGCTTGCGCTTCACGGTTTTTTCCGGAGTAAGGAAAAATCCGCGCGAGAGCTGCATGGTGATCGTCGAACCGCCCTGCTCGTGGCCGTGGTGGACGACATCCACCCAGGCCGCCTCGAACATGCGAATAAAGTTGACGCCGCCGTGTTCGAAAAACCGCCGGTCTTCGATAGCCAGCACGGCATCGAGCATCACTTTGGGGATGTCGTTGTATTTCACCAGTTGCCGCTTGGAGCGCTGTTCGGAATCGAATAGGGCGGTTACGAGCTGGGGCTCGAGTTCGTAGGCGGAAAGCTCATTGCCTTTGCTGGTGATGCTATTGACCTGGCCGGTGTGAATGCCAATGCGCGCGGCCTCGGGGCTGTGATAGCTTTCCGGGCCCGGCGTGATCTCGATGCCATCTTTGACCAGAAGAAAGCTGCCCAGTTGCGATGGGCCGTCTTTTCCGGAATGCGCCGCGTCGGAATATCCCGCCTGGCGAAGATAGGCGGCGATTTGTTTGGCATCAATCTTCTCGCCGTCGTGCACAGTACGCGGCAGGGCATAGATTTTCGCCGAATTGCTGAAGACAGGCGAGCGGAAACGCTGCGCGATAATGCGATCGTACTTGATGTAGAAGTAGCTGACTGAGCCGGCAAGTCCAATGGCCACAACAAGAAAGACAATCAGCGCAGCGCGGATAACCGGATCTCGCGGCAGCCCGCGCCACCCAATTGAGGGCTTTCCGCCGCTTCCGCTTTTTGGAATCTTGATCTTGATCGCCAAGGTCGACTCGACGCCCGCCGAAAAAACCGCCTTCTGGTCAGACGATGGGACGGGCCAAAAGGTTTAACCCTCTGCGTTTTCCCTTACCGGAATCCGTCTGCCAGCCGATCAATAGCGATTTCGGAATGCGTTCCTTCCATTGTACCGCTATGCCCACCAACAAAAAGAGACCCGCAGTTCATGCGGGTCTCTAAGCTGTCAACAAGCGCTGATTCGGAAATTCTCGCCTGATTCACCCGGGCTTACGGTACGTCGGCGACCGCCCAGTAGCCCAGCGTCGAAAACAGCACGCCCGGTCCGTCAATTGTTCCCAGATTGCCGGTGCTGGGTACTACATAGGCATTCACTCCGGAGCGCGTGGTAGTGGTCCCACCGGTTGCGCCTTCGCCGTTGTAGAAGAATAAGTAGTTGCCGCTCGGGTCGAACTGCCCCCAGGCCGAGGAACTTAAACCGGTGAACGGAGATCCAGCAACCACTGCGACAGCCCCCGTAGTGGTATTCAGTTGATAGCCCTCTATGGGATTCACTGCGTTGTAGCTGAAAGAGTAGATGAGGGCCCCACTCGTCGAGGCTGGCTGCACGGCAATTTGGAATGGCGGGTTCAGGGTAAGGAACGGCGAGTTCGGCACGGCGCTAATTGCACCGGTAGTGGAGTTGATGTTGTAAACGTAGATATTGGGATCGTCGGTACCGGAAAGCCCGGCTACGTTTCCGCTGATCCCGATCAAGTACTGGCCGGTGGGATCGCCCTTCATTTCCCAGAGAGGTTGAGTAAAGGTGCCGATTGCCTGCAGTAAGCCCGCGCTCGATACGGTGTAAGCGCCAATGAACGAACCCGAGTGATCGCCGGAATCCTCCGAGACATAGAGGAATCTGCCGAGACCGTCCATGCCCATATTCTGCGGTTCGACGCCGGTGGTTGTGAAAGGAGATCCTGGAGCCAGCGTGAGAGTTCCGTCGCTATTGATCTGGTAAACCAGAATGTCGTTGGCTCCGGCCTCTGAAATGAAGAGCAGCGTTCCGGCGGGGTTCGTGATGACGACATCTTCGCTGTAGGTAGGCGAACCTATGGTCAAAGATACGGAAAGCGGGAGACCAGTGATGGCAGTCAGGCTTCCGTCAGACCCGATCGTCCATCCATAGATTTGCTGCAAGTCCTGAAACACGGCGTAGAGATACTTGCCCTGCGCAACGACCAAGCCGACGCTGCCGAGATTGGCCGGAACGGGAGGCGCAACATAGCTGGCGATAGAGAGGAATGTTCCTGCGGTTTCGTCGAGGACGTAGCCATCGACGCCGCCTGCCTGGTCCGCGTGGTAGGCATAGGCGGTGGCGTTGCTGCTGCCGGAGCCGCCGCCCGGCGAGACTCCGCCAGGACTCGCCGCACAACTGGAATCCCCAAAGGTTGCGCTGCACACATAATGGTCACAGCCGGCCAGGCCCATCACCGCCAAGGTCATCGCTACGGCTAGGGTTGTTCGAACTCGCATCGTCATGACCGCCTCCACCAGAACCTCGCGTTTTTGTTTTCGGAAATATCCCAAAGCTGGATGACGGTGACGAGCGCGTTACCGGCAAGCGCCCTTACTGCGGATCAGTCACCACCCAGAATCCCGGCGTGGTCAGCGTCAAAGTGCTGATCGGCTGGGTCAAAGCTCCGCCCGAGCCGACGTCGAAGGGCGACAATGTTGTGACCGTAGTGCTTGTAGTCGGGTCAAAATAACTGGCGTAGTCGATGAGGAACTGCCCACTCTGATCGAACTGGCCCCAGGAACCATCGGTCAGGCCGCTGAAGGGCGAACCCGAGAGAGCCGTGAGCGTTCCGGTGCTCGAAATGGAGTAGCCCTCAGCGGAGTTAAACGCAGTGCCGGTATCGTTGAAGCTGAAGGAGTAAACCAGATTACCGCCGGAGTTCGGCGAAACCGCGATGCTGAAGGGCGAGTACTGGGTGGTAAAGGATCCGACTTCTGTGAGTGCCCCTGTGGTTCCGATGCTGAAAGTATAGAGGTGGAGATCGTCCACCCCGCTGGTGTTGAAACCCGGCGCGGCGCTGTTGCCGCTGGTTCCAATCATGAATTTTCCGGTGGGCTCACCCTGCAGTTGCCACATATTGGTGAGCAGCGGGCTGCCGACGGCCGTGAGCGCACCGCTGGTACCGATGGAATAAGCCTGAATTTCGGAGCCGGTGTGAGTGAAATAATCGCCGTCGATCGCGTAGAGATATTTTCCCAATCCATCTGTAGCCAGGTTCATGGGAGGGAATGGAACGCTGAATGGAGACCCCGCAACTTGGGTTAATACTCCGCCGCTTCCAATTGAGTAAACGTAGATTCCATTGACTGAACCGGCCGAGAAGTACAAGAACGTCCCAGCGGGATTGGTGATCATGTTCGCCTGGCCGACGCCACCAATAAAATCGTCCAAGGCCGGCGCCAAAAAGGGACTGCCTGCGATAGCCGTCAAATTGCCGCTGGAGTCAATTGACCAGCCGTAGAGCTGTCCTACATTTCCGAAACCGGCATAAAGAAATTGCTTCTGCGCCACCACCATACCCACGCCGCCATTATTTGAGGGAATGGTGGGCGCGGTGTAGCTGGTAATCGCCTGAAAAGTGTTAGCGGAGGTGTCAAGCGTGAAGCCATCGATGGTCCCGTTGGTCGCGCCGGACTGACCCTCATCCACGGCAAAGACAAACGCCGCGTTCGCGGTGCCGCCGCCGCTCTGCGACAAAGTAAGCGGCCCGCCTGTGCAACTGGATGCGCCGAACGTGGCGTTGCACACGTAGTGATCGCAACCTGCCAGGGCAATCATGGCCAGGACCATCGCCAGCGTCAAACTTACTCGAACTCGCATCATCATGAACCGCCTCCAGGTGAGCTTTCCGTGTGGTCTACGTTCCGGAATCATCCCAAACTGGGATGTCGGCCAAACTACCGGCACTACGCAGACCCGCTGCCAGCGCGGCGCTGAGTAAACTCTCACCTATATGGCGATCTTAGGGGGAAGGTAACGCCACGACAAGGTTACGAATGTCATAGGCAGAATTGGTCCTGAGTCGCGAGTGCCGGGTACCGAGCGGGTAGCTAGGGTAACGATTACCGGGAGGAGGAAACTAGAAAGTGCGGTCGCAGGAACAAGTCAGGCCAGCGGAGATAAAGCGCAGGGCCCGCGACAAGCGGGGATACTGGGTACCCGGGTGCGGGGCACTCGGGACTCGGGACTCGGGACTAGCAACTCGGGACGAACTCGCGCCTACTTGTTTCCGCTGCTGGGATTAAAGTGCATGTCGAAGGAATAGCCGGGAAGGCTGACGGTGACGTTATAATCCGCGGCCACGTAAATGGCCGACAAGCCTGGGGTATTGATGCGCTGCACGGTGATCTGCTTGGGTTCGATGGGAAGGTCGTGCTCTTTGACCTTGCGCATCACGTCATTGCGCACGTCGTCTTCGGATTTCTGCAGGTTGCCGCTGTCCATCAGCGCGACGGTGCGCAGATCATCCTGAAAGCTGTAGTTCGCCATCAGCGGCGGCGCCACCTGAAAGCAGGCCACCACCACGAAGAGGATCGCGAGAAATCCGCCCAGTGCTTTTGCCGTTGTCATAGTCTGAAACTGCGCCGCTCGCCCGGCGCAGATTTCAGGCCCGGGCGCGCATTACTCCTTGAAAATATTCAACGATTGCGGTGATCGTAACATCGCGCACTTCGCGAGTCGAGCGAAGAACCACTTCCACAGTACCTTCGGTAACTTTCTTCCCCACGGTGATTCTAAAGGGGATACCGACCAGATCGGCATCCTTGAACTTGACTCCGGGGCGCTCGTCGCGGTCGTCGAGGATCACGTCGAAACCGGCGGCTTCGAGACGCGTGGCAATATCTTCCGCGGCTGCCTTTAAGGCTTCGTCTTTCACGTTGGTGACCGACACGACAATCTCGAACGGAGCAATAGCGGCGGGCAGCCAGAAGCCGTTCTCATCATTACTCTGTTCGACGGCAGCTGTGAGGATGCGCTCGATCCCGATGCCGTAACAGCCCATAATCGGCGTAACCTCTTTGCCGTTTTTGTCGAGGACGCGTGCTCCCATCAACTCAGAATAGCGATAGCCGAGCTTGAAGATGTGACCGATTTCAACTGCGGTATCGATGCGCAAGGGCTTGCCGCACTTCGGGCAGGCCTCGCCCGCAGTAACCGAGCGCAGATCGGCGTAGGCAGTGGGATGAAAATCCTTTCCCGGAGTGAGGTTTTTGACGTGATAGTCCTCTTTATTCGCGCCCGCGATCAGGTTGCTGCGGCCTTCGAGAGCTTTGTCGACCAGCAGAACTGGAAGCGAGAGATCTTTCTTGAGATCTTTCGTCCACGCAATCCCGAGCGGCCCCAGATATCCCGCGGGAGACTTGAACAGCTCCATGATTTCACTTTCTTCCATGGGCCGCGTCGCCAGGGCAAGGGTTCCGCTCAACTTGGCTTCGTTCAACTGGTGATCGCCGCGCATGAGCACCACGATGGCGCGCGATTTCGTTTTGCCCGTCTTGGCGTCTTTTTCGTCGGCCATCAAGGCCAGCGTTTTGATCTTGTTTTTCGGCGAAACTCCCAGAAACTTCGCGACATCCTCAATGGTCTTCTGTCCCGGCGTGTGAACTTCGAGAGGCTCGCCATCGCCTTCGGGCTTCAGGTCTTCGACCGCGTCCAGTTTCGAGTTAGCCTTCTCCATGTTCGCCGCGTAGTCGCAGCCGTCGCAGCTCACAATCTGATCTTCGCCGGCCGGCGTGCGCACCATGAACTCGTGCGATTCCTTCCCGCCCATCGCGCCCGAGTCCGCCTCCACGACCATGTACTTCAGGCCGCAGCGGTCGAAGATTCGGCAGTAAGTTTCGTAATGCTTTTTGTAGGAAACATCCAGCCCGGCGGCGTCGATGTCGAACGAATATGCATCCTTCATCATGAACTGGCGCACACGCAGCAGGCCCGACCTGGGCCTCGGCTCGTCGCGAAACTTGGGCGCAATCTGGTACCAGATCTGCGGCAACTGCTTGTAGCTGCGCAGCTCTTTGCGCGCAATCTCGGTCATGACTTCTTCTTCGGTCATGCCCAGGGCGAGTTCGGCGCCCTTGCGGTCTTTCAGGCGAAATAAGTTGTCGCCCATGAGCGACCAGCGTCCACTGGCCTCCCACAGCTCGCGCGGATGCAGGGCCGGCAAGTAAAACTCCTGGCCAATCTTGTCCATCTCTTCGCGAACGATGCCCATGATCTTGTTGAACGACCGGTTGCCGAGAAAAAGATACGAATAAATTCCCGCCGCCAATTGCCGGATATATCCCGCGCGTACGAGGAACTTGTGGCTGGCGACCTCGGCGTCGGCCGGGGCTTCGCGCAGGGTGGGAATGAAGAGTTGGGACCATCGATGCATAGAGTTTTGAGTACCTGGTACCGAGTTGCGAGTACCGAGTAGAGGGCGCTCGCCGATCCCTGAGTAGGAATTTGTTATTGTAGCAGCGGATTTCGTTGACCGGCTTCCAAGGCCTGCTAGAATGGTTGCAGTCTCATGGCTAAAGCCCGTTACCGCTACAACATCATGCTGCGCCCCGAACCAGAGGGCGGCTACACAGCGCTGGTTCCGGCTCTGCCTGGCTGCGTCACTTACGGCCGCACCGTAGACGAGGCTCGAGAAATGGCCCGAGACGCCATCTCCGGCTACATTGCAAGCCTGCGAAAGCACAAAGATCCCATTCCGACCGACGACGACACATTAGTTGCCTCTCTCGATTTGGAATATTCGCACTAGGACCAGCAAACTCCCGGATAAGCGGCACGTTCGAGCACTGTCCAACATCTCCCGGCCCACTGGTATTGCTGGTTTTATAGGTTTGTCGCTTGATATAAGGGTGATGTGCCCAAACTACCTGCCATTAGACCGCGCCAAGTCGTCCGTTTTTTGGAGCAGAACGGCTTCGTCCTAGATCATACCTCGGGCAGCCACTTCATCTTCTACCATCGGTCATCTCGCCGCCGTGCGGTAGTGCCTGCCACAATCGCGACCTGCCGAAAGGCACCCTTGTGTAATTGTTGAGAGAAGCGGGATTCGCCCGCAAGGAGCTGATCGACTTTCTCGCTGGGAGATGAAATCGTTGGATTCGCCCGGTTACTAGAAGTCATCTCATAATCAACGGGAGGAGGAAAGTGCCGACTCCCTAAGGGCTAAAGCCCTGTTATTTATTGGCTCTGATCGGCACGGCTGAAGCCGTGCCCTTTCAAAGCCATTTATGAGATCCTCCTATCGTAGTGTCCCGCAAGTTCGCGCAATAAGGCGGAGTTGTCATCCTGAGCGGAGCGAAGGACCTATGTATTCTGTTTGCGGCGCCAATGCTCCCGAATCATCCAAAGCAGCGTAGCTGGAGTTTTGTCAAGTATTTCCGGGAAACGACGCCAGCTACCGGAGGCTCGGTACTACCCCGTCAGCTGCCGCAGAATCTCTTTCCCCAATTTCTGCGTCTCCCCGAAAAACTTCTGATACTCCACGAACAGCCGGTTCAGTTCCAGCGACTTGTCTGCCGAGAGATGTTTCCGGAGCATCATGTCGCGCACGTGCACAGGGTTCGGCAGAGTTGCATCTTCGGTAAGTTCTTCCAGCGCCATCATGGGATCGTAGTGATACATGGAATTGACTCATTGAGAGATTGAATCATTGACTCAATGAAAGTCAAACACTCAGGCTCCTTTATTGTGCTTTGCGGTACTTAATGAAGCCGCACAGATGGCTGGTATTTCATTCGCCTCCTTAACCAGTAGCACTAGCTTATCCGCCGGCAATCCCGTATCAGCCAGGAGTTCGAGCCAGAACACTGTTTCGTCCGCTTCCTCAACCACGATGCTGATCTTGGAAATAAATTCGGCATGTGACCTTGCTCTGCAAACCGCCCGGTAATTCGCCGCGACGGCGGTGCCGCAGCGAAGTAATTGTTTTCCGATAACGTCACCTTCACGCGTTCTGGGCAGCGACCTCACGACACCGGCAATCCGGAGCGCGAACTGCTTGGTCCGCAGTTTCATGGCCTCCGCCTTGTCCAGCATATTCATCGGTTTCAATGACTCGGGTTTTCATTGACTCAACGACTCAATCTCTCGATGCTTCAATTCAAACTAATTCGGTGCTCCACAGATCATGGAGGTGCACGATTCCTTCCAGCTTGCCGGCCGCGTCGACCACCATTAGAGAAGTGATCTTCTTCTCTTCCATCAGCGCCAGCGCGGTCGCCGCGAATTCAGCAGCCGCAATTGTCCGCGGATTTTTCGTCATGGCCTCGCCTGCCGTCAGATCGAGCACGTCTTTGCCACGCTTCTCCAGCAGCCGCCGCAAATCCCCGTCGCTGATGACGCCCGCCAGTTTCTCGCCTTCTACTACCGCCGTCACGCCCAGCTTTTTGCGCGACATTTCATAAATCACTTCCGGCATCTTCGTGTGCAGTGCCACCCGCGGCAACGCATCGCCGGAGTGCATCAGCGACTCCACGCGCGCCAGCCGCTTGCCCAGTTTCCCTCCCGGATGCAGGTCGGCGAAGTCCTCTTCTTTGAAGCCGCGCTTCTGGCTGAGCGTAACCGCCAGCGCGTCGCCGAGAGCGAGCATCGTAGTTGTCGAAGCGGTAGGCGCGAGACCCAGCGAGCAAGCCTCCTGAGCGATCGAGCAATCGAGGGCCACGTCGGCAGCGGCGGCCAAGGTCGAGGCCTGTTTGATCGAGACTCGTTTCGATGACTCGTCCGCGCGGCGGTTCGAATCACCCGATGCTCCGATCGCCCGATCACCCGATGCCGTCTCATCCCCGGTCATGGCAATCAGCGGCACCCGCAACCGCTTGATGGTCGCCAGCAGCGCCAGAATCTCCTCCGTCTCGCCCGATGCCGAAAGCGCCAGCAGCACATCGCCGCGCACAATCATTCCCAAATCTCCGTGCAGCGCCTCCACCGGATGCAGGTATAACGCAGGCGTCCCCGTCGAACTCAAGGTGGCGGCAATCTTGCGCGCAATCAGCCCGCTCTTGCCCATGCCCGTCACGACTACTCGGCCCGCGGAGCCATATAACAGGTCAACCGCCTGATTGAACGCGGCTGCCATTGGGCCGGCAATGCGGTCTGCCAGGGCGCGCAGGGCCTCGGCTTCAATGCGCACCACGTTTTCACCAATATTTTTCATGCGAGCTAGAAGTGATCCTCAACTGCCTGCGGCTGCTGTTGTGCCGGCTTCTGCCCCAAGATAGCCAGCCCTTTGGCCTGGATCATGCGATCCCACGGGCCCGCCTGCCAGTTGTCGCGTGTCTTCGCCGGAGGGTACCAGGGAGGCAAGGTGACCATAAGATTTCGTGCCGTCGAGTGTAAATAAGGTTCGTACATAGACCGCAACCGTGTTAGTTTCTGCAGCGCTTCATCGCTGTCGCGCAGCTTCAGGCCGGCCTCGGCCAGCTTTTCGCGTAACACGGCAAGGTCGGCGTCGGGCAGCCTTTCCGGCGCCGTCGGATCGTATCTCGCGTTTACTACCTGCGCCAGATCCACGGCCGCGTGCCGCGCCATGGCGAAGGTCAGCTTGGCCTGCCCGGCATGAATCCCGTCGACTCCGGCCAACAAAAGCGACGTCACGTCCAGCATGGTCATCAGTGCGCTCAGCCAGGACTGGTTGATATGCTGGGATCGAAAGAAACTCAACACCGGGTACGAGATATGGCTTTCCAGCAACTCGGCCGACCAGCGCTCCCAATCGCGCAAAACATCGTCAAGCACCAGCTGGTCGATGCCGGGATTGTCCGACTTCCCCGCCAGCCGCACCAGCAACTCGCTGGCCGTGGGCGGCGAACCCGCGCGCGCGTCCAGCATGGAGATTTGAATCTCGCGCCGGGAAAACGAAGAGTACACCACAGGCAGGTATCCGATGACCACGCCCAGAAAGGCGAAACCCAGGCCCGCTTCCAGCACGGAGAGCAGGCGCGATAATGGCGAAGTGGGCACGATGTCGCCATAGCCGAGGGTAAAAAAAGTTTCGCCGCTGTGGTAAAGGATGCGGCCAAAGGTGATCGGCTCGTTGCCCAATACCTCGTGCTTGCCCGCGCCATCCTGAAGCAAGGCAAAGCCTAGAATCAGGCCAGAGGCCCAGAACGCCAGCAGCATGAACAGCGACAGAGGCCCGAAGTATCCCAGAAAATTCTGCTGCCGTGACGGAGTTCGAATGTGCCTGGCAATTTGCCTCCACGGGATCCAGGTGCGCCGGTAAAACCACGCCGTCAGCTTGAAATGCCGGGTGACGCGCCTGGGGAGAACCACCGTCTCGAAGGCATCCAACAGCACTACACCGATGATGAACCCACCAAGGATAGCCGCCAGAATGCTGCCGTGAAAGCTCATGAGATTTCCAAGCGGGCTTCGGCTTTCGGCCGTCGAGCTTCGGCAAAGGCACTCGCGAAACGCCTTACTCCTGGGCTTGGCCAAAGCCCGAAAGCCGAAGCCGGAAGCGCGCCATTCTGAAGCCCTACTGTGGTTTGGATTGCGCCGCCGGAGCCTGATTTGTGGCGGGCGCGGTTGCCGGCGCGGTGGCGGCAGACGCCGGCTTCTTCGCCAGCGGTTTTTTCTTCGCCGCCGGCTTCTTCTCCGGCTGCGTATCGTCCACCACAGTCTTTTTCGGAGGCGTAGCCGGAATCGCCGCCTGCGCCGTCTTCAAGTCGCTGCGCAGCCGAACGATCTCCTGCTCTTTCGACGATGCCAGGGCCTCGATTCGCTCGGCCAACTGCTTGCGCGCGGCCTCAAAGCTGCTCAGATCGTTTGACAGCGCCTGGAAATCGTCCTTCGATCCGAACGCCCCGGCCGATTCCACTACTCCGCCCACGACATCGTAGAGCGCATCCAGATTGCGGTAAAGCTTGAACGTTGCCGGCATATCCTCCGGGCTGTTGCGCAATCCGGCAATCATCTCGGGCAAGGCATTCTGCAGATTGCGCTGAATGGAATCAGCATCGGCGAGCGAACGCTTCTTCGACGAGCCGTCGGTCTTCCAGCGCTCGATGCGCAGCTTCGCGAGATCGGCCTGGGTGGCTTTCGACGTAGCTTCCAGCTGCGACAGCAAACCGTTAAGCTGTGTCACCGACGCGTAGGAAACCACCCCTTGCGGCCCTGCCGCCGAAGCGACCGTGGCTCCCTGGGTCGAATATTGAGAATGCGTCGCGGCCGGAGCGGCCACGCTCTGGCCGAAACAGGCCGTGCACAGCAAAGCCGACAGGGCGATGGAGGGGGGAGTAAGTTGAAAATTCATTTCGTCTGAAGTCGGTGGCGCCTCGCGACCAGAATATCGACATGGGCAGGATACTACAAGCCGGGATCGAGGTTGTGAGTATCGTAATTCCGCTCGCCCGGCGCCAGGCGGATCACAGTCTGCATGATCTCGGAAGCGCCGTAGTTTACCGTGGAAATCCGCGGGCAGCGCCGGCAGGCTGTCGCGCCTTCCTGCTGGAACCAGCGGCATTCCGGCCGGATTCTACACGGGGGCAACTGCTCCACCACCGCAGGCAATATTTGGACGATTCTCGCAGCCAGCCCGCAGTTGGCGCCGTCAAAGTGCGGACACAGATGTGTTTGGCACGCAGCGGCGAGTCGAAACACTTCCGTCGGCTCCAGCGGAGCAGCGAGGCGAGGGGTCCTCTTTTCTTGCAGGGCCAGCACCTGGATTTTCTCCGCGGCGAGCGAGATCATAGCCGATAATTAAAGAGACATAGCTGAAGCATGCATCCAATAAATGATGGCTCCCATAGGCTCATCCCGGCTTTTCCGCGTCGCGCTGTGGTTCTTCGCGGCGCTATCGCTCAGTTCCCTTCCTGGCTCGCGCTCCTCCGCCCAGGATCTCGCCAAGCGCCTCATCCTCAAAGACGGCTCCTACCAACTGGTCAAGCAATATGAAGTCAAAGGCGACCGCGTCCGCTACCTGAGCGCCGAGCGCAACGAGTGGGAGGAACTTCCTTCGTCTTTGGTAGATTGGTCGGCCACGGAAAAATACGAGAAGGAGCGAGGAACCTCTGCCATTCCCGAAGCCAAGGAACTCGATAAAGAGGCCGCGGCCGAGCGCGAAGCCGAAGACAAGCCTCTGCCCGAGGTCGCTCCCGGACTGCGTCTGCCGGACGAGTCCGGCGTCTACCTACTCGACAATTATCAGGGTCAGCCGCAAATTGTCGAACTGCAGCAGGCTGAAGGCGATGTCAACCCCAATACTCGCGGCAACATTTTTCGGGAAGCCCTCAACCCCATCGCCAGCGCCAAGCAAACCATTGAGCTCGATGGCGAACACGCCACCGTGAAATCTCACGTCTCCGTGCCTTCGATCTACATTAATGTTGAAGACGAAGCCCCCCCGCCCGGCAAGACCGCGTCGGCCGCGCCCTCGCTGCCCAGCCTCGACGCTCCGCGCCAGCAGCCGCAGCAACCCCAGGCCGCCGCCGTGCCCTTCGACCGCTTCCGCATCGTGCGGACCAAGGTGCAGAAAGGCAAACGCATCGTGGGCAACGTCAAACGTAATGTCACGGGCAAGGTCAGCCAGGACGAAAACTTCATAAAGACCACCATCGACCGCGTCACCGGAGGCTGGCTCAAGCTAACCCCCGTCTCCGACCTCGCCCCCGGCGAGTACGCCGTCATCGAACTCAAGGGCGCCGAAGGCATGAACCTCTACGTCTGGGACTTCAGCGTAAACCCCAACGCCCCCGCCAACGCCAACCCCTGGAAGCCAGAGGTGAAATAAGTGATTGGATTGGCCGAAGATTGCGGGGACTGGCTGTAAGGCTCCCTGATTTCACTTGACCCGCGCGGGTTTCGGGAACACAATTAGGTTGATTTACCGGGCCCCCAACCGCGTTTTTCTAGGAGGGAAAAGAGATGAAAAGGATTGTTCTGACCCTGGGGTTCGTCGTCGCTCTGGCGCTGGTGTGCTTGTTAGGGGCGCCAGCCTCGCAAAGTCAATCACGCGGAACCGTGGCGCCCACCGTGCCACCGTACTGCCATCCTTGTCTCTGGTACGGCGGCGATTTTGATCCGTCTAATCCCAACTCCAATGGCCTGACCAATGAGGACACCGTCTCTTACCAGGGGACCGTGTACGTTGCGTTCTACGTACCGCAGGGGCAGGTTTGGACGGTTACGGGAATGTTCGCCAACGTACTCTCAAATGAGCAATACATCATCCCGAGCAAGCAGATAAACTGGTCGATATCGAGGGGCGTGCATAATGGCAGTTCTGGGGTAGTCGTTGCGTCCGGCACCGTAGGGGTAAGGTGGTCGGCGACCGGGCGGACTTGGGACGGCTTCACAGAATACACTGCGCTGGGCAGGCTTACCGCACAAACCGCTGTGACCCTCACCACCGGCGTTTACTGGATGACAGCGGTTCCGGTCTGCACGGAGATCGGCAACTGCGACTTCGCCACTTACCTGCTCTCCGACGTTGAGGACGTGCCGGCGCCGAATCGCAGGGGGTTTCAACCCAATGATGACGCCTTTTACAACTCCCCCCCAGGCGGCTTCTTCTTTGTGCCGGCGTGGGGCTCGGGTGGGGCGTGCAATGCGGGCTGCGACAGGTTCTCAGCGGGGCTGCTCGGGCATGCGGCACTGCAATAGCGCTGCCGGCGTCGCGGGCGGCCGCCTATTGCAAGAGCGACGGGTTTGTGCCGGTACCGCCGCCTACCATTGTCGCCTTTCCGGAAAGCACTGACGTCCCATTCGGTTGGCCCATCGACAGGTTCTGCACTGCGGCTTGGTACCCCGCGCTCACGGTCAAAGTACAGGAGTTAGTGACGGGGTTGTAATATCTGCTTTGGTCGAACGCGCAAAGCAGGTCGTCGGCATAAATCTCGACGGCATTTACTCCATGCTGGGTGGCAAGCGCAAACACCTGCGAGAGGGTGGCTGATTGATTCGAAGCGTTGTTGAGACAACCATTAGTTCCTCCCGCCGCGGTGCTGATGTTGCAGGCCTGGAGCTCAAAGAATGGTGCGCTTCCGACGGTCGTGTTGCGGGCGTTACACCAGTTGTTCGAACAGCAATTTGCCCCGGTGCACGAGGTTCCGTATATGATGTTGGCTGCATCGCTGGTTTCCAGGTACTGAGCCCCGTAACTGTAGCCGGGCTGTGCGAGCGCCGCTGCGGCCTCTACTTGTGCCCAGGAGCAGTCCGGCCCACCTGAGATGCCGTTTGCGCAATTTATCGCAGCCATGAGGTACCACGGCCCGACGGGTGTCTGGGCCTGCCGCTGGGCGCTGTTGTATGCATAGGTGCTGGCGGCGGTTCCAGTCCAGACTAGCTTCATTTGCGTGGTGGAGGTGGGCAGCATTAGCGTCGTCTCTATCTGCGTTGGGCACTGCATCGAAATCTCGCCGCCCAGCGTTACCCCGATCCGAATGTAGGCCATGTTCCAGCTGACGCCGCTATAGTGCGTGATGACGTTCTGATTGAAGCCGTCGTAGGCCGCGAGGTAGGGAGCCTCCCAGAAGGCTGGGAAGCCAGTCGCGATTGTGGCCGCGGGATAGGTTGGGTAGTTGTAGGTGCCGGGGGATGTCATACCGGTGCCCTGATACGCGCTGCAGACCACCACGTGCTGCGGCATTGCGATCGCTACGCAACAATCAATGGCAGTGGTGTGGTTAACAACGTGTACCCCATTACCTACGGGAGCGGGTACGGAACCGGCACAACTGTAGCGATCTCTCCGCAGGTAACCTTCGCCTCGATTCCGGCCTTAGGTTCACCCTCGACAGGTTCCGTTCAGCTCACCAGCTCGTCCTCTCCCGTAAGTGGTCACGTCGTCTGGTACGACTCCAGCCAGAACGTCCAAGATTCGGGCACACCCCTCTCGAGTTTGGCGCCGCTCGCTTCACCCGGTCTGACCGGCACGCCAACAGCGCCGACTCCGGTCAGCACTGACAATTCCACGAAGCTTGCCACAACCGCATTCGTCGCGACCGCAACCTCAACTCTGGCGCCGCTGGCGAGCCCGACGTTTACGGGCACGGCGACGGCACCAACTGTTAATGCGACCTCGGGTTTTCAGCTTAATGGCGCGTCCATTCAGGCATCGGCCATTCTGAACGCGAGCTGCATAGGCATTGATGGATCAGCCGCTTCAACGGTCTATGTTTTGTCGCCTGGGGCTGTCGGCAACGTTGTCTGCTCCGTGCTCACGGCGGCGGAGAACCCCATGCCCTACGCCTGCACTGCAAAGAATCTCTACGTGAACTTGGGCACAGCAGGGTCGCATGCGAGTAGCGGGGTAACAACCGTCTACCAAGCAGGCAGCGCTACGAGCATTACGTGCACGACGGGCACCGCCACCACATGCAGCGACACAACGCACACAGTGAGCTTCACGGCGGGCCAGACCTGGTCTATCCGGTACGAGACGGGCTCGTCAGCTAACGACACAATTCATGACGTCAGGGCGGCCTTTCAGTGCCAATAAGTGGGTCGGCGATGGAAAGTGGGGTGGCATGGCCTCAAAGCTCGCTTTAGCCTGCATAATCGCCCTCGCGGCTGTGGGAGGCGCACGAGCGCAATCCCCATTGGTCATAGCGTGGGACGTGCCGATTAACCCACCGCCGACGGGCTGCCCAAACAGCGGCGGCGATCCCTTCTACTGCGATTTCCAGACCTACGTCCTGCCTTGGATAGACGGGGTGTCGATAGCCCTCGATTGGGCACAGTCGGGCATTGACACAACGATGTGCACCACGGGCGGCACCTGTACGCAGACGTTCTCGTCAATGATCTTTTCAAACTTCGATAAGAACACCCTGAAACAGTACTACACCTCCACCTGTGCCACCGCCATCCGACCGGGAGGCCACTTGTGCATTGTGAACATTGTCGTCCAGCATGTGTCAAACAATTCACCCAATTCGGCTACTCCTTCGTACGTCTTTCAGCAGGAGTGGGCAAACACGACGAATGTCGTTCCAGCGTGGCAGCCGACGACACTTTACTATACGAACACCGTGATCTTCGCGAATGGCAAATATTGGACGGAGGCCGGCGCGGGATCGGTCGGCTACTGCACCAGCCTCGCAAAGGCTCCCACCTTCACTGGTTCGTCGGTCTCCGACGGAACCTGTTCTTGGCAGTCCCCATCAGAGCAGGTAGCCCCGCTGCCCCCGCCCCCGGTGACCGTACAGACCGGATAATTCCCATAACCGCTGCCTCCACCGCCAACGCTGTATGCGGTAACCTGCCCGCTTGTTAGCGTTGCCGTTACCGATGCTCCGGTGCCGAGCGTGCCGAGCCAGAACCCTGTGGACGCCAACGCAGGCGTTACGGCCTCGTAGGGGGTCGAGATGGTCTGGGGAGGAATAAGAGTGAATGAGCCGGGAGGAATATAGACTGGCCCTGTTCCCGCATCCAAGCTTAAAGCCCCCGCCGAGGTTCCTTGTGCCACGAAACTTGGCGCCGCAAGCGCGTAGCTTCCGGTAGAGCCCATGCCGGACAAGGTCAGGTACCCGCTGCCGTTGGCCCCGTTCGAGATGACGTTCTGGAGATAAAGGCACACCTGGGTGTTCCCCGGAGTGTTGCCCTCCCATCCTTGGCCGCACAGAATGAGCTGCGGGGACGATTGCGCGGTGGATGAGTTAGCGGCCGTGGGGTTGGAGAGCGTTTGTGTATTGGTCACGATTTGCCCGGCGGCGGTGTGTATCCCGATCAAGATCGAGGCAGCTGCTAGGAGACGACGGTTCATGTTGGAGCCTCAAGCAAACGAATCGAAACCCTGCTTGGCAGCTTGTCCCCGGTTGAGGTAAATGTCAAAGAAGATCGGAGCGCGCGTGTTGCTGCTTGCGGCACCCCGCACCCATGACGGGGCCCGGCCGAGAGGTTTGACGGGGAACTGGGTTCATACATCCGAGGCGAGCGAACGCGGCAAAATTCAGTTCCGTTCACCGGCGCTGTGAAAGAACCTGCAATCGCTCATCATCATCCAAGAAATGAATACTGTGCGAGGAAGACGATGAAATCATTCCTGAGCAAGTCTATTCGAACTGCGATGTTTCTCCTGGTTTCCGCAGGAACCTGTCATTTGCTGGCGCAGGATACTGGCGGTCAACCTTCCGTCCTGCATATCCAGCAGTCGGTGACCACTTCGAAACCCGGCTTCCCAGAATTTCTCTACACGTATCAGGTGCTGGGCGGGGCGCAGTCGTCGGGCGAGGCGCTGGGACTGACCGGAACCATTTCCCTGAAAAACTATACCCCGACGTTCAGCGAAGTTCTGTGGCTGCTGGCCTACTGGAAGGGCAAGTGTCCGGTGAACGATCAGAGATTGATCGGCGCGAATTTTATCTGGAGCGACATTCTGAAAAATCCCTCGCTTTCAGACTCCGAGTTGCAGGTCGATCTTCGCTTTCCCCATCCCTTGCCCATGACGGGTTGCTTGGGCTTGGTCTTTGCCGGAGGGCCGTTGCTCGAAGGCGGCGCCACCATGTCCGCCGACCTGGATCTCACCTATCAAGCCTCGGACCCGGTGGCGAACACGGTGCTCGATCTTTCCGGCGAGTATTGCTTTGGCCAGGATTGGGGCTGTCAGAATGCGACCACCGATGATGCCATGGCATTCGGTGTTCCCATCATGATGCTGACGGCCGGGCATCTAGTGGAGTTGTTTGGCGATATCAGCGACAGCACATTCGACGGCACGAAGTATTACGGCCCGCTTCCCACAGGTAAGTTGTGGGGAGCGATCAACGAGTTTTACCTGCTGCCGGGAGGTTGCGGCCAGTTCGGCCAGAACCTGAACGGCCAGGGATTCCCGAATCCCCAATTGCTCTCGACCCTTTACAGTTGGCTTCCCGGCGACGCAGTGCACCTGGAAAGCGTGCCTCTGGAATACAAAATCCTGCAAGGCGAACGGGCTAAGGCAGCGCTGCAGAGCCGGGTGGAGAGAATTTTTCCTGCTCCGCTGACGGTGAATGCTGGAGATTGCGTGGTGGTGATTTACGGCAGGACAGGCAATGGAGCCACCGATAATGAAACCCAGGTGCATGCGGTCCTGGCGCCGTAGAGAACAACCGTGGGCAGGGGCGTCTCTCCCACATGAGTGGGGGCCCCAGCAGGCAAAAAGCAGGTTCCTCCACTGCGCGGGCGCTGGCGCTCCGGACTCCGGTCGGAATGACAGTATTTTAGAAGCGGGGCGCTATGGGGCGACTCCTTCTACTTCATCACTCCCCGCTGCGCAATCCCGATGTTATCGCGGGTGGTGTTCTTTACCAGATACATCATTTCGTCGGCCTGGCGGATGATGTCGTGGGCGTCGCGGGCGTCGTGCGGATAAGTTGCTAAGCCGATGGAGGCTCTCACGTTCAGGCCAAGGCCTTCGTCGCGGCAGAAGTTGCTGGCTCGCATTGCGTCGCGCAGACGCTTGGCTACGACCAGAGCTTGATCCTTGCCGGTCTGCGGCAGCAGCACTACGAATTCATCGCCGCCGTAGCGGAAGGCGAAGTCGATCAGACGCAGTTGCGCCTTCACCAGGTAGCCGATTTCCGCCAGAAGCCTGCTGCCGACAAGATGCCCGTGCGTGTCATTGACCGACTTGAAGTGATCGAGATCGATGAACAGAACGCTGAACTCGTAGCCGAAGCGCGATGAGCGATAGACCTCGGTCTCGAGCGTTTTATAAAGGTGGCGAGCGTTGTAAAGCCCGGTGCAGTCGTCGGTGATGGTGAGTTCCTGGATCTTTTCCACCCAGCGCGCATTCTCGATGGCGATGGCGGCGTAGTCGCTGAGCGCCTGCAGAAAGAAGAGTTCCTGCTCATTGAACTGCGACATATCCACATTGACCAGTTGGATCACGCCCAGCACGCGCAGCCGCGATTTCAGAGGTACGCAAATCACCGAGTGGGTCTCCCACTGCGTGGCTTCGTCAATGCGTTTGGCAAACCGGGGATCGTGCTCCACGTCGGCGGAGATTACCTGCTCGCCATGCTTGGCCACCCAGCCGGCGATGCCTTCGCCCACTTTCAGGCGGACATTTTTCAGCGCCTCGGCCGCGTCGCCTACGGCAATGGCGAAGTAGAGTTCGTTGTGCTCTTCATCCACCATCAGCAGGGACCAGGTGTCGGGACGGAAATACTCCGCCATCTTTTCCATGATGGTCTGAAGGATGGAGTCGAGGTCCAGCGAGGACGTGAGCGCTTTGGCCACGTCGTGGAAGATGGTCAGCTCCTGGCTGTGCCGGGTTACTTGCGTGCCTGCGGCCTCGGACATGACAGGTTTCCTGATCGAGAGCTCAGCTATCTGATCTTGACTCTGAAGTTCGCGATTTTGCTGGACGGAGCGACGGTTCCAAAAATTATAGAATCGCACTGCCGCCGGAGCAATGAACGTTGGTAACACGAACCCTTAAAGCCAACGGGATGCAGGGCTTACAAACAGACCGTCGAGGGGACAGCCGGCCTGCCGTCCAGGCGTTATGCAAGAACAGCCGCCTCGGCTGTCCCGCCGTGGCGAAGCCCGCCGGCTGCAGAATTCGGGGCGAATGATGGGTTAGGTCAGTTCGCAGAATCCGCACCTCAACAGGAATGCGGGTTTAGCGTATCCTTAAACAAACCGATGCTTAAGCTCCCCAGAATCGCATGGTTGGTTGCGGCGGCGGCAATTGTGTCGCTCCCTTTCCTTGTCCTTCACGCGCAAAACACTCCGCCAGATCCCAATGCCGCGCCTGTAGTCGATGGCGGCGCCGGTCCCTGCTCTGCCGATTTCACGGTCATCGATTCCAGCCAGGCCCCGGTTTACAACGCGAAAATCAGCGTTCACATTGCCTACGGATTCATGTACCTGCATAAATTGGATTTGGAAGTGGGTACTAATACGGCGGGGAAGGCCCGCTTTGTAGGGCTTCCCGAGCGCACGAAACAAGGACTATTTTTCCGCGCATCCGAGGGCGGCCGCGAAGGTTCGGCCTTCGTCGACCCAGCAAAGACGTGCAAGGCGGAACTCAGCATCCCGATCGAAAAGAAGTAGAAGTCAAAGTTTCAAGATTCAGGATTTCCCAGACGCAGCCTGCAAGCTTGAATTTCTTGAAACCCTGAAACCTTGAACTTTCCACAAGTCGCAATACCTCGGATTGGTTTCTGCTGTGAGGATTCTGGCATCTCTCCCCGCCTTCGCCTATTATTAAATCGCGCCTTGCTGCGGACCGAAGTGGCTTGAATCGTCCGCCGGAGCCCGACCACCTTGGGAGCCTTTGGGGAAAAACTTCGCAAACACCGCGAGCAGCGGGGACTCGCGCTGGACGCAATTTCCAACATTACCAAAATCAGCCCCCGCATGTTGCGCGCACTCGAAGAGGAGCACTTTGACCAGCTTCCCGGGGGCGTGTTCAACAAAGGATTCGTGCGCGCCTATGCCCGCATGGTTGGACTGAACGAGGAAGAGACTCTGACCGAGTACCTCGGAGCCCTGCGCGAAAGCCAGATTCAGCAGCAAACCATCCTCCCCGATTTCCGCACCTCCGCAGCCAAACCCTCCCCCGTCGCCGCCCCTGACGCTCACCAGCAGGCCCGGCATCCCGATGTCGCTGGAGAAGCACTCGGCGGCAGTGTCGTCCGTACGAACGTCGCGCCCAAAGACGACTCCGGCGCGACGATTTCCGTCAATGACAGCGCCCCAACTTCGAAGCCTGCCGGCGGGAATGGGCAGGATGGGAATGATCGCGATGCGCATGCCGAGAGTGCAGTGGGGATCGAAACTGGGAATCGGCACTCAGCCGCGCCAGATACTTCCCACTCGGATTTCGCCAGAGAGGATTTTCCAAAGCGGGATTTTCGCAAGGGGGACCGCCGCAAGCATGATCGGCGCCAAAATCAAAACACTCAGAATCAAAACATTCCTGGGGCGGACGACTCCGAGATCCACGCGCGCGGGATGCTGGGACCTTACCTGCAGAACGAGGCGGTGGGAAACGATGCGAGGAACAATTCCTCCGATGCCGGCAATGCATTCGGTGGCGGCATTCCCTGGCGAAAACTTGCTGCGGCGCTGCTGGTTGTGTTCGTGTTGCTGGCGATATGGAATCTGCGGCGTGACCGTGACGGCGCCAACGCTGCGCACTCCGAACCGGCGCCATCGCTGTCGCTTGCAACTCCAGCGTCAACTCCCGCGGCGCAGCCGCCATCTGTTTCTTCGTTGACCGCAAAGCAGCCGTCTTCAGGTAATCTGTCTTCGGGAAATTCGTCTTCGGGAACGCTGTCGCTTGGGAACACTGCGGCAAAATCCACAACCGGCGGAGCAATTTCACTTCCCGCAACTTCGGCAACGACGGCGAAATCTGCCGATCCAGTACCCCCGAAACGGGCAGCGTCCCTCCCCGACGCGAGCAGCAAGCCAGCGCCGAGACCGTTTGGCACTCACGCCGCCGCGGGCAAGGTACCGGCCAGTTTTAGGCTCGTGATCCGCGCCCAGGAAAACTCCTGGATATCGATCATGGCTGACGGCAAGCCTGTGGCCCAGGAAACCCTGATTGCGCCCGCCAATACCTCGGTGCGCGCCAGCCGCGAAATCGTAGTACGCACAGGCAACGCTGCCGGCATCAGTTTTATGTTAAACGGAAAGGAAATTTCTGCCCGCGGCAGCGAAGGCCAGGCCAAAACCTTCACCTTCGATGCTGAAGGCCTTCGCGCCACACCGCTGCCTTGAGCATCGACGATTGCGCCGGAGAGCCAACCCACTTGCCTCCGCCCTCACTTTGGAGTACAAAAGCGGCACAGAAATATGAGTATGCGCCGCTTCGTCCTCGCGTTTCTCGTCGTCATTGCTTCGATTCTGGCTGTCCATGTCTCGCGGGCAGCAGCCCAAGCGCCGGGGCTTCCCGGGGAGTCAGGCTCGCAATCGCCAGCGACGGAACCTCCTACTGTCGATGAGGAAAAGCCCGCCGCGCCCGACTACTCCAAGGAAGCCTTCGTCACCGACTATCTGCACACCCGCTACCGCTTCGAGAATGACGGCACGGGATCGCGCGAGAGCTCGTTCCGCATCCGTATACAAAGCGAGGCGGGCGTACAGCGCTGGGGACAGTTGCGCTTCGGTTATAACTCCGCCAACGAGAAGTTGGATATCTCCTACGCCCGCGTGCTCAAACACGATGGCAGCGTAGTCACGGCACCAGCCGACGCCGTGCAGGATCTGACCAGTCCCGTGCAGCAGGCTGCTCCTATCTATACCGATTTCCGCGAGAAGCACGTCACTGTTCCCGGCCTGCGTCCCGGCGACGTGCTGGAATTCGCGACGGTTGCGACCGTCCACACGGCCGCGGCGCCCGGGCAATTCTGGATGCAGTACGACTTTGACCACCACAACATTTTGCTGGATGAACAGGTAGAGATCGATATTCCTGCCGGCCGCACGGTGAAAGTGAAGAACAAGCCCGGCACGGATCCCGCAATCACAGAAAAAGACGGAAGGCGTGTCTATCGCTGGACCAGTTCGCACCTGGTTCGCGAGGAAGACGAAAAAGATAAAGACAAAGACCAAGACAAAGACAAGGAAAAGAGTAAGAAGAAAAAAAAGAAAAAGGCCGACGAAATTCCCGACCTGCAAATCACAACTTTCGGCAGTTGGGAGGAAGTTGGCCGCTGGTACGCCGCACTGGAGAAAGACCGCCGCACGCCGACCAAAGACATTCGCGAGAAGGCCAATGCCCTCACCAAGGGCCAGAATACCGAACTCGACAAAACCGAAGCTCTCTACACTTTTGTCGCGCAGAATTTCCGCTACGTGAGTCTGTCACTGGGCACGGCCCGGTACCAGCCCCACGCCGCCAGCGATGTCCTGCACAATCAATATGGCGACTGCAAAGACAAACACACGCTGCTCGAATCTCTGCTCGAAGTTGAGGGTTTGCACGCCTCTTCAGTGCTGATCAACTCCCGCCGCAAGCTCGACCCCGATGTGCCTTCGCCCTCGCAGTTCGATCACGTGATCACCATGGTGCCGATCGGCAAAGATGAAATCTGGATGGACACGACGACAGAGGTCGCACCCTTCCGCCTGCTCAGCTATTCCTTGCGCAAGAAGCAGGCGCTGGTGGTTCCTGAAGACGGCGTGCCGCATCTGGAAGAAACTCCGGCCGACCCTCCCATGCCCGACACGGAGCTGATGGAAATCGACGGCAAAGTCAGCGAGAGCGGGGGATTGGAGGCGAAAGTCAGCTACGTGGCGCGGGGGGACACTGAACTTGCCATCCGCATGGCGCTCCGCCGCTTTCCTTCGTCCCAGTGGAAAGCCTTCGCTGATGGCCTGAACAAAGGGTTGGGCGGAGAAGTAAGCGACGTGCAGGTCAGCGAACTCACCGCCACTCGCGAACCTATTAATGTGTCCTACACGGTGAGCAAGCCGAATTTTGTCGATTGGTCGAAAAAGAAGCTCGAGTTGAAGTTGCCGCTGTCCGCGTTCAATCCGCCGGCAATAAGCGCCGACGTCGGTGAGGACACGGACGATCCGGGCAACGGCGCGCCCGAACCGTTCAAGCTTGGGGCGCCAAACCAGCACAGCTACAAGATCAAGCTGGAACTCGCGCCCAGATACACGCTGCACGCTCCTCTTCCCGTTGCCATCGACCGCGATTACGGCGCTTACCAGTCGACCTACACGCTCAAAGACAATCTGTTCACCGCCGAAAGAAAATTGACGATCCGGCTGGCTGAGCTTGCGCCCGCCCGCGCCGACGACTACCGCGCCTTCCGCCGCGGAGTTCTGGCCGACACCGCACAACAATTAACCATCGAAAGCGCCGTGGCTGATACTCACTCCATTCCGGAGGGCATGAAAACTGCCGACCTTGTCCGCAGCGGCAACGAAGCCCGAAAAAACGGCGACTACACGCTGGCCATCAATCTCTTAAACCGCGCCGTTGAGTCCGACCCCAAGAGCAAGCACGCCTGGAACGATTTAGGCCTGGCTTACTTCGATTCCAACCAGGATGAGCTGGCGATCAATGCGTATCAGAAGCAGATCGAGATCAATGCCTACGACGAGCACTCCTACAATAACCTGGGACGTGTTTATCTCCGCCAGCGCAAGTACGAAGAGGCGGAAAAATGGTTCCGCAAGCAGATCGAGGTTGATCCGCTGGATAAATATGCGCACGAAAATTTGGGTATCGACCTGGTGCTATGGCACAAGTACGAGGATGCGATACCTGAGTTGCAGCAGGCGGCTTCGATTACTCCCAACAATACCGGCCCCCAAACCAGGCTGGGCGAAGCCTATCTGAATCTTGGCCAGGATGAAAAGGCCATGGCCGCATTCGATGCCGCAGTGAAAATCTCGGCCTCTCCCTCCGTGTGGAACAACATTGCTTATCAGCTATCGCTCAAAGGAGCACACCTTGATCGCGCGCAAAGTTACGCCGAATCCGCCGTTTCGGAAACGGCGGCGCACTTACGCAACGTCTCGCTCAGCCAGGCCGATGCGCGCACACTGCGACTGGCCGCGGCGCTGGCGAATTATTGGGACACTCTGGGTTGGGTGGCATTTGCCGGTGGAAACATCGACAAAGCGGAGAAATATATCACTGCAGCATGGCAGTTGGGCCAGCACGCGGATGTGGGCGACCACTTCGGCCAGATCTACCAGAAAAAAACTGAGAAGGAACGGGCTGTCCATATGTACGCGCTGGCGCTGAACACTCGCCGGCCCGAACCGGAAACGCGCGGCCGCCTGGCGGCCTTGCTGGGCGGTGACGATAAGGTCGATGCCATGGTCGAGAAGACCCGCGACGAATTAAGGCAACAGCGCACCATCACCGTGGCGAACGCCGGCAAGCAGGATGGGAAGGCTGACTTCCTGGTTTTGCTCAGCCCTGGTTCCGGCTCTAACGCCATAGCCGAGAGCGCGAAATTTGTCAGCGGAGACGAAAAGCTTAAGCCTTTGACCGAGGCCATTCAGGCCGCCAAATATCACCAGACATTTCCTGACGAAACTCCCGTAAAAATTCCGCGGCGAGGGACTATGACCTGCGTCTCATCCGGCGATTGCTCTCTGGTGCTCGATTTGCCGGAGGACGTGTCGTCAGTAGATTAAGAGCCTGTTTTAAGCGACAATTCCCTCAAGATTTCATGCTATAGTTTCACGCCGTCAGGCTATCGAAAACTCGCATCCAGAGCGAGGTTTCGGCCGGAGGAACTCCATGGCAAGCGGACGAACTTTTGATTCCATGTTTCCGCAGTTTGCGTTTGTACTCCTAGCCATCCTCGCCACAGCCGTACTTATCAACGCCGCTTCCGCCAGCAGCACAACCCTGATCTATGCCTTCGCGGGAGGCAAGGACGGCGAGTACCTCGATACCGATCTTGTCGTGGACGCTTCGGGCAACATCTACGGGACGACGGTGCAGGGCGGCGCTTTCTCGAGCGGAACGGTTTGGGAGCTGTCGCCGTCCGGCTCAACCTGGACCCACGCGGTTCTCTACAGTTTTACCGGCGGTAAGGATGGAAGCGAGCCTTACAAGGGCGTCACGTTGGACGCAGCTGGCAATCTCTACGGAACAACTGTCGCCGGCGGCAGCGGTTCATGTGACGGCGGCTGCGGCGTCGTCTACAAGCTCAGCAACAACGGCGGAAGCTGGACGGAAAGCGTGATTCACTCCTTCACCGGAGGCAACGACGGCTCGGGTCCCGGCAACGGCGTCACCTTCGATCCGCGCGGCGACCTCTACGGCATGACTCCTACTGGCGGCGCCTACGGCCTGGGTACTGTCTACGAGCTTCTGCCCCAGACCGCGGGCGCCTGGAAGATTCGCGTGTTGCACGCTTTTACCGGCGGAGACGATGGATCGTCTGCCTCGGCTGGCCGGCTCACTCTCGATTACGCGGGAAATCTCTATGGCGTGACCACCGTCGGCGGCGCTTACGGCGACGGCGTGGTCTTCGAACTCACGCGCGGTCAGACCGGCTGGACGCTGCTTCCTCTCTACGCGTTCAAGGATCAACCGGACGGCGCTTTGCCTTATGGGGGCGTGATTTTCGACAAGGCGGGAAATCTCTACGGGACTACTTATTATGCCGGAGAGGGCGATGTGGGCACAGTTTACGAGCTAACGCCCGCGAATGGATCGTGGACCGAGACCGTTCTCTACAGCTTCAAAGGTGGAGGCGACGGCAGCAGCCCCATCAGCACGCTGGTCTCGGACAAGGCCGGTAATCTTTACGGAACCACGAGTGCAGGAGGCACTTCTTGTGGCTGCGGTGTGATTTTTAAGATGGCGCACAAGAACGGAACCTGGATCGAAAGTGTTCCCTACCGCTTTCCCGGCGCGCCGGGCGCCGCCTTCGCCTACAACGGAATGGTCGCAGGCGCCGATGGAAACCTTTACGGCGCTACGGTGCACGGGGGTCCGGCGAATGACGGGGCGATTTATAAATTTGTGCCGTGAGCTGACAGCGGCTGTAGCGGCATATTTCACCACGAAGGACACTAAGGTACACGAAGGAAGTGAAGGATACTTCGTGTACCTTAGTGTCCTTTGCGGTTTACGAACTTGGAAGACCACTCGCGCTCTCGTGGGCTAGCTGATCACTTATCCCCGCACGCTGATCTTGGAGAACGACAGCACGGCGCGCGACGAAATGGGATGTCCCATGTTCATCGCCGGACGGAACGTCGTGAAGATCAGCATCCGCTTCACTTGCGGCAGGAGTTCCTGAGAGTCGCCGGGATCGGAAAGAATCTTGTAGTCTTCGACGCGGCCATTGCTGTCGACGTACGCTTCGATCACCAGCGAATCGGTATCCATGGAACTGAGCGTGGTTCCGAAGACGCTTTGTTCCAGCTCCGGGCCGGTGTTCAGCATGAGGGGAACATCCTGCGTGTTGGCCTGGAGCGGGCCGGGAATTGCCAGGATCGCCGTAATCACGCCGAAGATCAGCAGGGCGCAAACCAGCCCGGCGGTGGCTGGAACCATGAAAGCCTGCAAAGCATTCTCGATGCGCAGGCGCAAGCCTTCGAAGCGCGGGCGCCGGGTCTCCGCCGCTTCGCGCGAAATGGCCAGGCGCAGCTTCAGCCCGAGATCGGCCGGTACCTTCACGCGGCCCATGTTCGCCAGCAGTCGCTGCGTTTCCCGCAACGAGCGGTATTCCAGCATGCAAGCCGCGCATCCATCGAGGTGCGCCTGCAATGCCTGCATCTCGCTCCCCGTCACCGCTCCGTCCAGGTAGGGAGACAGCAATTCCTTCGCTTCGGTGCAGTGAAGCGCGGGACCTTTTGTAGAAACGGCCATATACTTCATGGCGTCACCTCGACCCTTCTGCCCCCTCCAGCAACCCGAGACCGCAGCCTGTTTTCTTCAGGCTCGATCAACCCCAGTTCATCTCCTACTTCGCGGACGTAGGGCGCCAGCCGCTCTTTCAGCGCCTGCCGCCCGCGTGTCAATCTTGATTTCACCGTTCCCAGCGAGATCTGCAACACCTCGGCGATCTCTTCATAGGACATGTCTTCCAGATCGCGCAGAATCAGCGTGGTCCGGTAGGGCTCGGGCAACTGCCGCAGTTCCGCATCCACGCGCTGCTGCACTTCGTGGTGAGCCACATTGTCAAAGGGAGAGTCGCCGTGGTCGGTCAACGCGTTCTGCATGGGGCCATCGACCCAGGCAGCGCCCTCCGATTCGGCCGGCTCAATCGAAGTCTCCTGCGCCTTATGCCGGAACCACCAGCGCTTCCGGTTGGCGGCTTCGTGCAGGGCGATGCGGTAAATCCAGGTTTTCAAACTCGACTCGCCGTGAAAATGCTTCATGCCGCGGAAGACTTTCAGGAATACATCCTGGGTAGTATCGGCGGCGTCAGCGGGATCGGTCACCATGCGATAGATCAGCCCGTACACCGGCCGCTGAAATTCGCCAATCAGCCAGGCGTAAGCCTCTTCCGAGCCGGCCTTCAGTTCGGCGACAATAGCCGCCTCCTGCGCCCGCGCTCCGATTACACTCGCCAGATCCGCCAAAGTGGTTACTCCCGCCATTGCTGGCTCACCCTATAGGTCCTGTTCATTATAAGATTTTCCAGCCTGTTCCTAACCGAAAAATCGAACGCGCCAGCCCCAGCGGAAAAGAGATAACACTGCACTAACTATAGACTCCGGGGCTGGCTTTACGGTTCCCTACCCACAACTAATTGATTTAATGGAGGCTTTGCCGCTGGGCTCCGACCGTTGTTACCCCGGCGTGGAGCCGTCGACTGGAAGGATTGATACTGGCTTCGAGTTTCGCCAACGGCGGGGACGGACCGTCAGAGTCAATTTGCAGGGGCGGCTCGGGGGAGCTTTTCAACAATCTGCCTCACCGCCGTCAATAATTTGTCTGCACCCTTATTCAGCTCAAGGGCGCCTTTTTCCAGAAATCCATCGGCCCCATCGCCCCGGAGGCGGGCGGCATTTTTCTCAGAGAGGCCGCTCAAGACGAAGACAGGGATTGCCTTGGTCACAGGATCTTTTTTCAATGCGGCCAGCACATCCGGTCCGCTCATCTTGGGCAACAACATATCGAGCAGAATCAAATCCGGCAATTTTTCACGGGCCAGAGTCAAGGCTTCTTCGCCGTCTGACGCGCTGCTCATAGCATAGCCCGCCCGAGAGAGCGCGCGCTCTGTCGCCAGTCTCAGGAACTTGCTGTCTTCCACCAGGAGAATCTTGATCATGCCGCTTTCAACCTTTTCTAATTCGGTCTCCCGCAAACAAATCGCTTTATGGCGCCGCCATGATTGGGCGGCCCAGGATCGCCATGAGCTGTTCCGGTCCCTATGTGCTCCCATCGGCAAGTTTAGGATTCAAACCAGTTCGACGCGATAGACTGAAAACGGGGGTAATTAGGATTTTCTTATTCAGCTGGCAAGTTCCGCCTGCAACCATCCCTGCCAAATTCATAAGGCTTCGGGCCTCTGCAACAGGACCCGCACGGCCGCCGTGAACACAGAGCGCGCCTCGACTGTCTCGTGCGGCAGGATCGATTTGGCGATGAGCAGCATGGCCGTGCCGTGTGCCAGCATCCAAAGGGCATTCACGAGTCGCTCGTGATCACCATGAGCTGGCCCGAACTTTTCCTGCAATTTCCGCTTCATAGCATTCCGGGCGGGCCGCTCCATCAACTGCGCCCCGGCACGGCGCGCCCTGGGACCATGGTTCAGTTCGTAAGCGTGGCGGTAATAGAGTTCATATTCGTGGGCGTGAGCGAGCGCATAGTCGAGATAACATTCGCAACCTTCTTCCGGCGAACCGGCGCCTTCCAACTGCGCCGCAATGTCCAGCCGGATACGTTGCAGCAGGGCGCGCAGAATGTCGTCGCGGTCGCGGAAGCGGCGGTACACCGAGGGGGTGTTGCTGCCTGAGGCTCTGGCCACCGCCCGCATGGTGAGAGCCTTCTCTCCGCCCCTTTTCCACAGCTTCTGGGCTGCATCCAGAATTTCTTTTTCCAGGTCGGGGTTGGGTTGCCGGGGCATGGCTGAGTCCGCTCCTCGCTGCCTTCTAGAGCCCTGGGTAATGTGTATACAACGTAAATGTAACCATGTAAAGCAAATATCGGCATGGCATGTTGCCGCGCGATTATTATGTTGACAACGTAAATAATACGTCGTATAAAATATCATTAAATCGTTTTATTGCCCTTCCCCTGCAGATTTCACGCTTAAGGAGTCAAGGAGATGTATTCATGGGACAATCCCGGCGATCGGGTTTCCATCGCCCAGATGAATTCCGAATTGCAACACGCCCAACTGGAGCTGCTCAGCGCCCATTGCGCCACCCACCAGTTGCGGCTGCGTTTTTCCGTCGACGATCTGGCCCGCTTCGGGCGGCGCGACCTGCTGCGTAAGTCGGTGCAGTCGGCCACTGCCCTGAGCGAGTATTACAGTGCGATTGAAAAGAAAATCCCCCCGGCAGAAGGGGCGGCCGAAAATCTCAGCCAGCTTTCTGAAAAGAGAATCTCCGAAGCCATCAGTAAAGTCTCGACCTACCTGCGCGAGCAGCGCGATCACTACGCGCAGCGCGCCTCACCCCTCAGCAATACGCAGAAAGCTCTAATGTGGCCTTATTTCTCGGCCAGTCTGCTCGACCGCGTGCGCATCATCGAACTCCGCGGAAAACGAATTCCGAATCCTCCATTTTATGCGGAGGCCCGGGCACTGGGTTTCGCCAACCTGCCGGAGTGGACTCACATGCACTCGCTGACTTTCCTCGACGTCATCATCTTTAACGAGAGCCTTACCGATAGAAGCCTGTTTCACGGACTGGTGCATGCTGTTCAGTTTGAGGTGCTGGGGCTGGAGCGCTATACCGAGCTTTTTGTACGCAGTTTTATCCATACCAGGCTGCAATTCTCCGTGCCGCTGGAAGCGCACACGTTTTCGCTTGAGTCCAGGTTTGTGGGTAATCCCGCCCACCGTTTTTCAGTCGAGGAGCAGGTTCGCCTCTGGGTGCAGCAGGGCCGCTATTGAGGTCATGACTTGGATATTCCGGAGGCAGCACTTCCGGATAGCGGGCCCTCCCCCGCGAGGTCTCCGGGCGGTGGACGCCGTTCGGAGACTTAAAGGTTGTTCCACCCCCACGCTGCAACGGGACGGCGCAAGCCGTCCCGCGTTCGCATGATTCAAGAAACCAGAGCCTTAGCAGGAGACGACCGTGGAATCCACCCTTCGCAAAGAGCGCGAAGGATGGGGCACCCGGCGGCCTAGATCGTTAGTGTGGGGACAACCGCTCTCGGCTGTCTGAGCCGAGCGCCAGTCGGCCGTGTGGAGCGGACAGTCCCTTCGGCAGGCTCTGTCCGCTGCCTTTGACTTTGCTCGCCAAATACTCTTCCTGCTCCCGAGTCGATCCTAATCCCATCGACTTCATCCGCAACCTGGCTACGCGCGTGTCGAGTTCGTCAGCATGACCCTAACTCTGCCGTTGCTGCGCTGGCGTTTCCTGTGGAGTATTCTGCCGCTCCGCTTCCCACGCTTTTCGTTGTCTTTCTCGTTGCTCTTCTTTCGCTTTTTTCAGAGCTTCCGTAAGTTTTGGATCAACGTCTTCAAGGCGGTATGCGTAATCCATAGGGCACCCCACACGTATTGTACAAGCAAATGGATCGCCTATTTCGGCAACGGGGCAATCACGGCCTCGGCGTTCCAAGCTACCTTCTCGGACTCGACATGGGCCCAGACCTTCAGGAACCTGCTGCTTAACCCGGGGACGGCGATCAGTTGCTGATCGGTCAGCAGACCGCTGGGCTCAACCCATTGCTGGCCGCGAAACAGATCGAAGGCCGGCAGTTCTTGCCATTCAGGTTCGAGTACAGACGTGGGCGTTTGGGGCAGTTCGTGCGCATATAACGTGGTAGCGCATCCGTCGCCTACAAGCTCAACCCGGGCCAGACCGACATTGCTCAACTCCGTTTTGACCAGCAAATACTCGATACCGCCCCGGAAGATTCTCTCTCCCGACACGCGAAGCTGCACCCGGGACTTGTGAGTTCTTCCGGTAAGGTAGTTGTACAAAACCCACCCGCCACCAAAAACGATGGCGAGGTCGGTCAGAAGTTTACTGATAGTTTCAAGAAGATGGCTCCAATCCATAGCCCGCCTCCCGAATATCGGAAACTATAATACAGACATACCTATCCCATAAAAACTAACGGGGCGGCCGACGCCGCCCCGCTTCTGTTCGTACGTTTGCCGTTCTACGCGGCGCTGAAGCGCCGCTCTTCCACACGCCCCCTATGTTCCCTCGCTCCACCCCGCCAGATACTCTTCCTGCTCCGGGGTCAACCGGTCAATCTTAATCCCCACCGACTCCAGCTTCAGCTTGGCCACACGTTTGTCGAGTTCGTCCGGGACGCGGTACACGCGCTTTTCCAGCGTCTTGAAATTCTTGACCATGTATTCGACCGAGAGCGCCTGGTCGGCGAAGCTCATATCCATTACGGATGCGGGATGCCCCTCCGCCGCCGCCAGATTGATCAGCCGTCCTTCGCCCAGCAGATTGATCTTGCGCCCGTCTTTCATTGAGTACTCGTCGACGAAGTTGCGCGTCGTCCGCTTCGAAGAGGCCATCTTTTCCAGCGCGGAAATATCGATCTCCACGTTGAAGTGGCCGGAGTTCGAGATGATCGCGCCATCTTTCATCAGGTCGAAGTGCTCTTTGGTCAGCACGCTCTTGTTGCCCGTGACCGTGCAGAACACATCGCCCAGCTTCGCCGCTTCGGCCATCGACATCACGCGGAAGCCGTCCATCACGGCTTCCAGCGCCTTGGTAGGATCGATTTCCGTGACGATCACTTCCGCCCCGGCGCCGCGTGCGCGGCTGGCCAGCCCGCGTCCGCACCAGCCGTAACCGGCGACTACAAACTTCGACCCGGCCAGCAGAAAATTCGTGGCCCGGATGATGCCGTCAATGGTCGACTGCCCGGTGCCGTAACGGTTGTCGAAAAGATGTTTGGTATCGGCGTCGTTCACCGCCACAATGGGGAACTTCAGCACGCCTTCTTTCGCCATCGCGCGCAGCCGGATCACGCCCGTGGTCGTTTCTTCCGTGCCACCAATCACCCCCGGCAGCGCGTCGGTGCGCTTGGTGTGCAGAATGGTGACGAGGTCGGCGCCATCATCCATGGTGATGTGCGGCTTGTGGTCAATCGCGGCCAGAATGTGCTGGTAGTAGGTATCGTTGTCCTCGCCCTTGATGGCGAAAACCGGAATGCCCTGGTCGCGCACCAGGCTGGCCGACACGTCGTCCTGTGTCGACAGCGGATTCGAGGCGCACAGCACCACGTCAGCTCCGCCATCGCGCAGGCAGATCGCCAGGTTCGCCGTCTCGGCCGTCACATGCAGGCAGGCCGAGATGCGCATACCCTTCAGCGGCTGGTTCTTAATAAACTCTTTGCGGATGATCTGCAGCACCTTCATGGACTGGTTCGCCCACTCGATGCGCTTCTTGCCCAGTTCGGCCAGTTCCAGGCTCTTGATATCGCTATTGATCGTGGTTGCTGCTGTTGACATACGCCTCCTGTGGCGCTTTCATGCTGAGAAATTTAATGTTTTGTAAGAGGTAGAAGTGCTCTCAAACCATCTATGCTATCGCTTTGACTGCGGCCTGGATTGCTCCGCCAGCCGGCGGTCAATATTTATCGCTTTGAAAGGGCGTGGCTTCAGCCGCGCCTTACTTGCAAACAAGCAATGTGGGCGTTAGCCCTGGGGGACGGCAGTTTCTTTGTGAATGCGATCATCTTACGAACCCGATCGCTCACTCCAGAATACACGATTTCGCGGCAGGACCGACATGCCTAAAATACTCTTAGGGGAATGAGACTTTTGGGCTGCTCCTTAAGGTGCACTTTGGTTAGGTTTGAGGGAGCGGTACTATTCGCGGCAACAGCCGGAAAATCATTGCGGTGGACAGCGAACGCCACAGGGCTAGTCTGCCCCCGCACATCGGCTCGGCGGGTTCTATAAAAGTGGACGTCAGGCAAAAACACTTTACCCTCAGGGCAAGCTGGGGGCGCCAGTCGCTTTACCCCCAAACTCATGATTCACCTGTTTCAAGCTTGCCTTCTCCGCTTACGGCGTAATCTCGAATACCGTGCCGTAGCCGTATCGGCTGCCGCCGAATTTGGCGGTGCCGAAAAGGTTTCCGGTGCTGTCGAGTAGAAGTCCGGCCTGCGGTTCAGAGCCGTCATTTGCTGCCTCGAATTGCCACAGAATGGTTTCCTTCCAGGTGCCATTGCTTTGCGGGGCGAGTTTGTAAACCACGCCGCAACTTCCGTTGTTGCAGCCCAGCCCGCCCGCCGACGTGGTCCCGTAAAGATTTCCGCTGCCGTCGAACAGCAAGGTCCCGTTGGGGAACGCACCGTCGCTGCTCGGGCCGGCGGGGAAAGCATGAAGCACAGTTTCCGTCCAGGCGCCGTTCGAACCTGGGCTCAGTTCGAAAACCACGCCCAAGTTTTCGCAGGCCTCGGTCGTGCCATAAAGATTGCCGCTCGAGTCCAAAATCAGCTTGTTGTTGGGAAAGCACCCGCCGTTTCCCCCGGTAAAAGTGAATAGCACCGACGGCTTCCACTGACCGTTCGATTGCCGCGACAATTCGTACACTCCCCCGTTGCCTACTTTGCTCCCGTAGGTTGTGCCGTAAAGATTGCCGCTTCTGTCGAAGCTGACGCCCGCAATTGGGTCGCCCAGAGGAAACGTAGAGCTGAACGCGTAAAGCACCGTTTCTTTCCAACTGCCGTCGGACTGCAGGCTCAACTCAAAAACCTCGCCCCCCGTGGAAGATGTGTCCTGCGTGGTTCCATAGATGTTGCCCTCACTATCGAGCGTCAGATCGCCGTTGACCGCTCCCTGACTTATAGGGATGCTGTAAATCGTTTTTTCCGACCAGGTCCCGTTACTTCCTTTGGAGATTTCGAAAATGTTGGACGAAGGCTCAAAGCCCCCGGTGGTATCCGTCCCGTAAAGGTTTCCCTGTTTGTCGAATACCATCGTCCCGAAAGGATTCGACCCGTCGGCCAGCCCCTGAAAGGCGTAAAGCACCGTCTGTGACCACGCGCCGTTCGCACCGCGAGAGAGTTCGAAGACCGTGCCACAGCAAGGATTTCTCCGGACGGGATAAAGCCCGCCGTTGTAGGCGGTGCCGTAAAGATTGCCGGCACTGTCCGCCACCAGACCCGAAACCGGTTGCACCCCGTGGGTCAGATCGAATGCGTAAATGGTCTTCTCTTTGCTTTGTGCGGTGGCGGATCCCATCCACAGACTAAGCGCGCTTACCAAGATCAGCCCCGTTCCCGATGCGAAGAATTTGCGAGCCATATATCTAATCTCCTTTGGCCGTTTGGCGCGTGCCTATTGAATTTGTTTGCCCGCCGCACCCGCCGCTAACGCGCCCAGACTTCCTCGCGCACTGCTTGCGTTTGCCGCCGTGCTGCTGGTCTGCCCCGCCACAATGGGCTTGTTGGGCGTGCTCTCGTAGGCGTATCCGTAAATACTGGGCAACTCGTAGCCGCCGGGGAACGGGAACTTGATCCGCGCCCAGCCGTAATGAACCTGCCCGTCAATCATGAACTTCAAGCCGAGATACGCAGTCTGCACATATCGCCAGCTGCCCGAATCGCGGATGTTCCCCCGGCTGAAGTAAGCTTCAATGGCCAAGATCGCGAAATCGGCGGCGAAGTCCTTTTGCGCTCCGATTATTCTTCCCGCCGGCACCGCGGCCGCAGTCGGCTCTTGTCCATTTACCCCTGCAGCCCCCAGGATTTCATTGCCCGTCTGCTCGGCCCCAATGATAAGCTCGCGATTGCTGCGAAACACCGACGAAGCCGCGGTTGCGCTGTAAAACAGGCTGAACTTGAAATCGGGATTGCCGTCATTATTTAAATCAAGCTGTGTCACCGCGCCGTGATTGAGCGTCGGCAACGCCATGGGAGTGTTGCAGGGCGTGTAAATAATTTGGGCGTCGGCCGGAAGAGCGAACGGCAGCAATCCGGCGCCAGCCGCCGCGGTGTAAGCGAGGAGCCGGCGCTCGACATTGCCGCCGAGCCGCGTGGGGAATCGTTTTCTGTTTTCCGTTTTAGTTTGTTGGACACTACGAGTGTGCAGGCGGGGCATAGAGTCACCTCGAAAGGACTGCTTTCGCCGATTTAGGGGAGGACTGCTTCGGCTAGGATTCGAAAAATATGCCGGTCTCAGCGGTTTGTCAATAGAGTAGCGAGATTTTTAACAGACTGTTCAAGAAGCCATCCTTCCTATCGCGGATTGACCCTCTGGGCCGAACTCCTTACACTTGAGAGTGTTCTCCGCTCGGCATGTTGCCAATCCTGTGGAGGGTTTCCTGAATTTGCGATTTCGAGCGTGGTTGGGCGCGACCCTGTTGGGGCTGCTGGCGCCGTTGTGCGTGGGGCAGGATCCGGTTCCAGTGAAGCCTCCAGCGCAGAATTCGGCTGCCCAGGAACCGCCTGCGCAAGAGCAGCCTGCGGGCAGTTCACCGTCACAACAACGTCAGGCTGGACAAGATCAGAGCGGGCAGGATCAGGCTGCGCAACCGGAAAATTCTTCGAGCAAGGATGGTAATGACGGGTCCGCGACGGCTCCTGCGAAGCAGGTCCCGGCTCAGCCTTCGCCAAAGCCGCTGCAGAAGGTGGCTCCACAGGGCCCGCCACCGCTGACTGGGTCTCCTATCTCGCTGGACAGCAACGAGACGATTTTTTCTGTGCTTACGGCGCTGAACGCCTGCGGGTACGATCAGGATTTGACCATTTCGGATGCGACGCGGAGCAACGTGCGGGCGGAAGTCGACCGGAACCTGCGGGAGTCGGAGGAGGCGGAGGCCTCGCGGACGGAGATGTGCGACTTCATGCAGAGGCATGTGGCGGCGAAAGATCCGAATCGCAATCTTTCGCAATACATTTCCCTGGCGCTTTATATGGATGGACCTCCGCATTTTGTGCCGCGATTGAGAGAAGAGGAACTGCCGCCGGATGCGGGCGGGGTCGCCGGATTCGGGAAGCTGCTGGAGCCGTTTTACGCAAAGGCGGGATTGCACGGGATCTGGGAGCGGCATCGCCGGGATTATGCGGCGGCGATGATGCGCTATCACGAACCGCTGCACAAGATGGTTTTCGACACCGAAATTTATCTGAAGCAGCCGTCGTCGCAGTATCTGGGAAAGACGTTCACCATCTATCTGGACTTCATGGGATCGCCGAACGAGACCGATGCGAGAAATTATGGGTCGTCGTATTACGTGGTGGTGTTCCCCGCTCCGAACACGAATTCGGGAGCGGAGCCGGCGGCGGCTTTGAAGATGGACCAGATCCGCCACACTTTCCTGCATTATGAAATGGATCCGCTGGCGGAAAAGCACTTCAGCACCATCAAACGGCTGGAACCGCTGCTGCAGTCGGTGAAGCGGGCGCCGCTGGAAGAGAGCTTTAAGAATGACATCTCTTTGCTGGTGACGGAGTGCCTGATCCGGGCGATTGAGATTCGCACCACCGGAACCAAGTCGGAAGAGGCGATGCGGGCGCAGGCAGTGGACGACCAGGTGAAGCAGGGCTATGTCCTGACGAAGACTTTTTATGATGCGATCGTGGCGTTTGAAAAGGACCAGGTCAGCATGCGCGAGGCGTATGGCGCGTTGTTGGAGAATGTAGACCTGAAGAAAGAAGAGAAGGCCGCGGCTGAGGTGCAGTATGCCAGCGCGGCGTCGCCGGAGTTGGTGCGGCTGTCGCGTCCGGAGGAGCGGCGGATGCTGATCGCGGCGGAGAAGCGGCTGGCGGCAGGCGATCCCAAAGGGGCGCAGGAACTGGCGCAGCAGGCGCTGGATAAGAAGATTGGCGACCAGGGACGGGCGCTGTTTATTCTGGCGGAAGTGGCGGTGGCGAACAAGAATCGCGACGGGGCCCAGGATAATTTCCAGAAGGCGATTGCGGCATCGAACGATCCCAAGGTGGTGGGGTGGTCGCATGTGTATTTGGGAAGAATTCTGGATATGAAGGAAGATCGCGAGGCGGCGCTGGTGGAGTACAAGGCGGCGCTGACCACGGGCGCGGAGTTACCGGAGATTAAGGCGGCGGCGGAACACGGGCTGGCGCAGGTGTATGAACCGCCGGCGAAGCCGACGGCTCCCGCGACCGAGCGACCAGGACATTGAGAAATTGAGTGATTTTGTAATTGAGTAATTTGGTAATTTGAGTATGCGCGGAAGCGTTTTCAAATTACTTAATTACTAAATTTCCCAATTACCGAATGTGGCAAGGAGAAGGCATGAAGCTAGCGGGAATGGTGGTCGCGATGCTGGGGATATCAGCATGGGGGCTGGCGCAGGATAAGCCGGCGGCGCAGAGTGCGCCGTCCGGGCAGGCGGCGCAGGCGGCGCCTGCGGGCAAACGCCCGCCCCAGGCTAAGACACAGCCGGAGTTCGACGCGTACAAGGCAGCGACGGGTCTGACCGATCCAGCGGCGCAGGAAAAGGCGGCGGACGACTTCGCCGCGAAATATCCGGACAGTGAATTGCGGCCGCTGATCTTCAGGTCGGTGATGCACGCCTACCTGCAGGCCAATAACGGCGAAAAGGTGATGGAGATGGGGCGGAAAATCCTGAGCTACGACGCGGACGATCCCGAGGCGCTGGTGGGCGTGGCGCAGGTGCTGGCCGAGCGCACGCGAGACACCGATCTCGACAAGGATCAACGTTTAGCGGAAGCGAAGAAAGACGCGGAACGGGCGCTGGTCACCGTGGACACGGATATTCCTGCGTCGGGATATCCGCCGGAGCAACTGGCCGGCTACAAGGCGTTCCTGCGCTCCGACGCGTACGAAATTCTGGGCACGCTCGATTTCAACGCGAAAGCGTGGGCGGAGGCGGAGGCGAACTTCAGGAAGTCGATTGACGTTTACCCGCAGCAGGTGGATCCCGTCGCCGTGTTGCGGCTGTCGCTTACCCTGGACCAGCAGAACAAGTATCCGGAGGCGCTGAAGTACGCGAACCAGGCGGTGGATTTGACGAAGGAAGGTACTGGCGCGGGAGACGCGGCGCGCAAGGAGAAGGACCGGCTGACACAGTTAACGGGCGGCGGCACGCCGCCGGTTAAGTAAAGGCGCGCGAAGACCTGCAGCTTTGCCACCAAGAGTCTCGATCATGAAAGAACGGGAAATCACCGCACTGGAAACGGCTTTGCAATATCACTTTCATCGCCGGGCGGTGATCGAACAGGCGCTTACGCACAGTTCGCAGGCGCGCGAGCAGGAGTCGCAGCAGGTCGGGGAGGGAAAGTACCGGGTCAACGACAACGAGCAGTTGGAGTTCCTAGGCGACGCGATTCTGGCGCTGGTGACGAGCGAGGAATTGTTCCAGCGTTTTCCGCGGTTCAGGGAAGGCGAACTCTCGAAATTGCGGGCGCATCTGGTGAGTGAGCGGCATCTCATACGGGTAGCGCAGCATCTGGAACTTGGCCATTACCTGCGGCTGGGGCGGGGTGAAGAAAAAAGCGGGGGGCGCAGCAAGACTGCCCTGCTGGTGGATGCGCTGGAAGCGGTGCTGGCGGCGGTTTATCTGGATGGGGGGATGGATCCGGCGCGCAAGATTATTCTGCGCGAGATTGTGAGTCCGGAACTGGAGCGGATGGAGCGCGAGGGCGGCACGCTGCCGATGACGGATTTCAAGTCGGCCTTGCAGGAAACTTTGCAGGGCCTGGGGATGGCGCAGCCGACTTACATTCTGGTTCAGCAAGCGGGGCCGGAGCATAGCAAGACGTTTACGGTGGAAGTACGCTTGAACGGGAAAAACGGGGATGGAAAAGCGGAGTTCGTAGGGCGCGCGCAGGGGTCTACGAAGAAGACGGCAGAGCAGGATGCAGCGCGGCAATTGCTTTCGTATCTGGCTTCGCGGCCGGAGTCGGAGGGAGCCGGAATAGGGCGCGGTTCACGGACGGTGCCGAAGTAACGGGAAGAAGTGAAGAGCAGCGTGAAGAGATGAGTTCACCAGTCGAACATATTTCCAGCGGTCACCCCCCTGATGATGCGGTTCGCAATCAGGCGCCGGCCGGGGTTTCTGCGCCGGAAACCTCGCTGGAGAATCTTCCCGAAGAGAATCGCGCTCGCGGGCCGGAGATGCCGAATGGGCAAAGACCGGCACTGGGCGGTGGAACGAGCGTAGTCAGCTCGGTTCAATCGCTGCTGGGGACGGTGGTGATTGCGGTGTTCGTAATCACATTTGTGGTACAGGCATTTCAGATTCCGTCTCCTTCCATGGAGAATACGCTGCTGGTGGGCGATTACCTGCTGGTGAATAAGCTGGTTTATGGCGGAGGCAGCCTGGGAGATTCCCTGATGCCTTACCGGCGGGTGCAGCGCGGCGACATCATCGTGTTTCATTATCCGGTGAATCCGGCGCAGCACTTTGTGAAGCGCGTGATCGGCGTGCCGGGCGACCGGGTGCGACTGGTGAATAAACAGGTCCTGGTAAATGGGACGCCGTTGAAGGAACCTTATGCGCACTTTACGCGTCCGATGAACGATTTTTTCCGGGATAATTTTCCGCGGCTGGATGTGGCGCCCGGCGAGACTCCGGAATGGTGGGTGCAGCTGCGCAAACTGGTCGATGATGGCCAGTTGATTGTTCCCGAAGGTCATTACTTTGTCATGGGGGACAATCGCGACGACAGCTACGACAGCCGTTACTGGGGATTTGTGCCGCAGAGCAATATCATCGGGCGGCCGTTGTTGATTTACTGGTCGGTGCAAGGCGATGAGGGCGAGGTGACGGCGCCTGCATCCGCGGGTGATAAACTCTACCACTTCGCCTATGCCCTCACCCATATTCTGCAGATTACGCGCTGGAATCGGACGCTGCGGCTGGTGAACTGAGAAGGATTCGGTATTTTGGTGATCCGGTAGATTGGCAGTTTGAAAATCGCTTTTGGATGGGAACGAACTAGTGGCGAAAAAAGAGATTAAGGTAACGAACGAAGCCGTGGACGAGAAACCGTCCGAGACGACGGTAGAGTTTCTGGCTTCGCTGGCGGCGGTGCTGGTGACGGGGTTGTTCATCATCACGTTCGTGGTGCAGGCCTTTGAGATCCCCTCCAGTTCGATGGAGAACACACTGTTAATCGGCGATCACGTGTTTGTGAACCGGATTTCTTTCGCGCCCCGGACGCCTTGGGTGGGACCGTTGCTTCCCTATCGCGAGGTGCATCGCGGCGATATCGTGGTGTTTCTGCATCCCGACGCGGCTTATGCCGGAACCTACGTAGTAAAGCGGATCATGGGCGTTCCGGGCGACCGCATTCATCTGCGCAATGGGGTGGTTTACCGCAATGGCGAGAGGCTGAACGAATCTTATCTGGACACCGACCGCGACGATCCGAGCGATTCCTACCGCAACAATTTCCCGGCGGTGCCCCCGACCGACCCGAATATTTCTCCGACATGGCAAGCCGAGCTGCCGTCATATATTCAGGGCGATGATCTGATCGTTCCGCCTGGCCGCTATTTTGCCATGGGAGACCACCGCGGGGTCAGCCTCGACAGCCGGTACTGGGGATTTATCCCCAGAGAGAACATTATCGGGCGGCCCATGTTTATCTACTGGTCGTTCGACACTCCGGGCGATCAGTATCAGAAGACCAGTCTAGGCGACCGCATTGGATTTCTGGCGCATGTGGTGTTCCACTTTTTCGGCGAAACGCGCTGGGGGCGGACGCTGAAAGTGGTGCGGTGAAAATTCTCTCTTCCAAGCAGCGTGCGGCGGCTGCCGCGGCGGTGATTCTGCTGCTGCTGTTTCTGGTGCGCCCCGGCGTTTCCCGGCTGAAGGCGCGGATTACCAACTCCATAAGCCAGGCGGTGGCGCGTCCAACGGAAATTGGATCGGTCCACGTTCGATTTCTACCCCAGCCCGGGTTTGATCTGAAAAATGTTGTCGTCTACGAAGATCCCGCGTTTGGCGCTGAGCCTATGCTGCGGGCGGCCGAGGTGACTGCGGTTGTGAGGCTGAGCTCACTGCTGCGCGGGCGGCTGGATATTTCACGGCTGGAATTATCCGAGCCGAGTTTGAATCTGGTACGAAGAGAAGACGGCCGCTGGAACTGGGAGGCTTTGCTGGAACGCACGGCACGCACGCCTCTGGCGCCGACGGCCAAATCAAAGCGGGAAGCGCGGCCGGGGTTTCCTTACATCGAGGCGAGTTCGGGACGGATCAACTTCAAGGCTGGCCAGGAGAAAAAACCTTACGCATTGTTGAACGCCGACTTTGCCGTGTGGCAGGACTCGGAGAATGCCTGGGGGGTGCGGCTGAAGGCTGAACCTTTGCGCACCGACATGAGTTTGAGCGACGCCGGGCTTCTGAAGATAAATGGAACCTGGCAGCGCGCCGGGAGCCTGCGCGAAACTCCGTTGGAGTTCCATATGCAGTGGGAAGGCGCGCAGCTGGGGCAATTGACCAAGCTGGTTTCCGGCAGCGACGAAGGATGGCGGGGAGAAGCAACGGTGGACGCGGCTCTGAGCGGCACACCTGCGGCGCTGCAGGTGGCGCTCGACACGTCGATGACGGACTTTCACCGTTACGATATTTCGAGCAGCGGGGGATTGCGGCTGGCGGCGCATTGCGACGGGACTTACAACTCCACCGAAAACGCGATACAGCAGATTCTGTGCAGCGCCCCCTCCAACGGCGGCGTGATCACGCTGCGTGGCGACGCCGGCTTGCGCCGAGCGTCGCCTGTGAATCTCGCCTTGAATATTGAGAACGTGCCTGTGGCCGCGCTGATGCAACTGGTGCGAGGAATGAAGAAGGATATTCCCGCCGATCTTGTGTCTGCGGGCATGGTGCAGGGCAGCTTCACGGTCAAAACAAATTCGGCATCGCCGCACGCGCCGGAGTTTCAGGGGCGTGGCGAGATCAGCGATCTTCGGCTGCAATCAGCGAGCGCGAAGGTCGAATTCGCGGCGGAAAATATTCCGTTTGTGCTGGGTGAAGGTAAAGCAGATGGCGGCGATACGGCAAAGAGCAAGGAAGGACGATTGGAGGCTTCGCCGGCCGGAGAGGAACTGCATCTGGACTATGGGCCGTTTCCAGTTGCACTGGGACGGCCGGCGCCTGCGCAGGGCCGGGGCTGGATTACACGCTCCGGATATCATCTGGCGATTCACGGGGATGGAGAGGTATCCCACGCTTTGCGGATGGCGGCGCTGCTGGGATTGCCGGCGCTGAAGGCCAGCGTGGAAGGCACCGCGCAAATGGACCTGAAAATTGCCGGATCATGGGCGGGAAGAGCATCCGGGAACACGGCGGAGTTTTTGTGGCCGCAAGTGATGGGCAAAGTGCAGTTGCGCAACGTGAGGGCTGCGCTGCGAGGGATCGGCAGCCCGATCGAGATTTCATCGGCCGAATTGAATTTGTTATCCGGTGAAGCGCGCATGGAAAAGATGAGCGCGATGGCCGGCGGCGCGCATTGGATGGGTTCCGTGGCGTTGCCCCGCGGTTGTGGAGCGCGGGGGGCGTGTGCGGTTCAATTCAAGTTGAATAGCGATGAGGTTGATCTGGGCAAGCTGGCGCAGTGGCTGAATGCGCAACCGGGCGAACGCCGGTGGTATCAGGTGCTGAGCTCAAAGGAATCGACCGTGCCGCGGTTTATTGAAAGTCTGCGGGCTTCGGGAGGGGTGACCATTGGCCGCTTGCAGATCCGAAATATTGTTGCCAGCCATGTTTCTGCCTCGCTCAATCTGGACCAGGGAGAATTGAGGGCAGACGCATTGACGGCAGATGTGTTGGGTGGAAAGCATCGCGGGGAGTGGCAAGCGGATTTTCATGGGCCGCTTCCCCTTTACAGCGGCGGCGGAACCTTGACCGATATCGCGCTGCCACAGGTGGCCGAGGCTATGCACGATTCGTGGATCTCCGGGGCCGCGAACCTGACCTATCGGATGACGGCATCGGGAGCCGATTCTGCCACGTTCTGGCAGTCAGCTAACGCAACTTTACAGTTTGATTTGCGGGATGCGGTTTTTCCGCACATCTCGCTGGCGAGCGACGAAGGGCCTCTGCATGTGACGGGCTGGCAAGGGCAGTCGCGGTTGCGCGATGGGAAGTTTGAGATTGAGAAGGGGAAGATTATTTCCGGGACCGGAGCGTATGAGGTCAGCGGCACCGCTTCGCTGGAAAGCGTGCTGAATTTTAGACTGGCTCGCGAACCGGCGGGCGCGGGCGCGGCGGCGTACAACGTCACTGGAACTTTAACCGAGCCGCATGTTGAGGTGATGACAGGGGCGGAGACGCAGGCGCGTCTGAAGCAGTAGTTCTAAACAGAGGCGTCCGCGAAGTGGCACGCACAAGTAAGAGCGAAACCTCAGCGTCTGAAGTCGTGCCCTTCCCGTTCGGAACGCGGTTCGGACTTTTCCCGCAGCTTTTGGTTCCCACCCACCACAAACTTTGTCGGTCGACTTATGGCGTATATCCTGGGCCGCGCAGAACTTTTCCGGGCAACGCCCCGGTCATATTGCCTTGATCGATCACGGGCACACCGTTTACCAGCACATAGTCCATGCCTTCGGAGAGCTGATTCGGATTTTCGAAGGTTGCAAGATCGCGCACGGTCGCGGGATCGAAGATTGCGATGTCAGCCCACATGCCTGACTTGAGGACTCCGCGATCGGCGAGGCGAAGGCGCTGCGCCGGCAAGGCCGAGAATTTGCGGATCGCATCTTCGAGCGTGAGCACTTTTTCTTCGCGAACATACTTGCGCAAGATGCGCGGAAAGGTTCCGTAGGCCCGCGGATGAGGATGCTCCTGGCCGAGAATGCCCTCGGGTGACGTGCCCGATGAATCGTTGTCAATGGCGACCCAGGGCTGCCGGAGCGCGAGTGTGACATCGGGTTGTGCCATGCCGAAAACGGCTACCTCGGCGCCGGGATCTTCGATCAGCAAATCGAAGAGCGCGTCCATGGGGTCTTTGTTCCACATTTTCGCGATTTCACTGAGACGCTTACCCTGGAGCGGCAGCATCCTGGGATTCTCGACAACACCGATCATGACGGCGTCGGGGCCGGGAATTTCCTGCCATTCGTTATCCCAATCTTTGGAGGGCGTGAGTATGTCTTTGCGGATGCGCTCGCGCGTGGCAGGATCTTTCAGGCGCTCGACCATTTTTGCGTCGCCGCCGTCATGCGCCCACGCCGGAACGAAGGCCGAGAAGGAGTTGAACCACGCGGTATAGGCGTAGGTGTCGGCGGTGACGTCGGCTCCAGCGTCGCGCGCAGAATTGATTTTGGCGACCACCTCGGGCATGCGTCCCCAGTTATTCTTTCCAGCGACCTTGATGTGCCAGATTTCTACCGGCACGTGGGCCTCGCGGCCGATGCGCAGAGCTTCGTCGATGGCTTCGAGAACGGAGTCGCTTTCGTTGCGCAGGTGCGTCGAGTAGATTCCGCCGAACTTGCCGCCTTCGGCGGCGAGAGCAATCAGTTCTTCAGTTTTCGCGTAGGGAGCGGGGGCGTATTCGAGCGCGGTGGAAACGCCGACGGCACCGTCTTTCATGGCTTCGCGGACTTGCGATTTCATCTGCTCGAGTTGCTCGAGGGTGGGTTGTTTATTGTCGTCGCCTAGAACCATGCGGCGGACCTGGGTCGCGCCCACGTAACTGGCGAGGTTGATGCCCATGCCCTGCTTTTCGAGACGGGCGAAATATTGCCGGAAGGTGCGCCAGTCGGGCGTGATGTGGTAGTGGTCGTATCCGGCGCGATCGGAGTCAATGATGGCATCGTCGAGCGGGGCGACGGAGCCGCCTTCGCCGGTGATTTCAGTGGTGATGCCCTGATAAATTTTGGAAGGCAGGCGCGGATCAACCAGAATTGTCAGCTCGGATTGCCCGAGCATGTCGATGAAGCCCGGTGCGACGACTTTGCCGGCGGCGTCGATAGTGCGCTTGCGCGGAGCGGCGGATAGATTGCCGATGGCGGCGATTTTGCCGTCGCGGATGCCAATGTCGGCGGAATACCAGGGCGAGCCGGTGCCGTCGATGATGTGGCCGTTGGTGATGACGAGATCGAAGGACGATTGCGCAGGTAAGGAGTGAGCCGCGAAAATAAGGGTAAATATGATGAGGACATTCAGTTTGAGGAGCTTCATTGGTTTTCCTTTTGTATCGCCCACAGCAGCGGCTAAACAGGCTGCGGAAAAAGTTTGTACCGGCACCTCAGCGGCTAAAGCCGGGCCTCAAGACAAAGCGTTTAACGCAGCGCTGGAAGCGCTGCGCCACCCAAAATCAGATTTTTTTCGCAAGCTGCAACGCCGGTTATGCATATAGGGGAGCTTATCGCGGCGCTGAAGCGCCGCTCTTCCACGTCCCTACATGCGGTGTGGTTCATGACACTGACCTCGCCCGGCGGCTGGCGGTCGCGCCTATCGTAATCCAGATACCTAGCGCCAGCCATTCGTACACTGTGAAATGACCGGGGATTGCAGGAACGATTTTCATGAGCAGCATGATAATGGCGACGAGCAGGCCGAAGCTGGCAATGAAGACGCCCGCCGAGATTTTCTCCGTCTGATTCGGTAGAGTTCCGTTGCGGCTCATGCCTAAGTAGGCGGCGCAGGTTGCGGCCCAGCCGATGGCGCAGGCGACGGAGCCGACTTCGGTAATGGGAACAAGAATCGCATCGCCCAGAAGCATGCAGGCAGCGGTGGCGAGTCCGATGCATAGAACTGCGGTTGAAGGAGTCTTATGGGTTGCATGTATGCGGCCGGCACGGCCGTCAATCAGCCCCCGGCGTCCCATGGCGAAGACCATCCGGCTGGCGGCGACGAGGTTGCCGTTGAAGCATTTAACCAGGGACATGAGCGCGGCCCCGAGTACGACATCGACGATCCAGCGCGAGCCGACGGCGCGATGAAACGCGACCGCGGTCATGAATTTTTCGCCGGTTAACTCGTGCCAGGGAGCGACGAATGCTACCGCAGCGATGATGGCGGTGTAGAAGAGAATGCCGGCCAGAACGGCCATGCTGATGGCCTGGAAAAATCCCCGCTCTTTAAACCCGGCGGTGGATTCTTCAGAAGCTTTGCTGACGGATTCGAATCCGGTCATGAAATAGGGAACGATTTGAAGCATCAGCAGGAATGAAACCCACGGGGCATGGGTGAAGAGCGGAGGAAAATTGCGCGGGGACCCTTTGGTTAAACCCAGCGCCACAAAAATCAGAAACAGAGCAATAGTGCCGAAGGCGGTCCAGTTCTGAAAAATCGCGCTGAGGCGAATGCCACGATAATTCAAAATTGTGAGCAAAGCCGTGAGCACAAGACCGATGATGAGATGAGGGAGATAAACCGGGCGTCCGGCGATGCGGTAGAGTTCCCAGGAATCGAGCGAGGGGAAAATGTAGCCGGCGATGCGGCCGACGGCGACGGCTTCCCACGGGCACACGATGAAGTAGGCGAGCATCATCATCCATCCCGTGGAGAAACTGACGGAGCGTGGGAAAACTGCGGCGGTGTAGGCGATTTCGCCGGCCGCATCGGGCATGGCGGCTACGAGTTCGCCGTAGACCCAGCCGATGGGGAACAGAAGCGCGCCCCCGATGGCGAAGCCCAGGACAGCGCCGAGTGCGCCACCGCGGGAGAGCCAGTCATCCATTACGACCAGCCAGCCGACACCGACCATGGTGCCCCATCCCAGAGTGAAGTAGTCGATTAGGCGGAGTTTGCGGGCAAGAGGGGACATTGGAACGCGATCAATCTATCAGACTGGCCGTAGAGACGTCGCTTGCTACGTATTGCCGCCGGCAAGAGACGTAGCAAGCTACGTCTCTACGGTATGTCTTGCCGCTTCCTAATTACCAATGGCGCCTAGGACTTTGGCCTGCGGCTCTTGCGGATCTGTATCGGCATCGGCGTCTTCATCGTCGTCGTGATAGCGGTTGGAGGTCTTCAGGTATTGGCGCAGGCAGCGCGAGCAGGGCGCGTAGCCTTCGCGAACCGCTTCGCTGGCGGTCAGGGTGCGTTCCGAATCTTTGTCGTGGATGAATTTGCAACCCGGCACATGGAAGAGTTTTGACCCAGATGAAACTACCACCACCATGTCCGGAGGGATATGGTTGGCAGGCAACGCCAGGGGCGACTTGACGGGATGCCGGAAGGAAAAAGTATTCGCCAGCCGGATGGCGCCGGCGATCAATGCCATCGCTGCGATAGGCACCAGCCATGTCGACCAGGTAGGCCAGCGGCGTATGCCCACTGGGACGGTCTTCGCCAGACGTCTCTCGAGCCTCCGGCTGAATCCCGCCGGAACTTCCAGCATGCGCTCGTCGCCATAGAGGGTCACGACATTCCGCGTCCCTGCGAGCACTGAAGCGCAGCGCTGGCACGTACGGAAATGTTCGTCCATTGCCGAGCGCAACTCGGGGTTTACTTCGCCGTCGATATAGTTCGAAACCTCGCGCCAGACCTGTTCGCAGTTCACCGTTTTATCGTTCACCATGGCTTGTTTCCCTTCTCGAATGGCAGGCGACTGAACCAGCCTTGCTGCCATCCGGCGGCCAGCAGATCGCGCAGCATCAGGCGCGCCCGCAACAGCCGCGTTTTTACCGAAGCCACTGAAATTCCCAAAGTCTCTGCCGTCTCCTGAATGTTCAGGTGCTCCATATCGCGCAGGACGAAAACTTCGCGATACTTGCGGTCGAGGGTGGCGAGGGCTTTGGCGAGATGCTGGCGCACTTCTTTGCGTTCCAGCGCTTCTGAGGGGATCTCGCGCCAGTCGGCGAAATCGCGCGGCGCGTATTCGCCGTCTTGGTCACGGTGATCGTCAATGGCTTCCATGACAATGGTTCGCTCCCTTCGCCGGCGCATCAGCGCTTGGTTGACTGTAATTTGAATGAGCCAGGTGCTGAAGCGGGCTTCGGCGCGGAATTGCCGGATATTGGCGAAAGCCTTGAGCATCGCCTCCTGGGCGGCGTCTTCGGCGTCGTGCTCATTGCGCAGGATGGCCAGGGCGGCAGCGTAGACCCGGCGTTCGTAAGGCCGGACGAGTTCGTAGAACAATTCCTGCTGGCCCTGCTGCACGCTCCGGATCAGTTCCTGTTCGCGCGTGGCGGGCTGGCCCGGAGCGTCGACGGTCGTGTTTAGAGCCGCTCTGGTTTCCGGCATCGATTGCCCTTGCGAAAACAACAACCACGAAGGTCACGAAGTATCACGAAGGAATTCGTCCTCGATTTTTTGCTTCGTGTGCCTTGGTATCCGGGTGCCTCAGGCTTTTAGGTTGCGGCCATTTCTAGTACTCGGGATCTTTCTTCCATCCGGTCAGCATGGAAACGAAATTGTTCCAGCCGTGCAGAATGACCATCACCAGATGTCCGAGCACGAAGAATAGAATCGCCCACATGATGACGAAATGCCAGATGCGGGCGTAATGAAATCCGCCCATCGTCCAGCCGAGCCAGGAAAACTGCGCCGGTTTCCAGATCACCAGGCCGGTGAGCACAGAGAGAACACCAAGAACGATCGCAGTGGTGTATGCGTGCTTCTGCAGAGGATTGTAAGCTTCACGCACGGGCGGCTTCGGGCCAAAAAAGAAGTAGTGCTTCACCATCGGCCACACCCCGGGGATGTCGCGAGGCATGAACAAGACCTGGCGGTAGTTGCCGCTGAAAATCTGGTAGGCGAGATATAAAACGCCGGTGCCGATGTAAATCCACATGAAAGTGAGATGCCATTGCAGGGCGCCGCCCAGCCAGCCTCCTATGGCGAAGGCTTTCGGCCAGTGCAGCAGGTCTTTCTCGGGAATTTTGGCGCCGAAGCTGGGGAAGGCGCGGAAAATCTGCAGGCCGCTGCCCGCCATCACAAACAGCGCGACAGTATTGATCCAGTGGCAGAGGCGCACGATGTAGGGGTGCTCGTAGACCGCGCGAGCGACGACGAGCGGTTCTTCGTCCTTCGCTTTTTCGTGAATAATTTCGATGACGCTACCGCTCATGTATAGCCTCCAACGTAATCGCGAAAGCCGGCAGGACGCCGGCGCTACATTCCGTAAAACCAGGAATAGCCCTGGTCTTCCCAATAGCCGACGCGATCCAATACATTTGTGACTTTCAAATCCGTCAGGTACTTGGCCTGCTTGTAGCCAACTTTAGTGGGAATCTGCAGGCGCAAGGGCGCACCATGCTCGCGGGAGAGCGGCTGCTCATACATTTCGTAACAGAGCAAAGTCTGGGGATGCAGCGCAGTTGCCATATCCAGCGATTCGTAATAATCGTCGGCGCAGTTCACGGTGATGAAGCGCGCCGCGGGATCGGCGCCGACCAGCTGCAGAAAATCTGCAAGCCGCGCGCCGCCGAACCGGCCGATGACGTCCCAGCCTTCGATGCAGACGTGGCGGGTATTCTGCCGGTAGCGCGGCAGGGCCTGCACTTGCGCCAGGCTGTAGTCGCCGGGCTTCTTCACCGCGCCGCTGACGGTAAGATTCCAATTTTCGAAGATCACTCCGGGATCGTCAACGTCATAACCGTTGATGGGAAATTTCTCGAAAGGAGTGAGTTCGGCATTGTCGAAAGTAGTCGCCAGATGGCCCGGGCGAAAAAGGCGCGCCGACGCCCAGTCACTGAAGCCAAGGCCTTTTTTCAGCAATCCCTGCTGCAATTTGGGAATGGCGAATGCGCCCAAGGCCAGAACCGGCGCCAGTTTGAGCAGTTCGCGGCGGCTGACCTGGCTGAATTTTTTATCCGTCATTCGGCGATCAATTTTTGACATATACCGATGTTCCCGATTTCGCTGGCAGTCCGGCTGCGACCTGTGAACATGGGATTCGCTACAGGCTCAGAAGTTTCGCTCGCAAAAAAATTTCCCAGTTCGTTGCGAGAATCATAACTTCAGAATGACTACCGAACAAGTTTCCCTGTGGAGAAACCCGGAAAAGGGGAGTGTGCGCAGAAAGTCCGAAAACCTTGAGGGCTGTTGGAGAAACTTCAGCCGCTGCGCAGGCTCCGACTCGAGCGAGTCCGGGCCAAATTACTCTCCCAAATAACGAGCGCCTCGATCTTTTGTGAGATCGAGGCGCCCGGGCAGCCCTCCCCCAGAACTGCTCACCTGCGACATTAAACGGGACGCAGAAGTCTGCAAATGGCACTCCTGTGCTACTCCTGCAGCCCAAAAGTGCCATCCACGTGAACTGTGCGAACGCGGGCCAACCAGCCCATTTGCCTAAGAGGTAATGTCCTAAACTTGCGTTGCAAGAATTTCTTCCAGTTTAGGCATTACCGCCTAAGACACAGGCCTTCGTTGATTCAGTCCACGCTGTATAATCGCGCCTTTGGTTTTCATTCCCTTTGAGGAGATACCTTTATGCAAAGGTTAGGGCGAGTGGTGGGTCTGTTTGTTTTGAGCGCATCGTTAGCTGCGCCGATATGGTCCCAGGAAAAAGTCGATCTCGAAACCATCTCCCGTATCCGCTACGAAGGATTCCGCAATTCCAAGGTCATGGATTTTGCCAGCGGATTGATGGACAACATCGGCGAGCGGCTCACTGGGTCGCCGAACATGAAGCGCGCCAACGAATGGACGCGCGATCAGCTCACCGCAATGGGTCTTTCCAACGCTCACCTGGAAGCGTGGGGGCCGTTCGGCCGTGGCTGGGCGAACCAGTACGTAAACGTCCGCATGACCGCGCCCGACGTTGCGCCTCTGCTGGCCTACGCCAAAGCGTGGACTCCCGGTACTAACGGCGTGGTTCAGGGCAAGTGCGTTCGCGCGGTTATTGAAAAGAAAGAGGACTTCGACAAGTACAAAGGCAAGCTGGCGGGGATGATCGTAATTCTGGGCGCCGATGTGGAAGCCAAGCCCATCACCGAAGCCCCGTTCAGACGCGAGAGTGACGACGATCTGGCGAAAATCGCCGAGTACCAGCTCCCGGCGGCGCATCCTCCCTTTACGTTCGCCGATTTTCTAAAGCGCCAGCTGTTCGTCAAAGATCTCAACCAGTTCCTGGCCGAAGAAAAAGTTCTCGCGGTAATCGATCACAGCCGCCAAACCTCTGGCGGCGGAACGGTATTCGTACAGTCGGGCGGATCGTACAAGAGCGGAGAAACTGCAGCGGTTCCCGAGCTCACCATGGCCCTCGAGCACTGGACCCGCATTGCGCGGCTGCTGCAGCAGAAAAAGGATGTCAGCCTGGAATTGAATGTGCAGAACACTTTCTACGACGACGATCCCATGCAGTACGACACCATTGCCGAAATCCCTGGAAGCGACAAGAAGGATGAAGTCGTCATGCTGGGAGCGCATCTCGATTCATGGCACGCCGGCACCGGCGCTACCGACAATGGCGCTGGGACCATCGTCATGATGGAGGCGGTGCGCATTCTGAAGGCACTGGACGTCAAGCCGCGCCGCACCATCCGCATCGGTCTGTGGAGCGGCGAAGAGGAGGGCCTGCTCGGCTCGCAGGGTTATGTTGAACATCATTTTGGCTCGCGGCCACACATGGACGAACCCGGCATGAAAGACATGCCGACGCTCTTGCGGCGCGAGGCGGGCGACGTGACCGTGAAGCCTGAACAGGCAAAAGTTTCGGCGTATTTCAACGTCGACAACGGCACGGGAAAGATTCGCGGTATCTACCTGCAGGAAAATGAAGCGGTAGCTCCGATATTCGAGGCGTGGATGAAACCGTTCAAGGACCTGGGCATGACCACGATCTCCATGCGAAATACCGGGGGCACCGACCATCTTTCGTTCGACGCCGCCGGCATTCCGGGATTCCAGTTCATTCAGGATCCTTTGGAATACGAAACGCGCACGCATCATTCGAACATGGATGTCTATGACCGCCTCCAGCCCGATGATCTGAAGCAAATGGCGGTGATCGTCGCCAGTTTTGTCTACGAAACTGCGATGCGCGACCAGATGCTGCCGCGCAAGCCCATCGAGAAGGGACTGCCAAAGGACGACAAGAAAGGCGATCAGTAAGGAAAAAAGGCACAGCCGCCCTTCGGGAGTTCAGGCAGGCTTACGGCTGTCTGCCGAGCGCAGCAAGGCACTGCAGTCGGCGAGTGGTTTTGCGCCCGGAAAACTCACCGCACCGCCATGGGCACGTCAGTCTTGACCGCCCAGACCAGGGCCACCACCCATCCAATCATCGTCCAACCGAGAAAGAAGTTCAGTAAGACGATCGCGGTCAGATCACGCTTGCTGCGCGCCAGCGCAATGATCGACGGCAGAAAATACATTACGAAGCCGAAGAATGGCAGGAACAACGCCGGTAAGAAGTGTGTCATAAGTACCTGCTCACTACAAGCCTACATCAATCGAAAGCTCGCTGTCCCGATTCGCCGGAAACAATACCGCGGTACGAGAAAATCGCGAAGCAAACCTTAGTGTGACTTTGTGTCCTTCGCGGTTCTTGAACTTAGAACACTACCAGGTGTCTTATCCGTGCAAATCTGTGACAAAGAACTTCGCTCACCCCCGCATCGCCTCTTTGCGCGCCAGTACGGTCTCCAGTGCAGCCCGCGTCTCCTTCGGCAAATGGTACGACTCGTCATCCGCGGGATACTGCAACGATTTCACATCCGCCCGAAACCCCTGTACCGCGCCGGCAATCAAAGCTGCCGCATCGCCGTAGCGCCGCACAAACTTCGCCGGAGGCGTAAACGTCAAGTTAATAAGGTCATGAAACACCAGCACCTGCCCATCGCACTCCGGCCCCGCCCCAATGCCAATGGTCGGGGTCGCAACCTCGGCTGTGATCATCGCCGCCACTTCGCGCGGAATTCCTTCCAGCACGAGGCAGCACACACCCGCGCGGTCCAGCGCAACCGCATCCCGCATAAGTTGCTCGATACCGCTGAGGTTTTTGCCCTGCACCTTGTAGCCGCCCATCACGTTCACCGATTGCGGCGTCAGTCCGATATGGCCGGCAACAGGAATCTCCGCATCGATGATTCGCCGGATCAAATCCGCGCGCTTCTCCCCGCCCTCGATCTTCACCACCTCCGCCCCGCCCTCCTTTACAAAGCGAGCGGCATTGCGGAGTGCGTCGCTGTCATCGACGTGATACGAACCGTAAGGCATGTCGGCCAGAAGCAGAGCACGCTTCACGCCGCGCCGCACCGCCTTCACGTGATGCAGCATCTCGTCCACTGTGACGGACAGCGTGTTGTCGTAGCCAAGAATGGTTTGCGCCAGCGAATCGCCCACCAGAATCATTTCGATGCCGGCTTCATCGACCAGGCGCGCAGTGGCGTAATCGTAAGCGGTAAGACAGGTGATCGGTTCGTGACGGAGTTTGAGTTCCCGCAGTGAAGAGGTGGTGACTTTCAAAATCGGCTTACCGGAACGGGGATCGTCCTGCGGCCCGCCAATCGGAGTGATGCTCATGTTGCCCTCCAGTGCCCCTCCGGACCAGCCGGATAGAGCCTGTTCAGCATCTACGAGGATGCTGAAGCTATTGTAACCGCAAAACAGGCAGGCGTCGATAGTTGTTCACCGCTTCCATCATCCGATCTTATTGCGGTGTAAGATGTTTTTGAATCGTCTTACTTTGTGGTAAGATAAAGCATGGGGAATTATCGCACCACCATCAGTTCCAAGGGGCAGGTGGTAATTCCAGCGGAACTGCGCGAGCAATTCGGCCTGGAGAAGGGCACTCCTGCTACTTGGACCGAAGAAAAGGGGAGGCTGGTGCTGACGCCGATTACTGCGAGGCGACTGGACCAGATCATGGGATTTCAAAGACCCAAGTCAGGCGAACCCTCCATGTTCGAAGAGTCGCTGGCCGAACGCGAGCGCGAACGGGAGCGCGAGCGCAAACGAGAAAAGCCATGAAATCTGTGGGATCTCGTGCTGGGGGACGGCGGTACGTTCTGGACGCCAACGCGCTGCTGGGTTTCTTTGAAGCCCGTCACGGGGCCGCGCAAAAGATCCGCCATCTGTTCGACGAGGCTCGAGGGCGGGACAGGCCACTCTTCATGTCGGCGGTGACTTGGGGAGAAGTCTTCTACCTTGAATGGAGATGGCACGGCCAAGCTGGCGCCCGGCAAGCCGAAGCCGTGCTGCAAGAATTACCCATTGTAGTCATTGGCGTCGACCAGGAACGCGCATCTCGAGCCGGCGGCCTGAAGGAAAAACATAGCTTGGGTTACTCGGATGCCTTCGCTGCGGAACTGGCCATGGAGCGTGGCGCTTGGCTGGTTACGGCCGATCCGGAGTTCTCCAGGGTTGGACAGGCGCTCTCGGTCTATTCCTTGCCGCGATTCAAGAAGTAAGGTACGACCTCAGGCTCCCGGATCCTCGTCCAACACCCACGGCACCTCGTCGAGAACTCGACTGCTGCCGCAGGTTTGCCGAGTTGTACGCTGTTATAGTGGCCTCGCGGTGGCAGAGAATACACTCATCGCCAAGCCGCAGTTCCTCCATAAAGCACCCGCCATCAAGCCGACCCGCGCCCACGACCAACGACTAACGACCAACGACGATTCTCAAGCCCCCACCGTCTCCTGCCCGCCCAGCGGCAGAAAATACTGCGTCCCCTTGATCGGCTCGCTCACCTTCCGCAGCAGCTCTTGCAAATCCTCATTGCGCTCGACGAAATCAATGTCCGACGTGTTCACGATCAGCAGATCCGAAGACGTGTAGTGAAAAAAGAAATGCTCATAAGCCTTCACCACTTCTTCCAGGTATTCGTCACTGACCGCGCGCTCCCCCGGCGCATTTTTTTTCTTCAGCCTCTTTTTCAGCACTTCAGGCGTGGCCTGCAGATAGATCACCAGGTCGGGCGTGGGCAACTGCCCCCGGAAATAATTGTAGTACCGGTTGTAGGTATCAAGTTCCGGGTCACTCAGGTTGAGGCAGGCAAAGAGCTTGTCTTTTTCAATAATGTAATCGGCGACCACCGTTTTCTGCGACCGCGGCCCCAGGTCGAGCGCCTGCAACTGCTCGAACCGCTGCACCAGGAAGGTAAACTGCGCCTGAAACGCCGCCCCCGCTTCTCCCTCGTAAAACGCGCCCAGAAACGGATTCGACTCCGGTTCCATCACGCGCTGCGCATTCAGTCGCTCCGCCAGAATGCGCGCCAGCGTGCTCTTGCCCACTCGGATGGGACCTTCCACTGCGATGTATCGGGGCAGTTCGAAAAGATTGGCCATGGCCCTCGCAAAAAATCAGAATTTGCAGGATAGCTCGGATGCGCCTACCTGACAATTGAGGGAAGAGTTAACAGGAAAAGTTGATGTGGCGACTGCCGCTCGGCTGTCCGGCAGAGCGAAATTCCTCGGCTCTCACTCCGCACTCGCAATCCAACACACCGGGCGCACTAGAAGATCAATCCCAAATCGCCCGGTCGCCCAATCACTCGATCCACTACAATCCATGCATGCTTGGCGCCGCTGTCGCCGCTATTTCCGCCGCAACGGCTGTCGCCGCGGGCTATCAGTCCATGGCGCCCACGGGACAGTGGTATGGGCGCACCTTCGCCCACCTTCCGTCTGCCCCGCGCCGGATCGCCCTTACCTTCGACGACGGCCCCAACGACCCTCACACTCAGCAACTCCTCGACGTTCTCGCGAAACACAGTGTCCACGCCACTTTTTTCCTCATCGGACGCTACGTGCAGCAGCGCCCGGAAATCGTCCGCGCCATCGCCCAGGCCGGTCACGTCGTTGGCAATCACACGTTCTCCCATCCGCTGCTTATCTTCAAAAGTGAAGCCGAAATCAAACGAGAACTCACCCAATGCCGAACCGTGCTGCAAGACGCAATCGGCGAACACTCCAATCTCTTCCGTCCTCCCTTTGGCGGCCGCCGCCCAGGCGTGCTCCGCGTGGCCCGCAAGCTCGGCTTCGAACCAATCATGTGGAACGTAACCGGTTACGATTGGACCGCCCCGTCGCCCAGCGCGATTGAGAAAAAGGTAGCCAGCCAGATGCGTGGCGGCGACGTGATCCTGCTGCACGATGGCGGCCACAAACAAATGGGAGTGGACCGATCGCATACCATCACCGCCACCGATTGTCTGATATCCCGCTATATGGCTGAAGGATACGACTTCGCCACGATTCCGCAAATGATCGCCTCGCGGGACTTGTTATGACACGCTCTTTCAATGGTTTCAGACAGGAACATCTTCACAGGCTGCAGAAAAACCGGAGTTGGCTCAGCTGAAACTCGGGCAGTGCTCCGTGTCTCCGTAGGTGCCTTATCCCTTTACACCCGCGAACGCCTGCTTCGCCGCGCCAATCGTCTGCTGCACATCTTCCCGGGTATGCGTCGCGCCCAGAAACGCCGCCTCGAACTGCGACGGCGGCAAATAAATCCCGCTATCCAGCATGGCGCGAAAGAACCGCCCGAACTGCTCTGTATCTGCCTTCGACGCCGAATCCCAATCCGTCACCGGACCCGCAGTGAAGAACCATGTAAACATCGAACCAACCCGGTTCGCGCACAGCGGCACTCCAGCGTCTTTCCCCGCCGCCAGGACTCCCTCAACCAGTTCGCCGCTCAACTTGTCGAGTAGCGGATAAACTTCCTGCCTGCGATCGCGCAGATGTCTCACCATCGCACATCCCGCTGCCATCGCCAGCGGATTGCCCGAGAGCGTCCCCGCCTGATACATCGGACCCAGCGGCGCCACCAGATTCATAATCTCGGCCGGGCCGCCATACGCCCCAACCGGCAATCCCCCGCCAATAATCTTCCCCATCGTCGTCAGATCGGGACGAATGTGGTACAACTCCTGCGCCCCGCCGAAAGCCACCCGAAATCCGGTCATTACTTCATCGAAGATCAGTACCGAATGTTCGCGTTCCGTGATCAACCGCAAAGCCACCAGATAATCATCCGCCGCCGGAACGCATCCCATATTCCCGACCACCGGCTCCACGATTACACAGGCAATCTGGTGTTTAAATTTCTGAAAGGCATATTCCACCGCTTTGATGTCGTTAAACGGCAGGGCCAGCGTGAATTGCGTATACTCCTCCGGAACCCCCGCCGATCCCGGAATCCCCAGCGTCGCCACCCCGGAACCTGCCTTCACCAGCAGAGCATCTGAATGCCCGTGGTAGCACCCCTCAAATTTCACAATATATTTTCGCTTCGTATAAGCGCGCGCCAGGCGAATCGCGGACATCGTCGCTTCCGTTCCGGAACTCACAAACCGGATCTTCTGCATCGATGGATATGCCGCCAACACAAGCTCCGCCAGATCAGCCTCCGACGGAGTTGAAGCCCCAAAACTCGTCCCGTTGCACGCGGCGCCGACAATGGCGTCGAGCACGTCAGGAGCGGCATGGCCAAGAATCAATGGCCCCCAGGAACCTACATAGTCGATGAATTCGTTTTCGTCCGCATCCCAGATCCGAGAGCCCTTCCCCCGCACAATAAACGGAGGATCGCCCCCCACCGCGCCAAATGCCCGTACCGGCGAGTTCACTCCGCCGGGAATCATGCTCTCGGCGCGCTGCTGCAAGCGCCGAGACTGCTCGACTTTCCTGGATGTTGTGGACGGCATCAAAACTCCCGCAGGAGAAGAGGTTCACTTGGTTGCGAACCGGAAAACCGAGGCCTGCTCGAGGCTCGTCGCTCGCAAGTCGCAGCTTCTAAAAGCAACCGACTACTATACCAGCGTCCTGGCCGGCAAATTAACCGGATATTCACGATTCCGACATCACTGCGCAATATCGCTTGAGTAACTTGAAGTCATCAAGTTACCCTTCTAACCGGGAGGGTTCAAGGACGGCTTCGGGGGCTCCGGGCTGTCCTTATTTTCTTGCCTCCTGCACAACCCAGCACAATCGAGCATCACTTCAGATAAGCCCGAACCAGCCCGATCAAGTCTTCGCCCAACTCCTCCGGCGATTCCATTTCGTGATCCGGATTCATCATGTGCAGCAGACGGCACGAACAGAACTCCGAACGGCAAACTCTGCGCATGAACTGGGTCGTGGTCACCGGCAAAGACGGCCAGCGCGGGCGGAAGAGTCAGCATCGCGAGACTCCGGTCTGTAACAATCCTTTAATGGCATCAGCGTAGGCTCGGGTGATCGGCTGCGACGCCATTCCTGTGCCGCCGGCCCGGCCCGGCCTCGCCAAGGGACAAATTTAGTTAACTGTGGTTAACTATCGGTAGTATACTTGCGTTAACCGCAGCGTGCGGAATCGTGCCCAATGTTGCAACCGACGGCGGGGAGAAGCCTAGAGCCGGATTTTCAGCCTCTAATTTGGGATTATAAACTTGAATTTCGTTTTCAAACTCGCGCGGCACATCACCGGTCTCAAGCCGCCTTCCGGCGGGAGGCCGATGCCCGCCCCCGCTGTGCTCCGGCGCGTCCTCGGAGCCATCCTCGCCCTCCTCTGGCTGGCCGCGCTCATCCTCGCTTCCCCTGCTCGGGCACAACAGCCAGATTTATCATCTACGGCGAAGTCCGAGACCGCGCAGACCGCGGACGCCGCCGCCGACCCGGCCGACCCTCCGCCTCCCGATTCGACCGAAGCCATGTTCCCGCATTTCAAAGACACCCGCTTCTGGCTCTCAGGTCAGGCAAATTTTATCTTCCAGACACATCCACCGTTCCATGCCGCCTACAGCGGCCCGCATAGCCTCAGCTCCAACTACGAAAAAGCCACCTCCCGGGTGCTGACGCTATACACCGGCGTGCGCCTCAACAGCTCCACCGAACTCTTAGTCGATATCGAAGAAGCCGGCGGTTCCGCACTCACCCAGGGCTTTGGCCTCGCCGGCAACACCGACCTCGACATCGTTCGCAATCCCCTGTTGAGCAAAACCCCTTACCTCGGTCGCGGCATGATTCACAAAGTATTCGCCCTGAGCAAAGACAAAATCGAAAACGGCCGCAACTTTCTATCCTTATTCGACGAACTCCCGCGCCGCCGCCTCGAACTCCGCTTCGGCAAGTTCAGCATGCCAGATTTTTTCGACGTCAACTCCGTCGGCTCCGACACCCATTTCCAATTCATCAACTGGACTACCGACAATAACGGCGCATGGGACTATGCCGCCGATACTCGGGGCTACACCGTCGGCATCACCGCCGACTACGAAGACCGCAACTGGGGCTTCCGCTTCGCTGAAGCTCTGATGCCCAAAATCGCCAATGGAATCGATCTGGTTTGGCGACCCTGGCAGGTTCACGCCGAGAACTTCGAATACGAACTACGCCACGGCTTCATACCCGGCAAATCCGGCGTCGTCCGCCTCCTGGCCTACACCAATTATGCCAACATGGGCATCTATCGCCAGGCCGTTGCCAATTTTGAAACGGGACTGACTCCGATTCCCGACATCACCGATCACCCCTGGCACATCACGCGCAAGTACGGTTTCGGCTTCAACATGGAACAGACTTTCACGCGCTATCTCACCGCCTTCGCCCGCTTCGGCTGGGATAACGGCAAGACTGAATCCTTCGCCTACACAGAAGTCGATCAAACGGTTGCCGGGGGCTTAGGCGCGAATGGGGCATGGTGGCACCGCAAGCAGGATCGGGCCGGCATCGCTGTCATCACCAACGCCATCTGCAAAGACCACCAAACCTACCTTGCCGATGGGGGCCTCGGCTTCCTTCTCGGCGACGGCCATCTCAACTACGGCCGCGAAAACATCGTGGAATCCTACTACACGGTTCACGCCTGGCGCGGCATCTACCTGGCGCCGGGTCTGCAACATGTCGAAAATCCCGGCTACAACCGCGACCGCGGCCCCGTACTCGTACCCTCCTTCCGCGCCCACGTCGAGTTCTGACCGGCGCCAACAGCCTTGTCAACTTGAGCGAAGCATTGCCCTCGTGAATGCGAAGTTAATGCGCAGTCGAAAAATTACCGGTCGCATCCCCACGAGCATTCAAAGGCGTCCCGGTGTGAAACCTTCTAGCTCTCCACCGTCACCCCTTTCCAAAACGCCACGTGCCCCTTGATCCGTTTCGCCGCCGCTTTCGGCTCCGGATAAAACCATGCGGCGCCCGGATTGCGCTTCCCATTTACTTCCACATCGTAATAACTCGCGGTTCCCTTCCAGGGGCACACACTATGGTCTGCGCTCGGCTTGAAATATTCCTTACGAATCGCATCCGGAGGAAAATACTGGTTGCCTTCCACTTCTATAGTCTTGCCGCTTTCGGCCAGCACTGCGCCTTCCCACGTTGCTTTTGCCATAATGCCTGTATAGATTCAGAATGAAACTCGTCAGCTTCAGAATCTGCAGACATCATGAGGGAGGCGGCTCTGAAAACGCGCTTTAACGGCCACTCAATGGTCGGCCCATTGGCTCGGGTCTTAGTGTGTTCTCCGCGCACTGCCGGATGGGACTGCCCAGATCGCGTGCCGCACTGGCAGGACTTGGGTTTCCGGAATGCGCCCAACTTCGCCGCCGCACAGGCGCAACACGAGGCTCTCTGCCGCGAACTACAGCAGGCAGGTGCCGAAGTCGTCGACCTTCCCGCTGCCGGCGATCTCTCCCTCGATTCCGTCTACACTCACGACGCCTCTCTCGCCACCGACCACGGTCTGATCGTAATGCGCCCCGGCAAGCCAAATCGCGTGGCAGAAAGCGCGCGCCACCGCATCTTCTGCGAGAGTATGGACATTCCCACTCTCGGCACAATCGCTTCGCCCGGTACGACCGAAGCGGGGGACATGGTCTGGCTCGACGCAAAGACTCTCCTGATCGGCCACGGCTACCGCACCAACGCCGCCGGCATCCAGCAGATGCGCGATCTTCTCCGCCCCAAAGGGATAGAAGTTTTTTCAGCCCCGCTGCCGCATGGGGGCGGCCCATCCGAATGCCTCCATCTGATGTCGCTCATCAGCCTGTTAGACGAACACACTGCCCTGGTTGATCTGCCATGGCTGGCGGTAGAAACCGTCGAACTCCTCAAATCCCGCGGATTCAACCTCATCGAAATCGACCTCTCCGAGCGCGAGACCCTCGCCTGCAACGTCCTCGCCCTGGGCAACCGTTGCCTGCTCGCACTTGAGGAAAACGGCAAAACCAATACCCGCCTCCGCCATCACGGGTTCGACGTCCGCACCTTTCCCGGCAACGAACTCTGCATCAACGGCAGCGGCGGGCCAACGTGCCTCACCCGCCCGCTGCTGCGCGCATGATCTCGATGTGTTACATTGTGTACAAGTGAGCACAGGGACTGGAACATGACCGAAACCATCACACTTCGCGTGGAAACCGCAGTCAAGAATCGACTCAGCAGGCTTTCTAAGGCCACTAACCGGAGCAAGTCGTTCCTGGCAGCCGAGGCAATTCGGCAATATCTTGAAACCAATGAGTGGCAGATTCAACAGATTCGTGCAGCCGTTGCCGAAGCGGACGCCGGTGACTTTGCGACAGGTGCCGAGGTAAAGGCTGTGATGGACAAGTGGGATGCCAACCCGGATTAAGTGGCTCAAGACTGCACCGAGAAATCTTGAGTACGAAATCAACTATATTGCAGCCGATGATCCAGCCGCGGCCCGCCTGGTGTCCCGGCGAATCAAAGACGCCGTCGCTCTGCTTTCAAAGCATCCGTCCATAGGCCGTCCGGGGCGAATCGGCGGCACTCGCGAGTTGATAGTGCCCGATACTCGTTATCTTATTCCCTACCGCGAACGGCAGGGCGCAATCGAAATCCTGCGAGTTTTCCACGCCGGTCGCCGCCCTCCCAAGGGTTAGTGAGTACGGCAACCCGCCTCCTGCTAAAATAACCCTGCATGCTTCTTCCCTTCGTCCGCGATCTCTTCACGGACGTGGAACATCTTCCCACCTTCACGCGTGTCACCTCCCACCTCAAGGAGGGCACGGGGCGTATTCGTGTCTCCGGACTCATTCCCACCGCAAAAGCCCTGCTGCTCGTGCTCTTTCAACGCGCAGCCCAACGCCCGCTGATCTTTGTAGTAAACGACAATCGAGCCGTCGAAGACCTCATCCCCGTCCTCCGCGGGTTCGCCGAACTCACCGCCGCCTGCCATCCCGACTCAATTATTTCTTTACCTGCGCGCGACGTTCTTCCCTTCCAGAATCTCTCGCCCCATCCAGAGCTTCAGGAAGAGCGCGCCACCGCCCTCTGGAAAATCGCCACGGGCGCCGCCAACATCGTAGTTTCGCCCATTACCGCAACTGCCATACGCTTGCACTCGAGCGACTACTACTCCAGCCTCGCCCGCACTATTCGCCGCGGCGAGTCCTTCGATCTCGAATCTCTCCTCGCCCACCTCAACACCGTCGGCTACACTTCAACCGATGTGGTCGAGATGCCCGGCCAGTACGCCGTCCGCGGCGGCATCCTCGACGTCTACTCGCCCGAAGCCGACCGCCCGCTCCGCATCGAATTCTTCGGCGACGAAGCCGAATCCATCCGTAAATTCGACCCCGCATCGCAGCGCTCCTCGAATCCAGTAGACGAAGCCCTGCTGCTTCCGCTCACCGAAACTCCGGTCAGCGAGCATCTCCTCGGTGCAATTCACACTCGCCTCAGCGGCAAGCGCATCACCGGCAACGAAGAAATAATCGAAGCCGCCGTTCGGGCAGGCGCCGTCAACATTTTCCCCGGCTGGGAGTTCTACTCTCCCGTCGCCGGAGCCACCAACTCCATCTTCGATCTCATTCCCCGCGCCGCCATCCTGCTCGACGAACCCGATCAACTCACCCAGGAGTTCGACAAATTCTGGACCCGCGTCACCGAAGCCCATGAACGCAGCGGCATTGGCAACCTGGTCCTGCCCGAAGATCTGTACATCGCCCCCGAAGCATGGTGGGAAAAAGCTCGCGCGCTCCCCGGCGCAGACATCGAGCACCTCGGCATCACCCGCAGCATCGAGGAGGAGCAAAGTCAGAATTCAATCCAATTCCTCACCCAGCCCTCGCCTCGCTTCCACGGCGCAGTCCCCGCCATGCTTGAAGAAGTTCAAAAGATCACGAAAGATGGCAAGCGCGTTCTCCTGGCCGTCCCCAACATTGGAGAAGTCGAACGCCTGGCCGATGTCTTCACCGAATACAACGTCTCGTTCAAGCTCGGAAGCCGCACCCGCGGCGGCGAAAGCTACGCCGACGAAACCAGCTACTTCGCCGGAGAAATTTTCACCACCACGCTGGCCACAGCCTACGTCCCCGATGGCGTGCTCATTCCCGAAGCCAATCTCGCTATTTTCGGCGCCCGCGATCTGTTCGACGAATCCGAAGCGGTGGGCTCACGCCCACAGCGTTCCAAATCCAAAGTCTCCGCATTTCTCTCCGACTTCCGCGATCTCCAGGTCGGAGACTACGTAGTCCATGTGGAGCACGGCATCGGTCAGTATCAAGGCCTGAAAGAAATCAATCATGGCGACGGTCCTGCCGAATTCATGCTCCTGGAATTCGCCGAAGCCGCCCGCCTCTACGTTCCACTAACCCGGCTCGATCTGGTTCAGAAATATCGCTCGTCCGAAGGGGCCAAGCCGGCCCTCAGCCATCTCGGTTCGCAATCCTGGCAGAAGACGAAAGCCCGAGTCCGCAAAGCCATGAAAGACATGGCCGACGAACTTCTCAAACTCTACGCCGCCCGCAAAACCGCCGTCGGACACGCTTTCCCGCCCCCGAACGAGTGGTTCCGCGAATTCGAAGACGCCTTCGAGTTCACCGAAACCGAAGATCAGGCGCAGGCCATCAAAGACGTTCTGCGCGACATGGAAACTCCCCAGCCCATGGACCGACTTCTGTGTGGCGATGTCGGCTACGGCAAGACCGAAGTCGCCATGCGCGCCGCCTTCAAAGCCATCAGCGACAACAAACAGGTCGCCGTCCTCGCGCCTACCACCGTCCTCGCCTTCCAGCACTACGAAACCTTCAAGCAGCGCTTCGCGCCATTTCCCGTCACGGTTGAAATGATCAGCCGCTTCCGCAATGCGAAGCAGCAAAAAGAGATCCTGCAAAAAACCGAAACCGGCAAAATCGACATCCTCATCGGCACCCACCGCATCCTCTCGAAAGACATAAAATTTTCCGACCTCGGCCTCCTCATCGTCGACGAAGAACAGCGCTTCGGCGTCCGCCACAAAGAGCGCATCAAGCAAATGCGCAAGCAAGTTGATGTGCTCACCATGTCGGCCACTCCTATCCCGCGCACCCTGCACATGTCGTTGGTAGGCCTGCGCGACATGAGCGTGATCGAAACTCCGCCCAAAGACCGCATGGCGATTCAAACCGTAGTCGCCAGTTGGGATGAAAAACTGATTCAATCCGCCATCGAGCAGGAATTGGAACGCGGCGGCCAGGTCTATTTCGTCCACAACCGCGTCGACACCATCTGGGAAATCGCCGCGAAGATTCAAGCCCTCGTTCCCAGCGCCCGCATCATCGTAGGCCACGGTCAGATGTCCGAAGGCGAACTAGAAAAAGTGATGCTGAAGTTCATGCACCACGAAGCCGACATTCTCGTCTCCACCACCATCATCGAGAACGGCCTCGACATCCCGCTCTGCAACACGATTCTGATCAATCGCGCCGAGCGCCTCGGCCTCTCCGAGCTTTACCAGCTTCGCGGGCGCGTAGGCCGCTCCAACCGCCGCGCCTACGCCTATCTCATGATTCCGCCGGAAGTCGAACTGACGCCCATCGCCCGCCGCCGTCTGGCCGCGCTCAAAGAATTTTCCGATCTGGGCGCGGGATTCAAACTGGCTGCGCTCGATCTCGAACTCCGCGGCGCCGGCAATATGCTGGGCGGCGAGCAAAGCGGACACATCGAAGCCATCGGCTTCGAGCTTTACACCCAGATGCTCGAGCGCGCCGTCCGCGAAATGAAGGGCGAAGCCGCCCCCGATGAAGCCGCCACTCAGCTCAATCTCGGACTCAACATCCGCATCTCAGCCGATTACGTCCCCGAAGAAAATCAGCGCCTGCAAATGTACAAACGCGTAGCCCGCGTCGAAACCGAATCCCAACTCGCCGACGTAACCGCCGAAATGCAGGACCGCTACGGCCCACCCCCGCCCGCAGTCCGTAACCTGCTCGACTACGCCTCATTAAAATTGCTGTGCATGAAAGTAGGCGTAAACGCCATCGAACGCAAACGCGATGTAGTGACTCTGAAATTCCAACAAAGCGCCGCCGTCGACCCCGAGCAGCTGGCCCGCTTCGTCTCCGCCCAGCGCGGCGCGCAATTCACTCCGGACGGCCAATTGAAATTTGTATTGAAAGCCACAGCAGCCGAAGAAGTCCTTCGTTCGCTGCGCACAATCCTGGATCAACTAGCGAGAGCAGAACACGCATCGCAAGTACGCTGAATCGCTTAACAATGACGGTGGGCCACGTCCTTGCCGCATTCTCTTCGGCATCAATCTAAACAACTCTGAAGCGGCAAGGGTGGGGATTTTGACTTTTTTCCCGCGGCCGAAGCAGGCCCTGGCACGAATCCGAATCCGACCGTTTACAATTGTTCAGCAACTAAACAAGAAGAGCCAACGACTAACGACCGACGACGAAATCCCGAATGCCAATGAAAGTCCGTAAAGCAGTTTTTCCCGCAGCCGGCCTGGGCACGCGTTTCCTGCCCGCCACCAAAGCCCAACCCAAAGAAATGCTGCCATTGGTCGACAAACCCATCATCCAGTACGGGGTCGAAGAGGCCATGGCCTCCGGCTGCGACCAGATCATCATCATCACCGGCCGCGGCAAGCAGGCCATCGAAGACCATTTCGACGTCAGCTACGAGCTGGAAAAAATGCTCGAAGAGCGTAATAAGACCGATCTGCTGAAAATCGTGCGCTCCATCTCCGACATGATTTACGTCGCTTACGTCCGCCAGAAAGAGGCTCTTGGCCTGGGCCATGCTGTGCTGATGGCCCGCGAACTCGTTGGCAACGAACCCTTCGCCGTCCTGCTCGCCGATGATGTCATCGACAACCCCGTGCCCGCGCTCAAGCAGATGGTTGACGTTTTTAACCAGAAACAATGTTCGGTTATCGCCGCACAAGTCGTCGAAGGCAAAATGATCTCCTCCTATGGCGTGTTCGACACCGCCCCCGCCGAAGGATTCAACGGGCGTCTTTTCGAAATCAAGAACATGGTCGAAAAACCCAAGCCCGAAGAGGCGCCGTCCAACCTCGCCATCATCGGCCGCTATATCCTTACCCCCGCCATCTTCGATTGCCTGGCCAACACCCCCACCGGCGCCGGAGGCGAACTCCAACTCACTGACGGCATGCGCAACCTTCTTCAAAAAGAAAAAATGTATGCCTACGTCTACGAGGGCCGCCGCCACGACACCGGTGACAAACTGGGCTTCCTGAAAGCTACAGTAGAATTCGCCCTGAAACGCGACGACCTGGGCACTCCGTTCCGCGAATATCTGAAAGCACTAAAGCTGTAAGCTTGAATGCTCGCGTAGGGACAGCCGCCCCGGCTGCCCGCGGAGCGAAGCGAGGCGTTGCACCACGTATCCAAGGGTAAGGGCCCGACGGGCACAGAACCCCCACGTCTGTCCCCTGGGCGAGGATTTTTTCGCGAATACGATGCAAAACCGCAGCCGAAGGATCTCTACCCGATTCTCCTGCGGCCAGTCGCGGGGGCTTTTATCACGACTCGTGGTCGCTAAGAAATAGCGAACAACCAGAAGCGTCACGCGCCCATCGACCCCTTCAGCTTCTTCGACTTCTCCTCCACCCCGCGCGCTAACTTCTCCTTGTGCGCCTCAAGCTTCTTGGCAACAGCAGCGTCACTCAATCCGATCATCTGCGCCGCCAGAATCCCCGCATTCGTCGCCCCGGGCTTTCCAATCGCCACCGTAGCCACCGGAATCCCCGCCGGCATCTGCACCGTTGCCAGCAAAGAATCCATCCCCTGCAACGAAGTCGATGGAATCGGCACCCCAATTACCGGCAAGGTTGTATGCGCCGCAATCACCCCGGCCAGATGCGCCGCCCCGCCCGCTCCCGCAATGATCACACGAATCCCGCGCCCCGCCGCGCCACGCGCAAATTCGGCTGTACGATCGGGCGACCGGTGAGCCGACGTAACGTCAATCTCGTAGGCGATTCCGAACTCATCCAGCGCCTTCCCAGCCTCGCGCATAATCTCCAAATCAGAATCGCTCCCCATCACAATCGAAACCAGCACTTTGCTCATGATTCCCCTTAAATTGATTTCCTGACCCTTATCATACTGAGCCCAGAATCGACTCACCTCATGTGGGGACAGCCGCCCTCGGCGGTCCACCGAGCGCAGCGAGACTATCGCCTCAGAGCTCTCCCCGCAATATCCTTCCGATAGTGCATCCCGTCAAACTTAATCCGCCCACAAGCCTCATAAGCCCGCTCCACCGCAGTCGACAAATCTCCAGCTCGGGCCGTCACACCCAACACTCTTCCACCAGAAGTATAAAAATCCCCATCCCGCTTCGAAGTCCCCGCATGAAACACCTTCACGCCCTCAACCGTCTCGGACTCCTTCAACCCTGTGATCTTCTTCCCCACATCAAACGTTCCCGGATACCCTCCCGAAGCCATCACCACGCACACCGATGCATCGCTCGACCACTTGAAGTCCCCCTCGCTCACTCGCCCGTCAGTCGACGCCTCCAACGCTTCCACCAGATCGCTCTCCATCCGCATCAGAATCGGCTGCGTCTCCGGATCCCCAAACCGGCAATTAAACTCCAGCACCATCGGACCCTTTGCAGTCATCATCAGGCCGCAATACAGCACTCCCTTATATTCCGCGCCCTCCGCCTTCATCCCCGCGACCACCGGCCGGGCAATATGATTCAACAGCCAGTCGCGCATCTTCTCATCCACAATATCCGCCGTCGAATAAGCGCCCATCCCTCCCGTGTTCGGCCCCGTATCTCCACCGCCCACCCGTTTGTGATCCTGCGCCGCAACCAGCGGCGCAACCCGCTCTCCATCGCTCAATACCAGGAATGAGAGTTCATCCCCCTTCAAACATTCTTCCAGAACCACGCGCGCGCCAGCCTCGCCCACCATCTTCCCACTCAGCATCTCCGCCGCCGCGCCAGCCGCTTCCTCCTTGCTGGCCGCAATCACCACGCCCTTGCCCGCGGCAAGTCCATCCGCCTTTACCACCACAGGCGCATGAAAACGCTTCAGCGCAGCCCTCACCTCTTCCATCGAATCGCAAATCGCGTAAGCCGCGGTAGGAATGCGATACCGCTGCAGAAATTCCTTCGCGAAACTCTTGCTCCACTCCAGTTGCGCCGCCGCCCGAGTCGGCCCAAACACCCTTAATCCCCGCCCCGCAAACTCATCCACCACTCCCAGCGTCAACGGCAATTCCGGTCCTATGACCGTCAAGTCCGGACGCAACCGCTCTCCCAGCGCCACCATCGATTCCACGCTTTTCAAATCCACGGCCAGGCATTCCGCCTCATCCGCAATCCCGCCATTCCCCGGAGCGCAATAAATCTTCGACACCCGCCCCGACTGCCCGAGCTTCCACACCAGCGCGTGCTCTCGTCCGCCGCTGCCGAGAACCAATATTTTCATAGAGGAAAATCAAGGTTAGGTCAGCCCGCGAAACCTGTCAAACATATGGCCCCGCAAATCTTGTCATTCTGTGGGAGCGTGAGCCTAAGCGAACGCGAGTCGAAGAATCCTTGCCCCCGTCTGCGTTCGTCTGTGTTCCCCTGCGTCCTCTGTGGTCGAGCTTTCCCCGGCGCCATTAACCATGCTTAATGCCAGTCGTATAATCTTTCCAATGATCACCGTCTCCAAAGAGGATTACCTCAAAGCCATCCTCGAGGCCGAATGCGAAGGCGAATCCGTCATCTCCGCCCGCCTGGCCGACTGGCTCAAAGTTTCCGCACCCGCGGTCACCATGGCCCTTCGCCGCCTGAAAAAAGACGCTCTCGTGCGCGTCCAGTCCGACGGCCATGTCCGCCTCACCGCCGCCGGGCGCAAAATCGCCCGCAAACTCACCTTCCGCCATCATCTCATCGAGCGCATGTTGTCCGAACTTTTCGGTATGGAATGGTGGAAGGTCCACGACGAAGCCGAGCGTCTCGAACACGCAGTCTCCCCTGACTTCGAAGCCAAACTTCTCGCCAAACTCGGCAAGGAAGGCACCTGCCCTCACGGCAACCTCAGCGAGATGGAAAGCCCGGCCAGCCGGCGCCATCGCGGCCTCACCTTGCTCGCCGACGCCGCCCCCGGCGCCACCTACTACGTCAGCGGCATCTATGAACGTGATCGTCGCCTTCTCGAATTTCTTGAGGCCCGCGGTATCCGTCCTGGCTCTAAACTTCGTCTGCTCGAGCGCAACTACGATCAAACGCTCACGCTCTCCACTACTGCCGGCAATATCTCTCTCGGCCGCGCTGCTGCCGAACGCGTCTGGGTCGCCGGCCCTTGAGTTTTGGCGCCCTTGATCGGCGCAGATTATCGCGCCGCTGTCCAGAACTGGTAAGCGACCACAATCATCATGAATACGAGATAGACCCGCAGCGACCAGAGCACCGCCAGTTCACCGCCCTTGAGATTACGCCGGGGGATGCGGTGCTTCTTGGCTTTGACCAGTTGATCGGGCTCCAGCGTGGAGAGAATCCACGATTTGTCGGCGCTGAAATTTTTCATCTTTAGTTTCCAATCTGCTGTTGTTCCTATCTGCCTCCTATTGCGGCAAATAACTTAGGCGCGATGATGCTCACTCCAAAGAGAACGCCTGCAGCCGTCAACAGAAATACAACCGCAGCCGCTATCATATTTGCCCATAGTGGACTTACTAAATCGCCCATGATTTCCCGGTCGTTGACGAGCATGTAGAGAAAGACCAACGCCGGCGGCATGGCGAGAACCGCAACAACGTTAACGATGAGAACGACATACACCAGTTGAAGTCCGGGAATCAGCACGATGGCCGCAGCCGCGACGGCGCAAAGCGTCAGAACGGCATAGAACGACTTCCCTTCTCCCATTGGCAGATTCAGGCTGTGAGGCTTGTGCGTGACCTCGCCAAATGCGTAAGCGGAAGAAGTCGAAATCGTGATGGCGGCAACAATGCCGGCTTCAACCATGCCGAGAGCAAACAGCGCTGCTCCAAACCGTCCGATGACCGGCTCCAGAGCTTGCGCGAATTGCCCGGCTTCAAAATTTTCCGCCGACATCTGATGGGCGAACAGCGGGGCGGTGGCAAGGATTGTAGCAATCGCCGCCGCGGCCGCCAAAGTCGCGCCCAAAACCGTGTCGATGCGCCCAAATCGGATGTCTTTCGTGGTCATGCCCTTGTCGACGGTAGCGCTCTGCTGGAAGAACAGCATCCAGGGAGTGACCGTGGCGCCGATGTCAGCCAGCACGATTAGGAGAGTGTCCTTGCTGAAGCCCGGAACCGGCTGCCACGTAACGAATGCGTGGCCCACCGACTGCCAGTTCGGATGACTCATGAGGGCGACCGGGATGAAGATTAAGTTGAACGCCGCGGCGGCCAGCGTGACGCGCTCCCAGGTCCAATACCGGTGCGACATCAGCGCCGCGTAAAGAATGGCCAGGGCAATCAGGATGGCCAACCACGGGGGCACACCGAAAAAACCCAGACCGGCTCGGACCGCGATAAATTCAGTGATCAGGGTGAGGAAATTTCCGATGCCAAGATCGATCATCGAAAACCATCCCCAGAATGGGCCGAAGCGGTCGAAGATTAGTTCGGCATGTCCCCGGTGGGTCGCGGCCCCCAGGCGCACAGTCATTTCCTGCACTACGATTGCCATGCAAAACGTAAGCGCGACAAAGGGAAGGAAGAAGCCGATGCCGAACTTCGCGCCGGTCGCCGCGTAGGAAAGCATGCTCGGACCGTCGTTTTCGCCGAGCATGACCAGCACGCCGGGTCCGATGAGAAGCCAAAGAAGACGCGCTTGGGAGGAAAACCCGCGGCGGGTGCGGGCATCGAGAACTCGTCCCCGATCATGCGCCCGGTCGACGTCTTCGTGGGTAATGCTGACTTGGTCTTCGCCGGCGAGAGCCTTCACCGCGGCCGTTCCCGGCAAAGTTGTTGGGCGAAGTCTCACAGGCGGTTAGCATAAGTATACACGATAGTGTAAACCGTAGTTAACCCGTGTAAGCCATCCGCAGAAGCAAACTCGGACGCGCCTTTACTTGCCGGTGTACGTGCGCGCTGAGCCGATGCCGGCGCAAGGATCCCATCCCACTTTACAGTAGGGAGATCCTTGGGTGATGTCGTTGAAATCCGCTGCGTACTCCGTGGGATTGGCCAGCTCGCTGTACATCCAGGTGAGTTCGTCCCGGCTCGATTGCTGTTTGTTTCCGGCCGCATTCACAATTCCTGCAAACGTGGGTGAGGCCCAACTGGTCCCGCCTACCGAATACCAGGCGCCCTCAAGGTAGACCCCGGCGCAGCAGAAATCGGAAGCCACGTCGGGATATCCGCGATGCGTGCCCACAATACCCGAGATTCCACTTTGATAGCTGGGGATCGGTTCGTACGGGCTGACGTCTCCACCGCCGCCACCGTAGACCTCGCTCACGAAGTCACCTTTGCTGTTGCGATTGAACGACGTGCCCCCAACCGAGACTACGTTTGGCGACGCGCCCGGATAGATGCTGACGCCGATTCCGGAGTCGCCGGAAGCCGCAAAGTAGACCACTCCCGGCGTGGTGAAATATTTGTCCCATTCCAGTTCTTTGGAAACCTCCGGGTCGCCCCAGCTCATGCTGACCACGCCGCCTCCGTTTTCGGCCACTAATTTAGCCGCCAACTCCACGGCCGCCCACGTTGGGTCGGTGTTATACAGCACCGATTCCACCAGGAACAGTTTGGCTTGTGGCGCCATGGCGTGGGACCATTCGATATCCAAAGCTTCCTCGGTCAGCCATTCCGAATAAACCGGGGGCTTCTCACCGGACCAGGTCACGGTGAGGTCAGCGGCCGGAATGTTGTATTGCTTGGAGAAGGCCGCCAGGTCGGCGGCCGCGGTGGGATAATTGCCCGCATCGACGATGGCAATTGCGCCCACGCCGCCCGTCGGGACTGCCGTGCTGGTAGCGACCGGACACCCCGCCGGGCCGCTTACCAACTGGTAAACGCAAGCGATGGAGCCGGGAGTTTCCACACCCGGCGGCGGACCGGGTGATGGGCGATCAGAGTCGACGAAGAAATAATTCGTGTGATGGCGGCCAGGCTGCGGAATGCTGGATTCCGGGATTATGATTCTGTGCCCGTTGTACACGCCCTCGACGCGCGCCTGCGCGAAAGCAGCAGAAGAAGCGGCGCCGAGAAAGCTCGCCAGAGCGACCGTGGAAATCCCAAAGACATTCACAGCAAAAGAACATTTCATTTTCGCAACTCCTGTACGCCGTCCGCCATTATGACAGGGTACGGCGAAAATGCAAGCGCGGAAACGGGCACCGGGCGCGGGTTTGGGTGGACCGACACTCCTGTCCGCTGCCCTTTGATCTTGATCGTGCACTCCTACGGTCTCACTACCACTGTCATTCCGACCGGAGCCGGACCCTGAGCGAAGCCGAAGGGGGCGGCGCAGCGGAGGAACCTGCTTTTTCGATTGCAGCGCGCCACGCCTCGTCTTCATCCCGTCCGGGTTGGGCTGGTGGGGCGGTTTCCGGACGCCCTGGAAGGAGGCTTGCCGTTCGGCTTGTCGAATGGCGGTTTGGAGAAAAGGTCTGCGAAGCGTTCGGCCTCCGTCTCCTCTTCTTGCTGCGGCGCGTTGACGTTGGCCAGGGCCGCGGCCTGGGCGGCGGGCACGCTGAATGGTCCGGCAGGAGGCGGGGCGGCGGGATATTCGGGAACTTCGGTGACCATTTGTTCTTTCGAGAAATGGAAATGAACGTCACGCGCATTTTTCTGCGCGATCTGGAGGGCGCGGATGATCAGGCGGGCGCGCGGGAGATCGATCTGGTTGCGGATGAGGGCATTGACGATCTCCATGAGCGAGGCCTGGATGGATGCCTCGTCCTCGAGCATGGCGATGGGATGGAGGCGCGATTTGGGCGGGGTGGGAACGCCGCGGATCATGCGCTGGTGGAAGTAGCAGAAGACTTCTTCGCGGAGAGCGGGGGAGCCGCAGCGGACTCCGTTGACCTTGATGTGAGTGCAGATGCTGGTGCTGGCGTTGGTCGACATTTTGAACCTTTCCGGCGTTCGGCTGGTGGTTGGTTTTGGTGGATTGATCCGGTTAAAAACTTTGCGGATCGAAAATTGTAAATCTTTGATTACGCTTGGTTTAGCTTCGCTACGGAGGGGAGAGATCCGCGTAAAATATTGGAAGGAAACGGGTTGCTTGCAAAATATTGCAGGATAAGGAGTTACGGGAGGATTTTTGGCCGGCAGGGATCAAGGTGGGTTGCTTAAAGATTTGCTGGCGGAGAAGCATACTACTTATAGTTTAGTGCATAGGGTCAAGGTTATCCGTCACGTTGGGTTGTGGAAATCTGGACGGTGTTTCTTGGGTCCACTGCGCCGTCCCCTTCGGCTGCGCTCAGGGTCCGGCTCCGGTCGGAATGACAAAGTTTGGCGGGAGGTCATGCGGTGTGGCGTCGCTTCGCTCCGCTGACAGCCGAGGCGGCGGTCGCTACATGTGTCGTCTAGCGTTCAAGGTCAAAATCCCCACCCTAACGTGGAAAAAAAGTGCTATCTGGGATTGGCGGTTGCATGCGACGTTAACCTTGTCGTTCTTATCCACGAGATGCATGAACTTGGCATCGACCCAGTGTTTTGGGGCGATGGGGATGGAAATCGTCATATGGGGTACACGGGGACGTTATAGTCGTGTGCTGATTTCAAGCGGGAATCAGCGTGCCGCCCTAGCGGCATAGTTCTCCGAGACGCCGCCACCTTACATTAGAATGATTGAAATGACCTACGAGCCCGGCGACTACGTAAAAGTCGAATTCCCTGATGAGACGACGGGGATCGCTGAATGGATGTGGGTTCGTGTCCATCACTGCGATGACGAGAAGAAAATTGTGTTCGGGACGCTCGACAATGAGCCAGTTAATGACTACGGCGGCAGCGTGGAACTCGGCTCGGAACTCGCTGTGAGCTATTCCCAGATTCGAGAGCACAAGAAGCCCACAGAATTCACAAAGCAGTGAGCGTCCCACAGTCCTTCCCTCCTATAATTCCAGCCGTGGACAACGTGAGCCGCATTGAGCGCAGCAAGCAGATGGCCTTAGTGCGCTCAAAGAACACCAAGCCTGAGATGTTGGTCAGGCGGCTTGTACATGGGATGGGATACCGCTATCGGCTGCACCAAACAGACCTTCCGGGGAGACCCGACCTCGTTTTCCGTTCACAGCGTAAGGTCGTATTCATCCACGGCTGCTTTTGGCACGGTCACAAGTGCAGGCTCGGTCGGATGCCGAAGTCACGGCTTGGATACTGGAAACCGAAAATCGCTGGCAACAGAGACCGAGATGTCCGCACACTTCGCCGCCTGAGAGGAATGCGTTGGCGTGTCCTCGTTCTGTGGGAGTGCCAACTTCACAATCGGGACGCCCTGACCCGGCGAATACAGACCTTCCTCAACTGAGTGCTTCGCTGAAAAGCGGGGAACCAACCTTGTCTCTATTGCGGTCTCGCTGCGAAGCCTAGAATCCGGCCATCAGCCCTCTACGGCGACACAGAACGATGACGCAAAAAGATTTTGAGGCGATGCTGACTGTGGTCGCTGCCACGCTCACCAAAGAAGTCAGAGACAATCCCGAATTGAGAAATTCGAGCACCTTTGAAGGTCGAACCAGAGCACTTCTCCGTGAACTAGCGGTCAAGCAGGGCATCGAGGTTGACCCGGAAGCCCATGCTCAAGTGTTCCCTGACATCCCTGTGGGCGAATTTGGTGTCGAGGTCAAAGTCAATTCCTCAGATTCTTGGCGAAGCGTTGCGAACAGCGTCTTCGAGGGCACTCGTCACGAAAGCGTGAAGTACGTCTATGTGCTATTCGGCAAGATGGGCGGAACGCCTGAAGTCAGATGGGGTCGGTACGAAGACAGCGTGATGCACGTCAGGACTTCGCACGTTCCTCGATTTGAAGTTGAGATTGGGACGAACAAACCGCTGTTCGCAAAGTTTGGGTTGACCTACGATGAATTTTGCGAATTGCCAGACGAAGGAAAGATGCGACTCATTCGTGAGTACGCCCGTGGTCGCCTCAAGGCGGGCGAACATCTCTGGTGGTTGGAGGAAAAGCCGGAGAAAGAACAGCAGCATTCGTTAGACCTTCAAGTCCGGCTGTTCATGAATTTAGAGCAGGAGGAGAAACGTAGACTGCGTGCGGAGGCTGCGTTGTTGTGTCCGCAGATTGTCAAGCCTTCCCGTGCTAAGAAAAAATACGAAGATGCAGCCATGTATGCCCTGACCTATCGGGGAATCCTCTGTCCACAGGCGAGAGATTTGTTTTCAGCCGGAAGTGTTGCGTTGAGAAGCGATGCAACCCGTGGTGGGAACTACCTTCAACGAGCGTTGAAAGACATCGAACCAGAAATGAGAACTGCGGCAAAGCAATTGGAGGATGCCCTCTTTGTCGAGTATTGGGGAGAGGGAGTCCTGCCAGGGAGCCGCATCAAAGAATGGCTCAAGCGTGCTGACCGATACGCTAAGGGTGTGTGGGTTCCATCGAAGGAACTGTTCAAGCAGAAATAACCTGCTCAACCTCATCGGCTTCAAGACACTCTGAGACGGCCTTTGCCACATGCCACGCAAGAACTGGCGGAACTGCATTGCCGACTTGCCTCTCCGTCTCCCTCAGTTTTGCATCGAAGATGAACCTGTCAGGGAACGACTGGAATCTCGCCGCTTCACGCATCGAGATGCGACGGGGGAGCCGATAGTGATATTGAATGTTTCCGTGACACTCGGCACGGATCGTGTACGCAGGACGGTCGGCCTTGAGTCGGCGGTCTCCCTGCTCAGGACTTCTGTTCGCACGGCTCCAAACGTGATTGATGGCTTCGCATTCCTCGACCTTCTCTAAATCGCTGATTGCCTGTTTCGCTGTCAGAACTTTTTGTTTGGGTCGAGGCGGCGAAACGAACGGCCTACAATCCGGCGACGTTCCAACGATGAAAACACGCTCTCTAGTTTGTGGCACGCCGTACTGAGAGGCGAGGTAGAGTTGATACGTCACGGTGTAGCCTAGAGCCTCGAAGTCTTCCACGACCTGATGAATCAACCGATGGTGGTGCTTCATCAGCAACCCCTTCACATTCTCAGCGACAAAGACTTTGGGTTGCGTTCTCTTGATTCCCTCCAGCATTGCCCTGTACAGACCCGTGCGTTTGCCATTGATTCCGACTCGCTTGCCGTTGACCGATACGTCCTGACACGGGAATCCACCGATGACGACATCTGCTCGGCTCGGCATTGTGTCGATGACTTTCCAGACATCATCGCAAATGATTTCCGTTCCGAGGTTGCGTCGATAGGTTCTGCAAGCAGCGGGATTGAGTTCATTTGCCCAAACGACCCGGAACGGTAGACGCTTGTAGGAACGTCCGAAGACCTTGAACCCTCCCGAGAAGCCCAAATCCATTCCGCCACAACCGGAAAACATGGAAACGACCGTGTATTCATTTTCCAGAGACTCAGGAGCAAAGCCGAGTGGAAGAACGCTCTGAATTGGGTGTGCAAGGGATCGCAGTGCTGTTGCCATTCCATTCTCTTCTACACACGCTTGCTGCCAACCGCAACTGTGAATCGTTTGCAAAACAGGTGCCTCTCTGTGGAAGACTCCCAACGTCGCAGTATCACACAAAAGCATGTGGAGAAGAAAGGGCGAAAGAGGTACACTTCAGGGCGTGGATGAGGGACGCAAACGTGTGCTCGGTATTATGGCTGCAATCCTCGCCTCTCGGAAGCTCGCTCAATACGATGGGGGAAAGCGAGTGCCTGCTACCGTCGCCGCCATCTCCGATGCTGTCCGCTGGGCAGAGGAAATTATGCGGGCGATTGACGAGAGATTCGCAGGGCAGAACCGTGGATAATTTCAAGCGACGCTGATTTTTTGCCTCCCGCCCGAATTGTTGGGGAAAGGGAATTATTGGGCAAACTGACTACTTGCCCAAATAATAGAGGGCAAATTGGGTTTCTTGTGCAAAGCTCGGGCACCCCGCGTTTGGTCGACATTTTTACCGTTCCGGCGTTCGGTTGATGTCGACCGGGAGGTGGGAGAATCTGCTCCCGAGTCCGCCTAAGCTCGGAACCCGCCTTACACCCCCACCGCCTCCGGCTTCCCCGCCAGCAACTGCCGCAACACATATTGCAGAATCCCGCCATTAGCGTAGTAAAGCGCCTCCTGCGGCGTATCAATCCTCACCAATGCATCGAACTCCGTCTTGCCGGCACGAACTTTCACCGTCCGTCCCGCCGCAAAGTGCTCGACCACGTCACGAATGCCGGTAATCTCAAACACTTCTTCGCCGGAGAGATGAAGGGACTCCCCATTCTGCCCCGCGGGAAACTGCAACGGCAAAATTCCCATGCCGACCAGATTCGAGCGGTGAATGCGCTCGTAGCTTTCGGCGATCACGGCGTGAACTCCGAGCAGCAGCGGCCCTTTGGCTGCCCAATCCCGCGACGATCCCGAACCATACTCTTTGCCCGCCAGAATAATCAGCGGCGTGCCCGCCGCCTGATATTTCTGCGAAGCGTCAAAAATCGACATCTCCGTATTCGTCGGCAGATGCCGCGTAAATCCCCCTTCGGTCGCAACCAGCTTATTCCGCAGCCGCACATTGGCAAAAGTTCCGCGCACCATCACTTCATGATTTCCCCGCCGCGACCCGTAAGAATTAAAGTCGGCAGGCTTGACTCCATGCTGCTGCAAATATTTTCCCGCCGGACTGTCTTTCTTAATCGATCCTGCAGGAGAAATGTGGTCGGTGGTAACGCTGTCTCCCAATGCCGCGAGTACGCGCGCAGAGTGAATGTCTTCAACCGGCGAGGGTTTCAGCTTCATGTCGTCAAAGTAGGGAGCCCGCCGGATGTAAGTGGAATCTTCATCCCAGGCGTAGGTCTGGCCTTTGGGAACGGAAAGCCCGCGCCAGCGCTCGTCGCCCTGAAAAACATCGGCGTAGCTTTTCGAAAACATTTCCGGGGTCACGGACTTCTCTATCGCCTCATTCACCTCGCGCTGAGTGGGCCATACATCGGCGAGGTAGACTGGCTTGCCGTCTTTGCCTTTGCCGATCGGATCTTTGCGCAGATCGGTATCGATGCGCCCGGCGAGCGCGAAGGCGACCACCAGCGGCGGCGACATGAGATAGTTGGCGCGAACCTCCGAGTTGATGCGGCCTTCAAAGTTCCGATTCCCGGAGAGCACCGAGGCGACCACCAACTCCTTTTCGTCGATGGCCTGCGAAACTTCCGCCGGAAGCGGTCCTGAATTGCCGATGCATGTGGTGCATCCGTAACCCACGATGTGAAATTTCAGCTTCTCGAGATAAGGCGTCAGTTCGGCCTTCTCCAGATAATCGCGGACGACCTTCGATCCGGGAGCAAGCGAGGTCTTGACCCACGGCGGGATCGTCAAACCTTTTTCTACCGCTTTCCTGGCCAGGATTCCGGCGCCGATCATCACAGATGGATTGGAAGTGTTGGTGCAGGATGTAATAGCCGCAATCACCACGCTGCCATGTTGCAACGAATGCTTCACGCTGGCGGGAACGTGCTCCTGCACGTTAGGATCTTCAACCCCAATCGCGGCCGGGCTGCCGCCCTCCTGCTCCCAGGTTGCGGAGGTTCCGGTTTTCGCGGTTTGAGTGGTGGTTGCAGCGGCGCTGGCGGCGGACTTGGCTTTCATCAGCGAGGGCAGCGCTTTATGGAACGATTCGCCGGCTTGCGAGAGGATGACGCGATCCTGCGGCCGTTTCGGCCCCGCCAGGCTCGACTCCACGGTTGCGAGATCGAGCGACAGCAGTTCCGAGTATTCCGCTTCCGGCGTCTTTTCGTCATGGAAAAGTCCCTGCTCGCGGCAATAAGCTTCGACCAGAGCGATCTGTTCGGAGCTGCGTCCGCTCAGCTTCAGATACTTGAGACTCTCTTTATCGACCGGGAAGATGCCGCACGTGGCGCCGTACTCCGGAGACATGTTCGCGATGGTGGCGCGATCAGCCAGAGGCAATTCTCCGAGCCCAGGCCCGAAGTACTCGACAAATTTCCCCACCACCCCGTGCTTGCGCAACATCTCCGTAATAGTCAGAACGAGATCGGTTGCCGTGGCCCCTTCACGCAAACGGCCCGTCAGTTTCACGCCGACGACGAGCGGAATGAGCATAGAAACCGCTTGTCCCAGCATCGCAGCCTCGGCTTCAATCCCTCCCACTCCCCATCCCAGCACGCCCAACCCATTGATCATTGTTGAATGACTGTCTGTTCCTACCAGGGTGTCAGGGTAGGCTGAGGATTTTCCGTTCGAGGGCTGGACGAAGACTACCCGGGCGAGGCATTCCAGGTTGACCTGGTGGACGATCCCGGTATCGGGGGGGACGATGGCCAGGTTGCGGAAGCCGGTTTGTCCCCAGCGGAGGAAGGAGTAGCGCTCTTTATTGCGCTGGAATTCGAGGAGGGCGTTTACGTCGAAGGCTTGCGGGGTGCCGAACTCGTCGACCTGGACGGAGTGGTCGATCACCAGTTCTACGGGCTGCAGGGGGTTGATCAGCGCCGGGTCGCCTCCGAGTTGGCGCATGGCATCGCGCATGGCCGCGAGATCGACTACGCAGGGGACGCCGGTGAAATCCTGCAGCAGGACGCGGCTGGGAGTGAAGGCGATTTCTTTGTCGGGCCTGGAATTCTTATTCCACGCCGCAAGCGAGCGGATATCTTCTTTCTTTACGTTGCGGCCGTCTTCGGTGCGCAGCAGGTTTTCGAGAAGAATGCGCAGGCAGTAGGGCAGGTGTTTGGTGGAGATGTTCTGCTTGTCGAGGGCGTCGAGGCGGTAGATTTCGCATTCCTTGCTGCCGACTTTGAGGGTGGAGCGGGAGTTGAAGCTATTGAGGGACATGATTTCCTTCCTGATGCCGGGAACATGACACGGCGACTGGGCAAGATGGCGGAACCTATTATTCTAGCCGCTTGGGGGCGGATTGCGTAGGGGTGAGGGGCGAGGGTATTGGTGCAGTTTGAATTTTCCACAGGTTTGTCAATTTGGCAAAGTGTGGGAAACTGTCCGCGTGGCGAAGAAAGAAGCTGTCCTGGAGTATCGACTCTCTAGCCCTAACAGTTTTCACTGCTCTCTGTGCGGTCATGGACTCGACGAGGGCACATTTGTAACCAGTGGAAGAGTGGGCGATCTCATCGCCGCGTTCAGAGAGCACGTTGGGCGAGAACATACCAAGGAAGATGCAAGCCAAGCCGCAGTCAGGGTCGTGAGAGAGGCTACTAAGTAGCTGTTTCAAAATTTGGAACCTGAACCTGCCTCTTGATGAAATCGGCTAACAGTGGCACGGCAAAGGAGTATTTGCCGTGCCGATTCTTGTACACTAGCCCTGCCTCGCACAATGAGGCTAGCATTTGATTTGTGTGGCTACTGCTGAAAGGTTTGTCGAGTAATTTATTGGCTTCGTTCTCCACGAGTTCTTGGACTGTAAATTCGGAATCGCTATTAGGCAGGGTAGATGCGACCCAAAGCAATTCTCTTTGGCGGTCAGTTGCTCTCGCCCAGCGTCCTGCAAAAAAATCACTATCTAGTTTTCTCGTAATGTCCGCTACCGGAATTGCGGGAATGCTGTTTCCGGCATTTATCGCCTGTATCCAAACGTCGAAGACCTCACGGCATACATACTGCACAAAATAAGGGTATCCGCGAGTTTCACTCCAAACTGTCTTGCAAGATTCTGGCGTAAAGTGAACCGGACACCCCTCTTTCTTTACTGGAATCTGAATCGCCTCGATTGTTTCAGACTCGCTCAATGGATCGAGAAATACAACGTGGAACATGCGTTCAGAAAAGGTGCGCGCCTCAACCAGCTTGGGAAACAAAGTCGGCAAGCCAGTTAACGCCAACATGAAGCAGATTCCTTTCCGTTGAAGCGATTGAAAGAGATCCAATAAGAGCGAGAGCGGATATTGATCCTTTGCCTTATGATCCGCAAGGTTCTGCGCTTCGTCGTAGGCAAAAACAATCCCGCGTCGCCCGGCTGCTTGTACCTCTGGCCATACAAATTCAAGCACACCCTTGAGCTTGTCCACCACAAGGCCAGGAGTGGTGTCAAAAATGCTTTTCAAAGACTGGTAGTTCAGTGGAGCCTCCGCATCAGCAGCCTTAATGAAACCTGCTTTCTGCTCCGGCACAGCAACAACCAGAGAACTGGTGACTACCGCTAAATCAGTGAGGAGACGAGTTGCGAGATTCTCTTCGCTAATACTGGTAGATTCAGAGAGATCAGTACCGGCCCACAGCCAGCCTTCCTGTATCGCCATCGGCTTGAACCGTTCCAGTAGTACTGTTTTGCCAAGCCCGCGAAGACCAGTCAACACTAAGTTTTTGAGCACAGTGTCCTGTGCAAGTAAATCCCTAAACTCCTTTGTTTCGTGTTCCCTTCCAGCCAAATAGGGCGGCATGTGACCAGCCCCCGGCCTAAATGGGTTCTTTACCACGATTTTTATGCTGTTGATTTTGTTAGTCTTATCACGCGACGCGACCATAGAACAACCTCCTAGAACGCCCCTAACTAACGCAATAATAGTCGCGTGCAAATTTAATGTCAATAGGAGTATTATTATTTTATATTAAGTTAATATACAAGCTAAATTTAGCTGGACATCTAACAGATACTTGATATGATGCAATTGTGAATCGGTTAGCCACTGATAAACGCACAGCAGTGATCGCAGCCTTAGTCGAAGGCGCTCCAATTAACGCGACCTGCCGGATGACTGGCGTTGCGAAGCATACCGTCCTGAAGCTTCTCGAAGATATGGGCTGCGCGTGCGCCGCCTATCACAATTCCCATGTTCGCAATCTTCGCGTGAGCCGCGTACAGGCCGACGAAATCTGGGCGTTCGTGTATGGCAAGGACAAGAACCTCGCGCTTGAGCAAGTTCAGGCTGGCGCTGGTAGCGTGTGGACCTGGACGGCATTGGATGCCGATACAAAGCTAATCATCTCGTACACGCTCGGAGATCGTGGAGCGGACACTGCGAGGGCGTTCATCCAAGACGTTGCTTCGCGCATCGCAAACCGGATTCAGTTAACGACAGACGGCCATCGCGTCTACGCAGAAGCGGTTGAAGATGCGTTCGGCTCTGAAATTGATTACGCGATGTTGGTCAAGATTTACGGCGCATCTAACGACAATCCAGAATCCCGCTACAGCCCCGCAACCTGTATCGGATGCCGCACTGGAGTTCTCGCCGGGAATCCGAATCCTGACTACATCTCGACTTCATTTGTGGAGCGCCAAAATCTTTCAATGAGATATGGGGATGCGCCGATTCACCAGGCTCACAAACGGATTCAGCAAGAAACTGGAGAACCACGGGCACATGGTTGCGCTGTACTTCATGCACTATAACTTCTGCCGCGTGCATAAAACGTTGCGCGTCACTCCCGCGATGGAGGCGGGGCTTACGGATCACGTCTGGAGCATCGAGGAACTGTTAGCTATATGAGAGCCTGCACAGGTTTTGCACAAGCAAAGTATTGTTTTCTCTTTTATTTCGCCCTTAAACCTGATGCAATATGTGATATGCATCAACTGAGGGAGGGCGGAGCTACTCGGCCTTGGAAACTAAGTGGCCCCGCCCTCTCGTTCCAACTGACCAGATCGGCCAGCCAGGAAACCTTCGATGGTATGGCTGCCCTCTCTGGTTGTCAATCCGTAACTGATGTAACAACCACACATATGAGGATAACAACGAATGACGCTGACAGCAGCTTTTTACTCAATCAACGAAGATCAAAAACCCGTTAACAATCGGGTTCACCACAACAATGCAGCATGTCCTCCCGGACGCGATATCCCTTCGTGGGAACGCCGCTCTGGAACTGGAGGCTATCGCCTCTGCAAGGACTGCCAAAACCTGAACGATCAGGGACGCTAGTCACTGAGTCTTTTCGGCGGCATAACGTGCCGCCGTATCACGTTCAGCCCACTGTGCAGATTCCCTTGGTGGGTGGAAGGTCATCACCCACCAAGGCCCGTGTATCAGACCATCAATAACCCCCCACGACCGCCGAAGTTCCGCAACGGGTAATCCGTTTTCCAACGCCACCGCTAAAGCTCTTAATCCTTCAGACGATGATCCTTCAAAACGAACGGTTGGCTCGGGAAAGCTGTGTCCCTTGCCGCCTTCGCACGACTCGAAAGTCTCAATCCCGTTCGCCAGCAGAGTAAGAACAATGTCGCGAATCCCCTCATCAAGCGGCGGCTCAAACGCGCCTGCCTTCGCTCGTTCCAAGTTGGCAGGGTCAGGTCTGTGAGGCGTTTTATTTGAGCACTGGTGATTGAACTGATTCTCCGAAGTCGCCATAAAAATTAGTATCCCGTCAAGGCAATCAAGTTGCCAAATGACCTAGGTCATAGAACAAATGCGGGGTCAAACTGCACCACTACCGGGGCGAGGGTATTGGATCAGGTTGAGGGAAAGATTCCCTCAGCGGCTGAAGCCGTTGTGATTTTGCGGCACTTACGGCGCGGCTGAAGCCGCACCCTTTCAAAACAGATTCAAACTGAACCACTACCGGGGCGAGCGGGAACGCTGATCAAGCAGCAGGCCTCATCGGGCTCGGTGACCATTTACATGGCACTGGAGAATGAGGGTCGCAACGGTAAGTTAACAATGGGGACATTTCTAACGAGCTTTGCAACATGCAAAATCCTTCATCTTGACAACCCCTGCACCCGCAAGTAGAGTGCCTTCGCAAGCGGCACAGGGATAGGTTGCGAGGTACCGCAGCTATTTGGGGAATCGGGTGTAAAGCCTTTCGCCGTAACGTTTCTGCTGTTCCCATATCGATGAAGCCGAGGTGTGGATCATGAGCGTTCGCCGGATGCTGAATTGTGCTGTTCTGATGACAATCATGCTGGTGCTGGCAGGCAGCGTTGTTGCGCAACGAAAGACAACCGATTCCTGGAAAGGCGGGACCGGGAACTGGAGCGTGGGTTCCGACTGGTCAGGCGGCGTGCCGAACTCGAGCTCCAGCGTGACCATCAATTCGGGCGGAACGGATCTGGTCACGCTGAATCAGAACGCGACCATCGCTTCGCTGGTCCTCGGCGGCACCTCGGGAAGTTCGACACTGCAAGATGCTTCGGGGACACCGGAAAAGCTTACCATTACCGGGGCAACCACCATCAACAGCACGGGAGACCTTTTTTTCCAAAATGGCAGCACGCTCTCGTCCGGGAGTTTGACCGTAAGCGGAAGTTTGTATCTGCTCGCTGGTTCCACGGGTTCGACCTCGGGCAACGTGACCTTGAACTCAGGAAGCTCAGAGTTCATCGGCGGGGCCTCGAAGCTGACGGTGAACGGGAATCTGACGAACAATTCCACAAGCTTTTACACCGGGATTTACTACGGCGGAGGGAGCACGCTGACGGTGACGGGTGGCTTGACCAACGACGCGAGCCTGTCCATGTACGGCAATTACAACGGCGGTGGAGGAGACACGCTGATTGTTAACGGGGCGCTGACCAACGCCTCGGGTGCCACACTGCAACTGATCGATGGTTCGAGCGACGTGGCCACCATCGGGACTCTGAGCAACTCAGGGACTCTCTATATCGGAACTGGAACAAGCCTGAATCTGACCAACCAGCCCAACGGGATTACCGACGTAGTGGCGGGATCGTCGCTGACGGTGAACGGGACGTTCACAGCGGGATCGTCGAATGGGTTGGCGAAGCTGGGAAGCATCGAAGGAACCCTGACGCTGGGCAACGGCTCAACCACCAGCGTCACCCCGGGCAGTGGGACGCTGATGCTGGCCTCAACCGGCATCTTGGCCGTGAACAACACCGGCACAACGCTCTCGATCACCGGCGGGATGAGCGATCAAGGCAGCCTTACGGTGAACACCGGCACGACGCTGAACGCGACCCAGAGCATGACCGACCTGCCGTCGACTGGAAGTTTCAACTTGTATGGAAGCAGCAACGCATTGGCCAAGCTCACGACGGTGGAGGGGTCTCTCCTCCTCCAGAACCAGCAGACGACTTCGGTGACGCCAAACGGGGGGACGCTGACGTTCAATTCTGGCAGCTCGGTATGGTTGACCCAAGCGTCGGGTCTGACGGTGAACGGAACCTTGGTGAACGATGCCAATCTTGTGACCGGAATTTACTACGGCGGGGGAAACACGCTGACGGTGACGGGAGGTTTCACCAACAACGGCAACCTGACCATGTACGGGAACGTTTATAACGGTGGCTCGGGGGGAGATACGCTGAATGTGACGGGAACGCTGACCAACGGCAGTGGGGGAACGCTGGACCTCTACGACAACTCCGCCGACGTGGTCAATATCGGCACGTTAAGCAACTCAGGCAGCCTTTACATCGGACTGGGCGACTCTCTGAACCTGACCAACCAGCCCAACGGGATGACGGACGTGGTGGCGGGGTCGTCGCTGACGGTGAATGGGACGTTCACGGCGGGATCGGCGAATGGGCTGGCGAAGCTGGGGAGCATCGAAGGAAGTTTAACGTTGGGAAATGGCGTGACGACCAACGCCACACCCGGGAGCGGGACCTTGACGCTGGCCTCGGGCAGCACGCTCACGCTGAACAACACGGGTACGATCCTATCGATTACCGGCGGACTGAGCGACCAAGGTACCGTCACGGTGAATGCCGGCAGCACCTTAAACCTGACGCAGAGCATGACGGACTTGCCCTTGACCGGAAGTTTCAGCTTATACGGCAGCACAAACGCTCTATCCGAGCTGACGACGGTGGAAGGGTCCCTCGTCCTCCAGAACCAACAGACGACTTCGGTGACGCCCAACGGAGGGACGCTGACGTTGAACAGCAACAGCGGGCTGTGGGTGACCCAAGGGTCGGGGCTGACGGTTAACGGGAACCTGACGAACGATTCCTCGGGCTTTTACACCGGGATTTACTACGGCGGCGGGAACACGCTGACGGTGACGGGAGGTTTCACTAACAACGGCACCCTGACCATGTACGGGAACGTTTATAACGGTGGCTCGGGGGGAGATACGCTGAATGTGACGGGAACGCTGACCAACGCAGCAGGGGCATCGCTGGACTTTTACGACAACTCGGGTGACGTGGCCAACGTCGGCACGTTGAGCAACTCGGGCAGCATTTACATCGGACTGGGCGATTCTCTGAACCTGACCAACCAGCCAAACGGGATCACGGACGTGGCGGCGGGTTCGTCGCTGACGGTGAACGGGACATTCACGGCGGGATCGGCGAATGCGCTGGCGAAGCTGGGGAGCATTGAAGGCAGTCTGACCGTCGGAAACGGGGTGACGACAAATGTTACACCCGGCGGCGGCACCCTGACGCTAGCCTCGGGCGGCACTCTCACGGTAAGCAACACGGGCACGATACTGTCGATCACGGGCGGGCTGAGCGATCAGGGAACGGTCGATGTGGGGAGCGGAGCCACGCTGAATGCCACGACGGGTATGACGGACCTGCCGGCAGGCGGAGCATTCACACTGGATGGCAGCACAAACACATTGGCCAAGCTGACGACGGTGGAGGGGGCTCTCACATTACAGAATGGGCAGACGACCTCGATTACGCCCAACGGCGGAACACTCACGTTCAACTCGAGCAGCGGGTTGAATTTGTATGCTGCCAGCGGGCTGACGGTGAACGGGAACCTGACGAATAACAGTACCAGCTTGAATACGGGGTTTTATGGTGGAGGTGGAAACACCCTGACGGTGACGGGCAATTTCACCAACAACGGTTCGCTTAATATGTTCGGCGACGAGGGCGGCACGGGTGGGGGAGGAGACACGCTGAATGTCACGGGGACGTTTACCAATGCTGCGGGAGCGACGCTACAGCTCTATGGCTCCTCTAACGACGTTGCCAACATCCACACGTTGTCGAACTCCGGGACCATCAACGCGGACAGCGGGACCGCGCTCAATCTCACCGCAAATGGAACGGACACGAATAACGGCACCATCAACGTCGGTGATTCAAACGGTGCGGCAACGCTGAAGATCAATGGAACGGCAGTTACCCTTTCGGGCACGGGCAGCATAGTTCTGGCGAATGGTTCCATCATCACGAGCGCCTCGTCCAGCGATATTCTCACCAGCGCCAACACGATTTCTGGCACGGGAAACATCGGCAATGGTGTCATGGGATTCGTCAACACGGGAACGGTGAACGCGAACCAGACCACCGCGCTCACCATCCAGGCCGGCAGCAAGGGCTTCAACAACAAGGGCACCATCGAAGCGACCGCATCGGGCGGGCTGGTGGTGACCGGCACGTTCCTGAACTACACCAGCGGCAACAACACGCTGACTGGTGGAACCTATACCGCGAACGGCGGCAACGTGACACTGCCCCTGGGCACCAGTGGCAGCATCACGACGCTGGCAGCGGCAGCCGTGGAGGAGAACGGCGGGCAGATTCTCAACAGCAACAGCTCGAACAGCAACGCGCTGAGCGGGCTGACAAGCATCACGTCGGCGGGCAGTCTGACCATCGGCGGAATCGCTTTCACCGACTCCGGCACGTTCAGCAATGCCGGTTCGCTGACCATTCTCAGTGGCGAAAGCTTCACCGTCGGCAGCCTAAGCCAGATCAGCGGCAGCACGCTGACCGCCGGCACTTACGTCCTCGATGCCAACCTGAATCTTTCCGGCGCGACCCAGAACATCACAACCAATGCCGGGAATGTGACGCTGAGCGGAGGCACCATTGAGAATGCCAACGCCACGAACGCGCTGGCGGGGCTGGCCACCAACTCCGGCAAGCTAACTCTTGCCAGCGGCGCGACCTTCACCACTACGGGCAACTTTTCCAGCCCCGGCTCGCTGACCGTAAACAAGGGCAGCAAGTTCACGGTGAGCGGCACGCTGGCCCAGATCAGCGGATCGACGCTTACAGGCGGGACGTTCGTTTTGGGCGGAAACCTAGTTGTGGGCAGCGGGATCAGCCTCACTACCAACTCCGGCAATCTGACGCTGGAAGGCGGCACAATTCAATCGGGCGCGGCCAACGCACTGAGCGCGCTGGCAACGAACACTGGCGGCTTGACCATCGACGCCGCCATCACCACCACTGCGGCCAGCTTCTCCAATACGGGGACGCTGACGGTTGATAAAGGGGAAAGCTTTACGGCCGGCAACCTGGCTCAGATCAGCAGCGGAAGCCTGACCGCCGGCACCTATGTTCTGGCGGGGAATCTCGACCTGACGACCAGCGGCATCAGCATCACGAGCAACGCTGCCAACCTGACGCTGGAAGGGGGCACGATCAATTCCAACGGCGTGAACGCCCTTAGCGCGCTCGCTTCGAACAGTGGCTCGCTGACCTTGGCGAGCAATGCGAAGTTAACCACAGCCAGCGGCAGCTTCACGAATACCGGCACGGTAGATGTTCAGAAAGGCAGCACATTGACGGTCGGCGGCACGGGGAATAGGTTCAACCAGACCTCAGGCACGACCACAGTCGACGGATCCGTGGCCGGCGTCAGCGGCGCCGGATCGGCCAACTTCACCGGCGGCACAGTGCAAGGCGCGGGTTCGATCAGCGGCAATGTTTCTGCAGGCAACGCGAGCGGCACGGCAGTCACGATCAACGCCGGGGATAGCGGTAAGGCTGGCATCCTGGCCATCACCGGCACCTACACGCAGCTGGCCACAGGCACCTTCACGGGGTTGATCTCCGGCACCGCGCAAGGATCCGCTTACAGTGAGCTCAAGGTGACCGGAGCGGCCTCTCTGGCCGGCACGATTTCTTTCACTGTTGCCAGCTCGTTCCAGGCGAGCCTGAAACTGGGCGAGACATTTACGGTGCTGACGGCGAAGAGTATTACCGGAACTTTCTCAAACAGTACGATTGCGATCAACTCGACGTACCAGTTCGATGTAAGCTACACCTCAACCGGCGTGATGTTAACAGTCGCTTCGGCAACGCCCGCCAAACCAGCGGGCGCTCCCGCGCGGCCGGTCACGGCGATTGCTGGAGTGCATCATAAGGGGAGCGCGGTCGGCGCTTTGGCAAAACCAATCTTTGTGGAGGGTGCCGCTCGAAGCCACAGGTATGCGGGCATTGCATCGGATCGGCTGCCAGCAGAGCGGTTCGAACACATTTACCAGGCAACGAATCGAGTGGCTGAGCGCCCGGCGCAGATCCTAGCGGTTGCCCACGAGACGCCGGCTCAGAATCTGCCCGCTTCTCGCGTATGGCTCGGAAGTGGTCTCCAAGTCGCTCCGGTCTCGAACCTGGGGGGCGCGCCGATGCGACGGCTGGCGCGGCCAGTTCCGGTATTGCCCTCACACATTCCGGTGATGACGCCGCGATAAGGTTTCGGGGCAAAGGGGTGGAGTGCTTCCGAGAACTGTGACCATTTTCTATGCCTCAGCTTTCGGGCGCATTCCACGGGACTTTCCCCATTTTCCCGGCTACGCGAGGGCCGGTCGAGCCTTGGTTTTCTTGCGTGCCCCACTCTGCTGATAGTATGATTGTTGGATTGCTGCTTCGTGTGATCGTTGCCACCGCGGGCAGCATCCCCCCAGTGCAAGCCAGAACACGCAAGCCAAAATGCCCAACGCACTTTTCTAAGGAGAATAAATCTTGGCCGCAATAAAGAACCGCATTCTGTTTACCTCCGAATCCGTCACCGAAGGCCATCCCGACAAGATCGCCGACCAAATTTCCGATGCCATCCTCGACGCCTGCCTGGCCGACGATCCCTCCAGCCGCGTGGCCTGCGAAACCCTCACCGCCACCGGCCTGGTAGTTATCGCCGGAGAAATCACCACCAAAGCCTACGTCGACTTCCAGCAGGTAGTCCGCGGCACCGTGCAGTCGATCGGCTACGACAACGCCCTCCACGGCTTCGACTGCAACACCTGCGCCGTAATCTCGAGCATCAACAAGCAGTCGGGCGACATAGCCATGGGCGTCGACACCGGCGGCGCCGGCGATCAGGGAATGATGTTCGGCTATGCGTGCAATGAGAATGAGGAGATGATGCCGACTCCGATTTCATTGGCGCACAAACTCACCATGCGGCTCTCGCAGGTGAGAAAGAATGGAACCCTTCCTTATCTTCGTCCCGATGGAAAATCCCAGGTAACAGTTGAATACGATGCGAATGGCAAGGTGCTGCGCGTGGATGCGGTGGTGATCTCAACCCAGCACGCGGAGACTGTAGCGAACGACGAATTGCGCGCGGGAATTCTGAAGCACGTGATTCAGGCCGTGATCCCGGCGCACCTGCTCGACGAAGACACCAAGTATCACATCAATCCCACGGGACGGTTCGTCATCGGCGGGCCCATGGGCGATACCGGGCTGACCGGGCGCAAGATCATCGTCGACACCTACGGCGGCATGGGACGTCACGGCGGCGGGGCGTTCAGCGGCAAGGATCCGACCAAGGTCGATCGCTCGGCGGCTTACATGGCGCGGCACATTGCGAAGAACATTGTGGCAGCCAAGCTGGCCGACCGCTGCGAAGTGCAACTGGCCTATGCCATCGGCGTTGCCGAACCCGTTAGCGTGCGGGTGGATACGTTTGGCACCGAGAAAGTCGATCCTGCGATCATTCCCGATCTGATTCGCGCCCATTTCAAGCTGACGCCGCGGGGAATTATCGAATCCCTGAATCTGCGTCGGCCCATATATAAGAAGACCGCAGCCTACGGACACTTCGGCCGCAACGATCCCGACTTCACCTGGGAAGCGACGGATAAGGCAGCGGCGCTGGCCGGCAGCGCGGGGGTGCGGGAGACGGTGGGCGCAAGAAAATAGCAAAAGGCCCGCCCAGGCGGAGCTTGGGCGGGGCACCCCCGAGATTTGCGATTTCGGGTAGGCTGGGCCAGCCTCCAAGAAAATAGCTGATCAGTGCCCGCCGCCCGGCCACCCTGACGGCGACATGAATCCTTGCCAAATCGACCTACATCTATGCAACATGAACCTTGACGAAGTTGGCCGTGTTTTTGCTTCAACCGCCGTACCGGTGCATCGCCATGAAGCGGGCGAATGGAAGGATGACTCGCCCGATGCGCCATCTCCGAACTCCGCCGCCGGCGACGTTTCCCTTCTCGATGCTTATTCCCGCGCGGTGACGGGTGCAGTCGATCGGGTTAGCCCGTCGGTAGTAAATATTGAAGTGCATCAGGCTGCGGGCCGCACGCGCGCGGGCGAGCCGCGGGAGCGTCGCGGCGGAGGCTCGGGATTCGTTTTCACTCCTGACGGCCTGATTCTCACCAATAGCCACGTCGTGCACGATGCGCGCCGCATCGAGCTGACGCTGGCCGATGGCAGGCGCATGCCGGCGAGCGCGATCGGCGACGATCCGGCGAGCGACCTGGCGGTGATTCGCATTGACCAGATACCGGCGGACGATCCCGCTCTGACTACGGCCACGCTCGGCGACTCGCAGCAGCTTCGCGTGGGGCAAGTAGTGATTGCGCTGGGCAGCCCCTATGGATTTCAGTCGACGGTGACGGCGGGCGTGGTGAGCGCACTGGGGCGGTCGCTGCGGTCTTATTCCGGACGTTTGATCGACGATGTCATTCAGACTGACGCCGCGCTCAATCCCGGAAATTCGGGCGGCCCGCTGGTGGATTCGGCGGGACGCGTGGTGGGGGTGAACACGGCGACGATTCTGCCGGCGCAGGGAATCTGTTTTGCCATCGGCATCAATACGGCGAAGTTTGTGGCCAGCCGCCTGCTGCGCGACGGCCGCATTCGCCGCAGCTACATCGGCGTTTCGGGGCAGACGGTGCCGGTGCACCGGCGCGTGGTGCGGTTTTACGATTTGACGAAGGAATCTGGCGCGCTGGTTTTGTCGGTGGAGGAGAATAGTCCGGCGAAGCGTGCGGGTCTGCGCGATGGGGACATTATTGTGGCGCTGGAAGGCAAGGCGGTGGCGGGCGTGGATGATCTGCACCGGGTGCTGACCGATGTGCGGGTGGGGGTGGGTTCTTCGCTGACCGTACTGCGGGGTACGGAGAAGCTGGAGTTGAGGATTGTGCCGGAGGAAGCGGCGAACTGAGACCGGTTCAGTTTCCTGCTGGGTAAGCCTTTGATCGAGCCCGGTCATGATGTCTTTACAGGCGGTCTTTCAGGATTTGTTCGACGTCCCGACGCCCCTGGAGAACGGCAACGACCTCTAGTGGATCCTTAGCGGGTCGATAGACGATGAGGTAGGAGTAGACGAGCGAGAACTTCACGGGTGCATCGGTCAGATCCTTGCGCCAATGTCCCGTGCCTGGATTTGCCGCCAGGAAAACGATCTGCTCGCGGATGGCAGCTTCAACCCGGTCCGCCATTTCATTGCCGCTTTCCCTCTTGATGTACCGCCAGATTTTGACAAGGTCGATTGCGGCTTCCGGCGCAAGCACGTACCGCCTTCTCATTCCGGCTGGGCTTTCAGTTTCGCAAGGTAAGCGTCCAGTTGGTCTTCGGGGATGCCTTCGCCGCGGTCGAGTTGGTCGATGCCACGGCTAATCTTGGCGTTGATCGCCTGGCGGTTCTCCAGGAGCCAGCGATCCTGTTCTTCCTGGGTTTCGATCAGACGGAGCAACACTTCCTCAACGCTGCCGGAGCCAGTGGCCTGGAGTTGCTTTTGGATTCTGGCCTCCAGGGACGCGTCGCGAATCTCGATGTGCATAGGTCGCTCCTCGGCTTCAAGGTTACGGGAAAGCGAGGGTCGAATCAATAGAATCGGCGGAATCCCAGGCTCCGCAGAGGGCTCGAAAGCTAGCCGCGGACTGCGTAGTTTCCGGTGCCCGTGAACTCAATCAAACCCAGGTCTCGAAGAACTTGTAGTTGCTGTCGTATTTTCGGTCGAACATTCGGATTTTTGGGGATGAAGATTTTGCAGATAGGGCTCAAGCGTGCTCGACGACGGGCCATCCGCCCCTAGCCTTTCGCGGACAGGAGTGTCCGCGCTACCCGGTTCGTGCCATACCCCTCTCGTCATTGCAACCCCGCTTCCCGCCGTGTTAGCCTCTTACCGAAGGGGATCACTTTGCAGCACAAAGTACCTGACGGGCTGGACCGCAAGGAAACGGAGGTTTACCGGCATCTGGATACGGCGCGGCTCCCAAAACACATCGCCATCATCATGGATGGCAACGGGCGCTGGGCCAAGAGGCGGCATATGCCGCGCGTGGCCGGACATCGGGCCGGCGTCGCGGCCGTGCGGTCCACCGTTGAAACCGCGGCGCGCATCGGCATTCATGCACTTACGCTTTATGCCTTCTCCGAAGAAAACTGGAAGAAGCGGCCTGCGAGTGAAGTTGACTTCCTGATGGGCCTGCTCAGCCGCTATTTGAAGGCGGAAGTTCCGACGCTGAACGAGAACAATATTCGCCTGGAATATATAGGCCGGCAGCAGCAGTTGCCGGACGATGTGCAGGAGCGCATGGAGTGGGCGCGCGCGAGTACGGCGACGAACACGGGCACGGTGCTCACCCTGGCGCTGAATTACAGCGCGCGCAGCGAACTGGTGGATGCGTTCCGGTCGATGGTTCACGGGGCGGCGCAGAACGGCGGCATCGAGCATCTGCGCATTGACGAGGACACGGTTGCCCGCCATCTTTATACCAACCGCCTGCCCGATCCCGACCTGGTGGTGCGGACCTCGGGCGAGATGCGGCTGAGCAACTTTCTGTTGTGGCAACTGGCTTATGCGGAGATTTATGTGACGCCGACGCTGTGGCCGGATTTTCGCGGCGTGCATCTGCTCGAGGCTATTGCCGAGTATCAGAAGCGGGAGCGGCGGTACGGGGGGCTGAACCACGGGGACGCCCATGCGCACGCAGAAGCGGCGAAGGCTCACAAGTAGATCAGGGCGGCGATTGCGTGGATAGAAACGGCAGGTTCCTCGACTCGCTTTCGGCGCGTTCCGCGCCTGGAAACGGCTCGGAAGGACAAGATCATTGGGTGGTTTTCCTCACCGGGCATTCGCCCGATTCGGGATGACAAGACTTAGGTAAGATGGACGCACCTTGCTAAAGCGCATCGCGACCGCGGTCGTCCTGATTCCGATTGTGATGTTGCTGGTGCTGCGCGCGCCGGTGCCTGTGCTGGCGGTGGTGGCCGCGGCGGTGGCGCTGGTTACAGTGCGGGAGTTCCTGAAGCTCGCCGAATCCTATGGCGGGCAACCGCTGCGTCTTCCCACATACATTTTTGTGGGCTTGCTGTTTCTTTTGCTGGCCGCGGGCGCGGCCAGCGGGACGCCGCAGGTATTCGCGCTGAAGTTCGTGCTCGGCGTGGCGTTTGCTTCCGCGATCGCGCCATTTCTTTTTCTGACGATTGCCATGCGGCGGGCGCAGATGAGCGGCGCGTATCCGGCGGCCGCGGCGTCGTCGTTCGCTTTCCTCTATGTTGCTTTGCCCATGGCCATGCTGGTGCAGTTGCGCCAGCAGTGGGCGGGAGCGTTCTGGCTGCTCTATTTGTTGCTGGTGGTTTGGGCGGGAGACATTTTCGCTTACTTTGTGGGCCGGTCGGTAGGGCGGCATCTGATGGCGCCGCGGGTCAGCCCGAAAAAAACCTGGGAAGGGGCAGCGGCTTCGCTGGCGGCCAGCCTGGCGGTGGGAATTCTTCTCTTCAATCATGCGCTGCAGATCAGTTCGTTTCTTTTGCGTTTGGGATTGATCGAGCGCCGCGACGGACTCTTCGGCCTGGAAAAACCGGAGCTATGGCCGATTATCCTTCTCACTGTTGCATTGAATATTGCTGCGCAGCTGGGCGATCTGGTGGAGTCGGTTATAAAGCGCGGGGCCGGCGTAAAAGATTCAGGAACGCTTCTCCCGGGGCACGGCGGAATGCTGGACCGGATTGATGCGCTGCTGTTTGCGGCTCCGGTGCTGTGGTACTATGCGGCTTGGCGTGTGATGCAGTAGAGTCCCCCACCTCGCGGTCCGCTTCCGTGCTCGAACCAGGACATTTCCCCGAGACTCTGTGTCGACCATCACCGAAATAGGCCGAACACGGCCAGAGCGTCCCGCGGACAGTCCGGCGGGCGAAAGGAACGAACCCTGTGTTTGAACGGATCAAGCTTGACCCCTTAGCGAATCAACGCGTGATCTTCAAACTGCGCAACGAGGCGTGAACGGTGGAAGCCACCATCCTCCGTTATGACGACGCGGGCTATTGGATCAAGGGCGGCACTCTCGCCGAACGTCTTAAGAGAACTGAGGTTTCGGATTCACAAAGCGACGTTCGTTACCTTGAGATTCGACGGATCGAGTGGCTGCAGAAATGGCCCGGTAAAATAACCTACCGTGGAACTTCTGGTAGAAACTCTCCCCCTCAGAACATCGTAGAATGAATATCGTGGGAATGAAACGCATTGCCATCCTGGGATCGACCGGCTCGATTGGGCGCAGCACGCTGAGCGTGGCTGAAGCGTATCCAGAGCGCTTCGAGGTTGTCGCGCTGGCGGCCGGGGCAAATCTCGACGCGGCTTTCGACCAAGCTCGGCGGTGGCGGCCGCGTATGGTTTCTATTGCTGCGGAGCCGGACGCCGATATTCTGCGCGCGCGTTTCAGGCAGGCTGGTCTTAGAGAAATTGAAGTTGTTCATGGGCCAACTGGCGCCGTGAAAGTTGCGACCCATGCCGAAGCCGACTTCGTGGTGAGCGCCATTGTGGGCGTGGCTGGGCTCGAGGCGACTTACGAGGCGGTGAAGGCGGGAAAAACCGTGGGGGTAGCGAATAAGGAATGCCTGGTTGCCGCGGGTGAATTGATCACGGCCGAGGCGCGCAAGCAGGGCAAGCCTTTGCTGCCCATCGACAGCGAACACAATGCCGTGCACCAGTGTATGCGCGGCGGACGGATGGACGAAGTTGAGCGCATCTGGCTGACGGCTTCCGGCGGGCCGTTTCTGAACACGCCGCGGCCGGAGTTCGCCTCGATCACTCCTGAGCAGGCGCTGAATCATCCCACGTGGAAGATGGGCAAGCGCATCACCATTGATTCGGCGACATTGATGAATAAAGGTTTCGAGGTAATTGAAGCGTGCAGATTATTTCATCTGCCGCCCGGGAAGGTGGAAGTGCTGGTGCACCCGCAGTCGACGATTCACTCCATGGTGGAGTTCATCGATGGCAGCATACTTGCACAGGTTTCAGTGACCGACATGCGGCTGCCGATCCTGTATGCGTTAACATATCCTGAGCGGATTCACTCGGATATGCGGTTCGATGTGAGTAACTTGCGTCATCTGGACTTCTGCCCTCCAGACATGAATAAATTTCCTTGTCTGCGTATTGCCTATGAGGCGGTAGAGGCCGGCGGCGCGAAGACCGTCGCTTTGAATGCGGCGGACGAGGTCGCAGTGGCCGCGTTTCTGGACGGCGGTATTGGCTTTAATGACATTCCCAGGATCATCGAAGAGGCGGTTTCAGCATCTAATTCCAAGAAGTTAGGGTCAATCGCAGAGGTGCTTGAAGCCGATGCCGAAACCCGCCGATATGCTGAAAAGCGGGTATCGGGAATAAATAAGAAAGCCGCGCAGCCGCGGGCAACATCTGTTGTGTAGCGGGCTGACGCGTAGCAGCCGCTGATAGCAGCGTAGTTTAGCAGCCGAATCCAAAGAGGAGCAGTTTGACGTACTTTTTATATGTCTGATTTCTTTATCTCCATCGCCGCCGTTGCAGTGGTTCTGGGCTTCATGATTCTGATCCACGAGTTCGGCCACTATGCCGTGGCCAAGCTGCTGGGCGTGAGAGTGGAGCAGTTCGCCATCGGGTTCGGCAAGCGGCTGGTCGGCTTCCGCAAAGGCGATACCGACTATCGCATCAACATATTGCCGCTGGGCGGCTACGTAAAGATGAGCGGCGAGAACCCGATGGATGAGCGCACGGGCGATCCGGCCGAATTCATGTCGCATCCGCGCTGGCATCGCTTTCTGATCGCGATTGCCGGCCCGGCGATGAATATTCTGCTTGCCATTTTTCTGCTCACCACGGTTTACATGGTGCACTACGAGTACCCGATGTTCCTCGACAAGCCGGCGGTGATTGAAGGCGTGAAGCGCGATTCGCCGGCGGACCGGGCCGGGCTACAGCCCGGAGACCGTATTGTGAAAGTCGACGGCATCGACAATCCTACGTGGGAGCAGTTGCAGCCGCGGGTGTGGCTAAGCCCCAACCAGCCGCTGACGGTCAGCGTCCAGCGGGGCAATCAAGTTTTCCAAAAGACGATCGTGCCACAGGCGGTGACCACCTCGGAGGTCGGTTCGGCCGGATGGTATCCCGAAGAGCCTGTGGTGGTTGGCAACGTGGAAGCCGGTACGCCCGCCGCCAAAGCGGGACTGAAAGAGGACGACAGAATCGTTGCCATGAATGGCCAGCCCCTGCCGTCGATTGAAGCCATGATCGAGCGGTTGCAGCAGAGCAAGGACAACCCGGTCGATCTGACTGTGATGCGGGGAAGCCAGAGCCTGAGTTACCACATCACACCGGTGCTGGCGAAAACCGAAGATCCAAAAGAGCAGAGATACCGGCTGGGATTTCTAAACAAGAGCGAGACCAAGGTTACGACCCTGCCTTTTGCGCAGGCGCTCGGTATGTCGCTGGAGCAGAACAAGAAATATTCCCTGCTGATTCTTGAGCTGGCTAAAAAGATCGTGCAGCGGAAGGTTTCGTTGCGCGCAGTCTCCGGGCCGATCGGGATCGCTCAAGATGCCGGCTATGCGGCGCAGCAAAAGGGCTGGACTCCGCTGATGGAACTGACCGCTGGAATCAGCCTGAACCTTGGAATCTTTAACCTGCTGCCGATTCCCATTCTCGACGGCGGCGTGATTCTGTTTCTTCTGATCGAAGGCATCATGCGGCGCGACGTCAGCCTGCGCATTAAAGAGCGCGTCTACCAGGCGGCGTTCGTCTTCCTGGTGCTGTTCGCCGTGATGGTCATCTACAACGACCTAATGAAGACGCTTCCCGGACTTATGGACCGGCTTCCTTAGCGGCTTTTTTGAGGGCGATCTCTGTAAGGACTGCGTGCCGCTCCCACTCAAGGCTCCGAAGGGATCGTCTGTAGTTACTCCATTCGGTAACGCTTGCACAGCCGCCTGGAAGGCAGACCACGCATTGCTTACCGATTGCGATGTCAGGTTGGCGTAGAGTTGCGCCAGCGTTCCCGACGCCGCTAAGGCTACCATCGCTGGCGCTATCTGATTCAGGCTGTAGCCCTGGCTCATCAACCAGGATAAAAATGCCATGCCGCAGCCGATGCTGTCGGAGTCCTGATCGGTGGGATCGGTCTGGTCGACCCAATCGGGCATCCCATCCTGCGCCCACTGCGGGGCGGTGGCGAAATCTGTGAGCGCATTATTTCCGACCACGGCCGCGCACCAGCGCGACAAGGCTTCTCCGGTGCTGACGCCGCAGAGGTTGCCGCCCATGGAGCATTCACTCAACTCCGCTTCAAACAGAGCAGAAACCCGCGCCGAGTTTCCAAACGACGCGTCCACTTCGATGGCGGCTCCAGTGGTGTAGTCGCAGCCGCCGTGGTCGGCGCCGCCGGTGCCATCGGTCGCGCCGCCGAGCGCATAGATGATGACGCTCACGGCGCCACCGGTCGTGCCCAAGATGGCATCGTTGGCGTTGGCTACGCGATCACCGTCGCTGACCAAATCCTGGGCATTTTGCAGGCCCGGAGCGCCGAGGGTGGGATCGACATAAACAATGACCCGGCCGCTGGGGCTGGCGCCGACAAACTCTGATGTGCCCTGATAGCTTGGCCATTGCGGGGCTGCAGGTCCGGCCGCGGCAGGTTTGGCACCGCTTCGGGCGCGGGTTTTGTGCATTCTGGAAGTAGCTTGGAGTCGATGATGTCGCATGGGACCTCCTGGTGGATTGAGATATGGTGAAGTATAGAGGCGCTGCGTTGCCGGGTAATCTTTGGTTGAAAGTTTCGGCGGTGACTGAGAAAAGAGCCGGTGATCTTAGATTTCACCACGAAGGACACAAATGTACACGAAGGAATGCGGCGGAGTCGGATTCGCGTGACTCGGGCTAGCGCACTCCTTCCACCAAAAACAGGTCGGACAACTCTCGCGAGAAGGAATAGGCGTAAGTTTTGCCATCTGCCGTCAGCCGGACGTTAAGAACTGCCGTTACTCCGGCTGAATCGCTGGGCGCAAGGGTCGCGATTTGTTGCCTTTTTCCTGTCGAGAGATCGCACCGATACACCACGGCCGACGTCTTTTCGTCGCGGTAGATGTAAGCAGAACGGCCATCGGCCGACCAGTTGATCCATAGATCTTCGGGCGACCAACCGGGAATGTTTTGGGGATCTCCTCCGGAAAGGGGATAGAGATCGCCTTTCCCGTTGACATCCCGGGCGAACACTAGCCTGCCATCGGGGGAGACCAGATGCGATTCGAAGTGGTTCCTCTTCAAAGAAATTAAAGGCGTAATGGCGCGCGGGGTGGCGCTAGAAAGGTCCTGTGCATACATTCGCCATCCGTGACCATCGTCTCCCGCGAAATAAATCGCTTTGCCGCCAGGCATCCAACCCATCGAAGTGACCTGGTGCATTGCGCTTGGGGCCAGCAGCCGGGCTTCCCCCACACCAGTAGGCAAGAGAACAAAATTTACAGCCTTGAAGTCTGATGCCTGAAATGCCAATACCTGGGTTCCGTCCGGAGCGAGCACCGGTTCCCCCCACTGGCCGAGTTTAATCGCGGGGGAGCCGTCAGTTTTTCGCAAGTAAGCGAGGCCGGAGGCGCCGGCCGCAGATCCCCAATCGTCGAACGAAACCAGACCACCATCCTGCGAGAGATCCCTTACAACGGCATAATCGAGCCAACTGAGGTCGCGTTCTTTTAAGTCGGAGGGTCCGCGGAACTCGATTCCGCTTCTCCACGATTCTTTCGACAAGAGAATCCGGCCGTCTCGCGATACATCATGGAGGCGGACGATGCCCGGCAGACGAAGGACGATTCGCTGTTTGCCGTTAAGGCCGAGCGCATGGATGGCGTCCGCCCAGCCCTCAGTCGTGGTGGCGCCCACCCAGACCTCCTCGCCCGAGGGAGCCCACGCCAGGCCCTCCACGCTGACAAAGATGGCGGAGCGAATTAATTCCCTTCCCGCGCGGTCAAGGGCGACCGCCCACCCCGCATCGCCATCGGCCGTTAGAAATTCTGCGAATGCCACCGCATTGGATCGCGGCGAAATGCGCACGTACCCGAGGGTGTGATTAGTTTCATAGAGCACTTTTCCGCGGGGAAACTCCACGCGGTACCTTCCTTCCACCTGGCGGATAAGGGCCATTTCACTGCCGTCCGCGGTCCAGTCGGCCCCCAGCACGTCCTCAGCAACTTCGCGCGGCGAGCCGCCCGCTACCGGAACCAGCCCCAATGTGCCCTCACAAAGGCCGATGTAGCGATCTTTGCATCCGACTGAGATGGCCATCTCCGAGGGCGAGACAGCGAACAATGTCGAATTGGTGAGAGTCAAGGAACGCGACTCCGGGCTGTCTGGCAGTTTGGAATAGAGTTGAACGGGCTGGCCGTTCCAGCTTGCACTGTAGTAGATGGAGCGGCCATCGGGCGCGAAACGCGCGGCGTAAACCAGGCCGCGCTCGAAAGTGAGCTGATGGTAAGCGGGTGAACTGACCGCGACAGTGCGGCGGCCGAGCATCCAGCTTGCTGCGGCAACGAGCGCCAGCATAAGCACGGCCGCCACCAGCGCCATCGCACGTTTGCCTGGATTAGTTTTTTCCGCAGCGGCGACGGCAGTAGCGGCGCTTGCGCCGACGCCGGTCGAAGAAAGTCCGGAAAGACCTTCCAGGTTGAAGGCCAGATCCCGCGCCGATTGAAATCGCTGCAGGGGCTTTTTCTCGAGGCAGCGGCGGACAATGCGGTCCAGCGCCGGCGAAATGGGTTTGCCGGTCGCGCTTAGTTCTGGGGGATCCTCTTTCAGGATCGCGGTCATGGTTTCGGCGGAAGTATCGCGCCGGAAAGCGCGCTGACCGGAAAGCATCTCGTAAAGGATTGTTCCCAGAGCAAAAATGTCGGAGCGGGCATCGGCGGGTTCGCCCTTCACCTGCTCTGGAGACATATAACCCACTGTCCCAAGAACCACGCCGGCGGAAGTGAACACGGCCTCGAGGGTTGCGCCTTCATCTGCAGAGCCTTCGGCTCGGGCCAGCTTTGCCAGGCCGAAATCGAGAATCTTCACCCGGCCATCGCGGGTCACAAAAATGTTCTCCGGTTTCAGGTCGCGATGGATGATGCCCTTGTCGTGCGCCGCGGCAAGTCCCTGCGCGATTTCCGTGCCATATTCCACAGCACGCCGCAGAGGCAAAGAGCCGCTGCTCAATTCCTGCCGCAGGGATTGGCCTTCGAGGCATTCGGAAACCAGATAAGGCGCGCCCTCGTGGGTGCCGATATCGTGAATGGAAAGAATGTTGGGGTGGTTCAAGGCGGCGACGGCGCGCGCCTCAGTCTCGAATCGCCGTAACCGTTCCGCATCCCTGGCCAGCGTCTCCGGCAGGACCTTGATGGCTACGTCGCGGCCCAGGCGGTTGTCGCGGGCGCGGTAGACCTCGCCCATCCCGCCGGCGCCCAGCGACGACAGGATTTCATAGGGACCAATCTTGGTGCCGGGAGCGAGTGCCATGGGTCGCGCCATTATAGCGCCTCAGGACGCGGGCTGACGGTTTGCGCGCGCGGTGTATAGTGTCGAGTGCCCCAAAGCGAAAGTAGAATCGCGCCTGACGCCGCTGCCGATCTTCCTCGCGAGCTAGGCCTGCTGGATTCGCTGTCAATCGTGATCGGCATTACGATCGGCGGCGGAATCTTCCTGGTGCCGAATCTGGTGGCGGGCGAGTTGAAGTCCCGCGCGGCGATTCTTGGGGTTTGGATATTCGCCGGCGTGATCTCGTTTTTCGGGGCTCTCGCCTGCGCGGAATTGGGCACCGCGATCCCCGCGACCGGCGGGCAATACGTATTTCTGCGCGAGGCTTACGGCCCACTCATCGGGTTCTTGTGCGGCTGGTCCATGTTCGTCGTGGCGCGGACCGCGCAAGTGGCGTGGCTGGCTGTCACCATGGCCCTTTACGTCTCGTATTTCGTTCCTCTGTCGACAGTCGAATCGAAGCTGCTTGGAATCGCGGCCATCGCCGTTTTCACCGGCATTAACTATCGCGGCGTCACGGCTGGAGCTATCGTACAAAATGTCTTCACGCTGGCGAAGGTCGCTGGGCTACTGGTAATTATCTTCGCGGCGTTCGTGTGGGGCGGGCGTGCCGCGACGCCGGTTTCTGCAGCATCTACGGGATTTTCCATCGGCAGTTTTGGGGTCGCGTTGATTGCCTGTGTTCTGGCCTACGACGGCTGGGTACAGCTCAGCTTTGTGGCGGGCGAGATTCGCAATCCGCGTCGGAATGTGCTTTTGGCGCTGGCGCTGGGCACCGCGGCGTGTATCGCGATTTATCTGCTCGCCAATATTGCCTATCTGCGCGTGCTCACGATCCCGGAAATAGCCGCCAGCCAGCACGTCGGCGCGACCCTGGCCGAGCGCGTGATGGGCGCCCGGGGCGGGATTTTGGTCTCTGTAGTCATCCTCATCTCGATTGTCGGTACCTTGAATGGCTGCTTCCTAACCAGCCCGCGAGTATATTTCGCGCAGGCGCGCGATGGTCTCTTCTTCCGGAAATTCGGCGAAATTCAACCTCGCTATCAGACGCCGGGTTTCGCCATTCTGGCGCAGGGAGTGTGGGCGATTGTGCTGCTGGTGAGTGGTTCTTACGAAACCCTGCTCGACTATGCGATGTTCGCGCTCTGGCTTTCTTATGGACTGATGGTTGCGGGCGTCATCGTTTTGCGGCGCAAACGACCCGACTTGCCGCGTCCCTACCGGATGTGGGGCTATCCCGTCACGGCTGTTCTTTTTCTGGTAATTACGGCGTGGTTTCTTATCAACATGATCTGGACAAGGCCGGTTCCATCGCTTGCCGGCCTGCTTTTGATCGCCGCAGGAATTCCGGTTTATTTCGTGTGGGCACGCCGGCGGCACGGGGCAGGCTCTTGACGGCTCTTCTTTGCTGAGATATCTGCGCGCGCCCCTGTGGTACAATTGGCATGTACAGATTGTATGTTGCATTTGTACAACGAAGGCGAAGACTCATGGCAACCATCCACCTCGCACTCCCCGAGAAAGTTAAGATAAACCGCTCCCAGCTACGGCAAAGCCAGAGCAAGATTCTCAGGCAAGCTAAGGGTAGGACCATCATCGAGGTCCCCGGCTGGACCGAAGAAGAGGGAAAATATGTCGTGGACAAGCGCTATTTTGACGATCTTCTGCGTAAGCTTCGGGCTACGGTAGAGACCCTTGAGATCACGGCTGATCCGAAGCTGTTCGGCCAGATTCTCCGCGCAGCCCGGACTCTTGATCGGGACGCGCGCGGCGGAAAGCTCCACTCCTTCCGTGAGGCCTTCGGGGAAGAGTAGTTGGCCTACCAGATTCAATTCACGGCTGATGGCCTGAAAGACGCGAAGAATTTACCTAAGGGAGTCCGCAATTCGATCGCCAAGGGGCTGAAGAATAAGCTGGCGAGAGACCCCTTGTCATGTTCCGAAGAACTGCGTGAGCCGCTGGCAGAGTGGCGCAGCTTCCACTCTGGGAAATTCCGGGTTATTTTCAAGCTATACGAAGAATTGAAATTGATCGCGGTCGCCGGGATTGGAGAGCACTCGTCGCAACCAACTCAGGATATTTACCGGAAGCTGGAGTTGCTGGCAAAGAGGGGTCGCCTCGCAGAGGACATCCTGGCTGCCCTCCGTGGGTTCTCGACGGGCAAAGGCTAGCGACTCGGCTTGAACGCCGCATGCTAAAATAGAGGTTCCCATGGCCATAATTCCCCGTAGGAAAACCGTCACGGCCGTCGTCGGCGGTGTGCGCGTCGGGTCCGATGCACCAGTTGTGGTGCAGTCGATGACCAATACCGATACCGCCGACATCCCTTCGACGGTTCAGCAATGTGCCGCACTGGCGCGAGCCGGCTCGGAACTGGTGCGGGTGACCGTCAATAACGAGGAAGCCGCCGCAGCCGTGCCTCGCATCGTGGAAGAACTCGACAAGCAGGGCATCCGCGTGCCCATCATCGGCGATTTCCACTATAACGGGCATGTACTGCTTACGAAATATCCTGAGTGCGCGCGCGACCTGGCCAAGTACCGCATCAATCCCGGCAATGCCAGCATAGGACGCACTGGCGACTCGAATTTCCGCACCATGATCGAAGTTGCGGTGAAGAATCAGAAGCCGGTGCGCATTGGGGTGAACTGGGGCTCACTCGATCAGGCGCTACTCACCAAGATGATGGACGAGAATTCTCTCCTCGCCGAACCGAAGGACGCCCGCGAGGTGACGATGGAGGCAATGGTCGTTAGCGCGCTGAACTCCGCTGCGCTGGCCGAAAAGTTCGGATTACGACCCGATCAGATTATCCTGAGCGCGAAAGTCAGCGGCGTGCAGGATCTGATCGACGTTTACCGCGCACTGGCTGCGCGCTGCAGCTATCCCCTGCACCTTGGGCTTACTGAAGCAGGCATGGGAGCCAAGGGTGTGGTCGCTTCCAGCGCCGCCATGGGCGTCGTTTTGCAGGAAGGCATCGGCGACACCATCCGCGTCTCGCTTACCCCGGCGCCCGGAGGTGATCGAACGGAAGAGGTTCGGGTCGCACAACAGATTCTGCAATCGATGGGCATTCGCAGCTTTACGCCGCAAGTCACGGCCTGTCCCGGTTGCGGGCGCACTACCAGCACCTTCTTCCAGGAAATGGCCGAGCAGATTCAGACTTACCTCCGCGAGCAGATGCCATCGTGGAAGGAGCGCTACACGGGCGTCGAGGAAATGAAGCTGGCGGTCATGGGCTGTGTGGTGAACGGTCCGGGCGAATCAAAGCATGCCAACATCGGTATCTCACTTCCGGGAACGTTTGAAGAACCGAAAGCTCCCGTCTACGTGGATGGACGCCTGTTCACCACGCTGAAGGGCGATCGCATTGTGGCGGAGTTCATCGAGATCCTGTATGAGTACGTGGACTCGCACTACGCGGCGCGAAGCGTGCAGGAAGAAGTGGCTGCCCAAAGCTAGGCGCGCTTGCGAGTCGAAGTCGCGCCCTTTCCAAGCAACAGCAAAATGATCGCAGCCTGTGAGCCGCGCCTATTTGATAGCCATCCTTAAGACTCGTAATGCGTCTACTGCCCGGGGAGCAAGAAAACAGGATTCTGATTGGCCGGCAGGCCGTTGGCTTGGACCGGGCCGCCGCTGAAGGCCGCGGGCAGGTCGGTGGTGAGAGTATCGGCCTGGGTGCCGGTGCCGCCCGTGTTATTGATGTTGTTGTCCGAGGTATTCACTGCAGCGATGACGCCGGCGTCGCAGATGCTGACGTAGACGCGGGTACTATCGACCGAGGCCGTGGTGAACACTCGAAAGCGCGTGGCGCCGGGGGTATAGAGAGTGGGGAAGGCCGGCGAAACGCAAGTGGAGACCGGGGGCACCGCGTATTGATATTGATTGGTGGTGAGATTCGCGGAAAACGGCGGAGACGTCAGCAAAGTCAAAGTAGTTTTGAGAGTGAAACTGGCGGCATCGAACACGCTGAGGGCCGGAACCAGGCAAGCAGCCGTTGTTCCCGCCAGCGGATCAGGGCAAGCCGAGGTTGCCGTCTGATAGCTGGCCACGTAAAAGCGGCTGCCATCCAGCAGAGCGGTCACGGCGACCGGCGCCACTGTCGAACACCCGGTGGGAGCACCGCTGGGTAAGTTGGCTGGGCAGAGAGTTGTGGGCGAGGAGAATGAAATCGTCTGCAATAAAGTCGGAGTATCATTCGCGCCGGTGTCGGAAAATACATAGACTGTGCTGGTTTGGGGATTGGTCACGTATAGGCGATTGAGGTGCGGGTCGTAGAAAATGAAGTTGGCTCCTGCGCCCACGGGAAGGCTGCTGGTTACGGTGTCGGTGGCAACATCAATGGTTACGAGTTGGCCGTCGCCCTGGGCGAGCACGTAGACCTTCTGGCTATCGGCGCGAGCGACAACCCACACGGGATTCACGCCAGCGAAGCCTTTTACGGTGTTCGCAGAAAAATCTGCTGTATTAAGACTGCTGATCGTGCTGCTCCCTTGATTGGCCACGTACAGCTTCTGCGGCGCTTTTGTGGTTTCGGCGAGACTGACCGGGTTTACTCCCACAGGGGCGCTGTTGGTAACGGCATTGAGCGTGGTGTTGATGGCAAAAACAGAGTTGGCATTGTAGTTCGCCACGTACATGGCAGCGTTTTCGGTGGTGTTGACAAAAACCGGCTGAGGAGGAAATGTCGCGGTGGCGCCAGCTAACTGCGATGCCGAGAGTGTGGGAAGACCTGCGACCGGGTTGGTGTATTGAATGGTGGTTCCACTGTTGGAAGTGAGGGCGAAGGCGCCGTTGTAGGCGTTGGGGTTGCAAAGCGGCGGAGTACAGCCAGGAATGCTGACCTGGGTAATCACGATGGTGTAGCCGACGGGCGCGTTGACTAATGGCGCGCTGAGCGTGACCGTGACGGTTGAGCCAGACTCGCTGATACCGGTAATGTTGGCAACCGGTATGGGCAAGCCGGCGGAGGTCACTGGCCCAAATCCTGTATCCGCCGTTGACTGCACCGCAGGAGGCACGGACGAAACGGCATCGACGCCTCCGAAGACACTTCCCGCACTCGCGACAAACAGCCTCGAATTATTGGGAAGCATGGCGGCGTGCGTGGGGACGTTGCCCAGGTTGGGGGCACTTTTATCGGACGTATTGCTCTCGGCGACGATGGAGTCGCCTGCAACGTCGATCTGCATGGCCCCGGCTGGGTATCCGGGCACGTTAGCGCTGATACCGAAGACCGCATGAAAGTTGGCAGGAGTGGGAGGGGGTTCCACCGGGCAGCCGGAAATCGAAATGCCTCCGGAACAGGGAATCACAACCGGCCGATAGACCTGGCCGCAGGCCACCCACATGACAAGCGCCAGCCCAGCGGCCAAGAGTCCAGCCACGCGCGGAAAATGCATCGCCACCCCAAAAAGAGAATTTCGTTTACGCATCGCAGGAATGGAACATTCTAACGGCTGGCAGTCATATGCGCCAGTCGTGGCTGGCTTTCGGGCTTCGGCTTTCGGGCTTCGGCTTTTGCTTTCGGACTTCGGGCTTCGGCTGTTAGGCTTTTTTGTGGGATGCCTGCGCGATAGGGTGGGTTGGACGGGTGCACAATAACGCGCGCCGGCGATCCATGATAATGACGGGCAAAGATCAAACGAGCAAGATGGACACCTGACGGCCGAAGCCCGAGGCCTGACGGACGAAGCCCGCTTCTAGCGTCCGCGGCGCGATTTTCCACCGCTGGCTGCTGCGGCTGGCGCTTCGGCCTTGGCCGCGCCCGCAGGTTTTTTCTTGCCTTCCATCTGCGCCAGGCTTTGTTTCAAGGCGGCCATCAGATCGACCACAGGAGCCAGTTTCTTGGGCTTCTCAACCGCCGCTACTTCGCCGCCCTCGAGTTTGGCCTCAATCAGTTGTTTCAGGTTTTCCTGGAAGCTGTCTTTATATTTCTTGGGATCCCACTCATCGGCGAGGGCTTCAATGAGCTGGTGCGCCACTTTCACTTCGGCGTCTTTCAATTCGACGTCGGGCGCGCCGAAGCCTTCGACTTTTTTCACTTCTTCTTCGTAGTACATGGTGTGCAGCATCAGTCCGCCCTCGTGGGGGCGGACAAAAACCGTGTACTCGCGGTTGTGCATGGTGATCTTGGCGATGGCCACATACCGAGTCTCTTCCAGGGCCTTGGTAAGCAGCGCGTACGGGCGCCGGCCAGCTTCCTCGGGCATCATGTAGTACGAAGATTCGAAATAAACGGGATCGACGTCGCCCGCCTTGACGAATTCGAGAATCTCCATGGTTTTGGCGGTCTGCGGCTCAATCTTCTTGATCTCTTCCGGCTCGATGACGATGTATTCGTCCTTGCGAAACTCGTAGCCCTTGACGATCTCGCTGCGATCGACGACCACATTTTCGACCGGACAAATATATTGCTGCTTCACCCGGACTTTGTCCGGACGATGCAGCATGTTGAAGGAAATTCCGGAACTGCGCGCCCCCGAGAACAAACGTACGGGGATGGAGATAAGGCCGAAGGTTAAGTATCCCGACCAGACTGACGATGCCATAGTTCCCTCTTCGTTCACCGGCCGGCGTGAGCGCGTCCGGCATTTGCACCACAGCGGCTAAACCGCCCAGAACTGGCAGTTTAGCGCACAAAAAGAAGTTGGATGCACAAATCTGAAGCGGGGGAGAACCGAAGTGCAAAGCCGGAGGGGATGGGGTTTGACGGCGGTGGGCGCTACGGGTTGTAGTTAACCGAACGGGTTCCGGAGCAAGTCTCCAACAGACCTTGCATATCTCCGAACCTTGTGGTAGGTTACATGTAACCAAGGCCAAACATGAAAATACCAGCCCAAAGCCGTTCGAAGCCTTCGCGGGATAAGGTCAGGGCGCATCGCAAGCGACTGCGTCAACAAGGCCTGCGCCCTATTCAGATTTGGGTCGCGGATGTGCGGTCGCCTGCGTTTGTGACAGAGGCGCACCGCCAGTCCCTTGCCGTTGCCCATAGCCCTCACGCCAAGAGAGACCAGGATTTTATCGACGCCATTGCCGATTGGGGCGAAGCTTGAAGCGTGGAGAAATTTGGACGGTTGCGGGGGGCAAATACTACGCTGCAAAGCCCCGTCCGGTTGTAATTCTTCAGGATGATCGCTTCGATTCGACGGATTCAGTCACGGTATGCGCGTTTACAACTGACTCGACCGAGGCCCCGTTGTTTCGCATTGTGATCGAGCCGAACGAAAGCAATGGGTTGCGGTCAATTTGCCGGCTGATGGCGGACAAAATCACGACCGTTCCGAAATCAAGGATCGGCGCTCATATTGGCCGACTTGCCGACGATGAAATGGTTCGGCTGAATCGGGCTGTTCTGGTGTTCCTGGGAATTGGCGGTTCAAGAAGTCAGGAGCGCCAGTGACAGATCGGGGCTCCGTCCGGGCTTTCTTGCACCTCCTCCGCCTTTCTGATCATCTGTGAAGCATCTCTCGACTGGAGGAACACTATGACCGACCTGCGCTATCCCGTCGGCAAGTTTCACTTCGACGGACCATCGACCGACGAACAAAAAGCCAGCCAGATCGACGACATCGCTCAAGCTCCGGCGAAACTCCGCGCCGCGGTCAAAGGCCTCTCGCCGCAGCAACTCGACACTCCTTACCGTCCTGAAGGGTGGACTGTCCGCCAGGTGGCGCATCACGTGCCGGACAGCCATATCAATGCTTACGTTCGCTTCAAGCTGGCGCTCACGGAAGAGGAGCCGACGATCAAGCCCTATGCGGAGGATCGATGGGCTCGGTTGGCCGATACGCAGGCGACTCCCGCCGAGGTTTCACTGGCCATGCTGGATGCGCTGCATGATCGCTGGGTGCGGCTGCTGCGCTCGCTTCAACCGGAGGACTGGAAACGCAGCTTCCGGCATCCTGAGCTGGGATTGGTGACGCTGGAGAAAAATCTGGCGCTTTATGCCTGGCATGGGAAGCATCATGTGGCGCATATTAACTCGCTGCGCGAACGAAATGGATGGTAACGCAGACTCAAGGCGCCGCGGGGACGGCGGCGCTGCGATCTAATGCTGGCGCTATGATCGGTGCCCGGCCACCACTTCATACGGGCGCATCATTTCGTTGTCTTCGTGTTCCAGGATGTGGCAGTGCCAGACGTAGCGGCCAGTGTAGCCTTCGAAGCGGACGATGATGCGGGTCACCATCGACGGATCGGCGCGTACCGTGTCTTTCCATCCCGCTTCGCTGGGGCCGGGAGGGATGGGCACGCCGAGCGCTGTAAGCTTGCCGGTGCGCATGTACGTGGGCGCGTCGAAGCTGCGGCGGTCTAATATCTGGAAGCGGACCAGATGAAGATGAATGGGATGGGAGTCGTCGGTGAGGTTGATCAGGTTCCAGATTTCGACGGAATCGAGGGTTGGGTTTTCTGTGACCGGCTCGTTCCAGTGGGCGTTATTCAGAAGCATTCGGACCGGGCGCTGGGCGGAGTCCTGAACTTCGTCGAGGGTTAAGTTGCGCGTCTTCACGGCGGCGGATTCGGAAATCTTCGCGAGAGGCCGCAGGACTGCCGGCAGAGCGCTGATGTCTTGAACCTTATTTTTCCCCACGCGGAACTGCATTACGTTCAGGCCATCATTTGTCAGAATGATTTGTTCTCCCGCCGAGCCGGAAAAATCCACGATCAGATCGGCCCGCTCTGCCGGAGCCAGGACTACGCGTTTCACTTCGACCGGCGCGGGGAGCAGGCCCTGGTCGGTGCCGATCTGATGAAAAGGAAGATTGTTGGATAATGACAGATGAAAGAAGCGGCCGTTGGCACCGTTGAGCACGCGGAAGCGATACTTGCGCGGCTCGACTTCGAGGTAGGGAAAGATTTTTCCGTTGACGACTATGGCGTCTCCGAAGACTTCGGGCGTCCAGGGCGACTTGGGATCGCCGGAGACCGGATAGTTCAAACTGACCTTCTAGATCGAAGATGCGATCGTAGAACACCAGCGGTATTTCGTATTTTCCTTTCGGCAGGTTCAGCGCGTCTTCCACTTCGTCGCGCAGTAGATAAATCCCCAGCAGGCCGGCGAAAACGTTCAGCCGGTTGATGCCCAGGGCGTGGTCGTGATACCAGAGCATGGCGGCATCCTGGCGGTTGGGGTAGTGATAGACCGCCGACTTGCCGGGCACGTACCAATCGTCGGGATAGCCGTCGCTGGCGGCGGGGACTTTGCCGCCGTGCAGATGAACTACGGTTCTCACTTCGGGCTTGTCGGCCTCCGCCCCGTGAATGGTGTGGTCGATGGGCAGAAGATGTTTGACGGGGAGCTCGTTCGCCCACTCCACCAGAATTCCCTCCCCGCTGCGCACGTCGAATGTGGGGCCGGGCGAGGTTGATCCGTAGGCCCACTGCCGCGTCGGATTCAGGTCGCGGTGCAATTTGCTTTCGATCTGGCGCATGGCTACGCGATAGTAAGGGAGTCTGAGATTCGGATCGGCGGGGCTGGGGCGCTGGCCGACAGGTCGAGCAATCTCAGGGATGGGCAGCGGATCGACGAACTGCGCTAACGAGGACGCGTTTAAGCTGGTGCGGTACTTGGGCGCGGTGGATTGGCGGGCGATCCCTTGCGGCAGGGCAAGAGACGCGGTGAGGATTCCGGTTTGGTGGAGGAATTCGCGTCGTGTCGGGGACAAGGCCGTGCAATTATAACTGGCGGCTGTTCCACACAACCTCGAGCATCAATTCCCGAGCGTGCCCTCGAGAGTTCGGGCCTGGATTAGACCGCCCCCCATAGGGGCGATCGGAGTTCCGACTGGGAAGGGTACGGTTTCTGAGCAGACCTAAATGATGGCCATCATTACGCAGGTCTGAATCGTCTCCGCAGTTGCAAGAACTTGCACAGCCAACAATAACGGCTCGCGCGCCCGAGCAATGTTTTGTTTTTGTTATTGCGTCGACGGCATCTCGTGCTAAGATTTCACTCCGAGCCGTCCCTCTGGCCTTACCTCCCCCCCGGATAATTTTATTTCACGTCCGTACGCACCCAGCAGGGTACACGAACACTAAAACGAGGTGTAACTGATGAGCAGGCGCCGGGTGCTGCCGATTACGGTGTGTCTTTTTCTTTTTCCGATTTTCAAATTCGATATCGCGGAGGCCCAGGACCTCACCCAGATTCAGCATTGGATTTTCGTAGTGAAAGAAAATCGCACATTCGACACCTATTTTGGCACTTATCCTGGTGCAAATGGGGCCACGACCGGCACGCTTTCCACCGGTCAGGTGGTTCCGCTCGGCCGCACTCCCGATTTTCTGCCCCGCGACCTGCCCCACAGTTGGGCGAACGCAAATGAAAGCATCGATTACGGCAGAATGGACAAATTCGACGCCCCAGGCGGATGCAACATCAATGGCGATTTCTTGTGCATGACGCAGATGACGCAGCAGGACATCCCCAATTATTGGAGCTACGCCAATAATTTCGTCCTTGCCGACAACGCTTTCAGCTCCATTCACAGTGACAGCATGCCGAACCATCTGTACACGGTGGCAGCGCAATCCGGCGGGGTCATCGAAAATCCTTCGTCAAACATAAATGTGGGTTGCGAATCGCCCCCCGGTACGACCGTGGCCATGATGAACCCTCAGGGATATCTCAGCTACGTCTATCCCTGCTTCGAATTTTCCACTCTCGCCAACAGCGCCCAGAATGCGGGCTTGAGCTGGCTTTATTACGCCGAGCAAGTGGGTTCGGAGTGGTCGATCCTGAGCACGATCGACAGCATTCGTAATACCTTACTGTGGAACAATGTGGTGCCCAGTTCGCAGTTCGTCACCGACGCGACCAACGGGAACCTGCCTGCGCTGGCCTGGGTTGATCCGCCGGGGATTGACAGCGAGCATCCCCGGGGGAAAAGCACCTGCTATGGTGAGAACTGGACCGTCAACCTGATCAACGCGGTGATGCAGGGGCCGGAGTGGGATTCCACCGCGATTGTAATCAGCTGGGACGACTACGGAGGCTTCTACGATCACGTTCCTCCGCCCACCGTCGACATCTTCGGGCTGGGCGCGCGCGTGCCCATGCTGATTATTTCCCCATACGCGAGGCCGGGATACGTTTCGCACACACTGTACGAGTTTTCGTCGTTTCTGAAGACCGTGGAAGAGCGCTTCGGTCTTCCATCTCTAACCGATCGCGACGCCGAGGCCAACGATCTGCTCGACAGCTTCGACTTCACGCAAACACCCCTGCCTCCGCTGATTCTTTCGCCGCGCCAGTGCCCCGTCGTTTCGCCGACTGTATTGAACTTTATCCCGCAGCAGGTCGGAAGCAGCAGCGCCTCGCAAAAAGTGCAGGTCAGCAACTGGGGCACGACCGTCATGACGATCTCCAGTATCGCGGTGAGCGGCCCCTTCACGCAGACCAACAACTGCGGCGCGAAGTATGGTCCAGGCAACGCCGGCTGCACCGTCAATGTGACCTTCACTCCGACGGCAAGCGGCGTTCAATCCGGAACGCTCACCGTAACCGACAGTGGCGCCGGAAGTCCGCAGGCTATCCAGCTAAACGGAACTGGCACGGAGGTTGCGTTTGCCCCGTCGGTCCTCAAATTCGGGGCGCGCCCGGTCCAGACCAATGGAACCACGCTCAATGCCACGCTGACCAATTCCGGTCCAACTGCACTGAACGTTTCGAACATCGCCATTACCGGCGATTTCTCGCAAACCAACAACTGTGGCAGCCTGGTCGCCGCGGGCGGGAGTTGTACCATCACCGTTTCTTTCGTGCCCACAACCACGGGCGTGCGCTACGGCTCGATTACCGTCAACGACAGCGACGCGTCTTCGCCTCAAACGCTCACCTTGACCGGCACAGGAACCTCGGTGACGATCACGCCGGGAAAACTGAATTTCGGGCAAATCAAGATGGGGGCCAGCAGCTCGGCCAAGACGGTCACTATCACCAACAATGGAACGGTGGGTCTGGGAATCACAGATATCGACATTCAGGACGGAGGTTTCCATAATTTCCCCGACTATTCGCAGACCAACACTTGTGGATCCAATCTGGGCGCCGGCGCAAGCTGCAACATTACAATCACATTCGCTCCGGTCACCTCGGGGACCCGAAACGGATCGCTGCTCGTGCTCGATACCGATCCCACCACCAGCCCGATCATGGTCGCGGTGAATGGAACGGGGATAGCCGAGCCGCTTGTTTCCCTTTCGCCGACCAGCCTGAATTTTCCTGATCAGCCGGTGGGCACAATGAGTGCCGCCGAGAGCGTAACCCTGACCAATACCGGAGCTTTGGCGCTGAACATTACGAGCATCGGCAGCAGCGGCGATTTTTCCCAGACCAACAATTGCGGATCGAGCGTAGCCGTAGGCGCTTCCTGTACGATCAATGTCGTATTCTCGCCCACAGCCGCCGGCTCCCGCAGCGGCACGCTGACGTTCACCGATAACGCGCTCAGCAGCCCGCAGACAGTAGCCTTGAGCGGGACTGGAGAGTAAAAGTCAAAAATCCCCACCCTGCCGCAATGTGCGCGGCAGGGGTGGGGCAGCCGGGTTTTTTGGATTTTATTTTTCGCCGGTGCTGGGATTCAGGAACAACGTGCCGTTGGTCCGAATCGTTGAGAAGTTGAACATCTGCGTGATCGAGTTGGCGATGGTGTCGAACGATCCGTTGCCGATGCGCTGTCCGCTGAGCCAGTTGTCTTCGATGAAGTGAATGATCGAGCTCTGATCGGTCACCTGGTGGTCGACAAAATTCTGCCGCGCCCAGGGAGAGATGACCAGCAACGGCAGGCGCGGGCCATAGCCGCAGCGGCCCAGAGCATGCGTGTCGGCGGGGTTGAGGCCGGGCAACGACGTGGCCGCGGTGCCGCAGGCGCTTGGGCCGGTCAGTGCGTCGTCAACGCCGGTCGAAGTATTGACGATCGGACCCATCTGGTGGTCATACCATCCATCGGAGTCGTCGTACATGATTACCACGGCGGTGCTGTCCCAGTAGGGAGTGGTTTGCAGGAAGTTGATGAGATTTACGACGAAAGTCTGCTCGTCGAGAGGATCGGAGTAACCGGCATGGCCGTCCTGATAGGCCGGCGCCTTGATGAAGTTAACAGCCGGGAAGTTACTTTCCGCCACGGCGGCGTAGAAATCTTCCACATCATACTGATGGTTCGCCGGTCCGGCGTTGCCAATTTCGGCGATCGATGCCGGCCGCGTGTGGGCGCCGTTCGAGGTGGAAGTGTAATAGTTGAAGAACGAGTGGTGCGGAATATAGTCGTTAGTGGTTCCCGCCAGGCCGGTTGAGCTGCGGCTGCAGCCGGTCGTGCCGTTGGGGTTGACGATGGACAGGTTGAAGCCGCCCATGAACGATCCCCAGGTTACGCCGGCAGCGTTCAGCAGGTCGCCGATGGTTTGCGTGCCCATGGTGCCCTGAGCGCGCGTGGGCGAGGAGCAGACGTCGCCGATGGGATCGGCGTCGCCGATCATGGTGAGCGATCCGTCAGTACCGCCGCTGACTTCGTCGCCGGTGCCGTTGAGGGTAGCGACCACACCGTTGGTCTGGCCCGAAACCAAATTAATTACGCCCGGAGTCGAGGGACCGAAGGTGGTGCCATAAGAATTGTCGCTCATGGCATAGAACTGAGCGTAATTCCAGAGCGCGGTTGTAGTGTTACCGTCAAAGTAACCCATCACCTCATTGCCGCCCGTGCCGCCGGAACCGGTGAACTTGGGGAACAGGTCCATCAGGCCGGAATCAAAGGCTTCCTGCTCGTTGAGGTAGTTGTGATCCTGGTCGGCAGTGACCGTTGCGGAGCGATCGATGCGGAAGGGATTGGACGCGCCAGTTCCGTTGGCAGGATTCAGGTTGGGATTATTGTTGAGAAGCGCGTAAGTAAGGCCGTTCACCGTAGGTGTATTGGCGGCCGCGTGAAACGGCGGTTCACCCTTGGGATTGGTGGCGTTAGGGTAGGTTCCGAAGTAATGATCGAAGGAAACGTTCTCCTGGAAAATCACGACGAGGTGCTGGATAGGAGTTGCCGTCGCGGGCGTGGCATGAGGCGACTTTTGCGCCGGCGAGGCGGCCAGTGCAGGCATGGCGGTCGGTCCCAGGGCGGTGGCCAATGCCAGCAACAGCGCCATTGTCCTCCTGGGGGCATCTGACGTCTTCAGCTTTTCAAACATTTTTTCCTCCGCCCTGGGCGGTAACGCCGGCGGCTTCGCGGCAGACACGAAGCTCAGCGGGCTGTTTGAACCGGGGCGCAGAGAAATATAGCGACACGATGTTTCATGGCGGTTGCGTGATTATTAAATGAAGGTGAATCGGCGGGCGCCATCCCAGCTGGGGGCTGTGGAAAAGGGGGTTGCCTGGTGTCCAGTACCGGGGCGACGATCGAAGACCGACTCGCAGAGGCGTAGCTTGCTACGTCTCTACGAGATTGTCTGCCAGCCTTAGCAAAGGTGGAATCGCGCTCTCCGCAACAGCGGATATAATGAATCCGATGAGGGGCGATCTTATTCGAAGCATTCTGCCGAGTATGGGACTGCGCTTGGTTGCGGCGCTGCTGCTTTGTGCGATGGGCGTGGCGGCTGCGCAGGCAACTTCGCCGGCGGCCGGAACTCCATCTGGTGCGACCCAGTCCACAACGCAGTCTGCGCCGGAGAATCAATCCAGTTCGAGCACATCAAAGTCCGACGGCTCCAGCAGCGGCTCGACCGATCTGCCGCGCATCCGTGTGGGCACCAACGAGGTAAATGTAGTGTTCACCGTCACCGACAAACACGGGAAACGCATCACCGACCTGAAACAGGCCGACTTCCGTTTTGTGGACGATAACAAGCCTCCAGCGGAGATCCGCAGCTTCCATGCCGAGACGAATCTTCCCCTGCAGGTGGGATTGCTCATCGACGCGAGCAGTTCAGTGCGTGACCGCTTCAAGTTCGAGCAGGAATCCGCGATCGAGTTTTTGAATCAGACGGTGCGGCGCCGATACGACGAGGCCTTCGTGATTGGATTCGACGTGACCCCGGAAGTTACCCAGGACTTCACTGACGACACGGAAAAGCTGGCGCACGGCGTGAGCGAATTACGTCCCGGCGGAGGAACCGCGATGTTCGACGCGCTGTACTACGCGTGCCGCGATAAGCTTCTGAAGCAGCCGCAAGGTGGTCCGACGCGGCGGGCGATCGTTCTGTTGAGCGACGGCGAGGACAATCAGAGCCACGTAACCCGCGAAGAAGCCATTGAAATGGCGCAGCGCGCGGAAGCGATTGTTTATGCCATCAGCACCAACGTAAGCGGCAGCAAGGGAGCAGGCGACAAAGTGCTGGAACGCATTGCCGACGCCACCGGCGGGCGCGCGTTTTTTCCTTTTCAGATCCGCGATGTGAGCAATGCCTTCGCCGACATTCAGGAGGAGTTGCGCAGCCAGTACGCGGTTTCGTATAAGCCGGCGGACTTTAAGGCTGACGGCCACTTCCGCACCATCGAGATTGTGGCCAACAATCCCAAGAATTTTCGGGTGCGGTCGCGGCGGGGATATTACGCGCCTGCGCAGTAGGGCAGCTTTCGGGCTTCGGCTTTCGGCTTTCGGCTTTCGGTGCCGGGCGAACAAAAAAATAAGCGGCTTCCTCAGCTCGGCCGGCCGGTTAGCCGGGTGCGCTGAGGGGACGCCGCTTCTTCGAAAGCCCTACGTTAAACTCGTATCCCTGACCAGGTGTCCGACGAAGAAAAAGACGGACATCATCAGCAGCAAATGTATTAATACACCGGCCGCGTGCATTACCAGAACGCCTTCAGCCCAGATCAGAAGCAACAGAAGCGAAATCGCCAGAAACGATCCGAGTCTCATTTGCTTCTCCTCACTTTGCCAAGGTCGTTGTTCGGACCCGTCAGGTTACACTTCCTTTGTACCTTTTTCGCCAAACCGCAGGTATCAGCAAAAAGCTGTAAGTCGTTCCGCTTGGATGGGTAGAAGGCGCACGGGAAAACAGCAGCACGGGAAACAGCAATGGTTCGCGCAGGATTGATCGGCTTTGGCCTGGCTGGGCAGGCTTTTCACGCCCCCGTCATTCGAGGGGTCCGGGGCATGGAACTGGCTTGTATTGTTGAGCGTAGCGGCAGGCACGCGCGCCAATTATCCCCAGGTGCGCGTAGTTAGAACGCTTGACGAGTTGCTGGCCGATGAGGGAATTCAGCTATGCGTGGTGGCGACTCCGAACGATTCGCATTTCGAGCTGGCGCGGGCCTGTTTGCTGGCAGGGCGGCATGTGGTGGTCGACAAGCCGTTCGCGCCCACGCTTAAGGAGTCCGAAGAGCTGGTAAGGTTAGCGGCCGAATACGGACGGCTGATCACCGTGTATCACGATCGCCGCTGGGACGGTTCCTTCCACACGGTGCAGAAAATTGTTCGATCGGGAAAACTGGGTGCTATCGCGGAATATGAGGCGCGCTTTGACCGTTTCCGTCTCGAACCCAAGCCGAATGCCTGGCGCGAACGCCCCGACCAGCCCGGTGCGGGCGTTTTGTTCGATCTGGGACCGCATGTGATCGATCAGGCGCTGGTCTTGTTTGGCGAGCCGCAGTCGATTACCGCGTCGGCATTCTGCCAGCGGGAAACATCGCAAGTGGATGACGCTTTTGATGTCTGCCTGGAATACCCCCGGACGCGCGCTCTAGTTCGCGCGCGGATGATCGCCTTTGCGCCCGGTCCGCATGTGCTGATTCACGGAAGCAAAGGATCGTTTGTGAAGTATGGAATGGATCCGCAGGAGGCGCGGCTGCGCGGAGACCGGGTTCCCGACGGGTTGGACTGGGGGCCGGACTGGGGAATGGAAGCCGAGGAATGGTGGGGAACTTTGAGCCTGGTGGGCGAGCCCAGTGTGAAAGTAGAAACCGAACGCGGAGACTATCGCGGGTTCTACGCGAACGTGCGCGATGCGATCGAGGGAAAGGCAGAGCTGGAAGTTACTCCGCAACAGGCTTTGGCGACGATGCGGGCGTTGGTGCTGGCGCACAAGAGCAGCCGGGAGCGGCGGAGCGTGGGGTGGGAGGAAAGGGTCGACTAGGAGCTTTTCACCGCAGAGGCCGCAGAGAACTTCCGCTGAGGCCGCGGAGAAAGCATTCGCAGCTCGGAATTGCACGACGCCACGCTAGTGTCTGTTTGCCGGCCTCCGATAAGAGGGCGATTCGCTTCGCTCGGCGAAACAGCCGAGGCGGCTGTCCCCACACGAGTTTGCCCGATCCTGTCTCCGCATGAGTTTGCCCGATCCTTTTCGCTTCTATAGAATTGAGGGTTTGCTGCCGCCGTTCTAAGCTGCAAGCGGGTTCCTGCCGGTCATTTATAAAGCCGATCGTTTATAAAGCCGATCGTTTGTAGAGAAGAAATCATCTATGAAAATCCATGAGTATCAGGCCAAAGGAATTCTCAAGAAATATGGTGTGGCTGTGCCCCGGGGGACGATGGTTACATCTCCGGAGGAGGCCGAGTCCGTGGCGAAAGAGTTGTTCAATTCGGGCGCGACCGGAGTGGTGGTGAAGGCCCAGATACATGCTGGCGGGCGCGGCAAAGGCGGCGGGGTCAAGATCGCCAAGTCCGTGGCGGAAGCGGGAGAATTGGCGGGAAGAATGCTGGGCATGAAGCTGATCACGCACCAGACGGGGCCGGAAGGCCGCACGGTGCGGCGTTTGCTGATCGAAGAAACTCTGCCCATTGAAAAAGAGTTGTACCTGGGAATCCTGGTCGATCGCGCGGCGGGCAAGCCGGTATTCATGGCCTCGGCTGCGGGAGGAATGGAAATTGAACAGGTCGCGGCGGAGAATCCTGATGCAATCCTGAAACAGCACATCGATCCCGGCATGGGCCTGGAGGCATTTCAGGCACGCAAGATGGCGTTCAAGCTGGGACTGAAGGCGCAGCAGATTAACCCGGCGGTACAGTTTCTTACCAAGTTATATAAAGCGTTTTTGGATGAGGATGCGTCTTTGATGGAGATCAATCCTTTTATCACCACAACCGACGGCCGGCTGTTCGCGCTCGACGCCAAGCTGACCTTCGACGACAACGCTTTGTTCCGCCATCCCGATATTCGCGAATTGCGAGACATCACTGAGGAAGATCCGCTGGAAGTGGAGGCCTCGAAGTACAGCCTGAATTACATCAAGCTCGAGGGCAGCGTGGGCTGCATGGTTAATGGCGCCGGGCTGGCGATGGCGACTATGGACATCATCAAGTACGCCGGGGGAATGCCTGCAAATTTTCTTGATGTGGGCGGCGGCGCAAGCGCCGAGCAGGTCGCACACGCCTTCGAAATCCTGCTGAGCGATAAGAGCGTGAAAGCCGTGCTGATCAACATTTTCGGCGGCATTCTGCGCGTGGATACGCTGGCGACCGGGGTGGTAGAGGCGGCGAAGAAGACGAACATTCAGCTTCCCGTGGTTTTGCGGCTGGAAGGCACGAACGTGGATGAAGGCAAAAAGATTCTGATGAACTCCGGATTTAATTTTGTGGTGTGCGACACCATGAAAGATGCGGCTGATCGAGTAGTGGCGGCCGCGCGATGAAACGAAGTCGCAGCACGGTAGTGAGGAATTTTAGTCATGGCGATCCTGGTTAACGAAAAAACGCGATTGATTGTGCAGGGCCTGACCGGGCGGGAAGGCACGTTCCACGCCAAGGCCTGCGCGGCGTACGGCACGCAGGTGGTTGGTGGAGTTACTCCGGGCAAGGGCGGCACGATGCATGAGGGCTGGCCGATTTTCAACACGGTGCACGAAGCCGTGGAAAAGACCGGCGCCGACACCACAATTATTTTCGTTCCTCCGCCATTCGCCGCCGATGCCATCATGGAAGCGGCCGACGCCGAACTCGACCTTATCGTGTGCATCACAGAAGGCATCCCGACGCTCGACATGGTCAAGGCGTGGGAGTTCCTGCAGGACCGCCGTTCGAGGCTGATCGGACCGAATTGCCCCGGAATTATTTCACCGGGCAAATGCAAAGTTGGCATTATGCCGGGATCGATTCACAAAGAAGGATCGATCGGCATCGTCTCGCGCTCGGGCACTTTGACCTACGAAGCTGTGCATCAGCTTACCCAGCGCGGAGTGGGACAATCGACCGCGATCGGCATTGGCGGCGATCCCATCATCGGTACAAACTTTGTCGACGCGCTCGATTTATTCAACCGCGATCCAGAAACCGAGGCCGTGATCATGATTGGTGAAATCGGCGGAGATGCGGAAGAGACCGCGGCGGAATTTGTGAAGACGAAAATGAAGAAGCCGGTGGTGGGTTTCATCGCCGGGCAAACCGCGCCTCCGGGCCGCCGCATGGGCCATGCGGGCGCGATCATCTCCGGCGGAAAAGGCACCGCCGCCGAGAAGATTAAGGCGATGGAAGCTGCCGGCATTCGGGTGGCGAAATCTCCCGCCGCAATCGGCGAGACGCTGGTGGCAGCTCTGGGAGTGAAAGTCTAGCGCTCAGTACCTAGTCCCGAGTACCGAATCCCGAGAGAAGGCCATAGCTCCCGACCGAAGACCGGCGACTGGCAGCGAACGACCAAGGACGAACGACCAACGACACTATGAAGACTCTGCAACGCACTCTTACCATCGTGAAACCGGATGCTGTCGCCAAGAATGCCGTGGGCGACATCATTGAACAATTCGAGAAGAATGGCTTTCGCATTCTCGCCATGAAGATGCTGGAAATCTCCAAGCATCAGGCGGAGCAGTTTTATGCCGTTCACGCCAGCCGGCCGTTCTATAACTCGCTCACCGATTTCATGTCGAGCGGGCCAATCGTCACTCTGGCGCTGGAAAAAGAAAACGCCATTGCCGACCTGCGCAAACTGATGGGCGCGACCAATCCTGCCAATGCGGAAGAAGGAACGATCCGCAAGAAGTGGGCGTCGAGCATCGAGCATAATGCAATTCACGGCTCCGATGCCGAGGACACGGCGCGCTTTGAGCTGAGCTTTTTCTTTGCGGGATACGAACTGGCGCAGTAGCTTCGGCCGGTTCGGCGGCTCTATAAGCGCGGTGACGCCGGCGCTACCAACTCGATTCATGGTTCCGATGCGCGCGAACTTAGGACAACCTTCGCGTCACGCGGGCTAGGTCGAGCGCGCCACACACGCTACCCCAGCGCTTCATACAGATGGCCTTCAATTCGATCGGCTACTTTGGGCAATTCTTTACGGGCATGCAGCAGGAAGTGCGGTGACGCGCGGTGGGCTTCTAATGCGGCGTCGTCTTTGTACTGTTCGTAGATGAAAAAGCGACGCGGTTCGGTCTTATGGCGGTGAACCTGATACATCAGGCAACCGGGCTCCTTGCGGGATTCTTCGGTCAGTTTCGCAAAAATTGGGGGGACGTCGGCATCGTGCCCCGCTTTCGCCATCCACGTCACTGCCAGCACCACCATCGCGAGTCTCCTTACATACTCGTCATTTGTTGTCGGTCGTCAGTCGTCGGCCGTTGGTCGTCAGTCACAGCAAATTTGGTTTTTGTCCTTCGTGCCTGATAAATGGAAAATCAATTCTAGACCGTCTTTGAAGACGCTTGCTTCATCTCCGCGGCGAATTCGTCTATCAAAATTATCTGATCGCGGTCGGGCCCGGTGGAAACCATGCCGATCTTCGCCCCTGTCTCTTTTTCTACAAATGCCAGATACTCGCGGGCAGCCCGAGGCAGTTGATCGAATTTGGTAATTCCTTGAGTGGAGGTTCGCCAGCCCGGCATTTTCCGGTAAGTACATTCCAGCTTGTCGTAACCGCTGGCCTGCGCGGGAATCTCCATAGTCGATTTGCCGTCCACTTTATAACTTACGCATACGGGAATCTCCGCCAGTTCGTCGAGCACATCCAGCTTGGTTACGACCAGCCAGGAGATTCCGTTAATCATGCCAGCGTAGCGCAGCAGAGGCAAGTCGAGCCATCCGGTACGGCGAGGGCGGCCTGTAACCGCGCCGAATTCGCTGCCTCGCTTGCGCAACTCCTGGCCGAGTTCGCCTTTCTCTTCGCTGGGAAACGGGCCTTCACCCACGCGCGTGCAATATGCCTTGGTCAACCCGATGACGGCCTGGATTGCGTTCGGAGCTACGCCTGTGCCGGTGGCCGCGCCGCCGGAGGTTGAACTCGAAGAGGTTACAAAAGGATAAGTTCCGTGGTCGATGTCGAGCATAGTGCCCTGCGCGCCTTCAAACAGGATGGACTCACCCTCGGCCAGCGCCTGATTGAGCAGCACGGCCGTATCGCAAACGAAGGGTGCGACTTTCTCGGCGGCTGCGGCGTACTCGGAGTACATTTTGTCGGCATCGAGTGGCTCGGAATTGAACAGCGCATGCGCGATCATATTTTTTTCGCGCACCGCGTTTTCAATGTGTTTCTTAAGCAGTTGCAGATCCAGCAGATCCGCTACACGCAAGCCGCGGCGTCCCATCTTGTCTTCGTAAGCCGGACCGATTCCGCGCGAGGTGGTTCCGATCTTCACTCGACCCGGCGCATTCTCCGCCGCCAACTCGATCATGCGGTGATAGGGCAGAATGACCTGGGCGCGGTTGGAAACAAAAAGATTCCCATCGACTCTCACGCCGGCGTCGCGCAGTGCGCCCACTTCCTTCAGAAAGGCCATTGGGTCGAGGACGACGCCGTTGCCGATCACGCTGCGGCACGCTGTCCGCAACACTCCGCACGGAACCAGTTGCAGAATGAATTTTTTTCCGTTGATGATGACGGTGTGGCCGGCATTGTGGCCGCCGGCGTAGCGCGCCACGACGGAGAAATTCTCCGATAGAACATCGACAATTTTTCCCTTGCCCTCGTCGCCCCACTGGGCGCCCACGATCACCGCGGTCTTGCCTTTTTTCAATTGCCAGCTCCGTTTGAGATGAATCGCGCACGCATTACCTGCGCCGGACGCATGCATGAACCCCGGGGTCGCACACCCTTGCCCCGCGGCAATACATCAACTAAGGCTGATTGGGATAAAAAAGCGGAGAAGACGTGTACCAAGTATTTTATCGCGGGGGTGCAGCGGATGGCAATGTTTTGCCGGTTCCGGATAATGCGTGACGCCCGGATGGAGTTTCGTCAATCTCCAGCGGAATTGTAAAATTGCAAAGCTACTCCGGCTGTCTGAAAGTCAATGCCTAAATTCGAAAAACACATCTTCATCTGCGGCAACCAGCGTCCTCCCGGGAATCCGCGCGCCTGCTGCGATCCCACCGGTCAAGGCCGGCTGCAGAAATTATTCAAGCAGAAGCTTGCGGAACGCGGGCTCAAAGGGAAGGTCCGGGCCAATCAGTCCGGCTGCCTTGACCAGTGCGAGCATGGACCGAACGTCGTTGTTTATCCGGAAGCCGTCTGGTATGGGCACGTCACCGAAGCGGATGTCGACGAGATTCTCGAATCCCACATTGTTGGAGGAAGGCCGGTCCAGCGGCTGATGATTGCCGATTACTGCCTGAACACGGCCGAGTGCCCGCATCGGCGAACCTGATCGCGCGGAAGCGACTTGTCGCGTCAGCCCACGGCTTCTTCCTCGACAACATCTTCCTGCAGAAATGCGAACGTCTCCTGCGCCACAGGATTCTGCCACACCGGAGCGAACGACTGCCGGTGCAGGGGCGACGGACCGTGTTCGCGCAACGCGGCAAGATGCCGCGCCGTTGTGTAACCCTTGTGCGAGGCCAGGCCGTACTCGGGAAAGACGGTATCCCATTCGCACATCATGCGATCACGCTCCACTTTCGCGAGGATGGATGCAGCGGCGATGGACGCGGATAATGCATCCCCATGAATGATGGCCTGCTGCGGAAGTTCGCAATCCAGTTTGAGAGCGTCAATCAACAGGTGGTCTGCCGTGGGATGCAGCCGGGTCACAGCCTCAAGCATGGCCAGGCGCGAGGCATGGTAGATATTGATCTGGTCGATGCGCGCCGCGTCCACAGCGGCGATTGCCCAGGCGATTGCATGTTCGCGAATTCTGGGCGCCAGCGCCTCGCGCCGCTCCCGCAGCAGCAATTTGGAATCGCGCAAGCCACGAATGCGGTATGCGGGATCCAGAATCACCGCCGCCGCCACTACCGGCCCAAACAGCGAGCCCCGGCCCACCTCGTCGACTCCCGCCACTAAAGCCGACCCCGCTGCCCATGCTTTTTTCTCGAAGCGCAGGGTGCAGCGCAGTTTTTTCAACAGACGGAGTTTCACAGCCGACGGAGAGAGCGAGAACTTGGGCGCAACCTTTGCAGCGGTAGACATTGGGAGATGCTTGAAACCATCTTCACTCGCCACGGCGATTCCCGCAAGGGATAAAAACGTAAAATGGCTCAGGGGCTGAAGAGATTGCGTGAGAACTCGCCTTTGGCTCTCCGGTTTTCTTTTCCCACTTCATGCCGACGGCTTGCGCCGTGGGCTGCATTCTGTCGCCGCTTTTGCGGCGGCGCTACGGTCGCCACACGCCCGCTCACGGCCCATCGCCGCAGGGTAACCGCACATGGTAATCGCGATTTCGATTACGAACGTACATTGTCCAGAAGGACATGTACTGTTATCGTCGGCACAGGTCGCACTATCCGAGGGAGCAGTTTTGAGACAGCATCCAATTCCGGCGCAGCCCCGCCGCGAGGAATCACACGCCGCCGCAGCTATCGATAAGGCAATCGATAAATTAATTCACCTGGCGCTGCCGGTTCGTCTTACTCACACGCGAAGCGCCGTGCCGGAGTTTGCCTGCACCTACGACATTCATCCTCACGGCGCGCGGCTAGCGAGCGCGCGCGATGTCAGGGTGGGAGACTTGGTGACGGTCGAGCGGGGACGGCTCAAGTCCGTATGCCGGGTAATGTGGACGGGCGATCCCAACTCGGAACTGCGCGGGCAGTTCACCGTGCAATGCGTCGAAGGCGGAAAGATGCCCTGGGAAGACGAGCTGCGGCAAATGAAGGAACAGTATCTTCCGTTGATTCCGGCAGAGCTGCACAAGATGGGCAGAGACGAAATGCGCGGAGGTGAGCGCGACCGGCGCCGGCGTCCTCGTTATCAGGTGGAGGGCGGAGCCGACGTGGCGGAGATTGGAAGCTCGTCGCGCGTTGAAGGGCGGCTGGAACAAATTTCAGAATTCGGCTGTCTTATCAGCGCCGGCGATCTGCTCGCGCCAGGAACCGCTCTGGGACTGGTCCTGAATATGTGCGATGTGAGCGTGGCCGTGCGCGGGCATGTCCGCTCCAACCGGGGGCAACGGAACATGGGAGTAGAGTTTTACGAGATCAGGCAAGGCGACCGCCCATTGCTGGACTATGTGCTGGCGCTGTTAAAAAAGCCGCGCCCGGAAGACTTCGCGGACCTGGAAGTGACCACGGAACACGTCGCAGCGGCTGAAAGATGAAGGGCGCGACGCGACCACCGGCGTCGCGTTGACGCCAGAGACCGGCCGTTTCCAGTGCCCTATTCGGCGTCGCGCAGGCGGGCGGCTTTGCCTCTGAGGCCGCGCAGATAATACAGCTTGGCGCGGCGCACTTTGGAGGAGCGCAAGAGGTCGACTTTGTCGATGACTTTGGAGTGGATTGGAAAAATGCGCTCCACGCCCTGGCCGAAGCTGATTTTGCGCACGGTGAAGCTGGCCTGCGGTCCGTTGTCGCGCTTGATGACGACGCCTTCGAACGCCTGCAGACGCTCCTTGTCGCCTTCTTTTATCTTTACGTGAACGCGGACGGTGTCTCCGGAGCCAAACTGGGGAATATCGGTGCGACGGCTCTTGGCCAGCAATTTTTCGATGATGAGATTTGACATGACGGTTGTTCCTTCCAAACTCTGATTCCTGCTTACCAGCTTACCCGCGTTTGATCGCGGCAATAAATTTTTCGTCTTCCTCGGTCAGTTGGGCTCCGTCCAGCAAATCAGGACGGTTGCGCAAAGTCTTTTCCAGCGCCCGCTGGCGGCGCCAGCGCCGAATTTCTTCATGGTTGCCGGTCATCAGCGCCTCCGGCACCGGCATTCCGCGAAACTCCGCGGGCCGCGTGTAGTGCGGGTAATCCAATAATCCGTTTGACCCGCAGGTCGAATCCGCACCGCCCGCGCCTTTTGCCTTCACGTCAACCGTAAACGACTCCTGCTGAGTCGACGCTTCGTTCCCTACCGCGCCGGGAAGCAACCGCATCACCGCTTCCACGATCACGGCCGCGGCCATTTCTCCACCGCTCAAAACGTAGTCGCCGATGGAGAGTTCGCGATCGGCGAGAAAATCCGTGACGCGCTCGTCTACCCCCTCGTACCGGCCGCAGATGAAAACGATGCGGTCGAGCGCAGCCAACTCCGCTGCAACTTTCTGCGTGAACTGGTTGCCTTGAGCCGAAAGCAGGATTACCGACTGCTTCACGCGTCCTGCGACGCGTTCCGCGCGCGACGGGACACTCATTGACTCCAGACACTCAAACAGCGGTTCGGGCTTCAGCACCATACCTTCGCCGCCGCCGAAGGGCCGGTCGTCTACCGTGCGGTGACGGTCGTGGGTAAATTCCCGCAGATCGTGCACCTGAATGTTCGCGAGCTCCATTTCCTGGGCGCGGCGGGTGATGCCGTAATCCAGCGGCCCGCGAAAGAAGTCCGGAAAAATCGTAACTATGTCGGCCCTCATCGCGGAGTCAGTTCTCAGTTCTCAGTTCTCAGTTCTCAGTTCTCAGTTCTCAGTTCTCAGGAAAACTTGGCTTTGCTCTCTCGTGCGTCAAGACTTTTTTCTGGCCCCTCGCGCCTGCTCCCGCTTTTCTTCCGGCGTCATCGGAGCGTTCACTTCCAGCAGCCCTTCCGGCAACTTCATGCGGACTTGCTTTTGCTGCACATCGACCGAGTCGAGATACGCTTCGGCAAAGGGAATCTCGACGAGTTTCTCGGAGGCGTCGCGAACCCTCAATACCGGCGCTTCGCCGGCTCCAAACTGAACGTCTTCAATGCGTCCGATCTCGGCGCCGTGGTCGAGCACCGCACAGCCGATCAAATCGCTGACATAGTTCCAGCCCGTTTGCAGCTTCGATCGCTGGCTGCGCAGCACCTGCAGTTCGCAGCCGATCAATTCTTCCGCCTGGGAGATCGAATCGACTCCGGCGAACTTCAGCACTAACCAGCTCTTATGCGGCCAAAGACCTTCGACTTCCAGTTCGCGGCGGCTTGCGCCGTCCCGCGGCAGAGCCAACAACTTCATGCCAACGGAAAACCGATCGGGCACGTCGCTGTAAATCTCGCTTGCAACTTCGCCGCGGCGCCCCTGGGTTTTGACCACGCGAGCCAGGGTAATGAAATCGTTTGTTTCAGGATCGCGAATGGTCCGGCTTCCTGACCGGCGCTCGTTTCGCGAAGGGAAAGTGAAACCCCTCGGGGGCTAAAGCCCGGACTCCTGTTGCCCCGGTAACGACGCGGCTGAAGCCGCGCCCCTTTCAACAGCTAACTTTGCCCGGTGCCCTCTGAAACATCCCCTGAAGCCATCGATCAAGGCTTAACGGCCGCTAGTCAATCACTTCCAGCGTGTAGCGCTTGCGGGCGCGCGCGCCGGCGGCATTGAGCAAAGCGCGCAGAGCGCGGACGGTGCGCCCTTGCCGTCCAATAATTTTGCCCACTTCGTCCTCGGCCACTTCCAGTTCGATTACGTCGTTGTCGACCTGGTCGACGTAGACCTGATCGGGCGCATCGACCATCCACTTGGCGATTTTTTCGATCAGAAGGCGCGGATCGGCGTTGGTTTCAGTCATGGCTTACCGAATGTCTAGGCCGCTGGAGCCGCTGCAGGCGCCGGCCGCGAGAACAGTTTGTTGACCCGCTCCGACATTTGCGCGCCCTTCGAAACCCAATAGTCCACGCGGTCGCGCTTCATCTCAACGGTGGCGGGATTGGTTCGCGGATTGTAGGTTCCGACAACTTCCACGGGCCGGCCGTTGCGCGCGCGCGCCTTCTCAATCACGACAATGCGGTAATGCGGTTGTTTGCGCGCACCCATGCGCGAAAGTCGAATCATTAACACGAGATATTTATCCTTATTCCGGATGCGTCCGGCGAGGTCGAGACAAACATTTATTATGCCGGAGGTTAGCGGGAATGGCAAGCGTCGCGGCTCCGGGGTAGTGGGTCAGTTTGAAACACACATCTCCGCAGCGGCTAAAGCCGCGACTGATTTTGAGGCATTTACGGTCCGGCTGAAGCCGCGCCCTTTCAAGACAAATTTCAAACCGACCCACTACTGGCTCCGGTCGGAATGGCAAGTGCGGGGTCGCCGCCACGATCCTCTGCCCAGCTTCGAAAAGCTCGGGAGGCGACGCGTAACTGGCCTGCTCCGGGCTTTTTCTAATTGCCACGAGGCCTGTCCCTCCCGTATCTTTGAGAATATGGATGTGCGCCTTAATAATCCGGAGATTCAGGCGAAGATCGACCGTTGGGTGACGGAAACCGGACGCGGCCCCGACGAACTGATTGAAGACGCTGTGGCGGGGTATTTCGAAGAACTAACCCAAACCCGGGAGATGCTCAACAGCCGATACGACGACCTGAAGAGCGGCAGAGTCAAGCCTGTCTCCGGCGACGAAGTCGTTGCTCACTTCCGCGAAAAGAGCGCCGTCCGCCGTTCCTCGATGGGTTCCAGTAGTGAAAAATGACGGTGGTGGCTCAGTTTGAAAATTCTGCTGATCGCATTCACACGGCGTCATCCCGAAGTCCCGCGTTTTCACCAGCGAGACGAGGGATCTCCCGCGAGCACACAGCCGCAGTAGTCAAACTGAGTCACGACCAAAATGACGGGCTGCGATTTCCACCCCGAAGCCATCGTTGATCTTGACGAGATTTGGGACTTCATAGCCGAGGATAACCCTACTGCCGCGGATCGGCTAATTGCGGAAATCTTAAGCGCGATCAATCAGTTGGTGTCTTTCCCAAAGCAAGGCCATAAACGCCCGGATCTCACTTCTCGGCCCCTGCGCTTCACCCTGGTGCGCGAATATCTGATCGCCTATGCGCCAGACGAAGATGCTTTGTGGGTAGTGGCCGTAATGCACGGACGCCGCAGCCCGCGTGTGATGGCCGCGATTCTGCGGGGCAGAGAGTAGCCATCGGTTGCGTTGACAGCGAGAGGACCGACCTTGTCATTCCAACTGGGGCCGCGGCGTCAGCGACGGCGCCGTTGAGGAATCCGCTCGTCTCATGGCCCTACCGCACCCTCCCGTCTCGGAGGTACTATGGATTCGGCGACAGCAGTGCGGTCAGCGACAACCGAGCAAGACGCCCCGCCAAGTTCTGATCCTGCCACAAGGCCCGTGACCCGCCAAAGGTCGGGCCTTCTTTATTTCACTTAGGAGCACGACAAATGCCTGTTGAACGTACCGTCATAATCAATCACCGTCCCTCGTACCAACGTAGCAAATACGGCATAACGATTACTCCGTTGGATCAAGGATTCGCCAATGTTACGGAGATCGATTCAGACCCAGAACTAACTGCACTCCTGCTCGATCTCGAGTATTCACGGTCAGAAGCCGACGAGATTTTGAAGGAACTAGAGCCCGTTGGCACAAACCTGAAACATGGCCGCTCATTCGACCAGAACAAACTGAAAGTCCACGGCTTCACTATGAAGTCGGCACACGAAATTCTGGACGAAAATCAGTAAAGAGACAGGCCCCAAATTACATTGGAGCCTGTTTTACAATTCAGCCCTCAACGCACTCTTCAGACTACAACATACTCGGGCTATGGTTAGCGTCCGGGTAGAGGTACAATCGTGTCGCGCCAACGTGGAGCACCGAGATATCGCAGAGGATTCGGAGTCGGAAATATGAGGTGCGCATACGCATATCCTCTCGCACTTTTTTTTATCGGTTTGGGCGTATTACAAGGCCAGACCGACATGGAGAAAGCGCAAAATTTGGTGACATGCCTGAGTGGGCGGTATCCAACTCTCTGCAAGACAGAATGGTTGAGCCTCGCCGACAGACAGAAGGCAGTGTTTGCTGTGCGTCGAGAAAATCTCAAAACGTGCATGTCTGGGAGATACCCAACGCTCTGTAACAAGACGGGGCTATCTTCTGAGGAGAGGAAAGAGGTTGATGCCGCCGAAAAACGCGAGAACCTCCGAACCTGCCTAGCCGGGCGCTACCCCAGCCTTTGCGATAAGGAACTCTTGTCCAAGGCTGAACTGTCTCAGGTTCTTGAGGCGGAGCGAACGGAGAATCTCCGAACGTGTTTAACGGGAAGGTTCCCTTCGTTATGCAATCATTCGCTACTTACTCCGACCCAGGACGCACAGGCACGAAGTGCCGAGCGACAAACCAGCCGACCCGCTGGACAAGGGGCGACGGCCAGTCGTCCGAAGGTGACTCGCCGGTTCGGTTCATCAGGATGCGAAAGCGGCCACTGGGTTGAGTCCGTGAGCGACGATGGGGAAATCGTGAAGCTAGAAGATGGATCGATATGGGAGGTGGATGGAGCTGATACCATCGACTCCGCACTCTGGCTGCCCACAACCGAGATCGTTGTCTGCGATGGCAGACTGATAAATACCGATGACAACGAAAAGGTGTCGGCGACCCAGATCCGCTAGAACGGCTGCGTGATCCAACGATGGGCTGTCTTGCCGCACCTTCCCCACCCCCTGTAGCATCAATATCCAGGCATTTATAAGAAGTAGGAATAAAGGAGCAATTATGGCAACGGACACCCTGGCATCCCCGGCTACGCTGAATTACAATCCCACTAAAGTTTTCAAGAACTTCATCGACGGCGAGTGGGTTGAGGCCTCCACCGGAGAGACTTTCGAAGACCGCAATCCCGCCGACACGCGCGACGTGGTCGGCGTCTTTCAGAAATCGGCTAAGGCCGACGTTGACGCCGCTGTGGACGCGGCCAAGCGAGCCTTCGCCAGGTGGCGACTCGTTCCCGCGCCGCGGCGGGCTGAGATTGTCTTTCGCGCCGCCGAAATGCTTATCGAGCGCAAAGAAGACTACGCGCGCGAGATGACCCGCGAAATGGGCAAGGTGCTGGCCGAAACTCGCGGCGACGTGCAGGAGGCGATCGACGCCGCCTACTACAACGCCGGCGAAGGCAGGCGCATGTTCGGGCCGACCGTGCCCTCGGAGATGCCGAATAAGTTCGCCATGGCCGTGCGCCAGCCCATTGGCGTCTGCGGCATGATTACGCCGTGGAATTTTCCCATGGCGATCTCTTCCTGGAAGCTGCTGCCCGCCATCGTCTGCGGTAATACCTGCGTCATCAAGCCGGCGCAGGACACGCCGCTCTCGACCTTTAATCTGGTGCGCGCGCTCAGCGACGCCGGCCTGCCGAAAGGGGTGATCAACGTGGTCACCGGATATGGCCCCGAGGTGGGCACGCCGCTGGCTGAGCACGCAGAGGTGCGCGCCATCTCGCTGACCGGATCTTCTGCCGTGGGCCGCATCATCGGAGGCATTGCGGCGAAGAGTTTCAAGCATTGCTCGCTCGAACTGGGCGGCAAGAATCCCATGATCGTGCTGGACGATGCCAACCTCGATCTCGCCATTGAAGGCGGCCTGTGGGGCGGATTCGGCACCACCGGCCAGCGCTGCACCGCGACCAGCCGCATCATCGTGCAGAAAGGCGTTTACAACGAATTTGTCGAGCGCTACGTGGCGCGCGCGAAAAAGCTGAGAGTCGGCAACGGTCTCGACGAGACCACCGAAATGGGTCCGGCGATCAACGAAAAGCAACTGCAGACAGACCTCAGCTATGTTGAGATCGGCCAGAACGAATCCGCGAAACTGATGTGCGGCGGCAACCGCCTCACCGAAGGCGACTACCAGTACGGCTGGTTCATGGAGCCGACCGTATTCAGCGATGTCGATCCCAAGATGCGCATTGCGCAGGAAGAAATTTTTGGGCCGGTGGTGTCGATCATCCCGTGCGACGGTCTCGACGACGCGATTGAAATTGCCAACGGCATTGAATATGGGCTGTCTTCGTCGCTGTACACAAAGGACGTGAACCGCGCGTTCTCTGCGATTCGCGATTTAGACACCGGCATCACCTACATTAATGCGCCCACCATCGGCGCCGAGGTTCATCTGCCCTTCGGCGGCACCAAAGCCACCGGCAACGGCCACCGCGAAGGCGGCATCGGCGCGATCGATTTCTACACCGAGTGGAAGTCGGTTTACGTGGATTATTCGGACAAGCTGCAGAAGGCGCAGATCGACAGGGAAGAATAGCGGTTCAGGAAGCTCTGTCGTCCTGAGCGGAGCAGCATCTTCGCGTGCGCAACCGCGAAGATGCTGTGTAGTCGAAGGATCTCGCGTCAACCTTATTCATCACCGGAGTGTCAGGGTATTCTCGCGACGCACTGGCTCCATTTCGCGCAAGCCTGTGAAATTGCCGCCGCTTCCCCACTAGAGACTATCTTCCGCTTGCCCGCCGCCCCTTTTCAGCCTAAAGTACCAAGCCAGTAGCAGAGATGATCTAATGAACAAGCGATCGGCAGTCGTCAGCCCGCAGCGCCTCACCGCAATCATGGGCACGGCCATATTTTTCTTCGCAAGCAGCGCGTTCGCTGAGCCGCGCCCCACTATGACAAGCCATGTTCCGGAGGCCGTTGCCAGTGGAGTAGCGCCGCTGGTTGGCCATGTCGCCGGTGAGCAGCGTTTGAGTCTTGCCATCTCCCTTCCGCTGCCCAATGAAGCGGCTCTGGATGAGCAGTTGCGGGAGATCTACGATCCGCAGAGTCCCAATTTCCACCGCTACCTCAGCGTACAAGAGTTCACCAGCCAATTCGGGCCCTCCGCGTCGGATTATGCCGCTCTGCGAAACTTCGCCGAAGCCAGCGGCCTGAAAGTTGTCGATGACGCTGCCAACCGCCTGGTGCTGGATGTCGAAGGCCCTGCGGCGAATATCGAGAGCGCATTCCACGTGACGCTTGGCGTTTATCAGCATCCCACCGAGGCCCGGACTTTTTACGCACCGGATCGCGAGCCTGCGCTCGATCTTAATGTAACGGTGCTGCACATCTCCGGGCTCGACAACTTCACGCTGCCTCGCGCCAAGAACGTCCGGCGCAGCGAAAGCGTGCAGCCAAGCGGCAAAACCACTGGCTCCGGTCCGGGCGGCGATTTTGTGGGCAGCGACATGCGGGCGGCTTATTACGGCTCCGGCCCGCTCACCGGCGCTGGACAATCGGTCGGCCTGTTCGAGTTGGCCGGATATGAACTCAGCGACGTCAAGACCTACTTCAGCAAGCTGAAGCAGCCGTTCAGAGTAAAAGTTATCGGCGTCTCGGTGAATGGAGCGAGCCTGGGTTGCCCTCCGCAGAGCTGCGACGACAACGAGCAAGCTCTCGATATCGAGATGGCGATCTCGATGGCTCCGGGCATGAGCTCGGTCCGCGTCTATGTCGGAACGCAGGATCCCTCAATCTTCAATCAGATGGCGGTCGATAATATTTCCAAGCAACTGAGCTGTTCCTGGGGATGGAAAGACGACGAGAGCAGCCTCGATCCGATCTTCAAAGAAATGGCGGCTCAGGGACAGACCGTTTTCGTTGCGACCGGCGACAATGGTTCCGGCACGCCGGGCGACGTGGTCTGGCCGGCGGACGATCCCTACGTGGTCGCGGTTGGTGGAACGGATTTGACGACCACCGGCCCCGGCGGGGCGTGGCTTTCAGAGACCGGATGGAACGGCAGCGCCGGCTCGCCATCCAAGAATAAAATTCCGATTCCGCCGTATCAATTGCTGCCCGGGGTGGTGAACTCGACGAATCACGCATCGAGCACGCTGCGCAACTATCCGGACGTTTCCGCGGAAGCGAATACCAACCAGTGGAGCTGCTACGACGGCGGCTGCTTTGAAGGCAACGGCGGAACAAGTTATGCCGCGCCGCAATGGGCCGGCATCACCGCACTGGCGAATGAGCAGGCCATATCCGCTGGGCGCAGCGAGGTGGGATTTATCGACCCTGCGGTCTATGTGATCGGAACGGGATCGAAATTCGACGGCGACTTCCATGACATCACCAGCGGCAGCAACGGAGGTTACACAGCCGTGGTTGGATACGACTTGGTGACCGGCTGGGGCAGCCCCATCGCGGCCAGCCTGATCAACTCATTGGCAGGGACTGAGTGAGTGTGGCTGTACCGCGAAAAGCCATTTTAACCGCAGAGGACGCGAAAACAGCCGCAAAGGACGCGGAGGAATCTTTCTTTGCGACCTCTGCGGCAGTTCTTAGCGAACTTTGCGGTTAGCTTTTGATTTATTCTTGGGGAACTATGGTCCCTGCCGCCCAAACCCGCGAAATAACCGCCGCCCGCCGCCTCGACAACGTACGCTATGCCATCCGCGACCTCGCTTGCGTCGCCGATGAAGTTATCCAGCAGGGACACGAAGTTCTTCCGCTGAACGTCGGCGACCCGCTCAACTTCGATTTCAAGACGCCGCCACACATTATCGAAGCCGCCTATAAAGCCATGCGCGACGGCAAGAACGGCTACGCGCCTTCTCCCGGCATTCCGGAAGCGCTCGAAGCAATTCGCGGTGAAGCTGCGCGCAAAGGCATCAACACGGTGCGCGATGTTTTTGTCACGTCCGGCGTGAGTGAGACGGTCGATCTCTGCATCAGCGCGCTGGTCAATCCCGGCGAAGACATTCTCACGCCCAAGCCTGACTATCCGCTCTACTCGGCCGTTCTGTGCAAGCTGGGCATCGCGCTCAACGCCTACGATCTCAACGAAGACGACGGCTGGCAACCTGAACTGGCCGACATCGAACGCAAACTCACGCCGCGCACTCGCGGCATTGTGCTGATTAATCCTAATAATCCCACGGGATCGTTGTGCACGCGCCAGATGCTGGAGCAGATTGCTGAACTGGCGCGGCGGCACAACCTGGTCGTCTTTTCCGATGAAATCTACGACAAGCTTATTCTCGATTACGATTCGCAAGGAAACGCCACGCCGCACATCGCCTTCGCCGCGGTCGCGCCCGATGTGCCCTGCATTACCTTCGGGGGCATGTCGAAGAACTATCTGGTCCCCGGATGGAGGATTGGCTGGGGCATCGTCTCCGGCGACGCCGGCGCCATCAGGCCTTACACCGAAGGCATTCACCGCCTGCTGCGCGCGCGCCTCTGCGCTAACCATCCCGAGCAATACGCCATCAAGCCCGCGCTCGAAGGATCTCAAGAACATCTCATCGAAGTGCGGCGCAAATTGCGCTCGCGGCGCGATCTCACGCAGAAGTGGTGCGAGTCCACGCCGCGCGTAAGCTGTGTCGCCCCCCGCGGTGCCTTCTACGCGTTCCCGCGCATCGACATTCCCGAGAGCGACGAAGTTTTCGTCAAAGAACTCATCCGCCAGAAACACGTCATGGTCGTGCACGGGTCTGGATTCGGCCAGAAGCCGGGCACGCAGCACTTCCGCATTGTGTTTTTGCCGGATGAAAAGACGCTGACAAGGGCTTATGCCGGAATTGCTGATTTCATTCGAGAGCGCTACGGAAGCGCATAGCCGTCGCAATGTGCAGCATCTTGCACCTTGACATGTAAGCCGCGTGAGACAACAATTCACCCGAACAGGACGCGTAGTATCAGTCGCTCAGGGCGGCCGCAGTCTCGCCCCCCTGCGAAGCCGACCGGACGGAGTCTTTCTATGACACTAATGACGAAACGAGAACTGTTTGCAATTGCCCTCTGCTTATCGACTGCAACTTTATGTACCGCTCAGGCCTTCAAGACAATCGCGCTCTTTGACGGCGTGAACGGGGAGTCCCCCGTCAGTTCGCTTATCCAAGGTGTGGACGGCAATCTGTATGGCACGGCTTCCTCGGGCGGGGCAGAGAACGGAGGTACTGTATTCGAGATCGCAGGAGGAAAACTCGTCGCGCTGTACAGCCTCTGTTCACAGGATAGTTGCGCGGATGGGTTCAATCCGGAGGCTGGCCTGGTCCAGGCCGCTAACGGAAACTTGTACGGAACAACTTTCGGCGACGAGTTCAATCTTTTCGGGACAGTTTTCGAAGTCACGCCGGGCGGTCGTTTAGCGACCCTTTATACGTTTTGCCCGCAGGGTGATTGCGCGAACGGTTCCGAACCCCAAGCAGGACTGCTCCAAGCCGATGACGGCTCCTTCTACGGAACGACAGTTTACGGTGGCGCTGACAGCTGTGGCACGGTCTTTGAGATGGCCGCAGGGGGCCGGCTGATTACACTCCACAGTTTCATGCGCAGCGACGGCCAAGGGCCCAGCGGGAACCTGATACGAGGAAGCGATGGAAACATCTACGGGACAACCCACCTGGGCGGGGCAAACGACTATGGGACGGTTTTCGAGATGACCGCAGCGGGCGCGTTGCTTACGCTGCACAGTTTCGCGAACACTCCTTCCGGCGCCTATCCGAGCGCGGGGGTGGTGCAAGCCGCTAACGGGAACTTCTACGGGACAACTTCCCAAGGCGGGGCTAACAACCAGGGAACGGTCTTCGAAATTACGCCGAGTGGCCGGGTCGCCACGCTGTACAGTTTCTGCGCTCAGGAAAACTGCGTCGACGGCGCTGGTCCCCAGGCCGGGCTCGTGCAGGCCATTGATGGCAATTTCTACGGGACAACCCAATCCGGCGGAGCCTACGGCCATGGCGCCATCTTCGGAATCACGGCTGGGGGAAAATTTGTCACACTGCACAGCTTTTGCGCCCAGAGTGGCTGTCCCGACGGCTGGTCGCCATTGGGCGGCCTTTTGCTGGCCAGTGACGGAAATCTTTATGGGACGACCTATAGCGGCGGCCTTTCCAGCTGTTATGACGGCTGCGGCACAGTGTTCAGCTTGTCCTTGGGCCTTGATCCGTTGATGAAGTCTATTTATCACTAAGAATGCGCCCGGCATCGAATAAGAGATAAGATCGCTCTGCCCCGATGATATGACCATGGTATAATGACCATGATCGAAAGGATTCCCCGATGAAAACCATGGCGGCAGGCCAATTCAAAGTCCATTGCCTGAAGGTCATGGATGAAGTTCAGTCCAAGCGCCAGGCCGTGCTGATCACCAAGCGCGGCAAGCCCGTGGCAAAGCTTGTCCCCGTCGAACAAAAAAAAGACGACATTTTTGGCTTCTACAAGGGCAAGATTAAAATCAACGGCGATATCGTCTCCCCAGCTTTTTCCCCGGAGGAATGGGGAGACCTCTATTGATTCTGCTGGATACGCATGTGGTGATCTGGCTTGCCCAGGATCCACGGCGGATTTCTTCCCGGGCGCGCGATGCGATTATCGACACACGCGAAGGCGTCCAGGGCCTGGCCGTTTCCGCCATGACGCTCTTCGAACTCGCCCGGCTTGCCAGCCAAAAGCGTATTGAGCTCACGCCAAACCTGGAGGCCTTCCTCCGGGATGTGGAGCGGCGGTTCGCTGTTCTGCCGATCACAGGGCGAATCTGCGTGCAGGCGTTGGAGTTTCCCGCAAGCTACCCGAAAGATCCGGCTGACCGGGTAATTGGCGCTACTGCGGTCATAGAAGGACTGAGCCTCGTAACTGCGGACCAAACGATCCGCCGGTCGAAAGCCGTGCCAACCATCTGGTGAACCTCGCGGTTGCTTAGCAGCCTCTCCTTGACTTTCTCTTTCCCGGCGAATCTGCTTAAATCAATTCAAGGCGCAACCCCGGTCGCGTCTTGGTGTTTTTACAAATCGTGGTCGACATTCATTCTCACATTCTTCCAGAAGTAGACGACGGATCCAAGTCGTGGGAAACTTCCGTCGCCATGTGCCGCATGGCGGCGGCCGACGGCATTACTCATCAGGTCGCCACGCCTCATGCCAACGACCGCTACCACTACGACCGCGAATATCTGCAAACCCTGGTTGCGCATCTTCAGTCGCTCGTTGGCAATGCGATTGCGATCAGCCTGGGCTGCGATTTCCATCTTTCTTACGACAACATGCAGGACGTGCTGGCCAATCCGGCGCGCTACGCCATCGAAGGCTCGCACTACATGCTGGTCGAGCTGAGCAACTACAGCGTGCCGCAGCAGACGACCGACTGCTTCATGCAACTGGGCGATCGTGGGATCACCGCCATCATCACCCATCCTGAGCGCAATCCGATTCTGCGCGAGAACCTGCAGCGCGTGGTGGAGTGGGCCGAGCAAGGATGCATCATTCAGGTAACCGGATCGGCGCTCACCGGCTTCTGGGGGCAACGCGCGTGCCGCGCCGCCCAATGGCTGCTGGAGCACGATGCCGTACACGTGCTGGCGACCGATGCGCACGACACCGAGAAGCGCATCCCGGTGCTCTCGACGGCACGCGATGCCGCGGCGGAAATTTGTGGCGAGGATGTGGCGCAGGCCCTGGTTGAGGCCAATCCGCGGGCCATTATTCAATCGCAGCCCTTGCCTTATTTTCCACGGCCAGTGTTGGGTGGCTATCGAAAGTCAGGTTGATGGCGTTTTTGACTCTGGACTGAGGTCGAGCCCTGGGCCACTCCATCCAAGAAATTCCAGTTTCCTGTCTTACTGCGGGATTGAACCGTTGTGGGCGGGGACAGCCGCTGGCCCAGGAGCCGCCAAAGAGGCCGGGGGCGTCGTGGGAGCCACGCCGGAGCTGTGCGAAACCGGAGCCAGAGACGCGGCGTGCGTCTGAGGAGGCTCGGTTGTCATGGCGCTTTCAGGATTCAGCAGGTGCTCGTGGTTCGGCCCCAGGCCGAGGCTGATGAGCGCTCGCGCATCGGGCACGGTCTTCGATTGCCAGCCGTGATCGGCCTGGTAGCGCCGCATGGCGTCTTCGCAGGATTGGTTCCACGTTCCCGAGGCCGCTCCAGCCAGGTAATGCTCGCGAATCAACGCTTCCTGGATTTCCTGGGCGCGATCGGGATCGATCTTCTGCTGACCGCGCGCGGTTGTCCGGCGCTTGCCGTTTTTTCGTGAACTCGCGTATTTTGTTTTGCCGCTATGAGATGCAGAGTGTGCGTTCGACTTGGAATGACTCACTGTCGCGGCATGCGATGCCGGCTGAGAATGAGACCTGGACGCATGCGCCGCGCTGGCCGTTGAAGCCCTCGCGGGTGTCTTTGAATTGGGGGTTTTCGCGCTGGCCGTCTGCTTGCCCGCAGGGCTGGCTGACATGGCTGAAGACTGCGCAGGCGTTTTGCCCGTCGAAAGGCAAAGTCCCAGCGCCAGAGCAAACCCTGCGCTCAGCCATCCGCGAATTTTGCAGCCACGTTTTACTTTCAACCGCAGACCCTCAAAACCATTCACCACGAAGGGCACTAAAGTACACGAAGGAAACCAGGGGCGTCTTAACGTCGTGTGCCTTCGTGCTCTTCCTGGCTGATAAATCCAGGAGCACAACCAAAACCCACCAAAGGTTGGATGACGAAGACCCGCGCCGGGTTAATCCCCAAAAACAAGAAACCCGACTGAAACCGGCATTGTAATCATCCGCCAATAGGGCGGGCAATGCCAGTTCCCGTCGGGTTATTTAAGTTACGGAAGTGTCCCGGCCAGGAAGATGGTTCCATCCTGCTGGGCCGACCCGCGTTTGCGCACCAGGAATACTACATCCTGGCCGCTTTTCAGGCCCGACTCAATGCGGTTGAAATCGTCTTCGTTGTTGACCGGCTGCTTGTTCACTTCAAGGATCACGTCGCCGCGCTGCAGGTTAACGTCTTCGGCGAACGAACCGTCTTTCACGTCTTGCACGATCACGCCCTTGCCTGCCGGCACGTTCAACCGGTCAGCCATCTCCGGCGTCAGCTTGCGAACTGTAACGCCGAACTTGTTTTGCTTGGGCATGCTTTCGTCGTTGCCGTTTTCGTCCTCGTTCAAGCGAGCCGCGAACAGCTTGGCACGGTCCGCAATGGTGACAGTCGTTTCCTGCTGCTTGCCGTTACGCAGAAAGCCGATCTCCACTTTTGCTCCCGGCTTATGCGAAGCGATGTCTCCCACCAACTCAGCGCCTTTGGTGACTTTATGGCCGTCGACTGAGGTGATGGTGTCACCCACCTTCAGCCCGGCCTGATCTGCGGGACTGCCGGCCACAACGCTGGCCACGGTAACGCCCGATCCTGCGCCGTAGACGCGGGTGATGGCGGGATTCTCGATGGAATCGAACTGAATTCCGATGGAGCCGCGGGCCACACGATGCTCCGGTCCGATAAGCTGGTTGTAGACCTGCACTACCGTATTGGAAGGCAGCGAGAAGCCCACGCCAGCGTAGGCGTTGGTCTCGCTCAGGATTGCGGTGTTGATGCCGATGACTTCGCCATCCATGTTGACCAGCGGTCCACCCGAATTTCCGGGGTTGATGGCGGCGTCAGTCTGAATGAACGTCTGGAACTGGCGGCCGGGGACGATGTCGCGGCCTTTGGCTGAAACAATGCCGGCCGTAACCGTGCCCACCTGGCCAAACGGGCTGCCAATCGCGAGCACCCAGTCGCCGACCTCCATGCTGTCGGAATTACCCAACTTCGCAGCCGGCAAGGCGTGATCCATGTCGACCTTGATCACGGCGAGGTCTGTCTCCTGGTCCTCTCCGATTACCTTGGCTTCATGCTGCACACCGGGGGGATCGTCCTGCAGCCGCACACGAATGCGGTCTGCCTTCTCCACCACGTGCCGGTTGGTCACGATATAGCCCTTGGTATCGACAATTACGCCAGAACCCAGAGACCGCTCGTGGATGGGGCCATCGCCAAACGGGCTTGCCTGGCCACCACCTCCGCCGCCCGGCCCACCAAAGAAACGGTTGAAGAAGTCATCCATCCCGCCGCCACCGCCTCCGCCGTTCTCGTCGTCATCGGGGTTCTGCCCGCCCCGGCGCCGGTGCATGTTCTTGATGGTCGATTCGGTATTAATATTGACCACGCTGGGCCCCAACTGCTTCGCAATTTGCGAAAACGCGTTGGAGAGCTGCTTGGGAGATGCGATGGTAAGCGGGGTGGCATCGGAGGAGGTTTTTTGTCCCTCCTTGCCTTTTACCCCGATAGAAACTACTGTGCCGATCAAAATACCAACCGCCAAAGTTGCCGCAATGCTGAACGAATAAATCCAGCGGCGACTCCTGGGGCGCGGTTCAAATGCGGGCGAATCCATATGCTGCTTTCCTCCGATAAACTGCGAAACTCCTATTATACTCGCTTACAAAAGCCTTATCCCCATCGCCAACAACATGGCCCTGGGGGATCGACCACTGTTAGGCGATCACAGTGGGTTAGACGCGCCAACATGCCATTTCGTTTTATGAAGTACGGAGGAATCGTGCGGGCATGCCGGGCACTAATGCAAAAAGATTAGGCCCCAGCGGCAAGGTTTGCTGACCCTCTGTTATTTTGATTCGTACACTGTTTTCCCGCCTACCACCGTGCGCAACACTTTTGTGTTCAACACTTTTTCTGCCGCCACTGCGGTCACGTCGCGGTCGAGAACCACAAAATCGGCGAGCATTCCCGCGGACAACTTCCCTTTTTCTTTTTCCTCGAATTCGGCGAAGGCTGAGGCGGTTGTGTAGGCGGCGATGGCCTGATCCATGGTGAGCCTCTGGTCAGGGAAAAATTCCTGCTGGCCGTTTTCGCTTTTCCGCGCGACCGCGGCGTACAGCCCGCGGAAGGGGGAAACCGGCTCGATGGGATAATCCGTTCCGAAGGCCAAGGTCACTCCCTTGTTTAGAAACGACGCCCAGGTATAGGCGTTGGCGAGCCGCTTCGGCCCCAGGCGTTCCTGGACCCAGCGCATGTCCGTCAGCAAATGGCTGGGCTGCACCGACGCAATCACTTTCAGTTGCTTGAACTGGGCGATTTGCTGCGGAGTCGTCACCTGCGCGTGCTCCACCCGCAAGCGGAAATCATCGCCACCGTTTGCGGCCTTTACTTTTTGTTCGCGCGCGGCTTTCTCGGCTTCGGCGAAGGCGTCGAGGGCCATTTGCGCGCCCTTGTCGCCGATAGCGTGAAACCCAATCTGGAAGCCGGCCAGCACGCGCTCTTTGGCCATTTGATTTAACTTCGGCGCCTCGAAGCGGGCGAGGCCGGAGTTCGCGGGATCGTCCGCATAGGGCTCGGACAATAGAGCCGTATGCGAGCCCAGCGAGCCATCCAGAAATCCCTTCAACATGCCCGTGTGCAGCATTAAATCCGACTGCGGATGGGAGTCGCGCCGGGTTTTCAACTCGTCCAGCGCCAGGTCGAAGGGCAGCCATTCGGTGATGCGCGCGGTCAGCTTGCCTTCGCGTTCAAGGTCTTCGTAAATCTGAAAATCCTCCCAGGCCAGGCAACTGGCCTCGACCGAGGAACAATCCTGCGCCGAGGTGACGCCATGCTCGGCCAGGTCGGCCAGAGCCAGGGTGACAGCTTGCACGCGCATCTCGCGCGTCGCCTTGGGAATGACTGCCCTCACGGCTGAAGTAGCCATGTCGCGCAGGATGCCGGTGGGTTCGCCGTTTTCATTGCGATCGATGTGCCCGCCTTCGGGATCGCGGCTGGCCAGCGTGATACTCGCCAGTTGCAAGGCCCGCGTATTCGCCACAGCCATGTGTTCGTCAACGCGGACCAGAAAAACCGGATGCCCCGCGGAAACCTCATCCAGATCCCAGCGGTTGGGCAGTGCCTTGACCGGCCACAGCGTTTCATCCCAGCCTCCTCCGAGAATCCATTCGCCGGGCTTGGCTGTCTCCACTTTCGTGAGAACGCGGTTGCGAAATTCGTCGAGCGACTTCACGCCGGTTAGATCGACGGTCAATTTCTTGAGGCCGGCGTCGGCCAGATGCACGTGTGCATCATTGAATCCGGGCATAACAAAATGGCCGCCCAAATCGATGACCTGGGTTTGCGGGCCTTTCAGTTTCAGGATGTCGGCCGTCTTTCCCACGGCTTGAATGCGGTCGGCGCGTACGGCAATCGCCTCCTCGCGCAAGATCGAACTGAACGGCGTGTTCGATGGCACCCCGGTGTAGACGTTAGCGTGGGTAAAGATCTGGTCAGCCCTGGGGCCAGGAGAGGCTGGCGAAGGAGCGGGGGTTTGGGCTGGCAAAGCTGGGCATAGAACGGCTATGGCAAGAACGGTGAAGCAGCGCGTCAGCGCTGCAAGACAGGCATTGTGATCCTGGTGGGGTTTAGCCCCCGAGGTCCCGAGTCTCATCATTCCCCCACTCCGGCGAGCGCCAGCAGAGTCAGCAAAATTCTCTTCAGACCGAGTTCACGGCCGTTGCTGTCGAACCATTCCTGCAAAGTGTGTGCACCGCCGCCGGTCCCGCCGCCGCCAATGGCAATCGCCTCCAGCCCGAGCGACAGCGGAATATTCGCATCCGTCGACGCCCGCTGCACCTGCGCGGCATTGTTCAACTGCGCATCAACGGCGCGAATCACATGCAGAATGCGCGCGGTCGTTGCCAACTCTCCCGCCGGACGGTTCCCGATGGGCACGACTTCGCAACTGACTGCGGGCCGCTTTTGCGTGGCGGACTTCATCTCCGCCGCCATGGCCGCGTCTTCGACGGCGCGGTTCAGCGCCAGCCGCAGCATCTGCTCCAGCCGCTCCATCTCGGCCATCGATGTGGAGCGAATATCCACCTTCATGCTGGCCGACTCGGGAATGGAATTGACCGACGTACCTCCGCGAATCACGCCAATGTTGAAAGTGGTCTTCGGGGAAGTGGGCACGGGTGAAGCGGTAAACACATCGATGGCGCGGGCCAGAATCGCAATCGGATTGGGCGCGCCGAAATCGCTCCAGGAATGCCCGCCGGGGCCGCGAACAATCACCTCAAAGCGCCGGCTGCCCAGAGCTTCGGCGACAATGGTGTCGGCGCCCGCGCCGTCGAGCACCACGCTGTAAGCGATTGAATCTTTCCAGCGCGGCGTCGAAAAAATGTGCCTCATGCCGCGCAGGTCGCCTTCGCCCTCTTCGCCCACGTTGCCGATAAACACAAAGGGCAGGGCGTGCCACACGCGCACAGCGTGAAGCAACGCAGCAATCGCCAGCATGGCCGCCACCCCGGCGCCATTGTCGGAGACTCCCGGCCCATAAAGGCGGCTGCCCTGCTGCCGGATGTTCAACGGTGTATTGGCGGGAAAGACGGTATCGATGTGTGCGCTGAGCGCCACATATCGCTGCCCAACGCGGGCGTCCGTAAGCTCCGGATGCACGCCGAATACATTGCCTACATCGTCGATGCGAACGTCATCGAGTCCTACTTCGCGAAAGCGTTCGGCCAGCCACACCCCGCGCGCCGACTCGCCAAACGGAGGAGCGGGGACGCGGGCCATCTCCATTTGCCACTGCGCCAGTTGCGGCTCCTGCGCGCGCAGCCAGTTGAATGCCGACCGCACTTCGGGGGACGCCGACAACCGCGCCACTTCCAGCTGCACCGCAGGCGCAATCTCAGGCAGGTCCGCACGTGGGGGAGCGGGGCTCATGGGAAGTATTGGGTCATCTTACAACGAGGGGGTAGGGATGGGGGATTGGCAAAAGGGGGAACAGGGGCACTGGGAAGGGCACGACTTCAGTCGTGCCGGCAGCGGGATCTAGAAGCACGGCTTCAGCCGCCGATATCCGCTACGACCCCAGTACATCCAATTCGAAGTCGGAACTCGTGCCCGCGTAATCGGATAGTGGAGGCGTGGGGCGATGGCTGGTGAGCCACTCCTCAAATGCCGCAGCTCGTTCGTCAGTGGACAATGTTTTCTGTGTCGTTCGCATCATCCCTTCCGCGCTTCCGCCTCCGCCACCCATCCCCGCCGCAGCTTTGCCTCCGGGATGCTCGACAGCAACGGCTTAATATCAAGAATCGGCGTCCCGTCCAGCATATCGACGCCACGCACGTGCAGTTCAATTCCCTCGCGGCGAAGCAACGCGACAATGGTCAAGCCGATCGGATTGGGACGGCGCGGAGATCGCGTCGCAAACACCCCATGCGGACGATTGTCGAACGGCGGCGTGCCCAGCAGTTCGAAGCCGGCCGAACGGTCGAACTCCCACAGAACGATCAGGTGTGAGAAGCTTTCGACATCGGTCAGCCCCGGCTCGAACTCGGGCAGAATCTTGAGCACTCCTTCGGCGTCGTGTTTTGCGCCCAGACCTTTAGGGATATCTCGCGTTTCTCGATATGGGCTTTCGACATAGCCGATTGGCCGGGAGGTGAACATCGAAGGCGCTCCTTTTCTTCTCTGAGGCCGCCATCCGAGCGGGCCCTTCGCGGTCAGCCACTTGCGTCATTGCTTTTTCTGCGAAAACGGAGTCGTGTCGGATGATTTCTCAGAGACTGTAAGCAGTTCGGCGCCACTGTTGACGATGACGAAGCCCCAAACTTCATGCGAGTTGTCTTCGCCCGAAAGCGAGACTTGTCCCGTGCACCCGGAAACCTCGTATGTACCGCCCAACGAAAAGGGTTTGTGTTTGCCAGTCGAATCGATTAAGAATCCACTGGCGCTTGCGTTTCCCGCACCGTTGTAGCTCACAAGCCCAATGAAGCGCCATTTGAAGTGTTGTGTGACTGGGGAACCGCCAGGCCTGGGCGTGACCTTCGTCGAAGTCAGAGAGGACACAAATCCATAGGACCCCTTGATTGAGCCCTTATCACACTGTCCCCACAAAGCCGGCACAAGAAACACAACCGGCAATAAGATGCGCAGAGCCCGGTTTCGCAACATAGTCACTCCTTTCAGTTGATTAGAGCAGCAATGGCAGCAGGAATTGTAATCCGGAACCGAGTGCAGGTCATGTCACTTCGCGCAGGGAAAAATTTATTTCGGCCGAATCTCAGCAGATCCGGCCCGCTTTTCCACCTCGGCAACAAGTTTCTGGGTCACGGGAACCGCAATCCCGTGCCGCTTGGCGCCACGCAGAATCGGGCCGGCAATTGCATCGAGCTCTGGCTGGTTGTGCCGCTCAACGTCCTTTTGCATCGAGCTGCGCATGGCCCCCGGCATGCCCGCCACGCCGGCGAGCACCTTGTCGGCATTTACTTTGGCGCCCTCCGCTACCGCAACGGCGCAGGCTTCGCGAACGCAAGCCTCGCCCTGGCTGCGCAACTGCGGATCGGAAAGAATTTCGCCCACCGGCTTGTCCGCTGCACTGGTAGTCAGAGCAAAGGGCGCTAGAAATACCAGCTTGCCCCACATCAGCGTAGGTTCGTCGTCAATGAAACGGCACTCGAAGCCGACCTTCTGCAGTTGGTCGAGCGTGGCGGCAAGCAACTCTTTTCCCGCCGACAGGACATTAAGGCGGGCGAAAGGGGTGCGATGAGCGAACTGGCCTGCGCTGATCCTCTCGAATTCACCGGCGATGGTCGCGGGAATCACGCGATTGGCGCCATAGCGGGAGCGAAGCAGCGCAACATGATCAATCCCGTTGAGCAGCGGGATGATCGTTTTCACGGATTCCGGATTCTTGATAGCAGCCAGCGCAGGCTCAAGTTGCGTCGCCTTCACACTGATCCAAAGCACGTCGACGGGTGGCACCTCGGCGGCAACAGAGATGTTCGCATCGAATTTTCCGAGCGGACTTTCCAGATGCACTTTTCTGGGATACTGGGCCAGCGACTCACGCCGAACCACGAACGTAACAGCGGCGCCCGCGTGCGCCAGGCAAGCGCCGATCATGCCGCCGACGCCGCCGGCTCCGAGGATTGCGTGTTCTAGAGCATTCGGCATTCGTTGATCCAGACTTTCCTTCTCAACCTCAACGCCTAAACAGGCTGCGGAAAAAGCCGATAAACGGACCTCGGCGGCTAAAGCCCGGACGCAAAACAAACAACTTATCGCAGCGCTGGAAGCCGCTGCGCCACCCAAAAGCAGATTCTTCAGCAGCCTGTTTAGCCGCTGAGGTTTGCCCCGCGGCCCGGCGACTGAAGGCGACTTCAAAGCCTCGCGCTGAGTAGGCATGCCTGAAGGCATGCCCTTGATTCGAATCAGCTCGGCTTGGCTGCCGCGGCCGGCAAACACTCCACAATCTCAGCATCGCTCAGCGTATGGTCGCTGGCCTTGGCCCGCTGGTAGATGCGGTCGACCAGATCGTCAGTCGCCATAATGCCGCGCCGCTCCAGCCAGAACAGCACATTCGATTTTCCGCTCATCGGACCGATGTCGATGATCTGCTCGAGGCCGAACACATGCGAGGGCACGCCTGAGTACACCGTATTGGCGAGCGCGACATCGTTCTTGCGATAGGCCTTGACGATCGCCGCCGCGTGAACGCCGGTTGCGGTGCGGAACGCGTCTTCGCCTACGACCGGATAATTCGCCGGGATGGGAACGCCTGTGGCCCGTGAAACGGCCTGGCAATACTGCTTCAGCCGGGTGAGGTCCTGATCGGCCCAGGGCGCAATATCCATCAGCTTGAGATTCACCAGCATCTGATCCATCTGCGTGTTGCCGACGCGCTCGCCAATGCCAATGGCACAACCGTGAACGCAATGCGCTCCTGCGATCAGCGCCGCCAGGGAGTTCGCGATGGCGAGGCCGCGGTCGCTGTGCCCGTGCCAATCGACGCGAATTTTCTCGCCGCAGGGCTTTACCACTTCCTGGATCACAAAGCGAACCAGAGCCAGCGCGCCCATGGGAGTGGAGTGTCCTGCGGTATCGCAGATCACGATGGCGCGCGCCCCGCAATGGATCGCGGTCGAGTAGAGCCGCTTCACTGTTTCGGGATCGCAGCGGCTGGTATCTTCGGTCACATACATGACGTCGAGTCCGAGCGAAACCGCGTACCTGACGGCTTTCTCAGTGGTCTGCAAAAGGAAATCGTCGGTCCAGCCTTCTGTAAAGCGACGGATGGGGCTGGAGCCGATGAAGGTTGCCGCTTCGATGGGCAAACCGGTTTTCTGCACGATCTCGGCGATCGGGCGAATGTCATTCTCGTGGGTACGGGCCGCGCAGTTGGCGCGAATCCTCAGTTTGTTCGCGATGATTTCGCGCGCCAGGGCGGTCACATGCTCGACCGCGCGCGGTCCGGCGCCGGGCAATCCGAGGTCGAGCGAGTCGATCCCCAAATCTTCCATTAAATGCAGGATTTCAATTTTCTCGGCAATGGAAGGATCGCGCACCGAGGGCGACTGCAAACCGTCGCGCAGGCTTTCATCGTTGAGCAACACTGGCCCCGGCGGCTTCAGCCCCGGCGGATAGTTATTGTTCCAGTCGTAGATGAGTTCGGAAGTGTTCATGAAAATGCGCTCTTGGCCATTGGCTTTTGGCTCGGCTCAATCCGGTCTTTTGCCTCCCGGGGCGACGCCGCAAACGGCACGTGGCGTTGCGGACCTTAGCCAAGAGCTAAAAGCTAAGAGCCAAGAGCAGATTTATTTCTCTTTCGGCGGCAGGGTCAGGCCAAACACCGATTTCATTCCCGGACCCGCGACGTTTATTTTCGCATCCGCCGGATTTGGCAAATACAGCGTCTGACAATGCTCGCAGCGGTAGACTTCGGCATCCGGCCCCCAGGCTTTTTCGGCGTCGCCGCAGGCCTTTTCAATCACATCCTCCGAATAGAACCAGCGCTTTAAATGGCCGCCGCAGAATTTGCCTTTTTCGTTTTTCTCGTTGCAGGCCCGCTGTCCGGCCTTCTTGATTTTGACTTTATGATGCGGAAGCTGAGCCGGAGTTTGCGTGCCCGAAGCCGTGATTTCGCCAGTCGCCAAAGAGTCACCCTCGTGCGTAGCGGCGCTCGTGCCGCCGAATTCAGCGTACGAGCGTCATTGTACTCGATGGCAAACGGCGAGGCCAAAGGCTGATGTCCTATGCTATGCCTGTTTGCGTGTCCGCGATTCCCCCAGTAGTACGGCAGTTGCGCGAACGGGCGGTTGCTGTTCACATCAACGGCAGCGCGATTTACATTTACAAAGCGGGACACTGGCAGGCGATTTATCGGGCGCAGGTGCGTTGAACAATCCCAGTTGAACAATCCCGGTTGAACGATCCAGGTTGTTATTCTAGAACTCCCGCTTCGGAGGCGTCTGGGACTCTCCCACGCGGCCGACAACAATGTCGGCCGCGAAGTAATTTTCACTGCGGATCGGTTCTGCGGCCAGGCGCCGCAAGATTGCGATCTGCCCGACATGCGTCAGCGCATCGGCCACCGGCCCCTGGAAGAGCTTCTCGGGCGGCACCTGGAGCGGCTGATCCGAGGCCAGGAAGTCGTCGAACTTTTTCAGTGCGGCAAAAAATCGTTCGACTTCCTTTTCCCAGGCGAGCGGCTTGGAATCGTTCCACTTCCGGCTGCCATCGGCCATGGAGAGCGCCCAATCCATCAGGTCGCCCATGTGCGCCAGAATTTGCCCGGGCGCGCGCACGCCTTCATCGGCGTGAAACAGCGAAAAACCTTCGGGGGCGCTACGCAGCGCCTTGCCTCCGCGATAGGCCAGCGTGGCGAGCGTATGGCGAAGCAGTTCGCGTTTTGGATCTGCGGAAGAATTGCTCATAAGTTAGTTCCCGGTTCTCAGTTCTCAGTTCTCGGTTTCTCGTTTCCAGTTTCCAGTTGGACTGAGGCTCATAGTCGTTTTCGCTTTATTAGACCGGAGGCGCGGATCAGGCCACCTATGCGCCGTCCCAGGCCGCCGGCAAACTGGAAATCAATAAACGCCTCCATCGGCTGCGTAAACTTCTTCCCGTATCCGTACCACCAGGGTTTTTTCATTTCCGGCATGAGATCGACATCAACATATTTAACGCGGACCATCTCTTCCAGGCCGAGGCGCCCATGAGTGCGTCCCAAGCCGCTCGATTTTACACCGCCGTGCGGGGCCTCGCTGATGCCGAAGCAAGAGATAACGTCATTCACCATAACCGTGCCGGCATGAATGCGGCGCGCCAGGCGTTCGCCGCGCGCGCTGTCGCGCGTCCACACACTCGCGGCCAGGCCAAATTCTGAGTCATTCGCCAGACCAAGCGCCTCATCGTCGCTGTCGAACGGCATCACAGGCAGGACTGGCCCGAAGGTTTCTTCGCGCATGATGCGCATTTCGTGGGTCACGTCAGCCAGAACCGTCGGACGGTAGAAATTCCTGCCCAGCTCCAGAACACGTGAGCATCCGATTAGAACCCTTGCCCCGCGCGCCTTTGCGTCGTCGACATGCTCTTCCACCAGTCGCAGCTGCCGTTCGTGAATGAGAGGGCCGACATCGGTTCCCTGATCCAGCCCGTGGCCAACGTTGAGCTGATTCGTCTTCTCGACGCACGCAGCCAGGAACGTCTCATAGACGTTGCGATGCACATAACAGCGCTCGACCGACAAGCAAGTCTGACCAGCATTCACAAACGCTCCCCATAGGGCTGCGCTGGAAGCCACATCGATGTCGGCATCGTCAAGCACCAGCATGGGGTCTTTGCCGCCTAACTCGAGCACGATGGGCAGAAAGCGCTCAGCCGCGGCTGCGGCGATCCGTTTTCCGGTGGCGACACTTCCGGTGAAGACCAGCTTGTCGACCGGAGAATGAAGCAGAGCCGCGCCGGTTGCGCCATCGCCGGGCACGACCTGAAAAATGTCGTGGGACACGCCCGCGGCGTGCAGCAAAGACCGCAATTCCAGTGCGACCAGGGTGGTGAATTCCGACGGCTTCAGAACCACCGCATTTCCCGCCACCAGCGCCGCCAGCGCCTCGCCGGCGGGAATCGAAAAGGGATAATTCCACGGCGAAATGATTCCCACCACGCCGTAAGGCTCCCGCACCAGGTAGCCGCGCTTTAGCTTGCCGGCCAGATTCCCGTGTGGTACTGGTTCGTCCCGCAGGAGGCGATACGCGTTGTCGATCAGAAAACGGGCGGTATCGAGGACCACGAGCACTTCCGTGCTGAGAGCTTCGGCTATGGGCTTGCCGGCTTCTTGCGTAATGGCTTCCGCGATTTCTGATTTCTTATGGTGCAGTCCGCGCTGGAATTCGCGCAGCACGGCAATGCGAGCGCGCACGCCAAGATTGGACCAAGCCGGTTGCGCAGCGTGGGCCCGCTCTACTGCCGCACACACCTCATCGTCGCCGGCGCAGGCAAATTCGCGCAGAAGGGTGCCCGTCGCAGGATTGAGCGATGAAATTCTTCTCGTCGCAATTTTAAGATCAGTAACCATAGACGGACAGCTCTTTGAAGCTGACCTCACCGGTCCAAAGGCTTTCCCCCACTTCGAGTGCCTTTATCGCAGCGCTGAAACCCTGCGCCACCCGCAATCAATAGCCCACCGGGATCAATATTCCACTTTCACCAAGTACAATCCCGCAGCCGGTGCGGTCGCCCCCGCGGCTGAGCGGTTGCGCGCTTCCAGGATGCGCGGAATATCGTCACCCGGCAGTGTTCCCTTCCCGACCAGAATAAATGTTCCTACCAGATTTCGAACCATGTGGTGAAGAAAACCAGACCCGGTCACGGTGTACACAAACTCGTCAGCCTGCCGCTGCCACGTAGACGAAAAAATACGCCGGATGTTCGAGACTTGCGCAGCAGCGCGTCCCTCGGTATTCTGGTCACCCGCAGAAGCCGGTGGGACGCCGGCGCTACGTTCCCCTGCCGCCACGCCGCGCTCTGGATCGACAGCAGCGAATGACGTGAAATCGTGCTCGCCTTCCACCAGCAGCGCCGCGTGACACATCGCGGCTTCATCCAGCGGATAAGGATAATGCCACACGTAGCGAGCCAGAAACGGGGGGCAAATGGCCTCGCGATAAATCCGGTAACGATAAGTTTTTCCGCGCGCCGAGTGGCGCGCGTGAAAACTCGCCGCAACTTCTTCCGCCGCGAGAACCCGCACTGACACCGGCAAAATATCGTTCAGCGCCTTGACGAAATTCGCGGTCGGAACCGCCGACTCGGTGGCGAACGTTGCCACCTGGGCTAAGGCGTGCACGCCGGCATCGGTTCGCCCCGAACCCTGCGGCAATACCTTTTCGCCAGTGATTCGTCCAATGGCTGAGGCGAGGGTGCCCTGGATAGTGGTGGCGTCGGGCTGCACCTGCCAGCCGGCGAATTCCGATCCGTCATAGGAGAGAGTCAGTCTCAGATTGCGCATGCGATCTTTCGAGTCTTGCAGCGGCCGCGGTTCATCCAAATCATTTCACGAATCAGGGGCTTGCGCGAAGCTGTCCGGTTCGGCGGGACGGGGCGAGATTGGATGCCCAGAAGCTTTGCCGCATCAAGCGGCGGCAAATCGGTCTCGGATATACTAGGGCGTTTGCAGCCTCCCGACGTAAGTTTCTGCTTTGGCGCCGCATGCCAGAGAGGCAAGAAACTGGATCGAATGCGGCGAGCGCCCCGCTAACTTTTTGGAGACTTGATTTGAGGGAACCTCGGGGCCACCGGGTCCGTACTAATAGCTGAGCACAGGTCTATTTCCTGGCAGATCCGGCAAACTCAGGCCGTAACCAGGTCCTTTTGCCAACAGTTCTAACCAACGGAGATGAGTAGATGCCATTTGCACGTTTAGCCTCGACCATCCGGCTGGCCACGGCCGCAATCTTATTCGCATTGTTCACCATTGCCGGTTCGGCGCAGGATCCGCCGGCCGCGCCTGTGCCGCAGAACACGCGGGAGACAAGTCCCTTGCCTGCGCTGAATTATTCGCAGCCCGCCTCGCATTTTCCTAATCCCATCGCGCCCTATACGCCCCGGCATCTGGCCGCGCCAAACCTGGCCAACACTGCGCGTATTGATCAGCTCATGCACGAAGGCAAGCTGTATCTTTCGCTCAATGACGCCATCGCTTTGGCGCTGGAGAACAACCTGGACATCGCCATCGCGCGCTACAACCTGAATATTGCCGACACCGACGTGCTGCGGGCCAAGGCGGGCGCCGCTATTCTCGGCGTAAATGCGGGCGTCGTGCAGAATACGCCCGGAGGCGGCCTGGGCGGCATTGGCGCGACCGCGGGAGTCTCCACTGGCGGCACCAGTCTCGGAGCCGGCGGAATCGGCGCTGGAACGAACGGCTTGGTAAGTTCCACGCTCGGTCAGGGTCCGCTGATCACGAGCTTCGATCCGGTTATTACAGGAACGCTACAGGAGGATCATGCCGAATCCGTATCGTCCAGCCTGTTCAACGGCGTGCCTATTCTCGCTCAGAACACCGGTACGGTGAACTTCAGCTATAACCAGGGATTTAACTGGGGCACTAATTTGCTGGTTGGTTTTAACAACAGCCGCGTCACGTCCAATGTGCCGTTTAATACCTACAGTCCGGTGATCAACTCGTCGCTTCGCGTGCAGGTTACGCAGCACCTGCTCCAGGGCTTCGGATTTCCGGCTAACAGCCGGTTTATTCACATCGCGAAAAATAACCGCGAACTTTCTGACGTAGCCTTCCGCCTGCAGATCATCGACTCCGTCGATCAGATCGAAAACATCTACTGGGACCTGGTCTACGCCTACGAGAATGCGCGGGTGCAGAACGAGTCGCTGGCTTTCGCGCAAAAGACTCTGTCGGACACCAAGAAGCAGGTGGAGATCGGCAGCCTGGCTCCCATTGAAACCGTTCGCGCGCAAAGCACGGTAGCGCAAGACCAGCAACTGGTGACGTTGGCACAAACCAACCTGCAGCTCGAACAGTTGCTCATGAAGAACGCGCTGACTCGCACCTTGAAGGATCCAACGCTGGCCACCGCAGAGGTGATTCCCACCTCGACCATGGATGTTCCGGCGCAGGAAGAGGTCGTCCCAACCGAGGACTTGATCAATAATGCATTGCGGCACCGCGCCGAGCTGGTGGAGTCGCGCATCGACCTGAACAGCCGCGACTACAGTAATAAAGCGGTGCGCAGCGCGCTGCTGCCCACCCTCGATTTGTACGCGTATTACGCCGGATCAGGTTTGGGCGGCTCCCAGAGCCCGGCCAATCTGTGCGCCAATCAAACTCCGGAGCAGCTCGCCCTGGGTTTCTGTTCGGGCCTGAACCCCAATACCGGGACGGTCGAGATTCCGCCGGTTTCGCCCACAAGCATCGGGGGGACGTGGAATCAGCTGGTGAATTCGACTGCTCCGGATAAGGGAGTGGGGCTTTCACTTAACATCCCGCTGCGCAACCGTGCCGCCCAGTCACTGCAGATCCGCTCCGAACTGGAATACCGCCAGGCCCAGATGCGGCTTCAGCAGATCGAAAACCAGGTGGGCATTGAAGTCCGCAACGCCCAATTTGCGGTGCAGCAAAATCGCGCCAGCGTGGATTCCGCTCGCGCCGCCGTCGAACTGGGACACCAGTCGCTGGATGCGGAGCAGAAGAAGTACCAGTTCGGTACCTCGACCAATACGCTCGTGCTCCAGTACCAGAGCCAGCTGGCAACAGCCGAATCAACCCTGGTCAACGCCATGGTCGCCTACGAGAAATCCCGGCTCGAACTCGACCGCGCCACCGGAGAACTGCTCGATCACTTGGGTATCAGCATTGACGATGCAGCACGCGGCCAGGTCACGCACATGCCCAGCGTGCCGTTTATCGCACCGCGCAAGGATATGCCTTCGGTGGCGCAGCCGGCGGCGCAGACGAATCTGCAGTAACGGCCACGGGCCGGAAGCCTGCCCCAGCCTCAGTTTTGGCGGGGGCACGGCTCCCGCTTCATCCAAGAATTGCTTTTATTCCCTGCCCCGCAATTCTTTTCCCGCAAATCTTTTTCCCACAATTCTTTACAATCTATGGCCGCATCCAGCCGGGCACTCCCGCTAAGATGGAGTGACGGTTTCGCATTTTCGGCATCCAAATGCCGAATTCGTTTTGTCTTCAATATGATGCATAACTGTTCTTATTCAAGGAGACGAACCATGTCTTTGCCTTCGCTTTCACCTGTTGCCGCCGCTGGCCGGCTGGCGGCGTTCCTCCTGATCGGATGCCTGCGGTTCTCGCCATTCTGCGCTGCACAGGATGTGCCCCCCGCTCCAGCGCCGCAAGTTGCTCCTACCCCTGCTGAACCGCAGGCGGTGCATTTGCAGGATTACTCCAAGCCCCGGCCGGCGTTTCCTCACTTCCTGCAACCCTACCGGACGCAGGCGGTGGCGCAGCCGAATCTGGCCAACTCGCCGCGCATCGATTCCCTGCTGCATGACGGCAAGGTTTATCTCTCGATTGACGACGCCGTCGCGCTTACCCTGGAGAACAATCTCGACATCGAGATCGCCCGCTACAACCTCAATATTGCCGATACCGACTACCTGCGCGCGAAATCCGGCGCCAACATTCTGGGCGTGAATGCCGGCATCGTGCAGAACACCCCCGGCGGAGGCGTGGGCGGGCTCGGCGGAACCGTCGGCTCAGGCACCGGCGGCACCACCGTGGCGGCCAGCGGCGTGGGCACGGGGACCAATGGTCTGGTCAGTTCCACGCTGGGCATAGGCTCAACTATCACCAGTTTCGATCCAGTTCTTACAGGAACTCTGCAGCTTGATAAGAACGATACCGAATCGGTGAGCGTGTTCAGCCCGGTTCCAGTGGTCGCTCAGAATACGTACACGGCGGACTTCGCCTATACGCAGGGTTTTCATTGGGGGACAGCGTTAACCGCGGGATTCAACAATACTCACGTCACCACCAACAATCCGACCAGCCTGTTGACACCCGACCTAAGTTCGAATTTTCAGTTCAAGCTTACGCAGAACCTGCTCCAGGGTTTTGGCACGCTGCCCAACACGCGTTTTATCCATATAGCCAAAAACAATCGGGAGATTTCCGACGTGGCGTTCCGCCTGCAAATCATTACCACCGTGGACCAGATCGAAAACATGTATTGGGATCTGGTTTATGCCTACGAAAACGTGCGCGTACAGCAGGAGGCGCTGACTTATGCCCAGAAGGCTCTAAACGATTCCAAGCAGCAGGCACAGGTGGGGACGGTGCCGCCGATACAGGTTGTAAGCGCACAGAGCACCGTATCGACGGATGAACAGAATCTGATCATGGCGCAGAACAACCTGCAACTGCAGGAACTGCTCATGAAGAACGCCCTCAGCCGGAGCAACGAAGACCCTGTGCTGGCCGAGGCTGAAGTGATTCCGAGTTCCACGATGGCAATTCCGCAAGACGAAGCGGTTACCCCTACTCAGGATTTGATTAACCAGGCGCTGCAGCACCGCGCCGAACTGGCGGAGTCGCGGATCGATCTCAATTCCCGCGATCTCAGCGCCAAAGCCGTGCGCAATGCCCTGCTGCCCACGCTGGACGCTTTCGCGTATTACGGCGGCTCCGGAGTGGGCGGAAATGTCAATCCCCTGGTGCCGGCATGTTCCACGAGTTCGAGTAAGTTCTGCTTCACTCCGAGCCTCGGGCCACCGCCCTTCCAGACTGCCACATCGGTGGGCTATGGCGGCACGCTGAAGCAACTGGTCAACTCCACCGCGCCCGATAAAGGCGTCGGCCTGACGCTGAACGTCCCGCTGCGCAATCGCGAGGCCCAGGCCAATCAGATACGTGCCGAACTCGAATACCGGCAGGCTGAAGTGCGCTTGCACCAGCTTGAGAACCAGGTCCGGATCGAAGTGCGCAACGCGCAGTTCGACGTGAAGCAGAACCGGGCCGCCGTGCAGGCCGCGCAGTATGCCGTCGATTTTTCGCGGCAAACGCTGGACGCCGATCAGCAGAAACTCAAAGTCGGGCTCACCACGCAAACGGCTATTCTGCAGGATGCTTCCACTCTGACCACATCGGAATCGAACCTGGTTTCGGCCAAGGCCGCGTACGAGAAATCGCGCATCGAACTGGATCGCGCCACCGGGTTGCTGCTGGATCATTCGGGCATCAATATCGCCGACGCCACGATCGGCCGGGTCACGCATGCGCCGAAGATTCCGTTTGTGGCGCCACGCCCGGAACTCACCCCGGGAGCGCAGCCCAATTCGACCCCGCCGCCGCAGCAATCGAATCCCACGCCGCCACCTGCGGCCACGCCACCATCCGGAGGAACAAGATAACGTCTAAATTTGTGCGCGTCATCGGCTACAGACGCCGGATGAGGGCTTGCCTGGAAACCCACTCGTAGAGACGTAGCTTGCTACTCTCTGCCGGCAGCATCGGCGCTGCAGGCAAGACGTTGCAAGCAACGTCCCTACTGCGTGAATCAGTCGTACAGCACGGATCTGAGGGACCGGAGTCTGCATGCCCCCTCGGATCACTTATTACCCATTCTGATTCCCGTGTAGCACCCTTGGGCCATTCCTTCCCTTAACGTGCCATTGCCATCACAGGCTGCCCGGATTGAGTATGTTCGTGCCAAACGAAAGCGCTTCTAAATGAAAACTATTTCGTAAGGCGGCAAGCGGAGCGGCAAGTGGGCACTCAGAGACAACCATTAACGCGGCTGAACACGGTGACGGGGCTGAGACAGCCTCTGGAAGTACACGAGAATAAGCAGCAGTTCCGGCTGCTGGTCGCGCTCACCCTGCTGCTGATCTCTCTGGTTGTTGTGATCGTGAAAGACCGCGATTTCTGGTTCGGTTTAAACCAAGCCCAGGAAGCCCGGCAAGTATCTCCAGCCCCGGCCGCCAGCGCATCGAAAAATCAATCCGTAGCGGTTACGAATATCGCGACCCAGCCGGCTCTATCGAAAGCTGCTCACCCTGCTAAAACTTCCCGCGGCCTGGCTCCTGCAACGGCGCTTAAGCCGGAAGGTTCGGACTCCCCGGCCGTCGCCACGAATCGAGTAGTTCTTCCTCCGCTGGACGTTGAAGTAGTCGCGGGCGACACGCACCGCATTGTTCATCCCGGAAGCAACGCAGCGAAGGTCGAGATTCCCGGAAATGCCAACCGGTTAGTCGTAGACCTGCCGAAGAGTGCATCGGAAAACTCACGCCTTGCCGCCGCGAGCCTTCCTGAACTGCAGCAGACCGTAGCTGCCTATCCCGTGCTCGGACAACACTCTCGAGTCCAAGGGTCGGTGGTCCTGCAGGCGGTCATTGGCGCCGACGGCAATATTGAAAATCTGCACGTTCTCAGCGGGCCAGCCATCCTGGTCACGGCGGCACAGCAGGCCGTGCGGGAATGGCGCTTCAAACCCTACCTTCAGAACGGCCAGCCGGTCGAGACCAAAGCCAGGATCACGGTCAACTTCTCGATCAAGGTTTCCGACAGCACGAACGCAAGCTAGACCTCCCGCCCCGACTGCACCAGAGAACTTCCACCCGCGCGCTGCGCATTAATCCGTCCGCCGGATTCGCAGTTTCAGACCTGATACACTCCCCGGTAATGGAACAACCGCAACTGAGCGCCATCCCGCGATCGATCTTGTGGATGGTGCTGCTGTCGTTCGTAATTCAACTCGCCGCCATCGGGATTCTCCGCCAATATCGAACCCGCCCGGGTGAAGATAATTTTGGTTTTGGCTTTGAAATGGGCCGCGTGGGCCGGGCCATTGCGCAAGGCCGCGGATTCAGCAGCCCTTACGAAGGCTACACCGGGCCCAGCGCCTGGGAACCGCCGCTCTACCCTTATCTGATTGCCGGAGTGTTTCGCATCTTCGGCATTTACACCTATGCCTCAGCGTGGATGTTGTTGTCGATCAACAGCGTATTCGCCTCGCTCACAACGATTCCAATTTATCTGATCGCGCACCGGACCTTCGGCCCGCGCGTCGCCCTTTGGTCGGCGGGAGCATGGGCGCTGAACCCCTATGTGTGGTATTGGTCGATTCACTGGATATGGGACACGACCTTCACCCCGCTGATGCTGGCACTGATTTTCCTGCTCTCGCTGAAGCTGGCATTTACGGAGACTCAAGGGTGGCAAGCGTGGGTGTGGTTTGGAATTCTATGGGGCGTTGGAGCGTTGGCCAATCCGACCATGCTTGCTTTCCTGCCATTCTGCGGCCTATGGATCTGGCGGCAGCGTTACCGGCGCCGCGCAACATCGCTGGGAGGAGTGGTGCTTTCATCTTTGATTTTCTTCGCGGTTCTCTCTCCCTGGCTGGTTCGCAACTATAGGGCGTTCGGACGATTTGTTTTCATTCGCGATGACTTTGGCTTGCAAATCCGCCTGGGCAACAACAAGTTTGCCGACGGCATGCTGATTGCCACGCTGCAGCCTAATCTTAACAAGCCGGAACTCGAAAATTTCCAGCGCATGGGGGAGATCGGCTATGAGGCCTACTGCCGGCGGCGAGCCTTCGATTGGATTCGCGCCAACCCCGAGCGCTTTGCGATTATCAGTCTGAAGCGTTTTTTTTATTACTGGAACGGCGTGCCACGGCCCACGGACAGCACCGCGCCGTGGGATTTTCGCAGCTCGCTATTCTTGGCGTCATCTGTTCTGGCAATTTGGGGACTGGGCCGGGCGATACGCCAGAAGCGGCCTGCAGCATGGCTTTATGCGGGGCTGGTGATGACCTACCCTACGGTTTACTACTTCGTGTTTCCGCACGCTCGCTACCGCCATCCCATTGAGCCGGAGTTGTTGATTCTCGCGGTCTTTCTGCTAACCGAAGCCCGCACCCGCACCTCGCAGGTGCTTGCTCGATCTTGAAAGCTGATTGATTATGGCGGGTAAAATCATTAAACCACGAAGGTCCACGAAGGAAGGCCGGGCGAATTTCCTTCGTTTCCCCTTAGTTTCCTTCGTGGTTAATCAAGGCGTTGCTCCATGACCCTTTCCGTAGCCATCGTGGCAATGGACGAAGAGGCCAATATCGCGCGCACGCTGGCCAGCGTCCGATGGGCCGATGAAATCGTGCTGGTCGATTCCGGCTCGAAGGATCGCACGTGCGAGATCGCGCGCGAGTATGGGGCGCGCGTCGTGGTAGAACCGTGGCGCGGTTATGTGGCCCAGAAGCAATATGCCATCGACCTGTGCACGAAAGATTGGGTGCTGTTGTTGGATGCCGACGAGGAAGTGAGTGCCGGGCTGGCCGACGAAATTCGCGCCGCCATTGCCGATCCCGACGCCGCGAGCGGCTACAAACTGCCACGCAAGAATCTGTTTCTCGGCCGCTGGATTCGCCATGGCGGCTTTTATCCCGACCCCAAGCTGCGGCTGTTTCGCCGCGGCCAGGGATTCGTTACCGGGCACGATCCGCACGACCGCTGCGAACTGAAGCCGGGGCTGCCGGGGAAAGCGCCGCAACAGACGCGCCAGTTCCAGAATGCGATGGTGCATTATACATATCCCAACCTCACGCTTTATCTCGGCCACATGAACCGTTATTCGTCTTTGGGGGCGCAGTTGGCGGTTGCGAAAGGCCATCGCAGCTTCAGCTTCATTAATATCGCGCTGCGGCCTGCGGCGACGTTCGTGTACAACTATTTTTTCCGCCTTGGATTTCTCGACGGCCGCGAAGGACTGCTGTTGCACCTTTACCACGCGGGCTATGTATCGTGGAAATATGCGAAGGCGTGGGAACTCTCGCGCAACCACACCCCAAAGAAGAGTTGATTATTTGGCGAACATCCTCAGCGTTCGTCGGCGGCAAGTTTTTCGTGGCTAACCGACCGGTCGTTCTGGCTCAGGCGCTGCCTCCTTGCCCGTTCGCGCTCTCTTCCCTATCATCAGATTAGGATCTGGGGTATTCATGCCGGGGAAAAAGCCGACCAAACCGCAAGTTGCCGAAAGTCCAATCGCCGATGTTTTTGAGGGTCGCCATCCCTCCGCCGGGGAAAAACAATGGGCCGAAAACGTCCTTGCGCCCACGCTCGAAAAAAATCCTGAGCGACCCATTGGCGCGCCCACCGGGGTGAACGTGGATGAACAGGGAAACGCCCGCTTCACCACTATTTCCGGCGTGCCCATCCGGCGACTCTACACCCATGCCGACCTGCCCGAAGACTGGGGCGAGGAAAAATATCTCGGATATCCCGGCACGCCTCCGTTTACTCGCGGCATTCATGCCACCGGGTATCGCGGCAAGCTCTATACCATGCGGCAGTTCTCCGGATTCGCCTCGCCCGAAGAGACCAACCAGCGCTACAAGTACCTGCTGGAGCACGGCGGCGGCGGGCTTTCCGTGGCTTTCGATTTGCCGACCCTGATGGGTTACGACTCCGATCATCCGGCCAGCGAGGGCGAGGTCGGAAAGTGCGGTGTGGCCATCGATTCGCTCGAAGACATGGAAATTCTTTTCGGCGGCATCGACCTGGAAAAAACCACGGTCTCGATGACCATCAATTCGCCGGCATCGGTCTTGTGGGCCATGTATCTCGTCGTAGCGGAAAAGCAGGGCGCCGATTGGAAGAAGATTTCCGGCACCATCCAAAACGACATTCTCAAGGAATATATTGCGCAGAAGGAATATATCTATCCCCCGGCGCCCTCGATGCGGCTGGTGGTCGATACGTTCGAGTTCGGATCGAAGTTCACGCCCCGCTTCAACACCATTTCGATCAGCGGATATCACATTCGCGAAGCGGGATCGACCGCGCTGCAAGAGTTGGCGTTTACTCTGTACGATGGAATCGAGTACGTGGAGTGGGCGCGGCGGCGGGGTCTGGACGTAGACGAGTTCGGCCCGCGCCTGAGCTTCTTCTTCAATGCGCACAACGACTTCTTCGAAGAAATCGCCAAGTACCGCGCCGCCCGAAAAATTTGGGGACGGGTGATGCAGGAACGCTTCGGCGCCAAAAACCAGCGCACCTGGCTGATGCGTTTTCATACCCAAACGGCTGGTGTATCGCTGCCTGCGCAGCAGCCCATGAACAACATCGCCCGGGTTGCAGTGCAAGCTCTGGCCGCTGTGCTGGGCGGGACGCAGTCGCTGCATTGCGATTCCTATGATGAAGCTCTCGCTCTGCCGACAGAACAGGCGGCGCGCATCGCGCTGCGCACGCAGCAGATCATCGCTTATGAATCCGGCGTCACGCAGACCGTCGATCCTCTCGGCGGATCATACTTTCTGGAAAATCTCACCCTCCAGATGGAGCGTGGAGCCTTCGATTATTTCGCCAAGCTCGATGGCATGGGCGGCATGGTCAAGGCCATCGAACGCGGCTATCCGCAGAAGGAGATCGCCGAAGCTTCCTACCAATACCAGCGCGCGGCCGAGGCAAAAGAGAAAATCGTCGTCGGCGTGAACGAGTTCGTGATTGAAGAAGAGTCTCCGCATATTCTCTACATCGACGAAACCGTCGCCCAGCAGCAGACGGTCAAGCTGAAATCCTTGCGGATGCGAAGGTCAAATGACGAAGTGCGGCGTTGTCTCGACGCTCTGAAAAAAGCCGCGGGACAAGAGGCGAAGGCTGGCGCAAACGGCGACATTTCTCCGGCGAACACCATGCCCTACATTGTGGATGCGGTGCGCGCCTATGCTACGGTCGGCGAGATTTGCGAGGCGCTGCGCCAGGTTTACGGCACCTATACCGAGGTGAGCATCACATAAATTGTAAGTTTTGATTTTCCGCGCCAAGATTCGAGGCGGAAGGGGAAAGAGCAGCCTGACATGGAGACAATGAAAAACCACCTGCTGGCAGCGGCTATCGGCGCCAGCCTGGGAGCCGCCTCGCTCGGAGTATTGATGCACAATATCCTTCTGTGGGCCGCCATTGGCGGGGCTTTGGGCGTGGCCTATGAAAGACGCAAGCGATTTCCGAGGTAGCCCACCGCCGCCTTTGCAATCCAGACTAACGTCGGGTTGTTAAGATCAATCGTCCTGCCTGATTCGTATTTTGTTCGCCCATTGCGGCCTCGTGTGCTAAATATAATCCATGCGCAAAGCTCTTAACCACCTCAAGAAGTCGGACCCCGTAATGCGCGCCATGATCGAACGCATCGGGCCGTTCCGCATGCAGTTCGGCCCCGCCGAGTTTCACAGCCTTGCGGAAGCCATCGTCTACCAGCAGTTGAACGGCAAGGCCGCCGAAACGATTTTCAGCCGCTTCGCCGCCCTGGCTGGAGAACCGCTCACACCGCAGGGCATTCTCAAACTGAGCGATGAACAGATGCGCGGCGCCGGGTTATCCAGGCAAAAGTCCGCATACCTGAAGGATCTGGCGGCTAAGACCGCGAGCGGAGCGCTGGATTTTGCCCGGCTTCCGGAGTTGCCGGACGCGGAAGTGATTGCTCATCTTACGCAGGTCAAAGGCATCGGCGTATGGACGGCGCAGATGTTCCTGATATTTTCCTTGAAGCGCGAGAATGTGCTCCCGACGGGAGATTTCGGTGTGCGCATGGCAATGCACAAACACTATCTCGACGTGGCCGCAAAAAAATTGTCGGCGGCGAAGAAGGCCCTCGCCGCGAAGAAAGGCCAAAAGAAAAAGATCAAGCTGCCGACTCCGGAGCAGATGGAAAAGATCGCCAAATGCTGGGAGCCTTATCGCAGCGTGGCTTGCTGGTATTTGTGGCGGAGTCTGGATACGAAAACGCTTTAGACAAACTCCGAAACCTTGAAACTTTGAAACCTGCCTGCAATTCTGTGTTTAAATGAAATAGCCATGCCTGATCCTAAGATTCGCGTGCTGGTGGCCAAGCCGGGACTCGACGGACACGACCGGGGCGCCAAAGTGATTGCCCGCGCGCTGCGCGACGCCGGCATGGAAGTGATTTATACCGGCCTGCGGCAGACGCCGGAGATGATCGTAAGCGCCGCGCTGCAGGAAGACGTGCAGGTGATCGGGCTTTCCATTCTCTCCGGCGCGCATAACGCAATCGTCCCCCGCGTGATGGATCTGCTCAAGCAAAACAAGATGGATGATGTTCTGGTTCTGGTGGGCGGCATCATTCCCGACCAGGATATCGACAGCTTGAAAAAACTTGGCGTAGCCGGGATCTTTCAACCGGGCACTGCCATGGACGAGATTGTGCAGTTCATCCGCTCGAATGTGAAGAGCGCCGGCGTCCACGCCGGCGGCTAATCGCAGGCGAACTGCTGCTAATGGTTTACGCAGCTTTTTCGTGCGTTACCCGCTTTACAAACTTCAATAAGCCGTCAGCGTTACCTGGTCGAGCCAGACGTTGTACGGTGTCCCCGGTTGATCTAAATCCATCTGGAAAGCGTTATCGATTTCTTCCAGTGTCCAGCTCTGCTGATAGGGGTAATAGGTATCCACATTGTAGGTTTGGTCGCCGACGGTCAGGCTGATGTAGTGCACCTGATTGGCAACGCGTTCTACTTGCCAGACCAGGTGAATCCAGGTGTTCGCCGGAAATGGCGTGCATGGGATAGTGGTCGGCTCCCAGCCGGTCGCGGGAGCGTCGTTCCAGATATCCCAGACGCCATCGCCTTTGAAATTGCATTCCGAGCCCCAGACCCAGCGGTTTCCACCGAAAGTCTGGTTGATGTCAAACTCCAGCGCCTGCGGAGCTGTGGGATTGTCGATATAGAAATACAAATCGTAGGTAAAGTGGCTGACGTTGTTTCCGCCGGCGACCGGATTGAAGTACAGCATGTTGCAATATCCGGGACAGTCCGGTGACGAAGGCCCGATGCTGAATTTGGTCGAGTTCCCGTCCATAGCAGGCGAAGACTGGCTTTGCGTCATGGTGGAAGTCGGCGTCCCCCCGCCGGCGGCACAGATTTGTCCGGCGCGCCCCGATCCCGGCGGGAACTGCGCCCCGCAGGATTGCCAGCCCGGCAATGCCTGAATACCGGTTATGGCAGTCTGGCCGTTGGTTGACGGCGCCTGCCCCGAAACCGTAATTTGCACAGGCGTAGCCGACACATAGCCCTGATTGTCTTCTGCCATCACTTCCAGGGTATGAGTGCCGGGAGCAAGAAAAATCTGCGTGTTGATCGAACTGTCGAAGGTGAAATAGTACGCCGTGCTGCTGGCCGGATCGCTCGTATTCATGTCGTACACGCGCATGAAAAAAATCGGATTCGTCGGCGTTGCCGTGGCCACCACGTTCACCGGCGATGTCACCGTGGTATTGGCGAGTGGGCTGGAGACACTCAACGGGAAATCGTCGGCCCCGCCAATGGGAGGCACCGTGGTGGTCGCGTCGGGCGCCGGCAAACTGCTGGTGGAAGGCGACCAGTTTATCGCCACCGGGGGAACGGAAGGATAACTCGGCTGCGCGGGCGCCGGGGTTGTCGTAGTGGTTGTGGTCTTCGTCGAACTGGTTCCGCAAGCCGTCAACAGGCCGCTGACCGCGAGCATGACAATCGCTGCAGATAAGACGGTGAATTTTTGTGCTCTTATTCCTCGCAGTTCTTGCGTTGGGCTGGGGTTGGTGAAAGGACAATCGGTAGAGGGCGAACAGCGCATTCCTTACCTCCGGATGCTGAAAGACGAGAATTGGGTAGAGACAGCAGCATCGGGAGCGGTAGAAGCTGGTCACTACAAACTGGACGAGAGTGCGGCGCGGCGGAACACTTTTTATCTTATGACAATGGCACGCATGCCCGGCAATACCCCGGCACCCCTAAGGCGGGGGCGGAATCACCTGAAAATTGTGGTGAGGAATGTTCGGACTCTGATCAGTCAGCCGCGGCGGTGTGACTTCCCTCGTCGGCTTGCGGACGCCGGGGCGCGCGATTGGAAGGCAAGCCGGCGTCACGAATCTTGTAGAGCAACGCGCGATAGCTGATGTTGAGGGCGCGGGCCGCCTGCTTCCGGTTCCAGTGATGATGCTGCAACACTTTCAGAATGATCTTGCGCTCCAGTTCGTGCACCGCTTGTCGCGTGATTTTCTTCAGCGACACCGGCCCTTCCACCGAGATATCGGCGCTGAAGAAATCCTGCGCCGGTGGACGCAGATCGGTCGATATGGCTTCTTCGGTGCCCAGAATGACATACCGCTTCATCAGGTTTTCCAACTCGCGCACGTTGCCCGGCCAATGATATTTTCGCAGGGCAGTCATCAGGTCGGCGGAAAGCGGGTTGGCCCGCGCGTTGAACTTGCGGTTGTAATACTCCAGGAAGTAGCTGACCAGTTGGGGAATGTCGGCGGCGCGCTCGCGCAACGCCGGCATGTGCAGGTTCACCACATTGATGCGATAAAAGAGATCGGCGCGGAACGTGCCGTTGGCGATCTCTTCCTCCAGTTTTCGATTGGTGGCGCAGACTACTCTGACTTCCACTTTCTTGTCTTCCTGCGCGCCGATACGGCAGAATTGCCCGTCCTGCAGCAGTTGCAGGAGTTTCGATTGCAGGGACATATCGAGCTCAGAGATTTCATCCAGAAACAGGGTGCCGCGATGCGCCATCTCGACGCGGCCGGGCTTGGTGCCATATGCGCCCGTGAACGCTCCCTTTTCGTAGCCGAATAATTCGCTTTCCAGCAGCGTGCCCGGAATCGCGGGGCAATTCACCTTCACCCAGGGCCCGGTCTTCCACGGCGAAGCCGTATGGATCATGCGCGCGATGATGTCTTTTCCCGTTCCACTCTCTCCCTGAATCAGCACGGGAACATTGGCGCCGGCTATCTTGCTCATCCGTTCACGCAGCGCCCGCATGGCGTCGGTGGTCCCGAAAATTACCGAGTCGGGGGGCATTTCCCCCAAGGGCTGGATTAACGCGCTGACCGGATTCGAGGTACTCATAGACTTATTCTGGCTCCGCACTCAGATGTGAACTGGGATGCATACCGAGAGCCAAACGTAGAGGGAGTGGAACTGCTCACTTCCAGCGTAGCTTATCTGATTGAAGGATAGCAACTTACTAAAGAGTTTAAGCCCAGAAAACTGGTAACTGCCGGGTGGATAAGCCTGCCAGAAGCGGGGACAAGGCGAGGGAAAACATTTTCACACAGAGGAATGCAGCTTCCGCGAAAGGCCCTTGGATGGAACGGAGGCCGCTACCAGAGGACGGGAAAATTTCAGGCCGACCAGGCTATAGCCTTCACCCCGCTCCGTCCTCAAGACCTTGGCACGCAGACTCCGAGCAACTCTGGGCATAGTGGCCATGGCGGCGAGCGGCGCGCTGGGGATCTCCAATTGAAGGTACGCGGAACAGGGAATGGAGCGGCGAACTGCCACCAGCATGCCGCCGGCTGATACGTTCAAGGCAGTGGCAAATTCCAGGAATTCCTTTTCCGCACCTGCGTGACTTCTGACAAATACGGGGATGGCCAAGGGCAGGCGCGGCCAGCGTCGGCGCTCGGTCGAGGAAACCTTGCCATTCACACCCACACACACCCCTTCCTGCTGGTCTTAGCCGATGATTCCAAGCATCTTGGGGGCCAAAACCGGGCTCGCCCCGAAAGGGGCCTGGGTTCTTCCCAGAAATCCGTGCCAAAAGTATGTAAACCTTAGGAGTCCGGGGGCCTTAAAGCCCTAAAAGGAGGGAGTTTCCCAGGCTTCCTCCGGCTTGTTGCGGTCACCGGCATAAGGCCCCGAGGCGGGAGCCGGCCAACTGGCAAGTGCAAGATTTTGCCACACTTGGGTAATCAGCTTTCATTTTTCGTTGACAAGGAAAACCATACTGGATACGATTTTTTAAGAGCATTCTTCCTTCACCAGTCGAGTGCGTCCCCCCTCTTAGATAGCAAGTTCTCTAATGGCCACCATGCAAAAGAATGCGTGCGTTTCAGAGTCTGCCGAAGCCCAGATCGAGGGAAAGACTGCCGGCGGAAAAAATGCCGAGGGAAACGCTGCGGCACCGGGTTCAGCTGGAGAGGGCATTCCCAGCCAGGCAGATTTGCCGCAGGCCTATTCGCAGTTGCAGCAGCGCTTTCAGCGTACCACCAATGCTTTGGGATCGGCGGCGCACGACCTCAAGACGCCCCTGGCCATCCTGAACGGCTACGTGGAATTGCTGCAGAGCGAGAAACTGGGGCCCTTGAATGCGCGACAGCGCGAAGTCATCAACGATATGCAGTCGAGCGGAAAGCGGCTGCAGCAGTTCATTCAGGATTTCCTCACCTACAGCGCGCTGGAAACCGGCGGCCTCAGCATGCGCTTTGAGATGGGAAATCTGAACGAGTGCCTGTCGGAAGTTTGCCGCTTGTGGTCGACCCGCTTCCAGGAAAAAGGTCTGGCTCTATACTTCCTGGCGAACGACAAGGTGCCGGTTTTTCCTTTCGACTCTCCCAAGGTGGAGCGCGTGATTTCCAATCTGCTGGAGAATTCCTTCAAGTTCGTGCCGCCGGGCGGCACCGTCTGGCTGCATGCCGAGCCCTATATGTGGGAGCGCCGCGTGGCGTCTCAGCCCTCCGCGCCCGCCGACCGGCGCCGCCATGATCTTGCCCAACCCAATTCCGTGAAGGTCAGCGTTTCCGATACCGGCCCCGGCATTCCGGCCGAGTTTCATCAGGAAGTTTTCGACGACTTTTTCCGCCTCCCCAGCAACGAAAATCAGGAAGGCATGGGCCTGGGACTGGCGATCGTGCGCCGCATGGTGCAAGGCATGGGCGGAAAAGTCTGGGTGGAGAGCGATGCCGGCGCGGGTTGCAAATTTTCATTTCTCATGCCCTTCAAACCTTCCGCCGCGGCTTCCGCAAAAGGAAAAAAACGATGAGCGACACCGCCAAGATCCTTCTTGTGGATGACGAACCGGCCATGCTCCGCTACATCCGGACTCTGCTTGAGGTCGACAATTACAAAGTTGAAACTGCGACCACTGGCGAAGAGGCACTGCAGCGTATAGACAAGGGCCTGGAGCCGGATCTGGTGCTGCTCGATGTATTAATGCCGGGCATTGACGGCCTGGAAACCCTTGAACAGCTTCGGCAGAAGCGGCCCGGCGTCCGGGTGGTCATGCTTTCCTGCGTCAACGACACAAAGAAGGTAGTGCAGGCGATGCGCCTTGGCGCCCACGATTACCTGACCAAACCTTTCCAGAAGGCGGAATTGGATGCGGTGATCGATCAGTGCCTCGGCCAGGGCAAAGGTCCGGTCGGCGGCGAAGCCGAGGAAGTCGGCGACGATGTGTTTTTCATCGCGGCCAGCCCGGCCATGCGGAAGATTCGCTCCCAGGCCGCGCTGGTGGCCAATGTCGATATTCCCGTATTGCTGCTCGGCGAGAGCGGCACCGGCAAGGAAGTACTGGCTCGTCTGATTCACAATCTCTCCCCCCGCGCCCACCGCACCTTCCTGAAAGTGAATTGCGCCGCCGTCCCGGCCGATCTGCTGGAAAGCGAACTGTTCGGGTACGAGCCGGGGGCGTTCACCGGCGCAACCCATGCCAAGCCCGGCAAGTTTGAATTGTGTAACAAAGGGACGATTCTGCTGGATGAGATCGGCGAAATGCCGCCGGCTTTGCAGGCCAAGCTCCTTCACGTGCTGCAGGATCAGCATTTCTCGCGCCTGGGAAGCCGGACCGTCATCAAGGTCGACGTGCGCATCCTGGCGGCTACCAACATCGACATTCCGCAGGCTCTGGCTGCCAAACGGCTGCGCGAAGATCTCTACTACCGTCTCAACGCCTTTACTTTGCAACTGCCGCCCCTGCGTGAACGGAAGGAAGAAATTCCGGTTCTGCTCAAGCATTTCATGACCCGGATGGCCGAACGCTATGCGCGGCCGCAACTCCCGCTGTCGCCCCAGATGCTCGAAGCCTGCCAGACGCATTCCTGGCCGGGAAATTTGCGCGAACTGAACAACTTTCTGAAGCGCTATCTGATACTCGGGGATGAGAACCTTGCCGTCGCCGAACTGCAGCCGCGTCACGATGGCAATGGGGGCGGGGCGGGCTCAGATTCCGGATCCAAGACTGGCGAAGGCGGCGGACTGAAATCGCTGGCCCGCAGCGCGAAGGACGAAGCCGAAGGCGAAGCCATCCGCCAGGCGCTCGAGCAAACCAACTGGAACCGCAAGCAGGCGGCGATAATTCTGCAAATCAGCTACAAAGCTCTGCTCTACAAGATTCGGCAATACGGCATCGCCGAAAAAGGCCACCACAAGCTTTCCGCTGGAGCCTGAAGTGCATGCGCGAGAACCTGACGGGGTCCGGGCGGTTGGAGGAAAGTACGTCGTCTCCTGCACTACGTTCGTCCGTTTGCCGTAGAGACGTTGCTTGCAACGTCTTGCCTGCAGCGCCGATGATGCCAGCAGAGTACAAGCTACGTCTCTGCGAATTAGGACAAGCCCCTACGGTATCACCGTCAACTGAATCGTCTGACTCTGCGAGTACGATCCAGACGTCGCCGTAACCTTCAAAGTATAAGTGCCCGACGGGGTTCCGCTCACCGGCGGAGGCGTCTTGTTACCGCTGCAGGAGGGCAGGAACACGGCCAGTCCAAGAACCACAAAAAGCGCCAGCAGCCCCAATAACCGCCTCCGCCTCCCTCTATTCTTGCCACCGCCCGTTACTCCCAGCCATCCGATGCCGGGAATCGCCAGCCACAGCGCGTAAAGCGAACGCCGCCATCCCGAACTGACCGTGCTCACCGGTTGCGGCGTGGTGGTTATGCTCAGGCCCGCCGACTGGTTGGTGCTGTTCATGGTGAGCGTAGCGTTGCTGAAGCTGAAATTCGCCCCTCCCGGCAGGCCGCTCACCGTGAGCGAAACATTGGAGGCGAATACCGGATTCGGATTGAGCTGCACGGTGTAGTCAGCGATTTGCCCGGCAGGGACCGTCTGGCTGGCCGGGTTCACCGTCATGCTGAAATTGGAAGCCTGGAAGCCGGCTGAAGTGCTGATATTCGTGGTCGTGTTGTTCACGTTCACCACCGAGATCAGCGCCGAATAACTGCCGCTCGTATTTGGGGTCACGTTGAAGGCAACTTGACTCGAGGAACCGGCCTGGAGAGTGGGAATGGTACAAACCACCCCATTGTTGGCGGGCGCGCTGCAGGTACCAGAAGCTGCCGTAGCCGTGCTGAAAGTTACGCCCGCAGGAACTGAGCCTATCACCGCTATGCCATTGGCTGGATCCAAGCCCTCGTTGGAAACCGTAAAAGTAACGCTGATGGCGTTGCCGGCCGAAACAAATCCCGTCGGCGAAAGTACCGGCGCCACGCAGGTGACGCACAACGAATTTGCCGGAGCCAGCTTCACCACAAACGCGTCGCTGGTGCCCACAAACCCGCTGGCCGGCAGCGCATTCTCCACTTCCAGATTCGGCGAGGTCGTGTCGCCGGCAAAATAAGAATTCAGGAAGGGATCAACCGCAATGGTCGTCCCCCGATCTGAACCGCTGCCGCCGAAATATGTCACAAAACTGCCGGCCTGATTTGCCGTTGAAGTTGCGTTGGTGTTGATCTCGGCGTAGAACGAGTTCGATCCGGTGGCGGTAGAACCGTAGCTGCTCTGGATTGCCCCAGGTGTGACCGGAAAATCCGTGGAAGTGGTTGTGCCCGTAACCAGGGCATCCTGCAGCGCGGTGCCGCTTACGGTAGAAGTATCGGCGGCGATTGCCAGCCCGTTGTCATTTCCACTTCCGCCCAGGTATGTAAAGTAGCCCAGCGCCAGGTCGTTCGGCGTGCTGGTTGTGCTCAGGGAAGGATTGTTGAAACGTGCTATATAGGCGTCAAACGCTGTGGGCGCAGTGGTGGGACAAATGGTTGTCGTTGGAGGAGTGTCGAGGCACGGCTGGAAGGGAAAGCTGCCGGTCGGAATATTGAAAACCGGTGAATTGGTCTCGCCTGTGAGGTAAATGTTCGCCGCGCCAGGATCGATCGCAATCGCGCTTCCGGAATCGGTTACCGTTCCTCCGAAGTACGACGAGAAAACCAGCTGCGAACCGGTCGCTCCCAAAGGATTGATTTTAGCCACGAATGCGTCTGTCGGATACGGCGTGGTGGCGGGATTCGAGCACGGATTAGGATTCGAAAGCACCGTCGGCGGCACTGTATCCAGACACGGCTGATATGCGTTCAGGATGGGAAAATCTGTCGTCTGGCCGCTATTGCCGAAGGACCCAAGCCCGCTGTTATAGAAATTAGTAGTCCCGCTGAAGTAAATGTTTCCGGTGGAATCGACAGTGATGCCGCCGCCCGTGGCTACGATCGCGCCAGAACCGGCGCCTGCTCCACCGAAGTATGTTGAATACGCGATCGCACTGGGGCCGGAGATATTAGTATCGATCTTGGTCACGAAAAACTGAATGCTGGCACTGGAAGCCGCCTGGAACGGGGTGGGCGCCTGGGTAGCTGGGAAGGCTGCAGTACTGCTCGCGGCGTTGTTCGATGTGGTGGTGCCGGTGAGGAAAACGTCGGATTGGGCGTCGATGGCCATGGCGCTGGCCACGTCGTCCCCGTTGCCGGAGATGTAAGTGGAATATTTGAGCGTCGCCCCCGTCACGTCCGTGCCGTCGAGAATGCTGACGAAGAGAGAGCTGCACGTAATTCCAGTGCATTGCGCGCCCTTGGTCATGGGGCTGGTCTGGTAGGCCGGGCCAGTAGTTGGGAAATCGGTAGAAGTAGTATTGCCTGCGAAATAGACGTTGCCGCCGTTATCTACCCCGATGCCCACGCTGGTGTCAGTTCCGCTGCCCCCGATAAAAGTTTCATAGACCACAGACGAGGGCTGCGCGGGATTGATCTTGGTCACAACAATGTGCGGCGTTGTGCCTAATTGCGTGGTTCTTCCAGCCGTCGGGAAGCCGGTTGATGATGTCGTGGACGCAACCATGTAGACGAAGCCATCGCCATTGACCGCGACTGAGGGGGACGTCACCGAACCGCTACCGCCGAAATACGACGAAAATACCAGCACCGGATCGATGATCAACTCGCGACTGCGGTCGTAAGGGCCAATCTCAAAACCGACGCGGTTGCCGGCGCGAAGAACGAATCGTCCCGCGACCAGCTTGCGGTTGTCACCGTCGCCCTGGTAAATCTGAGGCGCCTGCAGTCGCAGGACGCTATCACCGTGGTTCTCGAGAATCAGATCTCCATCGCTCAATTCCAAGTTGCCCGCGCCATCAAACTCCAGTTCGGCCTGCGATGCGTCGGCGCCGGGCGCAACCCGGAAATCATATTCCAGGCGTTTCTGATTGCCGTAAAAAACGAGGTCGATTCCGGGATAAACCCTTTCATAGCGCACCCCGGCAAACTGCGGAATGCCGCGATGCCACTTCTGCGGATCGTTGCCGATAAAATAGTTGCTCCTGCCGGGAAGCGGATCAATTCCGCTGGTCACGGCTGCGCCGTCCGCGCCCACCAGTCTCATGCGCACGAACCGCTCTTTTTCCGTAGCGGCAGACCTCGCAGTTTGGGACCTGCGCTCCGTCGGAAGAGAAATGACCGCGCCCTGCGCATCCAGGAAAAAACCATATCCCGTGGCGTGAGCGAGGAACTTCACTCCCGCATCGGCCTGGCCCTGATTGGGTTCAAAGATCAAAGGCAGCTGCCCGAGAACAGCTTGCGGGCTGGGTTTTGCATGGCGGGAAGGCCTGGAGGAAGTTAGAAACGGAGACGCCGGAGCGTTGACCGCCGCCGACTCGGGGCCGCGACGCGATCCCAGTCCGAGCAAAGTGAAACCCGCCAGCGCCAGCAAGACCGTCGCGGCAAAGGCGCGGACCCACGCTCGACGCGAACCTTCTGCCACGCTTTTTCCAAACCCACGGCCATTTCCCATTACGCTTTTCCTCCGAATCGTACCGGTCTATTGGAGAGAGTAGAAGCCGCGCGAGTCAGTCTTTACCCCGGCGCCGGCGAAACTGCCCGCTGCTGACGTGCCCTTTTTGAATAGCGGAAAATAAACAACTACTTAAACATCTGACGGATAGCCGAGTCAAGCGACCCGCAGCGATGGTGTCCTAATTTAACCACGAAGGGCGCGCCGTTCACCAAGAAAACCCGCCCTGCCCCCTCATCTACTTTCGTACCCTTCGTGGTTTGTGAATTTGGACGCTACCCCCAAGCCGCAAGAGTCCAAAAGAAAAACGATCGCTCCCGGCTCTGTCAGATGCGTTCGATGTCTGGGAAAGATGCCGGGCATGGCACGAAAGTGCCACGAAACAAATTGCAGAGTGCCCGGCGTTTACCGAATCAGTTCCAAAGAGTCTTTTTGCTCTTGCAAAGCGCTGGCAAACCTATACAGTGGTGGTAGCCAAGGCCAGCCGAGGGGCGACGGCGGTCCTCCAGCCTGATTCGACCCCGTAGCGCATTAGATTGTCTTCGTTCAAGCGATGCTTTCAGAAAACAGACTACGAATGCAGTCGGACATTCAGGAACGGCGGATGATGCGGCGCTTTGACATGCGCCTGCCCGCGGTGGTTCGTCTGGATGAGAAAAACGAATTCCAGACCGAAACCCAAAACGTAAGCGCCCGCGGAGTTTTCTTTTATCTCGACCGGCCTCTGCCGGCGGGAACCCAGTGCGAAGTCACCCTCACCTTTCCGCCTCACATCACGCTGACCGACGCGGTTCGCGTGCGCTTCTCGGCGCGCGTAATCCGGGTGGAATCGCCGCTGCCCTCCATGCGCGTAGGCACCGCGGCCATGATCGAGAACTATGAATTCCTGCGCTCGGGCGGCGGGGACTTCTTGAGCGCCCTGCAGAATGAAGGCAAAGCACCGAACTGAAGCGGGCTTCGGCTTTCGGCACCTGGCAATTTCCGGAGCCCGAAAGCCATCTTTCTACTTCCGCATATTCATCTGCTGCCGCAGCCGGTTGTAGCGCCGCACCAAGCTCCCGATGTAGAAGCCATGAATCACCCAGGTGGCAATATAAGCGGCATAGAGAAATTTGATGGAATTCATCGTGACCTCGATTGGGATGCAATTTTGCTGTAAGGAATTTTGGCCGGAGCGCGAGCAGTATCCGCATCGCCCAGCAGCGATTCGAGAGCCTGCGTTTCCTCCACTTCGCGCTGCAGCCACTCCAGCCGGTAGCGCGCCCAGCAAACCAGAAAAGCCAAGCAAGAAAATGCCAGCCAGTTGATCAGCAGTACATGCATCATGCGCGGATCAATCGAACCGCCGCCTCCAATCACCGGCTGCGGATGCTGCGTGCGGAAGAACCAGATCGAGAAATAAACCAGCGGCACATCGAGCGCGCCAAAAATAGCAAGCACGGCGGCCAGCTTGGGAGTCTGTGCGCTGTCAGAAAACCGCCGCAGCACCAGATAGCTCACATAAATCAGCCAAAGCACTAGAGTCGTCGTGAGGCGGATGTCCCACGTCCACCAGATGCCCCACACCGGACGCGCCCAGATCGGCCCAGTGACCAGTACAACCGTGCAGAACACTACCCCCACCTCGGCGGTAGTCACCGCCAGCACGTCCAGACTCCGCCCGCGAAAATATTTTCCGATGAGGAAGTAAAGCGCAGCCATCATCACCGCCGTGGTGGAAACCGAACTGGGATAGAGTCCCTCCGGCAACTGCGTTTGCACCTGCGGCACGAAAGGCGCGACGGCGCCCAGCACCCCGACTCCAATCACAATCCAATTCGCAGTACGTAGAGTCGATGCCTTGGCCCGGACGAGGAATTGCAGTGACGCCAGGAAATTGATAAAGAAGAGCAGAAATGCGGTCCATGCCGAAGGCACATGATAATAAAAGATGCGCTGCACGTCGCCCATGGTCCGCTCCATGGGAGCGACCCACATGGCTTCGTAGAAGGCGTAGCCCAACAGCAGCGCCGACAGAACCGCGAGGATCGGGAAAACTCTTTTCATTCTGCCTGCAGGACGGTTTCGAACAATGCCAGACAAGCAGTAGTAAACACCACATCGTAGGTGAGAAGCAATACGATCCAGAAGCGCGCCGAGCCGTCGCCCGTCAGAATGACGCGCGTCGCCTCAACCATCGATTGCACGGCCGGGATTGAAATGGGAAACAGCAGCAGAGGCAGCATGATTTCGCGGCTGCGCGTACGCAGCGACATGGCCGCGAAAAACGTTCCGTTCACCACCAGCGCCCAGGTTCCGAGCAGAGCGACCGGAATCAACTGCCAGGCCGGGCCCACCGCGCGCAGATTATAGAAAACGATGAAAAGGGGCGCCATCAGCGCTTCCAGCAGCGTCACCAGCAGAAAATTGCCCAAAGCTTTCGCCACAAACAGCGCATTGGCCGGCGCGGGCGAAACCCGGTAGGCGTCGAGCACCTGGTTGCGCAGTTCACGCGCCCAGGTTTGATTCAGAGCTACCACCGCGGCAAATAGGAACGCGACCCAGATAAGTCCGCCGGCAATCTGGCGCGACTCTTCTGCGTTGGGATCGAAAGAAAAACTGAAGATCACGACCACCAGCAACGAAAAAAACAGCATGGAGTTGATCGCGTCTTTCGATCGCCACTCCAGCCGGATGTCTTTCGCCAGCGTGGCCAGCGTGATGGAGCGCCGCGAACTCATTGCGCTCCCTCTGCCGAATCATCCGCCGGCGAATCGAGTGCTGCCAGACCGCCGGGGGACCATTCTTCCGTGCGGTTCACAATTTTTCCCGCCTGCATCCACACAAATTCATCGGCCACGTCTTTCAACACCGCGGCCTGATGTGTAACCACAAAGATTGTCTTGCCGGCATCGCGCATGCCGCCCAGCAATGCGGCCATCTCCCAGGCCGAGTGCACATCGACATTGGAGAAAGGCTCGTCCAGCAGCAGAATCTGGGGATCGTGCAGAATCGCGCGCGCCAGCGACATGCGCTGCCGCATGCCTTGCGAGTACTGTCCCACTGGCCGCGCCAGCTCCGGATCGAGCCCAACCGAGCGGATCACCTCCCCGCAGCGCTCGTCACCGAAAATTCCGTATAACCGGGCAAAGTAGCGCAGATTCTCCATGCCGCTCATTTCGTCATAAAGCAGCGAAGGGTGAGCCATGTAACCGAGCTCTCGACACGCCTCCCGCGGACTCTTCCCCAGGATAGAAATCGAACCCCGCGTGGGATGCGCCAGCCCCGCCAGCCCGCGGAGCAGAGTAGTCTTCCCTGCTCCGTTATCGCCCACAATTACGTAGAACTTTCCGGAGTCGAATTCGGCATCCACGCCGCGCAGCGCGGCGAACCGGCCAAATTGCTTGATGAGTCCTTCGACAACAATGATTGCAGTGCTCTGCGAAATTTTAGCTTCAGTCACTGGTAGCAAGAGTATACGAGCAGAATCTGGCAGGAAACCGCGAAAGTAACTCTATACATTTTTACGCTTTTGCGAAGGCGCGGCCGTGGAATTGCAAAAAGTACGAGGGAGCAGGCTCGGCGGGTGAACGGAACGGAGAATAATTGCTGAAGGCGCAGGGCGGTTGTAGCCCTGCGCCTTCAGGCACTCTCCTTCAAAACACTGGTTACTTTCGAATCAACTTGAAGGGTGATGGCCGGGCACTATTCCGCTTCCCGGACGGTTGTCCCGCCTTCGTGAAGCCAGTTGGGCCGGTTGAGCAAGAATCGCCCGCCATGGTCGTGTTCGTTACGTTGTTCAGAGTATTGGCCGGAGGGCCGTAGGTGTTGCCCGTACCCGTGCCTTGAAGAATGCCGGCACAGGCCTCGTTGATCGTGTTGCTTTCTACCGTATTGTTATTGCCGCTAACGGTGCCCCACGTGGTGCTGGTACACGTATCGTCCACGTGCACACCGGATTCTGCGCTGCCGTAGATGATACTGGTCTTAATCACGTTTCCGTTGCTGCACGCGTCGATCGCATCGAAGATCTGGGTTCCAATAACTTTGTTCCCCGTAACTGTCGAATTGTCTGCTGTGCCGCAGGATACCTGAGTACCGGTACTGCCACCGCTTAAGCAGAAGCCCGAGCTATCGGTTTCGAGAGCGATACCGAATTGCGCACTGTTGACGTTGTTGCCGGTTACCGAGATTCCCTCCGATGCAAATACCAGAATGCCGCTGGCCGCATTGTAGGGCTGGAGGAAAGTGTCCTGTCCCCAAATGTTGTCATTCACGGTATTTCCGGTAACGTAGCCGGTGGCGCCAAAGCCAAACTGAATACCATTTTCGGCCGCACCACTGGTGGGCCAGTTCATGCCCGTTGCGCCCAGCCCGACAATATAGTTACCGCTGATGGTAACGCTCGGCCCAAGTGAACCAGCACCTGTACCCGCTCCGGTCGCCGTGATTCCGTTTTTCTGATAGGCCCGTACGGAGTTATTGGCAATAGTCACCGTGTTCAGGTTGGTTGTGCTCTCGACGTTAATCGCCAGACCGTTCTGGCACCCGCCGTAATCCGTGTAATCGGTTTGATATTGATTTCGCACGGCGTTGTTGCTGATCGTTCCGGAGGTGTTTTGGAAGTAGATTCCCTCCAGCGTGGGTGGTCCGCAACCAGCGATGTTGTTCCCCGTGGCGTCTACCGTCAGGCGTTCGACTGTGACAGGATTGGCGCTGCCTGGGCTGTTGACAAAGATTTGCGCGGCTACGGGGTTGCCGAAAATATCGGAACCGTTTTGAACCAAGCCACCCGAAGGCGGCAGGATGACGGCGGCGTCCATTCCAGATATTCCAGTCAGCGTGAGCTTTGACGTGATTGTGACTTGTTGCATGTAAGTGCCGGGGCAGAGCTTAACAGTCGATCCCGGAATTAAGCTCACTGCATTCACCGCGGCTTGAATGCTGGTGTAAGTGATGAAACCAGTGGTGCACGGTGTAGTACCACTGGGGTAGACAACGACTGTGGCGGCGAAAAGTCGCAGCGGCGAAATACAAGCCAGAACGACTGCGCCTAAAATTGACAAGGTGACACGGCGACAAACAATGGACAGCATAGAAATCTCCTCTTTTGATTTTGATTTTGACTTGGTCTTGGTGTTGCGCCCGGGGTCGAGCTTCGGAAGGCTCACGAACAACTTAGAGTCTGAGAGAGCCACGGTCAATGCGACTATCGGGGATGGTCGTGGCTCGATTGAGCATGCTCGTGGCTCGATTGAGCCACACATTCACAGAAGGTTCACAAAAGCGGAGGCGATTAGGGACGCCTGCGGGCCGGGTGCGCTTATGTTGTGCTTTTTGCGGGTTCGGCCTGCATCTGATTGCCGGGCTGCTTCGGAGCATACTTCGATGCGCACTTGGCCTGCAGCGCTTTCGCATGGAAGACGCCGTCGGTGCCAAACTTGCCATCGGCTAGGGCCTGCGAGTCGTCTTTGAACGTGTCCGGAGGCGCTTCGGTCCCCGTGTAATCCACCGGCAGCAGTTGGTCCTGCTCTACGAGCACAAACTGCACGTGCGTTCCCGTGCGTTTGATCGACCCCGGCTGCACATTCCCCGCCACGCGCAGCCGCTTCGAGTAAGCGCCATTGCCCATCTTGTGCAGTTCGGTAATGGTGACGTAGTAGCTCTTGCTGTCCTGCACGCCGGTATAAGCGAGATAACCGAGCAGCAGCAGAATCAGGACCGTAGCCCCGCCGAACTTGAGATAAGTTTTGCCCTGGCTGGACATGGATCACTTCCCGTGGAGAAGATCTACAGTCACGACTCTACGCGCCGGAGGGGATCAGAAGCAAGATTCCGACTCAGGGAGCCCCGGACGCCTCGTCCGGGGCGCGCGCAGCGCGTGCGGCTGCGGACGTGCTCTATCGCCCGGAGAGAGTACCGAGCCCGCACTGGCCCGAGCCAATTAACTACTTTGTTACGATACTACTTTGTTACGGCACCCCTAACCCCTTAGCGTCGCTTCGCTCCGCGGGCGGACGAGGCGTCCGCCCCTACACCAGCTATGACCGGATTGCCGCTAGAATGGGAACAGTTCCAGACTGCCTATGATCCATCCCTGGCACGACGTCACTCCCGGAGACAAACTTCCGCAGGAATTCGATTGCGTCATCGAGATTCCCTTCGGATCGAGTGTGAAGTATGAGCTCGACAAAGCCAGCGGGCTGATCAAGCTGGATCGTATTCTCTATTCCGCCGTCTACTATCCCGCGAACTACGGATTCGTCCCGCAGACGCTGGCCGAAGACGACGACCCGCTCGACGTGCTGGTGCTCTGCCAGGAACCCGTGGTGCCGCTCACCATCATTCACTCCCGCACCATCGGATTGATGACCATGATCGACGCGGGGAAAAAAGATCACAAGATCATCGCCATCGCCACCGAAGATCCCGAGTTCAATTCGTATCGTGAGGCCGCGGAAATGCCGCCCCATCGCCTGCTGATGCTGCGCCGCTTTTTCCAGGACTACAAGCAACTCGAAGGCAAAGCCGTCGAGGTGGATGAGATACGCCCCGCGGCCGAAGCATATCCCATCATCCTCGACGCGCTGTCGCGGTATAGCGAGCAGCGTCGCAAAGGCTTTGGGCCGGCGAAGCATTAGCTGCTTCGGGGGCTGAAGCCCGCGTTTTTGAACTCACCTCGGCGCTCGCGCTACATGGTCTTGAAGACGAAATTGATTTCCTTCGTCTCATTCGCGCCAATCGCGATGGTCTGCGTCGACGTGCCCAATTTCTCGTGCCACGCTTTAATCGTGTACGTGCCCGGAGGCAGGCTGCTCAGGTCGAAGCTGCCGTCTTTGCCGGTCACCGAGAAATATGGATGTTTGAATACGGCGATGTAACCGTGCATCCAGGGATGCAGATTGCACTTCACCGGAATCGCGATCTCCTCCCGCGCAAAGGCCTCATCGACAGTTGTGCCCGGCGGTTCCGCCTTGTTCCATTCGCGATTATTCGCCGGGGTGGGATGAATGTTGTGCGACGTGGGATCGTCATTGACCACGTGCAGGGGCTGGTTCGCCCGCACCGCGAGCACGTGCGGCTGGTACATGCAGCCCTTCTGCTCGACCACAACCGGCTGCGTGGGCGGCTCGAAGGTGCGATCGCCCAAGCCTTCGGCAACGTACACGATCACATTCTGCAGGCCGCCTTTGGAATCGGTCATGACTTCCTGAGCGTAGACCGGCCCGGGATGCTGCTTGGCGCAACTCGGGTCGGCGGCCATGCTGATCGCCTTGGGTTTCGGCACGGCGCCTTCGAACCTGACCACGCCCTTCACACTGGCGCCGGTTGTGGGATTGGGGGGAGGGCCGCCGGCCTTAACCGCGTAGGGCGTTGAAAGACAGACCGCGAATGCAACAGTAGATACAGATAGCAACTTCTTTAGGGACATGATGACTTGACCTCGGTTTCGGGATTTGCTGATCGCTAAAACGTTTTTCTGTATTCCGTGGAGCGGATCGCGATGCGCCGATCACTCAGCGCTCGGTCCCGCAAGTTGTTCGCTGTATCCCCGGCGATACCCTTCCGCGAACATGGCTCGGTCTTGTTCCGTAGACCAGCGGCCGATGGCAGGAGGCGCCTGCCGCTTGCTTTCGGCGGCCAGCTTGCCGAGGTACAGTCCGTCGCGGAAAGCGCCGTCGGTGGAAAGGCGCACTTCGCCGCCGGTGCCTGGTTTCGGGTCATTGTTGGATAGACCGAGCGTCGCGGTCGCGCCCAGGCCGATGACAATCGCGTAAGTAAAGAATTTCGTCATTGTTTTTCTCCTCGTTTCGCTTTCGATTTCTTTGCACGAACCGCCCGGCGCCAAGACGAGGCAGTCCCCCGGCTTCGCCGCCAACCGCGGCCCATTCACTTATTCAGTTCGCAGGGGGTGATTCGCTCGAGATGGGTTGAGCGTACGTGACGCGCTGGCACGCGTTGTCACAGGCTGGTCAAACGCGAGTCATTTTGTCGTCATCGATTTGTCACGGCTTGGTCAGATGAGCCTGTCAAGAAACGAACAAGGCCCGCCATGAAAGCCGGGCCTGAATTTATTTGCGTTAAGTTCTTACTCACCAGACGCGGCAGGCGTTCTCGGCCACCATGGGCTGTCCTGCCTTGCATCCCCATGCCTTCTGGAATTCCGGCATGTTCTGCACTACGCCGTCAATTCTGTACTTGCCGGGTGAATGGGGGTCGACAGTAACCAACATTCGGGAATATTCCGGACGCCGCTTCTCGCACCACACGCGCGCGAATCCCAAGAAGAAGCGCTGATCGGGCGTGAAGCCGTCGAGTTTCTGGCCTTCTTTCCCAGTCTTGTCCCCGGCAATCATGTGTTCAAGGGCCATCAGCGCGATCCGTGCCCCGCCATTGTCTGCCGTGTTCTCGCCGAGGGTGAGCTTGCCATTCAGCTTGAGGTCATCGACGGCAACGAAGCTGGAATACTCGTCGGATACGCAACTGGCACGCTTCTCGAACTCTTTGGCATCCTCCGCCGTCCACCAGTCGTGCAGGTTGCCGTGGGGATCGTACTTGCGACCCTGATCGTCGAAGCCGTGGGTTAATTCGTGACCAATGACTACGCCAATGCCGCCGAAGTTCACGGCGTCGTCCATTGATTTGTCGAAGAACGGCGGTTGAAGAATTCCTGCCGGAAACACAATCTCGTTGAACGATCCGCTGTAATAGGCGTTTACCGTGGGCGGAGTCATGCCCCACTCCTTGCGATCGAGCGGCTTGTCGATCTTGCCAATGTCGCGCCTGATCTCGAATGTGTTCCCTCGCATCACGTTGCCCAGCAGATCGTCAGGCTGGATCACCACCGAGCTGTAGTCGCGGTACTTATCGGGATAGCCGATCTTGTTGCGAATAGCGTCCAGTTTGGCCTTCGCCTGTTTCTTAGTGTCGTCGCTCATCCACGACAGATCGTGAATATCCTCTGCGAGCGACTGCTCCAGCGCATCCACCATCTTCAACATGCGCTGTTTGCCTTCCGCGCCGAAAGTTGCGTCTACGTATTTTTCGCCCAGGGCTTCGCCTAATTCGCGATCGACGAGGGTGACGCAGCGCTTCCAGCGCGCCGGGATTTCCTTCTGGCCGGTAAGGTTTTGCTGGTATTTAAAGTTGGCTTCGACGAAAGGCTGCGAAAGCCACGGCGCCGCCGCCGTCAATACGTGCCACGTTACATAGGTTTTCAGGGCATCGAGAGATTCAGAAGCGAGTACGCCGTTCACCTGCTTAAAGAAATCAGGATTGGAAACATTGAGTTGAGTGAAGTTGGGCGCGCCGACCTCGGTGAAGTAGAGATTCAAATAGAAGTCGGGTCCAAGCGCGATAGCCTCCTCGCGGCTCATCTTATGATCACGATTCTTGGGGTCGCGGCGCGCCGTCCGGTCCATTGCCGCTTTCGCCAAGGCGGTTTCAATGCGCAGCACAGTCTGGGCGGAGGCGGCTGCCTGCTGGGGGGTTTGACCATCCAGCGTGAAGACCTGCGTGACATACTCCACCAGGTGCTGGCGCATGTCTTTCATCTTCTGGTCGTCTTTCAGGTAGTAATCGCGATCGGGCAGCGTGAGACCGCCCTGGTCTATGTATGCGATCACCTGATCGGCGTTGTGCAGGTCGGGGGAGGAATAAAAACTGAAAAGCGAGCCATGGCCGACCAAATTCAGCCGCGCGAGTTCGTCAATCAGATCATGCTTGTCTTTCACCGCCGCCACCCGTTCAAGTTCCGGCTTGATCGGCGAGAGGCCCCTCTCATCGACATTCTTTACTTCCATGCACGAACCGTAGAGATCGCCGATTTTCTGGCTGGTGGCGTCGCGGCTGGCTCCTCCAGCGGCGGCTTTCTCCAGGATGCCGCGCTCGATATCGAGATTGCGCTCGTGCAACTCAACGAAGCTGACCCACGACGACTGGTCGGGAGGAATTTCCGAATTCCTGATCCAGTTGCCGCAGGCATACTGGTAAAAATCCACGCAGGGATCAACCGTCTTGTCGATGGTATCGAGGCTGAAGCCCGGCGCAGGCTTCGTTGAAGGAGACGATTGCGAGAAGCCGGCCGTGGCGGCGAATAGCATCACAACACACAAAAGACGGGGAACGCGCATGGAAAAATCCTTCCTCTCGGCCAACGGTTGCGATTCTAAGCCGGGGCGATGCGGATCGGCAAGAATAGGATCCTTCCGCAGCGGCCTGGACGGACCGGGAGCTGCCGCTCGGCGGAATGCGCAATTCCAATGCCTTAGCTTGCGGCCTCCGGGTCGGGGTGGGGACGGGTATAATCGCTGGTGATATCCAGTGAGGAACCGGTCATGACTTCTCCCAATGGCAACGGCAGCAACGGTTACAGCGTCCCCCAGCCCCGCGCGGAGTGGCTTGCGCGCCGCAAGCAGACCAACACTAACGGCAATTTTTCGCAGATGCACTACGCCCGCCAGGGCGTAATCACCGAGGAAATGGGCTACGTTGCCCACCGCGAAAAACTTTCCCCGGAACTGGTGCGCGACGAAGTGGCCCGCGGGCGCATGATTATTCCCGCCAATATTAACCATCCGGAACTGGAGCCGATGGCGATCGGGGTCGCCTCGCTGTGCAAGATCAACGCCAACATTGGGAATTCGGCCGTGACTTCGGAGATTAAGGAAGAACTGAAGAAGCTCCACACCGCCGTGCATTACGGTGCCGACACGGTGATGGATTTATCCACGGGCGGCAACATTCATGAAATTCGCGAAGCGATTCTGCGGCATTCTCCGGTGCCCATCGGCACGGTTCCGATTTACGAGGCGATTGCGCGGGTGAAGCGCGTGGAGGATTTGAACGCTTCGGTAATGCTTGAGGTGATTGAGGAGCAGGCCGCGCAAGGTGTGGATTACATGACCATTCACGCCGGTGTGCTGATTCAATATCTGCCGCTGATCTCGAAGCGCATTACCGGCATCGTCAGCCGCGGCGGCGCCATTTTGGCGCAGTGGATGGCTTTCAACCACAAACAAAATTTCTTGTATGAGCATTTTGAAGAGATCTGCAAAATTTTTAAGAAGTATGATGTCAGCTTCTCGCTGGGGGACGGCCTGCGCCCCGGCTGCGTGGCCGATGCCAGCGACGAGGCGCAGTTCGCTGAATTGAAAACTTTGGGAGAGTTGACGAAGGTCGCCTGGCAGCACGACGTGCAGGTCATGATCGAAGGCCCCGGGCACGTCTCGATGGACAAGATCAAGGAGCAGGTCGAGAAAGAAGTGGAACTATGCTACGAAGCGCCGTTCTACACGCTGGGGCCGCTCGTGACTGACATCGCTCCCGGCTATGACCACATTACCTCGGCCATTGGCGCGGCCATGATTGGATGGTATGGCGCGGCCATGCTGTGCTACGTGACGCCGAAAGAGCACCTCGGCCTGCCCAACGAGAAAGATGTTAAAGACGGAATCATCGCCTACAAGATTTCCGCTCACGCCGCCGACATTGCCCGCGGACGCCCCGGCGCCCGCGACCGCGACGATGCGTTGAGTTATGCCCGGTATAAGTTCGATTGGGAAAAGCAGTTTGCTTTGTCTTTGGACCCCGAGACGGCGCGGTCGATGCACGACGAAACCCTGCCCGACGACTACTACAAAGAGGCGGCGTTCTGCTCGATGTGCGGCCCGAAATTCTGCTCGATGAATTACTCGTCGAAGGTGGACGAGTACAACAAGCAGGTGCATGGGATCGAGAAGAAGGATTATTCGGAGTTGGTGGAGCGGCTGGTTTCGTTGAAGTAAAACATGCACTTGAATCCACCCCGTAGCGAGGTCTATGGATCACCACGAGGCAGTCCGGAAATTCGAACATTTGATGTTGAAAGAGGCCGATCACGCCCGCGAAGTAGCGACGGAACTGGAGGCCCTGGCGCCGGCCCTGACGACTGAGAACGCTCGGCAGTTGGCACAGGTGCAAATCAAGGCGAGCCATAAGCAAGCCAAAGAGTTTCGCGAGTTGGCGGAGAAGGTCAAAGAGAAATAGTGTTGGGTGAGGTCCGAAGTCCGCTCGATGAATTACTCGCAAGCGGTTGCCCAAGTGGATTTACCTGCGCCAGATTCGTTAGTGAAACGGATTGGCTACGGCGACGCCAAAGTATTTCTGGGCGGGGCTGAAATCTTCGGACCAGATCCTCTCACATCCGGCACGTTCGGCTGCAGCGACGATCATGCCATCGTAGAAATGCAGGCCGTAGGCGGCCTTTGCTTCGACAGCACGCCGGACGATTTCGTGATCCGGCGAGACGAGCCGAATCGGAGCTAATGTGTCAAGCAACGCGATAACGTCCTGAGAAGACGGCGCGGGACTGAGTTTGTGCAGCAGGGTAGCCACGAACTCTGCGAGGACTTGCGTGGAGACGACCAACCCGCCCGCTACCGCTTTGCGAACCAGATCTTGGGCAATGCGTCGCTTCGCCGGGTCAGTAACATCGTAGGCATAGACCAATACGTTCGTGTCCAGGAAGTCAGGACCGGGCATACAGGTCTTCCCGCTTCCAGGTCTTCTTGCCCAAGCGAAACTGGAACTGGCTGAAGCTGCTTTCGAGAACCTCGCGTTCGCGGCGCTTGCGGCCGGAAGCAGCGTGCTCGGCAGCAAGATGCTCGAGGTAAGCTCGCACCAGGCCGGTAAGGGTAGTGTCTTTCTCGACGGCGATCTTGCGTACGTTTTTCACCAGCTTTTCGTCGAGAGAAAGCGTGATATTCATGCCCCCATAATAAGGGAAACCCTTAACTCGTGCAAGAGCTCTGCAGGATAAGGTTGGACCGCTCCGGGCACAGGCCATTTCCAAGCGGAAAAATTTTGGCTAAGGTCCTGGGCCCGAAGCATTTGCGCCCGCGCTGAGAAGAGCGTGCGCTTATCCCCGGCCTACGCCCACATATTCGAATCCCATGGCGCGCAGGCGCACGGCGTCGAGCAGATTCTTGGTGTCCACAATGACGGGCTTTTTAAGCAGGTGTTTGATGCGGTCAAAATCGAGCGCGCGGAATTCGGGCCAGGCGGTGCCGACCACCAGCGCATCCATGCCTTCGGCCGCGGCGTAAGCTGACTCGCAATAGCGTACCGAACCATTCAACCGCAGCTTCGCTTCCGGCAGGGCAACGGGATCATAGGCGCGAACGCGCGCGCCTTTGGCCACCAGCGTTTCCGCCAAGCGCACGGCGGACGATCCGGCCACTGAATTTGTGTTTGGCTTGAAAGCGAGGCCCAGAATTCCCACGTCTTTGTTCTCCACGGAATTCAGGGCGAGAGCAATTTTTTCGACCAGGCGATCGGCTAGGGTGTGGTTGACGTCACGGGCTGCGCTCAGCACCCGCAGAGGCACGCCATTTTCCAAAGCTAACTGGGCCAGCGAATCCATGTCGGATTCGGCGAATACGCCGCCCATGCCCGCTCCGGGCTGCAGGCAGCGGGGAGCAATTTTCTTATCGAGGCCGAGGGCCAGCGCCAGGCTCACTGCGTCGGCGCCGACGCGCTCGCACAAGGCGGCAACTTCGTTGATAAAGGAAATCTTAGTGGCCACGAATGCGGTCGCGGATTCCCGCACCAGTTCCGCGGTTGCCTGGTTGGTCACAATTACGGGCACGCCGCGCATCACCAGAGGATGAAATATCTGCTTTAAAATCTGCACAGCCTCGTTGGAGGTTGCCCCCAGAATCAGGCGGTCGGGCCAGTTAAAGTCTTCCACGGCGCAGCCGTCGGTGAAGAACATGGGCTGCGAGACGATGGTGCCTTGCACGCCCGCATCTTTCAGAGACTTTTCGAGGGCGTTGGCCGTGCCCACGGCCACGGGCGTCACGATGGTTAGAATCGGCGGCTTGCTGGCGAGACGGGCAATCCGCATGGCCACATCGGCCAGGTGTTCGGCGCTGTCTTCCGCCAGAAATATCACTTGTGTTTTGCGGGCAAACGATTCGATGTCGGTGGAGTAGGCCAGCCGCCCGGCGCGCACGTTCCGGCGGATCACTTCTTTCAGATTCTTTTCGAAGAAAGGAATATTGCCCTGGGCCATCTCGACCATGCGGCTGCGGTCAGGGTGGCAACATGAGACCGGAGTTCCAAAATCTGCCAGACAGGCGGAAATCACTGTTCCCAGATAACCCGAACCGTAGACTCCGATCTGCATGAATGCCCTCCGGCTGTTGAAGAACCCACGCCTGAAGCGGCAACCGGCGCAGGATTCAAACCATTCCCTATCATTTATTTACAGCGCCGCGAGAGGCGGCGCAACGCACGGTAGGGAAATGTACCAGGGGCCATGAGGGGTGGGCAGGAGTAACGTAACAGGCAGGTAATCAGGCAAGGTTACGAGTGACCGGGAGCTGTTTCTAGCGGAAACCGCTGAACATGACCACGTCAGTGTCGTTATAGCGGGCGCGAGTGACAGCGAACTTCTTGCCGTCGCGGGACCAGGCATAAGCCGAGATCAGAGCAGGCTCGGAATCGAAGTGCGTCAACTGCACTGGCGTACCACCAGCCAGGGGTTGCATGTACACGTTCTGCGTATTGCCCGTCGTATTGCGTTTGTAAGTGAGCGCGCGCCCATCGGGCGTCCACCCGAGTGCGAACCAGTTGCGCGTTGAGGGTATCTCAATCTCTTGCACGGGTGCCCCACCCTCCAACTTCTGCACTACAATCCTCGACTTTGCGCCGGCTCCCTGTCCGTCGATCCTCCAATAAGCAACCAGGGTGCCATCAGGGGATACAACCGGGTCACGCACTTGTCCTTTTGCCAATTCCACCGGTGCTCCGCCGTCGATAGAGACCTTGAAGATGTGCTGCATGCTATCGGCGTCAACCGGTCCGTTGTAAACGACCCATTTGCCGTCTGGTGCGCAGGAGCAATTTTCCACGTCCTTGAGAAAAGTGAGTTGCTTCAACTCGCCGGTCGCGACATTAAGACGCCAAAGATTGGGCGTATTGCTCTCGCCAAGTCTCGACATGACGACCAAGTCCCCTGACCCGCAGGCCCGCGGATTGAAACCCATCTCATCATTTTCCAGCAGACGAACCCGGTTAGAGCCATCGCCCCCGGTAAGATTTGGGCGGAACGCGGAATCCATTTGAAGGAGTTTTCCGGCTGACGTCCACGAGAGCGAGTATCCTGTCGCTTGTTCGGTAGAGATCGGCGTCAGCTTCCAATCAATTTTGTCGTTCAGGGTCGCCGGGGAGTCGCCCACATAAATCGTTGCCTGCAGGCGCTCCTGAGTGCTCACCAACGACTTTCCGTCGGCCGTAACGCTCAACGAGTCATAATGGTTCAAGTCATTGGTGATCTTGAAGGCATCACCATCAGGATAAGGTTGAAACCAAACCTGCCGCCGCAGGCCAGTCGACTTCTCAGCGGTTATAAAAAATAATCCGGAGGAGTCGGGGAGCCATGCCACCGTCTGGACGACGCTGGGGAGCGGAAAGCTTTTCACCAGCTTGCCTTCAGGCGTGATCACGAGAATGGTCGTAATTCGGTTCAGTCCCTGTTCAATAGCGCCCACCGCAATCAGGTTTGAAGCAGACCAGGAAGGGTCCCCGAGCAGGCTCTTGATTCCGGACTCACGACGGAAGATGACTTGCTCGCCGCTGCCGTCGGCATGCGCAATCAATATCTGATCTTCCTGCTTGTCCTGAATCGTGCGCCAATAGGCGATTCGCTTGCCGTCAGGGGAGAATGCCACGTTGCTGACTACGTCGCTCGCAATCTGGCGAGACGCCCCGCCCAGAGCGGGAACTGCATAGACATTTGTGCTATTGGCATTGGCCGGGTCCGCATGCGTGTAGTAAAGATAGTTGCCGTCCGGCGTGAAGGTGGCGCCGTAACCGAAGAACCCGGTTTGCGGCGGCACGACTGTAACCTCGCTGCCCGTGGCCACCTGCTTTACGCGCAGGCTGCGCTCGCCTTCCCGCCTGCCATAAGCCACTAATCTGCCGTCGGCTGAGATACTGGCAAAATTGATGACCTGACCGTGCTCGGTAAGCTGGCGGATGACAATGTTGCGGGTATCGATCGCAGGCGCGTTTCTGTGCAGCAGTTTGTAAGCGCCGAACGCGGCCGCAATCGCCACTACCACCAGCACCACTGCAACACCGATCAGCTTGCCCTTATTCCGCTGCGCTTCAGTAATCGGCACCGAACTTGACGACGCTGACGCAGAAGATGGAATCGCCGCGCTCGCCGAACCGGAGGCCGAAGCGCGCGGCTCAGGCGAAGCCGAAGCGGCTGCCACGCCTGAGTCTGCGCTCACCTTGCCAGATTCCGTTTCGCGCTTCAGCCGCTTCAGGTCGGCTCGCATCTCCGAGGCATGTTGAAAACGGAGGTCGCGATCCTTCTCTAGAGCCTTGTTAATGATGCGCTCGAGTTCGACGGGAACTTCCGGATTCAGCCGCACCGGCGCGGCCGGCAGCTTGTGCAGGATCGAATCAAAGATGTCGCCCGATCCTTCTCCGCGAAAGGGAAGCGTGCCGGTAACCATTTCATAGAGCACCGCACCGAAAGAAAAAAGATCGGTGCGCGCATCCAATTCCTTGCCTCGCACTTGCTCCGGAGACATATAAGCCACCGTGCCGATAGTGGCGCCGGGACTGGTGAGGTGCTCTTCGCTCGGCACCGTTTCTTGAACCGTCGCGGTCGCGCCGTCGGGAGCCCGGCTGCCGCGCGGGGTCACCTTGGCCAATCCGAAGTCCAGAATCTTGGCGTGGCCGCGCCTGGTCACAAAAAGGTTGGCGGGCTTGATGTCGCGATGAACGATACCGCCTTCATGCGCCGCGTCGAGCGCGTCGGCAATCTCGATGGCCAGCGCCAGCACGGTCTCGATCTCCAGCGGCCTTCCGGCAATCTGGTGCTTGAGCGTCACGCCATCCAAAAATTCCATGGCGATGAAAGTCTGGCCGTGCTGATCGTCAATTTCGTAGATGGTGCAGATATTGGGATGGTTGAGGGCAGAGGCGGCTTTCGCCTCGCGCTCGAAGCGGGTGAGAGCCTGCGGATCCTTGGCCACTTCATCGGGCAGGAACTTGAGGGCGACGAAGCGCCCGAGTTTGACATCCTCCGCCTTGTAAACCACACCCATTCCGCCACCACCGAGCTTGTCGATGATGCGGTAGTGCGAGATGGTTTGGCCGATCATGGATGCAATGCCAGGAGCCGGTTAGCGCGGGACCATCTTAGGGGCGAGCGTGCCCCAAGTCAATTTCCTGGGGAGCATGGTGGCGGCCTTACCGCGAAACCAGAGTGCCGCCAAGGGTGACAGGGGCGAGATCGACCCAGCAGTTTTGCGCGTCCTCCCGCACGAAGGTGAGCCGGTCCAGCAGGATGCGCCGGCTTCCCGGGTGCTGGCGCCAGCGATCGCGGGAAAGTTGCAGGGCCTGCCCGGCCTCGTCTTCTGTGGACATTTTCGCGATGGTGAGGTGGGGGATGTAAGGCCACTCTTCGTCGAAGGCGAGGATCTGTTTATTGAGCTGATCGTGCAACTCCTGCAGGCGCGCCGCCCCGAATGCCACACGAATGTACACGGTGGGGGTGGTGGGAACGAAGGTCTGGATATCGCCCAGGGTCACTTCGAATGGCTCGGCCTGGCTGCAGATTCGCGCCAGCATCTGAAGAGCTTCGGTTTCGCTGCCTTGCAAAAGCCGCGGAGGCAGCAGGGTGATGTGGGCCGCCAGGTGAGGGGGGTTGGGATGCAGCTCCTGCCGCAAGTTCTGGACAAACTCGCTGACGGGATTGTTTACATACGCAACCAGTGCATACCGCCGACTCTGCATATCAACAGAAAATTATAGCGCGTTTGCTCGTTTATAATCGAAGAGCGATTGCTCGTGGATGTTGACAAAGTCGGGGCGTAGCGCAGCCTGGTAGCGCACCTGCCTTGGGCGCAGGGGGTCGTAGGTTCAAATCCTATCGCCCCGACCATAAACCTTGAATCGCATCGATGGGAACCTCAGCCTTGCCCGCCTGAGCTAGGCTACGGCCGCGACATCCCGCACGGCAACCCGTTCATTGTTCGGCTCCGAGCTAAGCAGCGGCCATCCTCTCCGGAGAACGTATTCCAGCCAGGCCCCGGCAAACTGCGACGTGAGTACGGCAGCCAGCACCAGTGTTGTGTAAAACGTCGCATTGATGATGCCGGCATCAAATGCCACACTCGCCAAAACAATGCCGGGACCGCCGCGGGCATTCGTCGTGATGGCCAGGTTCACCAGATCCAGCCCACGAAATCCGGCCAGCCGGCCCGCAAGGGCGACAGAAAAAAGCTTAATGGCGCAGGTACCTACCAGAAACAACAGCAGCATTCGCCATGAAAAAGCCTTGACCAGATCGAGCTTCAGGCCAACCATGGCGAAATAGATCGGAATGAAGAAGGCGAACGACACTTTGCCGATGACATCGAGGGCTTCGGCGAACAGCCGCCGCTTCTTGTGGACGACGGCGAATCCGGCAAGGAATGCGGCGAACACAAGGTTCACACCCAGGGCGCCGGCAATGGCGCAGTATGCAAGCAATACCGCCAAGGCGTAAGCGACGGGAGCGTGCTGAGCGAACACGTTGAATCGGGATTTATTGATTATCTTTACCGCTTTCGGCAGCACTGTGAGACCCAGCGCGAAGAACCCGACGGTCGACAGGAGGTGGTATGCCATGTGTCGCGGCTCCAGGGCTGCGGCTCCAGCCAGAGCGGTGGCGACCCCCAAGGCGGCCCATAACACAATGTCTTCCAGTACGGCCACGCCCAGGACCAGGCGCGCAAAGCGGGTGTGAAGAATCTTGAGATCGGCGAAGATTCTGGAGATTACCGGAACTGAGGTCACCGCCACTCCGACCGCAAGAATGATGACTAAGGAAGGCTTATTCCCCCTCGGGCCGGAAAGCGCGGTGGCCAACCTGGGACCGCACACCAGGCCAATCGCAAACGGAATCCCAGTCCCGACAACAGCCAGCCAGCCAACCTCTCGCCTCTCTTCTCTGGTAAACAGCTGTTTGGTCTCGGCTCCGGACAGGAACATCAGAAGCAGCAACCCCATCCAGTAGACGAAGTCGAGAATGGAGGCGTGCTGCCTGGATAATTCGGGAAATGAGTACGAGCCGATGTGCAGCCGCCCCAGCAAAGCTGGACCCAGGACAATGCCTGCAAGAATCTCGCCTACAACTTTTGGCTGGCGAATCTTGGCGAACAGATATCCGAATAATTGGGCGAGGGAAACCAGCAGCAACAGCAGGAAGAGAATGGCCGTAAGATCTGAATTCGACACGAAGACTTGATGCGGCAAAGGCGTTGCATGTTGTACCTAAAAGCGAAGCCGATGGCCGGGTTTTCTAATTTGTGGCCTCTTCACCGTTGTCTTCGCCGGTTAGCAGGTCGACGGCGTGGTTGCGAATTACGTAAGTTCGTTTCGTGGAGGGATTTGGCTCAAAGGTCACGCGGGCAGGAGATCGTTGCCAATCGGGCAGTCTGCAGGCTGATTCCGGAATCTTCCATTCCTGGGCTTCGACCGTAAATTTTGCCTCACCCGCCAGCCACTTGACCACAGGTTTTCGGCGGTTAATCTGCGCAACGATGGCAAAAATCTGCTTCCCATCGTCGGAGATGCCGCAGTAGGCGGCATAGTCACGGTACCAGCTCACGGTGGAGTAGCCGGGATCGAACTCCGGCAAATTGATGGTAGAGATGCGGCCGGTGGCGCGGTCGACGAGCAGCCATCCGCCCTGCTGCCACTCCCAGTGCGGCGTCGAAGAGGACTCCTGAGGCAGGCTGTCATTGACTCGGAAAGCCCTTCGAACTACGAAGAGGCGGTCGGTAACGTCGTGAGTTACGCCAAAGGTGAATTCCTTGACGCGGCCGTCGACGAGCAGCGGACGAACTTTCAGGGTGAGCGAGCTGCCGTCGGTTGCAATGATCGGATCCGGAGCGCAGTGCACGCTGTTCCACTTCCCGAAGGCGACAACGTGGTTCCTGGGAGCGGCGGCAGCGGCGCTTACAGAAATGAAGAAAGCGAGAAACGGAAGGATGATCGAGCGAAATCGACAGAACCTGAACATGCGCTGAAGGTAAGCACTGAAGCCGGCGAAAGCAAGGTTACAGGGAGATAATTTATCCGCGCCAGGAAGTTCCGTTCCGAAATGGGAGGGGTGGATTTTCCGGCCGCCTATTTCGGAGCGAATTGAGTTAGGTACGGGCACGGAGGCCGCGGTTGCAGTAAAATTACGAAAGGTTCTGATGACCTTTCCCCACGATTCCACTGCCGGCGTAACCCCCGAAGACAGGGCAACTCCCAGGCCAGAGGCGGGTTCTGATAAGGGTATGGGCAATTTGTTGCCAGTTCGGCGCGCGCCTCGAATCCTGGTGGTGGATGACAATATCAACCTTGCGTCTCTTATGAGCGAACTGCTCACCATGCGCGGCTATCAGGTTGTAACGGCCGAAAATGCGGCGCAGGCGGAATCCGAAATCCGGCGCCAGGCGCCCGACCTGATTCTTTCGGATGTGAGGATGCCGGGTAAGTCAGGATACGAATTTTGCCGGGAACTCAAAGACGACCCGGCGACGAGGCTGATTCCTTTTGTATTGATTACCGGCCTGAGCGACAGCGCCGACAAGGTGCGGGGAATCGAAGCTGGGGCGGACGACTTTCTGAACAAGCCGGTGCTGGCCGAGGAGTTGACGGCGCGGGTGAAGTCTCTGCTGCGGGTCAAGGAATTCACCGACGAACTGGAGACCGCGGATACCGTACTGTGCACTCTGGGCCTCGCAGTGGAGAGCCGCGATCCCTACACCGAGGGCCACTGTGAACGCCTGGCTCTGCGGGCGGCGGAACTGGGACGGCACCTGCAGCTGGATGAAGATTCCATTGTGGCGCTGAGGCGGGGCGGATATCTGCACGATCTGGGTAAGATCGCGGTGCCCGATGAGATTCTGAAAAAAGGCAGCGACCTGACACTGGCCGAGTGGAGCATCATGAAGCAGCACCCGGTGACCGGCGAGAATATCTGCAAACCGCTGAAATCGCTGCGCCTGGTGTTGCCGATCATCCGGCACCATCATGAACATGCCGATGGCTCGGGCTACCCGGACGGGATGCGGGCCAACGAAATTCCTCTTTTACCGCGGGTTTTGCAGGTGGTGGACGTATACGACGCGCTGCGGACCGCCCGGCCCTACAAACCGGCCCTGTCTCACGATCATGCCGCCCAGACCATGCGCGAGGAAGCCCGCCGGGGCTTATGGGATGGGGAACTGGTGGACGAGTTTTTCAGTATGCTCATGGCCCGGCGGAGCGCCGCGTAATCCAGCCCGCCTGGTTACTTTCGGCCTTTTACAACGTACAATAGCTGCGCAACTTCTCAGGCAACAGGCCCGGGCTTAGGCACATCTTAACCAATCCCGTCGGCCCGGAACCTTGGCTACACGGGGAATCGATTGCCGACCATGACCTATAGCATCGTAATCCCTGCCTACAATGAAGGAGCGCGCCTCGGCCCTACGCTTGAAGAAGTTCTTGCCTACGTTCATCGACTAGGGTTGGATGCTGAAATCATCGTGGTCAATGACGGCTCGCGCGACCATACCGCCGATATCGTGAGAGCCTTTGCTGCGAAAGATCCTCGGGTGAGCTTGCTGGAGAATCCAGGAAATCGTGGGAAGGGTTACAGCGTACGGCACGGGATGTTGAAGGCGCAAGGCGAGATCATCATATTCAGCGATGCCGACCTGTCGTCGCCGATCGATGAAATGCCGAAGCTGTTGCAGGCATTAAAAGACGGCGCCGACATCGCCATCGGATCGCGCTGGCTGCGCGCCGAGTTGCAAACCACCCGGCAGTCGGTTCACCGGCAACTGTTCGGGAGAATCTTCAACGGTTTGAACCGCCTCATTCTCGGCTTGCAATTTAAAGATACGCAGTGCGGTTTCAAGGCGTTTACCCGCCGGGCGGCGCAGACCATCCTGCCGCTGCAGCGAATCGAGCGCTGGGGCTTTGACCCGGAGATTCTGTTTCTGGCGCGCAAGTTCGGTTTCCGCGTGGCGGAAGTGCCGGTGAAGTGGGGCCACGTGGGTGGAACGAGAATTAATCCCCTGATGGATGGCGCGCGCATGTTCCAGGAGATGCTGCGCATTCGCGGGTATGATCTTGCGGGCAAGTACGATGGTGTTTCCGCGTTGTCTCCGCAGGCTGTGAAGACCCTGCCGGGCGGGCCGGCACCCAGGGCATAGCCCTCCCGTTGCGAACGCGGCACCTCCACTCACCCACCGCGAACTGAGTCGACTACGCGACGTCCCATCTCCGATGTTGAAATTGGAGATTGCCCGGGGTGGACGAGATCGGCGCTGCGAGATCCCGCTTTTAATACGCTGCTGACCGCGCTTTCGATGCAGACTGCCTCGCGCTCCAGTTGAAACGAATGCCGCAGCAACATCGCGGCAGAGAGAATTGCGCCCAGCGGGTTGGCGATTCCCTTCCCGGCAATATCGGGGGCTGAGCCATGCACAGGCTCATAGATGCCGACCGGGCCGCCAATGCTGGCCGAGGCCAGCAATCCGAGCGAGCCCACAACTCCGCCAGCCTGATCGGAGAGAATATCGCCAAACATATTTTCCGTGAGCACGACATCGAAATCTCTGGGGCGCTGCACCAGCGACATAGCGGCAGAGTCGACGTACATGTGCGAGAGCTGCACACCGGGATAATCTTTTGCGCATCGGGTGACGACCTCGCGCCACAGGCGGGAACACTCGAGAACATTGGCCTTATCGACGGAGAGAACTTTCTTGCGCCGCTTCACAGCCAGGTCGAAGGCGATGCGGGCGATGCGTTCGATAGCCGGTTCGTCGTAGATCATGGTATTGATGGCGACTCTGGCGCCGGGTGATCCGGCAATCGAACGCGGCGTTCCGAAGTAAAGTCCGCCCAGCAATTCGCGCACGATCATGATGTCGGTTCCACGAACCAGATCGGCGCGCAGCGGAGAGCAATCTTCGAGTGCGGGAAAACAAATTGCGGGACGCAGGTTGGCGTAAGCGCCGAGTTCGCGGCGCAGGCGCAGAAGGCCGGCTTCAGGACGGAGATGGTTGGGATAGTGGTCAAACGCTGGGCTTCCTACAGCGCCCAGCAGCACCGCAGAGGAAGAAAGGCAGGCCTGCAACGTATCGGCTGGCAGAGGATCGTTCGCTGCGGTAAGCGCCGCCCCGCCGATGTTCTTGCTCTGAAGTCGAAGCTGATGGCCAAAGGCGTGGGCAACAGCTTGCAGGACGAGAACAGCCTGCTCGGTGACTTCGGGGCCGATGCCGTCGCCGGGAAGGATGGTGAGGTTGAGGAGCATGAGGAATTAGTCTAGCAATGCGGGCGGCGTGTCGATTGCGGCAAGCAGTGTCTCATCCCTTGGCCTGCGCTACTAAAGCGTCGATTTTCTTGAGGGTAGATTCGGAAGATAGGACTTCCTTCAGCCACTGAACGAACGCAGATTGGTCGCTAATCTTGGGAGTCGATCTTTCAAAATATCCGTCCAGCGGATAGAGCTGATCGACTCGGTGCGTCACGTAAAATAGCTCGTACCTATAATTGTCCAAAGCAGGCACCACTAGCTTGAAATTGTGTGTGACCCAGGTTCCGCTTACGCTGGTGGAGACGTCCGCTGTCACTAACTGCTGTGTCTTCTCCCCCAATAAGGCCGCTTGCCTACGCAGAATCGACAGGGGCGTCACAATATCCGTCTCAAACTTGGCCTTGGGCCACAAATCTATGTTCAGTGCGCTTGCATCCGCGGCGCTCGACATTGTGAACCTCCAAATCAGAAATCCAAGCTAAACAAGATCGGCAAATGGTCCGAAGCATTCTTCCCGTCCCGTCGTCCTTTACCGTCCAGGAGGGGAGTTTTGCCCGCCATCGTCAGAATCTTTACACCATCCGAGAACCCGCTCAGCAACCCCGGACGCAGTAGCACCTGATCAAAGATGTGCCAGAAATAGTTTACATGCTCGGCCTTGTCGTAGTAATAGGTACCGCACGGCCTATCTCCGACATCGCCAAAGTAGCTCCACATCGGGTTGTAGAACAGCTCAAAGTCCCGTCCTGAGACCCGGCGCGTCCCTCGCTGGGCCACAGCCTTGCTCATGACGGAGTGGAGTCCGTCTGTCGCGACAAAACCGTGCTCAAAGGGATCCGTGTTGAAGTCGCCGACCACGATTGTCCTGCGATGGCCTGATGTCGCTTCCTGTTCGAGCACTGCCTGTGCCAGCAACGAGCATTCCGTACGCAGGCTTTCGCCGGTGAAATGCATCCTGCTGGGCAGGTGAACCATGGCAACGAGAATCTCATCGCGAAGCGGCAGTCGCAGGCGCCTTATTGAGTACCGTTGGCTTTCGAGCATCGGTGCAAGAAAGCCGGCGTGGAAGCGAGTGAATACCTTAATTTTTTCACACTGACCATGGGCAAACTGAAAATCAGACGTCTCGGCATTCAACTCGGTGAGCAGCGCTCCAATCGGAATGTCACATTCCGCCAGCACGAGGACATCGACATCATTGCCTCTGGCAATCTCCTTGACGAGATGAGGAATGACTTTGCTGTTTATGTTCCAGAATAGGAATCTAGGCATCGCGCTCCCAGTCAGTGCGCGAAACAGTATACCTTCACGGCGGGAGCTGATTTCCGGATATCTCTAACTCATTTGGGATCTGAACCAAAGCGGATTACATTCCCGTCCGGATCTTCGACGTGCATTTCCAATGCCCAGGGATAATTGGTTGGCGGCATACGAATCTTCACGCCACGCGCCGCGTACTCTTCCTGCAGCTTTTCAACGTCTTCCACGCCGATCCAAATCCACGCTTTTCCCAGACCCTGGCCGCCGCGGCACAGGTAGATACCTGCACGATCCCGATTTACGCTGGTGAACTCGTCGGTGCCCCAATCAACATTCTTGAAGCCCAGCAGATCGACGTAAAAGTGGACGCTGGCCGCCATGTTTTCCACGCGCAGGATCGGCTGGCTGCCTTCGAACCGAACTCTGCCCGGACTCACATCGCCAATAGCCATCGAGTAAGAATATATCCTAGGATGGAGCTAAACGCCCCAGAGATAATCTTCCTGATCGTGAGGGTGATCGATGGGAATGGGGACGGACATGCCGAAGACGTTCGTTTGCGGCGCCAGCGGGAATACCCGAGGCGATTCGTGGCATGAAGCTGCCGCTGCGGCAGCAACGGCTGTGGCGATCGGCTCGAAAAGAGGGGTAGCCGAGGCTGCCGGCTTGTGCGTCTCGCGAATCAATTCCAGCAAGTGATGATCTTCAACGTGCTTGATCTTGTCGGCCAGCCGGACAAAGCGGCGATAGATGTCATCGAGCGCGCGACGATCGAACTGATAGCCGAGTTGCTCGCAGCGGATGGCCAGCGCGTGACGGCCAGAGTGCTTGCCTAAAACCAGCTTGGAATCAGGGACGCCGACTGACTGCGGGGTCATGATCTCATAAGTCAAAGGATTTTTGATCACGCCGTCCTGGTGAATTCCGGCTTCGTGGGCGAAGGCGTTACGTCCGGTGATGGCTTTGTTGGGCTGCACCGGAACGCCGGTTATTTCGCTCAGCAACTGGCTGGCCGGGAACAGATGTTCGCCGGCGATCGCGGTTTCGTAGGGATAGCGGTCGCGGCGAACCCGCATCGCCATGACGATCTCCTCCAGCGAAGCGTTGCCGGCGCGTTCGCCGATACCGTTGACCGTGCACTCGACCTGGCGCGCTCCTGCTGCCACCGCCGCCATGGTATTGGCGACAGCCATCCCCAAATCGTTGTGGCAGTGAGCGGAGATAGTGACGTTTTCGATTCCCTTCACCCGGCGGCGGAGGGTTGCGATCAGCTCGCCGAACTCGGCGGGCACGGTATAGCCGACAGTATCGGGAATATTAACTGTCGTAGCTCCCGCTTCGATTACTGCTTCGAGCACCCGGCAGAGAAATTCGGGGTCGGTGCGAGTAGCGTCTTCGGGGGAAAATTCGACATCTGCGCACAACGATCTGGCGAAGGCGACAGCCTCGCGAGCGTGCTCCAGGCACTCCTGGCGGGTGATGCGCAGCTTGTATTTCAGGTGAATGTCGGAGGTGGCCAGGAAAACGTGAATGCGCGGCCGGGCGGCGACTTTCAGCGCTTCCCAGGCTCGTTCGATATCCGCCCGGCAGGCGCGCGCCAGCCCTGCAATGATCGGGCGGCGGATGACCGTCGCGATGGCTTTGACCGCTTCAAAATCGCCGTCCGAGGCGATGGGAAATCCGGCTTCGATAATGTCCACACCCAGGCGGTCGAGCTGGTGTGCGACGCGCAGCTTTTCCTGCTGGTTCATGCTGCAACCCGGCGACTGTTCGCCATCCCGCAAAGTGGTATCGAAAACGGTGATGCGGACCTGCTCGGTAGCCATTTCGCCTGCCTTCAGAAACTGGATTCGTAGCTCAAATATACGGAGCGAGCGCCGGGAAGCAAAACTTATAATTATTCAGTAATCATTAGATTCTGTATTATTATCAGTTGTACTTATCGATACTTCATAATCCATAAGGATCGACAAATGGAATTGTCTCAGCTGGAAGTCTTTCTCGCCGTCGCCCGCGAGCACCGCTTCTCGCGAGCCGCGGAGAAGCTGTTCCGCACTCAGTCAGCGGTAAGCCAGACAATCCGCAAACTGGAAGATGAATTGGGCGAGGCCCTGTTCGACCGTTCGTCCCGTGAGGGAATTCTCACTGATGCCGGCGAGGTGCTCTATGAGTACGCCGAGAAACTGCTGAACCTGCGGCAGGACGCTCACGAATCCCTGACCGAGTTGCGGGAACTTCAGAAAGGAAAGCTGGTGATTGCGGCCAACGAATTCACGGCGCTGTATCTGTTGCCGGTGCTGGCGGAGTTCCGGCGGCTGCACCCCATGATCAAGATCACAGTCCAGCGCGCGCTGGGAAGCCGCATTCCCGATGACGTCCTGCAGCATAGCGCCGAACTGGGCGTACTGTCGTACAAGCCAGAGGAGCCGAAGTTGCACTCCGTGGTGGTTTATCTCGACGAGCTGATTCTGGTTGTCCCGCCCAACCACCCGCTGGCCGGGGCGCGGGAGGTCAGCATCCGGCAACTGGGGGCGGAATCTTTTGTGGCGCATATTGTGTCGTCACCGTATCGCGAGAAAGTGCTGCAGACATTTCAAAAGTACAAAACGCCGCTGCACATGGATCTCGAGTTGCCGACGCTGCAGGCGATTAAACAGTTCGTCGCCATGGGAAACGGCGTCGCCTTGATGCCGGAAATCAGCGTGGAGGCCGAGGTATCGCGAGGAGAATTGGTGCGCATTCCAGTACGGGAATTGCATGTGCAGCGCAAGCTGCGTCTGATCTACCGCAAAGAGGCGGGATTATCGCACGCGGCCCGGGCGTTCCTGAAAGTGGCGGAGGCGGTGGCGCGAGAGCGCAACGGCCGCTATCGCTTTCAGCGCGAGAATTGAAAATCGGATCGGAGGCTCTGGGCCGACGGCGTTACTCGGAGCATCACTGCCGCGAAAAACGTAGAGACGCTGCGTCTCTACGCGCGCGCGATAGTTATTGGAGGAGGGACAAATCAGCAGTCGGCGCAAAGCTCACGGGAATCGAAGGCAGCAAGGGCCTCGTTCACGCTGGGGTGAATCTCGAGGACAGAATTCAGATTGGTAAGGTGGAGCAAGTCGCGGACTAGAGGGGAAGGGCTGGCACATTTCAAATCCGCCTTGCGGGCCTGCGCCCAGGTATGCAGAAAAACCAGTTCCCCGATTCCCGCGCTGTCAATTGAGCTGACCCCGCTGAGGTCGAGAATTACTTTGCCGCTACTATCGATGATTTCACCGACCAGGCGTGAGAGCGCAGCCGCTTCGTCGCGATAGACAATGCGGCCCTGGCAGTAAACGATCATCACCTCTCCGCGATTCCGAGTTTCCAAACTGAGTTTCAATTGCGACTCCTTAGAATATTCTGCAAAGGCAGCCAAAGCCCCGGGCTGCGGACATGTCTGCGAATTCGGGTTGGAAGATTGCGTGTTAGATTGCATGTTATTAGATAGACGCTCCGAAGTGGCATTTGGAATCATGAAAAGAGGGTAATTTTTTATATATTGCGTGCCACATTTGCACTGGGAGAATTTCGCCCGGCTGGGCATCCAGGCTGTCGGGTACACTGCATCTAACCGACTTCATCCGAACGAGATTGGTCGAGCGGTATTGCTGTAACGGGCGTTATCGCGCATCACATTCAGGTAGAATCTGCTACTGGCATAAATCGCCGTGGAGGACTCATTTTCGTGTCGAAAACCGCAGCTGTGGTTCTGGCATTTCTGTGCATCACGCTGTTCCCAACTGCATCAAAGGCCCAACTTCTTCCCAGCGGAAACGTCTATGGCGGAGTCGCCTATGCCGATTCCGTCGACATAATCAACCGTCTCACCTTCAAGGGATGGAATGCGTCGCTGGAAGATCTTCCGCTTCACCGCTTCTCCTATCTGGGAATTGTGCTCGACGGCAGCGGGGTTTACCGGCGAGGGGTTCAACAATACAATCTGGTGCTGGGGCCGCGGGTTTCGAAGAATTACGGCAAGTGGCGAATATTCGCCGACGCCATGGGTGGGATTCAGCAGCTCACCAGCAGCGGCCAGACCTTCCACGCAGTTGCCATTGACGGCGGAGCCGGAGTAGACCGCAAACTACCTTTCAAGAATTTTTCCTGGCGTTTCCAGTTCGATTACGTGCACACGCACATGTTGAGCGCCAAGCAGAACGAATACCGGGGATCGACGGGAATTGTTTGGCGTTTTTGAAGGGCTAAGAAACCACGATCACTTTTTACATCCGCAAAGACTACTCTCAAGAACAAGGACCCGCATCGGCCTTTAGGTAATGCCTCCTTTCCGGGTGACGGATTACTCCCGCCCGGCATCTAATTCTTCCTAATTCCACGTCTTTGGAAGATAGAAAGGCAGGTTGAAATCACCGTGCGAAAAATTGGACTCATCACTTTCGGGTTGCTGGTATTTGCAGGTCTGGCGAGTGCCCAGATCCCGACCAGCGGCAACGTATTCTTCGGCTATTCCTACTACAGCACCGATCTCTCAAACCTCGATCGTGCGAATACGAATGGATGGGAGGCGTCGGTAGAAGGCAAAGTCATCCCTTTTCTCGGATTCGTAGCCGATTTTGACAGCCATTACGGGTCGCAAAATTTTCCAGTGTGCCAGCAAGTCCCGCCAGGCCCGTTCTGCACCGGCGCGAGCGCCGATGTAACCGAACACAATTTTCTGTTTGGCCCGCGTGTGTCGTTTTCGGTGGGCAAGTTCCGTCCCTTCGCCGAGGCGCTGTTCGGCGCCGCCCACGTTGACGTCAACAACGGCGTGGGTTCCGACACGTCGTTTGCAACGGCGGTCGGAGGCGGCCTCGACTACAAAATTATCCGGCCGGTGGCGTGGCGATTCCAGGGCGACTATGTTCAGACGCGGTTTTTCGGCGCCACGCAAAACAATGTCCGTATATCGACGGGCATCGTGTTGCGCTTCTGAGCCGTCATACCCTGGCCACACTGCGAACACAAAAACAGGATCCCGCTGGTTGGCTGGATCCTGTTTTTGGTGGCCACGGAGAAAAAGAAATAGAAACCTGGCATCACGGTCTCAAGATTATGTCTGCCAATATTTGTGGTCGCGGAGGAAGTAGCTCTCGTTCCAATAATTCATGGCAGTCTTCAGAAAGAGCCAGCCCACGCGAAGGTGTCCCATTTTCTTGAAGCGGCGGTTGGTGGTGTAAACCCCGCCGCGGACGATGCCGAAGCGTTTTCGCTCCACCTGCTGGCTCAGCAGGTAATCCTCGGCGAACAGAACCTGCTCGTGGAAGCCGCGGAGTTCGCGGAATTTCTTCAGGTCGAACAGCATGAACATGCCGGTGGCGAAGGGGTGATGCAGCCGGGAGAGGTATTGAAACAGATCATTTCCCAGGTAGAACAGCTTGTCGATCCAGTTGCCGTCCTGGCAAATAATGTTGGTGGTTACGCAGTGGAGTTGCTTGCGCTGGGCCAACTCCACGGCGCGCCGCACCAGCGAAGGGTGAGCCAGATCGATATCGGCGTCGAGGAACAGTACGTAGTCGCTATCGGCATGGGCCGCTCCAAGATTGCGTCCCACCGAGGGCATGCCGCCGCGAATCACGCTCACATTTAAACGGTCGCGAAAACTGAGAACAATTTCCGGAGTGCCATCGGTCGAGTTGGCGTCAGCGACCAACACTTTCGTACTCGACATCTTCGAGTAATCCTGATTCGTCAGCGATGTCAGCAAACGAGGAATCAGCTTCGCCTCGTTCCTGGCCGGAATCACGATCGTCAGCTCGCTCGTATTCGTGTTCGTTGTATTCATGGATGCGTACCCCCTGTTCGTCAACCGTCAGATAGGTCAGGCGCGAATCGACCCAGCCGCCTGAGTTGTAGTAATGAATGCCATCTTTTTCGACATGAACAGCTTCATGCGTGTGGCCGCAGAAAACGCGGTCGGCGCCGCGCTCTTGCGCGTACTCGATCGCTCCCGAAGAGACCTTTGGCGACATGCGCAGCCAGCGCGTGTTTAAGCGGTCAATCATGCGCGCGATCGGCTTGCTTTTAAAATCGAGTTTCTGCAGCCTGAGGTACAGCGAGGTGCCCAGGCGGCTGAAGCGCAGATTATTCACCTGAAACCCATCGAACTGATGCCCGTGAATCGCAATGTGGCGAAGGCCGGCGAACTGCCAGGCGTAATCCTGATAGACGCGCACGCCCACCAGGTGCGACATGATGTTGGCCAATCCGTGATCGTGATTGCCCTCCACCCAAACCACTTCGATATTGCGCTTGGGATTAGACAGCTTGCGAATGTAGCCGAGAAACTTCCAGTGATCTTTGGTGAGGCGGGCGAAGTTGAGATCGGCAAAAATGTCGCCCAGCAGAATCAGGCGCTGGAAGCGGTTTCCCTTCAAGACCCGGGTGGCTTCGCGGGCATGGCTGGTCTCTGCACCGAGGTGCAGGTCGGAGAGGATCAGCGTGTTGCAGACATGCAGATCCATAGTCCAGTTGTAGCAAGGGAATGTTACGGGGTGATGAACATTGCATCAAAATTGGTGCATAGTAACTCCGGAAGTAACCTGAGTAACCTCGTGATCAACAGGGTCGATGGTGGGCGCGAAATGTTTCAATCGTGTGAATGCATGGCGGTTTTTCGCGTAGACTGAATTTCCTTTGAAAACTATCGGGCACATTCTGGCGCGCTATACCGCGTGGATTTGGGGGTTGCTGCAGGTCCTCGGAATCTGGGGCCCGTTCGCCATTGCCTTTGCCGATTCCGCATTGCTGGGAATGCCTGTGGACGCGATTGTGGCCGCTTACGTATACCGGGATCATAAGCGGCTGCTTTTCTATGTGGCCACGGCTTCGCTGGGCTCGGCTCTGGGCAGCATTCCGCTGTACTTCGTCGGATACATCGGGGGTGAGAAAGTTTTACGCAAGAGGATTACCGAGGAGCGGTTTCTGCGGATTCACCGCTCGTTCGAGCGCCACGAATTCTGGGCGCTGATGTTTCCCGGGATGCTGCCGCCGCCCATGCCGTTCAAAATCTTCGTGCTGGGAGCCGCGGTGTTTGAGATGCGGTTTCGGGATTTTCTTGCGGCGGTGTTTGCAGGAAGGTTCGTGCGCTTCCTCACGCTTTCGCTGCTGACGCTGTGGTTTGGCCCGCAGATCGTGGAGATTATGGGCGCGGTTTTTCGGCGGCATCTGGCATGGGTGCTGCTGGGGGCGATTGCGGGAGGAGTGATTGTGTGGCTGGCGATGCGGAGGCGGAGAAACAGGAACTCATCCCGCTGATTGCGTAGCCTTTGTAGCCGCGACGCGTCGCTGCGCTCGGCGGGACAGCCGAGAGCCTGCCCTGAGCGAAGTCGAAGGGCGGCTGTCCCTACGTGATTTCCTAGGCTGCGGCTGTGTGGTCGGATGCTCTATTCATCCAGCGGGAGAGCGCCAGCAGGAAGACTGGGATTCCAAAGAAAGCCGCCGAGAAGAACAAATCGCTCTCCAGCGTGCCGCGGAAAAATGGAAGACCGGCGGCGTAGGACATCATCAGGCCGTTAAAGCTGCGAGGGTACATCTCCGGCCAAGCGGCCCAGACTGCGAAATTGCTGATCAGGAAGAACGAAACCGAACTGGCGAGCGCAGCGCCGATTACGCGCACAGGGCCAGATTTTTCCCGCAGGTTCGTGCCCAGCCACAGAATTGCAGCGTACCAGGCCCACGTCACCAGATGGTCCCAGGAAAAAGTGTATGAGTAGATCACTTTGGTGAGGACGACATCAGTCGCCGCCAGCAGAACGAGCGGCACCCACATCTGGCGGCGCGAGCCTCGGGCACCGAAAAACAGCAGCGATGCCGCCACCGGAGTAAAGTGCCAGGCGTGGGGCAGCACGTTCCAGGAGCCTGCGAACGGCAGGAAGCGGACGGCGATGGCTAAAAGCACGAATAGATAAGGCAGCATGAAACACCTCGGACTAGAGCTATTATTCTGGGCGCGGAGGGGTGGGTACGTCAAGCGGAACGGAACACGGGTAGTGGTGCAGTTTGGCTCAGGTCTTTGCGCTCCAGGGTCAAGAGCTTGTAACCGCAAAGGTCGCAGAGAAATGCCGCAGAGGACGCAAAGAAGACCAAATCGCACCACTACCCGAACACTCCTCAGTTTACCGTCAATAAGAAGCCTCGCTGCGCTCGGCGGACAGCCGAGGCGGCTGTCCCTACATGAGCCATTGAGCCGGCTGTCCCTACATGAGCCGTTAAGGTTCCGGTACCATGGTTCTCTTCGCGTCGGTGCCGTAGACATCGCCAATGACACGCAGATTTTTGTCGAGTTCAACTCCCGCGCTCAGAGCGCTGCGGCGCTCACCCCGGCGGCTTAGCAGGCCGGGCATCTGCTCATAGCGCAAGTCTTCGAACTCCACGATGAATCCGCGGTCCGGCAGTTCTTCCGTCTCGGTGATCGGGTATTGCGCCCAGTCCAGATATACCCGTCCGAGATATGATTTCTTCGCCGCCAGCGTGACCGGCGTTTCTTCCGGCTTATAGCGAATCTCGAGCTGGCCTGCGGGATCCACTTCCGGTCGCAGGGAATTTACCGGAGCCAGGGCAAAGAACGCCGGAGTCTCGACCACGCCGTACCAGCGGAAGGGATCGATCATGGTGGGATAGGCGGAAGCGCGCAACGGTTCGGCGCCTTCATAGGTACGAGCGGCCAATGCGCTGACGGCACGGCGATGCTCATAATCGCGCACCGCCCACATCAAGACGACACCCGCCAGCGCCACGGAAGCCGCGATCCGGCCTCGCGGCCTTCGCGAGCGCGCGCCAATTTCGCGGTCGATCAGCGAGAATAGCGGCGGAACGATCAATCCAAGAAGCAGCAGGCCGAACATGACCGGCTCGAAGATGAAAACGATGTCCCAGGAATACCATTTCTCCGAAAATGGCCAGAACGGGCGCAGGCCATAGTTATTGGTGTAGTCCAGCAAGAGATGACTCAATCCCGCGAGACAGGCATAAAGGAACAGCAATCCCCAGCGCGGCGGGAGATTTGGATCTTTCACTCTGCGCCCGCGTAGACGCCATATCAGATAGACAAAGCCAACGACTACGGCAGCGTCGAGCGGAAGGCCGAGGAAAGAATGAGTGAATCCGCGGTGATGGGCGAAGCTGAAGGCGGGGCCATGGAAGCGGCTCAGGACATCGAGATCAGGAGCCTCGGCGGCCAGCGTCAACACAGCTGTGGCAAGCGCGGTCTTGCGATTGAGTCCGGCGCGGCCCATGCAGGCGCCAGTCAGGAAGTGAGTAACGGGTTCCAATCGGTCTTCGGTCTTCGGCGTTCGGTCTTCGGCTTCGGCTTCGGCTTCGGCCTAGGGATTCTATTCGGCTGATCTGGCAATTGCTACTGCCGCGGCTAATTCAGCCGGAGGGCGCCAGCAACGTCAGAGCATCCGGCACCACGGTAATTTCAGCAGGCAGCGTACCCACCAACTCCCCATCCGCCTCAACGTAGATCTTCGGCTGTGTTTTCCCACGGGATGAAGCGGGCGCATTCATATACTGGCACGACACGCGCTCGCTATGCGCCAAATCAATACCCGGAACCTTCCACTTGCCTCCCAGCAACCCCCGCGTGACGTAAAGAAGAAAGGCGAGCCGGCTGCCGGTTTCGCAGTAGACAAGGCGCATATCGTTACGATCGAGCGACGCTCCGGGAGCCAACTCCCGCAGCACTCCGCCAAAGTTGCGGATGCGAACCGCCATTAATTCCGTGACATCGGCCTGCCGGTTGTGCTGAGAACCCGTCTCTGAAAAGTCGACGCGGAAGCGGACCATGAGATGCGAGAACCAAAGATGCCAGGCTTTCGCATAATAGGCCGTCATGCCCATGCGCCGCTTGGTTCCGGTATGCAGCTTGTAAAACAGGTGTGCATCCACTCCCGCTCCGGCTGCGACGATGAAGAATCGCGCCGACGGTTTGCCTTCGAGATCGGAGCACTGAATGCGGCCGAGCGCAATCCGGCGAGGTCTCGCCTGGAGCGCAGCCCGCGCCGCTGAAGCAACATTCAGAGGCAGGCCGAGGTCATGGGCCAGCGCGTTGGCCGTCCCCATGGGCAAAATCCCCAGCGCTACAGTCGTACTCGCAAGTTCTTGCGCGACGTTGTGGATAGTGCCGTCGCCGCCGCAGGCAAACACCGTGTCGCAACCCGATTGCATGGCTTTTTGAGCTTGTTCTCCCGCGTGTTCCGGCGAATTGGTGAGAATCAGGTCAGCCTCAACACCCGCCCCGCGAAGTATGGCCAGGGCGGATTCCAACTGCGCTTCGCGGCGAGTGTGACCGCCGCCGGATTCCGGGTTATAGAGTAGAGCTGCCTTGCGCATGAATGGATCGAAGTTGGATTGTACCCTGAGAACAACGGCAAGGACCGTCTTCTGCCAGCCCAACCGGTTCAGCGCGAATTCCACTCCCACATGCCAAAAATAACTTTCTGCGGCAGAGGATGGCCGAGTTGACGGGTGAGCATCGCAATTTGCCCGCGGTGATGGACGTCATGCGCGATGAGGTAGCCGAGGAAGCCGGCGACATCGGGACGAAACCCCTTAACCCGTCCGTCGCCAGCCAGGGAATGGCCAATCAGCTCGCTGAGGGCCTGACAGCTTTGATCCATGGCGTGCCGGGCCTGCGTGGGATTTACCCGGGCACGATCGAGTTGGCCGGGAATCTCGCTGCCCCTGGCAGAGACCTTCAGCCACATCACACGCACATTGTGCATGTGCGCGACGATAGCGGCGATCGTCCGGCCTTTCCCGCCGGGGGGTTTCGCCCTCCATGCTGCCGGGTCGATGTTTTCGATCAAATATTGGTTGATGCGGTTGTTGGTATGCAGGGCATTAAGCAGCGCATCTGGGAGCCGTTCACCGAACAGCGGAGCCTCACGCCCAGCGCTTTTTGTGGCAGTAACTTGAGGTTCTGGAGTTTTTCGCACGATTTTTTCCACCTTGGCAACGACGTTCAATTTGGCATAGGCTAATGGCGCTTGCAAGGGGTGTGTTGCCACAGGCGCTCAGTCTTGAGCTTCACGGCTGTGGTTTGCCAACTGATTTCAGGAGGATATCTACCAGATGAGAATTCTGGCGCACGTTCTGTGTGGAATGCTTTTGTGCCTGGGCGTTGCCGCCCAGGACCATGCCTCACACGCCACAACACGCCCTATCACGCTGGTGACGGGGCTGGGAGATCTTCATCATCCCGTTTCCACCAGGAATGCTCAGGCGCAGCAGTTTTTCGATCAGGGCCTGCGCTTTATTTACGCCTTCAATCACGATGAAGCGGCGCGCTCGTTCCAGCATGCGGCCGAACTTGATCCCAAGCTCGCCATGGCGTATTGGGGCGTCGCCGAAGCTGTCGGACCTAACTATAACGATCCCGCCGACCCCGAGCGTTACAAACGCGCGCACGATGCGGTGCAGAAGGCGGTCGATCTCTCGGCGGCCGCGTCGTCCAGCGATCAGGCTTATATTCAGGCACTGGCACACCGCTTTCCGGCTGATCCGAAATCCGATCTGCACAAAGCTGCCGAGGATTACCGCGATGCCATGCGGCAGGTGGTCAGCGAATTTCCCGACGACCTGGACGCTGCCACGCTGTTTGCCGAGGCCGGCATGAACTTGCATCCCTGGGGACTGTGGCACGTCGACGGCACGCCCGAAGCGGGCACCGAGGAAATCGTTTCCACGCTGGAGTCGGTGATGAAGCGCGATCCCAATCACCTGGGCGCGATCCACTATTACATTCACGCCGTGGAGGCTTCCCCGAGCCCCGAGAGAGCTTTGGCGGGAGCCAACAAACTGGCAGCCCTTGCGCCGGGTGCCGGACACATCGTGCACATGCCCGCCCATGTCTACATCCGCACCGGAGATTATGAAGCGGCGGTGAAAACCAACGAGCAGGCCGCGGCGGTGGACCGTGCGTACATCAAAGCAACGGGAGTGCAGGGCATCTATCCGATGATGTATTACAGCCACAACCTGCACTTTATCGCCATGTGCGCAGCGATGAACGGAAACTACGCCGAGTCGAGGAAAAACGCTGATCTGCTGGTCGAAAATGTTGGCCCGCATGTAAAGGATATGCCTCCACTCGAAGGCTTCATGACGATTCCGTTAGCGGTGGAGATTCGCTTCCATCACTGGAATGAAATCCTCAAAATGCCGCAACCCGATCCGGCAATGAAGGCGCTGACCGGCTTTTGGCACTTCGGGCGCGGTTTGGCTCTCGCCAGCACCGGCAAGTTGACCGAAGCGGAAGCCGAGTACAAGATTGTTTCCGATGCTCAGGCCGCAACCCCTCCGGACGAAATTTTTAATCCGCCCATCAACAACAAAACCAAAGATATCCTGGAGATAGCAAAAGATGTTTTGGGCGCCAAGATAGCCTTGGCCAGGAAAAACTATTCGGGGGCGGAAACCATGCTGCGGGAAGCGGTCTCCATTCAGGATACTTTGAAATACGGGGAGCCGCCGGACTGGTTCTTCCCGGTGCGCGAATCGCTGGGAGCGACGCTGCTGATGAATGGGGACGCGACCGGCGCCGAGAAAGTATTCCGCGAAGACCTGGAACGGAATCTGCGGAATCCGCGCTCCTTGTGGGGACTGCGCCAGGCCCTGCTGCAGCAGAAACGCGAGTACGACGCGGGATTCGTGCAGAAAGAGTTTGAATCGTCATGGAAGGGCGGCGCTCCAGCCCTGAAGCTGGAGGATCTGGTTTAGAAACAGTTCACGTAGGGGCGCGGCCCTCGGCTGTCCCTACGTGGTTGGTTCCCGCCTATAATCTTTGGCGATGGCTGCTACAACCAAAGACCTCGAAAAGAAAATCGAATCCCTGCGCGAGAAGATCCGCCACCACGAATATTCTTATTACGTCCTCGATCAGCCGGAAATTAGCGACCTCGATTTCGACAAGCTGATGCAGCAATTGAAGGATTTGGAAAAGGAGCATCCGGAGCTGGTCACACTGGATTCTCCGACGCAGCGCGTGGGCGGCAAGCCGCGTGAAGGCTTTGTGAAAGTGCCGCATTCTTCGCCCATGTTGTCGCTGGACAACACTTACAGCGAAGAAGAATTGCGAGCCTGGGAGCGGCGGGTTCACGAACTCAGCGGACAGACCAAAGTGGATTACGTTTGCGAGTTGAAGCTCGATGGGATGTCGCTGGCGCTGATTTATGAAGATGGCAAACTGGTCCGAGGAATTACTCGCGGCGACGGAAGCGTGGGCGAGGATGTGACGCTCAATGTGCGCACCGTGCGCTCAGTACCGCTTTCCATTGCGAAAGAAAAATTGAAGAAGGCAGGCGTTCCGGCCAATTTCGAAGTTCGCGGCGAGCTGCTGATGCCCACAGCCGCTTTCAAAAAGCTCAATGAGGAACGCGAGCGCAAAGGTCTGGCCACATTCGCCAATCCGCGAAATTTTACCGCCGGAACGGTACGCCAGCTTGACGCCAGCGTCACCGCGCAGCGTCCGCTCGATTACTTCGCCTACAGCCTCCTGCAGAATGGCCGCACCTATTTCGACCGGCACTGGCGAACTCTGGAAGCGCTCGACGCCGCCGGCTTCAAGGTAAACCAGAGCCGCAAGCTGGTGCATGGCATCGACGAAGCCTGGGCTTTTATCCAGCAGTGGGAGGCGAAGCGCGATGCGCTTCCCTACGAAATCGACGGCATCGTCATCAAGGTGGATCGCGTTGCTTTGCAGGATGAACTCGGATTTACAGGGAAGGCTCCGCGCTGGGCAATCGCTTACAAATACGCCGCGCGGGCGGGAATTACCAAACTCGAAGACATCCGCGTTCAGGTCGGCCGCACCGGCAAGCTTACGCCGGTGGCCATGCTTAGCCCGGTGCTGATCGGAGGAACCACCGTGCGCAACGCGACTTTGCACAACATGGATGAAATCGAACGCCTCGGAGTGAAGATCGGCGACTGGGTCCAGGTGGAGCGTGGGGGTGATGTGATTCCGAAGGTGGTCAAGGTTATCGACGATAAAGATCATCCGCGGGGCACGCGAACCTTCAAAATGCCGGAAAAATGTCCGGTGTGCGGGACCAAAGTGGTTCGCACCGAGGGAGAAGTCGATTACCGCTGCGTGAACGCAAATTGTCCCGCCAAGCTGCGCGAGACGATTCTCCATTTTGCCTCACGCGGCGTGATGAACATCGACGGCATGGGCGATTCACTCGTGACTCAGCTTACAGAGAGCGGCCTGGTCAAGGACGTTGCCGACATTTACTCGCTGACCAAGAAGAACTTGCTCAGCCTGGAGCGTTTCGCCGATAAGTCCGCGCAGAACATTATCGACGAGATTGAACAATCGAAGAAGCTGCCGCTGGAGCGCGTAATTTACGGCCTCGGCATTCGCATGGTGGGCGAGCGCACCGCACAATTTCTGGCGGAACACTTTGGTTCAATGGAGGCCTTGGAGAAGGCGAGCGTGGAAGAACTGCAGGACGTCAACGAGGTAGGTCCGCGGATCGCAGAGAGCATCGTGGAGTTCTTCAGCATCGCGGCGAATCGCAAGCTGATCAATCGGCTGCGCGAGGCTGGCCTGACCTTGACCGGCCAGAAAAAGCAGCGCGGCACGAAGCTTGCGGGAAAGACGTTTGTGCTGACTGGGACCCTGGCTCATTTCACGCGTGATGAGGCCAAGAAAATGATTGAAGATGCGGGCGGAAAGGTTACAGGTTCGGTCAGCAAGAAAACTGATTACGTGGTGGCTGGGGCGGATGCGGGGTCGAAGCTGGATAAGGCTAAGGAATTGGGGGTCGAGGTTATCAACGAGAAGGCGATGAGCGACTTATTGAGTTAAAGACGCGAATGCAAGGCATATCTGCTTTCAGTCAAACATCCGCACCATGAAAATCCCGCACACCAGGCGGGATATTCATGGTGCTCCTAAGATTGCTTCTGCGCGATTTTTAACGCCGCCGTCATTCTCCCCCACGTCTCCTGCAGCGTCTCCGGCAAAACCCGCGTTTCGCCCACCACCGAAATAAAGTTCGCATCCGCGACCCAGCGTGGCAGGACGTGCAGGTGAATATGCCCGGCGATGCCGGCGCCGGCGGCTTTGCCGATATTCATTCCGAGATTGATGCCGTCGGGGTGGTAGAGATCGCGCAGCACCGTCTCCATACGCTGCGATAGCGCGATCATCTCGTTGGCGGCCTCGGGCGGCAGTTTCCGCAGTTCGTCCAAATGCGCGTAGGGGACGATCATCACGTGGCCCGGGGTGTAGGGGAAGGTATTCAGAATTACAAAACAAAACTGGGCGCGATAGACGATTTTGGTTCGGGCGTCATCGTTGGCCGCCACGGCATCGCAAAAAACGCATCCCGCAACTTTTTCGGCGCCGGAGACATAGGCGTAGCGCCAGGGGGTCCAGAGATAGTCCATGACAAGGCAGGTTAGCAGATAGCGGGCTGACACGAAACATGCCTGACATCGCAGAAGCCGCTATCGAGTATTCGCCCTTTTCCACCACCACTGATGATGTTTGCACTGCGACTCGAACTGCGGATCGCAGCGGGCATGGAAGGTATTCTCGGCGATCGCTAACCCCAGCCCGGTCCCCAGGAACATGTCGGAAGACCAGTGATCCCGCGCCAGGAAGCGGGAGAGCGTTACGGTGAATGCCGCCCCGTAAGAGAGAAACCGCGCCCATGGTTTCGGATATTCATCCGCCAGCACAGACGCCATTGCCCAGGTAAACATGGCATGCCCGCCGGGAAACGAGGTGTTGATGGCATGATGCTTGAAGAAGTCGCCCTGGCCGTTGCCTTCTCCCGGGCGTTGCCGGGCGAAAATGAGCTGCATCGGGGTGTAAATCACGAAGGTGTTGACCAGGGTTTCGATCTCGATATTACCCATCTCGACGGCGTGCTTATCGCCGGTCTTCAGGCCGTACAGCCATATGCCGCCCAGCGAGCCGGCCAGGCCGGCGATTCCGATGTCGGACGTGGCCTGGTATAGCGTGAAATGCTGGGCCGGAAGATTGTTCTCGATTCGCCGGTCGGCGGCAAGAAATGCGCCGGTGCCCACAAGGACCAGCGCGTCCCACTTGAAGTTGTGGGGCTCGAAAGGAGCCAGATAAAGGCGCTTCTGGTCCTGCCCGATGCGAACCATGCCTCTTTTCAGGATTCCTTCATGATGTTCCGTGTCCGGCGAAGCGCTGGGACCTGAGTCGCCGCTCGCCTCTTCCAGCCGAAAATCTGCTATCCGGAAATTGGGGGCCAGGAGCACCCCCCGCTCTGCATGAGAGGGCAGCAGTTCCGGAATAACACTCTGCCCCTCTGCAGGAAGGGAAAACACCGCGGATAACGCCGCCATTATTGCGCACGATTGAGTAACAGTAAGCAGAAAACCCCACATTTTCGCGTTCATTTGCATCGTTTCTCGCATTTACCACGATACCGTTTGATGCAATTCGTGAAAAAGGGTAAGTCATAAGTTTTCACAAATGACGCGCCTGGAGATTACCTCCATAAGCCAGCCAGCGGTCCCGCGAGCGTTCTTGTGAGGCATCTCGCACTGGAGTTTCTCAACGGAATGTGGGGATTTGGAAGTCCCTCCGCGATCCACTAACCCTCGTTTTTGGCTAGATTTGATCTTTTTTGGGAGTCTGAGCGCTGATAAATAACCCCTGCTATTATCCTTCCCACACAAACGCATCGAAGACCCGCTTCGAATCGAAATTCAGCCGGCGGTAGAGCGCCACGGCTCCCGCGTTCGCCTCAGTCACAGTCAGCGAAAGCATCGAGAAGCCGCGCTTGCGAAGATTGGTCGTGGTTGCGGAGAGCAAGGTTTCGCCGATTCCGCGGGAGCGATACTCCGGCAGCACGCAAACCTGCGTGACGTGCCCCACATCGCCGCGCACGCGCGAACACAAGATCAGCCCGATGAGATTCTTCGCCTTGCGATCCACCGCGGCGAACGACGACTCAATATCGAACAGCCCGCATCCTGGAAAGCGCACAATGTTGTTCAGAAAGCGCAGCGACCCCGCCAGCGTATGGTACTGGTCGTTGATCTGGGCATCGACGTGACCGCGGTAAGCCGCGGTTATCACGGCAGCCGCGGGCTGGTAATCGGCCTCGGTCCACCGCCGGATTTCAATCTCCGGATCGGCCGCCCTCGCCGGCGGGACGGAGTTGCCCAGCGCCAGAACCATGAACAGACGTGGATGCCGCTCGAATCCCTGATCGAGAAACGGCCGCGCCACGCTTCCCGCTTCGTGCGCCAGCAACTGCGCCTCCACCCGATGAATTCCCGGAGACTGCTGCAGCGTCTCAATCACGTGCGTCAGCAGCTTGACTTCGACCTCTCGCGGGTTCGGCAACCGGCCGCCATTCCCCACGAACAGATCACCCACTACTCCCTTGCTGCCTTCATAAACGAAAAAACTATAGCCAAAAATTCGCCCGCGCTCGATGGCGGCATATCCCGGAAGAATCTTGGCGTCGACATAACGCAGAATCATCTCCGCCGATCCGTTGTAATCCCAGGAAAGCAGGTTCGACCACACCCGCGTCTCGTCGTTGAGCAGCGGGCGCAAATCCATTGAGGAAAAATGCCTGAGGTCGAGAATCTCCACGGGGCTCCTGCGAACCCGGCCAGCAAGGCTTCATTCGCGGTGGCAGAACTCCGAGTTTAGTTCGTTCCACGACCGGAGGCAAACGGGCGGAACACGCGGCGGCAACAGGGAGCGCAACCGCAACTAGTGAGCGCTTACCGCCGCCCCGATCCAGTAATAATCCACATGCTGTTCCGCATAGTGCCCGAGGTACGAAACCCGGCGGCCCGGGACCAGCCCGGCAATCTGCGCTTGCGAATTCTCCGGCGCTACCAGCAAGTGCTCCTGCAGTGGAACGCTCCCCCACGCGTAGTTAAAGGTTAGCCGGTTTCGATAAAAAGTCAGCCCATATTCCAGTTCGCGGCGCACATGATAGATGGCGAGGGGAAGTGGATGCATCTCCATAGCAGCGATTTCCCGCGCCAGAGGCCGCGCCGAGAGCGCCCGATCCAGGCTCAGGGAACCTAATTTCAAAACCGCGCCCACAACAATCACTACCGGAATCAAGGTTACAAAGCGAAACATGCGCGGCCCATCCCGGCGAATCAGAGTAAGAGCAATTCCTGCGCACAAGATAAACGCGATGGCAAGCGCGGCCAGCATCGGCCGCCCTCCGGGCAGACGATGTTGCGTGATCACGTAAGCGATCAGCAGCGCCGGAACAATAGGACCCGCAGCTACCAGAGCATGAAGCAGCACGAGGGCCGTGTTCTCCCGGTCATCGATCCGAGAGATTTCTGTGTCTGCGCCGAGTGACTCCGCGCGGCCCTTTGGGTGGCGCGGCGCCTCCAGCGCTGAGTTAGCGGCTTTATTTTCAGGACCGGCTCCAGCCGCTGAGGCCTGTTGCAACCGCTGTCGCAAGTAATCCGCCAGCAGCAGCGCCCCCGCAGGAATAGCAGGAAGAATGTAGCCCGAAAGTTTCGATTCTGAAAACGAGAAAAATATGACAGGCACCACCAGCCAGCAGCATACGAACAAACCGAATTGATGGTCGACCTGGTCCCGAGCCAGCCCGGGCTCAGCAAACCACGTCCGGACGGTTCGGACCACCGCGGCGATTACGAAAACAGTCCAGGGAACAAAGCCCAGAATCGTTACCGGCAGGTAATACCAGAAAGGCTCAACGTGATGATAAAGATTCGTCGAGAAGCGCTGGAAATTATGTTCGACAATAAATTCGTAGAAAAACTGCGGATGGCGCATCTGCACTGCGATATACCACGGCAGCGCAATCGCGCAGAACAATACAATTCCAGGCAGCCACAGCGTCTTCACAACCACGCGCCGGTCGCGAACCGCGATGGCGTACAGAATAATTACGAGTGCGGCAAGAAATGGCGCAACCGGCCCTTTCGCCAGCGTGCCTAACGCCATGGAGCCGTAAAACCCTGTGAGATAAATTCTTTGACCACTCTCCCGCCACGCCCACCAACCCAACATCCCCATGCCGAATGCGGCGGTAAGCGCCATATCGGTGGATGCAGCCCGGCCGTAGGCAATAATTCCGGCGCAGGATGCAGTCATGAGCGCGCCATCAACTTCAGAGCCGGGGCGAAAGCGCCGCAGAAAAAAATACACCGCCAGGACGAGGAGAGTGGCATCCACGCCTGATGGCAGCCGCGCCGACCAATCACTGACGCCGAAGATCGAGTAGGCCAACATCGCCTGCCAGTAATAAACTGGAGGCTTTTCCAGCCACGGCTGCCCGCCCAGCGTGGGCGTGACCCAATCATGGCGCTCCAGCATTTCGCGCGCTACCTGCGCGTAACGCGGCTCATCGGCCCCAATCAATCCGAATTGAGCCAGGCCATAAAAGAAAAGAAAGGCGCAGAACCCGGCCAGCAATAGCGCGTCCGTACGAGTTCGATTAGTCATCGAAGGAGATTTTGACGTGCCGCCCTCGTGAAGACCTCTTTCCGGGCCGCGGGGAAAATTCGGAGCGTGCGCAGTACTGTCGAAGAGCGGCGCTGCCTGCGCCGCGTAAATCAATCGGAATAAGAACGGGCTTTAGCCCTCGCGGCCGCATTTGTAACTTTCCGATAGACGATCGATGGAGGAGCCTGCTTGATTCATCAATTCCCAATTCTCCTCGGGCGTAACAAGGCATACAGGCTGATCACCGTCCATACGCTCTCCAGCACTACGAAACCAATCTGAAATGGATGCAGAGCGATGTAGCAAAGAATAACCGAGCCGGCCGCATTCAGGACGTTATAAGCAGCCGCGCGGGGATTCATCCAGCCCAGTTGGTGTCCCATATAGGCCACAAGAATCAGCAACGCTCCCACAAAAGACGCAAGCTGTCTCGCCAGTGCGATGTCCATGAGATTGATTTGTCCCCAGGCTGATTGTACTTGCCGATTGTCCTTTGGATAATTCCACGCGGATTATTGCACGGAAGGACGGCGGCGCAGCATCTCCAAAACGTTGCGGATTGCCGAGGGAAGCGGACCTTCCACCGAGCAACCGCTGGCGCACTCATGGCCGCCGCCGCCAAAGCGTTCGGCCACCCGCGCCACGTCCAGCTGGCCTTTGCTGCGCAGGCTGGCGCGGACGCGTCCGTCAGGCAGCTCGCGGAAGAACGCGGCTACTTCCACTTCCCCAATCGAGAGCACATAATTCACCAGGCCTTCGCAATCTTCTTCCCTGGCTTCGCAGCGCTGCATCTGCTCCTGCGTAACCCAGGTCCAGCCGATGTGGGCCTCAGTGTGGAGATTGCGCAGAGCCTCGCCCAGCAACCTCATTTTGGCCACGGAATGGGCGAAGTAGATGCTGCGGGCGCAGTGCGAAGGATCGGCGCCGGCCAGCACGAGCTCGCGCGCCAGCGCGAAGGTGTGCTCGTTGGTTCCCTGAAACATGAACGACCCTGTGTCGGTCATCAGCGCGGTGTAGAGGCAGGTCGCGATCTCCGGCGAAAACGGAGTGCCCGCTTCACGCGCCAGGCGGAACACCATCTCCCCCGTAGCCACGGCGTGAGGATCGATCCAATTCACGTGAGCGAAAGGCCGCCCACTCACGTGGTGGTCGATGCTGATGAGGAATCGATTCTCCAGGCCTTCGAGCCGAGTCCGGTGAATGCTGTCGCACTCCAGAATGATTGCCGCCTCGTAATTGGCGGCGACGTGGCTCGCCTGCAGAACCTGATCGGCAAAGGGCAACCCGCGGTAGATGCGGGGCACGCCGTCGTGCAGCACCACGTCCGCCTGCTTCCCCATCCCGCGCAAAACCTGGCAGCAGGCCAGCGCCGAGCCCACGGCGTCGCCATCGGGCCGCGCGTGCGAGGTGAGCACGAAGCGGTCGCGCTGCTCAATTTGATGGAGAACATCCCGCAACATGGCTATGCCTTTTTCTGCTCCCCTGCTTCCGCACGGGACTTCGCTCTTTTCTTCGCTCGCGCCGTCGCTCGGGCCAGCAATTCTTCCACGCGCGCTTTTTCGCGCTCCGAGCGGTCCAGCCGGAAAATCAATTCCGGAGAGCGCCTCAACCGCAGGCGCGCCGCCAGCTCGTGCCGGATATATTCTTTTGCCGCCAGCAAGCCTTCGAGACTGCGATCCGCTTCCTGGTCGTCGCCATCCACATCCACCAGAACCTGCGCCGAACGCCCATCTTCCGCCAGATGCACACCGGTCACCCCAACGAGCCCGATGCGGGGATCGGCCAACTCGCCTTCCACCAGAGTTTCAATCTCCTCGCGCAGGGCCTCGCCCAGCCGCCCGCGATGATACTTGACCGCCCGCTTCTCCACCGCTCACCTCACAGTAAAACGCATGAGAATATCAGAAAGTAGGATGCCGGTGCAGGCTCGGAAGTGCTATTGTCGCGCACAAAGGCGGGATAGCGGTAAGTACAGAGGTAACAAGGGAAGGATGAACCGTCGTCGGTCGTCGGTCGTTAGTCGTCGGTCGTCCGTCGTTAGTTCGTTCGCTGACTTGGTGCGGCGCGTAACACAGGGTTTCGCCAACGACGGACGACGCCTCTTACCCAGGGGGCGCGTCAGACCAGCCTGATGGAGACGCGACATCCCACGACAGCCGCGGCCCGTTGCAGACTGGACAACGTGATGTCGTCCCCTCCGTCGAGCAACCGGTCAACCTGCGTGCGGCTCGTCTTTAGAAGCGTCGCCATCTTGTTCTTCGAAATTTTCTTTTTCTTCATAGCCTTCGCGAGTTGCCAGGCAACGACTTCTTTGACAGCCTGCGCCTGTGCTTCCTCGAAAATACCCTCTTCTCTAAGAAAGCCATCGATGCTTGATCCCATGTTCTTTTTGCTCATTGCTCCAGCTCCTTCTTGCGTTTCCACGCCAGCATTAAATCTTCACCGGGGGTCGCGCGCGTTTTTCTTGATGAATCCGTGCAGTGCGACAAGGTGCCCCTCGTAGAAACAGATCAAAACGCGTGCCGTTCGCTTCGTGGGAAGGTCGGTCCGGATATCCCACAGCCCGCCTCGCATCGGACGGCAGAGCGGCATGCCCGGCCAACGCCACTGTGCCCGCAACAGGTCGGTTCCTATGGTGTGGCGCTCGCCTTCCGGCAACTCCTTCAGCCATTCCCGGACAGGTTCATTTCCGTAAGAGGTGCGAAAGAAAATCAGCGGGATTTTTCTTTGGCTGCGGTGCTTCGGTCATACATGCACCTTAATTAGTACATTGTACATTAAGATGTACATCAGGAGATATCTTAATTTCTAATCAGAGGATCCTCACATGAATTCCACAAACGAATCGGCAACGTCGGCGCCGTGGTTGTTGGCGATCCGCGTAGCCGCCCGCTCCACGTTCTTCATCAATCCATCCAGATAATCGCGTGAATCAGAGACTGCGACCACTCCGATCGTTGCGCGGTTCCACACGGGACTGGGCTCAAGTTCCGCGACGGACACATTAAAGCTGGCGCGCAGACGGTCTTTCAGGCTGCGCACCACCTGCCGCTTATCCTTGAGCGATTGTGCCGCTTCGATGTGAAGTTCGAGGGTGAGGAAAGCGATGGGCATTCAGTTCTCAGTTCCCAGTTGTCAGTTCTCAGCAATCCCGCCGAAACAAAGGACTGAGAACTGAGAACCGAGAACTGAGAACCGTTCTAAGCAATTACTTCCGCGGCGATTCTCTCCGTGGCAAACGCCTCGATCACGTCGCCGACTTTGATATCTCCATAATTGGATATGGAGATGCCGCACTCCATGCCGTTGGTGACCTGGCTGGCGTCGTCTTTGAAGCGCCGCAGAGATCCGACTTTACCTTTGAAGACCTGCACGTTGTCGCGCAGCAAGCGCACTTCGGAGTCGCGTTTGATCAGCCCGTCGCTCACGCGGCAACCCGCCACTGTGCCGACCTTCGGGATGCGGAAGACGTTGAGCACGTCGGCGCGTCCCTGGTAGTTTTCTTTGAACGTCGGTTCGAGCAAGCCGCTCATGGCGCGCTTGATCTCATCCTGCAGCTCGTAAATGATCGAGTGCAGCCGGATATCGACCTTTTCCTGTTCGGCCAGTTCCTGCGCCTTGCGCTCGGGCCGCACGTTGAAGCCGATGATGATCGCGTTCGACGCGGAAGCGAGCAGCACGTCGGTCTCGGTAATCGCGCCCACGCCGGACCGCAACAGCTTCAGACGAACCTTTTCATTCGAAAGCTTGGTCAGAAGATCGGTAATCACTTCCACCGACCCCTGCACGTCGCCCTTGAGAATAATGTTGAGTTCTTTCGTGCCGGCAGACTTGATCTGCTCGGCGAGTCCTTCGAGCGAAACGCGGGAACTCTTGGCCAGTGTGGCTTCGCGCGCCTTCTGCTCGCGGTATTCAGAAATGCCGCGCGCTTTGTCGCGGTCGGCGACCACAACGAACTGGTCTCCGGCCTGGGGCAGAGCTTCCATGCCGAGAATTTCGACGGGTGTGGATGGCGGAGCGGTCTGCAGAGCGGCGCCGCGATCGTCGAACATGGCGCGTACTTTTCCATACACGTTGCCGACAACAAAATTGTCGCCCGCGTTCAGCGTCCCATTCTGCACCAGCACGGTCGCCACCGGACCGCGTCCCCGGTCGAGTTTCGCCTCCAGCACCACACCGGACGCAGCGCGTTCCGGCGTCGCCTTGAGTTCGGCGAGATCGGCCACCAGGCAGATCATTTCCATCAGCAGGTTCAGGTTCGTTTTCTTCTTGGCCGAAACATCCACGAACACCGTCTTGCCGCCCCACTCTTCCGGCACCAGACCGCGATCGGCAAGCTGCTTTTTGACGCGATCGGGCAAAGCATCCGGCTTGTCGATCTTGTTCACGGCCACAATAATGGGAACTTCCGCGGCGTGTGCGTGGTCAATGGCTTCGAGAGTCTGCGGCATCACGCCATCGTCGGCTGCCACTACCAGCACCACAATGTCGGTGGCTTTGGCTCCGCGCGACCGCATGCGGGTGAAGGCTTCGTGGCCGGGCGTATCGAGGAAAACAATCTCGCGCCCGTAGGCGGGAGAATCTTTATCGGTAATCCGTACCTTATAAGCGCCAATGTGCTGCGTGATGCCGCCCGCTTCGCCTTCCGCCACATTGGTCAGGCGGATCGAATCGAGCAGCGTGGTTTTGCCGTGGTCAACGTGGCCCATGATCGTAACCACGGGCGGGCGAACGCCGGTTTCCGGAATCAGTTGTTCGGCGGCCGCAGCGGCATCGACTTCTTTCGCCGTCTGCTCCTCGAACGTAATTACGTTGGTATCGGCGCCGAAAAAGCGCGCCATTTCACTGGCTAATTCCGCATCCAGCGTCTGGTTGATGGTGGCGAAAACGCCCTTCGAAAGCAGCCGCGAAATCAAGTCTTTGGCGCGGATCTCCAGCTTCTCGGCCAGATCCTTAACGCTGATGCCTTCGGTGATGGTGATGCTGCGCGTGATCGGCAACGGCTCATTCGACACCACCATTCTCGGCGGCGGCGTGTAGCCCTTCATCGGGCCTTCTTTTATGCCCCGCGGAATATAGCGTTGGCCGGGGCGGCGCGCAGGCGCGCCCGGTCGGCTGCCGGGCCGAGTTGTTCCCGGAGGCGGAAGCGCCGGACCCACGCCGAGCGGGCGTGCGCCTGCCGGGGCTTGCCGCGTTGGATGCATCGGCCGGCGCTCGCCCGGGCGCAGGGGACGCGTCCCCGGCGCTCCGCCAGCCGCAGGCGGACGCCGCTGAAAGATTGGCTGCCCCGGCACGGGTCGCCCGGGAACAGGGCGATTCGCCCCTATCGGAACCCCAGGCTGCACCGTCGGCGCGGGGCGAATAGGAGCTTTATAAACCGGGCGCGGTCCGGTCTGCGGAACGATCATGCGCGGCGGAGGAGGCGGCGCTGGAGCTGCAGGACGCGTCACAACCGGCGCCGCTGGAGCTGCACTGGCCGAAACAACTGGAGCAGCCGGAACGGGAACTTGCGCTGCCGGCGGTGGTACCGCAACTGGCGGGGCGCTGGCAACCGGCGCGGGTGGCGCCACCGCCGCCGGTGGAGCTGCAACCTGACGCGGAGGAACCACTGGAGCAGCCGGCGCTGGTGGCGAAGCCATGGGAGGAACAACAGCTGGCCTGGCGGCTGGAGGCGCAACCACAGCCCGCGCGGTCACGGGGGGCACTGCCACCGGTCTCTCCGGCGGAGTGGGTATCGCCGGCGGTGCGGTCGGGCGCGCCGCTGGCGGCGCCGCAGCCTCTTTGCGCTGCGTTATCGCCTTCAACACATCTCCCGGACGGGAAATGTGCGAGAGATCGATTTTGGTTTTGATTTCTTCTTCGCCGCGGCCGGCGCGGGAACTGGACTTGCTCGCGGATGACGAACCATCCGGCGAGGATCGGAGATGCGCCCGTACCTTCTCCGCTTCGTGCTCTTCCAGAGAACTCGAGTGCGTCTTTTTCTCCGTTACTCCCACGATTGGAAGCGTGTCGAGAATGGCTTTGCTCTTGACTTCCAGTTCGCGGGCAAGATCGTTAATTCGAACCTTACTCATCCGGCCTTTCGTTTCTCCGCGTTGTAGTTAGGTCTTCATTAAGACCTCGCGGAGTCAGCTTTCTTCGGTCCCACGCCTTCCAATTCATGCCAGCGTGTCATGCTTATTCTCGGTTTTCGGAAGCGGGTTCCGCTTCCGAGGCAGGCAATTCTTCCGCCGCTTCTGTGCTTTCCGGTTCGGCAGCCGGCGTTCCCGAGTCCGCGGCAGCTTCGTCAGTAGACGCGACCGTTTCAGGAACCGCCGCTTCTTCCACAGGGATTGCGATCTCGGCGGTAATATCTTCCGCGCCCGCCTCAACTGGCGTTGCGCCTTCGGCGGCCGCAACTGTCTCGCCTTCAACCGCCGCACCCGCTTCCAGGCTGGCAAAATAATTATTCACCGCGAGGCTGATTTTTTCCACTGTCTTGGGCCCGATGCCCTCAATCGCCTCCAGTTGCTCCGGCGTCATGTCGGCCAAGGCTTCCACGGTGTTCACGCCGGCCGCGTTCAACTTCTCGACCAGCCCATCTCCCAGCCCGGGAACGCTCTCCAGCGGGGTGGCAGTCTGGGGAGCCATCGCCGACATCTGCTGCTCCACTTCCTGCCGCTTTTCTTCTTCACTCTTGATGTCGATCTTCCAGCCCAGCAGCTTCGCTGCCAGCCGTACGTTCTGCCCCTTCTTGCCGATCGCGAGTGAAAGCTGGCTGTCATCGACCACCACTTCCAGGTGCTTGCCCGCCACATCGACAACCGTGACCTTGCTCACTTTCGCCGGTTGCAGAGCTTTCTCGGCGAACGTGACCGCGTCTTCATGAAATTCAATGATGTCGATCTTCTCGCCGTGCAGTTCGCGAATGATCGACTGCACGCGCATTCCCTTCATGCCTACGCAGGCGCCGACGGCGTCCACGTCCTTGTCCTTCGACATGACCGCGATTTTCGTGCGCTCCCCGGCCTCGCGCGCAATGGCGCGGATCACCACGGTTCCGTCGTAAATTTCCGGTACTTCCGTCTGGAACAGATGCTGCACCAGGTCGGGCACAGCGCGAGAGGCCACCACTCCGGGACCTTTCGAGGCTCTTTCCACGCGCGCAATCACCACGCGGACCCGCTCGCCGATGGCGAACGATTCCAGCCGCGACTGCTCTTTGCGCGGCATGCGAGCCTCGGCCTTGCCGATGTCGAAAATCACATCCGGCCCTTCCACCCGCTTCACAGTTGCGTTTACCACTTCGCCCACGCGCCCGATGTATTCGTTGTAAACCGTGTCGCGCTCGGCCTCGCGCACTTTCTGAAAGATCACCTGCTTCGCCAGTTGCGCCGCAATACGGCCGAGAATTCCCTCCGTCGGTTTCGGAGTCCGGATTTCTCCGCCAACCTCCAGATTCGGATCCACCTTGCGCGCATCTTCCAGCGTGATCTGCAACAGCGGATCTTCCACCTGCTCCGGCGTTTCAACCACCGTCTTTACCGCGTAGGCGTTGATCTTGCCCGTTTCCTTGTCCAGTTCAGCCCGCAGGTTTTCCTGCGTTTTGTAATACTTGCGCGTCGCCATCACAATGGCATCTTCCACCGCAGTGACCACAATCTGCGGGTCAATGCCCTTCTCGCGGCTCAACAAGTCAATCGTGTTGTAAAGCTCACTTGCCATAAATCAGTTCTCAATCGGGCTTCGGCTTCGGCTCTCGGGCTTCGGCCGCGGCCCGAAAGCCGAAGTCCGACGCCCGCCCTAGATTTCCGGCACCAGGTTCGCCTTCTCCACGTTGGCGAACTCGATCTCAATCTTCAGCGCCTGTTCCGACCCTGCCGTTCCCATTTTCTTTCGCGACTTCTTGCTCGCCACGCTCGGGTCCAGCGTTAAGCGTCCGTCCTGAAAACTTTCCAGGCGACCTTCGAAATACCGGTTGTTATTCAACGGCTGCCGCGTGGTCAGCTTCATGCGGCTGCCGACGAAGCGCTCGAAATCAGCGGCCCTCGTCAGCTTCCGGTCCAATCCCGGAGAAGAAACTTCCAGCGTGTACGAGCCCGGCACCGCGTCTTCCACGTCCAGGATGGTGCCAAACTCGCGGCTGAAGCCGGCGCAATCTCCGTGCGTAACTCCGGCCAGCGGATCGTTCCCCGCCGCTCCGGGCTTGTCCAGAAAGACGCGCAACATCCGCGCCTGACCGCTGCCGCGCAACTCCACTTCGACCACTTCCAGCCCGTTCGAGCTAGCTACCCGCTCCGCGATTTCCCGTATGCGATCTACATCAAGCGCCATGTATCCAGTAACTTACAACCAAACCCGTCAGACAGATTCTGGTCCAACGAAAAAGTGGGCTTGCGCCCACTGGTGTGCCTCGCCAAATACCCGGTACTACACAACAGTTCTCAGTTCTCTAATATACGCCCCGAGGGTCTAAAAGACAAACGCATCCACACTCGCGATTGGTGCGGTGAAACCTACGATTTTGAGCCTAAGATTTTTCCTCGGCGACCTTCGCGGCAGGTCTCGGCGGACTTCGCGATTAAATGCCCTTACTTCCGAACGCGCAATGAATCGACAACCCACCCTGCCACTTGTTTACAATGGCTCACCCAACCATGCGGCTCGTAAGCCCACTTCTAAAGCACGCGCTCTATCCCGCTCTGCACCACACCGGATGCCTCAACCGCATGACGCCGCCAAGCGGCTATGCAGTCGTAAATTACCATGGCATCCTTCCCTCCGATCACAAAAACCCTGACCTGTTTCTCGACGGAAATCTGCTGCGCGCCGAAACCTTCCGCAAGCAACTTAGGTTCTTGAAATCCCACTATCGAATCATTCATCCCGAAGACTTCCGCGCCGCTATTGAACAAACTAAACCCCTGCCTGCCCGCACAGTTCTACTCACCTGCGACGATGGCCTCCTGAACACGCTGACCGATATGCTGCCCGTGCTGCACAGCGAAGGCGTTCCCTGCCTCTTTTTCATAACTGGCGCCTCCTGCACCGATAACCCCGGCATGCTCTGGTACGAGGAGCTTTATCGGATCATGCGAATCAAGCCATTGCGCGCAGAGCTGCAACTGCCGGAAGCAAAACGCGCCGCTCATCCTGCATCGGAAAATTTTCAATCTCGCTGGTGGAAAACCGTCGAGAAGGCTTCGCAGTTGGACGGCAAAAGCCGCGAGCAATGGATGGCTCTTGTACGTGGTGACAGCAATCCGGCGCAGCAGTTTACCTCCGAAAAACGCTGGCGGCTCTTAAACCTCACTGAGCTAAGGCAACTTGCCAACTCCGGTATGAGTATTGGCGCACACACTCTTTCCCATCCAGTTCTTTCTCAGTGCAGCCAGGAAGAAGCGCGCCGCGAAATCGGCGCCAGCAAATCCCAACTCGAGCATGCCGTGGGACGGCCTGTCTGGGCCTTCGCTTATCCCTTCGGCAATCCCGCGACCATCGGAGATCGGGAACTACGCCTCGCCCGCGACGCCGGCTTCTCCTGTGCCTTCCTCAATGTGGAACACTGGAATGACGCCCTGACGAATCTATTCGCGCTCCCGAGAATTCACGTTTCCCTCCGCACCACGCTCCCTGAGTTCGCAGCCCACCTGAGCGGCCTGCACACCCGGTTGCAGCGTGCCGTCAGCGGCTAGCCAAACTGCGGGCGGTAGCTTTGAAAGAGTGCGGACGGAATGACAAGAATAGTTTGGCCGGAAGCCGATAGCCGATAGCCGAAGCCCGAAGCCCCAGGAATCCTAGTTGCTTCTAACGCCGGAATGCGTCATTCTTGTACACCAATCTCCAAGACCCAGTTCAGGCAGCCGAAGACTCGTGCGCGTAACTGTTCTTAAAGAAATTCCCGAAGACCCCGATCTCTCCGAGGCGTGGAACACCCTGGTCCTCGCCATGGACAACCCAGAAGTTTTCTTCACCTACCAGTGGGCCCTGGCGGCTGCCCGCGGTTTCCAGGATCGTCTCTCCCCGCTGCTGTTTCTCATGCACGAGTCGGAGCAACTCATTGGCGTCGCCGCCCTGGCCGTCGATCCCCGAGCGCCCCGGGCTGCATTTTTCCTGACTTCCAGCACTGCGGATTATTGCGACATTGTCAGCAAGTCTGCCGATCGAAAAAAAGTCATGACCGCGCTGCTGGAAGAAATCAGAAAGCTCGGCCTCAGCGATCTGGTCCTGGCCAACGTTCCCGCAAACTCTCCGACGCTCAACGAACTCGCCGGCATCGCCGGTTCGCACAATTTCTATGTAACCTCACGCGCCGCCTATAACTGCGGCGTCGTGCAGATGGATGATGAACGGCAGCGCGAAAACCTGCTGCAGACCCTTGCCGGCAAGACCCGCGAGAAGCGCGCGCTAAAGCGCCTCACCAACCTCGGTGAAATAAAAGTAATTCATCTCACCGAACCGGAGCAGATCGGCCCCAGCCTGGAATCCATCGTCTCGGCACAGATATCCCGCTTCCTCGCCAGCAACCGCGTCAGCCCGCTCGTAGGCGCGGAGCGCCGCACCTTCCTGCGTCATCTAAGCGACCTGCTCTCGCATTCCGGCTGGCTGAAGATCAGCCAGTTGGAAATCGATGGCCGCCCGGTGGCCTGGAATTATGGTTTCCGCTTCGGCGGCAGCTGGTTCTGGTACCTGCCCACTTTCCAGATGGAGTACGAACACGTCTCTCCCGGATCGTGCCTGCTTCGCCTCCTGGTGGAAGAAGGCGCCCGGGACGCTTCCCTCCGCTGGCTCGACCTCGGCCTCGGCGACGAGCCCTACAAAGAGCGCTTTGCCAACAGTGTCCGGCAAACACGATATGTTCACCTCTCGCGCGGTTTTGCGCGGCATGTAATCAGCGCTTCACGCGAAACGTTGAGCAGCACCGCCGCGCGCTTCCCGCGCTTCGGAGATAACATCCGCGACGCCCGGACATTTTGCCAGACGCAGGTCGCCAGAATTCACCAAGCCGGAGTCGCCAACTCCACCCGCCAATTATTTCGCAGGCTGGGAAGATCGATCGCATCCCAGGACGAAGTGCTGCTCTTCGAAGCTCCCCCATCGCCACAGTTCAGCCCTTCACGCCATACGCTCGTGCCCCTGACGCGCGAGCACCTCGTAGAAGCCTCCATACTCAACGCCGGGGACGCCGATACGCTCCGTTATCTCATGCGTTGCGCCGGGCGGTTAAGGAAGCCGGATACTTCTGGCTTCGTCCTGCAAGACGAAGCCGGCAGGCCGGTTCATTTTCTGTGGGTTTGTAAGTACGACGGCTTCCACTTGGCCGAAATCAATCAGGCTTTGAAACCAATTTCCCCCGAAGCCGCCATGATTTTTGACTGCTGGACACCCGCTTCCAATCGCGGACATGGGCACTACGCCCACGCCATTCGAGAGGCTGCCGCGAACCTCGGTCAAAAGGGCAGGCAGGCCTGGATCTTCAGCGGCGCCAGCAACGTTTCTTCTTTGCGAGGCATTTTGAAGGCTGGATTTGAATATCGCTTCTCCCTGATCCGCCGGCGCAAATTCGGACGCGCCCTTGTGACTCACAACGAAACAACAACCTCAATCCCAGCCCGCCCAATCCCGCCCGTCCGCGAGAACGGTTCCGAAACTCGCGAGAAAATCGCGGCCAACGGCTAATGGCATTGGAGCCTTAGCTTTGAAAGGGCGCGGCTTCAGCCACGGCGACGAGTGCAAGAATTCAATGCGGCTCCACAGGCTGTGGAAAGCCTGACTTTGGGTGGCGCAGCGCTTCCAGCGCTACGATAAGTCGTTTATTTTTGTGCCCAGGCTTTAGCCCCCGGGGTACGATTATGGGCTTTTTCCGTATCCAGTTTTTGGTCGCCGAAGTTTAGCTCTTCATCCTCCGCCCGACACTACAATTGATCCCCATTTGCCTCAACCCCCCGCGCTCTCTAGAATAAAGATTCACCACCCAGGGGCGATTCCGAAAACTTTATGATTCATTTTCCAGTACCCGAAGCTCTCACCTTCGACGATGTTCTTCTGCTCCCCGCGCGCTCCGATGTCATCCCCGCGACCGCCGTCACCCAAACCCAGCTCACGCGCGGGATCGGATTGAATATTCCCATTGTCAGCGCCGCCATGGACACCGTCACCGAATCGCACATGGCCATCGCGCTCGCCCAGCAGGGCGGGCTCGGCATCATCCATCGCAACCTGACCATCGAGCAGCAGGCCAACGAAGTCGATAAAGTAAAACGCTCGGAAAGCGGCATGATCGTCGACCCCGTCACCATGTCGCCCACCGATAAAGTGAGCGACGCGCTCGAAGTCATGCGCAAGTACAAAATTTCCGGCGTGCCCATCACTGAGCACGGCAAACTGGTCGGCATTCTCACCAACCGCGATCTCCGCTTTGAAACCCGCTTCGACATTCCCATTGATCGCGTGATGACCAAGAAAAATCTCATCACCGTCCCCGTGGGCACCACGCTGGCCGACGCCGAAGAAATCCTTCATGAGCATCGCGTCGAAAAACTGCTGGTCGTCGACGACAAGTACAACCTCAAGGGACTGATCACCGTAAAAGATATTCAGAAGAAGCTGAAGTATCCCAACGCTGCCAAAGATTCTCAAGGACGCCTGCGCGTTGGCGCGGCCATCGGGGCTACAGGTGATTTTCTGGAACGCGCCCAGGAATTAGCGGAAGCCAAAGTCGACGTGCTCGCGATCGACAGCGCCCACGGCCACTCCACCAAAGTGCTCGATGCCGTGAAGATGGTGAAGTCGAAGCTGCCCGAGATGCAACTGCTGGCCGGCAACGTCGCCACCTTCGACGGCGCATGTGAACTGGCCCGAGCCGGAGCTGACGGCATTAAAGTCGGCATCGGCCCCGGTTCCATTTGCACCACGCGCGTAGTCACCGGCGCAGGCGTGCCGCAAATCACCGCCATCGCGGAAGCTTATCGCGCCACCAAAGACGCCGGCATCCCCATCATCGCCGACGGCGGCATCAAGTACTCGGGCGACATCACCAAAGCTCTCGCCGCCGGTGCCAGCGCAGTGATGATCGGCTCGCTCTTCGCCGGAACCGACGAGAGTCCCGGCGAGTTGATTCTTTATCAAGGCCGCTCGTACAAATCCTATCGCGGCATGGGATCGATCGGCGCCATGGCGCAAGGTTCCAGCGAACGCTACTTCCAGAGCACCGAAGGTGAATCCTCAGCCGCGGTTTCCGCCATGGACGGCGAATCGAACCGCCTCGCCAAACTCGTCCCCGAAGGCATCGAGGGCCGCGTCCCCTATCGCGGTTCCGTCGCCATGATCGTCCACCAGATGGTCGGCGGATTGAAATCGGGCATGGGCTACTGCGGGTGCGCAACGATTACGGAACTCCTGCAGAAAACCCGCTTCGTGCGCATCAGCGGCGCAGGCCTTCGCGAAAGCCACGTCCACGACGTAATGATCACGCGCGAGGCCCCCAACTATGGCGTCGACTAAATCATGTGGGAGCCGCCGCCGGCTGTCCGGATCATCCACAGAGGTGGGTGCCCTATCCTTCGCGCACGTTGCGAAGGGTGGGAACACAGATGAGAGAACGAAGAACGCGCACCCCGCAGGCGGCCCACCCGCTTGAACTCCGACCGCCGCGACATCCTCAAGGCCTGGATCGCCGCCATCCTCTGGCTCATCGTCATAGCCATCGAATCCAGCGCTCTTCTTTCCGCGCATAACACCAGCCGCATTCTCTATCCCATCCTGCATTTCCTCTTCGGCCTGGATTGGGAGCGCTTCGCAATCTGGCATTTCTATATCCGCAAGGGAGGCCACGTAGTCGGCTACGCCATCCTGAGCATTCTTCTGTTCCGCGCCTGGCGCGCGACGCTGCCCGCGATGAGCAATACCCGGTGGACACTGCGCTGGGCCACCATCGCGGTCCTGGGCACGGCTCTGGTAGCCAGCCTCGACGAATGGCACCAAAGCTTTATTCCCTCGCGCACCGGAAGATGGCAGGACGTAGTCCTCGATACCATCGCAGGCCTGGGAGCACAAATCTTAGTTTTGTTGTGGTGGAAGATATTCGGGACGGACACGACTTCAGTCGTTCCGTCAAAGGTAAGTAATGATAGCGGCTTCAGCCGCTGAAGCAATTCAACTCCTGGCGACCGAACGCTAACGACTGACGGCCAACGACCGACGACGCCTTCTAATACATCGCATCGTACTTGGTAACCACCCACGACCCATCTTTATTCTCGGTGGTCACGGTAAACAACTCCTTATACGTTCCCGCCTGCCCCGGCGTATTCAGCCGTTTGCCGCGGTAGTGAAGAATGGTCAGCGGCGGCGCGCTCTCCCACTCCGCCAGTTCCCACGAAACCAGCGGATGCTGCGCCTCGGAATTGCAGATGAAGTGAGCATACTTCTTGCGATAATCGTGCTCCCAAGCCGAGAGCAGATCATCGCAATGTCCATCGCGCAATTGACGAAGAAAAAGATTGGCGCTGTGCTCAATCGTCCGGTCACGCAGCGGATTCATGCGGATGCTCACCGGCAGCCCGGTCAAGGGATCGCGGTCTTCGGACCGCGCCAGCACCGGTCCCTGATTGCTCAGCCAGTAAATGTAGCCGAGAAATCCAAAGACCAGCAGCAACGCCGCGCCAACTGCAATCGCGATCTGTGTGCGAGTGAAGCCCATCCTGAACAAAAGTTTATTAGGATGGCAACTTACAGCAAGATTACCAGCGGGATGCGCGGAAGGACATGTACGTTGAGATAAACAGAAAAGGCACGGCATGCGCCGTGCCTCATCGTTAGTGATCCGTATCGCAGCGCTCGAAGCGCTGCGCCACCCAAAGGCTATTTCTTATCCTCAGCTTCTTCCTTCACCGGCTCGATGCCGCCATCGTGCTGAGCCTGCGCTTCGGCGTCTTCCATCGCCTTCTTAGTCTCGGCAGCCTTCTTGGCCCGCGCTTCGGCGCGCTTCTCGCGTTTTTCGTCGAGCACCTTTTCGCTTCCCAGCAGCTCGAGAAAGGCCTTGTCGGCGCCGTCGCCCTTATTCCACCCCGTGCGGATGATGCGCGTGTACCCGCCGTTGCGGTCGCCGAAGCGTGGGCCGACAGTGTCGAACAGCTTCGCCACGGCATCGCTGGTCATAAGGTAAGAGGTCGCCAGGCGGCGCGCCGCGAGGTCGCCGCGCTTGCCCAGCGTGATCATCTTCTCGACGATCGGCTTGGCGGCCTTGGCCTTGGGGACGGTGGTTTCGACCCGCTCCTCGACGATCACCGAGGTGACCAGATTGCGCAGCAGCGACCGCCGGTGCGCCGTGTTCCGTCCGAGTTTGAAGCCTGCTACTTTGTGACGCATGCGTAACCCTCAGGGGCTAAAGCCCCAAATATTTCTAAGGTCAAGGCGGCGCGGCCAAAGCCGCGCCCTCTCAAAGCTCAATCTCGTTGAAACCTTGAAACCCTGAACTCTTAGAACCTGTTTCTCTTATAGCCCGTCGTCCGGTCCGTAGGCCGAAGCCGGAAGAACCAGATTCGAAGTCGGCCCTGGCACTGCGTTTCCGTGCTCGTCGATCTTCATGCCCAGGCTCAGACCCATCGATGAAAGTATTTCCTTGATCTCGTTCAGCGACTTGCGGCCGAAGTTCTTGGTCTTGAGCATCTCCGATTCGGTCTTCTGCACCAGCTCGCCAATGGTCTGAATGTTCGCATTCTTCAGGCAGTTGTAGCTGCGCACCGAAAGCTCGAGCTCTTCCACGGACCGGTTCAGGTTCTCGTTGTGAATCTCGGGCTTGCGATCGTCCGAAGACGACGTGCCGGTTTCGATCTCCTCCTCGAAGTTGATGAAGATGTTCATGTGGTCCTTGATCAGCTTCGCCGCCAGGCCGATGGAATCGGCAGGCGTGATCGAACCGTTGGTCCACACTTCGAGCGTGAGTTTGTCGTAATCGGTGATCTGGCCGAGACGCGCGGCTTCGACGGTGTAGTTGCACTTGCGCACCGGCGAGTGCACGGAATCGATAGGAATAAATCCGATGCCGAGATCCTCGTCGAAATTCTTGTCGGCGGAAACATAGCCGCGGCCGCGCTTCAGGCGCATTTCCATGTCCAGCTTGCCACCTTCGCTGACAGTAGCGATGTAGACGTCCTTGTCGAGAACTTCCACGTCGCCGTCAGCTTCGATCATGCCGCTCGTGACCACACCGGGCTGATCCGCGCGCAGATAGATAGCCTTCGGAGCGTCCCGGCTCAGCTTGAACGGAATCTGCTTCACATTCAGGATGATGTCGGTCGCGTCTTCGACCACGCCGGGGATCGACTGGAATTCGTGCAGCACGCCCTCCATCTTCACTGCGGTAACAGCCGCCCCTTCAATGGAACTCAGCAGCACGCGCCGCAAAGAATTGCCGACAGTCGTGCCGAATCCGCGCTCGAACGGCTGCGCCCAGAAGATGCCGTACTTATCGGTTAGAGTGGAGGTATCAACTGCAAGACGTTTCGGTTTCTGAAAACCCTTCCAAAGCATGTGTTTCTCCTTCGGCCGTGTGGCTCAATCCTGACTCGCTGAGTGGTCCAACTCAGGTCAACGTCAGAAAAGGCTGATCTGGCTCGAAAAAACGGACCGTCAAACCGTCGTTGGTCGTTTGTCCTTGGTCGTCGGCAAAATCGGCTGACGACTAACGACCATCGACTAACGACGATTTACTACTTGCTATAAAGTTCCACAATCAACTGCTCATTCACCGGCAGCTGAATATCTTCCCGCTTGGGGAGCGACAGCACTCGCGCCGTATAGTTGTCGCGATTCACTTCCAGCCAGTTGGGCTGCGTGCCGTGGCTGGCGAATTCCTTGGCCAGTTCGAGCACGGTGAGCTTCTTGCTTTTTTCGCGAATCGAGATTTCCTCGCCCGCGCTGACCTCGTAAGAAGGAATATTGACCTTCTTGTTGTTGACCGCTACGTGCCCGTGGCGCACCAACTGCCGCGCCTGGCGCCGCGATTGTGCGAACCCGAGGCGGTACACGACGTTGTCAAGCCGCCGCTCCAGTTGCTGCAACAGCAGCTCGCCGGTCACACCGCGCGTGCGCGCGGCCTTTTCAAAGTAATTGCGGAACTGGCCTTCCAGCGTGAAGTAAATGCGCTTGGCTTTCTGCTTTTCGCGCAATTGCAGGCCATAGCCCACAATCTTGGCCTTGCGGTCCTTCCCATGTTGTCCAGGAGCGAAATTGCGCTTCTCGATGGGACACTTATCGCTGAAACATTTCGCGCCTTTGAGGAACAGCTTCATGCCCTCGCGGCGGCATAGACGGCAGACTGCATCGGTATAACGTGCCAAGTTGTTCTCCTTTTAGATGACCGGTTTACAGGTTTGGCTTCACCCTTCGTCCCGGACAAAAATCAATGTTTCAAAGTTTCGAAACCTTGAAACCTCAGACTCTTCTTCTCTTCGGCGGCCGGCAGCCGTTATGTGGAATCGGCGTAACGTCGCGAATGGATCGCACTTCAATCCCCGACGACGCCAGCGCCCGCACTGCCGACTCGCGGCCCGATCCCGGCCCGCTCACCCGCACATCCACGCTGCGCACGCCGTGATCGCGCGCCATGTTGGCCGCGTTCGATGCCGCCTGCTGCGCGGCAAATGGAGTGCCTTTGCGCGATCCGCGGAAGCCCAGCGACCCTGAACTTTTCCACGAAAGAACGTTGCCGTTCATGTCGGTGATGGTCACGATGGTGTTGTTGAAGGACGCCTGCACATAGCACAGCCCGTGCGGAACGTGCTTGCGCTCCTTCTTCTTGAACGTTTTTTTCTTGCCCTTTTTTTCCGGTGCGGCTGTGCCGCCCGCTGCTGCTGGTTTTGCCATAAAGTCGCCTTTAGCTCTTGGCCATTGGCTTTTAGCTCCAAGCCAAAGGCCAAGAGCCAACAGCCAACAGCGGGGTTACGTCTTCGCCGATGCCTTCTTCTTCGTCGCCACCGTTCCCTTGCGCGGTCCTTTGCGCGTGCGCGCGTTGGTATGGGTGCGCTGTCCCCGGACCGGCAGATTGCGGCGGTGACGGAACCCGCGATAGGAGCCGATTTCGATGAGCCGCTTGATGTTCATCGAAACTTCCTTGCGCAGATCGCCTTCCACCAGTCCCTGCTGCTCAATCACGGTGCGGATCCGGTTCACTTCTTCTTCGCTGAGATCCTGCACCTTCTTCATGGGCTCAACCTTGGCCTCATCAAGAATGCTTCCGGCGCGCGGATGCCCGATCCCGTAGATATAGGTCAGCGCAATGTTGATGTGCTTCTGGCGCGGTAGATCAACGCCTGCAATACGTGCCATAGTTCTTAGCCTCTGCTCCTGGCTTTGGCTCTTCGCTCTTAGCCAAGAGCCAAGAGCTAAAAGCCAAAAGCGGTTTACCCCTGCCGCTGTTTGTGTTTCGTGTTGACGCAGATCACCCGCACCACACCCTTGCGGTGGATGATCTTGCACTTGTCACAGATTTTCTTTACCGATGCTCGTACTTTCATAAACCAGCTTTCAGCTGTCAGCTATCAGCCGTCAGCAAATTCCAATTTCCAGCTTGCCTACTTGTACCGATACACAATTCTTCCGCGATTCAAATCATAGGGCGAAAGCTCGACTGCCACCTTGTCGCCGGGCAGAATGCGAATGAAGTTCTTGCGCATCTTGCCCGATACATGCGCCAGCACCTGGTGCTTGTTCTCCAGCTCCACCTTGAACATGGCGTTGGGCAGCGGTTCCAGCACCACCGCCATCACTTCAATCGCGTCTTCTTTGCTCATGCACCTCTCAGAGTTTTCAGCTGTCAGCTTTCAGCCCTCGGCTTTCCGTCTTAGCTGAGAGCTGAGAGCTGATGGCCGAGAGCTTGTTTACCTCGTCAAAATCACCGGCCCATCTTTCGTCACCGCCACGCAGTGTTCAAAATGCGCGCTGAAGCTGCCGTCGGCCGTGACCGCAGTCCACTTGTCGCCCAGCACGCGCGTCTCCGGCTTGCCGTAATTCACCATGGGCTCGATGGCAATTACCATGCCTTCGCGCAACTTCGCGCCGTGGCCTCGCGCCCCAAAGTTCGGAACCTGAGGCTCTTCGTGCAGCCGCGTGCCGATCCCGTGTCCCACAAATTCCCGGACCACGCTGAACCCCGCCGCTTCCACGTGTTCCTGCACCGCCGCTCCCACATCGCCCACCGAGTTTCCCACTCGCGCCTGCTCAATCCCCCGGTATAGCGATTCTTCCGTCACTTCCAGCAGCTTGCGAAACTCCGGCTTCACTTCTTTGCCCACCGGAACCGTGATCGCGGCATCGCCATAATAACCATCCAGCACCACTCCGCAATCGATGGAAACGATGTCGCCTTCCTTCAGCTGCCGCTTTTCCGAAGGAATGCCATGCACAATCTCTTCATTCACCGACGTGCACAGCACGCAGGGATAATCGTAGTATCCCTTAAACGCCGGCTTGGCTCCGAGCTCCGCAATCTTCTTCTCGGCCGCGCGCTCCAGGTCCATCGTGGTCACGCCCGGACCCACCAGAGTGCGAACATGGTCGAGCACCTGGCGCACGATGCGCCCGCTCTGCCGCATGCGCTCAATCTCCGCCGCCGACTTGCAAACAATTGCCATTTCTGAAAAGTTTACCCATCCCGATTCTGGTTTCCAGCAGCCTGGAAAAAACAGGACTGGAAACTGGAAGCCGGAAACCTCATCGCCTCACGCGTGATGCTCTTCCAGAATCCTGAAAATCTGTTCTGCGACCTGGTCAGCGGGCAAGTCGCCGTCCACCGCCACCAGCCGTCCCGTCCGCCGGTAATAATCGGCCACGGGCGCGGTCTGCTCCTCGTAGGCCGTTAAACGGGGTTGAATCACTTCCAACCGGTCGTCATTGCGGGTAACCAGCTTCGTCCCGTCTTCGCAAAGTTCGTCGACCGGAGGCGGCTGAAAGTGGACGTTGTAGATCCGCCCACAGGTGGGACATGAACGTCGTCCAGTAATCCTGAGCAGTAACTTATTATAGTCCACGTCTAGCCGGATCACAATTGGCCAAGCCCGGGTGGGACGCGAGTTGTCAAAGAGCCGGTCATCCAGCAAGGCATCCAGCCATCCCGCCTGGGCCGCTGTCCGCGGAAATCCATCCAGGATGTATCCGCGTTTGCAGTCCGGCTGGCTCAGCCTTTGCCGAACCATTTCGCAAACCAGGTCGTCGGAAACCAGCTCTCCCCGGGCCATGACCGCCTTGGCAACCATCCCGAGTTCCGTTCCCTGGGCCACGTTGTACCGCAGAATGTCTCCCGTGGAGATCTGCGGTATCGCGTATCTTTCCATGACTCGCTTGGCCTGAGTGCCCTTGCCTGCGCCCGGCGGTCCAAGCAGAACTACGGGACCGATATCCCGCGAGGTTTCCTGCGCCATCGAGTTGGGCAAAGCCTCCCGATCTCAAGCGTTACCAGCCAGCCTCCCAGAAGGCCGTCCCGGCTACAGCAGGTGCAGCAAACCCCAGTAGAAATTTCTAATCCTCTACGACCAATTCCGCCGTCCGCGAATCCGTCCGCTGCGCGGCGTGAAGCCATCGTAGTGGCGCATGATCAACTGCGCCTCGATCTGCGTCACCGTATCCATGGCCACGCCCACCACGATCAGCAATGAAGTTCCGCCAAAATAAAAATTCACCCCCAAGCCGTTCGTCACCCACACCGGAAGCCGCTCAAACAGAGTGCCTCCCAGCCAGAACGGCAAATGGTTCAAGTGAATGCCGGCAATCATCCACTCCGGAATGAAGGAAATGATAATGAGGTAAAGCGCGCCCACCAGCGTGATCCGGGTCAGCACTTCGTTAATGTAATCCGCCGTGCGCCTGCCCGGACGGATGCCGGGAATGAACCCGCCATACTTCCGCATGTTGTCGGCGACTTCGCTGGGATTAAAAACGATCGACACATAAAAGTACGCGAAGAAAATGATGCCGATGGCATACAACAGCGTATAAAGCGGTTCGCCCCAGGCCAGCATCCGGAACAGGTCGCCAAAATAGCGGCTATTCTTGACCCCATACCCGATGGTCTGCGGCAGGGTCAGAATCGAAGACGCGAAGATGACCGGCATCACGCCGCCGGCATTCACCCGCAACGGCAAGTGCGTCGACTGCCCGCCCATCACTTTGCGCCCCACCACCCGCTTGGCGTATTGCACCGGAATGCGCCGCTCGCTCCGCTCCACATAAACGATGAATGCCACCACCGCCAGCATGAACGCGATCAGAAATACCATCAGCACGGGAGTGATCGCTCCCCAGGTTCCGTTTTTCGCCTTCTCGAAAAGATCTTCCACGCCCCGGGGCAGTCCTACCACGATGCCGGCAAAAATCAGCAGCGACATGCCGTTGCCGATGCCGCGGTCGGTAATCTGCTCGCCCAGCCACATGATGAATGCGCTGCCCGTGGTCAGGGTGAGCATGGTCATGAAGCGGAATCCCCAGCCGGGATGAAAAACGAAATCTCCCATCTTCTCGAGGCCAATGGCGATTCCGAACGACTGCACCGCGCTCAGGATTACGGTGATGTAGCGGGTCCACATCGTAATCTTCTTGCGCCCCATCTCGCCTTCTTTTTGCAGCTTGGCCAGCGGCTCATACACCACGGTCAAAAGCTGCAAAATGATCGAGGCCGTGATGTACGGCATAATGCCCAGGGCGAAGATGGTCATGCGGCGCAAATTGCCGCCCGAAAACAGGTCGACAAATCCCAGCAGCGATCCCGCATTGTGCTGGAAGGCTTCTTCCAGCTTGAGAAAGTTCACTCCCGGCGTCGGAAGGTGCCCGCCCAGCCGGTAAACCGCCAGCAGCGCCAGGGTGAACAGAACCCGCCTGCGCAGGTCGGGGATGCGGAAGATGTTCGCCAGCTTTTCAAACATTACTGCAAGACCTCAACCTTGCCGCCTGCTTTGGTGATTTTTTCCTGCGCCGACTTGGAGAACTTGTGCGCGTGTACGGTAAGGGCAACCGTCAGCTCGCCGTCGCCCAGAATCTTCACCGGAAGCTTGGCCTTAATCACTCCCGCCTTGCGCAAGACTTCGGGAGTGATGGGCTCGGCGTGCAACTCCTCGCCCAGCGCGGCCAGCCGCTCCAGGCTGACAATATTAAATTCCTTGCGGAAGATGTTGGTGAACCCGCGCTTCGGCATGCGCCTGTGCAGCGGCATCTGGCCGCCCTCAAACCCGCGGATCAGGCGCATACCGGTGCGCGACCGCTGCCCCTTGTGTCCACGAGTCGAGGTCTTGCCCATGCCGGAGCCCATGCCGCGTCCCACCCGCTTGCGCTTCTCCGACGCTTTCTTCGGTGCGTGTATGTTGGATAAATTCATAATGAGCTCTCAGCTCTCAGCTGTCAGCTTTCAGTTAGCGCGGTTTGCGCTGAGGGCTGAAAGCTGACAGCTTCTATTTCAATATCTCCACCAGATGCGGCACCTTCGCCACCATGCCGCGGATCGCCGGGTTGTCGGGACGCTCAATCACCTGATTCAGCCGCGTGAATCCCAACCCCTTCACGACCAGCTTCTGCTTCACCGGTGCACAAATGGCCGAAACCACCCACTTCAGGTGTATCTTCCCGGCAGCCGCCTTCGGTTTTTTCGTCGTCATCGATAATTCCTCACTTCGCGTATCTCGGCACTCGGTACTCGGGACTACAGTTCCTGCACCGTCTTGCCCCGCATGGCGGCCACACCCTCGCGGCTCTTCAGATGCCGAAGCGCGTCGAACGTCGCCTTGATCACATTGTGCGGGTTGGTGGTGCCGATCGATTTCGTCAGCACGTTCTGAATTCCCACCGAGGTCATTACCGCGCGCACCGCGCCTCCAGCAATTACGCCCGTGCCTTCGGGAGCCGGCTTCAACAGCACCTTGCCGGAACCATAGCGTCCAAGAATCAGGTGCGGAATCGAAGTCTGAGTCAGGTTGACCTTGATCAGATTCTTCTTCGCCGACTCAATCGCCTTGCGGATGGCCTGCGGAACTTCCTTGGCCTTGCCCGCGCCATGTCCCACCACCGCCGCCGAGGGATCGCCCACCACCACCAGCGCCGCAAACGAAAGATTCTTGCCGCCCTTGACGACCTTGGTGACGCGGTTGATCGCAACCACCTGGTCCTTCAACTGAAACGAATTTGGATCGAGCTTCTTAATCACTGTTGGCATTCTTTAAACCAGCTTTCGGCTATCAGCTTTCAGCTCTCAGGCCGCCGCCCCAGCTGATAGCTGAGAGCTGACAGTCAGGAGCCGCCCTTAGAATTTCAATCCCGCTTCCCGCGCGGCATACGCCAGGGCCTTCACCCGCCCGTGATAAATGTATCCGCCGCGGTCAAACACAACCTTGCTCACGCCTTTGGCTTTCGCCCGCTCGGCAATGGTTTTCCCCACCGCCTTCGCGGCCGCCACGTTGCCTCCGGTGCGCCGCTCGGCTTTTTTGCCCTCGGCCGAACTTGCCGCCACCAGCGTCTGGCCGTTCAGGTCGTCGATGACCTGCACATATATATGATTCAGCGAGCGGTAAACATTCAGCCGCGGACGCTCCGCCGTCCCCTGCATCTTCTTACGGATGCGGTCGTGAACGTGCCCGCGCTTTTGATTCTTCGAAATTCGAGTCAGCATAAAATCTGTCCTTGTCAGTCCTTGGCCGTTAGTCGTTGGTCGTTAGCCAAAAACCAAACGCCTCAAAACTGCTGCCGCCCGCCTTGGCCAACGACTAACGACCGACGACCAACGACGGTTTTCCTACTTCGCTCCCGTCTTTCCAACTTTCTTCTTCAACCGCTCACCGGCATAGCGCACACCTTTATTCTTGTACGGATCCGGCGGACGCAGGGAGCGCATTTCCGCCGCCACCTGGCCTACCTGCTGCCGGTCGATTCCGGTCAGCGAAATCTTGGTCTGCTTGGGATCGACGGCGGCATCCACGCCCGTGGGCAGGGGATACTCGATGGGATGCGAGTAACCCAGGCTGAACACTACCATGCCTTTGCCCTTCATCTCGGCGCGATAGCCGATGCCGACAATCTCCAGGTCGCGCGTCCAGCCCTTGGTCACACCCTCCACCGCATTGTTGACCAAAGCCCGCGCCAGCCCGTGTACGGCGGCCTGCGAATCGTTCTCGCGCACGGCCACCAGGTTCCCGTCTTTTTGTTCCATCCTGATGCCCGCCGGAAGAGCCGTATCCAGCTTGCCCTTCGGCCCCTGCACCAGCACCGTGTTGCCTTCGATTTTGACCGTCACCCCTTTGGGGATCGCGATCGGCTTTTTTCCAATTCTCGACATAAGCTTTCGGCTCTCGGCTACCGGCTCTCAGCTTGCATCGCCACCATCGCTCCTGCTGATAGCTGACGGCTGATGGCTGAAAGCTGTTTTTCTACCAAATCTCGCACAACAATTCCCCGCCCACGCCTTCCTTGCGCGCCTGGCGTCCCGTCATCACGCCCCGCGGCGTAGTCAGAATGTTGATCCCCATCCCGCCCAGCACGCGGGGAATCTCGCTGCGCCGCACATAGACCCGGCAGCCCGGACGCGACACCCGCTCCACCTTCGAAATCGCCGCTTCATTGTGCGCGCCGTATTTCAGATAAATGCGGATGACCTTGTGCCCCTCTTCCTCGGTCGCCTTGAAGTTCGAGATGTACCCCTCCTCCTTCAGGATGCGGGCAATCTCCACCTTCAGCCGGGAAGCCGGCACGTCCACCTTCTGGTGCCGCGCCTGCAGCGCGTTGCGCACCCTCGTCAGCATGTCTGCGACCGGATCGGTCAACCTCATCGTTTGCTTCTCCTCTCGCCACCCGTTCGCTCCGCGTTTCGCGGAGAACCTGCGGCAGCTTGCTTCGGTCGTTGGCCGTTAGTCGTTGGCCGTTAGCCAACGAACCACCGGCCGACCACTTGCACATCTCTTTTACCGCTAACGTCACGTTCTCTCGTCTTGGCCGACGACTAACCACCAACGACTAACGACGCCCCTACCAGGACGACTTCGCCACTCCCGGAATCTCCCCGCGCAGCGCGAGCCCGCGGAAGCACAAGCGGCACAGCCCGAACTTGCGCAAGTATGCCCGCGGACGCCCGCAGATCTTGCAGCGGTTGTGCCGGCGCGTGGAAAACTTCGGCGTCTTTTCCTTGTTATTCCGCGCCGTCTCAAACTTCTTCTCGATCTTCGCGTCCTTCACTCGTTTCGCTGTAGTCATGCCATCCTTAAAGAATCTTCGTTGTCGAACTTTCAAACTCTGCGTTCTCGAAACCCTGAAACTCCGGAACTTTCGCTACTGCGCCCGGAACGGCATTCCCAGATGCTTCAACAGGGTCCGCGCCTGGTTGTCGTTGGCCGCCGTAGTCACGATGGTGATGTTCATGCCCTTCATCTTGTCGACCTTCTCGTAGGAAATTTCCGGGAAAATCAACTGGTCGTGCACGCCCAGCGTGAAGTTGCCGCGCCCGTCGAACGATTTGGTCGAGACTCCCTTGAAATCGCGCACCCGGGGCAGAACAATATTCACCAGCCGGTCGAAAAATTCATACATGCGGTCGCCGCGCAGCGTCACCATGGTTCCGATCGCCTGGCCTTCCCGCACCTTGAAAGCCGCAATCGACTTCTTCGCCTTGGTGATGATCGGCTTCTGCCCGGTGATCTGGCCCAGTTCGTTCACCGCCGGATCCAGAATCTTCGAGTTCTGCGTGGCCTCGCCCATGCCCATGTTGACCACGATCTTGTTGAGCCGCGGAACCGCCATCGTGTTCCCCAGTTCCAGCTCCTTCAACAGGGCCGGCGCCACTTCCTTCTCGAAGCGCGCCCGCAGCCGCGGCCGCTCCTTGGCGCTGTGCCGCGCCTGCTCCGGCCTCGCCTGCTCCTGCGACTCTTTCGATCCTTTTTTTTCTTTATCTCGTGCCATCGCGCCTATTCCACTCTCTCCCACGGTTTCGGGTTGTAAGAAGCTCTTAGCTATTAGCCCTTAGCTCTTAGCTTTTCTTACGTGTACCGCTGCGTGAGACTAAATATTTCACAACCACTGCCCGCATCGTGGGCCATAAGCTAAAAGCCAATGGCTAAGAGCTGACAGCTACTTATCCAGCGTGGTTCCACACCTCCTGCACACCCGAACCTTGCGGTCGCCGCGCAGCTCGTGTCCAATACGCACCGGCCCGCAGGTGCCGCAGACCAGCTGCACGTTTGACAGCGCGATCCGGCTTTCCTGCTCGGCGATGCCCCCCTTGATGTTGCGCCGCGGATCCGGGCGCACGTGCTTCTTCACCATCATCACGTGCTCGACCAGCAATTTGGCATCGTTGGGAAACACGCGCAGCACGCGCCCTTCCTTGCCCTTATCCCGCCCGGTGATCACTTTCACCGTGTCGTTGCGGCGGATGTCGACTCGTTTATGTTCTGTGCTGACTATTCTCATTCTCTAAACCCATTTCGTAATTTGGTAATTCAGTAATTTCGTAATTTGGTTTTTCAATTACCAAATTACCCAATTGCCAAATTACTCAATTCTCTAGATCACCTCGGGCGCCAGCGAAACAATCTTCAGGAATTTCTTCTCGCGCAATTCCCGGGCCACCGGACCGAACACGCGCGTACCCACCGGCTCGCCCGCATCGTTGATCAACACGGCCGCATTCTGGTCGAAGCGGATATAGGTTCCGTCGCGCCGGCGATGCTCCTTGCGGGTGCGCACGATCACCGCCTTCACGACTTTACCCTTCTGCACCTGCCCGTCGGGCGCCGCTTCTTTCACCGCCGCCGTGATTATGTCGCCCAGGCCGGCATTCAGTCCGGTCGACCCGCCCAGCGGCAGAATCATCTGCAGCTTGCGGGCGCCGGAGTTGTCGGCCACCTCCAGCATGCTTCTCATCATCACAGCCATGGCTTCAATCTCCTAACCGGGCTCGCTTCCCTTACTTCGCTTCCTGCTCCAGCGCGATCTCCGGCACCAGCGCGGTTTTGCGCACAATGTCCTTCAGCTTCCAGCGCTTCAGCTTCGACAGCGGCCGGGTCTCCTCGATCCGGACCACGTCGCCGACATGCGCCTCGTTCTTCTCGTCGTGCGCGTAAAACTTCTTGTTGCGCGCCACCACGCGTCCGTAAAACGGATGCGCCTTCTTGCGCGTCACCTGCACCACAATCGTCTTCTGCATGCGGTTGGCGACCACTTCTCCCACCACTTCCTTGCGCCGGCCCTGCGCCTGCCCGTCCTGCGGCGCTCCCGATTTTGCGGCTGCGGTTTCCGCCATTAGCGTTTCTCCGTTGCGGCGGCGCGCCTGCGCTCGCTCAAAATTGTCTTCACCCGCGCAATGTCCTTGCGCAGGCCGCGAATCCTCTTCAAGCTCTCGGTCTGCCCCATGTTGAGCTGAAACTTCAGCTTGAACAGCTGGTCTGCCAGATCCTGCCCCTGGTGCTGCAGTTCGGCGTCGGTTAAGTTTCGAACTTTGTCTGCTTTCATAAATAAGCTCTCAGCTTTCAGCTCTCAGCCCTCAGCTACTACTTTCTCTTCGCCGCCTTTACTGAAAGCTGACGGCTGATAGCTGACAGCCGTTTCAGTGCGCCATCTCCCGCTTCACCAGCGCCGTGCGCAGCGGCAGCTTGTGCGATGCCAGCCGCATCGCTTCGCTGGCATCGGCAACGGTAACGCCTTCCATCTCAAACAGAATCTTTCCCGGACGCACCACCGCGACCCAATGATCCGGCGCGCCCTTGCCCTTACCCATACGGGTTTCGGCGGGCTTCTTGGTGACCGGCTTGTCGGGAAACACCCGGATCCAGATCTTGCCGCCGCGCTTCACAAAGCGCGTCATAGCCACTCGGCTGGCCTCGATCTGCCGGTCCGTAATCCATCCCGGCTCCAGCACCTTCAGTCCGAAATCGCCAAACGCCAGCGTCGACCCGCGCCAGGCTTTGCCCGTCATGCGCCCGCGCTGCTGCTTGCGGTATTTAACTTTCTTCGGCATCAACATAAATAAGCTCTCGGAACTCAGCTCTCAGCTCTCAGCCAAATCCGCTCTGCCTTTACTGATAGCTGAGAGCTGATGGCTGATAGCTGTTATTTCAAAACGCTCCCACGCCCGTCTGCGGCTCCCGCTTCTTTGCCGGCAGAATCTCGCCCTTGTACACCCAGCACTTCACGCCGATCACGCCGTAAGTGGTGCGGGCTTCGGAAAATCCGTACTCAATGTCCGCCCGCAGCGTGTGCAGCGGCAAACGCCCCTGCAGATACCACTCCGAGCGCGCGATCTCGTTTCCATTGAGCCGCCCGCTCACCCGCACTTTAATTCCCTTGCAGCCAAAGCGCAGCGCCGAATCTACCGCCTTGCGCATCGCGCGGCGAAAGCCGACGCGCTTTTCCAGTTGCAGCGCAATTGCCTCTGACACCAGTTGCGCGTCCAGTTCGGGCTTGTGCACTTCCTGGATGTCGACAAACACCTCGCGCGACGTTCGCTTCTGCAAATCGCCCTTCAGCTTGTCGATCTCCGCGCCCTTGCGCCCGATAATAATTCCCGGCCGCGCCGTCTTGATAATGATGCGCAGCTTGTTGCCGGGGCGCTCAATCTCGATCGCGCTCACGCCCGCCGACTTCAGCTTCTCGCGCAGTTCTTTCTTCAGCTTGACGTCTTCCAGCAGCAGCTTGTCGTAGTCGCGCTCCACAAACCACCGCGACTTCCACGGCTTGGTGTAGCCGAGCCGAAACCCATAAGGATGGACTTTTTGTCCCATTGCTTCTCCTAAATCAATCCCTCAAAATCACTCTCTCAAAATTACTACCCTCAAACCCTGTCATTCCGAACGCGCGCACAGCGCGGGTGAGGAACCTTACGTCATTTGCCAACCACCACTGCCGCCGCGAAAACCGTTACCCGTCAGGGGCCCATTTCTCGCGCGTTCTTTGCGCAAGAAGCGGGGATCTTATCCTTACTTCGCCGCCGCCTTCTTCTTGCCCGCCCCGGCAGTCTTCTTCTTCGCCGCCGGCGCCCGCCGCTTAGCCGGAGCCGCACTGGTTCGCGCTCCCCCGGCAACATGCCCCGTTCCGCTGGTCCGCTCGGCCAGCACCAGCGTGATGTGCGAAATCCGCCGCTGGTAACGATACGCCCGCCCCTGCGGCGCCGGACGAATCCTCTTCATCCGCGGCCCGTCGTTGGCAATCGCGCTCTTGACGTAGAGATTGTCGATCTCGACATCGAGGTTTTTCTCGGCGCTGAGGAAATTCGCGTTGTCCAGCGCCGACTGCAGCAGCTTGCCTACATGCGCCGCCACCCGCTTCTTGGTGTACAGCAGCGTGTTGCGCGCATCCTCGACCTTGCGCCCCTTGATCAATTCCAGCACCAGGCGCGCCTTCTGCGGCGACACCCGCAAGTAACGCATTTCCGCTCGAAATTCCATAGTCTTATCTCAGCCTTTGGCCTTTGGCTTTTGGCTTTTGGCTCTCAGCTAAAGGCCAAGAGCCAACGGCCTAAAGCCGAATTTACCCCTTCGGAGCCGGCGCCGCGGCCGGCGCCGACGGCGTAATCGCTCCCGGACCGCCCGGAATGCCCGCCGGCTTCGCCGCCACTTCCGTGGCCGCCTTCATCGAGTGCCCTTTGAAGTTGCGGGTGAAGCTGAACTCGCCCAGCTTGTGCCCCACCATGTTCTCCGTGAGATATACCGGGATAAACTTCTTCCCGTTGTGCACCGCAATGGTGTGCCCCACCATCTCCGGAACCACAGTCGAACGCCGCGACCAGGTGCGCAACACTTTTTTCTCGTTGCGCGAATTCATAGCCTCCACCCGCGACATCAGGAAGCCATCCACAAACGCGCCCTTCTTGGTTGAACGTGCCATAAAGTCAGCTCTCAGCTTTCAGCCATCAGCTCTCAGCCAACGGCTCCCATCAAATCTTGCCATTCCGAACCCGCGCCAGGCGCGGGTGAGGAACCTGCTTTCTTTGCCGGCGGCCGGCGACCGGCGACCGACGACCGACACCTACTTCGTTCTCCGGTTCACAATAAACTTGTCCGTCCGCTTGTTGTTCCGCGTTTTATACCCGCGCGTCGGCTGGCCCCACGGGGTCACCGGATGCCTTCCGCCCGAGGTCTTGCCTTCACCGCCGCCGTGCGGATGGTCCACCGGGTTCATCGAAACCCCGCGGTTATGCGGACGCTTGCCCAGCCAGCGCGAACGTCCCGCCTTGCCGATGGTGATATTTTCGTGATCCAGATTGCCCACCTGGCCGATCGTCGCCATGCAATCCTGCGAAATCTTGCGGGTCTCGCCCGAGGGCAATTTCACCAGCGCGTAATCCGATTCCTTGGCCACCAGTTGCGCCGCTCCGCCCGCCGAGCGCACCATCTGCGCGCCCTTGCCCGGCTTCAACTCCAGATTGTGAATCGACGTGCCCGGCGGAATGTTCCGCAGCGGCAGCGCGTTGCCCACCAGAATGTCGGCCTCCGGCCCGCTCACAACTTTTTGTCCAACTTTCATTCCTTCGGGCACCAGAATGTAACGCTTCTCGCCGTCGGCATACGCCAGCAGCGCGATCCGCGCCGAGCGGTTGGGATCGTACTCAATGGTCGTCACCGTCGCCGGAATCCCAATCTTGTCGCGCTTGAAGTCGATGATGCGCAGCTTGCGCTTGTGGCCGCCGCCAATGAAGCGCATGGTGGTGTCGCCCGAATTGCGCCGCCCGCCGGTGCGCGGCTTCGGCTCCAGCAGCGGCTTGTGCGGATGCATCGTCGTAATGTCGTCGTTGACGATGGTTGTCCGATAGCGCAACGTCTGCGTAGTAGGTCGATATGTCTTGATCGGCATAGAAGCTCTCAGCTTTCAGCTGTCAGCTCTCACCGTCGCTTTTCCTGATAGCTGACGGCTGAAAGCTGATAGCTGTTCTACAAATTCTGCGCGTACTCCGGCATCTTCTCGCCCGCGCGCAGCCGCACGTACGCCTTCTTCCAGTCCGGGCGGTAGCCCGCAAACTTCCCGCGCCGCCGTTCTTTCCCGGGATACATCGCCGTACGCACGGAAAGCACTTTCACTTTGAAAATCGTCTGCACCGCCTGCTTGACTTCCGTCTTGGTCGCGCCCGGCGCCACCTGGAACACCAGCGTATTCTGGTTTTCCTTGATGGCCAGGCCTTTTTCCGTAATCACCGGACGGCGAATAATCTGGTATGCGGATTTCACTTATGCCACCTCCGCCGCTTTTTCATGCCGCGTGCGCTTGCGCGGGGCCGCCGACGCTTTCTTGGCGCCCTCGTCTTTTGGCTTCGCTGCCTTGCGGTGACTCTTCGGCAAAGTATCGTTCAACGTGAGCTGCAACTTCTCGATCGCCGGATGCGAAAAAATCACGCGATCATATTTCAGCAGGTGATAAGGATGCACTTCATTGCCCGCAACCAGCTCCAGCCCTCTGATGTTTCGCGAACTTAAGGCCAGGTTGTTGTTGCCCGAATTCGGAACATCGACGACCAGAACCGTCGACTCGACTTTCAGCGCATCCAGCACTTTCCGGAACGCTTTGGTCTTCGCTTCTTTCAGCTCGAACGCGTTCACCACGATCAGTTTGCCGTCGGCAAACTTGGCCGCCAGCGCCGAACGCAGCGCGCCCAGCAGCTTCTTGCGCGGGAAGGCATAATCGTACGAGCGCGGAACCGGCCCGTGCACCGTGCCGCCATGCCGCCACAGCGGAGAACGGATTGAGCCAATACGCGCCCGCCCCGTGCCCTTCTGCTTCCACAGCTTCTTACCCGAGCCGGAAACCTGCCAGCGGGCCTTGGTGGCGTGCGTGCCGCGATGCTGCCCGGCGCGATAATGCTTGATCGCCTCCCACAGCAGGTCTTCGTTGACCGCGCCGAAAATCTCATCGGCCAGATCGAAGGTCCCGACCTTCTTGCCGCTCAAATCGTGTATGTCAATCGTCGCCATATGCTTCTCGATACTAGGTGCTGGGTACTAGGTACTATGCTTTTTTGGCCGCCCGCTTCGCCGCCTTCAACGGATCGACCGTCGCCGAACCCGCAAATCCTCTGCGCTCTCTTGGCGGCTTCTTCGCCTTCGTAATCACAATGTAACCGCCCTGCGGCCCCGGCACGCTGCCCTCAACCACCAGCAGGTTCTCGTCTTTATCCACGCCCAGCACGCGCAAATTGCGCTGGGTCACGCGGTCATGGCCCATGTGTCCCGACATCCGCATTCCCTTGAACACGCGCGAGGGAAACGCCGACGAACCAATCGAGCCCGTGATCTGGAACATCGATCCGTGCGACTTCGGGCCGCCGCCAAAATGATGCCGCTTCACCACGCCCTGGAAACCTTTACCCTTGCTGACGCCCACGATGTCGACAAACTTTTCGCCGTCAAAAATCTCCACCAGCACGCGGTCGCCGATCTTCACCGTGACGTCGCTGTCGGCCGCGCCGTCGGTTTCGAGCGGAACCTCGCGCATGAATTTCACCGGCGGCAGGTTGTGCTTGGCCAGATGTCCCTGCGCCGGCTTGGTCAGCTTCGACTGCTTCATCAACTCGACCAGGCCAATCTGCGCCGCTTCGTAGCCGTCTTTCACCGCCGACTTATGCTGCGTTATTACGCACGGGCCAGCCTGCAGGACGGTAACCGGACGCACGTCGCCGTTCGAGTCGAACAACTGCGTCATCCCGACCTTCTTGCCCAGAATCCCGGTAACTCTCGTCGCCATTCCAATCTCCATCCAGCTTGGCTCGTTCTCTGGAAGCAACGGCTATTGGCTGGGAGCTTCACGCCTTAGCTGATAGCTGAAAGACAGCTTATTTATGCTCTTTGCCGAACGCCTTAATCTCCACATCTACACCCGCCGGCAGATCGAGCTTCATCAGCGCATCCACCGTCTGCTGCGTCGGCTCGAGAATATCGAGCAGCCGCTTGTGGGTGCGGATTTCAAACTGCTCCCGCGATTTCTTATCCACGTGCGGCGAACGCAGCACGCAGTACTTGTTCTTCATCGTGGGCAGCGGAATCGGCCCTGCAATCTGCGCTCCGGTGCGCTTCGCCGTATCCACAATTTCGCCCGTCGACTGATCCAGGATGCGATAGTCGTAAGCCTTCAACCGGATGCGAATTCTTTCTTTTCCAATCACAGTGTCATCTCTCTAACCCCTCCCGGCCTTCCGGGAAGAAAGAACTGGCGGCAGGAAGCAAGCCGCGTTGTTTATGCCTATGTGGGGACAGCCGCCCTCGGCTGTCCGCGGAGCGAAGCTCCGCTGCTTTTCTCGCCTACTGCACAATCTCCGCAATCGTTCCCGCGCCTACCGTGTGCCCGCCTTCGCGAATGGCAAACCGCAAGCCCTTCTCCATCGCCACCGGCGTGATCAACTCGATCACCAGGCTCACGTTGTCCCC